>Ga0209346_1000006_pt1 | contig 611715 bp, 546 predicted proteins | sample AutmiccommunBRH9_FD_187381 | JGI IMG/M metagenome (GOLD analysis project Ga0209346, IMG submission 187381) | Deep subsurface microbial communities from Mt. Terri, Switzerland - Autotrophic microbial communities BRH/9 (SPAdes) (version 2) | ecosystem: Environmental > Aquatic > Deep subsurface >...
GCCCAGCCCCAGCGCGCCGCTGACCCCGCCGGTGCGGGTGCGGCTGACGTGGCAGGCGACGCCCGGAACCTCGGGGTCGTCGAACGCCTCGATGACGATTTTATGGTTGGGGCCGAGGACCTTGAACACGGTATCGACGCTGCCGATCTCCTCGGCCATCGCGGGGGTGATGAGGATGAGGATGGGGCTGGCGGCCAGGGCAAGCAGCAGGGCCAGGGGTCGCAGGACCTTCATGGGAAACTCCAGGCGGGACGGAAGAGTGCCATCCTGACACGGGACGCGCTGATTCGGAACAGTGGGGCGGCTTTCCTTCAAGGCGTGGCGCCTAACCACGATGATGATCCGGCGGCTGGTTGGGGGGGCAGGGCTATCCGCTTGACGGGTAACGCTACGCATATTACCTTTGGGGCATGATCAAGTCCGCCGCCGATAAGCACACCGCGATGTTTCTGACCGGCCAGAGGGTGCCGGCGTTTCAGGCGATTGAGCGGCAAGCCCAGCGGCGCGTCGCTATCCTCAATGAGGCGACCTGCATCGAAGACCTGATGAAACTGCCGTCCAATCGCTTCGAGGCCCTGAGCGGCGACCGCGACGGCCAGTACAGTATCAGGATCAACGGGCAATGGCGGATATGCTTCGCTTTCCGGGAAGGAGACGCCCATGACGTCGAAATCGTCGATTACCATTGACGCCGTCACCCTGCCGCCGATTCACCCCGGCGAGATCCTGGCTGATGAGCTGGCCGAGGTCGGCATGTCCGTGGCGGCGCTGGCACGGGCGCTTGACGTGCCGCAAAGCCGTATGGCCGAGGTCGTCGCCGGGAAACGCTCCGTGACGGCCGACACCGCATTGCGGCTGGCAACCCACTTCGGCACATCCGCCCGCCTGTGGATGAACCTGCAAGCCGCCTATGACCTTGCGGTGACACAGGCGAAAGACGGCGGGCATATTGCCGCAGTGGTCCGGCCCCGCGCGGCTTAATAGCAGCCGCTAACCCATCGGAAGAAGGCGGGCTGCCGCCCGATCCGCTTGGGGCAAGCCCCAAACTCCTTCTTTCTTCTTCAAGAAAATAAGGGCGGTCTGGAGGTCACTCCAGGCCGGCGGCAGCCGTCCGCGTCAGCGGACCAGCGGCGGAAACCCCCTACTTCCTGCTCAACGCCCCCATAGCCCCATCGATCCCCTCCAGGGTCAGCGGGTACATGCGGTCTTCCATGATTTCGCGGATCATCCCGATGGAGTGGGTGTAGTCCCAGAACCGCTTTTCCACCGGGTTGAGCCATACCGCGTGCGGCCACGTCTTCAACGCGCGTTCCAGCCAAACCTTGCCGGGTTCGGCGTTGTCGTGTTCCACGGCGCCGCCGGGATAGACAACTTCGTAGGGGCTCATGGAGGCGTCGCCGACGAAGATCAGTTTGTAGTCCGATCCGTAGGTGTGCAGCACGTCCCAGGTCGGGATGCGGTCGGTGTAACGGCGGTTGTTGTCCTTCCACACATACTCATACAGAAAGTTGTGAAAGTAGTAGTATTCGAGGTGCTTGAACTCCGTCCGCACGGCGGAGAACAGTTCCTCCAGCATCCGGATGTGGTCGTCCATGGACCCGCCGATATCGAGGAACAGCAGGACCTTCACCGTGTTGTGGCGTTCCGGGACCATCTGGATGTCGAGCATTCCGCCGTGGTGGGCAGTGGATTTGATGGTGCCGTCGAGGTCCAGTTCGGTCGCCGCCCCCTCGCGGGCGAAGCGGCGCAGGCGGCGCAGGGCGACCTTGATGGTGCGGGTGCCCAGTTCCACATCGTCGGCGAGGTTCTTGAACTCCCGCTTGTCCCACACCTTGACGGCGCGGCGGTGGCGCGACCCGTCCTGGCCGATGCGGATGCCCTCTGGGTTATAGCCGTAGGCGCCGAAGGGCGAGGTGCCAGCCGTGCCGATCCACTTGTTGCCGCCCTGGTGGCGGGCCTTCTGTTCCTCCAGGCGCTTTTTCAGCGTCTCCATGAGGGCGTCCCAGCCGCCGAGCGACTGGATCTGCGCCTTTTCCTCCTCGGTCAGGAACTTTTCGGCCAACTTCTTCAGCCAGTCCTCGGGAATGTCGGCGCTGGCCAACAGGTCGTCGAGGGCGACGTCCTCCAGGCCCTTGAACACCATGCCGAACACGCGGTCGAACTTGTCGAGGTTGCGCTCGTCCTTGACGAGGGTGGCGCGCGACAGGAAGTAGAAGTCCTGCACCGCGTAATTGGCGCACCCGGCCTCGACCGCGCCGAGCAGGGTGAGGTACTCGTTCAGGCTGACCGGCACCCCGGCGCTGCGCAGTTCGGTGAACAGCTTGATGAACATTGCGGGCCTTCCCGGTTTAAACCCTGGCCCCGATGGGGTATCCAGGGACTGACTGTTCCTGATGCGAGGCGTTCATGAGCGAAGCCCTCACCAAAGCCCTGCTGCTGCTCGACGGGGCGGGCACCTGGCACGAACTGCGCCGGTCGCTTGACGAGCAGGTCCTGACGCCGCGCCTGTCCGCCGCCGACTTCCAGACGTTGCTGGACGCCTGGCACAAGCGGCAGGCGGCCCGCCTGGACGACGCAGCCCTGGTCCGCGAACTGGCGTTCTGGGCCGACGGAGGCACCTTTGACGCCCACCTCGACGGCTGGCAGGCCACCCGCCCGTCGGCCCTGGTCGAGGACGCTGCCCGGCGCGGCTGGTTCGTGCGCCGGTTGGCTTCGGGCGCGGTGGTCAACCCGCCGAACGGGGCGCCGTTGATGCTCAAGGCCCTGGACGTGCTTAGCGCCCCTCCCGCCGGGCCATGAAGGCGAGGCGTTCCAGCGCGTGAACGTCCTGTTCGTTTTTCAACAGGGCGCCGTGCAGGGGTGGGATCATGGTCTTGACGTCTTTGGCGCGCAGGGCCTCGGGGCTGATGTCGTCGGCCATCAACAGCTTGAGCCAGTCCAGAAGTTCGCTGGTTGAGGGCTTCTTCTTGAGGCCGGTCACCCCGCGCAGGTCGTAGAACAGGCCCAGGGCCTCGCGCACCAGGGTGTTCTTGATGCCCGGATAGTGCACATCGACGATCTGGGCCATGGTGTCGGGGTCGGGGAACCGGATGTAGTGGAAGAAGCAGCGGCGCAGGAAGGCGTCGGGCAGTTCCTTCTCGTTATTGGACGTGATGATGACGATGGGGCGTTCGACCGCCTTGACCGTCTGCCCCGTCTCGTAAACGAAGAACTCCATGCGGTCGAGTTCCTGCAACAGGTCGTTGGGGAACTCGATGTCGGCCTTGTCGATCTCGTCGATCAGCAGCACGGCGCGGCCGGCGTCAAAGGCGTCCCACAGTTTGCCGGGCTTGATGTAGTTGGCGATGTCGTTGACCTTGGCGTCGCCCAACTGGCTGTCGCGCAGGCGCGAGACGGCGTCGTACTCATAAAGGCCGTGCTGTGCCTTGGTGGTCGATTTGACGTGCCAGCGGATGAGCGGCAGGCCGAGGGCGGCGGCGACCTCCTCGGCCAGCACGGTCTTGCCGGTGCCGGGCTCGCCCTTGATGAGAAGGGGGCGCTGGAGCGTGATCGCGGCGTTGACTGCGACCATCAGGTCCTCGGTGGCGACATAGGACTCGGTGCCTGTGAACTTCATCGGAATGAGGGTCCTTCTGTGGCGATGTGGCCAAGGTAGAGGGTGCAGGCGGGCCGATCAAGGTTGCCCAAACGGCAAGGTCTGGGCGGAAGGTGTTGCGCCCGGCGGCCCGGCCATGAAACCATCGGCCCCCCGATCTCCACGAGGACCGATCATGCGCCCCACTCTGCGCCGTCTCACCACCGTTGTCCTTGTCGTGCCGCTGCTGTTGCTGGCCGGCTGCCTGCAATCCAAGAAGGCCGACCTGCTCGACAAGGCCGAGGGCATCCAGACCAAGGCCGCCCTGCGCGACCGCCTGGGCCAACCCGACGACGTCGCCAAGCTCGGCCCGATTGAAACCTGGACCTACAAGGCATCGGATGGCACGGTCAGCTTCCTGATCGCCGGGGACACCGTGACCATGTCCACGACGGGGGAGACGGCCCCGGCGCGCTGATTCGTGGAACAAACCGGACCCGCGTGAGGGAACCACAGAACGCCCGTCGTGTTGAATGCGCTTCGCGCGGATCAACGGCAGTCCCTTGTGTAAAAGACTTCAACCTTATGCCGGAACGTCTCGCCTCAGCCGGTCGAGTTCGGTCCGTAGGGCGGTCAGGCCGCCGCGGAAGGCGTAGGCGTTGAAGCCCTTCTGCTGCATGTGTTCAGCCATCAGGGCCGATTGCACGCCGTGGGCACAGTACAGCACATATGTGCCGTCCTTGGGCAGGTCCGCATACAGGCGGGTCATGTCGTCGGTGGTGTAGTGCCGCACGTCGGGCACATGCCATGCGCGGTAGTACGGATCGGGCTGGCAGTCGATCAGTTCGGCGTCGTCGGGCAGGGCGTCAACCCACAGATAGGGCGCCCGCAGGTCGGCGGCGGTCAGCTTGTCCAGGTTGAGGACCTTGCGCCCGGCCACGGCGGCATGACGGGCGGCCGGATCGATATGACCTTCCAGAAACGCGACCTTGTCGCGGTTGCTGCGCACTGCTGGCGCCCCCTGGCTGATGCCGCAGAACTCGGGGATGCGTTCTGACAAGGGCGCGGTGCCGATGCGCCGGGCCAGGATCATGATGTCCTTCTTGTCGAACCCGATCAGCGGGCGCAGCACGGGCAGGGTGGTCGCCGCGTCGATGGTGTTGAGGTTGGACAGGGTCTGCGACGATACCTGGCCCAGGGCCTCGCCGGTGACGATGGCTTCGGCGTGGGTTTCGGCGGCGATGGCCTCGGCCACCCGGTACATCTCGCGCTTGAGGACGATCTGCCAGAAGCGGTCGGGTGTCTTTTCGCGCAGTTCGGCGACGATGCCCTGGAAGTCCACGACGTGCAGAAGCGGCCGCAGGCCACCGGCCCATAGGTGGGTCAGCACCTTGACCACCTGCACCACCTGCCGTTCATAGGCCGCACCGCCGAGGTTGCAGAACACGAACTCGACGTTGGCACCGCGCCGCATGATCTGCCACGCCGCGACCGCGCTGTCGAACCCGCCCGAGATCAGCACCGCCGCCCGGCCCTGGGTGCCGGCCGGCATCCCGCCGGCGCCTTCCTTGCGGTCGAGGTACAGGTGGGCGTCCTTGCCGATCACCTCGACGCGCACGGTGATGTCAGGGTCGGTCAGGTCCACTTTGGCGTGAAGGCCGAGGACGGCGCCCACCTCGACCTCAATGGCGCGGGTGGAGATCGTACGCGGCCCGACCCGCTTGGCGCGCACGGCAAAGGTCTTGCCGGCCAAGCGGCCGACGAACAGGTCCAGGCAGTTGGTGCTGATGGTTTCCACATCGGCCGCAACGATCCGCTCGACCACCGAGAACGTGCCGATGCCAAAGATCTTGGGCAGCAGGTCCAGGGCGCGGGCCTCCTGCGCCTTGGGGACGAGCAGGGTGACCCGGCCGCGCGTCATGTCGATGGTGTGCGAAACATCCTCGCGCTTGAGGATGAATTTCAGGTTGCGGCGCAGGATGTCCTGGAACTGCCGCCGCACCGGCGCCGATTTGAGCATAAGCTCTGGCGACAGGCGCAGAATGAGGATGCTTTCGTCCAGGTCCTGGGAGGTCATCGGGCCAGCCAACTGTGTGAGGGGAGTGCGGGCAGGGCTTACCATGGTGGGGCGCGGCCGTCATGAACTCTTCACTTGAACATTTCGATAAATATGGAAATATCCGTCCCATGAAAGAACACGTCGTCGCCACCATGCTGTCCGCGCTGGGTCACGAAGCCCGGCTTACCGTCTTCCGCCTGCTGAGCGCGGCGGGGGAACAGGGTCTGTCAGCCGGGGCGCTGGCCGGGGCCTTGGGCGTGCCGCCGTCGACGCTGTCGTTTCATCTGAAAGACCTGCGCATGGCCGGGCTGATCGAAGCCCGGCGAACCGGGCGCAGCATCATCTATCGCATCGACCCGGACGCGGTGGGGGTGATGCTGGGCTTTCTCCAGGGGAGGACGACGGCAATGGCGAGCGGACTGTATAACGTGCTGTTCCTGTGCACCGGCAACACGGCGCGCAGCATTATGGCCGAGGCCATTCTGAACCACGAAGGGTCTGGCCGGTTCAAGGCCTATAGCGCGGGCAGCCAGCCGCGCGGCACGGTGCACCCCGAGGCGCTGCGCCTGCTGGAACGCCAGAACTACCCCATCGACGACCTGCACTCCAAGGGGTGGGAGGAGTTTGCCGCCCCCGATGCGCCGGTCATGGATTTCGTGTTCACCGTCTGCGACGATGCCGCGCAGGAAGTCTGCCCGACGTGGCCGGGGCAACCGATGTCCGCCCACTGGGGCGTACCCGATCCGGCGGCGTTCCAGGGCGACGAGAAGGCCACGGCGCTGGTGTTCGCCGACGCCTTTCGGATGCTTTTCAACCGCATCGGCATCTTTACGTGCCTGCCCATCGCCTCGCTTGATCGGCTGAGTTTGCAAACCACCCTGGACAACATTGGCCGCCGCGACACGGCGTGAGAGGAACGGACATGACCGCACGGATTGCCATCAACGGCTATGGCCGTATGGGCCGGCTGGTCCTGCGGGCCGGCTGGGACTCGTTGAACTTTGTGGCGATCAACGAGATCCACGGCGGCACCGAGGTCGCCGCCCACCTGACCGAGTTCGACACCGTGCACGGCCGCTGGAAACCGGCTCAGGCAGAAGTGGGCGCGGTGGTGGTTGAGGGCCGCCGCATGGCCTTTACCGAGGCCCATAGTCCGGCCGACATTCCGTGGACCGGCGACGATGTGGATATCGTGCTGGAATGCTCGGGCAAGTTCCGCACTGCTGAAAGCTTGCAGCCCTATTTCGACAAGGGCATCCGCACGGTCATCGTCGCCGCTCCAGTTAAGGACGAGGCCGCCCTGAACGTGGTGGTTGGCGTTAACGATCATCTCTATGACCCGGCCCGCCACCGCCTACTGACGGCGGCGTCGTGCACCACCAATTGCCTCGCCCCGGTGGTCAAGGTCATCCACGAGGGCATCGGCATCGTGCATGGCTCCATCACCACCATTCACGATGTGACCAACACCCAGGTCATGGTGGACGTCGCCCAGGCCGGAAAGACCGACCTGCGCCGCGCCCGTTCGGCTCTGAACGCGCTGATCCCGACCACCACCGGGTCGGCCACGGCCATCGCGCTGATCTACCCGGAATTGAAGGGCAAGCTGAACGGCCACGCCGTGCGGGTGCCGTTGCTCAACGCCTCGCTGACCGACTGCGTGTTCGAGGTCGCCCGCGACACCACCGTCGAAGAGGTCAACGCCCTGTTCCAGCAGGCGTCCGAGGGTGCCTTGGCGGGGATTTTGGGGTTTGAGGAACGGCCTTTAGTTTCGACCGATTTCCTGAATGATCCCCGGTCGTCGATCATCGACGCGCCCTCGACCATGGTGGTCAACAAGCGTCAGGTGAAGGTCTATGCCTGGTACGACAATGAATGGGGCTACGTGAACCGCATGGCTGAGCTGGCGGTCAAGGTGGCTGGAAAGTAAGTGGGTTGACCACAGAGGACACAGAGGACGCAGAGAAAGAAGAGAAGAGGTTTCTTGTTCCTTCTCTGTGCCCTCTGTGTCCTCTGTGGTGAAATCCTTCACTACAAGGGTCTGATCGGTGACTGAAGTTCGTTCCTATGCCGCCGTGACGGCCGCCTATTGGGCCTTCACCCTGACCGATGGTGCCCTGCGGATGCTGGTGCTGCTGCACTTTCATCGGTTGGGGTTCTCGCCCATCGACCTCGCGTTCCTGTTCCTGCTGTACGAGGTCATGGGCATCGTCACCAATCTGGTCGGCGGCTGGGTGGGGGCGCGGTACGGCCTGCGGCTGACCCTGTTCACCGGATTGGCCGTGCAGATCGTGGCGCTGGGCCTGCTGTCGTTGAACGATCCGGCGTGGACGCTGGGGCTGTCGGTGGCTTACGTGATGGCCTGCCAGGCGTTGTCGGGCGTTGCCAAGGACCTCACCAAGATGAGTTCCAAGGCGGCGGTCAAGGGCGTCGCGGCCGAGGGCACGCTGTTCAAGTGGGTGGCCCTGCTGACCGGGTCCAAGAACGCGCTCAAGGGCGTGGGGTTCTTTTTGGGCGGGCTGCTGCTGTCGACCATCGGGTTCGTCGGCGCGCTGTGGAGCATGGCGGGGATGCTGGCCGTGGTGCTGGTCCTGGCGCTGGGCACCTTGCGGGGGGATCTCGGCAAGGCCAAGGCCAAGGTGCGCGGCGCCGATCTGTTCTCCAAGACGCGGGAGATCAACTGGCTGTCGGCCGCCCGCGTGTTCCTGTTCGCCAGCCGCGACGTGTGGTTCGTAGTCGGCGTGCCGATCTTCCTGTCCAGCCGGATGGGGTGGGACTTCCATCAGGTCGGCGGGTTCATGGCGGTGTGGGTGATCGGGTACGGCATGGTGCAGGCCATGGTGCCCCGGATGCTGCGCGGCACCGTGGACGCGGCCAGCGGAGCGAAGGCGGCGCGGCTGTGGGGCGGGCTGCTCATGCTGCTGCCGGCCGGGCTGGCCGTGGGGATGCAGATGGCGCCGAGCGCGGAACTGCTGATCGGCGGGCTGCTGGTGTTCGGGGTGGTGTTCGCGGTGAACTCGGCGGTTCATTCGTACTTGATCGTGGCCTATTCCGACGCTGACAAGGTGGCCCTGAACGTCGGTTTCTACTACATGGCCAACGCGGTGGGGCGCCTGGGCGGGACGCTGCTGTCGGGTGTGGTCTACCAACTGGCCGGACTGACCGCGACCCTGTGGGTGTCGGCGGCATTGGTGGCGCTGGCGTTTGTGTTCACGCTGCCGTTGGGGGCGCGGGCGCGGACGGCCTGAATGACGGCGGGCTCTGCCCGCACCTGCCAGGAGCCATAGGCTCCTGGACCTCGCTTAGTGACGGCTCGTTGCGCGTTTCAAGAACGCGATCAAGCAACTCACGCTTCTGGTCAGGCGCGAAAGTGTTAAGGCCGAAGGGTCCGAGGATTTCGTGCCGCAGGTTACGAGGGACGTCTTCCTCGTTATCCAGATGGGAAGCGATAAGGGTAACTCGACCTCTGGCGGGGTGGTAGCCGCCTTTGATGGCGCCGATCCGTTCGGCGGTATTATCAGGACCATAGGCTTCCTCCTGTTTGCCGATGAAGTCGGTCAGGTGGGACGTTCCCAGCTCGATTCCTTTCAACGTGCGGTCGTAGAGCGCTGTCAGGACCGATCTTTGCACGACTTCTGGCAAGGCGTCTACGGCGCCTGCAAGGCCAGGAACAGATACCCGTAGGTTTTCCGCGCGGTGTCCCACACGGCGGCTTCGGTCTCCAGGGCGGCGGCGAAGTCCGGGGCCAGGGCGTGGGGCTGGGCGAGGGCGGCGCGGATGGAGCCCAAATAGGCGTCCCAGGCCTCGGGCTCCAGAACCTCGGTGAACAGGACGCGCCAGCCAGCGGCTTCGGCGCGGGCGATGGCGTCGGCTGAGGTGCCCATGGTCGGGTATTCCTGCCACAGAGCCACCGCCTCGGGCGGCGGGGAGTTGGTCAGCCATACCGCGTCGGACAGCACCAAAACGCCGCCAGACGCCATCAGGGGCAGCCAGCGGCGAAACGCCTCCTCCAGCCCCAGGATGAACGCCGACCCTTCCGCCCACAGCAGGTCGAGGCTGCCCGGCGCGACCGGCAGGGCGGCCATGTCGGCCACCTCCGGCCGCACGAGGTCGGTAAGGCCCCGCGCGGCGGCCCGCTCGGTCAGCACGTCCAGAAGGATGGGCGAAATGTCGAAGGCGCGCACCGGCACCTTCAAGTCCTCGGCCAGCACCATCGTTGAGGCCCCGGAGCCGCAGCCCACATCCGCCACCGTGGGGTGGGCGGGCAACGGCGGGAGTTTCCGCAGAACCGACCGAGTGCGAGCATCCGACCCCGGTGCCTGACGGGGCAGGGTGGCGAAGAAGCGGAAACCTTCTTCGGGGAAATCAGTCATCGTACGTGGCCACCACCATCCTGGTTTTTAAAACCACAGAGACACCGAGGCACCGAGGAGTCACAAAGGTTTCGGTGAGTCTCCCAACCCTCTGTGCCTCTGCGCCTCTGTGGTTCACACTTTTTCTTCCACCTCACCCCACAGGTCATAATCATCCGCCCCGGTGATGCGGGCGGTGACGATGCTGCCGACCTGGATGTGTTCGTAGTCTTCGGCGGCGAGGTACACCGTGCCGTCGATCTCGGGCGCGTCGCCCTTGGAGCGGCCGATGATGACGGGTTCGCCATCTTCGGTTTCGCCCAGTTCATCGACGATGATGTCCTGGAGGGTGCCGACCTTGCGGGCCATGCGGACTTCGGAGATCTGGCGCTGGGCTTCCATGAAGCGGTGCCAGCGTTCTTCCTTGACCTCCTCGTCCACCGCGCCGGGCAGGGCGTTGGCCGGGGCGCCGTCCACGGCCTCGTACTTGAAGCAGCCGACGCGGTCCAGTTCGGCTTCTTCCAGCCAGTCGAGCAGATACTCGAAGTCGTCTTCCGTCTCGCCGGGGAAGCCAACGATGAAGGTGGAGCGCAGGGTCAGGTCCGGCACTTCGGCCCGCCACCGCTTGATGCGCTCGATCACCTGTTCCTGGTGGGCCGGGCGGCGCATGGCCTTGAGCACGCTGGGGCTGGCGTGCTGGAACGGAATGTCCAGGTACGGCAGCACCTTGCCGGCCGCCATCAGGGGCATCACGTCGTCCACGCTGGGGTAGGGGTAGACGTAGTGCAGGCGCACCCACACGTCCATTTCGCCCAGTTCGCGGGCAAGATCGGTCATGCGGGCGGCTACGGGGCGGCCCCGGAACTCGCTCTCGGCATACTTGAGGTCCAGGCCATAGGCGCTGGTGTCCTGGGAGATGACCAGCAGTTCCTTGACCCCGGCCTTGACCAGGCGCTCGGCCTCGGCCAGCACGCGGGCGGCCGGACGGCTTTGCAGGTCGCCCCGGATCTGGGGAATGATGCAGAAGCTGCACCGATGGTTGCAGCCCTCGGAAATCTTCAGATAGGCGTAGTGGCGCGGGGTCAGCTTGATGCCCTCGGGCGGCACCAGGGACGTGAAGGCCCCGCTGGGCGGCGGCGCGGCCTCGTGGACCGCGTTGACCACCGCCTCGTACTGGTGGGGGCCGGACACGTTGAGGACGTTGGGATAGGCCGACCGGATGGCGGCCTCGTCGGTGCCCATGCAGCCGGTGACGATGACCTTGCCGTTTTCGGCCAGCGCCTCGCCGATGGCCTCCAGGCTTTCGGCCTTAGCGCTGTCGAGGAACCCGCAGGTGTTGACGATCACCGTGTCGGCGCCTTCATAGCTGGGGGTCAGCTCATACCCTTCGGCGCGCAGGCGGGTCAGGATGCGTTCGCTGTCCACCAGGGCCTTGGGGCAGCCCAGGCTGATGATACCCACTTTGGGGCTGGCTTTGGTCATCGGGGAGTCCTAGAGGGAGACGGTTGGCGCAGGAGGTAACGCCTTCCGTCCTTCGGCGCAAGGGCCGCTAGTCCACCAACGCCGCATCCAGCGTCACATGGGTCATTAGGCGGTCCACCGGGGCGTAGTCGTCGGTCAGGATGGGGGCAGCGTCGAGCGGGCCGAAGGCGGCCTCGGGCACGCGCCACCACAGGCGTTCGATGCCGAACGTGGAGTCCATCCGGTAGGTCGGCAGCGGCGTCGAGCCGGCGAGCACGACATAGGTCACACGCCCGGTGGACTTGGCGTCCTCGTGCTCCAGCCACACCTCGACGGTCTTGAAGCTGAGGTATAGCGTCTTGACCAGGGCGCGCAGGAATTCGGGGTTCTCCCGGCTTTCAACCACGTTCATCACATAGGTCCCGCCGGGGTTGAGACGGGCGGCAATGGCGTCGTGGAACTCCCGCGTTACCAGATGGGCCGGAATGGTGAAGTCGTGGAACGCATCGCCGAACACTACGTCGAACTGCGGGACGGCGGGCAGGGATTGCAGCAGCAGCCGGCCGTCGGCAGCCTCCACCTGGACCCGCTCGTCGGGGCTGAACCACAGCCGGTCCACCGCCGCCTGGGTGACGCCGGGGTCGATTTCCGCCACCAGGGCGTCGAGCTGCGGATAGGCCGCCTGCCACGCGCGCGGCAGGGTGAAGGCGCCGCCGCCGATGAAATAGGCGCTGAGGCGCGGCCCGCGATGGCGCCGCCGGGTGACTTCGTCCACGAATTGAAGGTATTGGCTGTACAGCAGTTCCGGCGCCGCGCGGTCGTTCACGCCGTGGGCCATGTGGTCGATCACCATGACGGCGCTCGACCGCCCGGTCATCGGCGCGAAGTCATCGACGCGGATGCAGTAATAGCTGGTCTCCACGTTGCACGGCGTCTCGAACGCCCGCGTCTGACTGCCCCAGGCGGCAATGCCGACCGCCAGCAGAACGCCCGCCGCCGCCACCGGCACGGCCTTGCGCACCGGGCGGACCAGCAGGAACCCGGCGCTCAGGGCCACGTACACCCCAGCCGTGGCAAAGATGGTGCCGCGCGACCCGACCCAGCCAATGAACAGGAACCCGGCCAGCAGCGTTCCGGCAATGGCCCCCGCCGCGCCCAGCGCATACATGCGGCCGAGGATGCGTCCGGCGTCGTGCGGGCGTTCGTCAATCGCCATCTTGGTCAGCAGCGGCGAGACGACCCCGGCCGCCAGCGAGGGCGCGACGAACGCCAGCGTGGTCACCGTGATGATCGCCAGCAGCGGGCTCAGGCCCATGGGCAGCACCACCACCGCCGCCCAATGCAGGACGGGCAGGGCGCCCAGCGTGGTCAGGGCGGCCCCCAGGAAGGCGATGCCGGTGCGGCGGCTCAGTCCGGCGCGGTCCACCCCCGGCGCGGCCAGCCGGCCACCGATCCAGTGGCCGACCGACAGGCCGCCCAGGACCACGGCGATGATCGCCGTCCAGGTGTACAAGGACATGCCGACATAGGGCGCGATCAGGCGCCCGGCGGCGATTTCGACTACCATGGAGGCGGCCGATCCACCCGTCAGGGCTGTGGCGTAGGCGGCCAGCCGCAGGGGTGCCTTGGGGGCGGCCGAAGCCTCGGAGTTGTGCGGTTTGTCGCTCATGCCACGAATGATGCGTGAGCGTGCCGGTCTCGGCTAGCAAAAAGATCCGCTCGCGCGTGCGGCGAGGCTTTCGTGCCGGAATTGATCTGGACAGAATGGCATTGATGCCGCATGGTAGAGGTCAGATATGAACCTCAGCCAGTGGAAGATGCATCATGGTGTCTGGACTATCTGCCATCGCCCAGATCATCAGGCGGCGCATGTGGGAACTGGATATCCGCACGGTTGCCGAGGTTGAGCGCCGCGCGGACACCATCGCCCGGCGCAATGGCGACTCGGTGAAAAAGGATACGGTACGGCACCTGTTGTCGGGCCGCACCCAGAACCCCCGCAGCAACAAGCTGCGCTACATCGCCGAAGCCTTGGAAATGTCCCTGCCGGCCCTGGTTGGGGCGGTCGAGGCCGACGAACCTGCCGCCGACGAGGGTGGCCGGGCCGATTCTGGCCGGGATGGCGGTTTCCGCGACCGGGCCAAGCAGGCCCCTGCCGCGCCGGACGTGTCGGGGGACGACTACGTCTTGGTGCCGCGTTACAACGTGCGCATGGCGGCCGGCGCCGGTGCCTTCCCGACCGAGGAAGCGGTGGCGGATTATCTGCCGTTTCCGCGCGACTGGCTGTCCCGCCAGCTTGCCGGACAACCGGCCAACCACCTGGCCGTGGTTCAGGCCATGGGCGAATCCATGGAACCGGCCATCCGGTCGGGCGACGACGTTCTGCTCAACATGAGCGAGACGGCGGTGGCCGATGGCGGCATCTATGCCTTGATCGTCAACGACACCCTGGTCATCAAGCGGTGCTTCATGGGGCCGGACGGCATCCAGATCCGCTCCGACAACCCGACCAGCCCGTCCTGGACCGTCAACCGCGCCGATATGGCGGATCTCAGGGTTGTCGGCCGCGCGGTGCTGCGCATCGGCCGTCTGGCCTGATAAAATGGCCCGGAGACTGGGTGGACAGGACTCGGGAGGAGGGCGGGATGTCTTTGGATCCGTTGCTTCAGGCATCTCCGGCCATTCAAGCCCACGCGGTCGCAGCCCTCGCGGCCTTCGCCTTAGGCATCATGCAACTGGCCGGGGTGAAGGGTGGGGCGCGGCACCGGGTGATCGGCTGGTCGTGGGTTGCAGCGATGGCGGTGACGGCGGCCAGCGGATTTTTCATCCAGGAAATCATTCCCGGCGCGTTCAGCCCCATTCATCTGCTGTCCCTGATGGTCCTGGTGCTGCTGCCGGTCGCCATCGTTGCGGTGCGGCGCGGCCGGGTGCGCACCCACCGGATGACCATGATCGGAATGTTCGCCGGCGGCCTGATTATCGCCGGGCTGTTTACCCTGCTGCCGGGCCGCATCATGCATGCGCTGGTATTTGGTCCGGTGGTGCCTTAGGGCTTCTCGCCGGGATGGAAAGAGCGGGCTCTGCCCGCGCCCGCAAGGAGGCCAGCCTCCTTGACCTCGTGACTTGACGGGGCAAAGCCGCGCGCAGCGCATTTAATGCTGGAACTTTCTGCCTGCGGCGCAGAAAAACGCAGAACTCCTCATGGGATCCAAGGGCCATTCGGCCCTTGGCGGGTCCGGGCAGAGCCCGGCCTTCTGTTGGCGCCCGAGGTTACCCCTCCGCACCGCCGGGGGCGGCGGCGTCGCGGACCTGTTCCAGGAACGGGCGGACGCAGCAGTCCGCGGGGTTGCAGCACAGGGACAGGGTGATGGCGTCGCGGGCGATCACGACCTTGGTCCACATCAGGGTGTCGGGCACCGGCATGGCTAGGTCGTCAACCGCCAGGGCGAGCGGGCAGTCCTCCAACTCGGTGCAGCGGCGCCGGGCTTCCTGCATCACGTCGGCCAGATGAAATGCCATGTTTCCCTCGGACCAGTGAATACAGGCGCAGTCTGACGCCCTGCGTGATGAGGTTGCAATGACCTTCGCGTAAATGGTGTCCCTGTGGTGATGTGTGGACCCCTTTCGCGTGTTCAAGCTTCTACTGCACTACCCAGGTCTTTCCTTTCCGCAGCAAACTGTTGAGGTCGCGGCGGCGCGGGGCGGCGGCTTGCTGGGCGGCCACCGTCGAGTCGTAGCTGGGCGTCGGGGCGCAATACAGCACGCCCAGCGGCACCGGCACGTCGGGTCCTTCCAGCATGGCGAGCATGTGGGCGAGGGTGTCGTTGGTCTCGTCGTGGACCATGAGGTCGGCCTCGGTCACGCCGTCCTGACCGAGGATTACGGGCTCCAGGCGGAAGGTGCGCGGATTGAGGCGCAGGCCCTTGTCGTTGTCCTTGCCGTAACGCATGGGCTTGCCGTGCTCCAGCCACACCTGACGGTCAGGCGCCACGTCCTTGTCGGTGAACGAGGCATAGACCCCGTCGTTGTAGACGATGCAGTTCTGGAAGATCTCGACGAAGGACGCGCCCTTGTGGTCGTGGGCGCGGTGCAGGACGTCGATCAACGTCGCCTGCTGGGTGTCCACGGCACGGGCAATGAACCGTGCGCCGGCCCCCAACGCAAACGCGGCCGGCCGGACTGGGGCGTCAATGGAGCCTTCGGGCGTTGACGGTGTGCGCGTGCCCGGCGCCGAGGTCGGCGAGGCCTGGCCCTTGGTCAGGCCATAGATGGCGTTGTTGAACAGCAGGATGTTCAAATCCACGTTGCGGCGCAGGGCGTGCAGCATGTGGTTGCCGCCGATGGACAGGCCGTCGCCGTCGCCGGTGATGACCCACACCGCAAGGTCGGGGTTGGACAGCTTGACGCCCGTTGCCACCGCCGGCGCGCGGCCGTGGATGGTGTGGAAGCCGTAGGTGGACATATAGTACGGAAAGCGCGACGAACAGCCGATGCCCGACACGAACACATGGCGTTCCTTGGGCAGTCCGGTCATCGGCAGCAGGCGCTGCACGGCCTTGAGCACGGCATAGTCGCCGCAGCCGGGGCACCAGCGCACTTCGACGCCGCTCTCAAAATCCTTGTTGGTCAGCGCCAGATTGGTTGGGGCGTTCATGCTCAGGACTCCAGGGCGGATTCGATGGCGGCGGAAATCTCGGCGATCTTGAACGGCTGGCCGGTCACCTTGTTCAGGCGCTCGACCTTGCGCAGGGTGTGGGCCTGCAACAACAGGGCAAGCTGCCCGGTGTTCATCTCGGGCACCAGAACGGTGTCGAAGCCGGCCAACAGGTCGGTCAGGTTGGGCGCGAACGGCGCGATGTGGCGTAGGTGGATGTGGGCCACGGCCCGGCCCATGCGGTTGGCCTCGACCACGGCGCGATGCACAGGGCCATAGGTCGAGCCCCAGGCGACCACGGCCAGCTTGCCGCTGGTCGGGCCTTCGCACACCTCCTGCGGCGGCAGGGCGCGGGCGATGGCGTCCATCTTGCCGCTGCGCAGGTCTGTCATGCGCTGGTGGTTGGCCGAGTCATAGGACACCGCGCCGGTCGAGAAGTCCTTCTCCAGCCCGCCGATGCGGTATTCAAGGCCGGGCGTGCCGGGCAGTGTCCATTGGCGGCCGAGGCTTTCGGGGTCGCGGTCGAACGCCCCGGTGCCGTCGTCGGGGCGGCGGAAGGCCACCGGCGCGCGCTCGTAGGTGTCCATGTCGGGCAGGTGCCAGGGTTCCGACGCGTTGCCGATGTAGCCGTCGATGAGCAGGAATACCGGCGTCATGTGACGCACGGCGATCTTCACCGCCTCGATGGCGGCATCAAAGGAATCCGACGGCGAGCGGGCGGCGATCACCGGGATCGGTGCGTCGCCGTTGCGGCCCATGACCGCCTGGAACAGGTCGGATTGCTCGGTCTTGGTGGGCAGGCCGGTGGACGGGCCGCCGCGCTGGGCGTTGACCACGACCAGCGGCAACTCGGCGCTGATGGCAAGGCCCAGGGCTTCGGTCTTCAGCGCGATGCCGGGGCCGGACGACGTCGTGACGCCCAGCTTCCCGGCATAGGACGCCCCGATGGCCGCGCATACGGCGGCGATCTCGTCCTCGGCCTGGAAGGTGGTCACGCCCCAGTCGCGCAGCCGCGCCAGGTGGTGCAGCATGGGCGAGGCCGGGGTGATCGGATAGGTCCCCAGGAACATGTCGAGGCCCGTCAACTCGGCCCCGGCGACCAGCCCCAGGGCGGTGGCCTCGGCCCCGGTGACGGTGCGGTAGAGGCCCGGCGCGGGCAGGCTGCGGGTCACCGGCAGGCGGCGCAGGGCCGGGATCTCGGCGGTTTCGCCATAGGCGTGGCCGGCGTTCAGCACCGCGACGTTGGCCTCGGCAATCTCGGGCGCCTTGCGGAATTTGGTGCGCAGGGCCTCGATGATCGGCGCGCGGTCGCGGTCGAACATCCACAGCACCAGGCCCAGGGTCCACACGTTCTTGCAGCGCTGCGCCTCGCGCTTGGACAGGCCGAGCGGCTGGGCCGCTTGTTGGGTCAGGCTGGTGATCGGCAGGTCAACCACGGTGAACGGGGCCAGCGAGTTGTCGGCGCGTGGGTCGGTCGTGTAGCCCGCCCGTTCGATGGCCCGCGTGCCAAAGGCGTCGCTGTCCAGGATAATGGTCGCCCCGGCCTTGAGGGCGGCCACGTTGACCATCAGGGCGGCGGGGTTCATCACCACCAGCAGATCCGGTGCATCGCCGGCGGTCAGCACGCCTTGTGCCCCGAAATTGATCTGGTAGGCCGACACGCCATAGGTCGTGCCGGTGGGCGCCCGGATTTCGGCCGGATAGTCGGGGAAGGTCGACAGGTCGTGGCTGGCCAGCGCCGTCGATTCGGTGAAGATGCTGCCGGTCAACTGCATCCCGTCGCCGGAATCCCCCGCGAAGCGGACGGTGACGCGGTCCAGGGCCTCGGTCGCTGTGGCGGCTGCTAGTGCGGAGCTTGGCATTGCTGGCGGTCTTCCTTTGATCGCGGGTGTGCTGCGGGCGGTCCCATGGTCCGGCCCGTCCCTTCATATATGAGTATTTTACTAAGTTAAAATGGTTCTCATTGACGTTCGTCAACCGGAACCTCAGAAATCTCCGAAATCGGCTTGAGTCAGGGCGCCCAAGGCGGCCACCACCTGGGTCATGGTGTCGGCGATTTTGGCAAAGGCCGGCAGGTGGGCAAAGGTCGCCTCGTCCATGTACAGGCGGCGGTTGATCTCGATTTGCAGGGCGTGGACGCGTTCGGCCGGGCGTCCGTAGTGGCGGGTGGTGTAGCCGCCGGCATAGGGGGCGTTGCGGGCGACCCGAAAGCCCCGGTCAGTCAGCACCGTGCGCGCCGTCTCGATCACCGCCGGGGCGCAGGATACCCCGTGGCAGTCGCCCAGCACGAAATCCGCCCCACCGCCGGGCGGTTCGATGACCCCGTGGCCACTGATGCCCGAGGGCATGGAGTGGCAGTCAACCAGGATGCAGAACCCGAACTGGTCACGGGTGGCGTCGATCAGGCTGCGCAGGGCGTGGTGGAACGGCCGGTAGCAGGTGGCGATGCGATATTCGGCCTCGGCCACCGGCAGCTTGCCGCGATAGATGTCGGCCCCGTTGGCGACCATGCGCGCGATGGTCCCCAGCCCGGCGACGACGCGCGGCGACCGCACGTTGGCGTGGTGCGGCAATGGCCCGTCGAACATCATCGGGTCCAGTTCATAGGCCTCGCGGTTGGGATCGAGGTAGGCGCGCGGGAACAGGGCGTGGAGCAATGGCGCCCCCAAGGTCGGCCCGCCAGCGAAAAGTTCATGGACGTGGGCGTCCTCCGACCGCCGCAGCGAGTGTGCATCAAGGCGGGAATTGGCCACGAAATCAGCCGGATAGATCGACCCGGAATGCGGCGACGACAGGACGAGCGGCAGGGTCTGCCGCGAAGGTGCAACGACCTCCAGCGGTGGCGCGGAAATCTGCTCCGTCGGCGCTTGCGGCACGGCGTCGGGCGAGGGGGATCGGGCCAGGGCATCCATGTGGCTCACGTTACACCATGGCAAGAGGTGGACCAAGGGGGACCAGACGGGGTCAAACGGACCATGAGGAGGGGGAAATAGGATGGGAGGAGAGAAATGCAAAAAAATGTCAACGAAGGAGCTTGCCAACCCGTTCCGACCCCACTATAACCGGCGACCCACGGGGGGCTCATCCAGCGCCTTGGGGAGGGCGGTCAGCCCTGGTTTCCTGGCCTTTCACTAAGTCGTTGACTGCCGATCTAGTGGAAGTTATACAGCGGTCATCACGATGGGCGCGTAGCTCAGTGGGAGAGCACCGTGTTGACATCGCGGGGGTCGCAAGTTCAATCCTTGCCGCGCCCACCATCGTAAGGAAAGGCCGCCTAGAGCAACAGCTCGGCGGCCTTTCTGCTATGCTGCCCCTAAAATCGCGGGCTGCGCGCCACGCCTCACTTCACTGGAAGGGCATTTCCCTATGACCACGACCATGAACTCCGACCCCTCGGCGGCTTCCGGCGACGGTCAAGAAGCCAAGCCGACGCTCTTTGTACGGCAGGCCAAGGTCAAGGACATCCGGGCCATCCAGGCGCTGGCCGTGCGCGTCTATGCTGACATGCCGACCTACACCCAGGCGCAGTTACGCGGGCAGATCCAGAACTTTCCCGAAGGCCAGTTCGTGGCGATCTACAACGACGAAGTGGTCGGCTACGCCGCGACGTTCATCATTGACCAAGCCGTGGCCCTGGCAAAGCACGACTGGAAGACCATCACCGGCAATGGCTTTGCCAGCCGGCACAATCCGCTGGGTGATGTGCTGTACGGTTTCGAGGTGATGGTCGATCCGGCCACGCGCGGCCTGCGCATCGGTCAACGCCTGTACAACGCGCGCAAGGAATTGTGCCAGGGCAAGAACCTGAAGGGCATCGTGTTCGCCGGCCGGATGCCTGGCCTCGACCGCAAGATGCGGCGCAAGGAGGTGGGCAGCGCGCAGGAATACCTGGATCTCATCAAAGAGAAGCGCATCCGCGACAAGGTGGTGTCGTTCCAGATGCGCAACGGGTTCGAGGTTCTCGGCGTGCTGGAAAACTACCTGCCAGCCGACCGCGACAGCCGGGGCAACGCCGCGCATCTGGTGTGGTGGAACGCCAAACTGGGCCTCGACCCGCTGACCGGCCAGCCGGCCCAGCGCGGCCGGATGCCGGGCACCGTGCGCATCGGCTGCGTGCAGTACCAGCAGCGCCGCGTGTCCTCGTTCGAGGAATTCGGCAAGAACGTCGAATATTTCGTGGACGTGGTGGCCGACTACAAGGCGGACTTCGTGGTGTTCCCCGAACTGTTCACGCTGCAACTGCTGTCCATCGAGAACAAGCCCATCCCGGCCGACCAAGCCATCGCCGAACTGACCAAGTACACCGAGCCGCTCAAGAAGCTGCTGTCCGATCTGGCGGTCCACTACAACATCAACATCATCGGCGGGTCACATCCCACGGTGGACGACGACGGCGACATCATCAATGTGTGCTTCGTGTGCCTGCGCGACGGGTCCATCCATCGCCAGGAGAAGATCCACCCGACGCCGAACGAACGCTATTGGTGGGGCATCGAGGGCGGCGACGCCGTGCAGACCATCATGACCGACTGCGGCCCCATCGGCGTGATGATCTGCTACGACAGCGAATTCCCTGAAATGGCCCGCCATCTGGTCGATCAGGGGGCGCAGATCCTGTTCGTTCCGTTCTGCACCGACGAACGCAAAAGCTACCTCAGGGTCCGCTATTGCTGTCAGGCGCGCGCGGTTGAGAACCAGGTCTATGTCGCTATGGCCGGCAACGTCGGCAACCTGCCCGGCGTGGTCAACATGGACATCCAGTATGCCCAGAGCTGCATCCTGACGCCGTGCGACTTCCCCTTTGATCGCGACGGCATCGCCGCCGACACCACGCCCAACGTGGAAATGGTCGCCTTCGCCGACCTCAGCCTGGATGACCTGAGGGCGTCGCGCGCCAGTGGCACGGTGCAGAACCTGCGCGACCGCCGGTTCGACCTGTACTCGGTGCATTGGCTCAAAGAAGAGTAGGAAAGGGATTTCACCACAGAGGACACAGAGATCACAGAGAAAGTGAAGATTTTTTCTTCTCTGTGTCCTCTGTGTCCTCTGTGGTTCACAACTTAACTTCCTTCACTATACCGAGCAATCCGGCAAATCCGCCAGCCGCCACACGCCCAGCACCTTGGTCCACGGGCCGATCTTCTCGTCGATGACGTGGAGTGGCGGGGGCAGGTTGAACGGAGGGGCGGTCAGGGCGATGGGGTGCCAGCCGCCGACCAGGATCCACGGATTGAGGGTGCATCCCAGGTGGGTGGTGGCGATCAGGTACGTTGACCCGCTGTCCTTGAAGCGTTGCAGGGCTTTGAGGCCGTGCGCCTGGGGCAGGTGCGACAGGACGTCGCGGCACAGGATGGCGTCGCAGGCCGGCAGGGTGTCCATGACGATGTCGGCGCGGCGGAAGAAGTGGTTGGGGCGGTCGGTGAATCGGGCGCTCAGGTATTCGATGGCCTCGGGCACGATGTCGAAGCCGAAGGTGAAGCGCAGGTCCCTGGACACCTCGGCCATCCAGTGCATGTCGCCGCATCCGGCATCGGCCAATGTCTCGATGCCGAGGTCCTTGAGCAGGCCCGGCAGGGCCGCCCGCAGGGCGGTGGTGATGGCGTGGGTGGCGTAGCGGCCGCTACGGGTTTCGTCCACCTTCCAGGCGTTCTGCCGCCAGATTTCGGTGAACATGGCGGCTCGCGCGGCGACCTGTTCCGGGGCATCGGGATCCTCCGACCCCGTGGTGGCCGCCTTCCCGTTGACCAGCCGCGGGATGAACTCGACCCCGGCGAACGCCTCGTACTGGGCCAGGGTCCGCACGCTGCCCAGGCCCAGGCGGTCGAGGTCGCGGGTGATGCCGGGATCAGCTGAAATCTGCATCCCGAACAGGTGACGGACCCGCGCAACGGAGGCGTCGTTCAGGCTGCCCCAATCGGTGTCATCCTCCCAGTGGCGGGGCCGCGTCGGGTGCTTGCCGTAGTCGTGCCAGGCGATGGCGTCGTTGGGGGCATAGACGTCCCAGCCATGGGTGAACAGCCGGACGGCCAGGGTGATCTCCTCGCCCTGGAAATACAGGGCGGGGTCATAGGGCACGGCGGCAATCAGCGCGGTGGCCGGGCCGAATAGCATCCCGGCGGCGATGAACGGGTTGCGCTGCACCTCGCGCGGGGCGGTGCCGAGGGCCTTGGCCTCCGACCCAAACGTCAGAATGCCATGCTTGTCGAACGCCTTGGCGTGGATGCGCACCACGGCCGGCGGCGCGAAACCGTTGGGCGGCCTAAAGCCCAGGGGGTAGGTGGACAGCACCGCCTGTTCTGACGGGCAGGCCGCAAGCATGGTCAGCAGGCGCTCGTCCCAGCCCTCGACGAAGCGCATGTGGCTGTCGATCTGGAACACGAAGTCCTCGCCCCGCCACAGGCTTTGTACCTGATGACGCGCCCAGCAGGCGCCCCGGCTGTCCTTGGCGTGGAAGTTCAGAACCCGCACCTGATCGGGGCGTGGGGCGGGCAACACAAAACAGTCGCTGTCCTCGTCCGGCACGAACTGCCAGCAGATGCCAACGAACACGCGGTCAGGATGGGCGGCCTTGGCGAACAGGTCGCGCACGGTGTTCTGGCAATCGGGGTCGCGATAGCTCGCGATGCTGACGAAGATGGTTGGCCGATCCTGTTTCGGGGCCGGCGGCGTGGTCGGGAGAGGCGTCAGGAGGTCGAGGGGGGCCATGGCCACCGGGCGGTTGAGGGGATCAAGGAGGGTGTGGCGGTATTCGGCCCCAGGGGTGCGGTCTTCATCGTAGGACCGATCCCGCGAACTTGTCGAGAGCGTCGGTGTCAGTGGTCTGCACTGTTGCCATCACCCACGCAGCACAAAGGGTCCGGAGCGCTTGGGCAGCACCCCGGACCCCTGCTTATGCAGCGCAGGTGTGCCTACAAGGTCACGCCATGGCGATCGAGATCGCCTCGCGGCCCTTGTGGCCCTCGACGACGCGCATCTGGATGGGCGCGCCTTCGTTCAGTGTGCTCAGGCCGGCGTTTTCCACCACGGAAATGTGAAGGAAGACGTCCTTGCCCCCGTCGGCGACCTGGGCAAAGCCAAAGCCCTTCTCCGGGTTGAACCACTTCACGGTGCCTTCGAGCTCGATCGCCGAAGCGGGATCGGGACGACCCGGTCGCGGACCCGCAGCGCCGGCGCGTGCGGCCGGACGCGGAGCAACCGCGCCGCTTGCATCGACTTCCAGAACGGCCGTGATCTGCTGGCCCTTCTGGCCTTGGCCGACCTGCACGCGCAGCTTGGTCCCCGGATTCGGTGCATCGTGGCCGGCGGCTTGGAGGACGCCGATATGCAGGAAGGCATCACCCGACCCATCGGCCAGTTCAACGAACCCGAAACCCTTTTCGGAGTTGAACATCTTCACGACAGCGTCAAGGGACGGCCCGGTCTGTGCGGCCGGTGCTTCCCACGAAGGTGCTGCGAAGGGTTTGCTCTCCCGCGACTCGCGAGCGTCCTGCGGAGAGAAATGATCATCGTCGAAGCCGCGACGCCGTCTTCCACGATCACGATATTGACCTTTGCCCATTAGCTTTGCTTACCCGACTCATTGCTGGTGAGATCGTCGCGCTCAGCGGCCCGCTGGGCGCTCCGGTCCTGTTGTTGCTTTAGCTTTTCAGCCTTCTTCGCGGTTTTAAGGCGGTCGCGTTCCGCACGTTCATGGTTGTAGTTTGGCTTGAACGCCATGAGGTCTCCTTTGGTAGGAGGCGGCATCATATCACATTCCAAAGAAAACCGACACGGTCGAGCAGCGCCCACGCACATCGTGTCGGATCAGCCATTGCGGGCGCTTTGGCGGGGGCTCCGGCGGTGGCGGTCAACCCGCCCGACAAGCAGGCGCAAAGCGGCTGAAACCTTGGGCTGCGGTCTCTTTGCCGGTGCCCTGGGCGGGCCCGATGATCGGTGTGTCCGCAGGCCGGTTCCCCCGCGCCGGTTGACGGTGCGGACCTGGCCCCGCCACCTCGTCCGCAGCATTTTCCGCGGCTGGGGCACCGAGTCGCGCCGCGCGTTGCTTTGATTTCTGCGAAACGTCAGGGGCTGTTGCCACCCACCAGGGCCGATCCACCCCAGAAAATCGCCACCACCACGGCGGCAGCGAGGCTGGCGAGCATCTTGTGGCGCTGCCAAAGATGAAGGGCGCGCGACCCGAACCAGCGCACCAGCACTGCGAGGCCGTAGTATCGGATGCCGCGCGCCACGGCCGCCGCCACAAAGAACAGGGGCAGTGAATACTGCGTCGCCCCGGCCGTCAGGATGGCCACCTGGAACGGCACCGGCGTCACGCCCACGGCGATGATCGCCCAGAACCCGTGCCGCGCGAACGTGCCCTGGAAGCCGTCCCACGCCTCGGTCCAGCCCATGGCGTCGAGCAGCATGACCCCTGGCCCCATCATGAACAGCCAGCCGAACGCGTACCCCATGCCCGCCGCCGCAAGGCATCCGGCCAGCGCCACGGTGGCAATCGGCCACACCCGGTCGCGGGTCGATAGCATGTAGGGGACCAGCACCAATTCGATGGGGATGGGAACGATCAGCGTCTCCAGAAACGAGGCGACGAATAGGAGCCTGTCCTTGTGGCGCGACGCCTTGAGGCGATGCAGCCAGCGATGGACGCGGTTGGTGCGCTGTTCGGGTGTCTTGGTTTCGTTCATGGCTCCAAATTGCTGGCTTTGTGCTATACCCCCGCTGACGCCGGAAGGGTGAAGCGGAAGCGCGCCCCACCGGGCGGGGGTAAGCTCTCAACGGCCAGCGCGCCGCCATGGTCGCGAATGATCCCGTAGCTGATCCACAGGCCGAGGCCGGTGCCCTGGCCCACGGTCTTGGTGGTGAAGAATGGGTCGAACACTTTGAGAATGTGATCTTCGGGAATGCCCGGCCCGGTGTCCTCCACCGCCACCCAGGCGCCGCCGTCGGCATCCCGCCCGGCGGCCACGCGCACCGATGGATTATCCCGGTCAGCAACCGCGTCCAGGGCGTTTTCGACCAGATTTACCACCACCTGATGGAGCTGACCGGCGTGCCCCATGATCCACAGGTCTGGCGGCAGGTCGCAGGTCACCGGGGCGCCCCGGACGCGGCCCTTGGCGGCCCAGTGGGCGGCGGTGGAGACGACGCCGGACAGGTCCAGGCGTTCCGGCTCCCCCTGGCTGGAAAACGACAGGCGGCGCAGGTTCTTGACGATGTCGGACACCCGCACCGCGCCTTCCAGCGTGCCGTCGATGAGCGGCCCAAGGTCGCCCAGCAGGCGGTCGATGCGCAGTTCCTTGCGCAGCCGTTCGCGCTCCTCGATGTCCACGTTGTCGTGGACGGCGGCGAGGTAGGTGACGATGCGATCCCGGTAGCGGGCCATGGAATGGACGTTGCCATAGACAAAGCTGATAGGGTTATTCAACTCGTGCGCGACCCCGGCCACCAGTCGGCCAAGCGAGGCCATCTTCTCCGACTGGACAAGCTGTTGCTGGGCCTGCTTGAGGTCGGCGTGGGCTGCATTGAGGGCCTGATAGGCACGCCGCAACTCACCGACCGGACGCCCGATGAGGACCAGCCCGGCCGGGCGGCCGCGCGCGTCGATGCGGGTCGAGCAGTTAATGGCGACCGGGTCGGATATGCCGCTGGCGGTGCGCAGGCGGACTTCCACGTCGCTCACACCTTCGGCTTCGCCCATGCGGTCGCAGAAGCGGCGCGGCAGGCCGGTGTCTTCGGCGAACAGGGCGGCGACCGGGCGGTCGATCAGGGCGCTTTCGGGCAGCCCGGTGAGGTCCACCAGGGCCTTGTTGACCTGCTGCACGTGGCCCTTGTTGTCGCACACGATCAGGACGTCGGACACCGACGACACCACGCTGGTGATGAACTGCTGGGCGTCCTCCAGGGCGGCGTTCTTGCGTTCCAGGTCCACCTCGTGGCGGATGAGGTCGGAATAGACCTCCTCCATCTTGCGGATGACCTCGATCCAAGCGGCGTCCTGAAGGCTGTCGCTGCCCTCGGGCGGGGGCGGGAACGCCGGCGGTTGCGGGGTTGTCATGCCCGCTCCAGGCCATAGCGTTGCAGCTTACCGCGCAAGCCAACGCGCGACAGGCCCAGATCGTCGGCCACCCGGCTGATGTTCCAGCCGTGGCGGTCCAGGGCCTCGGCCAGCAGGCGGGCCTCCAGGGCCTCCACATGATCCTTGAGGGTGCCGACAAAGCCCTGGCGGTGCGGCGCGTTCCCCCGCATCCGGGGCGACAGTAGTCCCTCGTCGATGTGGTCGGCCTCGGCCAGGGCGACAACGCGGCTGACCTCGTTCTGAAGCTCGCGCACGTTGCCGGGCCAGGGGTGGGCGCACAGGCGGGCCAGCGCGGCGGGGGTGAAGGCGTTGACCGCCTTGCCGAACGCCTTGGCGGCCTCGGCCAGCAGCAGGTCGGCCAGCAGCGGCACGTCCATGGGCCGGTCGCGCAGCGGCGGCATGTGGATGGGGAAGGCGGCGAGGCGATAGAACAGGTCGCGGCGGAACCGCCCGGCCTCGACCTCGTCCTCCAGGGTGCGGTTGGTGGCCGAGATCACGCGCACGTCGATCTTGCGGGTGAGGCGGGCGCCCAGCGGCCGGATTTCGCCTTCCTGAAGGACGCGCAGCAGCTTGACCTGGAAGGCGGCCGAGGTCTCGCCGATCTCGTCCAGGAACACGGTGCCGCCGTTGGCCCGCTCGAACAGGCCGACGCGGTCCTCGTAGGCGCCGGTGAAGGCGCCCTTTTTACAGCCGAACAGTTCGGATTCCAGAAGCTGGTCGGGCAGGGCGCCGCAGTTCTCGACCACGAACGGCTTGTCGGCGCGCGGCGAGTTGTAGTGGATGGCCCGCGCCAAAAGCTCCTTGCCGGTGCCCGATTCGCCGGTCAGCAGGACCGAGATGTCATAGCCCGCGATGCGCTGGGCAAGGCCGACCACTTCGGCCACTGGCGAGGACGGTGCGTGGACGATACGGGCGAAATGGTGGGCCTGACGGAGCACCTTTTTCTTGTCGGCGACGGCACGTTCCAGGCGGCGGGTGCTGACCTTGATCTCCAGCCCGGCCGTTTCGTTGTCGCGTTGCAGGCGGTAGAGGGCCACCGCGTCGCGGACGTCGGCGAGCAGCGCCTCGGGCTCCCATGGCTTGGTGATGTAGCGGGTGATGCCGGCGTCGTTGACCCCGGCAATGATATCCTCGGACGCGGTGTAGCCCGAGATGATCATGCGCACCGGGTCGGGCCAGCGGTCGCGCACCTGGCTCAGGAACTCGACGCCCTGGCGGCCGGGCATCCGCTGGTCGCACAGGATGACGTGGACCATTTCGGCGTCCAGGTGGGCTTCGGCCTCCTCGGCGTTGGAGGCGCACAGCACCTCGAACTCGTCGGACAGCACCCGCTCCAGGGCTTCTTGGGAGCGGACCTCGTCGTCGATCACCAGGACGATGGGCAGGTCTGTCATGGGCTGGCCAGTGGTGGAAGGTTTGCTTCCAGCAGTGTAGCAGCCCGATGCCTAACCATGCACGGCCAGATGCAGCGGCGTGCGGGATTTGGGGACCTTGCGCACGAAGTTGTAACGGGCGACGTGGTAGCTGGGGTCAAAGCCAAAGAAGTTGAGGCGCATCCGCTCCAGCTCCTCGGCCCGGTAGGCGGCCAGGGGTTTGGCTGTTTCATCGGCGGCGCGGCGGGCGGCCTTTTCGCGCAAGGCGCGGGCGGCATCGGGAACAAGGGCCTGGGCACCGGCCAGGATGGCTGCGTCGTCGGCCACCGGCGCGTCGACCAGACCCAGGCGCAGGGCCTCGGCGGTGCCCATGGGCAGGCGGGCTTCGGCCACGGCGCGGGCGTGGTCTTCGCCGCAGCGGCGGGGCAGAAGGTAGGTCCAGTATTCCGACCCGTACAGGTTGCCCATGCCTTTATAATGGGGGTTCAGCACCACGCCCTCGCGCGCCCACACATGGTCCGCCGCCAGGGCCAGGAACACCCCGCCGGCCCCGGCGTTGCCGCGCAGGGCCGATACTGTCACATGGCTGGCGCAGGTCAGGACGGTTAGGGTCAGGTCGTTCATGGCGTTGATGGTGCGCCAGGATTCTTCGGCCGGGCTGTCGGCGGCCTCGATCACGTTGAGGTGGATGCCGTTGGACCAGAAATCCGGCCCGCCCATCAGGACGATCACCTTGGTCGGGCGCGTCGTGGCCTCGATGAAGGCGGCGCGCAGGCGGTCGCAGTCGTCGGCACTCATGGCCCCGTTGTGGAAGGCGAAGTGCAGCACGCCGACCGCGCCATGTTCCTCATACCGAATGGCCGAGGGGCCGGGCACTTGGGGCAGGGCCGCGAGGTCAATCACCCGCCCGGCCGGCAGCTTGAGGCCGTCCTTCGCGCGCAGGTGGCCGATCCACACCGCACCATCCACCGTGGCCCGGCACAGGGCGTCCCCGTCGCGGGCCACCAGCGCGCCGGGCGGGCCGGAAAGCCCTTCGGCGGCGTGGGCGTCGTGTAGATACACCGCCTGTCCGTTGATGCTGTCGAGGAGGCCCGGATGCCCATCCGCCGAATGGATCTTGCGCAAAACGGTGGCGGTGTCGTCCGTCGCCCAGTCAATGGCGCGGTCGGCCTGACGCATCGGGCCGCGCCACCACGTTTCCGCCGGCAGGCGGGCCTGGGTGTCGGGGAAGCGGTCAACGCAACGCAGCACGGCACGGGTCGCGGCCTCGGTCACCTCGTTGCGGTAAATGCTGGACTTGGGGGCGCGGCGCAGGGGGAACGTCTCGCTTTCCCACACCGGCCCGGCGTCCATTTCGGCGTCGGCCTGAAGCACCGTGACGCCCCAGGTGGGTTCGCCGCGCAGGATGGCCCAGTCGAGCGCCGCCGGGCCACGGTCGCCCTCAATACCCGGATGGACGATCAGGCAGGGCAGGCGGCCATACACGCTTTCGGGAATGGCGCGCTTGAGGAAGGGGGCGATCAGCAGGTCCGGGCGCCAGTCCTCGACGGCCCGTTCGGTCACGCTGTCGTGGATGTCGAACTCGACCGACACGGCATGGCCGCGCTCGCGCAACTCCACGAACAGGCGTTGGGTCAGGCTGTTGAAGCCGTGGGTCAGCAGCAGAATGCGCATGGCTCAGCAGATCCTCGGCAATTGGTCGCCGGCCAGCCAATCGACGACGCGGCGGCCGCCAAAGCTGGTGTCCATCTGCACGAAGCAATGATCGTCGGCAATCACCGTGCCGATGATGGCGGCCTCACTGCCCAGGGGATGGCCGCGCAGGGCGGCCAGGGCGGCGGCGGCGTCCTCGGGCGGGACAATGGCGATCATCTTGCCCTCGTTGGCGACATACAGCGGGTCCAGGCCGAGCAGTTCGCAGGCCCCGCGCACCGCTTCGCGCACCGGGATGGCGGCTTCGTTCAGGACGATTCCGGCCTTTGACTGGTGGGTGATTTCGTTCAGGGTGGCAGCCAGTCCCCCACGCGTCGGGTCGCGCAGAACGCGCACACCGGGCACGGCGGCCACCAGGGCGGCCACCAGGGTATGCAGGGCGGCGCTATCCGACAGGATGGTCGTCTCGAACCCCAGGCTTTCGCGCTGGGACATGACCGCCACGCCGTGGTCGCCCATGGTGCCGGAGATCAGCACCACGTCGCCCGGCCGCGCGCGGTCGCCCGACACCGTGACCCCGTCGGGCACCACGCCGACGCCGGCTGTGTTGATGAAGACGCCGTCACCCTTGCCGCGCTCGACAACCTTGGTGTCGCCGGTCACCACCGGCACCCCGGCCTCGCGCGAGGCGGCGGCCATGGAGGCGACGATGCGCGACAGGTCGGCCAGCGGGAAGCCTTCCTCGATGATGAACCCGGCCGACAGGTACAAGGGCCGCGCCCCGGCCATCGCCACGTCGTTGATGGTGCCATGCACGGCCAGCGATCCGATGTCGCCGCCGGGGAAAAACAGCGGCGAGATGACATAGCTGTCGGTGCTCATCACCATGCGCCCGGCCGGGGCGTCGAACATGGCTTGGTCGTTGGCCTGGCGCAGCATGGGGTTGTCGAACGCTTTGATGAAAAGCTGTTCGACAAGCTGCTGCATGGCCCGGCCCCCGGCGCCGTGGGACATGTCGATGCGGCCGTTCTTGAGGTCGAGCGTCATGCCGTCTTCGTCTCCCGGAAACGTCCATAGGTCCAGTGGGCGGCGCACGCCCCTTCGGCCGACACCATGCACGATCCCATGGGGGTTTCGGGCGTGCAGGCGGTGCCGAACAGCTTGCAGTCGGTGGGCTTTTTGACCCCGCGCAGGATGGCCCCGCAGGCGCAGGATTTCACGTCGGGAACCGATACGTCCGGCACGTCAAACCGCTTTTCGGCGTCCCAGGCGGCGAACTCCGCCTTGATGCGCAGGGCCGAGTACGGAACCATGCCGAGGCCCCGCCACTCGAAGGTCTTGCGCAACTCGAACACCTCGGCGACCAGGGCCTTGGCCTTTTCGTTGCCCTGGCGGGTGACGGCGCGGGCGAACTGGTTTTCGACGCCAAAGCGCCCCTCGTTGATCTGGCGGACCAGCATCAGCAGGGCCTGCATCACGTCCAGCGGCTCGAACCCGGCGATCACCACCGGCTTGCGGTACTCCTCGGCGAAGTACTCGTAAGGCGCCGACCCGATCACCGTGGACACATGGGCCGGGCCGATGAAGGCGTCCAGCGGCACCGTGCCCAGTTCGCGCACCTCGGGGCTTTCCAGGATGTTCTGGATGGCCGAGGGGGTCAGGACGTGGTTGCACACGATGCTGAAATTGCGCAGGTCCAGGGCCTGGGCCTGCTTGAGGGCGACGGCGGTCGGCGGGGTCGTCGTCTCGAACCCGATGGCGAAGAAGATGACCTCGCGCCCCGGATTGTCCTGGGCGATCTTGAGGGCATCCAGGGTGGACCACACCATGCGTACGTCGGCGCCCTCGGCCTTGGCCTTGAGCAGGGATGTGCGCTTGGAGCCGGGCACGCGCAGAAGGTCGCCGTAGGTGCACAGGATGACGCCGGGCTGGCGGGCCAGGGCGATGGCTGCGTCGATGCGCCCGACCGGCAGGACGCACACCGGGCAGCCCGGCCCGTGGACGAGGCGCACCGAGGCCGGCAACAGGTCCTCGATGCCATAGCGGGAAATGGCGTGGGTGTGGCCGCCGCAGAACTCCATGACGTGGTAACGGCGGTCGGGCTGGACCTCGGCGGCGATGGTGGCGGCGATGCCCTTGGCAAGCATGCCGTCGCGGAACTCGTCAACGTACTTCATGTGGCATCCCCGGCCGCCGCCATCTCGGCGAACAGCGCCAGGGTGCGGGCAGCCTCCTCGGGGTCCAGTTTGGACAGGGCGTAGCCGACGTGGACGATCACGTAATCACCGGGCTCGACGTCCTCGACCAGGGCCAGGGAAACCTCCTTGCGCACGCCACCCAGGTCCACGGTGGCCATGGCGTCGGGCAGGATGTCGGTGACCAGGGCGGGCAGGGCGAGGCACATCAGTTTTCTCCCGATTGCACGGCGACCCAAGCCTGACCAAGGCTTAGGCCCTGGTCGCCGGGAAGGACGGCGCGGCAGGTCAGGGGCGACAGGCCGCGCGCGGTCAGATGGTCGACCAGCAGCGTGGTCAACACCTTGTTGAAGAAGCAGCCGCCGCCAAGCGCCACGGTCTTGAGGCCGCTGGCCCTGGCGGCCTGGACGGTCCACTCGGCCAGTGCTGCGGCCAGGGTGCCGTGGAACAGGTTGGCGCCGTGTTCAGGTGTGCAGGTGCGCAGGGCACCGAGCAAGGGCAGCAGGTCTAGCACTCCGGCCTCGATGCTCCAGCCGCCGGGCAGGACTTCGGGAGCGGTCACCAGGGCTTCGAGGGCCATGGGCGCCTGCCCCTCGAAGGCGGCGACCGGATGGATGCCGAGCAGCCCACAGGCGGCGTCGAACAACCGCCCGGCCGAAGACGTCGGCGGGCAGTTGAGGCTGCGGTTCAGCATCATGCTCAGGCGGTCGGCGTGGGGCAGGGCGGCAAAGCGGGTGGCGATCTCGGCCCCCCGGCCCATGCGGTGCAGCGCGGCGGATGCCATGCGCCACGGCTCGCGCGCCGCCACGTCGCCGCCCGGCTGGGCCAGCGGGGCAAGGTGGCCAAGGCGCTGGTAGTCCGCGCCGTCCACTTGCAGCAACTCCCCGCCCCATGACTGGTTGCCCGGCCCCAGGCCAAAGCCGTCCAGGGTGACGGCCAGGAACGGCTCGGTCACACCATGCTCGGCGGCCAGGGCGGCGGCATGGGCGTGGTGGTGCTGCACGGCCACCGTCGGTACCCCCAGGCGGCGGGCGTAGGTGGTCGAGGGAAAATCAGGATGCAGGTCATGGGCGACGCGCACCGGCATGACGCCAAGCTGGATGCATAGCGCGGTCGCGGTGTCCTCCAGCGCGAGCCGGGCCTCGGCGGTGTCGAGGTCGCCGACCGGGGCGGACACGAAAGCCTCATCGCCCCGCGTCACGCACACGCTGGCCTTCAGGAAGGCGCCCACGGCCATCACCGGCGGCCCGGCGTGGGGCAGACGGATGACGGTGTAGGAGATCATGCGCCGGCCTCGATGTCTTTGCGCAGCGCCGTCAGTTTGGCTTCGAGCATGGCCCGACGCTGGACCAGCGCGCCCTTGCGGCCCTCGGCGAGCCAGCCGAGCCAGTCCTCCATGCCCTCGCCGGACACGGTGGACAGCTTGAGCGGTTGGATGTTCGGATTGATCTGCCGGGCGTAGTCCAGGCAACGCTCTACGTCAAACGTTAGATGCGGCAGCAGGTCCACCTTGGACAGGATCATGAGGTCGGCGGCGGCGAACATATCGGGGTATTTCAGGGGCTTGTCCTCGCCCTCGGTGACCGACAGGATGACCACCTTGTGGGCCTCGCCCAGGTCGAAGGCGGCAGGGCACACCAGATTGCCGACGTTCTCGATGAACAGCACGGCGTTCTCGGGCGGGTCCAGGCGGTCGAGCGCGTGGCCGATCATGTGGGCGTCCAGGTGGCACCCCTTGCCGGTGTTGACCTGCACGGCCGGGGCGCCGGTGGCGCGGATGCGGTCGGCGTCGAATGTGGTCTGCTGGTCGCCCTCGATGACCGCTACGGGCATCTGATCCTTGAGGCGGCTGACGGTTTCGACCAGCAACGTGGTTTTGCCCGAACCGGGGCTGGACACCAGGTTGAGCGCAAAGATGCCGGCCTCGGCCAGACGGGCACGATTGGCCGCCGCGTCGGCGTTGTTGCGGCCCAGGATGTCCTGTTCGATCTGGATGATCCGCGTCTGGCTCATGCCCGGCACATGCACCCCGGCGATGCCTTGGCCGTAGTGCTGGTCGTGGGAATGGCCATGGTCGTGGCCATGGTCGTGCGTGTGCCCATGGTCGTGGCCATGGTCGTGCGTGTGCCCATGATCGTGGTCATGGTCATGATGATGATGGCCGGAGCCTTCCACGCGGGCATCCCCGCAGCCGCAGACGGTACACATCACTCGACCTCCAGTTCCATGATCCGCATGTCGTCGCCCTTTGTCACCTGTAGGCGGTGCGACCCGCAGCGCGGGCAGGGGTCAAACCGCTGTGCCACCGCCACCGTTTCGCCGCAGCCCATGCACCACGCCTCGCCGGGCGTGCGCACGATCTCCAACCGCGCGCCCTCGGCCAGGGTGCCGCGCACGACGGCGTCGAAGCAGAACGCCATGGCCTCGGGATCGGCGTGCGAAAGCTGGCCGAGTTCCAGCCACACCGTGCGCACCTTACTGTAGTTCTGCGCCTTGGCCTGGTCTTCCAGGATGCGCAGGACGCCTTCGGTCATGGCCATTTCATGCATCGGTCAGCACCTCGACCTTACAAGCGACGCAAGGGTCCAGCGCGGCGACCAGCAGGCGCACCCGTTGCACCGGGTCATCGCCGGCCGGGGCTCCTTCCAGACCGCGCACCAGAGGACCCTGCGGATGGAAGTTCCAGTCGGTGGGGGCCAGGATGCGCCAGTCGGTGATCCGCCCGTCGCTGACCGAAACCTCGTGCACCAGGGTGCCGCGCGCGGCTTCCACCGTGCCTGAACCAGACCCCGATCCAAGGGTGATATCGGCGCCCTCTCCGGGGTGATCGTACACCTGGGCGGCGGTTTCCTCCAGGTCCCGCAGGCTGGCGGCAAGGTCGCACAGGCGGGCGACGGTGCGCGCCTGAAGGCCGTTGCCGTGGGTGTCCAGCATGGTGGCGACCACCGGATCCGCAGCACGCCGCGCCAGCGGGCCGGTTTCCGCCGGGCGGTCGGGGGTACCCCCGTCCAGAAAACCGACCGCACTGGCGCCAAAACTCTCCAGGCCGTGAACATACAGGTGGCGCAGCATGTCCTGCGCCGGGCCAGGGCCGATGTCGGTGTGGTGGATCGGGGCCGTGGGCGAGGCCCCGCCGAATACCTCGGCGGTCAAAAGGGCGCGGATATCGCTCAGGCAGGCGGTCAGGGCGGGGCGGTCAACGCGCAAAGGGGGACCGCCGGGCGTGTGCCAGGGACCATCCCCCAACGTCCCGCGCAGGCAGCCGAGCGCGGTGCGCAGGCGGCGGGCGGCGTCCAGGCGCGGCGGCTGGTCGAGCAGCATGGACCAGTCGCGCAGCACGCCCAGGCTCAGTTCGCCCAGCGTTTCGGCCAGCACCAAGGCGTGGCGGGCGGCCCGTTGCGGCGGCGCTACGCGAACGCCCACGGCCTGCTCACAGGCCTGCACGGCGGCGCTCATCTGGGCCGTGCCGCACAGACTGTACAGCAGCGGGATCAGCGACAGGGCATCGTCGGCGGTGCGCCCGCGCAAGGCTCGAACCGGCGACGGCCGGTGCCGCGACACCAGGCGGGGCGCGGTCAGGCGGTCGGCCTCCAGGGTTACGGCCAGATGCAGCGCTTCCGGCGTCACGCGCGGCTCCCGAACTGGCCGCGCAGCAGGGCGCGGCGGTCGATTGGTTCGACAGGCTCCGGGGGCGCCGGGGGCTCGGGTTCTTTGGGCGCCTCGGCCGTGAACAGGGCGTCGAGGCAGGCCTCGGCGGTCTGGCGCGCGGTGTTGTGGTCGGCAAAGCTCTCCATGGTCGAGAACAGCGAACAGGCCTGCCACGTCCCGAAATGGTCCAGGCGGCCCACCTCGAAATCGAACCTGCCGGCCGGCAGGATGTGGCGCTGCGGCACCGCACCCGGCATCAGGTCGTCCCAGGCCGCAGGGTCCTGGGGCAGCAGGATCACGTTCATGAACCACGGCGTGATAAGGATGCCCAGCCAGGCGTCCTCCCACGCCCGGAACCCGATCGCCTCGACGCGCAGGGCGGCGTTGTGGAACGGTGTGTCGAGGAAGGCAGCCTCGGCGGTGCGGAAGGCATCCTCAAGGGCGGCGACACGGTCAGCCATGGGATCGGCCTCCTGGCCGGCCACGGGCAGGAAAACGGACTTATCGTTATCGCAGGTCGGGCAGCGCCAATAGTCGGGCAGATCGGAAAACGCGGTCCCGGCACCAATGTCCCAGGTGGCGCATCCCTCGGCCGGCTCGTAGACCGCCCAGCACACACCGCACTCCATGCGGGTGGCGGCGGACAGCCTCTGCGCCGTGCTGCCGAACGCGCCGCTCAGGATCATGACGCCGGCCAATACGCGTCGATGACCTGTTCCAGGCGGTCGGCGGCCTCGGCCACGTCCTCGCGGGCGGCCAGGGCGGCGGCCGGAACGTCGCCGACCTCGACCACATCCAGGATCATCGTGTCGTCCGAATTGAAGTAGCTGACCCGCCACACGTTGCGCGCCGCGCACCCGGTGATGCGGCAGTTGCCATAACCGCGCGACAGGATGGTCAGCCCGCCAGTGCCCAGCGTTTCGGCCAGGACGTTGAGGTCAACCGGCGTCATCGGCAGCAGGGTCAGATTGATCTCCCGCTCCTTGGTGCCGGGCTGCACGAGGGTCATGGCGTCGGCGATCTCCACCAGCACGGGGGCAACGTTCATGGCACCTTCGGGCAGGTCGGACGGAATGTCCAGCGTCGCGGGCAGGGCGGTGGCGGCCGTCCGCACGGCACCCGGAATGTCGCCAACTTCGAGCGCCTGGGAATGGCCATTCTGCAAGCGCCACAAGCCGGGCATGACGGCTTCCTGCACGCGCGTTTCGCCAACCACGGACTGAACCTCGCCCTGGCCGAGGACCTGGTCGATGACCTCCAGGTTGGCGGCGTCGAGGTCGGAAATGTCGATGATCGCGGCCGGCCCGCCCTCGGCATAGGCCCGTGCGGCATCAAGCAGGGCGGCCAGCGCGGCCTTGGCGCCGGTCAGCAGGGCCACATCGGTGTCAGTGCCGGTGGCGACGCGGGGGGCGTGCCAGGATGCCACGCCGCGCGGCATGGTCGGAACGTCGAGGATCTCGAACATCAGCGGGCCTCCAGCAGGGTTTGGATGGTGTCGCGGTAGACCGCCCAGTCGCGCACCTTGGTCAGCGCGCCGACCTGTTCGCCGCCGCGCAGGAACACCAGGGCCGGGGTGACGAACACCGCGAAGCGGGCGGCCAGGGCGGCCTCGGCCTCGGGTGCTGCGACGGCGGCGGACAGGCGCCCGGCAAACGCCTTGAGGAGTTCGGGCAGGACGACGGCAACGTCGCCGCTTTCCCCGCTGGCACCGGGCAGGAACACGGCGGTCAGGCCGGCATCGGTCGGCAGGCTGGCGTCGTCAACCAGCGGCACGCCGTGGTCGGTGGTCAGGCGGGCGACGAGAGGCAATGGTCCTTGCGGACCTGGGGAGGGATTCATGGCTTTGTCCTGAGGTGTGGGGGCAACTCGGGCTCGCGGTCGGTCAGGTCGGCGAACAGGTGGTCGATGTCCTCGCCGCGCTGCACCGCCTCGATGGCCAGCAGGGCGTCGGCAACGCGGTCGGCGTCCTCGGCGGAGAGAACCGACCGGGCGGCGCCCAGGTGGACCAGCATCCAGGTGCCGACCGGCTGCGGACCGATCAACGACAGGTCCACCGCCTCGGTCGTGCCGTCGCGGCGGGCGGCGGTGGCGGCCAGATCGTCGCAGGCCGTCACCTGCATGGGGATGCCGATGCACATGGCTCAGATGCTCCCGATGGGCTGGGGGCGTCCGGCGTCGAACGCGGTCATGTCGAGGTCGTGGCGCAGCAGGCCGTGGGCCGGAGGTTCCGTACGCGGGGTAGGGACGATGCCCCACTCGGCCAGCACCGCGAGACCCATGTCGATGGCCGGGTCGATGCGGGCGCGGGTGCCGTCGCGCAGCGGCCCGCCCCAGTCGTCCAGTTCCTCGGCCTGGACGCCGACCAGGGCCATGGCGGCGGGTTCCCAGCCGAGCAGTTCGGCAGCGGAGATGACCTCCTGAAACCCGGTCTGGTGCAGGCTCATTTTCTTGACGCCCATGAAGCGCGGCACTTCGTTGTCGCGCACCAGCTTGAGGGTGCCGGCCGGATCGCCGTAGTCGATGGCGTCGAACACCAGCATCCGCGCCGCCGCCCGGACGTACTGCACCAGATACAAGCCCTGGGTGCCGCCGTCCATCAGGCGCACCCGGTCGGGGAAGCGATAGCGGCGGTGCATTTCCTCGACCACGCGGATGCCGAACCCCTCATCGGCCCACAACAGGTTGCCGATGCCCAGGACGAGGACGTCGAAGTCCTCGTCCTCTTCGGGCGCCACGTCGATCTGACGCTCTGTATTCATGGCCTGTTGTCCTTGAACATCCGTTCGCCGGAAATCATGGTCGAAACCATGCTCTGGCGGGACATGATGTCCTCGCGGATGGCCGCGTAGATGTGGATCATCGCAAACAGCACGAACACCCACATGCCGACATGGTGCCAGGTGTGCAGGTCCTGGGTGTTGGGGAAGATCGCCGTCATCCAGCCGAACGTCGACCACTGCAAGCTGTCGTGCCCGGCGCCTTCGCCGTATAGCGCAAAGCCCGAGGCGATCATGAACGCCGTGCCCAGGGTGAACACGAAGAACATCACGAAGTGGGCCAGCGGATTGTGGCCGATGTACTTCTTCGGCTCCTTTTCCAGGAACAGGTACCACTTCAGTTCAAAGACGATGTCCTTCCACCAATTGGCATTCCACAGCGGCAGGGTGAACAGTTGCCGGGCGTGGTGGTTGCCGACGAAGGCCCAGTAGATGCGGACCAGGAACCCAATGGCGAAGATGTAGGCCGCCGCGAAGTGGGCGAACCGGATGTAGCCCATCAGGAAGTGCTCAATGGCCTCGCCGCCGGTCGAATGCAGCGGGCTGCCGATGAAGTAGCCGGTGACGGCCAGCACCACCAGCGCCAGGGCGTTGATCCAGTGCCACAGCCGCACGGGGGCCTCGTACACGTACACCGATGTGACGTGGTGGGCGTGGCTCGGCTCCTCGTGGACGGCGAGGTCGCGGGGATCGGGTTGGATGGTCATGGCAAACCTCCTTCCTCAGCGCACCGTAACCACGGTGGTTTCGCCATCGGGCGACATGACGTGCGTCGAGCACGCCAGGCACGGATCGAAGCTGTGGATGGTGCGCAGGATCTCCAGCGGCTGGCTGGGGTCGTGCATCGGGGTGTCCAGCAGCGAGGCCTCGAAGGCGCCGATGTTGCCGTCCTTGTCGCGCGGGCTGCCGTTCCAGGTGGTCGGCACGACGCACTGGTAGTTGGCGATCTTGGTGTCCTTGATGTGGACCCAGTGGCCGAGCGCACCGCGCGGCGCCTCGGTGAAGCCGACGCCCTTGACGTCCTTGCCCCAGGTGCCGGGCTCCCACTTGCCGACGTTGGCGGTGTTGAGGTCGCCGGCCTTGAGGTTGGCCATCAGCTTGTCCTGGAAGTAGCGCATCTTTTCGGCCGCCCACTGGCATTCCAGTCCGCGCGCCGCCGTCCGGCCGAGGGTCGAGAACAGCGCGTCAATGGGCACGTCCAGGGCCGACAACAGCTTGTCCACCGGCTCCTTGAACTCGGCGTTGCCCTGCATGTAACCGATGACGTAGCGGGCCAGGGGACCGACCTCCATGGCATGGCCGCGCCAGCGCGGGGCCTTGAGCCAGGAGTACTTGGCGCCTTCGTCCACCGCCTTGATGTCGGTGCGGGTGCCGACCAGATTGGGGCCATGCACGTAGTTGGGATCGGTCACGCCGTCCCACGGGTGCAGGCCCTTGTCCTCGTCGGCGTACTTGTACCAGGAATGGGAGACGAATTCCTGGATCTGCTCGGGGTCCTCTAGGTCCACCGGGTGGATCTCGGACAGCTTGCCGTTGATGATCGCGCCGCGCGGCAGCAAAAGGCTGGACTCGGTGTAGTCGTTGGCGCGGTCGGGGATGTCGCCATAGGACATCAGGTTCTTGCTCGACAGCCCGCCGCCGTGCAGCCAGCCCTTGTAGAACGACGCGATGGCGACGAGGTCGGGGATGTAGACCTGTTCGGTGAACGCGATGGCGCGGTCGATGATCGACGACACCATGTTCAGGCGTTCCATGTTGACCGCGCCGACCGCGCCGGTGCCGTCCAGGTTGATGGCGCAGGGCACGCCGCCGACCAGCCAGTTCGGATGCGGGTTCTTGCCGCCGTAGATGGCGTGGATCTTGACCAGATCCTTCTGGAAGTCCAACGCCTCCAGGTAATGGGCCACGGCCATCAGGTTGGCCTCGGGCGGCAGCTTGTAGGCCGGGTGGCCCCAATAGCCGTTCTTGAACGGGCCAAGCTGGCCGCTTTCCACGAACTTCTTCAGGCGGGTCTGAAGGTCGCGGTAGTAGCCCGGCGACGACATCGGCCACGGCGAAATGCTCTGCGCCAGTTCGCTGGTCGCCTTGGGATCGGCCTGGAGCGCCGACACCACATCCACCCAATCGAGCGCGTGCAGGTGATAGAAATGCACGATGTGGTCATGCACATACAGGCACAACTGCATGATGTTGCGGATGGAATTGGCGTTGTCGGGAATGTCGATGGCCAGCGCGTTCTCGACCGCCCGCACGCTGGTCAGGGCGTGGGTGCCGGTGCAGACGCCGCAGATGCGTTGCGTGAAGGCCCAGGCGTCGCGCGGGTCGCGGCCCTTGAGGATGAGTTCCAGCCCGCGCCAGATGGTGCCCGTGGACACCGCGTTGCGGATGATGTTGTTCTCGTCGACGTTGACCTCGATGCGCAGGTGGCCCTCGATGCGGGTCACCGGGTCGACGACCACGCGGCGGCCGGAACTGTCGAGATTGAAGCCATTCGGAGTGGTGACGGTCATGATCCTGTTTCCCCCGCGCCTTATTCGGACTTGTCGTTGGTGCCGCCTGCGCGCGCCCGCTTGACGGCGCTGATCGCGGCATGGGTGGCGATGGCCGCGCCGGCAGCGCCGGCGGCCGTCAGGCCCACGGTGTCGGCCGTGCTTTCCACCCCGAACTGCGGGATGGTGGTCAGGCGGTCATAGAACGAGCCCTTGTCCCAGAACCCGTCCTCGGAGCAGCCGATGCAGCCGTGGCCGGACTGGATGGGGAACGACACGCCCTCGTTCCAGCGGGTGGTGGAGCAGGCGTTGTAGGTGGTCGGACCCTTGCAGCCCATCTTGTACAGGCAGTACCCCTTGCGGGCGGCCTCGTCGTCCCACTGCTCGACGAACTGGCCGGCGTCGAAGTGGGGGCGGCGGTAGCACTTGTCGTGGATGCGCTGCGAATAGAACATCTTCGGGCGGCCCTGGCGGTCCATCTCGGGCAGGGTGCCGAAGGTCAGAAGATAGGTCACGATGCCGGTCATCACCTCGGCGATGGGCGGGCAGCCCGGCACCTTGATGATCGGCTTGTCGGTGATGACCTTGTGGACCGGGGTCGCCTGGGTCGGGTTGGGCGCGGCGGCCTGCACGCAGCCCCACGACGCGCACGAGCCCCACGAGATCACGGCCATGGCGTCCTTGGCGGCGTGGCGGAGCTGTTCCACGAACGGCTTGCCGCCGACGATGCAGAACATGCCATCCTCGTTGAGCGGCGGGTTGCCCTCGACGGCCAGGATGTAGTTGCCCTTGTACTTGGTGATGGTGTCTTCCAGCGCCGCCTCGGCCTGATCGCCCGCGGCCGCCATGATGACCGGATCGTAGTCCAGCGAGATCATGGACAGGATGACATCCTTGGCCAGCGGATGGGCCGAGCGGATGAAGCTTTCCGAACAGCAGGTGCATTCCAGGCCGTGGATCCACACCACCGGAATGCGCGGCTTGGTCTCCATGGCGTGGGCGATCTTGGGCGCGAACGCCGGCCCCAGGCCCATGCTGGCCGCCGCCAGACTACAGAATTTGAGGAACGACCGCCGGGAAATCCCCTGCCGCCGGATCACGTCATAAAAAGTCTCAAGCTCTGCCACTGGCCCCTCCCACGGACGATTTTTGGAAACGCATGGCAGGCCTGCGCAAAAGGCGTGCCAGGGCAGGAAAGCGCCTGTCCCAAGGGGTGGGGCGGGGGGAGGGGGCGGTAGGGGTGGAAAGACGATTGGCAAGGATGGAAACCCGGCTTGCAGCGGTCGCCGGGCGGAAGATTGTTCCTTGGCTTCGGCGCCGAGTGGGTACTATCGCCCCGATTCGGGGGGATGCTGTGGGGGTTCGGGGTGACGACGTTGTTTGTGCTTGTGCTGCTTGTTATCCTGGGGCCGACGGTCCTTCGCCTGGTGCTGCGCAAGACCAAGGGGCCGCGTGGAGAATGGAAAGTCGCGTCGGCCATAAACTCGACCGGCCTTGAGGCCCTGCACGATGTGATTCTGCCCGACGGGCGGGGCGGTTTGACCCAGGTTGACCACTTGATAAAGACGCCGGTCGGCATCGCGGTCATCGAAACCAAGAACTACTCCGGCAAGATTTTCGGCCAGGAGTGGGAGCCAAGCTGGACCCAGGTCCTCGGCCGGAAATCATTCCACTTCCAGAATCCGCTGCGCCAGAACTACTGCCATGTGGAGGCGGTGCGTGCCCTGGTGGCGCCGGGCATTGACGTGATGGGGCATGTGATCTTTGTCGGCGACGCCCGGTTTCAGGAAATGCCGGCCGGCGTGTCAGGACTGCGGGACTTTCTGCGGAACCTGAGGCGGGTGCGTGGTGTGCCGGTTCCAGCCGACGTCGAGGCCGGATGGAAAGAGGTCAGCACGGCGGCGCGCCGCGACAGTGCCACTCGGCAGGCCCATCGCCGGCAGTTGCGGCGCCGTCACTGACGAAACTCCCGCAACACCTCCCCGCGCGTCTGCGTTGGTTCGGTCAACGTGGATGCAATGGAGGATGACATGGTGCGGAAGATGATCGCTGGTGTGGCCTCGGTTCTGGTGCTGGCGGCGGGGCCGGTGGTGGCCCAGCAGACTACGCCCCAGGCTCAAACCACGCCTCAGGCCCAAACCACGCCCCAAGGCCAGATGGCGGCGATCCCGCAGCCCGCAGGGGCGTATACCGAAGTCGATGACATGAAGGTCTATTCGGTCGGCGGCGAGCAGGTCGGCGAGATCGAGGACATCCTCATCGATCCGCGCGGCAACATCGCCTACGTCGTGGAGATCGAGGAAGGCTTCCTCGGGATGCGTGACACCGAGGTCATCGTCCCGGCCGACCGCTTGATGCTGGAGGGCGACCGCTTTCAGTCCCGCATGACCGAGGAGGAACTGAAGAGCCTCCAGAAGTGGGACTGATCGAGAACTGGGCCGACTTTTTTTGGTTGCTCGACCAGGGGCGGCGCCTTGAGGGCGATGCGCTGGGCGGCATGGTCCACTGTCCGTGGACGGCGCCGGCCAAGCCCGCCCTGCGGCGTCCTGGCTTCACGCTGTGGGACTATGGAGGTGTCGGGGGAGGTGGCGGGCGGCCGTTCCTGCTGGTCCCGGCGCCGATCAAGCGGCCCTACATCTGGGACCTGTCGCCCGAGGTCAGCGTGGTGCGCACGACGTCCGAGGCCCATGCGCCACGGTGGCGCCCGTTCCTGATCGACTGGGCGCCGCCCGATGGCCAGTTGCCTGCCGACACCGACCTTGAGGCCATGGTCCTCATGGTCACCGAGGCCGCCCGCAGTGTCGCCAGCCTGACCGGCCACCCGCCGGTGGTCGCCGGGCATTCCCTGGGCGGCACGTTGACGGCGCTGGCCGCCGCCCTGGCGCCCGAGGGCATGGCCGGGCTGGTCCTGATCGAGGCCCCGACCGCATTCGGCAAACGGGCCGGTGCCTTTGCGCCCCTGGTCGCGGCCAGCGGCGACGCCGGGCGGGTGGCGGCCCTGCTGGGCGGGGCGCCGGGAAGTTTCCTCAACATGGCCGCGATGATGGCCGACCACCATGCCTTTGTGGTGCAGCCGTTCTGGGACTGGATGGCCTGCCTGCCCGACCCCGAAGGCCTGCTGCTGCACCTCAAGCTGAGGCGCTGGAGCCTGGACGAGGCGCCGTTACCACAACCGCTGTTCGAGGACGTGGTGGAATTGTTGTACCACCGCGACTTGTTCCTGCGCGGCCAGTTGCGGCTGGGCGGACAGCGGTTGAACCCGGCCCTGCCGCACCCGCTGATGACCGTCTACGACCCGCGCAGCCGGACGGTGCCGCCGTCCAGCCTCATGCCCCTGCACGACATGAACCCCCACCGCCTGACCCGCCGCACCGCCTGGGAGTGGGAACCCGGCGTACTGTTCCACCACTTGGCCCCCGTGGTCGGCCGCAAGGCGCATAAGGAACTGTGGCCGTTGATTTTGGGGTGGGGCGGGGAGGTGGTGGGGTGACGGTCGGCTTTGACAAAATTTTCCATGCCCGCTCAGTCTGGGTGCACAAAGGACGCGACATTTACCAGCTTGGCGCTGTATTTAACCAAACTCCTAGGATCATCGCTGTAATGAAATAGAATTGATCCTATTCTCGCTCGCCACTCTTGGTCCAGGCTTTCTTCTTCAGTTACATATCGCCACCAGTTTTGTATGATATCTGTATTTTCTTTTTTTCCATTGTATCTGGTCCATTTTTCGAACATCATAGCATCGCATATTTCGTCGAATGAAACTTTTCCTGCCATGGCTTTTGCAAAAAGTGTTCCGTCTACTTCCTTGATAACGCAAAGAACACCAATTATTGGAGAATACGCTTCGCTGAGATTTCTAGTGGAGGCGATAGCGATGGCAACGTTTGCGCATACCCGTTCAATGGCGCGAAGAGAAAGATCTCTTGCTACTGCTACCATGCTTATCATTTCCTTAATATCTTCAGAAAAACGATTTCCATTATCTTTGGGTATTACGTATCGAAACAAATGATTAAGATACTTGATGGATGCTCCGTGTTGAGTTAGATTGTCACCTGCGTCGAGAGATGCTTTAATGTGGAAAAACTTTTGCAAATACGTTTTTGCGTCCACGTCTCCGTAGGTGTGGGTGACGGATTTCTCAAGCTGGTTGACATTTGTGACAATGACAAATACAACGCCATCCACCGAGAAGAAGTGCTTTATTCGTTCTATAACTGCTAACGAGAATGTGGGGCGGCATCTGTCTAGTTCATCGATAATAAAAACTAGAGGCTTCTTTTTGGCATCCTCTTCATTGCGTGCCATGGTGGAAGCAATGTCCGACAGAGCTTTTCCGAAGGATGCGAAAGCAAGCCGATCGGCAGTCGGGCTTTCCAGGCGTTTTCGCAAAATTGTATCAAGGGAGTTGGCTGCGTCATCCCCAGTTGATGTAACCAGGGCATCCGAAAAGGCGCGGTTGCCTTCCTCTATCTCATTTCCCGAAAGGACTCCGGCTGTTACCGTGCGGAGTCCCAGACGCAGTCCGATCTTCAAGACGGCTTTTGCAGCATCAACGGCTTTGTCCTTGAACGCTTCGAGGCTTTTTTCTTCTGGGAGTTTTAAGTCCTCGGCCGCTGCGATGACCTCTGCCGCCAGCGCAAGAAAGGCGTCTTCCTGATAGTCATTGGCGAAAGCGTCGAAATAGATCGACGGGATTCCGGCCTGCTTGAGGTGACCTCGCCACATCTTGACGAACGTTGTCTTCCCGGCGCCCCACGGGGCGTCAAGCAGCATGACCGTCGGCCCTTCCAGGTTCTTCACCAGATTCGTGAGGTGCTCGCCCATCTTTTTTCGACCGAAGATGTCTTTCTCGGGAGCAAACCCTTCGTCCGGCCCAATGTCCATTTCTGGCGGAAACAAACGCATCGTCTTTCCCCACACGTCCCAATCAAGGTGCGGTTATAATCGCCTCTCAATGGTTGCGTGTCACGCGCGGATTTTCGGGGCTGATGTGCCCTGCGGGTTGTCCATATTCAGCCGGCCGCCGCCCCCTCAATGCACCGTACATGCCATACACGGATCAAACGATCGGATGACATGTTGCACCGCGACCGGGGTTTCGCCCTCGGCCGGGGTTCCCACCAATGCCTGTTCCACCGCCCCAGCCACCCCGGCGTCGTCGCGGGGGGAGAAGTTCCAGGTGGTTGGGGCGACGATCTGGTAGCTTTTGATCAACCCGTTTTCGACCGTCATCCAGTGGCCTAGGGCGCCTCGGGCGGCTTCGACGAGGCCTGCCGCCGTGCCGGTGTCGGGCAGGGGGGCTTCGGCGCAGAACGGTTCGCGGGGGCGCAGGGACCGCGCCCAGTCCTCCATCATCGGCAGCAGGCGGGCGGTTTCCAGCAGGCGGCCAATGACCCGGCTGCGCACGGTGGCGCCCTCGTCGGCGGCAAGGGCGCGGGCCAGGGGGTGGCCGTCGATAACTTGGCGGGCCAGGGCGCCGACCTCCATCACCCGGCCATCGAGGCGCGGCGCCTTGCACCAGCTATAGGCGCCGGGCTTGTCGGCGTCGGGGCGGGTGGGGGTACTCATCCAGGCGTGGTCCAGGTGTTCGATCACCTGCGCGGGGTTAAAGAAAGAAAGCGCCCCGTCCCACACACCGCCCCCGAAAAACCCGCCGTGGCTGAGGAACCGCCCGCCGCCGCGCCCCAATCGGTCGAACCCCAGCGCCTCGGCCACATGCATGAAGAAGCGGAAATCGCTGCTGGCCGGTGGTGCCTCGGCGGCCCAGGCGGCGAGGGCGGCGGGACTGTCCAGCGCCGTGATGCGCTCCAGCGTGTCGCCGAACACGCGGCTTTCCAGGTATCCCCGGAAGGCCCCCAGGATGGACAACAGGCGCACCTTGCCGCCCATGTCCACGGGCTGCGTGGTGCCGCCCGGCTGCAAAGCCAAACTGTGCGGCCACTTGCCGGCCAGGGTGCCCATGATGTGCAGGAACCCCGCCCGCGCGGCCAGGAACTCGGCAGACGCCGCGCCCTTGATGGCGGTGAACCGCGCCACCGCGTGGTCGTGCCAGGGCTGCCCGGCGTAGGCGGCGCGGGCCACGTCGGGCATGAAGAACAGCGTGAAATGGGTCAGGTGGTCGGCGATGGTCTCGCAGGCCAGCACGAGGTCGGCGGCCAGCCGGCCATTGGGCGGCACCTCGACCCCGGCCAGCCCGCCCAACGCCGCTGCCGCCGCCGCCGATTGGGACACCGAACAGATGCCGCAGATGCGCGGCGCGATGGTCAGGGCGTCGAGCGGCGCGCGGCCCTGGAGGATCTGCTCGAACCCGCGATAGAGCGGGGCGTTGATGCGGGCCTCGCGCACCACGCCGTCCGCAATGTCGAGGTGGACCTCCAGATCGCCCTCGACCCGGTTGAACGGCCCCATGATGAGGCGGCTCATGGGGCGGGTCATGGGGCGGCTCATGGCTTTGGCTTCCGGTTTTGCGGCGGCACCACGACGTGGTCGGCGCGGGCGTTGCGCCGCACCCGCGCCGGGGTGGCCGACTTGGACAGCGCGGCCAGGGCGACGAACCACGCCTTGGGCATGTCGAGCGGCAGTCCGACCGGGATGCCGGCGACCTTGGGCGTTTCCTGGAATGCCGCTGCCGAGTCCTGGAACCCCGGCACGGTGCAGGCGATGCAGGCATAGCCGCCATCGGTGCACGACCCGTCGCCGTTCCAGCGCCGCAGGTTGCAGTCGCCGGGGGCCTGGGTCGCCTTGCAGCCCAGGTTTTCCATCAGGCAGCCCATGTCGGCGTGGGCCTCGGCGCTGGCCTTGAACTCATAGAACTCGTTGCGGCCGCAGCCATGGTGGGCCAGATGGTCGGCCCAGAACCGGGGCCTGCCAAGGGTGTCCAGGTCGTCCAGCCCGAGCATCCCGGCGGCTAGGGCGGCCAGCGTCTCGATAATCCAGCCGGGGTGCGGGGCGCATCCGGCGATGTTGACCACCGGCAAACCGCCCGCCCCGCGCCACGCCGGGCCGAACAATCCGCCGGCCTCATCATCTAGGTATTGCAGCCCGCAGGCGTCGGTCGGATTGGGCGCCGCCGTCGGCAGTCCGCCGAATGCCGCGCAACTGCCCACCGCGACGGTATGCCGCGCCTTGGCGGCCAGGGCTTCGGCCCACCACGCCATGGACCGCCCGGTGCCGGCCAGCATCTGGAATCGCCCGCTACCGCCGGGGCCGCGCAGCACCGAACCCTCGACACACAGGATGTCGAGCGGCTGGCGGCCGTCGAGCACGGCGTTCAGGATGGCGTGGGCCTCGACGCCGCTTTCCTCGCTGAGGGTCGGGTGCCACAGGATGCGCACGCCGAACCGCGCCAGGGCGGCGGGCAGGCCCACGGTGTCGGCCTCCAGCGCGGCCATCGAGCAACCGCCGCAGGAACCGGCCTGAAGCCAGAGAAGGGTGGTCGGGTGTGTCATGGCGCGATCATACGTCATACACAGGGCCGACGCGAAGGTGGTAAGCTGGTGACCAGCCCTGGTCCCGTGCCTGACACTCGCGCGGCGGGTCAGAGTGCCGCGTGCGGCGGATTGCCGGGTTGCAGAGAGCGAATGTCCCAGTGGCACGGATGTTGCTGTCTCTGCTGAGGATTTCACAGTTCGAGGACTTCGCCATGTCGCGTCTTTTGCTTCTGGCCGCCACGGCGGTTGCCACCCTCGCCATCGGTCAGGCCCAGGCCCATGCCCCCGGCGCTGTCACCGGCGGGTTTTCCGCTGGGCTGTCGCATCCCTTCCTGGGCCTCGACCACCTGTTGGCCATGGTCGCCGTAGGTTTGATGGCCGTGCAGCAGCAGGGGCGGGCCGTGTGGGCGCTGCCGCTGACCTTCGTCCTCGGCATGGCCGGTGGGACGGTGCTTGGCCTGATTGGCCTTGGCGCGGTGCCGTTGGAACTGGGCGTTGCCGGGTCCGTGGTGGTGCTGGGCGGTCTGGTCGCCTGGGGCCGCCGCCTGCCCCTGGCCGGGGCGACCGCCCTGGTGGCCGTACTGGCCGCCGTTCATGGCCATGCCCACGGCCTGGAGATGCCGGCCCTGGCGTCTGCGACGGCATATCTGGCGGGTGTCCTGGGTGGCACCATCGTGCTTCATGCCGCTGGTGTGCTGTCGGCGCTGGGTCTGAAGGACGGCGTTGCCGGGCGTTGGGCCGTGCGCGGCGTCGGCACCGCCTTCGCCGCCGTGGGCGTGTTGCTGGTGGTGGGCTGACGCCTACCGTGCGGCCGGCGTCAGGCGCAGCAGGGCGCCGTCCTCGTGATCGGTGATGACGTAGACGGCGCCGTCCGGCCCCTGGCGGACCTGACGGACGCGGGCGTCGAGCGCAATGCGTTCCTCGTCCGTGATGGTCTGACCGTCCAGGGTCAGGCGCACGATGCCTTGCGACACCAGCCCGCCGACCAGGACGTTGCCTTGCCAGTTCGGGAACAGGTCGGCGGTGTAGAAGTCCATGCCTGAAACGGCGATCACCGGCGTCCACTGGAAAATTGCGCTGGCGAGGTCGGGGCGGGTGTCCGGGTCGGGGATGGGCCAGCCCGAGTAGTTGCGGCCCCAACTCACCAGGGGCCAGCCGTAGTTGCGGCCGGCTTCCGGCACGTTGATCTCGTCGCCGCCGCGCGGGCCATGTTCGTTGAGCCACAAGGCGCCGGTGTCCGGGTGGATGGCGGCGCCTTGGGCGTTGCGATGGCCATAGGACCAGATCTCGGGCAGCGCGCCCTTGACCCCCACGAACGGATTGTCCGGCGGGATGCCGCCGTCGTCGGTGATGCGGGCGACGGTGCCGATGTGGTTGGACAGATCCTGCGCCGGATCCTTTTGCCCCCGGTCGCCCATGGTGACGTACAGCGTCCCATCGGGCGCAAAGACGATGCGCGAGCCAAAGTGCTTGTTGGTCGATACCTTGGGCGTCTGGCTGAAGATCACCTCGGTATCGCGCAGGGTTTCCCCGTCCAGCCGGCCGCGCGCCACGGCGGTGGAGGCGCCACCTTCTCCGGGTTCCGAGAAGGACAGATAGACCAACTGGTTGGCCGCGAAGTCCGGGTGCAGGGTGACGTCCAGCAACCCGCCTTGACCCTCCGCAAAGACCTCCGGCGTGCCGCTGATTGGGGCGGACACCGTGCCGTCCGGGGACACGATGCGCAGGCGGCCGGGCCGTTCGGTCACCAGCATCCGCCCATCGGGCAGGAACTCCAGACCCCAGGGATGAACTAGGCCGCCCGCCACCGTCTCCACCGTGATGGGGCCGGAGGGTGCGTCGACATGCCTGGGCGTCTGGTTCTGGGCCTGCGCCGACGCAGCCAGAACGAGGCCCAGACCGAAAGCAAGATATTTCATAAGATCCCTCCGGCGCTCAGTGTGTCCTCTTCGGGAACGCCACGGCGCGGGATTCCGTTCAATGCCGCTGCCGTGGGGCTTTCTGTTGCGGGAATGAATATATATACTTTATTGCCTGCGGTGCTCTAGTTGTCCTTGTCTATCGTCAAAGCCTGATAAATGTACGTGTACATAAGGGGGGAATAATGAACAAGATCAAAATGGCCGCACGAACGGCCTTGCTCGCCATTCTGACCGCTGGCGCGGTGCCGGCCCAGGCGCAACCTGCCGTCGATGCCTTCATTACGGCGGCAATTGTCGAAGACCTGCGCGCGGCGTTGCATTCGCCGGTGTCGTTGCTGTTGATCGAGGCCCAGAACGCCCGGCACAAGGACCTGACCCAGGACCGGATCGACGCCCTGGACAAGCAGTGGAGGGCCGAGCGCAAGACGGATCAGCAGCCCCTGATCGCCCAACTCTACGGCAATCCGCTGTCGGCCCAATTGACACGGCTCCAGGCCGATTCCGCCGGCTTGTATACGGAAATCTTCGTCATGGACGCCCACGGCCTGAACGTCGGGCAGAGCGCGGTGACCTCCGACTACTGGCAGGGGGATGAGGCCAAGTGGCAAAAGACCTTCCTGGTCGGTCCTGACGCGGTGTTCATTGATGACGCCGAGCGGCACGACGCCACAGGGACGTGGCGCGTGCAGGTGAACCTCGCCATTGCCGACCCCGACGGCCGCGCCGCCATCGGCGCCGCCACCGTCGAGATCAACCTGACAGAGTTGGCCCGCCGCGCTGGCGTCGCGCTGTAAGAGGGGGAGGTTGAGCCATGCGTTCGATGACCATCGGAACCCGCATCGTCGCGGCGTTTGTTTTTCTTGTTCTGGTTTTTGCGGCCACCGCTGCGGTGACCACATCCAAAATCGACTTCGTGCGCGACGAAAATCAGCGCACCACCACGTCCTTCCGTGGCCTGAACACCGTGGCCGAGATGACCCGTGGCTTCCTGGTCCAGCAGCGCGGCGTCCTCAGTTATCTGACCAGCGGCGATCCGGCCGTGCTGAACCAGTACGAGGACGGCCGCAAGACCTTCGACACGGCCATGGCGCAGGCGCGGACCCTGGCCCAGGGTCTGCCGACCATTGAGGCCAAACTGGCCGAGATGGACGAGCATGTGGCCCTGTGGCGGCGTCAGGCGGCCGAGCCGCAGATCGCCCTGATGCGCCGGCCCGACACCATCCAGCACGCCCGCGCCCTGGCCGTGTCGGGGGCCGGGGACGCGGCGGCGCAGCAGTTTCTGGACGCCGCCGCCGCCATCCGGGCCGCCGACTTCCGGCAGCTTGAGGACCGCCTGCGGGCGCAGGAAGGCGCCTTCGACACGACCATCGCCGTCACCCTCGGTGGGGCGGGGGTCGCTCTCGTCGCCGCCGTGGTGCTGGGGTTTCTCATCATCCGCAGCATCGCCCAGCCGATTCGTGCGATGACCGACGCCATGCGGCGGCTGGCCGATGGCGACCTTGGCGTGCAGGTGCCCGCCCGTGACCGGGGCGACGAGGTCGGCGCCATGTCCGCCGCCGTCGAGGTGTTCAAGGAAAATGCCATCCACGCCCGCGACCTGGAGGACCAGCAGAAGGAACTGGCCGTTCGTGCGGAGTCTGAAAAGAAGGCCCTGATGCGCAGCCTGGCCGACGAGTTCGAGGGTAGCGTCGGCGGCGTGGTCGATGGCGTGTCGGCGGCGGCCACTCAGATGCAGTCCACCGCCCGCTCCATGAGTTCCATCGCCGAGCAGACAAGCGAACGGGCCGGTTCCGTTGCCGCAGCGTCCGAGGAAGCCGCCGCCAACGTGCAGACCGTGGCTGCGGCCGCCGAGCAACTCAGCGGCTCCATCCGGGAAATCAGCCGACAGGTCAGCCGGTCGTCGGACATCGCCGCCCAGGCGGTGCGCGAGGTCGAGCAGACCAACGTCCAGGTTCAGGGGCTGTCGAACACCGCCAAGCGTATCGGCGAGGTCGTGCAGCTCATCACCGACATCGCCAGCCAGACCAACCTTCTGGCGCTGAATGCCACCATCGAGGCGGCGCGGGCGGGCGAGGCCGGCAAGGGCTTTGCCGTGGTGGCCAACGAGGTCAAGAGCCTCGCCACCCAGACCGCGCGGGCGACCGAGGAAATCTCCCAGCAGATCGGCGCGGTGCAGGACGAAACCCGTCAGGCCGTTGAGGCGATCAGCCGCATCGGCAGCGTCATCGGCGAACTCGAAGGCATCGCCACCTCCATCGCCGGCGCGGTCGAGGAACAGACCGCCGCCACCAGCGAAATCGCCCGCAACATCGAACAGGCCGCCAGTGGCACGCAGGAGGTGACCAGCCACATCGGCGACGTCACCGGCTCGGCAGCCGAGGCCGGCAGTGCCGCCGGGCAGGTTCTCGATGCTGCCGACGGACTGTCCAAAGGCGCCTCGGACCTGCGAGAAGAGGTGAGCCGGTTCCTCGACCATGTGCGGGTGGCGTAGAGCGAGAAGGGAAGAGGGGAACCACAGAGGACGCAGAGGACACAGAGGAAGGGGGAATGGAGAGGGGATTTTCTCTCTCCTTAATTTCCTTCTCTGTGCTCTCTGTGACCTCTGTGGTTTAAAATCTACTTCTTACTTTTGGCCGTATTCCATGAACGTCCGCGCGGTCCCGTCACTGTTGAACAACATGGCGGCATAGGGTTCGGTCTGGCCGCCCATTTCCATTCCCGGAGAACCGACCGGCATTCCTGGCACCGCGAGGCCGGTGGCCTTGGGGCGTTCGGCCAGCAGGCGGTCAACGGCGTCGGCCGGGACGTGGCCTTCGACGAGATAGCCGTCGATGGTTGCCGTATGGCACGACGCCATCGCGTCCGGGACGCCCATCATGTCCTTGACCATGTCCATGGCGTCGGTGTCCTTGACCTCGACGTGGTACCCGGCGGCGCGCATGTGGTCCACCCACCCGCCGCAGCATCCGCAACTCGGCGATTTGTAGACGGTCATCGGCGGTTTGGCGCTTTGTTCTGCAACCGCCGGGGCGGCCACGGTCAGCAGGGCGGCAAAGGCAAGGGCAGCGGTCTTGAGCATGGGGGAGTCTCCAAGTCGCTCACGAGAACAGATAGGGTGCTAGACGGCGGTCGTTGGGGTCCACGGTGACCTTGGTTCCGATCGGCGGGAAGGCGCGTTGCTGGCAGTCGGTGCGCTCGCAGATGCGGCAGTTCACGCCGACCGGCTCGGCAGACGACAGAGTCTCAAGGTCCAACCCGACCGAGTAAACCAGATCCTGCGCATGGCTGACCTCGCACCCCAGGCCGACCGCGAACTGGCGGGTCGGCCGCAGATACCCGCCACCGCCCTTGATGACGGCGTAGGCGATACAGACAAATGTGGTGCCATCGGGCATGGTGGCAAGCTGGGTGAGGATCTTGCCGGGGCGGGCAAACGCCTCGTGGATGTTCCATTTCGGGCAGGTGCCGCCGAACCGCGCGAAGTGCAGGCGCGTCGCGCTGTGGCGCTTGGTGATGTTGCCGGCCTGATCGATGCGCATGAAATAGAACGGCACGCCGGGCTGTCCGGGGCGTTGCAGGGTGCTCAGGCGGTGGCATACCTGCTCGAAGCTGGTCCCGAAACGCCCGGCCAGGATCTCGATATCGTGGCGGGTTTCACGGGCCTGACGGGCAAAGGCGCCGTAAGGCATCAACAGGGCGCCAGCGAAGTAGTTGGCCAGCCCCACGCGGCAGATGGCCTTGGCGTCCTCGCTGCTCAGGGTGGCGGCGGCGATCATGTCCTCGATCAGGTCGGCGTGGGCAAGCTGGGCAATCTGGTGGGCCATGTGGAAGCTGCGGCTGGGCGGATCAAGGGGGGCGCCCAGGTAAAGGCTGCGGGTGGCCGGGTCGAAACGCCGCATCAGGTCGGTTTGGTGATTCTCCAGCACTACGCGCACATCGTGGTGGTCCTTGAGGTGGCGCATCAGGCCGGGCTGCATGTCGCCGATTTGCAGGTCGGCGGTCCTCGCCAGGGCTTCGGCGGCCTCGTCCAGCGGCCCGAAGTAGTTGTTGCAGTAGTAGAAATAGTCGCGCACCTCCTCGTAGGGGAAATGCGCTGCTCCGGACTGGTCCTCAGGCTCCAGGCTCGGCCGGTCGCCCATGGCCTGGAGGCGTTCGTTGAGTTGCTGATAGGCCTGGTACAGCGACAACATGCGGTGCGCCACCGTCGAGGCGCTGGTCGCCGCCGCCCGCAGTTCGGTCAGGGTCGGCGGTTCGCCAGCGAACAGCGGGTCGGACACCACCTCGCGCAGGTCCGAGATCAGGCGTGCCTCCTCGTCCTCGGCCAGGGTGGCGACGTCGATTTGCAGAATCTGGGCGATGCGCAGCAGCACCGTGACCGTCAGGGGCCGCTGGTTGCCCTCCAGTTGATTGAGGTAGCTGGGCGACAGGTCGAGCAGGCGGGCCATGGCCGCCTGCGTCATGTCGCGCTGTTCGCGCAGCCGGCGCAGCTTGTGGCCGACGAACAGCTTTTTCCGACTAGCTCCGCTACCGTTCGCAACATTCGCCATTTTCATCCCTGACGCTGCGAATGTCTTCGCAGCGCCACCCCTTTTTGCCGGTTTCCCGTTGAAGGTGGCGCAAGTTGCGAATAAAGGAAAGTATCGGAGACGCAGAATTTGCAAAATAGGGATTGGCCCGGATGTACGAAATCATTCAGCAGCTCGACAAGAAGCGTGCGGCAGCCTGTCTTGGCGGGGGTCAGAAGCGGATCGAGGCGCAGCATGGCAAGGGCAAGCTGAGCGCGCGCGAACGCATAGACCTGCTTCTGGACGAGGGCTCGTTCGAAGAGTGGGACATGTTCAAGGAGCACCGCTGCACGGACTTCGGCATGGCCGAGCAGCGCACGCCGGGCGACGGCGTGGTGATCGGCTACGGCACCATCAACGGCCGGCTGGTGTTCGTGTTCAGCCAGGACTTCACGGTGTTCGGCGGCTCGCTGTCCGAGACCCACGCCGAGAAGATCTGCAAGGTGATGGACCAGGCCATGAAGGTCGGGGCGCCGGTGATCGGGCTCAACGACTCGGGCGGGGCGCGCATCCAGGAGGGCATGGACAGCCTGGCCGGATACGCCGAGGTGTTTCAGCGCAACGTCATGGCCTCGGGCGTCATCCCGCAGATCTCGGTCATCATGGGGCCGTGCGCGGGTGGTGCCGTGTACTCGCCGGCCATGACCGACATCATCGCCATGGTCAAGGACAGCTCCTACATGTTCGTGACCGGCCCGGACGTCGTCAAGACGGTGACGCATGAAGTCGTCACGGCCGAGGAACTGGGCGGTGCCGTGACCCACACCGCCAAGTCCGGCGTGGCCGAACTGGCGTTCGACAACGACGTCGAGGCGCTGTTGCAGATCCGCCGCCTGATGGACTTCCTGCCGGCCAACAACAAGGAAAAGCCCCCGGTCCGCCCGACCGCCGACCCGGCCGACCGCGAGGACTTCTCGCTCGACACCCTCATCCCCAACAACCCCAACATGCCCTATGACATGAAGGAGTTGATCACCAAGGTGGTGGACGAGGGCGACTTCTACGAGATCGCGCCCGACTACGCCCGCAACATCATCACCGGGTTCGCCCGCATGGAAGGCTCGACCATCGGCATCGTCGCCAACCAGCCGATGGTGCTGGCCGGGTGCCTGGACATCGACAGTTCGCGCAAGGCGGCCCGCTTCGTGCGCTTCTGCGACGCCTTCAACATCCCGGTGGTGACCTTCGTCGACGTGCCCGGCTTCCTGCCCGGCACCACCCAGGAATACGGCGGCATCATCAAGCACGGCGCCAAGTTGCTCTACGCCTTTGCCGAATGCACCGTGCCCAAGGTCACAGTCATCACCCGCAAGGCCTACGGCGGGGCCTATGACGTGATGAGTTCCAAGCACTTGCGCGGCGACGTCAACTTCGCCTGGCCGACCGCCGAGATCGCGGTGATGGGGCCCAAGGGCGCGGTGGAGATCATCTTCCGCAGCGACATCGGCGACACCGCCAAGATCGCCGAGCGCACCGAGGAATACCGCAAGAAGTTCGCCAACCCGTTTGTGGCCGGCGCCCGCGGCTTCATCGACGACGTCATCATGCCCCACGGCACGCGGCGGCGCATCTGCCGGTCCCTGGCCATGCTGCGCGACAAGAAGCTGGAAAACCCGTGGAAGAAGCACGGCAACATTCCGCTGTAATTAAGTGGATTAACCACAGAGGACGCAGAGGGCACAGAGAAGAAAAAATAAAAGGGAAGTTGGTTGCGCTGCGCGCGTGGAGAAATATCTCTCCTTCCTTTTCCTTCTCTGCGATCTCTGTGGCCTCTGTGGTTCAAAACACTTCACTTTTCGACGCCCGACATAGGGGACCACGTCAATGTTCGACAAGATTCTGATCGCCAACCGAGGCGAAATTGCCTGCCGCGTCATCAAGTCGGCCCGCAAGATGGGCATCAAGACCGTGGCGGTGTATTCCGAGGCCGACCGCGACGCCCTGCATGTGCAGATGGCCGACGAGAAGGTTCACATCGGCCCGGCCCCGTCCGCCCAGTCGTACCTTCTGATCGACCGCATCGTGCAGGCCTGCAAGGACACCGGCGCTCAGGCCGTGCATCCGGGCTACGGCTTCCTGTCCGAGAACAAGCTGTTCCAGCAGGCGCTGGCCAAGGAAGGCATCGCCTTTATCGGCCCCGATGCCCTGGCCATCGAGGCGATGGGCGACAAGATCACTTCCAAGAAGCTGGCCGCCGAGGCCGGCGTCACCACGGTGCCCGGCTTCATGGGCATCATCAAGGACGCCGACGAGGCGGTGAAGATCGCCGGCGAGATCGGCTATCCGGTGATGATCAAGGCGTCGGCCGGCGGCGGCGGCAAGGGGATGCGCGTGGCCTGGAACGAGGCCGAGGCCCGCGACGGCTTCGAGCGGTCCACGTCCGAGGCGCGCTCGTCGTTCGGCGACGACCGGGTGTTCATCGAAAAGTTCATCGAACAGCCCCGCCACATCGAAATCCAGGTGCTGTCGGATGGCGAGAACTGCCTCTATCTGGCCGAACGCGAGTGCTCCATCCAGCGCCGCCACCAGAAGGTGATCGAGGAGGCGCCGTCGCCGTTCCTCGACGAGGCGACGCGCAAGGCCATGGGCGAACAGGCCGTGGCGCTGTCCAAGGCGGTGCAGTACCGCAGCGCAGGCACCGTCGAGTTCATCGTCGACGCCCACCGCAATTTCTACTTCCTGGAAATGAACACCCGCCTTCAGGTCGAGCATCCCGTGACCGAGCTGGTCACGGGCATCGATCTGGTGGAATGGATGATCAAGATTGCGGCCGGCGAAAAGCTGACCATCGCTCAGGACGACGTGACGATCACCGGCTGGGCGCTGGAAAGCCGCATCTACGCCGAGGACCCGTACCGCAACTTCCTGCCCTCGACGGGCCGTCTGGTGCGCTACCAGCCGCCGACCGAGAGCGCCCATGTGCGCGTCGATACCGGCGTCTACGAGGGCGGCGAGATCTCCATGTTCTACGACCCGATGATCGCCAAGCTGATCACCTACGGGGCGGATCGCGGTGAGGCCATCGACCACATGCGCACCGCGCTCGACGAGTTCTATATTCGCGGCGTGTCGCACAACATTCCGTTCCTGGCGAGCCTTTTGGGCAAGCAGCGCTTCGTGGACGGCCGCCTGACCACCAACTTCATCGCCGAGGAATACCCCGAGGGCTTCCACGCCTCCGACCTGCCGCCCGAGGACCCGACCAAGCTGTTGTGCGTCGCGGCCTTCATCCACCGCCTGGTGGTCGAGCGCGAGGCCATGATCTCCGACCAGATGGCCGGGCATGAGCGCATGGTCGGCGACGACTACGTCATCAAGACCGCCCACGGCGCCTACACGGCGGTCAAGTGCTGGCCGTCCGATGACGCCGCCGGGTTCGTGGTCGAGATCGACGGGGCCGAGCACACCGTGGAGTCCGACTGGTTCTTCGGCCAGCCGCTGTGGGAAGGCGAGGTGGACGGCGCCCAGATGGTCGTGCAGGTTGACCGCGACGGCATCGGCTATAAGCTGTTCCACCAGGGCGCCGTTGCCCCGCTGCTGGTGTTCGAGCCGATTGCCGCCAAGCTCGACGCCCTGATGCCGGTCAAGCAGGCCCCGGACATGAGCCGCTTCCTGCTGTCGCCCATGCCCGGCCTGCTGGTCGCCGTCAAGGTGGTCGAGGGCCAGGAGGTCAAGGCCGGTGAAATGCTCGCCGTGGTCGAGGCCATGAAGATGGAAAACGTCCTGCGCTGCGAACGCGACGCCACCGTCAAAAAGGTCCACACCGCCGCAGGCTCCAGCCTGGCCGTGGACCAGATCATCATCGAGTTTGAATAAGCGAGGTTTGCCATGCACTTCCCCCTGCTGAGCGAAGCCTTCCCCAAGACGACGGCGGTCAAGATCGTCGCCGTCGTCCTCGGGACCCTGTTGCTGACCGCGTCTGCCAAGGTGCAGGTCCCGTTCTGGCCCGTGCCGATGACCATGCAGACCGCCGTGGTGTTGATCCTCGGCATGGCCTATGGCTGGCGCCTGGGTGCGGCAACCGTTGCGTTGTATCTGGTCCAGGGCCTCGCCGGGCTGCCGGTGTTTGCCGGGCCAATGGCCGGACCGGCCTACCTGATGGGGCCGACCGGCGGGTATCTGGTTGGTTTCCTGGCCGCCGCCGTTGTCGTCGGTGGTCTGGCCGAACGCGGCTGGGATCGGTCCTGGGTGCGCGCCACGGCCGCCATGGCGCTCGGCCATGCGGTGATCTTTGCCTTTGGCGTGGCGTGGCTGAGTGTTCAGTTCGGCGTCGAGAAGGCGGTGGCCGTTGGCCTCGCGCCGTTCTGGGCCGCCACGCTGCTCAAGACCGCCCTTGGGGTCGTGGTGGTGAAGGCTGCCTGGTCCCTGGCTGGCCGGACCGGGAAGCTCTGATGGACGACCTTCTGGACGGATACCGCCGGTTCCGCAGCGGTCGTTTTCCCGAGCAGCAGGCCAACTTCCTGAGGCTGGCCCGCGACGGCCAGGCGCCGGGGGCTATTATCATCGCCTGCTGCGACTCCCGCGTCGATCCCCAGATGATCTTCGACGCCGGGCCGGGGGATCTGTTCATCATCCGCAACGTCGCCAACCTGGTGCCGCCTTACGCCCGCAACAAGGACTACCACGGAACCAGCGCCGCGCTGGAGTTCGGCGTGGCGGTGCTGGAGGTCCCCCAGATCATCGTCATGGGGCACGGCCGCTGCGGCGGGGTACGGGCGCTGCTGGCCTCCGACGGCGAGGACGTGGGCGACTTCATCGGCCCGTGGATGAACATCGCCGACGCCGTGCGCCGCCGCCATCCGCGCCAGTCCGACGGGTCGGTGGATGCCGCCACCCTGACGGCGGCGGAGCTCGACGTCATCCGCGTGTCGCTCGCCAACTTGATGACGTTCCCGTTCGTGCGTGATCGCGTCAAGGCCGGCACCCTGAAACTGCACGGCTGCTCGTTCGACGTCGGGCTCGGCCACCTGCTGGTCCTTGACCCCAAAACCGGCGAGTTCATCCAGGCCGAAGACGACGGCGCAGCGGCCTGACCGGGAGTTTTGGTGAGGTGTGTGGGAAGGGCCTTCGCGGATTGCGGAGGCCTTTTTTTTGGGGGGGGGGGGGGGGGGGAAAAAGCCGGGCGCTGCCCGGACCCGCAAGGAGGCCAGCCTCCTTGACCTCGGGAGTTGAAGACGGTAAGCCGCGCGCAGCGCAACAAATGCGGAGGGAGTATCTGCCTGCGGCGCAAGGTTGGGGAATGGGGTCCCATTTCACGGGGTCCCGAATTCATGGGGTCAAGGGGCCGCTCGGCCCCTTGCGGGCGCGGGCAGAGCCCGCTTTCGTTTCTCAAAAAAATTAGCGTCTATGGGCTCAAAAGTCCTTCAAAATAAAGAAGGCCGCCCGGTTGGGGGCGGCCTTCTGCTTGGGGTGTGTGGTGTGCCGACTTAGCTGACAGCGCGGCTCCACCAGCCACGGCGGGGCTTGCGTTCGCCGTTTTCGGTGGTTTCGACCTCGGGCGGTTCGACGGCGACAGGTTCGCCTTCGCTGGCGGCCTCAGTAGCGGGGCTTTCCTCGACTGGCGCGGCCTGCTCGGCGAGCGGGGCCTCCTCAGTGACCGGGGCCACCTCGGCGACTGGCGCCTCATCAGCCACGGGCGTCTCAGGCACGGGTTCCTCGGCAGCCGGTTCGACGGCCTTTTTGGCGCGGCTGCGGCGGCGGGTCGGCTTTTCCTCGGCCGTTCCAGCGGTTTCCGCATCGGCTGCGGCCGGGGTGGCCTTGGCGCGGCTGCGGCGCGGCTTGGGGGCCGGGGCCTGTTCGACCTCGGCTTCCACCGGGGCAACTTCCACCGGGGCGGCTTCCGTCGTCACCACTTCGCTGGCAACCGGCGCCTGATCTGGAGCCGGGGCCGGGGCCTCCGTCACCACTTCGGGCTCGGCTTCGCCATCGGCCTTCTTGCGGCGCACGCGGCGACGCTTGGGCTTCTGGCCCGACGCTTCGGCGGCGGCTTCCCGGCGGCTGAGGGGCGCGGCAGCCGGGACGGCGGCGTCTTCAGCCTCCTCGGCGGGTTCACCTTCGCCCTGCGGTGCTTCGGCTTCGGCCACGGCGGCTTCGCTTTCGCTCAGCATTTCGGCGGCTTCGGAACCGTCGGCATTGCGCCGCCGACGGCGACCCCCCCGACGCGAGCGGCGGCGGCGCTTGCTTTCACCGTCGGCGGTGGTGTCGGTGTCGCCTTCGGCGCTGGCGCCGGCCGTTTCTTCATCGTCTTCGCCGGACGCTTCGGCGCCTTCCTCAAGGACTTCCTCTTCGGCGCTCATGGCGCCTTCAGGAGCCTCCCCGGCTTCGGGGGCATCGCCGGGACGCCGACGACGCTTGCGGCGCTTGCGGCGCTTGCGACCGTCGCCTTCGGAGGTATCGGCCGCGACTTCGACGGCTTCGACCGTTTCGGCCTCGATGACGTCTTCCTCGATCAGGTCCTCGGCCTCGGCCTCGTCGGCCGGATCGTCGATTTCAATCTCGCGTTCCACGCCGGGCGGCGGCGGGGCGACGGTGCCCTTGACGCGTTCCATGCGGTAGTCGGGCGGGATCAGGCTGTCATCGCCGAGCAGGAACACCTGGAAGCCATAACGGGCCTCGATGTCGGCCAGGGCGGAGCGCTTGTTGTTGAGGATGTAGAGAGCCACCGGGGTGGCCACCGAGACGGTGATTTCGGTCGAGCGGCGGCGCACGCCTTCTTCCTCGATCACGCGCAGGATGTGCATGGAGGCGCTTTCGACCGAGCGCACCATGCCGGCTCCGCCGCAATGCGGGCAGGTCTCGAAGCTGGTTTCCATCAGCGACGGACGCAGGCGCTGACGCGACAGTTCGAGCAGCCCGAAGTGGCTGATACGGCCCATCTGGATGCGGGCGCGGTCCTGCTTCAGGGCCTCCTTGAGGCGGCGTTCGACCTGGGCGTTGTTGCGTGATTCCTCCATGTCGATGAAGTCGATCACGATTAGTCCGGCGAGGTCGCGCAGGCGCAACTGGCGGGCCACCTCGTCGGCGGCCTCCAGGTTGGTCTTGAGCGCGGTTTCCTCGATGTGCCGTTCCTTGGTGGCGCGGCCCGAGTTGACGTCGATGGCGACCAGCGCCTCGGTCTGGTTGATGACCACGTAACCGCCCGACTTGAGCTGCACGGTCGGGCTGTGCATGGCGTCAAGCTGGCTGTCCACCTGATAGCGGTGGAACAGGGGCATCACCTCGTCGCGGTAGGGCTGGACCTTCTTCGCGTGGCTGGGCGTCATGACCTTCATGAAGTCCTTGGCCGCGCGGTACCCCTCTTCGCCGTCTACCAGCACTTCCTCGATGTCCGAGGAATAGATGTCGCGGATGGCGCGTTTGATGAGGTTGGCTTCCTCGTGGATCAGGGCCGGCGCACGCGATTGCAGCGTGGTGTCGCGGATCTGGGTCCAGGTGCGGGTCAGGTAGTCATAGTCGCGCTTGATCTCGACCTTCGAACGTTCCTGTCCGGCGGTGCGCAGGATCACGGCCATGGACGGCGAAACGTCCAGGTCGGCCATGATTTCCTTCAGACGGCGGCGATCCTGCACGTTGGTGATCTTGCGCGACACACCGCCGCCCTTGCCCGTGTTGGGCATGAGCACGCAGTAGCGGCCGGCCAGGCTGAGGTAGGTCGTCAGGGCCGCGCCCTTGTTGCCGCGCTCTTCCTTGACCACCTGCACCAGCATGATCTGCCGGCGCTTGATGACTTCCTGGATCTTGTAGTTGCGGATGTTGCGGGTGCGCTGGCGGGGGGACATTTCCTCCGCCTCGTCGCCGCCGACCGTCTCCACGCCTTCGTTGTCGCCGTCTTCGCCGTCGTCCGCGTTGTTCTCGGCCTCTTCGGCCATCAGCGCCTGACGGTCGGCCACCGGGATCTGGTAATAGTCCGGGTGGATTTCGCTGAACGCCAGAAAGCCGTGCCGGTTGCCGCCGTATTCAACGAAGGCGGCCTGAAGGGACGGTTCTACGCGGATGATCTTGGCGAGGTAGACGTTTCCTTTAAGCTGTTTTTTGGTGGACGTTTCAACGTCGAGCTGTTCAAGCCGGGTGCCGTTCACGACGACAACCCGAGTTTCCTCGGGGTGCGTCGCGTCGATGAGCATACGCTTGGCCATATAACGTGTATCTCCGTGTCGCCACGCCGCGGGCGCGCAAGGCGATCAACCGCGGGCGCGAAGTCATGCCAGCGAGGCCGGCGGCGCCGCACACGGCTGGAAGAACGCACGAAAAGACGTCCCCGGCACCGCACGAGGCGGGGCTGGAAAACGTCGAAGGTGCATCTGTCAGGCCGAGGGGCTGCACGTCTGTGCCTCGAATTCGAGTGTAGTTTGGATCGTCAGAGCGGCATCGCGCCACAATGTCGTTTGGATCGTCAGAGCGGCGTCTCGCCGCAATGGCGTCGAATAGAGCCACCAGTGTTGTTCGACCGTGGCCCCGTCACGCGACGGGGATGGGCCGGACACCCGGCGCGTCTCCTGCCGATGCCATCGGTCCGATCATCAACAATGTCGGCCCGAGGAGGGGAAGAAGGGCAGCGCGCGTTTGCGCTGGCGGCGGAAATTCGCAATGCCACCATACCCGTGCCGCCGCCAATCCACAACGGTTCTTTGAGCGGGGCTGGCCGCGCCCTCTGGTTGCTCCATAGGGATTGCTTGTGACCGGCATCACTTGCACTGCGACTCGGTTTGCGCGAAACTGCCCACAACCGAAAAGTATTGCGATGCGGGATGGCGAGCAAAGACATGAGCGGGGCGGGGCACGAACCGCAGGACGATGATTGCACGCCTACGAAGGTCGTGACCTCGGTGGGCGAGGGTGCCGTGCGTCCCCTGGCCCGTCCCCTGGCCCGGCGGGGTGTGCTCGGCGGCATGGTCTGTGCCGCCGGAGCCCTGCTGTGGTCGGGAACCGCGTCGGCGTTGTCGGCGTTGGGGGTGCGGCTGGGCGACCACGGCGGGTTCGTGCGCGTGGTGCTCGACCTGTCTGAATCCGTGCCGTTCAGCCTGTTCACCCTGGCCGAGCCGTACCGCATCGTTATCGATCTGCCGGAAATGGAGTGGGCCTTCCGCGAGCAGGGCGTGTTCGGCGGCAACGGGATGGTGCAGGCGGTGCGCTACGGCCTGTTCCAGCCGGGCAATTCGCGCGTGGTGCTGGATCTTGGCCGCCCGGCGGCGGTGCGCAAGGCCTTCCTCCTGCCGCCCGGCGAGGGCAACGGATGGCGCTTCGTGCTGGATCTGGCCGAGGCGTCGCCGGCCGAGTTCCTGCGCGTCGCCGGTCCCGGCAACCGCATCGGCAGCCCCGACTGGAGGGGCGTTGTGTCACGCCCGGAGCCGCAGGAAGTGGCGGTGCAGGTCCCCCAGGACCCGCGCGACATGCCCAACCGCAAGCCGGTGATCGTGATCGACCCCGGCCACGGCGGCGTCGATCCGGGGGCGCTGGGCGTCTCTGGCGTCTACGAAAAGAACATCACGCTGTCGGCGGCGCGCGAATTCCGGTCCCTGCTGGAGCGCACCGGCCGCTACACCGTCCACCTGACGCGCGACCGCGACGTGTTCCTGCGCCTGCGCGACCGCATCGGCATCGCGCGGCGCCACAAGGCGGACCTGTTCGTGTCCATTCATGCGGACTCGATCAAAAACCCGGCGGTGCGCGGCCTGTCGGTCTACACGCTGTCGGAAAACGCGTCGGACGGCGAGGCGCATTCTCTGGCCGAGTCGGAAAACAAGGCCGATATCATTGCCGGCATCGACCTGTCCCACGAAAGCGTCGAGGTCACCAACATCCTCATCGACCTGGCGCAGCGCGAGACGATGAACCTGTCGGCCCGCATGGCACAGGTGGTGATCGGGGAGTTGCGGCGCGAAACAACCTTGTTGCCACGCTCGCACCGCTTCGCCGGGTTCGCTGTGCTCAAGGCCCCGGACGTGCCGTCTGTCCTGGTTGAATTGGGATACCTGTCGAACCGCGACGAGGAACGCCTGCTGCGCACCGCGTCCTATCGGGAAAAGCTGGGCCGCGCCTTCGTCCGCGCCGTGGATCAGTATTTCGAGGCGAAGCAGAAGGCCAGCCGCTAGACCTTCGGGAATTCCGCTTCATAATGCGGCCATTATTGGTCCGTATTGGGGACACGACCCCTCGGGGCACCCTGCGTCGCACCGTGGTTGCTTAGATACATCACTCTTTTTGGGGCCTTCACACCGTCATGCTCAGGTATCTGGTGATTACCCTCAGCGTCGTCTTCCTGCTGGCCGTGGTCGGCGTGGGGGCGGTGGGTTACACGCTCTGGCATTTCGGACGTGGCCTGCCGGATTACCGGCAACTGGCCGACTACGAGCCGCCGGTGACCACCCGCCTGTATGCGGGCGATGGCCGCCTGGTGACCGAATACGCCACGCAGCGCCGCGTGTTCGTGCCGCTGTCGGCCATTCCCCGGCCGGTCATCGCGGCGTTCCTGTCGGCCGAGGACAAGTCATTCTTCACCCATCCGGGCCTGGACTACCAGGGCTTGGCGCGCGCCGTCATCACTAACATCAAGAACCTGGGCGCCAACCGCCGCCTGGTCGGCGCATCGACCATCACCCAGCAGGTGGCCAAGAACTTCCTGCTGACCAACGAGGTGTCGATTGACCGCAAGATCAAGGAAGCCATCCTTGCCCTGCGCATCGAGCAGACGTTTTCCAAGGAGCATATCCTTGAGCTGTATCTGAACGAGATCTATCTCGGCATCGGCAGTTATGGTGTGGCCGCCGCCGCCATGAACTATTTCAACAAGTCGCTCGACGAATTGACCCTGGACGAGGTCGCCTACCTTGCCGCCCTGCCCAAGGCGCCCAACAATTACCACCCGGTGCGCCGGTACGAAGCCGCCGTGGAACGTCGCAACTGGGTGATCGGCCGCCTCCAGGAGGAAGGCTACATCACCGCCGAGCAGGCCGCCGAGGCGCGCGATGTGCCCCTGCGCACGCGGTCGCGCGACGAGATGGAGTATGTGCGCGGTGGTGGTTACTTCGCCGAGGAAGTGCGCCGCGAACTGGTCGAGACGTTCGGCGAGAAGGCGCTCTACGAAGGCGGCTTGGCCGTGCGCACCACGCTCCAGCCGCAGCTTCAGGCGTATGCCAACAAGGCCCTGATCGCCGGGCTGATCGACTATGACCGCCGCCACGGGTGGCGTGGCGCGCTCGGGACCATGAACGCCGGCACCGACTGGGTGCAGCCGCTGGCCTCGGTGCCGCGCCCGGAGGGGGCGCCCGACTCCTGGACGCTGGCCGTGGTGCTCCAGGCGTCGGCCGAGGAAGCGCAGATCGGCCTGCCGTCCGGCGCCTCCGCCCGCATTCCGTTCGCCGAGCTTAAGTGGGCGCGTCCGTGGCTGGAGGGCCAGCGTTTCGGTGCCGCGCCCAAGAAGGCAACCGACGTTCTCAAGAGTGGCGACATCGTGCTGGTCGAGGCCGTCGAGAAAAGCGAGGACGGCAAGACGACCTATCCGGCCGATACTTATGCCCTGCGGCAGATCCCGGCGGTCAACGGCGCCCTGGTGGCGTTGGACCCGCATACCGGGCGGGTGCTGGCCATGGCCGGCGGCTTCTCGCAGGAAATGTCACAGTTCAACCGGGCGACCCAGGCCCTGCGCCAGCCCGGCTCGGCGTTCAAGCCGTTCGTCTATCTGGCGGCCCTGGAAAACGGCTACACCCCGTCGACCCTGGTCCTGGATGCGCCGTTTGTGTACGACCAGGGGCCGGGGCTGCCCAAGTGGAAGCCCAAAAACTACTCCGGCGAGTACTATGGCCCGACCACTCTGCGCATCGGGGTCGAGAAATCGCGCAACCTGATGACCGTGCGCCTGGCCCAGGCGGTCGGCATGGACAAGATCGCCGCCAAGGCCAAGACCTTTGGCATCGATCCCAATTTCCCGAACCTGCTGGCCGCCTCTCTGGGGTCCGGCGAAACCACCGTCCTGCGCATGGCGGCGGCCTACGGGATGCTGGCCAACGGCGGGCGGCGCATCACGCCGACCATGATCGACCGCATCCAGGACCGCACCGGCGCCACCATCTACAAGCACGACGCGCGGGCCTGCGAAGACTGCACCGACGTGTTCTGGACCGGGCAACCCATGCCGCAGTTGCCCGACGCGCGCGAGCAGATCGCCGACGCCCGCTCTGTCTATCAGATCGTGCACATCATGGAAGGCGTGGTCCAGAGCGGTACCGCGCGCCGCCTCAGCAGCCTGGGTGTGCCGCTGGCTGGCAAGACCGGCACCACGAACGAGAGCATCGACGCGTGGTTCATGGGGTTCACGCCCGATCTGGTGGTTGGCGTTTTTGTCGGCTTCGACGAGCCCAAGTCCCTGGGTGCGCGCGAAACCGGCTCGTCGGCCGCCCTGCCGATCTTCCAGACCTTCATGACCGACGCCATCAAGGACGTGCCGGTCCGTCCGTTCAGTGTGCCGCGCGGCATCCAGTTGGTGCGCGTCAACCACGACACCGGCCGCATCGCCATGCCCGGCGACAGCAATGTCATCATGGAGGCCTTCAAGACTGGCAACGTGCCGGTCGCCTCCGCCGGCGCGGTCATTGACGGGTCGGCCGCGTTCGATTTCTCCAGCGCTGACGGCGACACCGGGTCGAACGTCATAATCGATGGCAACGGAACTATTTCGGAGCCCGGTTCCTTCCGGCCCAGCGCTCCGGTGCGCCGGGAAGCGCCGAGGGCTGGCGGGCTTTATTAGGTGGCGGTTGAGCCAGCCGCCGGTTTGTCCTAAAACGGGCCTTCCAAGCAAGACCAGACGCAAGAGGTAAAGTCACATGCGCGCCGAAGCGGAAACGATCACCCACGAGATCAGGCAGGCGATGACCCTGCTGAGGAGGCATCTTTGACTGGGAACCTGCCCTTCTCCGTCTCGACGAACTGAACGCCCAGGCCGAAGATCCGAACCTGTGGAACGATTCCGCCAAGGCTCAGAAGCTGATGACGGAGCGCAACCACCTGGACCATGCCATCACCGGGTATCGCACTCTCGAAAGCAGCCTGGACGACGCCGTGACCCTGATCGAACTCGGCGAGGCCGAGGGCGACGAGGACACCGTCCAGGAAGGCATGAGCCAGCTCAAGGTTTTGCAGGCCGAAGCCGCCAAGCAGCAGCTTGAAACCCTGTTGTCCGGCGAGGCCGACAGCAATGACTGCTACCTTGAAATCAACGCCGGCGCTGGCGGCACCGAGGCCCAGGACTGGGCCTTGATGATGCTGCGCATGTACACGCGCTGGGCCGAGGCCCACAAGTACAAGGTCGAAATCGTCGAGGAAAGCGGTGGCGAAGAGGCCGGCATCAAGTCCGCCACCCTCCAGGTCACCGGCCACAACGCCTATGGCTGGCTGAAGACGGAAAGTGGCGTGCACCGTCTGGTGCGCATCTCGCCGTTCGACAGTTCGGCCCGTCGGCACACGTCGTTCAGTTCGGTGTGGGTCTATCCGGTGGTCGATGACACCATCACCATCGACATCAACCCGGCCGACTGCCGCATTGACACCTATCGTGCCTCGGGCGCCGGCGGGCAGCACATCAACCGGACGGACTCGGCGGTGCGCATCACCCACATGCCCTCGGGCATCGTGGTCGCCTGTCAGGCCGAACGGTCGCAGCACAAGAACAAGGACACCGCCTGGAAGATGCTGCGGGCCCGCCTGTACGAGGCCGAACTGCAACGCCGCGAAGCCGAATCCCAGGCCCTGGCGGACAGCAAGACGGACATCGGGTGGGGTCACCAGATCCGCTCCTACGTCTTGCAGCCTTACCAGATGGTCAAGGACCTGCGGACGTCCGTGGAAACATCGGACACCGCTGGCGTGCTGGACGGCGATTTGGATCAGTTCATGTCGGCTGCGCTGGCCTCACGCATCCAGGGCACCGCCGACAAGGAAGACGCCTGACGGTGCCGGCCAACAGCCTGATGACCGCCGCGCTGGTCCTGGCCTGCGTTCTTGCGGCGGCCTATGGCGCGGTGTTCCTGGCGCTGTACGGCCTGCAAAGGTCGATGATCTTCAAGCCCGACCGTGCGGTGCCGTCGCGCCACGCGGCCGGGCTTGAGGCCATGGACGAGGTGGTTCTGCGGACGGCCGATGGCCTTGACCTAGGCGCGTGGTACAGCCCGCCGCGCCCCGGCCGACCGACCGTGCTGTACTTCCACGGCAATGCCGGGAACCGGGGCTGGCTGGCCCACAAGGCGCTGCCGTATCTGGAGGCCGGGTATGGCGTGCTGCTGCCTGACTACCGGGGCTATGGCGGCAACGCCGGGGCGCCGACCGAGGATGGCCTGCGGGCCGATGCCCGCGCGGCGCTGGACTTTGTGCGCGGGCAGGGGGCTTCGACAGGTGATGTGATCTACCACGGCGAAAGCCTGGGCAGCGGCGTGGCCGCGTGGCTGGCCTCGGTCGAGCCGCCCCGCGCGCTGGTCATGGAGGCGGCGTTCACCTCCATGCCGGCGGTGGCCGCCCTTCAGTATCCATGGCTGCCGACCCGGTTGGCCGTGCGCGACCGCTTCACGTCCGTGCGCCGCATCCGAAGCATCACCGTGCCGACTCTGTTCGTGCACGGTGTCAACGACACCCTGGTACCGGTCGATCATGCGCGCACGCTGTTCCAGGCCTCGGCCGCGCGGGTCAAGGATTTGGTCCTGCTGCCCGGCGGGTTGCACGCCGACCTTTATGACCATGGTGCCGGTGCTCTGATCCTGGACTGGCTGACGGGTCTTCAGGACCATTGACGGTGGCGGGTGGTGGCGCATACTGGAGGTCGGGTATTTCCAACCCATAGGTGCCGCCATGATTTCTGCCATCGGTTATTCCAGCGTGTCGCCCCTGTCTCAGCCTGCGGACAGGGCAAAGCCTGCTGCGGCGCCCAGCGCCCCGACCCTGCTTGATACGTGGGAGCAGACCCAGCGGGGGATGCAGGAGAAGATCCTCAGCGACCGTCTGGCCACGGTGGAAAAGATCGCCAACGCCCTGACACCGCTGTTGGTCAACGCGTCCACGGGCGCCACGAGCCGCTCGCTGGCCAGCACCCTGTCCTTCCTGGGCCGCGAAACCCAGGACATCGTGCGCCAGATGGAGGGTGAGCTGACACGCCAGGGCGATACCGCCGCCGCCGGCAAGGGCGCCGTGTCCTCGGGCTTTCACGACCTGATCGGCAAGGCCGAATGGAGCTTGCAACGCGTCAGCGGGATGCTGCTGGCCGTGGGTGATTCCAACGAAGAACCGCTCCCAGGACGCATGACGGCGAGCGAGATTGCCAACGAAGGTGCGAGGCCCCTTCTCGCCGCCTGGGATACCCTCGGCACCCTGAAGACCCGCTACGCCGGCATGGGCATTGCCCGCATGGATGTGATGGCCTGAGGGCTGCCATTCTCACCGAGACTTCTATGTCTCTGTGGTTCCCGCTTCACGTCCTTAACCCGTTCACGGCTTGATCTCGATGGTGATGCCATCGGGGATGCGGGACCACAGGTCTTCGATTTCAGTGTTGGTGACGGCGATGCAGCCGTCGGTCCAGTCGCCGTCGCGGTGGATGGCAAGTGCCTTAGCCGGGTCCACGCCGTTGGGCAGGCCATGGATGACGATGTCACCGCCGGGGTTGACGCCCCGGTGTGACGCCATGATGCGATCCCACCGCTCGGGATAGGATATGGCAAGGGACAGGTGGAATCGGCTGTCGGGATTGCGGCCGGTGATCCAGTACAGCCCTTCGGGCGTGCGCTTGTCGCCTTCCTGTTGCTTGGTGCCCACCGGGTTGAGGCCCAGGCGGATTTCATAGGTTGCGATGATCTCGCGGTTGCGCCACAGCGTCAGCCGGCGGGCGGCTTTTTCTACCAGCACGTAGTCGGCCTGGAGCGCGGCGGCTTCCGGCGGCGGCGCCACCGGGGGCGGGGCAGACGTGGCCCCCGCCATGGCCGGTGCGGCGATCATCAGGGCAAGGGCAAGCAGGAACAGGCGCATGGTCGATCGTCTCCATCCAACGATCCGACTGTACCCTTGCCATGTCTAACGTCTGGTAAAGGCGGTCTACTTTGTCTTCCAGCCCGCCTTGGAGAATGCGTCGGCCAGGGAGCCGGGCGCCTCGACCTTCGGCTTGGCCTGCATCTTGGCCGGTGCCGGAGGTCGCGGCGCGGTCGAGCGGGGACGGGCCTCCTTGGGGCCGGGTTGGTCGGACATGCGCCGGGTCAGGCTGATGCGTTTGCGCGGGGCGTCCACCTCCAGGACCTTGACGGTCACCACGTCGCCGGCCTTGACCACCTCGCGCGGGTCCTTGACGAACTTGTCGGCCAGGGCGGAGACGTGGACCAGGCCGTCCTGGTGCACTCCGATGTCGACGAAGGCGCCGAAGTTGGTGACGTTGGTCACGGTGCCTTCGAGGATCATGCCGGGTTCCAGGTCGGAAATCTTTTCGACCCCTTCGCGGAACGTGGCGGTCTTGAACTCCGGGCGGGGGTCGCGGCCGGGCTTTTCCAGTTCGCGCAGGATGTCGGTCACGGTCGGCAGGCCGAAGGTGTCATCCACGAAGTCCGCCGCCCGCAGGCCGCGCAGGGTCTTCACGTCGCCGATCAGGCCGGCGACGTTGGTGTTGGCGGCCTTCAGGATGCGCTGCACCACCGGATAGGCCTCCGGGTGGACGGCCGAGGAATCGAGCGGTTCCGTGCCGCCCCGGATGCGCAGGAAGCCAGCGGCCTGCTCGAACGTCTTGGGACCGACGCCCTGGACCTTGAGGATTTCCTTGCGCGAGCGGAAGGCGCCGTTGGCGTCGCGGTGGGCGACGATATTGCGCGCCGTGGTGTCGGTCAGACCGGCTACGCGGGCGAGCAGCGGGGCCGACGCGGTGTTCACATCCACGCCTACGGCGTTCACGCAGTCCTCGACCACGCCGTCCAGGGCGCGGTCCATCTTGGCCGGGCTGACGTCGTGCTGGTATTGGCCGACGCCGATGGCCTTGGGTTCGATCTTGACCAGTTCGGCCAGGGGGTCCTGAAGGCGGCGGCCGATGGAGGCGGCACCGCGCAAGGTGACGTCCACGTCGGGCATTTCCTGCGCCGCGAACGCCGAGGCGGAATAGATGGAGGCGCCGGACTCACTCACCACAACCTTGGTCAGCGGCAGGTCCTTGGCGCGCTTGATGAGGTCGATTGCCAGCTTGTCCGTCTCGCGGCTGGCCGTGCCGTTGCCGATGGAAATAAGTTCCACCTTGTGCTTGCGGCACAGACCCTCAAGGGTGTTGAGGCTCTGCTCCCACTGGCGGGAGGGCTCGTGCGGATAGATGGTGGCGATATCGACCAGCTTTCCGGTGGCGTCCAGAACGGCCACCTTGACCCCCGTCCGATAGCCCGGATCGAGCGCGAGCGTCGGCCGCGCGCCGCCCGGAGCGGCCAGCAACAGGTCGCGTAGGTTGGCGGCGAACACCCGGATGGCCTCTTCCTCGGCCGCCTCGCGCAGGCGTCCCATGAGGTCCATTTCGATGTGCAGGGCGAGTTTCACGCGCCAAGTGAAGCGCGCCACCTCGGCCAGCCACTTGTCGGCCGGGCGGCCCTTGTCGACGATGCCGAAACGGTGGGCGACCTTGCGTTCGCCGGGGCCGGGTTCGCGCGGGCTGGCCGGGTCCTCGGGGTGGACCAGGGCGATGCGCAGGGCACCTTCCTCGCGGCCCCGGAACATGGCCAGCGCGCGATGGCTCGGCGCGGTCTTGATCGGCTCGCGGTGGTCGAAGTAGTCGCGGAACTTGGCGCCGGTGGTTTCCTGGCCCTCGACCATGGTGGCGGTCAGGACGCCTTCGCTCCACAGGAATTCGCGCAAGGCGCCGACCAGTTCGGCATCCTCGGCAAAGCGTTCCATGAGGATTTGCTTGGCGCCGTCGAGGGCGCTAGCGGCATCGGGCACCGCCTTGATGTCGCCGTCCTCGGGCCGCAGGTACTTGGCGGCCTCGACCTGCGGGTCCAGCATGGGGTCGGCGAATAGGGCGTCGGCCAGCGGCTCCAGGCCTTGCTCGCGGGCGATCTGGGCCTTGGTGCGGCGCTTGGGCTTGAAGGGGAGGTAAATATCCTCCAGCCGCGTCTTGGTGTCGGCTGCCGCGATCTGGGCGCGCAGGGCGTCGGTCAGCTTGCCCTGTTCGTCGATGGACTTCACGATGGCGCCGCGCCGGTCCTCCAGCTCCCGCAGGTAGCGCAGGCGCTCCTCCAGGGTGCGAAGCTGGGTGTCGTCCAGGCCGCCGGTCACCTCCTTGCGGTAGCGCGAGATGAACGGCACCGTGGCGCCGCCGTCCAGCAGTTCCACGGCGGCAACCACCTGTTCTTCACGGGCGGCGAGTTCCTGGGCGATGATCGCGGCAATCGACTTCATGGGGACGGATAACCTGACTGTTTCAGGGAAGGGGGGCAGACTATACGCGGTCGTTTGCGTCTGTCGAGGTGGCCTCGATCAGGGGGGCGGGCTTGTAGCCAAACGCAAGGGCCATGAGGTTCGACGGGACGTGCTTCAGGCGGTCGTTGTACCACTCGGCCGCCTCGTTGTACTCCGCGCTGACCTTTTTCAGTCTGGCCGGCGGGCCGTTTTCGCCAATGGTTTCCAAATCGTGCCAATATCGTTCGACGTCCTTGCGGGCACCGACCAGCTTGACCAGAGATACGGCCGCATACAGCAGAACGCCCGTGCTCACGCCCAGGATGAAGACGTCGATGCCGTCCATGGTGGTTCCTCTTACAGGGTATCCAGGGCGCGGCGGATGCCGGCGGTGGCGCGGTCGAGTTCGGCGTCGCTCACGCAGTAGGGCGGCAGCAGGTAGACCACGTTGCCGAGCGGTCGCAGAAGCAGCCCATCACGGGTGAAACTCTCGCGCAGGCGCGGCGCTACGGCTGAAGCATAGCCGCTATCCCCGGCCTCCACATCAAAAGCCGCCACCGTTCCCTGAATGCGGGGCCGGGCAACGCGCGGATGGTCGGTCAGGGCGGCCAGGGCGGCACGGTGGTGCGCCTCTATCCCGGCCCGCCGGGCGGCGCATTCCGGCGCCTCCAGCAGGTCGAGCGAGGCCAAGGCGGCGGCGCAGCCCAGGGGGTTGGCGGTGAACGAATGACCGTGCAGGAACGCCTTGTCAAAGCCCTCGCCCAGGAAGGCGTCATGGACGGCGTCGGTCGTCACGGTCAGGGACATGGGCAGGAAGCCGCCGGTCAGGCCCTTGGACAGGCACACGAAATCCGGCGCGATGCCGACTTCCAGACAGGCAAAGATTTCGCCGGTGCGGCCGAAGCCGGTCATCACCTCGTCGAAGATGACCAGCACGCCGGCCGCCTTCAGGCGCTCCACCACGGCGCGCAGCCACTGCGGACGGTGCATCCGCATGCCCGAGGCGCCCTGGACCAGCGGCTCGATGATGGCCGCCACGGTCTGGGCGCCGTGGGCGTCGAGGTGGTGGTCGAGGGCGGCCAGCGCGGCGGCCTCTTTGGCCTCCACCTCGGCATCATCGATCCAGGTGGTCGGCACCGGCAGGATATCCATCGGGAACAGCAGTTCCCGCCACGCATCAAAGAAGTGCGAGGACACTCCGGCCGACATGGCGCCCACGGTATCGCCGTGATAGCCGCCATCGAAGGCGAGAAACCGGGTGCGCGTCGTGTCCCCCTGGTTGCGGCGGCATTGCAGGGCGGCCTTCAGCGCCACCTCGACGGCGGTCGATCCGTTGTCGGAAAAGAACACCCGGTTGAGCGGATCGGGCAGCAGCCCGGCGATGCGGGCCGACAGGCGGGCGGCCGGGGCATGGGTAAAGCCGGCAAAGATGACCTGCTCCAGCCGCGCAGCCTGATCGGCCACGGCCTTGGCAATGGCCGGATGGGCGTGGCCGTGCAGCGTCACCCACCACGACGAGATCATGTCGAGCAGCACCGAGCCATCGGCGGCGATCAACTCGGTCCCACGCCCCTCGACGATGAGCGGCGGTTCGGGCGCCGTGGCGGCCTGGGTGAAGGGGTGCCAGACATGGCGGCGGTCCAGGCGCAAAAGCTCCTCGGGCGTCATGGCAGCAGTCCCTTCACATCCAGATCGCGCGCCGCATTGGCAAGCGTTTCCGGCGTCAACGGGGCGAGCGGCGGAATTTCCCCGATCACCCGCACCGCGCCGAAGTGTTCAATAGCCGTCCGGTTGCGCGCATTCAGCGGCCCCAGCAGCACCACCCCGGCCACCGTCAGGTCACGCGCCCGCAAGGCTTGCAGGGTCAACAGCGTGTGGTTGATGGTGCCTAGCCCCGAGCGCGCGGCGACCACCACGGGCAGACCCAGGCGTTCCATCAGGTCGATCATCAACACCTGGTCATTCAGCGGCACCAGCACGCCGCCGGCCCCCTCGACCACCAGCGGCCGGTCGCAGGCGGGCAGGGTGAAGTCGTCCAGGGCGATGGAACGCCCCTCCAGCGCGGCGGCCTGATCGGGCGACAGGGGGGCGGCGAAGCTGTGGCGCGGCGGCAGGATGCGCCCGAACGGCACCCCGGCGAGATGCGCCACGATGCCGCTGTCGCCCTCGGGCAGGTCAGCCGTGCCGCTCTGCACCGGCTTCCAATAGGCGCCATCCAGGGCACGGACCAGCGCCGCGCTGGCGACGGTCTTGCCGACGTCGGTGTCGGTGCCGGTGACGAAGATGCCGCTCATGCCGGTTTCCTCCGAATGCCGTGCAGGACGTGGTAGGTCGCCGCGAAGCCGCGCATTCCCGCTTGGCGCATCACCCGGCGCAGGGTGCCGGGCGGGGTCGGGCGGGTGTCCTTTTGCCCGATGTGAGCGCCCAGGACCTTGAGGTCCTGGAGGAACGTCAGGGCGGAACTGCTTTCGGCCTGATGCCATGCTTCGATCACCTCGGCGCCATCGCCCAGCCAATCGGCGTAGGTGGCGGCGTCGGGATACTGCGGGGTGGCCGGGGTAACTCCACAGGCGGTGCAGGCGGCGCGCCACTCGGCAAACGTCTCCGCCCCCAGGGTCGAGATGGCCAGGAATCCACCGGGCCGGACCATGTCCCACAGCCCGGCCAGGGCGGCGGGCAGGTCGGTGAACCACTGCGCGGCCATGGATGAGCACACCAGATCGAAGCTGGCCGGCGTGAGGTCAGGGTGCTCGCCGTCCATGACGCGGGCCTCGAAGCGCGGCTGGCTGGCAAAGCGCCGTTCGCAGGCCCACACCATTTCCGGCGCGATGTCGGTCGCCAGCCAATGGGCGCCGGGCAGGCAGGGCAGCAGGCTGGCGGTCAGGAACCCGGTGCCGCACCCGACCTCCAGCACGCGCGGCCGGTCGGGCAGAGGCGCCAGGGCCAGACGCCGTGACATTTCGTGCGCCACGGCCCATTGGATGCGGCCGACGCGGTCATAGTCCTCGGCAGCGGTCCCAAAGGCGGCGGCGATACGGCTTTTCCAGGCTTCTGTCATGGGCGGGCCTCCATGATGGCGGCGGCCACTTCTTGGGGATGGGTGAGCGGCAGCAGGTGCCCGCCGTCCAGCCAGCGTACACCGGCCCCAAAGGCGGCTTCGGTCATGGCGGGCGGCACGATGGGGTCGGCGGTCCCGGCAATCACCGAAAAGCTGCGGCCGGGCAGGGCGGCGCGGCCGTCGCCATGGTGCAAAAGATCAAGCCCCCAGGCCAATTGGGCAAGGTCGGGGACACCCCCGGCCGGGCCGGCGCCGCAGCGATCCCGAAAGGCGTCCACCACCTCGGCCGGGGCGTCCTTCAGGCGGCGGGCCATGCGCTCGACCACGCGCGGGGCGACGCCAAGGGGGAAATCCGGGGCGGCGGTGAAGCGGGGAAAGCCGTTGACCAGCACAAGGCGCGCGGCCATGTCCGGCCGCTCTGTCAACAGGAACAGGGCGCCCAGGGAATGACCGACGGCCAGATCCACACGGTCGGGCAGGGTGGTCGGCGCCCCGAAGAACCCCAAATCCACGGCCTCTACGGCAACATCGGGCGGCAGGGCGGCGCGCACGCCGTCCCACAGGGTGGCATCAAACCCCCAGCCATGGACCAGCAGGATCATGCCCGGATCCCGGACAGGGCCGCAATGACGGCGTCCACGTCGGCGTCGGTGTGGGCGGCCGACAGGGACAGGCGCAGGCGGCTGGTGCCCTGCGGCACGGTCGGCGGGCGGATGGCGATGGCGAGGATTCCGGCCTCCTCAAGCTGTGCCTGGGCGGCCAGGGCGGTCGCCTCATCGCCCAGGATGGCCGGCACGATGTGGGTGGTCGAGGCCAGGGTGTCCAGTCCCTGCGTCTTCAACGCGATGCGCACCCGCTCCGCATGGGCGAGGACCCTGGCGCGTTCGGCGTCCAGGTCGGGCAGCAGATCCAGCGCGGCATCGACGGCGCCCAGCACCGACGGCGGCAGGGCGGTGGAATAGATGAACGCCGCGCACCGGCTGACCAGCCAGTCCCGCACCGTCCGCGAACACGCCACATAGGCGCCGAAGCCGCCCAGCGCCTTGCCGAAGGTGCCCATCACCAGATCGACCCGCCCGCGCACGCCGGGTGCGGCGCTGAGGCCCGCGCCGTGGGGGCCGAGGATGCCGGTGGCGTGCGCCTCGTCCACATAAAGGAACGCCCCGAACTGGTCGGCCAGATCGGTCAGCCCGGCCAGATCGGCGCGGTCGCCATCCATGCTGAACACGCTCTCGGTCACGATGAAGCGCGGCCCGTGGGTGCCGGAGTCGCGGCGCAACAGGTCGGCCAGATGCCCCAGGTCGTTGTGGCGATAGCGGATCTGGCGCACCCCGCCAAGCTGGAGCCCCTCGTGCATGGAGGCGTGGTTGAGGCGGTCGGTGTAGACCAGCGGCGGGGTGCCGGTCGCCTCCGGGCTGGTCAGCGCGGCGAGGACTCCGGCGTTGGCCTGGAAGCCGGAGTTGAAGATAAGCGCCGCCTCGGTCCCCTTGAGGGCGGCGAGGCGGTTCTCCAGGTCGGCGTGCACCGTAAACGTGCCGCAGACCAGCCGCGATGCCGTGGCGCCCGTGCCGAACCGTTCGGTCCATTCCATTGCGCGGGCCGCCAGGGCCGGGTGGCGGGCCAGCCCAAGGGCATCGTTGGATGCCAGATTAATCAGGCTGCGCCCGTCGCGCTCGACCATGCCGGCGTGGGCGCCGCGTGGCACCACTGGGCGCAGCACACGGCGCCGCCCGGCCGCATCGAGGTCGGCAAGGCGCGCATCGAGGCGGTCGAGGGTGGAGCGGTCCATGCGAGCGTGCATCCGTCAACGGTGATCGTGCGCCGTCTTACCAGGGTGCTCCACGGGGAGCAAGGAGCGCCCGGCGAAAGGGGGCGGGGCGGTTTTTTCTCACAACCCCACGTTATTGAGGGTGGGAGGGGGATGAGACCCTATGTTATAAAAGGAATTGCAAATTTAAGATGTCTGACGGCCCGCCGTTGCTCGCAGCGGGAAGGGCCTGACACAGAAAAAATGGGGGGAGTCGTTCATGAAGACCATCCTGCGCTCTGTTGCCGCCGCGTGCCTGGCCGTCGTCGTGTCACTGGGGCTGAACTCCGCCGCCCAGGCCGAAGCTCCGCTGGAGATTGCCGGGGCGAAGACGGTCGATGCCGCCGCCGTGATTGATCTGGTGCAGTCGAACGCGGCGCTGGTCATCCTCGACAATCGCAAGGAGGTGGACTTCAACGCCGGCCATATCCAGGGCGCCACGCGGCTGATCGACACCGACCTGACCAGCCCGGACGTGCTAGCCGCCGTGGTGCCGGCCAAGGACACGCCGGTCCTGTTCTACTGCAACGGCCTGAAGTGCGGCCGCGCTGCCGCCGCCACCACGCGGGCCGTTGAGTGGGGCTACACCAACATTTATTACTATGCCAAGGGCATGGAGGAATGGCGGGCTGAAGACCTGCCCGTCGATATCCGCTGATCCGGGCACCTGGTTCCGACGGAGGGGTCCCCATGCGCCTGAGCAAGATTTTGCCTGCCCTGTTCGGGGCGGGCGGGCTGATCACCATCATCGCCGGGATCGGCGTGATTCTGTTCCTCACGGGCCGTTACGAAACCCTTGTGACGGACCACCAGGAGCGTCAGACACAGGCCTCGGTGGACAGTCTGGTGTCTCAGGTGCTGTGGCATGAATACGTTGGCACCACCGGCGAACTGGCCGGCGCCGTTGCCCGTCAGGCCAGCCTGCGGAAGGCGGTTTCGGCCGCCGGCCGGGCGGGCGGTGGGACATCGGCGGAGGAGTTCGCGGAACTGGCCGCCGGCATGGGCCGCCAGGGTGCCGCGACCGGGGGGCAGGTGGCCTATCTGGGCGGCTCCATCCTGTCCCTGGACCTCGACATTTTGGGCGAGGCTCGCACCGAAGGCATGTCCTTCGCCCTGCCGGCCAGCCTGATCTCGGCCTTGCGGGCGCGTGAGGGCAAGGAGCGCCTGCGCCTGCTGCCCCATGTGTGGATGGACAACGGCAGCCCCCGTCTCAGCGTCACCGCTCCGGTCGGCGGCCTGCGCGTCGATGGCTATGCCGTGGTTCATGTGGATCCGATCTATGCCCTGGCGCAGATCGACCGCCATCTGGACATGGCCGTGACCATGGCCACCCTGGACGGCGGCCGCACGCTGGCCCGCCTGGAAAACTACACCCTGCCGGCAGACGCCGTCGCCGACAGCTACAATCTGATCCTGCACGGCCCTGACGGCGAGCCGCTGGCCGCTCTCAAGGTGGCGCAGGACGTCTCGGCTCTGTCTCATGCCATGGACGATGCGGTGACCGTGTCGCTGATCGCGGTCATCGGAACCCTGCTGCTGATTACCGTGGTCTCGGTGGCCGGAGCCTACGTGTTCCTGCGCCGCAACGAACAGCGCGAACAGGCCCTGGCCGACGCGGCCGAGGCCAACCGCCGCACCCAGGAGGCTGAGCAGAAGGCCCGCGCCGAAGCCGAACAGCGTGAACAGGACGCCCGCTTGCGCCGCACGGAAAGCATTGGCCGCCTGACCCAGGAGTTCGACGCCGCCGCCGCCGGTGTGCTGAGCGCGGTATCCGAGGCGACCAGCAACTTGACCACCGCCGCCACCACCATGGCCGCAATCGCCGAGGAAACTACGTCTCAGGCCGTCACCGTGTCCAATGCGTCGGAAGACGCCTCGGGCAACGTGCAGACGGTGGCCAGCGCGGCTGAGGAACTGTCCGCCTCCATCGAGGAGATCGGTCGTCAGGTCAACGCCGCCGCGACCATCTCGCGCGAGGCCGCCGACAAGGCCGGGCGCACTGACCAGATCGTGCGCGGCTTGGAAGACTCGGCGCGGCGCATCGGCGAGGTCGTGGACCTCATCAATGATATCGCGAGCCAGACCAACCTGCTCGCGCTGAATGCGACGATCGAGGCGGCACGCGCTGGTGAAGCCGGCAAGGGCTTTGCCGTCGTCGCCAACGAGGTGAAAAATCTGGCCGGGCAGACGGCGCGGGCGACCGAGGAAATCCGCACCCAGATCGCCGCCGTGCAAAGCGAAACCAGCGAGGCGGCGTCGGCCATCACCGAAATCGTATCGATCATCGCCAAGGTCAGCGAAACCGCCGCCTCCATCGCCGGCGCGGTGGAAGAACAGAACTCGGCCACCCGCGAAATCTCGCGCAGCGTCCAGGACGCCGCCCACGGCACCCGCTCGGTCACCGAAACCATCCACGGCGTCACCGAAGCGGCCGAAGAAGCCAGCCAGGCCTCCGCCCAGGTCCGCAAAGTCACCGACCGCCTGTCGGCCGAGGCCGATGATCTGCGGGCACTGGTTAGCAAGTTTTTGGATAATGTACGGGCGGCTTGATCAGGGAAGTGAAGGGATTTACCACAGAGGTCACAGAGAACACAGAGGTTTTGGTGCAAGTGGTTGCGCGCGGCGCATTAAAGTAATGTGCAGGGATATATTGCCTGCGGCGCAATATACTATTCTCATTCTCACTTCTCTGTGGCCTCTGTGGTTTACCACTTTACTTCCCCCTACGTCCCCCGAGGCTTCGCCCGGCTGGTCGGCGCGGCGGATTGCGGATCGTCGGGCCACGGGTGTTTGGGATAGCGGCCCTTCATGTCGGCCTTTACGGCGGCGTAGCTTGAGGTCCAGAAGCCCGGCAGATCCTGCGTGACCTGGAGCGGGCGGTGGGCCGGCGACAGCAGGTGGACGACCAGGGGCACGCGGCCTCCGGCAAGGGTCGGGTGGGTGGTGCAGCCGAACATTTCCTGAAGGCGGACGGGCAGCACCGGGGTTTCTCCGGTGTTGTAGTCGAGAGGGATGCGTGACCCGGTGGGCACCTGGAAGTGGGTGGGGGCCTCGCGGTCCAGGCGCTGTTGCAGGTCCCACGGTAGCAGGGCCTTAAGGACATCGGTCAGGTCCAGCTTGCGCAGGTGGTTGAGCTTGCTCATGCCACCCAGGAACGGCGCAAGCCAGTCCTCCAGGCCGGCCAGCAGCGCGGTGTCATCGACCGCCGGCCACGGATCCCCTTCGGCGGCGCGTAGAAAGGCGATGCGTGCCCGCAATTGGATGGCCCGCTTGTCCCACGGCAGGACGTGCAGGCCGGTGCGGCGGATGCCGTCGATCAGACCCTCGGCCAGCCGCGACGGGTCGGGGGCGGGCAGGGGCTTGTCCTCCAGCACACAGGCGCCCAGGCGGCGCTGGCGGCGGGCAACAACGCTTTCCGTGCGGTCATCCCAGCGCACCACCTCGTCATCGGTCAGGCTATCGGCGAAGGCGTCCTCGATCTCGTTGCGGGTCAGCGGCGCGGCGAGGTAGACACGGGCGTTCTGCGCCGCGCCGTCCAGGTCGCCGACGGCCAGGAAGTCCTCGGCCGCCAGCGGGTCGCCCTCGGCCAGCACGGCGCCGCGCCCGCCCGACAGGGTATAGCCGCCCTGGGCGCGCCGCCGCCCGATGCGGTCGGGGTAGGCCAGCGCAAGGCACAACCCGGCCCCGGCGGTGCTGTCGGCCGGCGGCAGGCCAAGACGGCGGCGCCAGTCTCCGGCATCCTGGCGGGCGCGGGCGAGGATGCCGCGGTCCACCATCAGTCCATCGGTCCGCGCGCCGTGCAGGATGTCCAGGCGCAGGCGCAGGTCGGCATCGCGGGCCGACCGCACCGGGTCGCGCTCGTTGAGCAGGGCGGCCACGGAACAGGCCAGCCCGCCCAGGCCATGGGTCCGCGCGATCAGGATCATGTGGGCGAGGCGCGGGTGCATGGGTAGTTCGGCCATGGCCTTGCCATGCGCGGTGATGCGGCCGGCGGCGTCCAGGGCGCCCAGGCGGCGCAGCAGATCGCCCGCCTGCGCCACGGCCCCGGCCGGCGGCGCGTCCAGCCACGGCAGGCTTTCCGGGTCGGCCCCCCAGGCGGCGAGGTCGAGAAGCAGCGCGGCGAGATCAGCGGCGCGGATTTCCGGCGGCGGGGCGGCGACCAAGGCGCGGTCCTCGGCCTCCAGCCACAGGCGATAGCACACGCCGGGCATGACACGGCCGGCGCGGCCCCGCCGCTGATCAGCCCCGGCGCGGGTCACGCGCTCGGTCACCAGCCGGGTCATGCCGCTGCGCACGTCAAAGGCGGCGCGGCGGCTCAGTCCACCGTCGATCACCACGCGGATGCCGTCGATGGTCAGCGATGTTTCGGCGATGGATGTGGCCAGCACCACCTTGCGGCGGCCGGGCGGGGCCGGGCGCACGGCCTGATCCTGGGCCTGGGGCGTCAGGGCGCCGTACAGCGGGGCGAGGTCAACGTCGGGCGGCAGGCCGTCCAGGCGGCTCTGGACCCGGCGGATTTCCCCCTCGCCGGGCAGGAAGGCGAGGATCGACCCGGTTTCCTCGGCCAAGGCCCGCCGGATGGCCGAGGCCATGGTATCCTCCAGCCGGGCCTTGGGGCGCGGCTCGATGAAGCGGGTGTCCACCGGATAGGCCCGGCCCTCTGACGTGATGACCGGCGCGTCGCCCATCAGCGCGGCGACCGGCCCGGCGTCCAACGTCGCCGACATGACCAGCAGGCGCAGATCGTCGCGCAACGCGGCGCGCACCTCCAGGCACAGGGCGAGGCCCAGGTCGGCGTGCAGCGACCGTTCGTGGAACTCGTCGAAGATGACGCAGGCGATGCCCGACAGGTCGGGATTGGATTGAAGCTGGCGGGTCAGGATGCCCTCGGTGACCACCTCGATGCGGGTGGCGGCCGAGACCTTGCGTTCCTGGCGGATGCGATAGCCGACCGTCTGGCCGACCTCCTCGCCGAGCAGGCTGGCCATGCGACGGGCGGCCATGCGGGCGGCCAAGCGGCGCGGTTCCAAAAGGATAATCTTACGCCCGGCCAGCCACGGCGCATCCAGCAGGGCCAGCGGCACAGCGGTGGTCTTGCCGGCGCCTGGCGGTGCCTGGACGACGGCGGCCGTCCCCCGCGCCAGCGCGTCACGCAGGGCGGGGATGACCTCGATGATCGGCAGATCGGGGGGTAGCTTAAAAGGCGTGCTCATGACGCCAAGCGATGACCGGAAACGCCGTCCGGATCAAGGGCTCACCACGTTTCGGCGGCACGGCGCAGGAATTCCTGCATGGATTGGGCGAGGTGCGGCGGGCTTTCCAACATCGGATAGTGGCCGGCGTCCTCGAAAATCTCCAGTTCCGCCTTTGGGAACCACTGCAGGAGGGTGGCGCGCATGGCTTCCTCGGTGATTGCCGGGTCGTGGCGGCCGACGATGATCTTGACCGGCATGTCGAGGCCGGGCAGGCGGTCGGCGAAGTTGGTCTGCGACCACGCCTCGAAGTACTCGCGGAAGGCTTGGGGCGTGCACTGGACCAGGGAGCGTTCCAGCATGGTGTCGCGCCACAGCATTCCCAGGCGGTCTCCGGTCGTCATGGCGAGGATGGCAGCGCGGCTGTCCGGCCTTTCCCAGGCGTTGGAGAACAGGTCGAGCGCGTCGCCCTCGAACGGAACGCCGGTGGCCGGAACCGGCGTCAGGGCGATCACCGACTTGACCCGCTTGGGGACTTCGGCGGCGACCCATTGCGCGGTCATGCCGCCCATGGAGTGCCCGACAACGTGGAAGGTGTCCCAGCCGTGGTTGTCGGCCAACTCGATGACATCCTTGCCCCATTCGGAGATGGAGTATTCCCCGGCCAGTTCTCGGGATCGGCCATAACCACGACAATCCATGAAAACGAATGAGAACGTATCAAAGTCGAGCCACTGGAAGACGGGGGTGTAGACGGTGTGGTCGCCAAGCCAACCGTGCAGGACGATGACTTTTTCCGGACCTTGGCCCATGGCCACGTGCCCAATGGTCATGTTGTCTTCCTCCCAATCCACGTCAAAAGCAGATCCCGACCAACCCATGGTAGGGGGGTGGTATAAAAGGATCAACTACCCAAACGGTGGTACTGCGGGAGATGGGACTCTTTAGGTGTAGGGTCTTTCGTTAATACAGATGCTGGCCGCCGGTAATGAAAATTTCGGTCCCGGTCACATAGCCAAATTCGTCCGTGCATAGGCGGAAGACGCAGGCGGCTACATCCTCGGGGGACCCCATGCGGTCCAAAGGGATGCGTGGGATGAGGGCCTCGTACTCCGGGGAAATCATTTCTGTGGCGATTTCGCCCGGCGCCACGGCGTTAACCCGGATATCGAGTTGCGCCAGTTCCGCCGCCATCTCTCGCGTCAGGCCCGACAGCGCCGCCTTGGACGTGGAATAGGCCGAGCCGGCGAAGGGGTGGACGAAGTGGCCGGCGATGGACGTGATGTTGACGATTGCCCCTTTGCCCTTGTGCAGGTCGCCGGCAAAGCCGCGCGACAGGCGCAGGGGTGCAAAGAAGTTCAGCTCGAACACGTCGCGCCACCCGTCGATGGGGCCGTTGAGGATGCCCAGGCGTTCCTTGAACGGAGTCTTGGGTGACACGCCGGCATTGTTCACCAGGGCGTGCAGCGGATCACCAGCCAGCACCTCGCGGACGTTGCGCACAAAGGTTTCCGCCCCGGTCGCGCTGGTCAGGTCGGCCAGGATGTGGTCCTGCCACAGGTCGGTGCGCGCGAGGTCTTCGGGCAGGGGGCCGCGCGCGCACGAGATCACGCGCCAGCCCTCGGCCATGAACCGCAGGGCCGTGGCCTGGCCGATGCCCCGGCTGGTGCCCGAGATGACGACGGTCTTTCCGCTGAACGCCAAGGCTTTTCCGCTCCCCGTCCGCACCTTATCTTCCCCATATTGGTACGCGACAACAGCCGGCTTGAAAACGTCTCATGTGCTCCCGCTTCGCATTGACCAGCCCGCTGGGCCGCCTCGTTGAACGGTTTGGCCTGAGCGTGCCGCCGCCTCTGCCCAACCGGGGCGTGGTGCGGCCAACCGATCTTGCCTTGGTGGTGCTGCCCGGTCGGGCCGCCGTCTTGCGGCCGTGGGGCCTGACGGTGGACTGGAGTCGCCGCCCGGTCATCAACGCGCGGGCCGAAACCTTGGCCACCAAGCCCACCTTCCGCCGCCTGCTGGAGCACCGCGTGGTGGTCCCGGCCGACGTCTACACCGAATGGCGTACCGCTCCAGACGGAGCCAAAGTGCCGCACCATATCGGCCGCGCCGATGGGCAGATGATGGGTATGGCCGGGCTGGTTGACGCGGACGGGAGGTTCATCGTCGTGACCTGCGCCCCGGCCGAGACGGTCGCCTTCATCCACGACCGGATGCCTGCCGTCCTCCCCGACACCAATGCCGAGTCGGCATGGCTGGATGGTCGCGTGCCGTTTGCCGAGGTGGCGCCGTTGCTCGCGCCATACCCCCACGCTTTGGTGGTGGAGGAGGAGGGGCGGAAGCAGGGGGATTTGTTTGGGTGAGGGGGTAAAAGAAGCGGAGCGGGGGAAGTGAAGCGGGGGAACACAGAGGACACCGAGAAGGAAGGAGAGGACACCGAGAGAGCGGAGCACGGCGCCGCAGGCAATAACACCCAGACCGGGCTTCAATGCGCTGCACGCGGCATTATCTCCGAACCCTCTGTATCTCTGTGTCCTCTGTGTCCTCTGTGGTAAATACCTTCACTTCACTTATGCTGCTGCTATTCCTGTCCCACACGAGTCCGCAGATCTTCCAGCCATACCAGCCGGGCCTCGGCGCGGACGATTTCGTCGTCGAGCCATTCGGTCATGTACCCGGCCTGACCATCCATGTGGCGGCGCAGGTCCGTCAGGCGGGCGAGGCCGGTTTCCGAGGTGTCGATCAGCAGGTCGATCTGGTCTTCCTGGTCTTGCTGCGGCAGCAGGTGCAGGAAGCGGAACTTCAGGGCGGTGACCAGCTTCGACAGGTCGCTGGCCGGGCGTACCGGGGCGGTCATCAGTTCGTGGAAGGCGTCCTCGCCGGCGGTCGTGATGCGCAGGACGGCGTCGTCGGCCATGCCTTCGCCCTCGACGGGTTCGACCAGGCCTTCATAGCGCATCAGTTCGACCGAACTGCCCATGAGGTCCAGCGACGGCCCGCTCAGGCGGCCGATGAAGTGCCGCACCGCCGTGGCAAGCTCGCTATAGCGCATCGGCCCCTGGGCAATGGTGCCCAGGACGCACAGCCGGGTGGCTTCGCGCGGGGTAAGGGTTTTATCAGCGAACATCGGCGGTGGCCCCTTATGTGGGAAACGTATCCCTAACATAGGCCATTTTGTGCACTGCGTCCAGGGGCTTGTTGCGAGCATTTCGCAACAAGCCCCTGTTTACCTAAAAGGTCTGCTTGACCATAAGGCGCAGTTATTCCGCTGCGATGGCTTTCTGGATGCCCAGGCGGCTCCACACGTCGGCAAAGGCGTGGCACAGGTGGTCCATGTCGGCGTCGGTGTGCAGCGGCGTCGGCGTGATGCGCAGGCGCTCCGTGCCCTTGGCGACGGTCGGGTAGTTGATCGGCTGCACATAGATGCCGTGGGTGGTCAGCAGTTCGTCGCTGGCGCGCTTGCACAGGGTGGCGTCACCAACCAGGACCGGCACGATGTGGCTGGCCGAATTGATGATCGGAATCCCCAATTGGGTGAAGCGGCGCTTGAGGGTGGCGGCGCGCTCCTGGTGCAGGGTGCGCAACTCCGGGTGGGCGCGCAGGTGTCGGACACTGGTCAGTGCCCCGGCGGCCACGGCTGGCGGCAGGGACGTGGTGAAGATGAACCCGTTGCCGAAGCTGCGCACGAAATCAACCAAGTTGGCCGAGCCGGCGATGTAGCCACCGATCACCCCGACCGCCTTGCCCAGGGTGCCCTGGATGATGTCGATGCGGTCGCGCACGCCGTCACGCTCGGCCACGCCCGACCCATCGGCGCCGTACATGCCCACGGCATGGACTTCATCGAGGAAGGTCATGGCGTTGTGGTGTTCGGCTACCTCGACGATCTTTTCGATGGGCGAGATGTCGCCGTCCATGGAATAGACGCTCTCGAACACCACCATCTTGGGCACGGAGCGGTCATACTCGGACAACTGCTTGTGCAGGTCGTCGTAGTCGTTGTGCTTCCAGACGTGCTTGGGGGCGCGGGAGTGGCGCACACCCTCTATCATCGAGTTGTGGTTTTTGGCGTCGGAGAACAGCACCATGCCGGGGATCTTGGCGCCCAGGGTCATCAGCGTCGTCATGTTGGCGACGTAGCCCGAGGTGAACAGCAGCGCGCCGCCCTTGTTGTGCCAGGACGCCAGTTCCTGCTCCAGCAGGACGTGGTAGTGGTTGGTGCCCGAGATGTTGCGGGTGCCACCGGCCCCGGCGCCAGAGGTGTCCAGCGCGTCCTTCATGGAGGCCAGCACATCGGTGTGCATCCCCATGCCGAGGTAATCGTTGTTACACCAGATGGTGACTTCCTCGACCCGGCCATCGCGGTAGTTCTTGGCCTTGGGGAAGCTGCCCACCTGACGTTCCAGGTCGGCGAAAACCCGGTAGTTGCCGTCATCCCGCAGATCGGCGAGCCGCTTGGCGAAGTAGTCTTCGTAATTCATCCTGCTCTCCCGTCCTCCCACCGACCCGACTCCCCGTCACGGGGGCTGGCCATGGGGTTGGCCAGGCATTTTTATGTCTTGTATGAGACAATTCTAATGCCCAGCGTCGTCGTGTACAAGCGGGTCGCGCCTGTGCAGTGCAGCAATAATGCAGCCGCCGTGGCAGTCTGGTGTCAGTCGGGTGTAAACTTCCCCTCCGCCCGAAGCTGAGATAACAGCGCGTTCAGCGCCGTCTCGACCCGGTCAAACAGTTGGTCGATCTCGGCCTCGGAAATAATCAGTGGTGGGGCGAAGGCGATGGTGTCGCCCATGGCGCGGCAGATCACGCCGACGTCCTGGCACGCGGCCACGGCGCGCAGGCCCATGCCGCCCGGTGGGTCGAAGGGCGCCTTGGTCGCTTTGTCGGCCACGATCTCCAGTGCCCCGATCAGCCCCACGCCGCGCGCCTCGCCGACCAGCGGGTGGGCGGCCAGGGCGCGCAGGCGGGCCTGCATGTGCGGGCCGACCGCCTGGACGTGGCCCAGGATGTCGCGGTCGGCATAGATCTTGAGGGTTTCCAGGGCCACCGCCGCAGCCACCGGATGCCCGCCGTAGGTGAAGCCGTGGCCGAAGGTGCCGATGCGCCCGCTGTTGTCCTTGATGGCCTGATAGATCGGCTCGGAGATCAGCAGCGCCGAGATGGGCAGGTAGCCCGACGACAGCATCTTGGCGCAGGCCAGCATGTCCGGCTTCATGCCATAGGTTTCGCTGCCCCATGCCGTGCCGGTGCGCCCGAAGCCGCAAATCACTTCGTCGGCGATCAGCAGGATGTCGTATTTGCGCAGCACGGCCTGGATCTTCTCGAAGTAGGTCGGTGGCGGCACGATCACCCCGCCAGCGCCCATCACCGGTTCCGCGAACATGGCGGCCACGGTGTCCGGCCCTTCGGCCAGGATGAGCTTTTCCAGTTCTTCGGCCCGGCGGCTGGCGAACTGTTCGGGGCTCTCCTCCGGCTCGGCAAAGCGGTAGTGGTGGGGGCAGCCGGTATGGCGGATGAAGTCCAGCGGCAGGTCGAAATCACGGTGGTTGGCCGGCAGCCCGGTCAGCCCGGCGGTCGCCAGGGTCACGCCGTGATAGGCCTTGTCGCGCGAAATGATCTTCTTCTTTTCCGGCCGCCCGAGCGCGTTGTTGTAGTAGCGCACGATCTTCAGCGCGGTGTCGTTGGCTTCGGACCCGGAGTTGGCGAAGAACACCTTGGAGAAATCGCCGTGCGGCGTCTGCGGCGCCAGGGCGATGAGCTTCTCGGCCAGATCCACCACGGCCGGGTGCGTCTTGTGCCCGAAGGTATGGTAGAACGGCAACCGGCGCATGGCCTCGGCCGCCACATCGGCGAGGCGGGTTTCATCGAACCCCAGCGCCGTGCACCACAGCCCGGCCAGCCCCTCGATGTAGTCGCGGCCGTCCTCGTCGAACACCCGCACGCCCTGGCCGCGCACGATCACCAGCGGGCCGGTGACCTCGTGGCGGGCGGCGTTGGTGTAGCCGTGCAGGTGCCAGGCCACATCGCGCGCGGCGGTCGAATTCGGTTTCAGCGAGTTCGGCTTCAGCGCATTCGGCTTCAGAACGTCATCAGGCATGAGCGGCCTCTGGTCATCCGGGGCAACCGTTATCGCTCCCCGCGCCCGCCGACGCAAGGTTCGGCTCACGCAACCCGGCCATGCCGACAGAATCATTCAAACCAGCTGCGGGCGCGGCCGGTGTCGAGGCTATACTCCAGGATGCGATGATGGTTGGTGTCGCTGACCATCAGGCGGTTCGGCCCGGCCACGGTCACGCCGGCCGGTTCGGCCAGATGTTGGGTGCAGCACCCGCCGGGGCGGCAACTGAATCTTGGCTCGGCGATGGTGTGGACGCTGCGCCCGACGAGGTCGATGAAGCGCAGGCGGCCGTTGTAGGTGTCGGCGACCACCAGCCCGCGCCCGAAGCAGGCCAGCCCCAGGGGATGCTGCAACCGCGCCTCGGCCAGCGGCCCGTCGTCGTCACCGAAGTCGAACAGCCCGGCCCCGACAATGGTCTCGACTCTCGGTTGGCCGTTCAGGGTCAGGCGGCGCACGGACGATGTCTCGCTATCGACGAAGTACAGCAGGCCGGCGACGGCATCCAGGCACAGGCCGCTCGGCTGGGCCAGCACCGCGCGCTCGACTGGCCCGTCCACCAGGGCCTCGCCGCCGGTTCCGGCCAGCAGGGCGACGGTGCCGCAATCGGGATCGTAGGTGCCGAGTTGGTGGGTGCCGGCATTGGCAAAGACCAGCAGGTCGCCCACCGCCTCGACATCCCACGGCGAGGCCAGTGCGGTGTCCCGTCCGTCGCGGCTGCCGCGCAGGGACAGCCCCCGGTCGCCCGTTCCGCCGATCGTCGAGACCCTGCCATGGGCGCGGTCGATGCGGCGCAGGGCGTGATTTCCGGTGTCGGCTACATAGATGGCGTCCGCCGTGGCGGCCACCCCCTGCGGACTGAGGAAGGCCGCCGCGTCGGGCGGGCCATCGGCAAAGCCGCCGCCGCCGGTTCCGATGCGGGCCACGGGGTCGCCGTCGTCGGTCAGCAGCATGATCTGGTGATGCCCGGCGTCGGCCACCGCCCAGCGGGCCGCCCGCCACGGTCCATCCGGGTTGCGCGGCAGGGCCTTGATCTTGCCGGGAAAGCGCAGGGCGCCGGACCCGGCATTGATGAGCGACAGGGGCAGCGGGCCGGGGGTCAACTCGCCCCGACTGCGAAACGAGCGCACCATCTCGCCGATGCCCAGGAGCAGGCGGTCGGGATCCGGTTCGCCAGACACCTGGCCGATGACGTGGCCGTGGGGTGACAGCAGGACCAGGGTTGGCCACGCCTTCACGCAGTACTCGTCCCACAGCAGCATGTCGGGGTCGTGGACGACCGGGTGGCGGATGTCGTGGCGGGCGATGGCGTGGCGCAGGGCCGTGCAATCGCGCTCGGCGGGGAACTTGGGGGAGTGGACGCCAATCACCGCGACGTCGTCGGGAAAGGCCTCCTCGATCTGGCGCAGGGTCGGAATGACGTGGAGGCAGTTGATGCAGCAGGACGTCCAGAAGTCCAGGATCACCACCTTGCCGCGCAAGGCGTCCAGACCCAGGGGGTGGTCCACGTTGAACCACGTCAGGCCCGGCCGGTCGATGGCTGGGGCACGGGTGATGCCGTACATTCGGACTCCTGACTCTTTAACCGAAACCCGACTCTCACCAAAATCCGTTCGGGCGTTTGTGGCGCGGTCGTGGGCGTATCGGGAACTTGCCGTCCCTGTCCATGTGGGGGGCGGGGTGCGCCGGTGGAAGGGGCGGGATGGAAAAGAAGGTCCCTGGTCAGGCTTTTGCCCCCTGTTGCCGAGCGTCCTTCTGCGGTATCGTTCACTTGCATTTCAATGGGTTTCGGGTCAGCCGGACCCGGCGGCAGGAGGAAGTCCCCCATGTCCTTCAAGGATATTCTGGTTATTGTTGACACCTCGAAAAGCTGCGCAGCCCGCCTCGACGTGGCGGTGCAGTTGGCGCAGGATCATGGCGCGCACCTGACCGGCCTGTTCGTGCGCACCGTGCCGCACGTCCCGCAGTTCGTCATGAGCCAACTCGGTCCCGAGGTTGCCGACGTCCAGAAACGCTACGCCAAGGAAGCGGCGGCGACGGCCCGCAAGACCTTCGACACCAAAACCAAGACGTCGGGCGTCAACGTCGAGTGGCGCGAGGACTCTGGCCTGCTGATCGACCAGTGCCTTCTGCACGCCAAATATGCCGATCTGGTGGTCGCCGGGCAGCATGACGGCGGCGACGACACCTCGGCCGAGGGGCAAGCCGAACTGCTCGATCATCTGGTGCTCGAAGCCGGGCGGCCGGTGTTGCTGGTGCCCTACGCCGGGCACTTCAAGACTATCGGGAAGCGCATCCTGGTGGCCTGGAACGGCACCCGCGAGGCGGCCCGCGCCCTTAACGACGCCCTGCCGATCCTCAAGAAGGCGGACAATGTCCACGTCATCGCGGTGAACCCGCGCGGCGGCCACGGGCGCGACGGCCACGGTGACGTGCCCTCGGCCGACATCGCCCTGCACTTGGCCCGCCACGGCGTCAAGGCCGACGCCGAAGCCATCGAGTCCCAGGGCATGGGCGCTGGCGAGGCCCTGTTGTCGCGCGCCATGGATGAAAACGTGGACCTGATCGTCATGGGCGCCTATGGCCGCTCGCGTTTGCGCGAACTGGTGCTTGGTGGCGCGACGCGGCACATGCTCCGGCACATGACGGTGCCGGTGCTGATGAGCCACTGACGGCCGCAACTCTCCGTCGCCGGACAGAAAAATGCCCCGTAACCTACCGAGGTTACGGGGCATTTTATTCATCAATCAGCGGTCAGACCGTGTTCCCTACGGGATCATGGCGGTCGGCTTCGGGGTTTCCTTGGTACGGCCGGGCAGCAGCGGGTATTCAACACGCGGCCGCTCGCCGCTCAGGGTGTGCAGGAAGGCGGTGATGGCGCGCACTTCATCGTCCTTCAGGTCCTCGCCGAGCTGGCTGGTGCCCATGATGGCGACGGCCTGCTCCAGGTCCCATACGTTGCCGGAATGGAAGTACGGCGCGGTCAGGGCGATGTTGCGCAGCGGGCCGGCGCGGAACACGTATTCCTCGGTCGCCGTCTTGGTGACGGCAAAGCGGCCCTTGTCCTCGGGCGGCAGGATGTCGGAGCCGGGACGTTCGACGACGCCGAACGGATAATACCCGTCGCCGCCCAGGTTCACGCCGGAATGGCAGGCTGCGCAGCCCTTGTCCATGAACAGATTAAGGCCCTTCTTTTCATCGGCGCTCAGGATGGTTGCGTTGCCTTGCAGGAACTGGTCAAAGCGCGAGCGCGGAGTGATGAGGGTTGCCTCGAACGCCTCAATGGCCTCGGCCATGTTCTCGAAGGTCACGGCATCGGCCGTGCCGGGGAAGGCGCGGGCGAAGCGCTCCCGGTACTCGGGCATGCTGTTGAGGACGGTCACGACGTGCTGTGGCGTGGCGGCCATTTCGACGGCGGCCTGCACCGGACCCATGGCCTGGGCCTTGAGATCTTCGGCCCGGCCGTCCCAGAACTGGGCGGTGTTGAACACGGCGTTGAACACGGTCGGGGCGTTGCGCGGACCCTTCTGCCAGCCGTGGCCGATGGAGGTCTCCAGGGCATCGTCGCCGCCCATGCCGAGGTTGTGGCAGGTGTTGCACGAGATCAGGGCCGACGACGACAGGCGCGGTTCAAAGAACAGCATCTTGCCCAGGTCGATCTTCTCCCCCGTGACGGAAATGCCGCGAATGGTCGGAACCGTGGTTGGGATGGGCGCGAACATTTCGTTGGCCTGCTTCATCAGCTTGGCATCGTCGGCCAGTGCGGCACTGGCGCCGACGGCAATGGCCGCGACTGAAAAAGCGAATGTGCGGAATAGCGTCATGGGGAACCCCCTCAATCTGTGAATGCGGAACCAGTATGCAGATTTGAACGGTTCCAGCATTGACATGGATCAAAACGGTTCTAAGGAAGCTACACCCGCCACCCGGCCTCCCGGCGGGGGTCTAGGGCGTCTTGCAGGCCGTCGCCGACCATGTTGACAGACACCACGGTCAGCAGGATGAGGAACCCCGGCCAGAATGCCAGGGCAGGGGCGGCCCACACCGTTTCCAGGGCGTTGGTCAGCATATTGCCCCAACTGGGCAGCGGCGGTTGGATGCCCAGGCCAAGGAACGACAGGGCGCTTTCCAGCAGGATGACGTTGCCGATGGACAGGGTGGCCGCGACAATCACCGGGCTGACGACATTGGGCAGGATGTGGCGGGTCATGATGCGGCCGGGTCCTGCACCCAGTGCCACGGCGGCGGCCACGAACTCACGCTGCTTGAGGGCCAGAGTGGCGCCGCGCGACAGCCGGGCCGCTGTGGTCCAGCCGATCAACGCGATGATAAACACGATGCGGCCCAGGTCGAGCGCCGGGCTGCGCGCGATGTCGGGCGGAATGCCCAGCTTGGTCGGGTCGGCCGCCGCCAGCACGATCAGCAACGGCAGCAGGGGCAGGGCAATGACGCCGTCGGTCAGGCGCATCAATGTGGCGTCCAGGCGTCCGCCGATATAGCCGGCCGGCACGCCGATGGCCGTGCCGATGAGCGCGGCGGCCAGGGCTCCGGCCAGCCCCACGGCCAGCGACACCTGCCCGCCGTAGAGCAGGCGCACCAACACGTCGCGCCCCAGATCGTCGGTGCCTAGGGGGTGGGCGGCCGAGGGCGCGGCGTAGGTGTCGAGGATGTTGACCGCCGTCGCGTCCACGCCTAAGGCGGCCTCGACCAGGGGCGCGGCCAGCGCGGCCAGGGTGAGCAGGACCAGCACCACGGCCCCGGCCACCGCGCCCTTGTGGCGGGCGAAGCGGCGGGCAAACGACAGGCGGTCGGTTTCGGCGGCCCTCATGGCGCTTTGCTCCCCCGGCCAATGCGCGGATCGAGCCAGCCATAAGCCACATCCGCAAGCGCGTTGCCGAGCAAGGTAACGGCGGTCGCCAGCAACAGGGCAGCCAGGGCCAGGGCATAGTCGTTGCCCATCACGGCGTCAAAGATCAGCTTGCCCATGCCGGGCCAGGCGAACACGGTTTCAGTTATCAGGGCGCCCGAGAACAACATCCCGAAATCCAGCGCCAGCACGGTAACCACCGGGATCATCGCGTTGCGCAGCGCATGGACCAGCACCACCCGCCACCGTCCCGCCCCCTTGGCAAGGGCGGTGCGGACATAGTCCTGGTTGAGGCTTTCGATCATGGCGGCGCGCATGTAGCGGGTGTATTGCCCGATAGTCGCCACCGCCAGGGTCGCCACCGGCAGCGCCATGTGGCGCAGCGTCTCGGCCACGCCTGCTCCCGACTGCGGAACCCCGCCCGCCGGCAGCCAGCCGAACGTTACGGCGAACACCATGATAAGCATGATGCCCAGCCAGAACGTCGGCATGGACAGCCCGACAAAGGCGATCAGGTTGGCGACGGTGTCGAACACCCCGCGCGGCCGCAATGCCGCGAGGATCCCGATGGGAAGGGCGATGGCCAGGGCGATCACCAGACTGGCCGCAATCAGCATCAGCGACCGCAGCAGCGGCCCGGCGATGACACTTTCGACCGGCGCACCGTACAACCGCGAGTTCCCCAGGTCCCCGCCCAGGGCCGAGGTCAGCCACTGCCACCAGCGCAACCAGATCGGCTCATCGAGGCCGTGCAGGCTGCGCAGGCGGGCGATGTCGTCGGGCGTGATGTTGGGCAGGGTGGCGATCATCAGGTCGATGGGGTCGCCCGGCATCAGGCCGATCAGGCCATAGATCACGAACGACATGACCAGCAGGACAAGGACCGACTGGCCCAGGCGGCGCAGCACCCGTGCGGCCAGCCCGCCCACCGGCTAACGCCCGTCCACGGACCACGTCTCCACCCACAGGGTGGACGGATTGAGGTGCCCGGTCGGGCGCAGACCCTTCAGCCACGGCGGCAGGATGTAGGCCTCGGAGCGGAAGAACAACGGCAGGTCGGGAACGTCGGCGGCCATCTTTTCCTGAAGCTCCAGCCACAGGGCGGCGCGCTTGTCGCGGTCCAGTTCGACCTCGATGGCATCAATCAGCGTGTCCATGGCCGGGTCGCAGTAGGCGCCGTAGTTCTGGCCGGTCCAGGCGTTGGCCGTCGTGGGAATTTCCTCGCAGTGTTGCGTGGTGCGCGGCACGTTCTCCGGGCTGGAGATCCAGGCGAACATGACGGCGCCAGTGAAGCGCCGCTTGTTCAGGGTTTCGCCGAACAGCACGCGGGCCGGCTCGTTGCGGATCTGGGCGTCAACGCCGACGTCCCGCCACTGGGCCTGCAAAACCTGCTGGACACGTTCGCGGGTGCGGTTTCCGGCGGTGGTCTGGAGCGGGAAGGCCAGCGCCTGACCCTCGGCGTTGCGGCGGATGCCATCGGGGCCGGGCGTCCATCCGGCCTCGTCCAGCAACTGGCGCGCCTTGGCCGGATCGAAGGGCAGGGGCGCAAGGCCGTCATGGTGGACCCAGTCGAGGGGGCTTACCTTGGTCGTCGCCACGGTCAGCTTGCCGCCGAACAGCTTATCGACGATCAATTGCCGGTCGATGGCGTGCAGCAGGGCGCGGCGCACCCGCACATCGGCGAACATCGGGGCATCAAGCGGCACTTCCAGGTGCTCGTAATAGAGCGACGGCTTGTAGGTGATGGCGAACCGGCTGCCGTGGCGTTTCTCGAACGCGATGACCTGATCGACCGCAAGGCCCAACTCGCCGGGGATCATGTCCACGCCCCCGGCCAGCAGATTGGCCTCCAGCGCGGCGGTGTTCTCGACCGCCTTGACGATGATCTTGTCGAACGCCGGGGCGTCGCCCCACCACGCCGGATTGCGCTCCAGCACCACCTGGGCGCCCTGGCTGACCTCGGTCACGCGGTAGGGGCCGAACCACAGGCCCTTTGTTTCCGGCGCGCGGTCATAGGCGGTGCGGCTGCGGTAGGCGGCGGGGTTTTCGGCAAAGGCCGGGCCTTCGATATGAGCCGGCAGCAGCCCGAAATCGCCGATGCTGTTGTAGGTGAAGCCCACCCGGTCCATGACCAGGGTAAACGTCTTGTCGTCCACCACCGTGATGTCGAGGATGCGGCGGTACAGTTCGGCGGCCGAGATGCCGACCTGCGGATGGCGCCCGACCTCCCAGGTGAACACCACGTCGGCGGTGGTGATGGGGGTGCCGTCGCCCCACGCGGCTTCGGCGGGCAGGGTGTAGGTCACGGCGATGCCGCGACCGGTGCCGTCGCCCACATCCTTGGGAACCTCGACCACCTTGGCGCGGCCGTTTTCCAGGGTCGGAAGTTCGGTGCACAGCAGGCAGACCAGCGTCCAGTCGGCGTCATAGGCGGTGATCGGCCGCCGGGCCAGACCCATGATGTAGCTGGTCGCCGCCATCGAATCGATGGTCGGGTGCAGGGTGTGCGGGAATTGCGTGATACCGATGGTCAGGGTTTTCGCCTGAACCGGCATCACAAACATGAACAGAAGGGTGGCGAGCAGCAGGCCGAACCGAAAAATCACCATGCCGCTCGCCTCCGTTCGGGTTTACTCCCCGGCGCCGCGGCCGCCGCGGATGCTCGACCACTGGATGGGGTCGTGCAGGAACTTGCGCACCTCGTTGATGGTCCCCTTGTCGAAATAGGACTCCGACTCGGCGACTTCCAGCACGTCCCACCAGGTGGCGAGGAAGTGCAGGTGCAGGCCATGATCCTCCAACGCCTTCAGGGCGCCGGGGAACACACCGTAGAAAAACACCACGAAGGCATGGTTGCATTGCGCACCGGCCCCGCGCAAGGCATCGACGAAATTGATCTTGGAGCCGCCGTCCGACGCCAGGTCCTCGACCAGCAGGACGCGCTGGCCTTCGGTCAGGTCGCCCTCGATCTGGGCCATGCGGCCGAAACCCTTGGGCTTCTTGCGCACGTATTGCATGGGCAGGCCCATCGAGTCGGCGACCCAGGCGGCGTAGGGGATGCCCGCCGTCTCGCCACCGGCTACGGCATCGATCGACTCGAAGCCGACGTTGCGCTCGATGTGGGCGACGGCCAGTTCGATGATCTTCCGGCGGGCGCGCGGATAGGAGATGATCTTCCGGCAGTCGATGTAGACCGGGGCCTTCCAGCCGGCGGTGAAGGTATAGGGGTCTTCGGGCCGGAAGTTCACGGCCTTGATCTCGTGCAGGATGCGCGCCACGGTCAGGGCGGCCTGCTTTTGTTCGGGCGTGCGCGAGGCGGAATTCATCGGTGCGGTCCTTTGCCGGGGGAGGATGCCGGAACATGGTTGGGTTTTGGCGACTGTTTACGGTTTAATGGCTCGGTGCACAAGACTTCCGCGCCGCCATACTTCCCCGCCATCGGCCAAGATCAGAGGAACCATGTCCGAGAACCAGCCCATCCTGAGCACGCGCGACGGCGTCGTCGCAACCGTGACCCTGAACAAGCCCGAAAAGCTCAACGCCCTCGATCTGCCCATGTGGGAGGGACTGGCGGCGGCGTTCGAGGCCATCAACGCCGACATGGACGTGCAGTGTGTCGTTCTGCGCGGGGCGGGCGGCAAGGCGTTCGCCGCCGGAGCCGACATCACCGAGTTCGACACCGTGCGCGCCACCCCGGCCCAGGCCAAGGACTATGACGTGGTCATGCGCCGCGCCCTGACCGCCGTGCAGACCTGCCCCCACCCGGTGGTCGTGCAGATCGACGGCGCCTGCGTCGGCGGCGGGCTGGAACTGGCGGCCATGGGCGACCTGCGGATTTGCGGGGAAAGCTCGCGCTTCGGGGTGCCGATCAACCGCATCAGCGTCGTCATGGCCTACCCGGAAATTTCGGGATTGCTGCGCCACGCCGGCCCCTCAAGCGTTCTGGAAATACTGCTGGAAGGCAAAATCGTCGGGGCCCTCGACGCGGTACGCATGGGGCTCGTCAACCGGATGGTGGCCGATGACGCGGTGGCCGACGAAGTGGCTGCCACCGTCAAACGCATCACTGGTGGAGCCCCCCTCGTGAACCGCTGGCACAAGGCGTTCGTGCGCCGCCTGTCAAGCCCCACCCCGGTCACCCATACGGAGCTGGACGCCTGCTATGAGTTTCTGGAGACAGAGGACTACAAGGAGGGAGTGGCCGCTTTCCGGGCAAAGCGGCGGCCCGACTTCCGGGGTGCCTGAGAAGCGGGCGGCCAGGAACCGCGAACCCTGGGACCTGAGTACGCGGGAGGAAGTGGTGAACGAACCCACCTTGTGGGTCCTGACCGACGACCGCGCGGGCAATGCCAGTCAGGCGCTGGGTGTGGGCGAAGCGCTCGGCTGGCCCTTTGTGCAGAAGGAAATCGGTTACACCGCGCTGGGTGGGCTTCCCAATCTGCTGCGCGGGGCGTCACTGCTTGGCGTGGACCGGGCCTCGCGCGAGCGGCTGACCCCGCCGTGGCCGGACGTGGTGATCGCTGCCGGGCGCCGCACCGCGCCGGTTGCCCGATGGATCAAGAAGCAGACCGGCGGGCGCACCTATCTGTGCCAGGTCATGTGGCCGGGAGGCACCGGGGCGCGCGACTTCGACCTGATCGCCGTGCCGACCCATGACGAGCTTCTGGGCACCCATTCCAACGTGCTGCGCGTCACCGGCGCGCCGCACCGGGTGACCGAGGCGCGCCTTGCCTTGGAAGGCATGAAGTGGAAGCCGCGTTTCAAGACCTTGCGCAAGCCGCGCATTGCCGTGGTGGTCGGCGGCTCGACCAAGAACCGCACGTTCACGCCGGCCATGGCGCGGGACCTGGGCGAGAAGGTGGCCGCCCTGTCGGCCGCCGCCGGAGGCTCGTTGATGGTCACCACCTCGCGCCGCACCGGGACCGAGGCGGAGGAGGCGTTGCTGTCGGCCCTGCCCAAGGTGGACGTCCTGTATCGTTGGGGGAGCAAGGGGGAGAACCCGTACTTCGGTTTTCTGGCCTGCGCCGACGCCATCGTGGTCACCGGCGACTCGGTGTCCATGGTGTCGGAGGCCTGCGCGTCGAGCGCGCCGGTCTACGTCTATGCCCCCGACGCCCTGATTTCCCCCAAGCACGCCCGTTTGCACGTCCACCTCTACGCCCTTGGGCTGGCCGAGGCCCTGTCCGGAAGTTTCAAGCCCTGGACGCATCCGCCTTTGAATGCCGCCAGTGATGTAGCCAAAGCGGTGCGTCAGGCGTTGGTAGGGCGGACGTGATCCGATGAATGTGGCACTACTAGGGTCGATAGTCCCCAGTGCCTGGCGTATGGGTTAGGGATGACTGACATCAAGCGTGTTTTGGTGGTCGAGGACGAGGCGCTGATCGGCCTTCAGCTTAAGGCCGCATTGGAAGACGTGGGGTATACCGTGATCGGGCCGGTCGGGTCGCTGGATGCGGCGTGGCGGGCCGGGGACGCCGAACTGTTCGACGCCGCTGTCCTCGACGTCAACCTGAACGGAACCTCGGTTTTTCCTTTTGCCGAACATCTGGTGCGCGAACGCGTGCCGACGGTTCTTTTGACCGGCTACGACCTCCCGGAACTGCCGCCCGGCGCGGCGCATATCCCGGTTCTGCGCAAGCCATTGGACGTCCATGTCCTCGATATCATCCTGCGCCGCCTCGGCCGGGAGGCGCCACGCCCTCCTGAACCCGCCCGCGTGGACGCGTAGGCGGGCCTAAGAGGACCTAGGCTTCAGACCGCTTTTGAATGCCGCTGTTCACCCATCTTGAGGTAGCGGTCGAACTTGGCCGCCACGGCGCGGACCAGGGGGCGGCCGTCGTCGGTGATGGTCAGGCGGTGGCCGTCGATGATAACCACGCCGTCCCCGACCAGATCACTCATGGCGGCCAGTTCGGGGGTGAACTCGGCGCCCGAGCGGCCGTGTTCGGCGGCCACGGCGTCCAGGTCGATGCTCATGTCGCACATCACGCGCATGATGATGTCGCGGCGCAGCACGTCGTCCTCGGTGATGGCGATGCCGCGCGTGGTCGGCAGCTTGCCCTCGGCCACCATGCGCTTGTAGGCGTGCAGTTCGCCCTCGTTCGCCACGTAACCCTGGGGCAGGGAGCCGATACCCGAGGCGCCCAGGCCGATCAGGGCGGGGGCGGCATCGGTAGTATAGCCCTGGAAGTTCCGGTGCAGGCGCCCGGCCTTCAGCGCGATGGCCATTTCGTCGTCCTCGCGGGCGAAGTGGTCGAGGCCGACGGCCACAAAGCCGTGATGCTCCAGGCGTTCGTGGGCGCTTTCGTACTGCTTCCAGCGTTCGGCCATGTCGGGCATGGCATCTTCGGCCATCAAGTTCTGGTGCTTGCGCATCCACGGAACGTGGGCGTAGCCGAACAGCGAGATGCGGCGCGGGTCCAGGGTCATGGCCTGGTCGATGGTCTCGACGACGCTGGCGGCGGTCTGATGGGGCAGGCCGTACATGAGGTCCATGTTGACCTCGGCGATGCCGTGCTTGCGCAGCCAGCCGATGACGTCGGCGACCAGATCATAGGGCTGGACGCGGTTGACGGCCTTTTGCACCACCGGGTTGAAGTCCTGCACCCCGACACTGGCCCGCGTCACGCCGGCTTTGGCCATGGCCATGACATAGGCCTCGTCGGCCGTGCGGGGATCGAGTTCCACCGCCACCTCGGCCCCGGCCAGCAGGTCGAAGCGGTTGCGCAGGGCGTCCATGGTGCGCATGAAATCGTCGGCCGACAGAATGGTCGGGCTGCCGCCGCCAAAGTGGATGTGCTGCGCCTTCATGCGGGCGGGCAGGCGGTCAGCAACCAGTTCAACCTCGGCCAGCAGGGCTTCGAGGTAGGCGGCGACCGGGCCGTACTTTTTGGTGATCTTGGTATGGCAGCCGCAGAACCAGCACATTTCTTCGCAATAGGCGATGTGCAGGTACAGGGACAGCGGCAGGTCGGCCGGCAGCTCGCCCAGCCAGCGGCCATAGGTTTCGCCGTCCACCGCGCCCGAGAAATGGGGGGCGGTCGGATAGCTGGTGTAGCGCGGCAGCCGCAAGTCGTACTTGGAAACGAGGTCCTGTCTCATCGTGTCGCTTGCTTTCCTGGGGCTTTCTTTGGGCTTTCCTGGGGCGGCCCGCTTCCCATCGTGGACGGGCCTGCATTTCGTTCGTTACGCCGAATGTAGGTGTCTTGGCCGCCGGAAGCAAACCCGAAGCAGGCCCTGCACGGGCGTATAATTAATCAAGGGACTTCCGGCGCCCTTCCCATTGGGGCCGGGTTCGGACATGATCGGGCCAACCGTTTTCCCGTCCAGAGGACCCAGATGCCCCGCTTATCCGCCAACCTGTCCACCCTGTTCACTGACGTGCCGCTGCCCGAGCGCTTCACGCGCGCCGCCAAGGCGGGCTTCCGGGGGGTGGAGATCCAGTTCCCCTACCTGATGGAGCCGGAGGTTCTGGGCGACAAGCTGGCCATGAATGGCCTCGAACTGGCCGTGTTCAACGCCCCGCCCGGCAACTGGGCGGCCGGAGAACGTGGCCTCGCGGCGCTGCCGGGGCGTGAGGAGGAATTCCGCGACACCATCGAGATCGCGGTGCGCTTTGCCGAACTGACCGACTGCACGCGCATCCACGTCATGGCCGGCGTGGTGCCCGAGGAACAGTGGGAAGACGCCCTCGATACCTACATGGAAAACCTGACCTATGCCGCCGACGAGTTGTTCAAGGTCGGGGTCAAGTGCCTGATCGAGCCGATCAACCCCATCGACATGCCGGGCTATTTTCTGTCGCGGCCCGATGATGCGGCCAATGTCCTGGCCGAGCTTGAAAACCGCAACCTGTACTTCCTGTATGACGTGTACCACGCCCAGATCACCCAGGGCGGCATCACGGACTTCATCGAAAGCAATCTGGAGCGTATCGCCCACATCCAGATTGCCGGCGTCCCCGGCCGCAACGAGCCCGACCGCCTGAGCGAACTGAACTACGACTACCTGTTCAACCTGCTCGACGGCCACGGCTATCCGGGCTGGATCGGCTGCGAGTACAACCCGCGCGGCAAGACCGAGGACGGTCTGCGCTGGGCCAAGGACTGGCTGAGCCCGCGGGGGTAGCTAAAGCCGATTGCGGTTAACGTGACGCACTTGTCCGCTGTCGCGGATGGTTGCCGCCAGCCTGGAGTGACCTCCAGACCTCCTTTGTTTTCTTGAAGAAGAAAATGGGGTTTGGGGCTTGCCCCAAGCGGGCGCGGGCGGCAGTCCGCCTTAGGCCGGCATCAGGCGACCTCGTACAACACCCTCACTGCGCCCGTCCGATACGTCTCAGTTTCCTGTAGGGCCAGTTTGCGCGACGCTCCCGGCGGCAGCAGCGGAACGCCCGTGCCCAATAGGATGGGCATGACGAACACTTCGATCTCGTCCACCGCGTCGTGGTCGAGGAAGGTGCGTATCGTCTGCCCGCCGCCGACCACCCAGACCAGCCCGCCGCGCGTGCGCAATGTCTCGATCAACGCGGCCGGGTCGGCCATGGTTTTGACGCCGGGCGGGGCATCCCCGTCCAGCGCTCGGCTGGTCAGCACCCACACCCGCTTGCCGGGGTAGGGCCAATCGCCCAAGGCCCGCACCTGATCGTAGGTCGTCCGCCCCATGACCAGGGCATCGACGGACACCATGAACGCCTCGGTCCCGTAGTCCTCGCCGTCATAGGCCTCCAGCCACCCGACGCCGCCCTCGGCATCGGCGATGAAGCCGTCGAGGCTGGTGGCGGCGTACAGGCGGAAAGTGGTCATCGGCTAAAATCCCAATGCTTTCGGCAGCCACAGGACCAGGGCCGGAAACGCCACCAGGATGCCGACGCGGACAATGTCGGCGACGATGAACGGCACGATGCCGCGCACCATGGTGCCCAGGTTCAGGCCCGGCGTGGTGCCCTGGATGACGAACAGGTTCATGCCGATGGGCGGCGTGATGAGCCCCAGCTCGACCACCACCACCAGCAGGATGCCGAACCATACCGGGTCATACCCGATGGCGACGATGATCGGGAACACGAACGGCACGGTCAGCAGAATCATGGACAGGGCATCCATGAAGCAGCCCAGGATCAGATAGAACATCAGAATGACCAGCAGCACGGCCAACGGCGCCCAGCCCAGGCCGGTCAGGCCGCTGACCAGCAGGTCGGGTAGGCGGCTCGCCTCGATGAAGTAGTTGAACAGCGCCGCGCCGATCAGGATGAGGAAGATCATGCCGGTGGTGACGGCGGTTTCGGCCAGCGCCTCGACCATGATCCGGCGGGTGAGTTGACGGCGGAACAGCGCGAACAGGAAGGCACCGGCCGCGCCCACCGCTGCCGCCTCGGTGGGCGAGAAGACACCGGCGTAGATGCCGCCGATGACCACGGCGAACAACAGCGCCACGTCCCAAACGCGCTTCAGCGCCCGCAGTCGGTCGCCCCACGCCACCCGCTGCCCGGCCGGGCCGAGGGAGGGGTCGCGGTGCACCACCACGGCCACGGCGGCCATGTACAGCGCCGTGCCCAGCAGGCCCGGAATGAGGGCTGCGGCAAACAGGGCGCCGATGGATTGCTCGGTCAGCAGGGCATAGATGATGATGATGATCGACGGCGGGATGAGCACGCCCAACGTCCCGCCCGCCGCGACCGAGGCCGAGGCCAGGGTATCGGCATAGCCGTGGCGGCGCATTTCGGGCATGGCGACCTTGCTCATGGTTGCCGCCGTGGCGAGCGAACTGCCGCAGATCGCCCCAAAGGCCGCGCAGGCGCCGACCGTGGCCATGGCGAGACCACCCTTGCGGTGGCCGATGAACACATAGACGCCTTCGTACAGGTTGCGCGACAGCCCGGCACGGGCGGCGAACACACCCATGAACACGAACAGCGGTACAACGCTGAGGCTGTAGGGGAAGACCGCCTGGAACGGCGCGTTGCCCAGCACGAAGGACACCGTGTTCCAGTCGGCCAGCATGGCCGCGCCAACGATGCCCACCATGCCCATGGATACCGCCACCGGCACACGCAGGGCGATGAGGACGAGGGCTCCGACGAAGCCGAGGATGCCGGCATACTCTCCCATTATTCCGCTCCCTGCGCCGCGAGGACGGCATGATGGGCCGCCACCGTCAGGGTCGCCAGCACCGACAGGGCGCAGCCCGACAGCAGGGTGGCCCAATACCAGATCATGGGAATACCGATGGTCTGCGACATGTCTCCGTAGCGCAGGGCCAGTTGCGCGCCGTCCCAGCCGTACAGGCCGATCAGGCCGACGAACACGGCGCCCAGCACGGCGGCCAGGGCGTCCAGGGTGTGCCGCACACGGTTCGGCATACTATCGCCCCCAACCTCGACCCGCACATGGCCGCCCCGGATGAAGGCGAACGGGATGGCCCAGAAGGCGCAGGCCATGACGCACAACTGCGTGATATCGACGGTGCCGAGCACCGCCATGCCCATGGTGCCACGCAGCACGATATCGGCCAGGACGGCGGCGATGGCGACGCTCAGCACGGCCATTCCGGCCAGCGCGAAGCCCAGAAGAAGCCGTTCCATCTGCGGAAGGAGGCGGGAGGTCATGGGGGGATTTTCCAACGAAGGGGGTGCGGCGGAGCCCCGCACAGGCTCCGCCGCCGGGAGGTTACCGGCCTTCGTGCTTGGCCGTCAGTTCCTGCGCCCGGTTGTAGATGGCGCGGGCATTGGCGACGCCTTCCTTTTCCAGGCCGTCGAGATAGCCCTCGATGACCGGCTTGAGGTACGTGCGCCACTCGTCGCGCTGGGCGTCGGTGAAGGTGATGAGGTTGTTGCCGCGCTTGATGGCGTCCTGCTTGCCGGCCTCGTCCCAGGCGTTCCACCACGCCCCGAACTTGCCGACCAGTGCGTCGCCGGACGTCTCGTCGATGGCCTTCTGCACGTTCGCCGGCAATTTGTCGTAGGACTCCTGGTTCATGACAAAAAAGAAGCAGGTGGTATAGGCCTTGGCGTCGGCGTGGTGCTTGACCACTTCGTTCAGGCGGAAGGCGCCCATGGCGTCCCACGGGAACACGGTGCCGTCGATCACGCCCTTTTGCAGGCTCTCGTACACCTCGGTCGGGGGCATCCCGACGGGGGTACCACCCAGGAAACTGACCATGTCGGAGATGGCCGGTGATGGGGTGCGCAGGCGCAGGCCGCGCAGATCCTCGGGTTTTTCGACCGGGCGGGAGATGGTGGCGAACTGGCCGGGGTTGTGGCAGTGCAGGGCCAGCGGCTTGACGCCTTCGTAGTCCTCGGCGATCAGGCCCTCCTTGTAGAGGTCCCACATGGTCTTGCTGGCGCTGTCGGCCGAGGTGGTCAGGAACGGCAGGTCCATGACCGACGACCGGGGCAGGCGGCCGCGCGGGATGCCGGCAAGGCCGTGGGCGATATCGACCACGCCGCCGCGCACCTGATCCATCTGGCGGGCCACGTTGCCGAACGCGGTGTTGACCGGATGCACCTCGACCTTGACCGTGCCGTCGGTGCGCTTTTCAAGCTCGCGCGCCCAAGGTTCGATGAAATCGCGGTGGATGCCGTGGTGGGGCGGCAGGAAATGGCTGATCTTCAGGGTCGTGACGTCTTGGGCCTGGGCCTGGGGGACAAGAGCGGCGGCCAGGGCGCAGGCGCCGAGCAGGGCGGCCTTGAGGCTGGTGGTGACTTTCGACATGAGCTTCCTCCCGGTGATCGGTGGCGTCCTTTTGGTGCGGACGCTTGACCCGACTGTGCTTCAAGGTTCGTTTCAAATGCAACCATTTAAGTCTAAGGCTATTCCGAAAGCATTCTTTTGCGCCGGTTGTCGTCGATGGCCACGAAGGTGAACAGACCTTCGGTCACCTGGGCCTGCTCGCCGGTATCGCCCCGGCGGACCCAGGCGGCGACGCGAACGGTGATGGACGTTTTGCCCCGGCGTTCCTCTGTGCAATAGCAGGTCAGTTCGTCGCCCACGAACACCGGCCTATGGAAGGAAAACCCGTCAACGGCGATTGTCGCCACCCGGCCGTGGGCGCGGTAGCGGGCGAAGGTGCCGCCGGCGAGGTCCATCTGGCTCATCAGCCAGCCGCCGAAGATGTCTCCGGCCGGGTTGGTGTCGGCCGGCATGGCGATGGTGCGGATGGAAACCTCGCCAACTGGACCTTCGCCGACGGGACCCTCAGTGGTATGGCTCATGGTGTGTCCTTTCGTCCACCAGATGTAGTGAAGGCATTTGCGATCACCCCCCGCATCCGGCTTGCCCGGCTCGAAGGAAGTCCTATAATGCCGCACATGTCTGACCTCTTCCAACACCTCACGCCGAAAACCACCGGATACACCGCCAAGGACATCGAAGTCCTGGAGGGGCTGGAGCCCGTGCGCAAGCGGCCCGGCATGTACATCGGTGGCACCGACGAAAAAGCCCTCCACCATCTGGTGGCGGAGGTGCTTGATAATGCCATGGACGAAGCGGTGGCCGGTTACGCCACGTTCATCGACCTGGAAATGGGCATCGACGGGTCGGTGACCGTGCGCGACAACGGGCGCGGCATCCCCACCGACCCCCACCCACGCTTTCCCGACAAGTCGGCGCTGGAGGTGATCTTCACAACGCTGCACTCGGGCGGCAAGTTCGGTGGCGATGCCTATAAGGTGTCCGGCGGCCTGCATGGCGTGGGTATCTCGGTAGTCAACGCCCTGTCCGAGGAAACCGTGGTCGAGGTCGCCCGCGACCGTCGCCTGTGGCGCCAGACCTATTCGCGCGGCCTTGCGACCTCGCCGCTGGAGGACCTGGGCGCGGTCAACAACCGGCGCGGCACGGTCATCAAGTTCCGCGCCGACCCCGAGATTTTCGGTCCGCGCGCCCGCTTCCGGCCGGCGTGGCTGTACCGCATGGCGCGGTCCAAGGCATACCTGTTCCGGGGCGTTCGCATTCGCTGGAGCTGCGATCCGCTGCTCATTCCCGACGGCGAAGCGGTGCCGGTGCAGGACGAACTGCACTTCCCCAACGGTCTGGCCGACTTCCTGGCCTCGGCTACAGAGGGGCGGGTTGCCGTGTCGTCGATCTATGCCGGCAGCGGTGCGCTGCCCGATGACATGGGCAACGTCGAATGGGCCGTGATGTGGCCGGAGGACGAGGAGTCGTTCTTCAGTTCCTACGTCAACACCATCCCGACGCCTGAGGGCGGCACCCACGAGGCGGGCCTGCGCAACGCCCTGACCCGTGGCCTGCGCCACTACGCCGAACTGACCAACAACAAGAAGGGCGCCGCCCTGACCGCCGACGACGTGGTGGCCGGGGCCTGCGTCGTCATGTCGGTGTTCATCCGCGACCCGCAGTTCCAGGGCCAGACCAAGGAAAAGCTGGCCTCGTCCGAGGCGACGCGCCTGGTCGAACAAGCCCTGCGCGACAACTTCGACCACTGGCTGACGGCCGATCCCGAAAGCGCCGGCAAGCTGCTGGAGCACTGCATCGGGCGCCTGGAAGAACGCCAGCGCAAGAAGCAGACCAAGGACCTGTCGCGCAAGACCGCGACCAAGAAGCTGCGCCTGCCCGGCAAGCTGTCCGATTGCTCGCGCTCTATCGCGGCGGGCACCGAGATTTTTCTGGTCGAGGGCGATTCGGCCGGTGGGTCGGCCAAACAGGCGCGTCACCGCGAAACCCAGGCGGTGCTGCCCCTGCGCGGCAAGATCCTGAACGTGGCCTCGGCCACCATGGACAAGATCCGCGCCAACCAGGAAATCAGCGACCTGATCGAGGCGCTGGGCTGCGGCATCCGCGATCATTTTGACCCGGAACGCCTGCGCTACGAAAAAGTCATCATCATGACCGACGCCGACGTGGACGGGGCGCATATCGCGTCGCTGCTGATGACGTTCTTCTATCAGGAGATGCCGGGTCTGGTCGAAGCCGGGCACCTGTACCTCGCCATGCCGCCGCTGTACCGCCTGAGTTCCGGCGGCACGGTGGTCTACGCCCGCGACGACGCCCACAAGGACCAACTCATGAAGACCACCTTCAAGGGCAAGTCCAAGGTGGAGATCAGCCGGTTCAAGGGCCTGGGCGAAATGCCTCCGCCGCAGCTCAAGGAAACCACCATGAACCCGGTGACGCGCTCGCTGTTGCAGGTTGTGGTGCCGGGAAAACGGACGGAGGAAGACCGCGAGGACGGTCTGGCCACAGCCAAGCTGGTCGATCAGCTCATGGGCCGCAAGCCCGAGCACCGCTTCGCCTACATCCAGCAACACGCCCGGTTTGTGACCGAGGACGCGCTGGATATCTGAGGCGAGCCGCGCGGCCCTTGGATCCCATGGGGGGGGCGGAGCCTTTACTTTGCGCCGCAGGCAGAGGACGTCGGCATTCAACGCGCTGCGCGCGGCTTTGCCCCCGTCCCATTCCCGAGGGCAAAGAAGCTGGCCTCCTTGCGGGTGCGGGCAGAGCCCGCCTTTCCGCTCAAAGCTGGCGCGTTCACAGGTTGATTGAAACGACATCGGGCCCGGTCTGGCAAACCGGGCCCGATTCTTTTCCGGCGGGAGCGAGGGAAGCTCATGCCGGGCGCAGTCTTCGCGTTTCCTGGCTAGAGGTGGCACGGTGCGGAATGGGCCGCAACGTACCTGACGAATGACTTGACGCGATTATACCGGACGAACAGCGAACCGACGCATACTGTCCGGCACTGATCCACCAAACGCGCCGGCCCTCGAAAAGGTTCCATCATTTTGCGCCGTCCTTTGTGTGGAACCCTAGTCCGATGCTGACGTGGCCGCTCTTGCGGGGGGTGTGATGGTCTACGGTGGCGTGGAAACAGTGAAGATCTTGCTCCCCAAGAGGGAAGTCACTAGCGTTGAAGTGGGATCGGATGATCGCGGGAGGTCGGCTATGGCGCGTCGTTGGGCGGGTGCTTTGCTGTGCATCGGGATGGCCGGGGCGCTCGCCGCCTGCGGACTGCCGCGCTACTCCCGCGACTGGGCGGAACCGCGCACGGCGCGTGCCTTTTGGTCCTATGCCGGGGCCGGGCAGCCGTTCCTGATCGAGGTTCACAACCCGCCGCCCCCGGTGACGGCCGAGGGGCTGGCCGCCGCCTTCCCGTCACCGCCGACCGTCGCCCCGGCTGCCCGCTTCACCGCCGACGCCGCCAGCGCCGCGCGGCCGGAGTATCGTTTTGTCCTGATGTTCGGCGCCCCCAACACGGCCGATGGCGACGACGCTTGTGCCGGTGCGGCGGCCCGGCTGAAAGGCGGCGAGGCCCTACAGGCCGCGTTCTGTTACCGCGACCGCGCCCTGGCCGAGGTGCGGGTCGAGGCTTTGGGTGACGCTTTCGTTGGCGGGGCGGGCACGGCCGAGGTGCGGAAAATCCTCTACGGTATCTCCCGCTATCTGGTGCCACCGCCGGAATATGACCCGTCGGACCCGCCCGACCTGCCTCCGATCTGAAAAATCCCCCTTGTTTTCTTGCGGACAAACTTCTGTTCCTGGACGGGGGTGGTCTGTTAAGTTTCGCGGTCGGCCCCGAGAGGGGGCGCCGGAGGGGATATCTTGCCTATGTTCGGGTTTTTGGCGCGGTCCTTGCGCACGTTCACCATTGGTCAGTTCATGCTGATGCTGTCGGCTACGGTGATGGTGATCGCGGTCGCCATGGTCATGCTGCTGTCGACCTTCATCGAACGGCGCGCCGTCGGAGACCTCGCGCACGAGGAGGCCCGCCAGACCTCTGAGCTGATTTTCCAGTCCCTGTACTCGGCCATGCGCAAGGGGTGGGACAAGGATGAGATCCGCGACATCATCGACCGCCTGAACAGTACCCGCCCGGATGCCGTCATTGCCGTGTGGCGTGGCGAGCCGGTGATCGCCCAGTACGGCGAGATCAGCGGCGAGCCTCCCGGCCGGGCCGAGGACGAGTTGCTGCAAGGTGTGCTGACCTCCGGAAAGGAAGCTTTGGTCGCCCGCCGCGACTTGCTGCGCTACCTCTATCCCGTGTTGGTCAAGGAAGAGTGCCAGGCCTGCCACGACGCTCCGCTGGGGGCGGTCAACGGCGTGGTGGACATCACGTTCCCGGTCACCAATCTCAAGGTTTCCCTGGGGTTCGTAATCCGCTCGGTGATCTTTTACTTCGCCGTCGTGCTGTCGGTCATCCTGCTCGTCCTGTACTTCAAGCTGCGTTATTTCATCGCCTTCCCGATTTCCCAGTTCGTGCAGGTGATCGACGAGATCATCCAGCACACCGACCTTAACAGGCGGGTCGAGGGGCGGCGGTCGAACCTGCGCGAGGTGCAGCGCCTGTCCGATCATTTCAACAAGCTTTTGAACACCATCCAGGACTACCACGAACGCCTGGAGACCTATTCCCAGCGCGACCCGCTGACCGGCCTGTATAACCGGCGCAAATTCGAGGAGTTCCTCAAGGTCGAGGTGGAGCGGGCGCGGCGGTCCAACCACTCGTTCTCGCTGATGATGCTCGATGTCGATAACTTCAAGCACATCAACGACACCTATGGCCATCCGGTCGGGGATTTGGCGCTGAAGGAACTGACCGCGATCCTGGTGTCGCGCTTGCGCCGCACCGACGTGGTGGCTCGCCTGGGCGGCGACGAGTTCGCCATTTTGTTGCCTGACACCTCCGGCGCGCAGGCCCTGGCCGTGGCCGAAAACGTGCATAATGCCCTCAGCCAGGCGGTCATCCGGCTGCCGGTCGGCAACGCCAAGCTCAGCGCCAGTGTCGGGCTGGTGTCCTTCCCCGAAAACGGCACGGACGTGGAAAAGCTCAACATCGCCATGGACGTGGCCATGTACAAGGCCAAGCGCCTGGGCAAGAACCGCGTCTCGACCCTCGACGCCTCCGAAGAAGACATGGTCATGGAGGTGTTCAACAAGGGCCAGGACCTGCAACGCGCCCTGGACGAGGGCCGCATGGTGCCGTTCTTCCAGCCGATCTGCCGGACCTCGGACGGCAAGCCCGAGGGCTATGAGGTGCTGGCCCGCATCCGTGACGGCGACGTCTTCATGTCGGCCGGCGACTTCATCGAAACGGCCGAGGAACTGGGCCTTGCCCATGCCGTGGACCATGCGGTGATTACCGGGGCTCTGCGGGAAATCGGGCGCTCGGGCGAGACGGCGGGGCTGTTCTTCTTCAATTTGTCGGCCCGCACCATCACAGACACGACGTGGCTCAACGGCCTGCCGCAGTTGGTGCGCGACCACGGGCTTGAGCCTGCGCAGATTGTGCTGGAGATCACCGAGCGCGAGGCGCTGCCGCACTTTGACACCCTGCTGAGCACCATGGAGGCCCTGCGCAGCGAAGGCATCCGGTTTGCCCTGGACGACTTCGGCAGCGGGTTCTCGTCGTTCCTTTATCTCAAGTACTTGAAGGTCGATTACGTCAAGATCGAGGGCAGCTTCGTGCGCCACATCGCCACTGACCGGCGGGACCGCATCATGGTCGAACACATCCACGGCATGGCCCGTGAGTTCGGGCTGCTCACCATCGCCGAGTTCGTCGAGGACGCCGAGACCAGCCGCATGTTGTGCGACATCGGTATCGACCTGGGGCAGGGCTACCACTACGGGCACCCGCTGGCGAGTCCCGGCCTCGGCGTTTCGGTGGCCACATCCTCCATCCCCAAGGGGTAAGGCGCGGCGGGACCTACTGAACACTGTATACCAAGGGGTATCGGGACGGCCGGTTGACGTAGCGTCGCCGGCCTTTTGCGCCTGCGCGGCCACCAAACCGTGAGCATACACCTATTTCCACTGGTCTGGACTGTATGCGGACGTTAAAACCGTAGTTGATCGGTGCGGTACTACGTCGTCCGGCAGAGGAGCTGACACAAAGCCGGACACAGACCCGGCGGCGGCTTCCCAAGTAAGGTTTCGGGGAGGAAATGGTGACCGAAGCGCTCAATGAAACCGTTCGGACGGGTAACCCCGGTCTGATTGGACGCATGTCCATCAAGCATAAGATCCTGGCCGGTTTTGCCTCGACCCTATTCCTGGCGGCGGTAGTCGCCGGGGTCGGTATCAGCGGCTCCCGCTCGACCACGACGGCGGTGGAGGCCTATGCCGACACGGTCGATGACGCGCTGGACGTGATGGCCGCCAAGACCGAGTTCCAGGACGTCCGCCTGCATGTGCGCGAGTTCCTCGGCACCAGTCGCGACGCCGAAGCCGCCGCCGCGCGCCGCAAGGGCGAAGCCCTCATCGCGCGCATCGAAACGGCGCAGGCCGCCGCCACGCAGCCCGCGCGGGCCGAAAAGCTGGCCGCGCTCGGTGCTGACCTCAAGGCTTATATGGGCCACGTCGCCACTGCCGCGCGCCTGGAAACCCAGCGCCAGATGATTATTTCCATGGCGCTCGACCCGGCCGGGCAGAACCTGACCGATCACCTCGACATGCTCATCAGCGAGCCGGCCATCAGCGCCGACGCCGAACTGTCGAGCTATCTGCGCATCGCCCGCGAGCGCACCCTTCAGGCCCGATTGAACGTGTACATGTACCTTGGCCGCCAGCGCCCCGACATGGCCGAGTCCGCGCACCGCCAGCTTTCCGAGATGGAAATGCCGCTGCAACTGGCCGATTACTCCATCCCGGCCAGCCATGACTCGCGCTATGTGTTCGACGCCATACAGGGCTTTTACAAGGACTACCGCGACAAGTTCGCCCAGATCGAAACCCTGACCGGCGACCTCCGCACCCTAATCGATGGCCCCATGCAGGACAGTTACAAGGTGCTCAATGACGCCTTCGACGGCGTGGTAGCCGACGCCCGCACCCGCGAAGCCGAGATCAACACCGGCCTGATGAGCAGCCTGAGCGCGTCCACCCTGATTATCGGCTTCGTCGGCGCGTCCGGCTTGGCCGGTGGTCTGATTATCGCCTTCGTGCTGGGCAATGGCCTGTCCCGCCCCATCATGGCGATGACTGGCGCGATGAGCCGCCTGGCCGATGGCGACCTTGACGTCCACGTCCCGGCCCGTGGCCGTGGCGATGAACTGGGTCGTATGGCCGAGGCGCTCCAGGTGTTCAAGGAGCACGCCGAGGAGAACCGCCGCCTGGAAGCCCAGCAACAGGAAAACGTCCGCCTCGCCGAGCAGGAGCGGCGTGAGTTGATGTCCGGGCTGGCCGAAGATTTTGAGGGCTCCGTCGGCCGCATCATCCAGGCCGTGACCGAATCCTCAAGCACCTTGCAGGACACCGCGCGCGGCATGTCGGCCGCCGCCGACGACGCCAGCAACCGGGCAACCACCGTGGCGGTGGCCTCCGAACAAGCCACGGCCAATGTGCAGACCGTGGCGGCAGCGTCCGAGGAACTGGCCGCATCGATCTCGGAAATCGCCCGGCAGGTCAACCAGTCCAGCGAAATCGCCCATCAGGCGGTGACCGAAGCCCGCCGCACCGATGACATCGTGCAGGGCCTTGCGGCGTCGGCGCAGAAGATTGGCGAAGTGGTCGCCCTTATCACCGACGTTGCCGACCAGACCAACCTGCTGGCCCTGAACGCCACCATCGAAGCGGCCCGCGCCGGGGAGGCCGGCAAGGGCTTTGCCGTGGTCGCTAACGAGGTCAAGCAACTGGCCAACCAGACCAGCCGCGCCACCGAAGACATCGCCCGCCAGATCAACGAGGTGCAGGGCGCCACCCAGGAGGCGGTGACGGCGATCCGCGGCATCGGTGAGATCATCGGCCGCATCGACGAAATCTCCTCGGCCATCGCCTCGGCGGTGGAGGAGCAGGGCGCGGCGACCCGCGAAATCACCCACAACGTCACCCAGGCCGCCCAAGGCACCCAGGAGGTTTCCGACAACATCCAGGCAGTGACCCAGGCCGCCCAGGAAACCGGCCATGCCTCGGGCCGCGTCCTCGACTCGGCGGGCACCTTGTCCGGGCAGGCCCAGAGCCTCGACGAACAGATGCACAAGTTCCTGACCCAGATCCGCGCCGGCTGACCCCTCCAGAAACTTCTCCTCCTGCCGACGCACAATGAACAGCCCCCTAGTTCCCCTAGGGGGCTGTTTTGATGGCTACGACGGTTTGTTTTTTCATCTTGGGCTGCCGCTCAAGCCCGCTTGGGGCGAGCCCCAAACCCCATTTTGTTTTTCAAAGAAAAGAGAGGTCTGGAGGGTCGCTCCAGGCGGGCGGCAGCCATCCGCGTCAGCGGACCAACGCACCAGATCAAACACAACCCGCGTCAATCATGCTCAGGTGCTCCGGCGAACAGGGCGGACTGCGGCGAGGCGACCTGGATCTGGTAGCGCTCGAACTGGTGCAGGATGTCGCTGATGATCTGGTCGCGGCTGAGGCCCATGATGTCGTAGCCCTGGCTGCCGTCGCTGAAGGTGGTGCGGGCCTCGTATTCGCGGGCGCCGCTGGTTTCGGGGCGGGTGGTGTCGCGGACCACGAAGGAGGGCAGCAGGTGGCTGGCCTTCTGGACGCCATAGACGAAGTCGCGGACACCCTCGGCCGGAACCACGAGGCTAATCGCGCCGGTATTGCTGTCGTGGTGCACGGTGGCGGTGCGGCCCTTGGTGGTCAGTTCCTCCGCCACCGAGGCCATGGCCGGGGCGATGGTTGCCTCGACGAAGCGCTCCACATCGGTGCGCGACGGGGTGTGCAGGATGCGCGCCAAGCGGCCCTGCCACGACCGTTCGACCGTGGGATGGGACACCGATGGCGCGGCCTTGGCAGCGGCGGTGCTGTGGGCGAGGTCGGCGCTCATGCCCTTGAACAGGCTCCAGCACAGCAGCAGCATGATGACCGTGAAGGGCAGGGCGCTGGCGATGGTGGCGCTTTGGAGCGCGGCCAGACCGCCGGCCATCAGCAGCACGGCCGCCACCACGCCTTCGAGCACGCACCAGAACAGACGTTGCAGGGCCGGCGTGTCGGTCTCGCCGCCAGCCGCCAGCGTGTCGATGACCAACGAGCCGGAATCCGATGACGTGATGAAGAAGATGGTCACCAGCATCACCGCGATGGTCGAGGTGACGGCGCTGAACGGCAGGTATTCAAAGAACTGGAACAGCGCCACCGAGACGTCGGCCGCCACCGCCTCGCCAAGCGCCCCGGCCGCTGCCGTGGTGTCGATCAGCATGGCGGTGTTGCCGAACACGGTCATCCACAGGAACGTGAACCCGGCGGGGATGAACAGCACGGCGATGACGAACTCGCGCACGGTGCGGCCGCGCGAGATGCGGGCGATGAACATGCCCACGAAGGGCGACCAGGAAATCCACCATGCCCAGTAGAACAGCGTCCAGGCGTCGATCCACTCGCGCGGCTCGTAGGCGTAGATGTTGAACGTCTTGAGCACGATGCTGTCCAGGTACAGGCCGATGTTCTGGACGAAGGTTTTCATCAGGTGGGACGTCGGGCCGATGAACAGGACGAACAGCATAAGCCCCACGGCCAGGACGAGGTTCACCTCGCTGAGCCGCCGCACGCCGCGATCCAGCCCGGTGATGACGGACACCGAAGCAATGGCTGTCACGATGGCGATCAGTACGATCTGTGTCGTGATGCCCTGCGGCAGTCCGACCAGGTGGGCTAGGCCGGCATTGATTTGCAACACTCCAAAGCCCAGCGACGTGGCAATACCGAACATGGTGCCGACGATGGCGAAAATGTCCACCGCATGGCCGATCGGCCCGTTGATCCTGTCCTTGAGCAGCGGGTACAGCCCCGACCGCACGGTCAGAGGCAAATTGTAACGGTATCCGAAATAGGCCAGCGCCAGCCCCACCACCGCATAGATGGCCCAGGCGTGGATGCCCCAATGGAAGAAGGTGATGAGCATGGCCTCGCGCTGCGCCCCGATGGTGCCGGGGGTGGCTTCGGGCGGGGCGGCGAAGTGCATCATGGGCTCGGCTACGGCGAAGAACATCAGCCCGATGCCCATGCCAGCGGCGAACAGCATGGCCACCCAGGACGGATAGGGAAAGTCCGGTAAGGCGTCGTCCGGTCCCAGCCTGAGGGTGCCGAACCGGCTGAGGCCCAGGATGAGCACGACAATCAGGAAGATCGCCACCGACAGGATGTAGAACCAGCCGAAACTGCCCAGGATCCCGCTTTGCAAGGTGCCGAACCACTGCTCGGCAGCCTGCGGCCAGATGGCCCCGACCAGCACGAACACCATGATAAGCGCAACGGACCCGGCGAAGACGGGAACGTTGATGGAAAACCGTGACATGATCTAATCCACCTAGGAAACCATATAGGTATCCAACGCGCGGGAACGGTTTGCAGACCATGCCAACGTGCCCGTGCGGCTGAGAAAGGCATGGCTACGCTGGTGCCATTTTCAGGTGCCTTACACCTCCACCGGTCCGAACATGGCTTCCATTTCCATCCGCAGGCGGACGGTGTTGTCGGTGGGGTCGAGGGTGACGGCGTCGCGGGTCAGGACGGTTCCCGCCGCAACATCGCGCCGCACGGTCACGCCATGGGCAAGGCCGATGGGCAGGGCGCCCAATTCCAGCGAGTCGGCGGCCGGCATCAGGCGGCCCCAGACCGTGGTGCCGCCCTCGCCGTCGAGGACGTCGCCGGCCTTCAGGGCGCGCTTGGCAACCGCCACGGCATCGCCCCGAAAGGCCATGGGGCTACCGGTCGGCTCGCCGCGCAAGGCCGCACTCGCCACCGAAATGCCGAGTTCCAGGCCGATCAGGTGGGCCGGGCGCCACAGGGCGGCATAGCGGCCGGTGCTGTCGGTAGTCATGCCATATTCGCGGAAGCAGCGGGCGGCGTAGGCGCTCGGCGCCTCAACCACCACATAGACGCCCCATCGCAGATCGTCGCGCACCGGGCTGCCGTCGCGGTTGAGGCTGGATACCACCTCGACCATGCCGGCGCGCTCCAACAATCCGCCGTCGCTACGCGGACGCAGGTCCTCGGCCAGCCGGCTGGTGCTGACCGGCGGGAAGTCCAGGCCGTTGGTCGGCACGTCCAGGCCGGTGGCGTTGGCCACGGCGGCCATTTCGATGGCGGACTTGGTGCCGTCGAGGAAGGAGTTGAACATCTGGGCGTTCATGCCGCCCTGCTCGGCCTCGGCCGGGGACAGGCCGTAGTGGGCCCACACGGTATCGGGGGTGGAGGCGTGGTAGAGCGGCAGGTATTTGGTGCCCTTGCCGGCCGCGACCACCATGAACCCGCAGGCCCGCGCCCAATCGACCATTTCCGCGATCAGGGCCGGCTGATCGCCATAGGCCATGGAATAGACCAGCCCGGCGTCCCGGAAGCGGTGGGCCAGCAGCGGCCCGGCCAGCACGTCGGCCTCCACGCTGACCATCACCAGATGGCGGCCGTAGGACAGGCAGGTTTCGGCATGGGCCAGGGCGGCGGCGGGCAAGCCGGTCGATTCGATGACCACGTCCACGCCATCGGCGGCAATCAGCGCGGTGGCATCGTCGGTGATCCAGGTGGAGCCGTCGGCAATGGCCCCGGCGGCGGATCGGGCGCCCCAGCGCTCCTGCGGCCAGCCGGCCTGGGCCAGCGACAGGCGGGCGCGCTCGGTGGACAGGTCGGCCACGCCGACGACGTGCAGGCCCGGCGTGTGCAGCGCCTGGGACAGGAACATGGTGCCGAACTTGCCGGCGCCGATGAGGGCGGCGCGAACCGGGCGACCGGCTCCCGCCCGCGCGGTCAGAAGGGCGTGAAGGTTCATGGCGGCCTCGCTCTTGCCGGGGAAGGGATCCTCAGGACACACAGGAAGCGCTTGGGGAAAGCGACTTTCCCAGCATACGCGCGTGATGAAGGCTTTTCCATCGGCGCGCCACCCGGTAAACAGAAGGGGCACCTCAGGAGCCCGCCGTGACCCGCCGTTCGCTATCCGCCCTCAGTTTTTCCCAGTGCACCGTTCTCATGTGCGCCATGCTTGTTCTGTCGGCCTGTGCTGGCGACCCATGGGTCGATACGCGCCGCGAGGGTGGTTCCATCGCGCCCGTTGGAGAATCGTCACCGGACCGCGTGGCCATCTGTCATGCCGGCAGTACCGACCGTGCCACCCTTATGGCCATGGCGGCGCGGGAATGCGCCAAGACGGGCCGCGCGCCTCACTATGCCGGAACCGTCCGCCTACAGTGCCGCCTGATAACCCCCAACCGCAGTTACTTCGACTGCCGCTGAGGCCCTACGGTGGCCGCGCCAGGGTGAACGTGAACGTGGTCCCTTGGCCGGGCACCGACTCCAGCCAGATGCGGCCGCCGTGCCGTTCGACGATGCGCTTGCAGATGGACAGGCCGATGCCCGTGCCATCGGCCGTGCCGCGTGGGTGCAGGCGCTGGAAGATCTGGAAGATGCGGTTGAAGTCCTTGCGCTCGATGCCGATGCCGTTGTCGCGGACGGAGAACTGCCAGCCGTCGCGGACCTCGCCGCCCGTAATGGTGATGACCGGCGGGACATCGGGGCGGTGGTATTTCAGTGCATTGCCGATCAGGTTCTGGAACAGGCGGCCGAGTTGCGCGCCGTCGGCCCACACCTGGGGCAGGGGCGGCCCTTCGACCTCGATGCGGGCGCCGCTGTCGGTGATCGCCTTGTGGAGGTTGGCTTCGGCCGCGCATAGCGCTGTTGCGGCGTCCACCTCGGTGAACGGGGCGCCCATGCGGTCCACCCGCGAATAGCTCAGCAGGTCATTAATCATGTGATGCATGCGCTGGGCGCCGTCGATGGCGTAGGCGATGAACTCGGTGGACTCGGCGTCCAAGGTGTTGCCCAGGCGCCTGCGCAGCAGGCCGAGGTAGGCCGAAACCATGCGCAGCGGTTCCTGGAGATCGTGCGAGGCGACGTAGGCGAACTGCTCCAGATCGGCGTTGGATCGCCGCAATTCCTCCTCCATGGCGTGGCGGTCGCTGATGTCGAGCCACGCCCCGATGACCTCGGTCGGGCGGTTGAAGGCGTCGCGCAGCAGCACCACGCGGTCGAAGACCCACACCGGGTTGCGCTTGCCTGGCGGCGTGATGCGGTATTCATGCTCGATGAAGCCGGCGTTGTGCAAGGTGGCCTGGTTGGCGGCCACCCGCACCTTGTCGTCGGGGTGGATGAGGTCGTTCCACACGCCGTGGGGATCGGCCATCCAGTCGTCCATGGATCGGCCGCTGATATCGACCATGGTCTGGCTTATCAGCCCGCCGACCGGCGCTGCGCCGGGCGAGTCCGGGTCCAGCAGCAGGGCATAGATGCCGCTGGGGTTGACGTGCAGCACGCGCTCCAGCCGGGCGGCGTTTTCCATCGCCTCCCGGCGGGCGCGGCGCTGGTCGGAAATGTCACGCATCAGGGTGGACAGGCGGTCCACCCGGCCCTGGCCGTCGGTGTGGGCCAGGATGACCTGGGACATGGCGATCTCGCCGCCGTCACGGTCGAGCAGGGCGGTTTCGCCCTCCCACACGCCGTTGCGCGTGGCCGCCGGGATGCCTTCCTCGGTAATTTTGCGCATGGCCCAGGCCGGATGCAGCCATGTTCCGGCGTGTCCGGCGCCGGGCGGCATGTCGAACCCCAGTGCCCCGGCGGCCGAGGGCGGCAGGCCGGCGGTGCGGCGGGCGGCGGCGTTCATGTAGACCACGTTGTGGTCGAGGTCGCTCATGGACACGAAATCGGGCGTCGCCTCAAGAATTTCCAGCAGTCGGTTGCGCGCCGCCTTCATGTCCTCCTCCGCCGTGACGTCAACGATGGAAAAGACGATGTCCTCGGAGCCGGGGAGGGGCGCGGCGTTCAGCGACAGTTGCCGACGCTGCCCTGCGGCATCGAGAACGGATATGCGGCCGTTGTCGAGTGGCCGCCCGGTGCGCTGCACGATGTTGAATGGAAAATCCTCAAACGGAAGCGGGTGCCCATCAGGTGTTTCGGTACTCCAGGCCGGGTCCATGCAACTGCGGCCAAGGACGTCGTCGATTGGGACGCCGAGAACTTCGCTGGCACGCTGATTGGCGAAGTGGATGATGCCGTCCGGGCCGGCAATCATGATGGCCGACACGCTGGTTGCCAGGATCCCCTGAAGCAGATCCCTGCGACGGAGGCCGGCGGCGGTGCCATTCGACTTCATGGTGTCGTCCATGGTTCTTCCCCTTGCGGTCGTATCCCCCGGCACGCAGCGAATGAACGCGTTTAGTGTAACGTTTCGGTTAAACTTGAGAGGGAAAGTTCGCGCAGGGCTGGTATGCAAAAAAGCCGCTCAAAAAGAGCGGCTTTTCGCAACAGACAGGAAACAAACAGGACTTAGACGACGCGGGACATCAGCTTTTGCTTGATGTCGGCGATGGCCTTGGCCGGGTTCAGGCCCTTGGGGCAGGTGTTGGTGCAGTTCATGATGGTGTGGCAACGGTACAGCTTGAAGGGGTCTTCAAGGTAGTCCAGACGTTTGCCGGTCGCCTCATCGCGCGAGTCGTTGATCCAGCGCGCGGCCTGCAACAGGACGGCCGGGCCAAGGTAACGGTCGCCGTTCCACCAATAGCTGGGGCAACTTGTGGTGCAGCAGAAGCACAGGATGCATTCCCACAGACCGTCGAGCTTTTCACGCTCCTCGGGGCTTTGCAGGCGCTCGCCTTTGCCGGGCGGCGGGGTGTCGGACTGCATCCACGGCTCGATGGAGGCAAGCTGGGCGTAGGGCACCGACAGGTCGGGCACCAGATCTTTGATGACCGGCATGTGCGGCAGCGGATAGATCGCCACTTCGCCGGTCACGTCGGCAATCGGCTTCAGGCAGGCCAGGGTATTGGTGCCGTCGATGTTCATCGAGCACGACCCGCAGATGCCCTCGCGGCACGACCGCCGCAGGGTCAACGTGCTGTCGACCTCGTTCTTGATCTTGAGCAGGGCGTCCAGGACCATCGGGCCGCAGGCGTCCAGGTCGATCTCGTAGCTGTCCAGGCGCGGGTTCTGGCCCGCGTCGGGATCGTAGCGGTAGATCTTGAAGGTCTTGACGTTCTTCGCGCCGGCCGGGGCCTTGAAGGTCTTGCCTTCAGTGACCCGGCTGTTTGCCGGCAGATTGAATTCGGCCATAGCGTTTTCCTCGCTCTTAGTACACGCGAGCCTTGGGCTCGATGTACTCGACCTCGTCGGTCAGCGTGAAGGTGTGCACCGGGCGGTAGTCGAGGGTGACGTTGTACGTGTCATCGACGTAGGCCAGCGTGTGCTTCATCCAGTTTTCGTCGTCGCGATCGGGGAAGTCCTCGTGCGCCTGGGCGCCGCGGCTTTCCTTGCGCGCATCGGCCGAAACCATGGTGGCTGCGGCGCAGGCCATCAGGTTTTCCAGCTCCAGCGCCTCGATCAGGTCGGTGTTGAAGATCAGCGAACGGTCGGTGATCTTCATGTCCGGCAGCTTGGTGGCGACGGTCTTGATGTTCTCCACGCCCTCGGCGAGCGACTTGGTGGTGCGGTAGACCGCAGCGTCGCGCTGCATGGCCTTCTGCATCTCCAGGCGGATGTCGGCGACGCGCAGGGAGCCCGAGGCGTTGCGCACGCGGTCCAGGCGGTCCAGCGAGTTCTGGCCGGAGCTTTCGGTCCAAGGCTTGTGCTTGGTGCCGGGCTTGATCAGCTCGGCGGCGCGATGGGCGGCGGCACGGCCGAACACCACGAGGTCGAGCAGCGAGTTGGTGCCCAGGCGGTTGGCGCCGTGGACGGACACGCAGGCGCACTCGCCAACGGCCATCAGGCCGCCGCAGGTGGCGTCCGGGTTGTCCTTGGTCGGCCGCAGCACTTCGCCCATGTAGTTGGTCGGAATGCCACCCATGTTGTAGTGGACCGTGGGCAGGACCGGGATCGGCTCCTTGGTGGCATCGACGCCGGCGAAGATCTTGGCCGTTTCGGTGATGCCGGGCAGGCGGGCGTGCAGGACGTCCGGGCCGAGGTGTTCGAGGTGCAGGAAGATGTGGTCGTTTTCACGACCCACGCCACGGCCTTCGCGGATTTCCATGGTCATGGAGCGCGACACGACATCGCGCGAGGCCAGATCCTTGGCGTTCGGGGCGTAGCGTTCCATGAAGCGTTCGCCGGCCGAGTTGGTCAGGTAGCCGCCTTCACCGCGCGCACCCTCGGTGATCAGGCAGCCCGAGCCATAGATGCCGGTCGGGTGGAACTGCACGAACTCGTGGTCCTGGAGGGGCAGGCCGGCACGCGCCGCCATGCCGTTGCCGTCGCCGGTGCAGGTGTGGGCCGAGGTGCAGGAGAAGAACGCACGGCCATAGCCGCCGGTCGCCAGCACGGTCTGGTGCGCCTTGAAGCGGTGCAACTGGCCGGTTTCCATGTCCAGCGCGACGACGCCACGGCATTCCCCGGTGTTGGGGTCCATGATGAGGTCGAGGGCGAAGTACTCGACGAAGAACTCCGCCTTGTGCTTCAGCGACTGCTGATACAGCGTGTGCAGGATGGCATGGCCGGTGCGGTCGGCAGCGGCGCAGGCGCGCTGCACAGGAGCCTCACCATAATTGCGCATGTGGCCGCCGAACGGGCGCTGATAGATCTTGCCGTCAGCGGTGCGCGAGAACGGCACGCCGTAGTGCTCCAGCTCGTGGACCGCCGGAATGGCCTCGCGGCACATGTATTCGATGGCGTCCTGGTCTCCGAGCCAGTCGGAGCCCTTGACGGTGTCGTACATGTGCCACTGCCAGCTGTCCTCGGCCATGTTGCCGAGCGCGGCACCGATGCCGCCCTGGGCGGCCACGGTGTGGGAGCGGGTGGGGAACACTTTGGTGACGCAAGCCGTCTTCAGGCCGGCGGCGACCATGCCGAATGTCGCCCGCAGGCCGGCCCCGCCGGCGCCGACGACGACGGCATCGTATTCATGGTCGATGAACTGGTATGCGGCCATGGTCCTCAGCCTCCAATGGCAACGAACAGAACCGACACCACCGCATAGCCACCCAGCGCAACGGCCAGAAGCTTGGTGGCGACGATGGCGGCGGTCTTCACCGCGTGGCAGTGCACGTAGTCTTCGACGATCACCTGAATGCCCAACTGGGCGTGATGGAACACGGCGACCAGCAGCAGCACCATCACGGTGGCGTTGAACGGCGAGCCCAGCCAGTCGCGCATGGCGTTGTAGTCGGCGCCAACGTTGGCGATCACCGACACCACCAGCCAGAAGACCAGCGGAACCAGGGCGATGGCGGTCAGGCGCTGTGACCACCAGTGGTTCAGGCCTTCCTTGGCGGAGCCGAGGCCGCGGGCGCGGCCGAGGGGCGAACGCATGCTCATGTCAGTTTCTCCCCGTCTCTCAGATGGCCAGGCCAAGGATCCAGGCCAGCACCGTCAGCACGGCGGTGGCCGCCAGGACGACGATGCCCGACTTGCGGATCTGTTCGATCTCAAAGCCCTGGCCGGCGTCCCACAGCAGGTGCCGGATGCCGTTGCACAGGTGGTAGAACAGCGCCACCGACCATCCGAAGATCAGCAGCAGGCCGAACCACGACCCCAGGAACCCGGCGGCGTTGGCATAGGCCTCGGGGCCATTGGCGGCGGCGACCAGCCAGTACACCAGCAGCAACGTGCCGACAATCAGGGCCACACCGGTGATGCGATGGAAGATCGACATCGCCATGTGCAGCTTGAAGCTATAAATCTGAAGGTGTGGGGACAGGGGCCGTGTTGTGGATTTCATGGCTCGGGCCTCTCGACGGGGTAGCCCCACATCGCCCCCAGTCCGTGTTTACGTCCAGGTCCGGCGATGCGGATACGTGCGTTTTGGCAGTGCGGCAAAGGTTTAGCGCCTGCCCATGGGCCTTGTCAACGTTCGGGGCCTACTCAGGTGGAGCGTTTGCATGCCACCCATTCAGGTAGGTGCCGTAGGGGCAGGCTTAACGGGCCGCAGAATTCGTGCTTTACCGGACCTCTACGGCGCGGAAAGCCGGGCGGTTCACCCTACCCGAAGCGCCCCCCAGGCGGAGGGGTGGCTCCCCGACCGATGCCGGGGAGCATGGGTCTTACCCCTGCCGACGCGGCATGAGGACAGTGTAGTCGAAGTCCAGGACCACTTCGGGCAGATATTTTCCCTCGGAGTCCTTGTAGGGAAAATCGGCGCACGGGCGGTCCTTGGTGGCGACGGTGCGCAGGCGCAGGGCGCCAAGGTCGGCCCGTTCCGAGAACTCCATCGTGTCCAGGACCTCGGTCCAGGCGTGGATGGTGTTGCCGGCAAAGGTCGGGTTGCAGTGCGACCCGGCGTTGATCGCCACGATCTTGAAGGCGTTGGCCAGCCCATTGAACGACAGCGAGCGGGCCAGGCTGATGATGTGGCCGCCATAGATCAGCCGCTTGCCGAAGCGGCCGGATGCCTGCTCATACTGGTTGAAGTGGACCTTGGCGGTGTTCTGGTACAGGCGGGTGGCCATCATGTGCTCGGCCTCTTCGATGGTGAACCCATCGACGTGGTCGATCTTTTCGCCCACCGCGTAGTCGTCCCACAGGTGCGGGCTGCCGGCCTGGGCGGTGTCGTAGCCGTCGATCTCAAGGCCGACCGGCAGGCGCAGGGCGCTGGCGTCCACCGCCTTGGCGAGGGTGGGCACCACGGCCTCGGGCGCCGGGGCGCTGGCGTCGCGCTTGTTGACCATCACCCAGCGGACATAGTCCACGACCATTTCGCCGCGCTGGTTGGTGCCGGTGGAGCGGACATGGACCACGCCGGTCTTGCCGTTGGAGTTCTCCTTCAGGCCGATCACCTTGGAGGTGGTGACCACGGTATCCCCGGCGTACAGCGGCACGCCGAAGCGTCCCTCGGCATAGCCCAGGTTGGCGACGGCGTTCAGGCTGATGTCGGGCACGGTCTTGCCGAAAACCACATGGAAGGCCAGCAGGTCATCGAGCGGCATTCCCTCGAAGCCCAGGCTCTTGGCAAACTCGGCCGAGGAGTTGACGGCAAAGCGCGTGCCGTACAGCGCGGTGTACAGGGCAATATCGCCCGCCGTCACCGTGCGCGGCGTGGCGTGCGCAATATCCTGGCCGACGGAGAAATCTTCGAAATAGTTGCCGGGGTTGGTCTTGGTCTTGCTCATGGTGCGCGTCCTCGGGAATCGGGATGGTGCCGGGAGGAAAGAAAGAATTTGAACCACAGAGGACGCCGAGAGCACAGAGAATGGAAGCGGTAAGAAAGTGCCTGCGGCGCTCTTCTCTGTGTTCTCTGTGTCCTCTGTGGTTAACCCCCTTGTTCCTAAGCCGCGTCGGCTTCGAGCTGTTTGATCAGGCGGGCCATTTCGACCGTCTGGCGGGCGGTGACGACGTGGAGGTTTTCGACCAGCTTGCCGTCGACCACGACCACGCCCTTGCCTTCCTTTTCAGCCTCGGCGTGGGCGGCGATGATCTTTTCGCACCATGCCACTTCGTCGGCCGACGGGCCGAAGGTGTCGTTGGCCATGCCGATGGTCTTGGGGTGGATCAACGTCTTGCCGTCAAAACCCATCTCGCGGCCCTGCACGCAGGACGCCTTGAAACCCTCGTCGTCGGCCAGATCCAGGTACACGCCATCCAGAATGGCCAGCCCATAGGCCCGCGCCGCCAGGACGCACAGGTTCAGGGAGGCCACGAACGGCAGGCGCATCGGCGTGTGCAGGCAGCGCAGGTCCTTGGCCAGATCGGACGTGCCCATGACAAACCCGCCCAGGCGCGGCGTGGCCGAGGCGATTTCCTCGGCGTGCAGGACGCCCAGCGGGGTTTCCATCATGCACCAGATCTGCATGTCGGGCCGCGCGCCGGCGTTGTTCATGATGGTTTCGACTTGCCGCACCATGTCGGCGCTTTCCACCTTGGGGATGAGGATGCCGTGCGCCGCGCTGGTCGCCGCCGCCGCCACATCGGCCTGACCCCACGGAGTCGCCAGCCCGTTGACACGGATCAGCACTTCGCGCGCGCCGTAGCCACCGGCCGCCGCGACCACGTTGGCCCGCGCCTCGACCTTGGTGTCGGGCGCCACGGCGTCCTCAAGGTCCAGGATCAGGGCATCGGCGGCCAGGGTCTTGGCCTTGTCCAGGGCGCGGGTGTTGGACCCCGGCATGTACAGCATGGAACGGCGGGGGCGGGCGGTGGCGGCCATGGGAACGGGTCCTCCTGATATCGGTGCGGGCGCAATAAAATTACGTTTCTTCGCAGGTGCGGCATACTATAAATCATCGCGCGGCTGTGGCAAGGTGGCTGATCGTCGGATACCGCATGACATCAGGTCGTTCCCGCCCATGCTTATTCCACCGTTTGAGTTCGGGGCCGGCATTCTGTCGGTGCAATCCCATGTCGCCTTCGGGCACGTCGGCAATTCCGCCGCCGTGTTCCCCTTGCAGCGCCTGGGGTTCGAGGTCTGGCCGGTGCATACCTGCCAGTTGTCCAACCATACCGGATACCCCACCGCGCACGGCCAGGTGTTCGGGCCTGAGCATGTTGCCGACGTTCTGGCCGGGCTGGACGAGCGCGGCGCCCTGGCCCGTTGTGCCGGGGTGCTGTCGGGCTGGCTGGGTGGGGCCGGCGTCGGGCAGGCCATCGCCGGGGCGGTGGAGCGGGTGCGGGCGCAACGGCCGGGTGCGCTGTACCTGTGCGATCCGGTGATGGGCGACGACACCCTGTGCGGCGAACGCCTGTACTGCGCGGCCGACATTCCATCCTTCATTCTGGACCGGTTGGTGCCCCTGGCCGACGTGCTGACCCCCAACCGCTTTGAACTCGCCACCTTGACCGGGGCGCCCGTGCGCACGGTCGAGGACGCCGCAGCCGCCGCCCGGACGCTGGTCGAGCGGGGCGCCCGGCTGGTGGTGGTGACGTCGCTGCCCGGCGGCGAGGCCGACGCCATATCGTGCCTCGCCGTGACTGCGGGCGGTGCGTGGCGGGTGGAGAGCCCCCGCGTTCCGGTGCAAATGCCCTTGAACGGAGCCGGTGATGCCCTGGCCGCGCTGCTGCTTGGCCATCTGTTGCGCGGCGCAGGGCCGCCCGAGGCCTTGTCGCTGGCGGTGTCCGCCGTCCATGCGGTGATCGAGGAGACAGCACGCCTGGGCACCCGCGAGCTTCAGGTGGTGGTCGCCCAGGATGCCTTTCTGGCACCGGCCCGCAGGATAATATTGCATACCCTGGCGTTGACTTCGCTGCCCCCACAGGCTACCGCTCGTTACTAGGCACCGGAGCATTGCTAGGGAATACCATGGCATCACGTAACGTGCTTGAGCGCATGGCCACGGGGATCACCGGCCTTGACAGGGTGCTGTCGGGCGGACTGATCCAGGGTGGTGTCTATATCATCGAGGGCACTCCCGGTGCCGGAAAGACCATTCTGGCCAACCAGATGTGCTTTCATCGCGCCACCGGCGGCGACCGGGTGTGTTATCTGACGCTGCTGTCGGAAGGTCATGACCGGATGCTGGACTTCCTCAGTCCCATGAGCTTCCGCGACATGTCGGTTCTGCCCGACCAGATGACCTACGTCAGCGGCTATCCGGCGATGCGCGAAGGCGGGTTGCGCGGGGTTCTGGCCTTGTTGTCGGACACCATCCTCAAGACCAAGCCGCACCTGTTCGTGCTCGACGGGCTGTATGTGGCGCAGGAGGCGGTGCGGTCCGACACCGAATTCCGCGAATTCATTCATGCCCTCCAGGGCGAGGCGGCCTTGCACCGCTGCACGGTTTTGCTGCTGACCAACGGCCCCCGTCCGCCCTACAGTCCCGAGCGCACCATGGTTGACGGCATCCTGCGGCTGGCCGAGGAGTCGGTTGGCCAGCGCACGCTGCGCACGCTGCGGGTTCTCAAGCTGCGCGGGTCCGACTTTCTGGCCGGCGAGCATGTCTACACGATCAGTGACCAGGGACTCCGGGTCATCCCGCGCCTGGAGACGACCACGGGGCCGGTGTTCGAGGAACGGCCAAAAGAGCGCCTGTCCACGGGAATCGCCGACCTCGACGGCATGATCGGGGGGGGCGTGGTGCCGCGATCAACGTCGCTGCTGATGGGGCCTTCGGGCGCCGGCAAGACGACTTTCGGGTTGCATTTCCTGGCCGGCGCCACGCCCCAAACGCCGGGCCTGCTGTTCAGTTGCTACGAGACCCCGGAGCGTTTGCTGATGAAGGGCGCCGCCGTGGGGATCGACATCGAGGGTCTGGTCGCCTCTGGTGCGCTGGAGGTGATCTGGCACAGGCCGTTCGAGTCGTGCCTGGACGAACTGGCCGCCGCCCTTCTTGATCCGGTGCGGCGCATGGGCGCCCACCGCGTGTTCGTCGATGGCGTTGGCGCCTTTCGGCAGACGGCGGTGCAGCCGGACCGCCTTAACGCGTTTTTTGGCGCGTTGTCCTTGAACCTCCAGGCGGCCGGGGCGACGACCATGCTGACATCGGTGTCGCGGGAGGTCATGTCCTTCGAGAACATCGCCCTGGATGATCTTTCCGTGGTCGCCGAAAACGTTTTTCTGCTGCGCTACCGGGAACTGCACGGCGAGGTCGCCCGTATCCTGTCCGTCTTGAAGCTGCGTGACAGCGGGTATGATCCCGGCGTCGTGCGCTGCTCGATCACCTCGAAAGGAATCTCACTTGGACCGCGCATCGACTACCGAGGCGGCGCCCCGGATCAGCACGGCCAAGTCGGGTGAGGCGCCAATGGCCGTGATCCTCATCGTTGATGACGAGGCGCTGATCGCGCTTGCGTACCAGAATGCCCTCAAGGACGCCGGCCACTCCGTGTTGATGGCGTCCGACGGGCAGCGGGCGTTGGATCTACTGTTCGACGCCTTGCCCGCCGATGGGCTGCCCGACGCCATCATCACCGACTACATGATGCCACGCATGGACGGCGCCGAACTGGTCCATGCCGTGCGGGGCGACCCCCGTCTGGCCAGCGTGCCGATCATCATGAATACCGCACTGTCGCCGGACGTGATCGCCGCCAAGCACCTGCCGTTGGACGCGGTCCTGTACAAGCCGGTGGACGCCGGGGTTCTGCTGCGGACCGTGGATCGGGTCTTGCGGCAATCATCCCAGACCTGAAGGGATTCAGAGCAAATCCCGAGCAGGCGGAATCGTCTGCGATGCCGCATGTGCGCCAACTGCTCTAGCGGCCACCACCCACGGCGGCCGGGGTGCCTGCTTCGGGTTCGCGCAGCACGTAGCCACGGCCCCACACCGTCTCGATGAAGTTCTCGCCGCCCGACGCCAGGTTCAGCTTCTTGCGCAGTTTGCAGATGAAGACGTCGATGATCTTCAACTCGGGTTCGTCGATGCCGCCATAAAGGTGATTGAGGAACTGCTCCTTGGTCAGGGTGGTGCCCTTGCGCACGGCGAGCAGTTCGAGGATGCCGTATTCCTTGCCGGTCAGGTGCAGGGCCGCGCCGTCGATGGTGGCCGTGCGGGCCTCCAGGTTGACCTCCAGGCGGCCGATGCGGACGACGGACTGGCTGTGGCCCTTGGAGCGCCGCACAATGGCCTGGATGCGGGCCATCAGTTCGGCGCGGTCGAACGGCTTGACGATATAGTCGTCGGCCCCGATGCCCAGGCCGCGGACCTTGCGCTCCGGCTCGTCCAGGCCCGACAGGATCAGCACCGGCGTATCGATCCGCGACGCTCGAAGCTGGCGGATGACATCCATCCCGTCCATGTCGGGCAACATCAAGTCCAGGATGATGATGTCGTAGTCGTAGAGTTTCCCGATCTCCAGGCCGTCCTCGCCCAGATGGGTGGAGTCGGCCACCCATTGCTCCTTGCGCAGCATGAGCTCTATGCTCTGGCGCGTTGCTGGATCATCCTCTACTACCAGTACGCGCATACGTTCCCCGCCCCCGGAGTTTGGGAGAATAAATGGGTTTCCAATAGGGATTAACCCCGGCTTAACCATAAGATGGTCGAGTCGGCCTGACAAGACCGGAACCGTCACCTGCTGTTACGGCTGCTGGCGGTCTATACCACGAAGACGGCGGCAGGAAGGCGGGCAACGGGTGTCGAAACGGGTTCAAAACTTCCTGAATGAACTGGGCAGGGTGGCCGACCATACGGTTTACGGGCGCGTGGTCGGGGTGCAGGGCCTGCTGATCGAAGTCGGCGGCATCCAGACGGCGCTGTCCGTGGGCGACCGCTGTACGATTCACGCTCGGGAAGAGCGACAGGTTCCCTGCGAAGTTGTCGGTTTCCGGGAGGGGCGGGCGTTGCTCATGCCCTTCGGCACCCTGGACGGCATCGGACTTGGCTGCCGGGCCGAGATTGCGCGCGGCGTTCCGGCCGTCCATCCGCATGAAAGCTGGCTCGGCCGTGTGCTCAATGCCATGGGCGACCCGGTCGATGGCCTCGGCCCCGTGATGGGCGGCGAGCGGGCCTATCCGTTCCACAACAGCCCGCCATCGGCCCACTCGCGCCAGCGCGTCGGCGCTAAGCTGGATCTGGGCATCCGCTGCATCAACGTGTTCGCGTCGTGCTGCCGGGGTCAGCGCATGGGCATTTTCGCCGGGTCGGGGGTCGGCAAATCGTCGGTGTTGTCGATGATGGCCCGCCATTCCAAGGCCGATGTCATTATCCTTGGTCTGGTCGGCGAGCGGGGCCGCGAGGCCCGCGAGTTCATCGAGGACGACCTGGGCGAGGACGGCATGGCGCGCTCCGTCGTGGTGGTTGCGACCTCGGACGAACCGCCGCTGATGCGCCGTCAGGCGGCCTACACCACCCTGGCCGTGGCTGAATATTTCCGCGACCAGGGGCTGGACGTGCTGTGCCTGATGGACAGCGTGACCCGCTTTGCCATGGCCCAGCGTGAAATCAGCCTGTCGGCCGGGGAGCCGCCGGCCTCCAAGGGCTACACCCCCACGGTGTTCGCTGAACTGCCCAAGCTGCTGGAACGTGCCGGGCCGGGCGGCAAGGGGCAGGGCTCGATCACCGGGCTGTTCACCGTGCTGGTCGAGGGCGACGATCACAACGAGCCGATTTCCGATGCCGTGCGCGGTATTCTCGACGGCCATATCGTGCTCGACCGCGCCATCGCCGAGCGCGGCCGCTACCCGTCCATGAATATCCTGCGGTCGGTGTCGCGGACCATGCCGGGCTGTAACACCGAGGAACAGAACATGCTGGTCCAGGGGGCGCGGGGCATCATCTCGACGTACGAGGACATGGCCGAGCTGATCCGTCTGGGCGCCTATCGCGCCGGCTCCAACCAGGATGTCGATGTCGCCGTGGAGCTGTATCCGCGCATCGAGGCGTTCCTGTCCCAGGGCAAGGGCGAGCCGACCGAACTGGAACAGTGTTACGCCGGGCTGGCCGAGGCGCTGGGCCTGACCTGGCCGCTCAACCTCCCCCAGGACTAGGCTGAGCCATGAGCGGCGATCTTAAAACGGTCATCCGGGTCCGCAGGTGGGAAATCGACGAGAAGCGCCGCGACCTTGGCGTCCTGCTGGCCGAGGAAGCCACCTTCATCCAGCGCCGGACCGCCCTTGACGAGGAGGTTCGTGCCGAGAACGATTGCGCCCGTCAATACGTCCGCGAAGCCGACTTCACCCTGGGCACCTATGCGGCCCGCGCCCACAGCCGCCGCTTGCAACTTGATGCCGCCATTGCCGAGACACAGCAACGTGTCGAGGCGGTGCGCGACGAACTGGCCCAGATGTTCAAGGACCTCAAGACCTTTGAACTGGCCCAGGAGGCCCGCGAGGAAGCCGAACGCAAGGAACGCGACCGCAAGGAACAGATCGTCATGGACGAAATCGGCCTTGAACTGTTCCGGCGGAAAGAGGGGCAAGGGGGCTCTTGATGCTGTGAAGTGAAGTGGGAAACACAGAGGACACAGAGAAGTCACAGAGTACACCGAGAGAACGGAGCAGGCGCGCGCAGCGCATTAAAAATTCCCAAAATCCATCTGCCTGCGGCGCCACATGCACGGCCTCTCGGTGCCCTCTGTGCCTCCTCGGTGTTCTCGGTGTCTCCCCGCTTCACTTCCTTAGTTCATTTCATCAACCCATCCAGACCCCGCCCCGCAAGGCTTGGGGTCAGATAGCGGCCGGAGACGTAGCCGGTGCGGTCTTCGTCCACGAACACCCGCACCCACCCGCCGCCGGGCGCGTTGTCCGATACCATGACGACGGTTCCAGCATCCAGTTCCGCCACCACGGGGTGTTCCGATCCTGCCCCGGCGCGCAAGGGCAGGGCGGGGCGGGTGACTTCATAGAGGTGGCCGTTGCGCAGCAGGAAGGGGCGCTCCAGGCCAGGAATGCCGTCGCGCACCGGCACCGACGCAAAGGGGGCGAGGGCGAAGGCCGGTGGCTCCGTCGGGGCGCTGCGGGAACCCCACAGGTTGACATCGGTCCACATCCCGAGCCCCACCAGCCCGAGGGCGGCGACGGTCAGGAACGGCACGGCCTGGGCCAGCCGCAAGGCGCTGGCGCCGCGCCAGCGGTCGCGCAGGACGCGGCGCGGATCGTGGGGGACGGCGGCGACCAGGGCGCGGGTGAGGCGGCGGTCCTCGTCATTGGCCGCAAACCCCAGCGCCTGGAGGGCCAGCCCCCGCGCCACGTCGTCATCACCGCGCAGCAGGAAGGCGCGGGCCTGGCGCAGCAGCAGGCTGTGGTTGGCCGGACGCGGCATGGTCCCACCGCCCAGCAGCACGACCAGCGCCCGTACCGTATGGAACGGCCCGGCCGGCAGGCTCCACCATCCGGTCAGCCACGTCCGCAGGGCGATGCGCAGGGCCGTGGCGTCGGCACAGCGGCGGCAGAACACGCCTTCGACGCTGCCCGTGACCGACCGGAACAGACGCCCTTGGACGGTGGGGAAAATCAGAAAGCGCGGCTGTGCGGCCACTTTGCCGCAGGTGCAGCAGGCCACCGGGCGATAGGGCTCGCGGTCAGCCGAGGGGCTTTTCAGGCGACCGGAGTCGTAGGTCGCCCGCGCCTTGGCGTCCGACAGCGTGTGATAGGCCTCCGACAAGCGCTGGAATTCGTCGCGGGCATCGGGGCGGGGGTTCTTGTCGGGATGCAGATCCTTGGCCCGCCTGCGATAGGCGGCCTTGATGACATCAACCGTTGCGCCGGGCACAACGCCGAGCATCCGGTAGTAGCCTTTGGGATCGGTGGGTGGGTAAGACATTGCCGCCTGTTTGAACTGGCTCTACCGCCATGCCGCCATTGCACCACGGACAGGCCAACATCTGGTTAATGCGGCGCGGCCGGTGTGGCAGGCCACCTTACCATGCCCCCCGGCCATTGCACGCGCCGGGTGCCGCAGGCTTTGGGATTAAACCATCATTTCGGCGGCGGCGCCGTCAGGGCCCAGCGGCGGGCCGGCGAAGCGGTCGCTGACGTGGAATGTCATTCCGCCCTTGAGGGCCAGGGCCATGGCCGAGCGGGCAAAAATGCCGGCGAGGTCGCGGCGCAACATGGGGGGAAGCTCGGTCTTGGTGCGGACGATCAGGTCCAGGCGGCGGTCGCGCTTCTTGTACAGCCCGTCGAACTGGAGGGCGCCCAGCCGCGACAAGTCCAACTGGATCAGGAACCGCTGGCCCTGGCCGCCCTTGCCGCCGCCGCTGTCTTCGCCGTCCTCGCCATCGGCACCGTGGCGGCGGGTGATGATGTGGATGCGGTCAACGGTGCCGCCGACCCCGAACGGCATGGTCAAGGTCCGCCACTCGGCGCCGCCGGAGTCGCGCACGGTTTTGGTGGCCTCGCGCAGGCCGTCGCTCAGGCCGCGCGCCGCCTGGGCTCCGCGCGGACCGGCGCGCTCCAGGGCGCGCAGGGCGTCGTTGCCGATCCAGGCGCGCACGTCGCCGCTGGCTGCCGCCTGGGCAAAGGCGACCGTGTTCGTCAACATCCGCGTGTCCGGTCCGGGCATGACGGTGGCAAGTCGCCGGGCCGCGTCGGCGTCGGTGGCGGCCAGAAGGGTCACCGCCTGGGTCAGGGCAGCGCCGGCCGGCCCGCCCGGCAGGGCGGCCGTGGGTGCCTGGGGAAGGGGCGCGGGGGCCTGGGCCGATGTCACTTCCAGTACCACCGTGGCCCCCGCTGGAAGCGGCACCGCTGCCTGTAGGGCCACTGTTCCGGCCGGTGTGGTGATAAGCGGCATCCCGCCAGTGGCGTGCGGCTGCACGGTGCCGGTCAGCGTCGCAAGGACGGGCGTGGCCGCCGGGGTGGGGGGTGGGGCTTGCGTGGCGGGAGTGCCCTGGCCAACGGCGGGTTGCGCCGGGGCTGCGGCGGCCAGTGATGAGGCTGGGGCCAGCGGTTGCGTCGTGGGGGTGGTGACCTGGGGGCTGGTGACTTGAGCGCCGGTGACTTGGGGGGAAGTGACCGGGGGAGCGGTTGCGCTGGTTATCGCGGGTGTTGGGCCGGTCGGCGCCGCGGCGGCTGGCACGGCGGGTGCCGCCGGTGCCCCCGAGGTGGGTGGTCCCGGCATGGTCGCCGGAGCCCCTGGTGTGAGGGGCTGCCCGCTCTGTCCCACTCCACCCTGTCCCGCCCCACCCTGTCCCAGCGTCCCCGTCCCCGGCGGTTGCAGCGCGGCGAGGCGCACGGTCAGCTCGGTGCCCACCGGCCATTGCCCTTGGGCGAGTGACCCCGTGCCGGCTGTCGGCGCCTGAACCAGCAAGGCGGGGATGCCGGCCGGGCGCTGGGAAATCATCCACTGCACCGGCCCCGCAGTCGCCACGGCGGCTTGCGGGGTGTTTGATGCAGGGGCGTGAAGCGGAAAAACCGGTCGGCCGTCCACGGCGATCAGGCGAACTTGCACCTGGGTATCGACCGAAGTGATGACCTGAAGGGTCAACTTGGCGCCCTCGGCCAGCGGCAGGGCCTGGGGCGTGCGCAAGGTCAACGGGCCGACCGGGCTGTCCACCACGATTTGGTTGCGCGTTGGCAGATCGACGACGAGCGCCTCCAGCGTCGGCAGGGCGGCCAGCCGCGCCAGCACCTCCGGCGCCGCGCTGACGGTCAGCAGCGGCGCTGGAGCGGCGGGTGGGAGCGGGGCCGGCGGCGGGGGCGGCGTCACCGTTGTCATGGCGCGTCTATCATGGCGCGTCCGCTCCGACCGCCTCAGGCGCCGGCCAGCAGGCGGTCGGCGATGGCCTCCACGTCGATGGCCGCATCCGCGTTGGGGCTGCGGGTGAGGATTGGCGTCTGGTTGCGGATGGCCTCGCGCACCCGCATGTCGCGGCGCACGATGCCGACCAGCGGCGGGCTGATCTTGAGGAACCCTTCGCAGGCTTTGCGCAGGGTGTTGAAAGTGCGTTCGCCCTCGCGCGTCGAGTTGGCGGCGTTGACCACCACGCGGATGTCGGTGCCCGGCCGCTCAAGGATGGTCACCTTGATGAAGGCGTAGGCGTCGGTCAGCGAGGTCGGTTCGTCCGACGTCACCACCAGGATGGTTCCGGCGGCGCGGGCCAACTGGCGGACGGATTTTTCCACTCCGGCGCCGAGGTCGAGGATGACTTTGTCATAGGCGGCCGAGGCAACGACCAGATCCTCGCCCAGCACCTGAAGGCGCGACAGTGGAATGTTGGCCAGCGACCCTGAACCCGACCGCCCGGCGATGACGTCGAAGCCGCCGACCTCGTACCGCTGGCAGGCCTGGGTCAGGGTGGTCTTGCCGGTGATGACGCCGCCCAGGTCGGTGTTGGGCATCAGGCCGAGCTGGATGTCCACGTTGGCCAGCCCCAGGTCGCCGTCGAACAGCAACGTGTGCTGTCCACGCAGGGCCAGGGCATGGCTGAGGGTGATGGAAAACCACGTCTTGCCGACGCCGCCTTTGCCCGAGGCCACGGCGATGATGTTGCGTCCCCGCTGGCGCGGCCCTGCGCTGGGCGCCAGGACGGGACGCGGCCCGGTGGTCGGGATCTGACTGTTCATCGGCGTGCCTCTAGCTTGTCAGGGTCGTCAGTGTGATCGGCGGGATCGATTTCGTCCATAAGTGAGAATACTGGCCTGCCTTCTGGCTCGGCCGGGGGCATCTCACCTTCGTCGTCATCACCCAGATAGTCCCGGTGCACTGCGGCCCGATGGATTTGGGCATTGGGGTCGGCCGGGGGCGGCCGGTACGGCTTGATGGTGGGCTTGGGATCGCTGGAAAATGCTGGTGGTGGAGGTGGTGGGGGACGGCTTACCGCTTGGGCCTGCGGCGCGGGCGCACCGTGGGCCTCAAATTCCTCCTCCTCGGTCGGTGGCACCAGCAGGCGGGCCATGCTGACCGGGGAAATCGGGCACAGGCCGTTGGCCACGTGCGGGTTGATGCTGACCTCGCAGAACATGAACTGGCCGGTGTCGGCGGCGGCCAGGACGGCGCCCAGCCGGCGCGTGATGTCCAGGCGGGTGACCAGCAGGCGGCTGGCGCCGATCTCGGCGAAGGCCTCGGCCATTTCCTCGGCCTCCACCGGGTCGCCCCCGGCGGCCATGACCAGCACTGGTTCGATCGCCGAGGTGTCCACCATTTTGCGCAGGAAGTCCATGTCCTGGGGGTGGAACGGGTTCAGGCCCGGCGTGTCCACGAACACCAGGTCGTATTGATCGGCGGCTTCCCGCGCCAAGTCGCGCAGGGCGTCGCTGCCGCGTGCCTTGCGCAAGTCGATGTCGAGGATGCTGGTGAACGCCGACAACTGCTCCAGCGCCCCGGCGCGCACGGTGTCCGCCGTGATGACGCCGACCGACCGGCCAGCCAGACGGGCACGGGCGGCCAGCTTGGCAACCGTGATGGTCTTTCCCGAGCCGGGCGGGCCGACCATCATAAACGGGCGGGGCGCGCGGCGCTCGGGCAGCGGCGCGAACGAGAACAGGTCATCCAGGGCGGCGGCGCAGGCCATGGTCGGGTTGTCGGTGTCCAGCTTGCGGGCGGCCGACACGATCTTCTCGATCAGGCGCGGCGGCACGCCGTGATAGACCAGCGCCTCGCGCACGCGGTCGGCCACCGGGGCCGGCGCCGCGCCGTCGAGAAGCTGGTGGATTTCGTCGTCGGTGCTGTTTTCCTCAAGGGCGGCGGTGATGCGCACGCCCTGGCTGCCCGACGCCCGCTGGGTCGATACGATGATGGCGTCGTCGCCCAACTCGGCGCGAACCAAGGCCATCGCTTCGGCCATGCTGGGGGCGGAGTAGCTTTTCAGCCGCATGGGGTCGCCTCCATCCCGCTATCGGTGCCAGGGTTCATCATCAGATTTGTCCCAGCGTCTTGATACGGGCCTTGGGGTGAATTTCGTTCTGGCTCATCACCACGGTCATGGGCCGGAATCGCTCGATGATTGATCGCACGTAAGGCCGCACGCCCGGACTGGTCAGCAGGACCGGAGTGTCCCCGGACATGGCAAAGCGTTCAAAGGACTGCCGCACCTGGGTGATGAACTCGTGCAGTTTGCTGGGCGGCATGGCGAGTTGCTTCTCGTCGCCCTGGCCGACCAGGGACTCGGCGAAGGCGTGTTCCCATTCCGGCGACAGGGTGACCAGCGGGATGACGCCTTCCTCGTCGGAATTGTTGTCCGACATCTGGCGGGCCAGACGGGACCGGACGTGTTCGGTGATGAGCATGACGTTGCGGGTCATGCCGGCCGCCTCGGACACGCCTTCGAGGATGGAAGGCAGGTCGCGGATCGACACCCGTTCGTTGAGCAGGTTTTGCAGGACCCGCTGGATGCCGCCAATGGTGATCTGGCCGGGCACCAGATCGGACACCAGCCTTTGGTGGTCCTTGTCCAGTTCATCGAGCAGCTTCTGCGTTTCGGCGTGGGACAGCAGTTCGGACATGTTCTCGCGCACCACCTCGGTCAGGTGGGTGGTGATGACGGTCGGCGGATCGACCACGGTATAGCCCCGGAACAGCGCTTCTTCGCGGTTCGAGACATCGACCCACAGGGCCGGCAGGCCGAACGTTGGTTCGCGGGTTTTTTCGCCGGCCAGGGTAATGTCCTCGCCGCGCGGGTCCATGACCAGAAGCTGGTTGGGCCGCAGGTCGCCGCGCCCGGCCTCCACCTCCTTGATGAAGATGGCATAGGTGTTGGCCGGCAACTGCATGTTGTCCTGGATCCGCACGCTGGGCATGATGAAGCCCATTTCGGTCGCCAAGGCACGGCGCAACGCCTTGATCTGGTCGGTCAGGCGGTGGCTGCCGGTATTGGAGATCATGGACAACAGGCCATACCCCATTTCCAGGCGTACGAGGTCGATCTTGAGCGCCGTGGCGATGGGTTCCTCGGGCACCGGCGCGGTCTGGTCGCCACTGTCCATCCGGTCGTCATGCAGTGCCTTTTGGGCGGCCTTGGCCGTCTGGTCGCGGTCCAGCCAGAACGCCGCGCCGCCCGTCATGGCGGCCAGCAGCAGGAACGGCAGCATCGGCGTGCCGGGCGTGATGGCAAGTAGACCGGCCACCGCCGACGACATGCCGAGCGCCTTGGGATAGCGGCTGAACTGCTGGCCCAGGGCGACGTCGGCGCTTTCGCTCAGGCCCGCCTTGGTGACCATCATGGCGGCGCCGATGGAGATGATCAGGGCGGGGATCTGGCTGATGAGGCCGTCACCGACGGTCAGGCGGGTGTAGACGTCGGCCGCTTCGCTGAAGCTCAGGCCGTTCTGGGCCATGCCGATGATCATGCCGCCGATGATGTTGATGCCAGTGATCAGCAGCCCGGCGACGGCGTCGCCGCGCACGAACTTCGAGGCACCGTCCATGGAGCCGAAGAAGTCGCTTTCCTTTTGCAGGTCGGAGCGCCGCTGGACGGCTTCCTGTTCGTTGATGACGCCGGCCGACAGGTCGGCGTCGATGGCCATTTGCTTGCCCGGCATGGCGTCCAGGGTGAAGCGGGCGGTGACTTCGGCGATACGGCCCGAACCCTTGGTGATGACCATGAAGTTGACGATGATCAGGATGCCAAAGACGATCACGCCGATGACGAAGTTGTCACCCATGATGAACCCGCCAAAGGCCTGGATCACGGCCCCGGCGGCGTCCGGCCCGTTGTGGCCCTCGGACAGGATGAGGCGGGTCGAGGCCAGGTTCAACGCCAGCCTGAACAGAGTGGCGATCAGCAGGATGACCGGGAACGAGTTCAGCTCCATCGCCTTCTGGATGAAGATGACGGTCATCAGGACCAGCACCGCGAAGGTCAGCGACAACGCCAGCGCAATGTCGAGCAGCCACGCCGGCAACGGCAGGATGAGGATGACCAGCGTGGCGGAAATGCCGATGGCCAGCGCCAGATCGCCGCGCCGCAGCACCCGGAAGATGCCGTTGCGCATGCCGTCCATGGACATGGACGCGCCGCCGGTGCCGCCACCGGCTCCGTCAGGGACGGGGCCTTCAATCTGCTGCCTGTCGTCGGCCATGTGCGTGTCAGGTCCCGGCTATCATTTTTTGCCCAGAGGGGCTTTGTTTGGGAGGGGTCACGTCAGGGCGCACTGTCCGCCTCTCCGGGCGGCGGCACGGGCATTCCCTGGTCGGAGTAGAGCTTCAGCTTGTTGCGCAGCGTGCGGATGGAGATCCCCAGGATGGTCGCCGCGTGGGTGCGGTTTCCCAAGGTGTGGCGCAGGGTGTCGATGATCAGGTGGCGTTCCACGTCGGCCACGGTGCGGCCCACCAGGCCGCCGGTGCCGGCCGCGGCGCCGTCGGCACCTTCGGACTGGGTCGCGCCGCCGTCGCCGGGTTCGGCGTCGGGCAGCAGGATGGCGTCGGGCTCGATGGTGTCGCCGTTGGCCAGCAGGACGGCGCGATGAATGGTGTTTTCCAGTTCGCGCACGTTGCCGCGCCAGCGGTGGCGCTTGAGCAGCGCCATGGTTTGCGGACTGACCAGCCGATGGGGCGCCCCGTTGAGACCGGCGTACTTGAGGGCGAAGTGGTTGGCCAGCGTCTCGATGTCGGCCGGGCGCTCACGCAAGGGGGGCAGGGGCAGGGTGACCACGTTGAGGCGGAACAGCAAGTCCTCGCGGAAGGTGCCCTTGCGGACTTCCTCGGTCAGGATGCGGTTCGAGGTGGCCAGGATGCGCACGTTGACCTTGACCGGCTGGTTGCCGCCGACGCGGGTGACTTCGCGCTCCTGGAGGACGCGCAGCAGCTTGGCTTGCAGGCGGACGTCCATTTCCGAGACTTCGTCGAGCAGCAGGGTGCCGCCGTCGGCTTCCTCGAACTTGCCGATGCGGCGGGCCACGGCCCCGGTGAACGATCCTTTCTCATGGCCGAACAGCTCGGATTCCAGAAGGTTTTCCGGGATGGCGGCGCAGTTCACGGCGATGAACATGTTGCCGGCCCGGCGTGACCGGTTGTGGATGTGGCGGGCCATCAGCTCCTTGCCGGTGCCCGACTCTCCGACGATCAGGATACTGGCCTCGGCCGGCGCCACCTGATCGGCCATCTTCATGATCTTGTGCATCGACGGATCGCCGAAGATGATCGCGCAGTCCTGATAGGCGACCGCCTCCAGCACCGCCGCGATCAGGTCCGGGTCGGGCGGCAGGGGGACGAACTCCTTGGCCCCGGCGCGGATGGCGGCGACGGCGGCGCGGGCGTCGGTGCCAACGCCGCAGGCCACGACCGGCATGGAGAACCGCTCGGCGGTCAGGGCGTCGGTCATCTTCTGGACGTCCAGGGTGGCGTCCATCATCACCAGGTCGGCGCCCTGGCCGGCGCGCAGCAGCGCCAGGGCGCTCGCCACGTCATCCGCATGGCTCACCTTGGCGCCCCGGCGCATGGCGATCTGACTCGCCGCGCCGATCTGGCCGCCCAGGGAACCGATGATCAACAACCGCATCCCGTCCTACTCCAGTGTGCTTTAAGACCGTTCGGTCTTGATGATTTCCGTCCCAGTCATCAAGACCGCTCGGTCTTGATGATTTCAGTCATCGTGATGCCGAGGCGGTCCTCGACCACCACCACCTCACCGCGCGCCACGAGGCGGTTGTTGACGTAGATGTCGATGGCCTCGCCGACCTTGCGGTCAAGCTCCACCACCGCGCCCCGGCCCAGCTTGAGCAACTGGTTGACCTGCATGGACGACTTGCCCAGCACGGCCGAGACCTGCACGGGGATGTCGTACACGGCTTCCAGGTCGGCCGCCGAGCGCGGCTTGTCCGGCACGTCGTCGGCGATAGCCGGTTCGTAGGTGTCATTGCCGCTGCGATGGGGTTCGCCCGGCAATTCGTTCAGTTCCAGGTCCTTGTCGGCCATTACCCTCTCCCGTCGGCGGCGTCGGGATCGGCGTCTGCCGTGCCCTCCGTCACCAAGCTTTCCGCGTCGGTCTCGACGCTTTCAATTTCTGTGTCGTCAGTGGTTTCCGTGTGGTCGGCGAGGTCGGCCCACTCTTCGACCGGGGCGTCTTCCTCGGCCGGGGCATCTTCTTCGGCCCACTCCTCGACCGGCGGCGTCGGCGTCCAGTAGGCGGTCGGGTCGATGTCGGGCCACACGTCTTCGGGCTCCGGCTCCGGCTCTGGCTCCGGTTCTGGCTCGGGCACCTCCAGCGCCTCGCCGCGCGAGAAGCGCGGGATGTTGCGCTCGACCAGGGCATCGACGTCGGCCCACAGGCGGGTCGTGTTGCGCTCGGCGCCACCATCGGACCATTCGACGCGGGCTTCACCGTCTTTCAGGGCGGGGTCCTCGATGACCACGATGCGGCCGTCGAACCCGGTCCGCTCGGCCATGCCGTCCAGAACCTTGCGCACCGCATCGACCAGCAGCGGCCCGATCCGCACCACCAGCCGCGCCTGATTGGCGAGGCTGGGCAGCAGATTGTAGACCATGGCCGAAATTTCACGGGCGGCGTAGTCGTCGGGGCAATTGGGCAGCATTTTGCGGCAGATGTCGACAGCAACCCGGCTGGCCAGTTCGGCGATCTCGTCGTTCACGTCGGCCACCCGATCCTGAAGTGCGGGGATCTGGGTGGCGATGGCCTGGACGGCTTCGGCCAAGGCGTGGCCCTGGGTGACCGAGGTTTCTTCCAACGCTGCGGTATGACCGGCAACGTAGGCGTCCTCGCGGGCGAGTTGGAGGTCCTCTTCCGAATAGGTCGGTGCCTCGGGCTCCGGTTCAGGTTCCGGCTCGGGGTCCGGTTCGGGCTCGGGGGGGACTGGCGGGGCTTCGTCCTGCCGCGCACGTGCCTGATTCTGCCCCGCCGGATCCCCGAAGGGGTTCTCGTCAAAGCTGACGTCGAAGGTGAACTTGCGGACCGAAGACATGGGGGTCGGGTTCCAGCGCGGACCAGAGGAAAGGGGGCAGAGCGGCAGCGGTGGGTGTTAGTAGATGAGTTCGTCGTCCTCCTTGCCCTCGGAGATGACGATCTGGCCGGAGTTGGCCAATTCCTTGGCAAGCACGACGATAATGGTCTGCGCCTCGTCCACTTCGCGCAGGCGGACCGGACCCAGGGCCTCCATGTCTTCGCGCAGCATCTTGCCGGCGCGTTCGGACATGTTCTTGAAGAACAGGTCCTTGAGCGGGTCGTTGGCGCCCTTGAGGGCCAGGCCCAGCTTGTCCTTCTCAACGTGGCGCAGCAGGGTCTGGATGCCCTGGGTATCGATCCGCACCAAGTCCTCGAAGGTGAACATGAGCTGCTTGATCTTCTCGGCGCTTTCGCGGTTGCGCTCTTCGAGGGCGCCCATGAAGCGGGCCTCGGTGTTGCGGTCGAGGTTGTTGAAGATGTCGGCCATCATCTCGTGCGCATCGCGGCGCGCGGTGCGGGCGAGGTTCGACATGAATTCCGTCCGCAGGGTCTTTTCCACGCCGTCGAGAACCTCCTTCTGGACCGCTTCCATGTGCAGCATGCGCATGATGACTTCCATGGCGAAGCCTTCGGGCAGCAGCGACAGCACGCGGGCGCCGTGGTCGCCCTTGATCTTGGACAGCACGACCGCGACGGTCTGCGGGTATTCGTTCTTCAGGTAGTTGGCCAGCACCTGTTCGTTCACGTTGCCCAGCTTGTCCCACATGGTGCGACCGGCCGGACCACGGATTTCTTCCATGATCGAGGCCACGCGGTCCTTGCCCAGGGACTTCATGAGCAGGCGTTCGGTGGTGTCGTAGGAGCCGACCAGCGACCCGGTGTTGGAAATCGCGTCGGCGAATTCAACGAACAGACGTTCGACGATGGAGGAACTGACCGTGCCCAGATTGGCCATGATCTGGGAGACCTCCTTGATCTCCTCGTCGTCCATCATCGAGAAGATCTTGACGGAGTGCTCCTCGCCCAAGGACAGCATCATGATGGCCGCCTTTTGCGGACCTGTCAGGCTGCGATAGTCTTCCTTCACGCGACCCACGGCGCGAACTCCCTAATTACGGTGCCTGACCTAGACTTCCTGGTAGAGCCAGTTGCGGATGATGCTGAGCGCCTCTTCCGGATGCTTGTCAACGATCTCGCCGATCTTGCGCAGGCTCGATGCCTTCACCCGGCCTTCGACCTTGTCGATGTCGATCAGTTCGTCGGAAATGTCGTCTTCCTCGGGGATGGGGGCGGGGACCGACCCGCCCGGACCCATCAACTGCGGCGTCATGGTGCCGTCGGCCCCGATCATCATGCCATCGGCCGACGCGGCCTGGGCCTCGAAGGCACGGGTGACCAGCGGGCGTACCACCAGCAGGATGATGAGCACCGCGACGATGGCCACGCCCAGGCCCTCGGCCATGCGCATGATCTCGGGCTTGGTGAAGCCCATGAACATCCACTGCTCTTCGGCATCCAGGTCGAAGCTCTGGAACTGCATGTTGACCAGTTCGAGCTGGTCGCCCCGGTTGGCGTCATAGCCGATGGCCGTGCGCACCAGGGCGGCAAGCTGGTCCATCTGTTCTTCTGGGCGCGGCTGATAGATCTTGTCGCCGTTGGCGTCGGTCTGGTAGGTGCCATCGACCAGCACGGCCACGGACAGGCGGGAGATGACGCCACCTTCCTTGACCTGATTGACGACCTTCTTGGACAGTTCGTAGTTGACTGTCTCTTCGAGGCGGCTCTCGGTATTGGTGGCCGATGGGCCGGTGGTGTTCAACTCGGCGTCGGGCAGGTTCTGCGCCACGGAAACGGTATCGGGGTCGGCCTCGGTGGATTTGAGGTTTTCCTCGCGCGACACCGTGGAGCGGGCCACCTGGCTGTCGGGGTCATAGATTTCCTGCTGGGTGACGACGCGGTCGAAATCCATGTCGGCCCGCACCTCGGCCCGCACCTTGCCCAGGCCGAGCGAGCGTTCCAGCAGGTCCTCGACCGCTCGGGCCAGACGCATTTCCTCTTGCAGGCGCATTTCGTCCTGGGTCTGCATGGCAAGCTGACCCTTGTCGCCCATGCCCTGGGACAGCAGGGTGCCGCGCTCGTCCACGATGGAAATGTGGCTGGGGTCCAGCTTGGGGACGGCGGCGGCGATCATGTGCTGGATCGCCATCACCTGATCCTTGGACAGGCGGCCGCGCTGCATCTTGATGTAGATGGAGGCCGACGGTTCCTGGACGTCGCGGGTGAACATCTCGCGCTTGGGCATGACCAGATGGACGCGCGCAGCGGCCACACCGTCGATCGAGCGGATGGTGCGCGACAGTTCGCCTTCGAGGGCGCGGACGAGGTTGACGTTCTGCATGAAGTTGGTCGCGCCGAGGGCGTCGGCGTTGTCGAAAATCTCGTAGCCGAGTGACCCGCCGGTGGGCAGGGACTGTTCGGCCATCTGCACCCGCAGCTTCAGGACATCGGTGGACGGAACGTAAACCTCCGCCCCGTTGGCCCGCAGTTCGTAGGGGATCTTGCGCGCCTCAAGTTCCTTGATGATGGCGTTGGCATCACCGGTCTGGAGGTCGGCGTAAAGCAGTTCCATCTGGGCGGTGGAAAGCCGTGTCGTGACATAGATGATGAATCCGAGGACGCCAAGCGCCACGCCCGCCAAGGCGGCGAGGCGGCCGGGGCCTAGATTGCGCATCTGTTGGACGAACCCGTTCACGTCGTCGTTCCCACCTCTTACGCCGCCGATTTTCCCCCCGGAGTTTCCGGAAATCGTGCGGCGGTGATCGCCAGCAGTCGTAAGGAGTAGGTCCCGCCGGTGAAAAAGGCGTTAACGGTAGGCAGATTTTGCCCAGAGACTGCGAAGTCCCTTTTCCGACGTTGGTCGTGCAAAAGGCCCCGGAGACAACACTCCGGGGCCTTCAGCGGGCGTGAGGGAAAGGTCTTAGACGCGGATGTCGAGGCCGCCCCGCTCGGCGGCGAGCCTGGATCGGTCGCCTTCAAGGTCGCGCAGAAGATCCTCCGGCAGGTCGCCGGGGCGGCCGGGGCGGCCGTAGGGGTTGGTCCCGCCGGGGCGCCCGCCGTCACGGGCCATGGCCCCGCTGCCGTCTTCGCCGCGCATGGAAAAGTTAAGACTGTCCGAGTCCGTCTTCAGTCCGGCCTCGTTGAGGGCCTTTTCCAGGCCTTTCGAGTCGGCTCGCAGGATTTCCAGGGCCTCGCGGCTTTCGGCCACCACTTGGGCGGTGACGCGGCCATCGAGCATGGTCAGCTTGACATCCACCCGGCCGAGGTGGTCGGGGCGCAACTGGATGCGCATGGTGTCCTGGCCGGTCGAGGCGTTCTGGACGATACGCACCTTGACCTGGTCAACCACGGCCTGAGGCGACACCGGCGGCCGATGGGCTGTTTGGGCGCTGGCCGTCTGGCCGGCGGAAGCTCCACCCTGTGTCGGTCCGGTGCTGGCCAGGGCCTCGCCGAACGTGCCGCCCGTCGTCGGGGTTGAGGGCGTCGACCCGGCCGCAGGGGCGGCCCCCTGTGGCGCGGCGCCGGCTGCGGCTGCCGTTGGGGCTGAACCCGAAGTGGCGCCGGAGGCAGCGCCGGGGGTGGCCGAAGCGGTGGGGGTGGTCGCGGCGGCCCGGCCCTGGCCGCCGTTGGCCTGGCTGGTCTTTCCGGCCGCCTTGGCCGCAGCCTGGGCGGAGGCCTGGTTGCTCTGTATCACCTGCTGGGCCAGGGACGGCTGATCGTTGCGGCCGCCCTGCTGCTGCTGTTGCTGCTGGGCACCGGCGTCGGCCTGCTGCGGCCGCCCGGCGGCGTCGGTCGCGCTGGCCAAGCCCTGGCCGGCACCTTGGCCCCCAGCCGGATTGGCGCCCTGTGGGCCAGCGCGCCCGGCCCCTTGCCCGGCAGCCTGTGCGGCCGTGGTCTGACCCGCGCCAGCTTGTCCGGAGCCGGGCTCCTTGGCGTTTTCCCCCGTGGTGCTTCCCGTGGTGCTTCCCGTGGCGGAGCCGGCATCCTTGGCCGCAGCGGCCTGAGCCCGCGCCGCACCGCGCTGCTGAACGTCAACGTCGATCTTCATCTTGTTGTCGGTACTGCCGTCCATGGCCTGGGCAATGCCTTCGGCCTGGGCCTGAGCGGTGGCCGAGGCCCCGGTGGCGGTGCCCGGTGCCTGGGCCTGACCAGCGGGCGGCGGAGTGCCCGTCGTTCCGGACGCTGTGGGGGGCGTCGCCGGATTGGCCGCCGCCGCTGTCTGCGCCGTCGTGGCGGCCTGGCCTGCTGCTTGGCCCGACGCCTGCCCCGAAGCCTGCCCAGACGCATTACCGGACGGGGACGTCTGCGCGGCCGCCGTGCCCTTGGACTGGTTCTGGTCGGCGGCCTGTTCCTGGCCGTCACCCTCGGGCTGGTCGGGGTTGGCGGCCGGAGCCTGACCCTTGTCGGACGTGCCGGCTGCGGCGCGGTCCTGGGCTTCCCCGGCGCCGGTGCCGGCCGGTTTCTGTGCGGCGTTGGCCTCTTGGGCAGCCGAGGCTACGGCCGCCGCGTCGTCGGCAGCGGCGGATTTCTCGGCCGTCCGGCTGTCGGCATCCGAACTGCGTGCCATGTCGTCATTCGACCGTTCGAGGCGCGCGTCATCGGTCCGCTCGGACTCCGTCCGGTCCTCGCGCTGTGCGGCGTCGGCGCGCTGTTCGTCGCGGTCGAGCTGCTCGGACCGTTCGGACATCATGGACTTCACGGGCGGTGTCGGGCTGGGCCGGGCCGGGGGAGGGGCCGACCGCTCGTGCTGTCGCGTCGTGTTCGGGAGACCGCCAAGGTCTGCGGTCGCGCCGCCGCCAAGGTTGTCGAGCAGTGCGGCGAACAGGTCGGCTGACGCCGAGGCGGTGTCGCTTGCCGGGGAAGGCGACGAAGTGCCCGGTCGGCGGTTTGCCGAAGTCACATCAAAGACATCCATGTCTCATTCCCCTTGCAACATACGTATATGTGGGCACATGCGCCCTGCCCTCTCTTCAGCAAGATGCAGGCCAGGCAGCAAGCCCTTGAGTCTGTTGGGATGAAGGCTTGTAAACGAAGTCGGGGCGGCAAAAAATGCCGGGCCGGATGCGTGTGTTGGGGAAGAAACTGCCTTGCCGCCACGCCCCGATGCGCCAACATCGTGTCGAGGAACCCCAAGCCGCGAGGGCCACCATGAGCACCACGACCACTCCATTGACGCCCGACCTTGCCGTTTATCTGGCCCAGGTCGGCTACCAAGAGGCGCCGGAACTGGCTGCGTTGCGGGCGCGAACCAAGGGCATGAGTGGAAGCCTGATGCAGGTAGCGCCCGAGCAGGGCGCCCTGCTGGCCATGCTGGTGCGCCTGATGGAGGCACGGCGCTGCCTGGAAATCGGCGTCTACACCGGATACTCGTCCCTGGCCGTGGCCCTGGCGCTGCCGCCCGAGGGCCGCATCACCGCCATTGACCGTCACGAGGAGTGGACCGACGTGGCCCGTGACGCCTGGACGGCTGCCGGCATGGCGCAGAAGGTCGAGTTGCGGTTGGGTGACGCTTTGGGCGAGTTGCAGGCGTTGATCGAGCGGGGGCGCGAGGGGTACTACGACTTTGCGTTCATCGACGCCGACAAGGTCAACCATCGCGCCTACTACGAAGCCTGCCTGCGCCTGTTGCGGCCGGGCGGGGTCGTGGCCATCGACAACGTCCTGTGGCACGGCAAGGTGGCCGATCCTGCCGTGGACGACGCCGACACCACAGCCATCCGCGCGTTCAACGCTTTTCTGCCCGATGACCGGCGGGTGGATTTCTGCATGATTCCGGTCGGTGATGGCTTGACCCTGGCCCGTAAGAAGCCCTAAAAGGCTGCCCCTTCCGCAGTGGCGGCCCGACAGGAGGTCAGCACTCCACCGGGCGGCGCAATTGTCTTCATTTATTCGCGCACAAGGAGCGCTGGCGGGGAGGCAAAAGCCTTTTTTTGCGGGCCAAAGGGCAGGGAGAGTCTTGCTTTGGCCCGAAAAGCGGGAGACACTTCGCCCGCCGCCGGCCCGAGGGCTGCGGAGGGGGGCAGGACCGGGTGTGCCGTCGGGGCCCCGGATGAGATCGAGTTTGGACAAACAGTTATATCTATCGACCCAAGGAGAGTTACAGCATGAACAAGAGCGATCTCGTCGACGCCGTTGCCGCCGACACCGGGCTGACCAAGGCTGACGCCACGAAGGCCGTGGACGCGCTCTTCGACGCCGTCACCGGCGCCCTGAAGGCTGGTGACGAAGTGCGCCTGGTCGGTTTCGGCACCTTCGCCGTGTCCGAGCGCGCCGCCCGCACCGGCAAGAACCCCCGCACCGGCGAGGAAATTCAGATCGGCGCGTCCAAGCAGCCGAAGTTCAAGCCCGGCAAGGGCCTGAAGGACGCGCTGAACTAAGACCGCGATCCGTGTTCAGCGTGCCCCCGCTTCGGCGGGGGCACGCTGTTTTTATGCGCGCCTCCAGCGTGGTTTCCAGTGCGCGCTTTCAGCCTAGTTTCCAGTGCGCGCTTTCAGCGCGGGGCCGCCATGCAACCTGTGTTGTTGTGGCTGGCGCCGGTGTGGACTATAAGATTGCAACGTCGGTCCGTTTCGTTGCAGAAATCGGAGCGCGTTCCTATATACATGCCGGGGTGGCCGGTTCTGCCGCCGTCCCGACACCAAGACCCTTATTACAAAGACGGGCCAGTGGCCTGAATGACGCTTGCGGTCGCGCAAAGCTGACGTCCCCTTTCAGACGTTCCATTCAGGATCGATGGCCTGTTGAGGCACCGCGTGCGTCTCCGCATCGCGGCGCAACCAGCCGGAGACGGTTTCATGGACCGGCCTGCCGACCCGCAGGCGGGCACGGCGTATGTGCCGCAGGTCCAGGTGTCGCTTCGGCGGGACCGTTCAACAGTCATAGGAGACTGCCACGTGGCCAAGGAAGAACTTATTGAATTTGGTGGTACCGTCGTTGAAAAGCTTCCCAACGCGATGTTCCGCGTCAAGCTTGAGAACGACCACGAAATCCTGGCGACCACCGCCGGGAAGATGCGCAAGCACCGCATCCGCGTCAGTGTCGGCGACCGGGTCGACATTGAAATGACGCCCTACGACCTGAGTCGTGGCCGCATCAAGTTCCGTCACAAGAACTAAGGTCGTTCGCGCGCTTTGATGGGCAGAGCGTTATCCGATCATCCCTGATCGAGAACGCCGCTCAACAGCCGCCGATTGCATACCGCCAAGACAGCACGACCCGCCAGCGTTCCGAAGCTGGAGGGTCGTTTGCGTTTGGGCCGCTGGAAAGGTTGTGGCTGGTGGAACGGTAGCCGAGCGGGTCAGACCCTCGCCGTCAGACCCCCGCCGTCAGACCCCCGCCGTCAGGGCACCGCCGTCAGGGCAGGGCGGTCCGACCGTTCGCGCTGGGCGGCGCTGATCGCCTTGGTGCGGTTGTTGACCCCGTAGGCCCGCAGGATCGCCGTCATGTGCACCTTGACGGTGGCTTCGGCCAGATCCAGCCGTTCGGCGATTTCCTTGTTCGATAATCCCTCGATCACCAAGTCGAGCACTTCCCGCTGCCGCCCGGTCAGGGCCACGGCGCCGGACGTCTGGCGTTGGGGGTCGGCGCTGCCGACAGACGCCGGGAGAGCGCTCGGTCGGACTGTCGCCTTGCCAGCCCCGACGGCGTCGGCGACTTGCGCCGGCACGTACAGGCCACCGGCCAGGATCAGCGAAATGGCGGCCCGCAGCACGTCCTCCGGCAGGGACTTGGGGAGATAGCCCGAGGCTCCGTTGGACAGGGCGCGCAGGGCCGTTTCCGCACTTTCGTCGGCCGACACCACGGCCACCGGCACGCTCGGCAGGCGGGTCTTGATCTGGCGCAGGGTCTCAAACCCCTCGCTGTCGGGCATGGACAGGTCGAGCAGGATCAGGTCGATGTCGGGATGGTTGGCCACGTGCTCAAGCGCCTGGGCTGCCGAGTCCGCGTCCAGGATCGTCGTGTCAGTCCGGATGTGTTCCAGGGACAGCGACAGGGCGCGCCGTACCAGGGGATGATCGTCGGCGACCAGGAACTTCATGTGGGGTACTCCGGCCAAAGGGTCTGACGCCCCGGCCCATGGGGGACAAGGCGGCGCCCGCGGCGCGACGGCTCAAACGGTTTCAAGGAAAGCGGGTCCGCGTGGTCCCGTCAAGACCTCACACCATAGTCCCTGTTGCCTACGCCTTTGCCGTCGCGGGCGGTGTCATGCAGCGTAAGGTTCTAATCATAGGTGAGTAAACACTAAAAGGGTGCGTTGCAAGCCGCTGTAGTTGTCGTCGCTTATCAATACGACCTGCGTGGTCCCGTCCGGCAGGGCCGCTGTGGCGATGGCCTCGAAGTTGTCGTTGACCGGCGGGTGCGCCAGGGTCAGGACCACCGGGCCGTCAAGGAGCCCCCCCGCAACCAGACTGTCGGCCGGGATACGGCGCACGCGGCTGGAAAAGCCGAACGGAATGGCGAAGTAGCGTTCCAGCACCAGAAGATCGCCATTGGCCGCCACGGCTGCGCCGGTCGGGCGGTAGCCGTCGCTCAGGGCGAGGTCCATGGGCTGCCAGTCGGAAAGGGTGGCGGTCCCGGTGGGAATGCCGATCCAGCCCTTGGTCCGGCCGCGCCCGGTATCGCCTTCGAGGAACGTGATGATGCGACCATCGGGCAAGCGGGCCATGGCCTCGAATCCGTTGTTGTAGGCGGCATCGTGCCCCTCGGGAAGCGGGACATCGACCGGCGGCGCGCTGAACGGTGGGTCGGCCGGCGGATACAGCCACAGCCGATGCTCGCGCTCGAAGGTAACCAGATGGCTGCCATCGGGCAGGGCGAGGATCTCCTCGGCGTCGCGCATCTGGCCGCGCCGCAGGGGGACGCCGTCCAGGCCGGGCAGGACGCCGAACCGGGGCTCTGAAAACGTGACGCCGTCTGGCGTGGAGTGCCCCGCCTGGACGCGTAGCCAGTATCCACGGTCGGACACCGCGGTCAGTGCACCGTCCTGCAAGGCGACGCCGGACCAGCCGCCAAAACGGGGTTCCGATGATGACAGGGTGACGGCCGCCTCAATCCCCGGTGCTGTCCACGGTGCGCCATCATGGTACAGGCGGGCGGCGGAGAAGGCATCGCCGGTCGGGCGGGCGGCCATGGGCGGCGGGGGCGTACAACCCAGCACCACCCCAATCACCACGAGGGCGACGGCCACGCACCGGACCCGGCGGAACAGCGGGGTTCGATGCATGGCCGATCCTTTCAGAAAACAGGATTACTTCAGCGAGTCGAAGCCGGCGGTGAAGCCCTTCAGCGACAACGGCGCGGTGACCACGCCACCCCCAGGAGCAACAAAGGAGATCCCCAGGATGTTCCCGGACTTCATGCGGGTGATGGTTTCGGCCTCGACCGGCACGATGGTCTGGCAACCGTTGGGCAGGCACTGGATGTAGGGGATGCGCGCGCCCGGACCGTCATCCACCTTGATGGCCAGCCCCTCGGTCAGGATGACGCCAAGCGGCACGCGGACCAGGAACTGCGCGTCGCCCTGCGGTGGCCGGGCGATGGCGACGACGACCGGCTGGTTGTTTTCCTTGTTCCGGATGCTCTGGCTGATGTTGCACAACTGGCCGCCTTCGACCTGTTCGCAGCCGACGGTCCAGTCCCCGAACTTCTGGCCCTGCTGGGGCTGTGCGGCGGCCGGCCCCGCAGCGGCGACGGTAACGGCAACGGCGAGAAGGGCGGCGCCGAGAACGGGACGGATAACGCTGTCAAGGATGTGCACGTTGGCTCCTGCGAGCGGTTGGATAAAGCCCCCAGAACGTGAGCCTTTTCGCTGCGAAAAGCAACAGGGCCAGCATTCGGCCGCTCTACCGCTGCGATCACGGACCCGTGCTTCACGGTGTTGTGAACTCCCGGCGGCTTGCGTTCAGGCGCCATGTGCGCAGACTTAGGGGACGCAGGCGCAAGGGAGACCACAATGCTGATCCGTATTCGCCGACCGTCCGACATCGCTGAACGGGACGTCACCCCCCACCGGCTGTTTCTGAGCCGCCGCAGCTTCATTGCCGGGGCGACCGCGCTCGGCGCCATTGGGGCGGGTGTTGGTCCGGCTGCCGCCGCCGTGCTGCGCGATGGAAAGCTGCCGCCTTTGGATGGCGTCGCTGAAAGCCCGCTGTCCACCGACGAGGACCCGACGCCCTACAAGGATGTCTCGTCCTACAACAATTTCTATGAGTTCGGCACTGGCAAGGAAGATCCCGCCCGCAACGCTCACAGCCTGAACACCCGGCCATGGGCGATCACCGTGGACGGTGCGGTGGAGCGGCCGGGCGTGCTCGACATCGAAACGCTGCTGGCCGACTTCGCGTTGGAGGAACGCATCTATCGCCTGCGCTGCGTCGAGGCGTGGTCCATGGTGGTGCCGTGGGTGGGGGTGCCGCTGGCGGCCGTCATCGACCGCTTTGCGCCGACCTCCAACGCCAAATACCTGCGCTTCGAGACGCTGCACGACCCCGCGCAGATGCCCGGCCAGCGGTCGAGCGCCCTGCCGTGGCCCTATGTGGAGGGCCTGCGCATCGACGAGGCGGTCCACCCGCTGACCATCCTGGCGGTCGGCCTGTACGGGTCGGTGCTGCCCAACCAGAACGGCGCCCCGGTGCGTCTGGTGGTGCCATGGAAGTACGGCTTCAAGAGCATCAAGTCGGTGGTCCGCATGACGTTCCAGGAAAAGCCGCCGACCACCACATGGATGGCGATGGCCCCCAACGAGTATGGCTTCTACGCCAACGTCAATCCCGAGGTCGATCATCCCCGTTGGTCGCAGTCGCGCGAGCGGCGCATTGGTGACTTCCTGAAGCGCCCGACCCCGATGTTCAACGGATATGCCGACGAGGTGGCGTCCCTGTACGCCGGCATGGACCTGGGCAAGAGCTTTTAGATGACCCTCAAGCGCGCGCTCAAGCCACTGGTGTTCGCCGCCGCCCTGCTGCCGCTGGCGTGGCTGGTCGGGCAGGGCGTGACCGGCGGGCTGGGTGCCAATCCCATCGAGGCGACCACCCGGTACCTGGGCGACTGGGCGCTCAACATGCTGCTCATCACCCTGGCGGTGTCGCCGGTGCGCCGGCTGACAGGGTGGGGCGCGGTGGCCCGCCTGCGCCGCATGATCGGGCTGTTCGCGTTCTTTTACGCCTTCCTGCATGTGATGAGCTATGTCGGGCTGGACCAGTTCTTTGCTTGGCGCGAGATCTGGGCCGACGTGGTCAAACGCCGCTACATCACCGCCGGCATGGTGGCCTTCGTCATCTTGACGGCGCTGGCCGCCACATCGCCCAAGGCGGCGGTGCGGGCGCTGGGCGGGCGGATGTGGCAGCGGCTGCACCGGTTGGTCTACGGGGCCGGTGTTCTGGTGATTGTTCACTACTTTTGGATGATAAAGGCAGACCCCACGCGGCCGGCTATTTACGCCGTGGTTCTGGCTGTTCTGCTGGCCGAGCGTGTGGGGCGGCGGATGGTTGCGCAACAAGCGCCTCGGGCCGGGCGATCCTTGCGCGAACCGGCCCGATCCCGGCGATAGCCGTTTGCACCGGGCTCGCCTGGGGGGTATGGTCCACCAGGGGAATGTACTATCGCATGCGCGCAGCCCAGGGCCGCGCATACGTCCAGGGGGTTGTGCGGGTGACGGTTCAGGCAAACAACGGTTCGGTCAATCACCAGTGGGCGGAACTGGTTCCGGACCTCCTCTGCCTGTGCGAGGACGGGGTCATGACCTTCGTCAATGGCGCCGGGCTGCGTATGCTCGGCGCCTCAACTGCGCATCAGTTGATTGGTCGTCCGCTGGCCGACATCGTGCACGCTGATTACGCGCCGCTGCTGGAGGAGGGGCTGGACCTTCTGTTCGGCGACGACTACCTGCCGTTGATGTTTGCCCGCATGGATGGCTCGGCCATGGAGGTCGAGGTGCGCGCCCAGGCGGTGGCCGGGACCGACGAGACGACCGTGTTGATCCATGCCCGCGACATCACCGAACGCATGGTTTCGGTCAATCACGTCCTGGAGAGCGAGCAGCGCTACCGCAGCCTGGTCAACCTGGCGCTGGACATGATCTGCCTGGTCAACAACGGCGAAATCCGGCTGATCAACCTGGCCGGCCAGAAGTTGCTTGAGCATGAGGAATCGGACGCCCTGATCGGCCGCCCGGTGCGCGACATGGTGCACCCGGACTATCACGCCATTCTCGACCTTGGCCTGGATACCCTGGCCGAGGAAACGTCCCTGGTGCCGCTGAAGCTGATCACCGCCCATGGCGAGGCTGTGGATGCCGAGATGCGGGTGCGCGCCCTGGAACAGGTCGGCGCCTATATGATCGAGGCGCGCGACATCCGCCAGCGCCTGCGCTCGGCCGAGGCCATTCGCGAGCGCGAGGCACGTCTTCAAGGCATCCTCGACACGGTGGCCGAAGGCATCGTCACGGCCGACGAGATGGGCCGCATCCAGTCCTTCAACCGCGCCGCCGAGCGCATCTTTGGACGTACCGCCAAGCAGGTGGTGGGACAGAACCTGTCGATCCTGATGCCCGCCCCGGACGCCGCCGGTCATGACAGTTACCTGTCCAAGTATCGGGGCGGTGGCGGCGGGGCCATGCTGGGCCGCAGCCGTGAACTGATCGGCCTGCGCGCCGATGGGTCGGAGTTCCCGATCGAACTGAACATCTCGGAACTGCGCCTGGGCAAGGCGCGGCTGTTTACCGGCATCATCCGTGACATCACCGAGCGCAAGCAGGCCCAGGAGGCTGAGCAGCGCTACAAGCACGAATTGGAAGTCCAGGTCGAGGAACAGACCCGCGACATCCGGCGCATGAGCCGTCAGGTCCAGGGCATTCTCGACTCGGCCGGCGACGGCATCATCGGGGTTGATCTGGACGCCCGCATCACCTTTGCCAACCCGGCTGCCGCCGCCGTCCTTGGATGGTCGGACAAGGATCTGCCGGGCCGTCTGGCCGACGAGGTGTTCCGCTATGCCGATGGCCCCCGCGCCGGGCGCGGCGTGCCGGTGCGTGCCGCCCTGCGCCGGGGCGTGTTCAACGAACGCACGGAACTGATGCTGACCCGCGCCAACGGAACGGCGGTGGCGGCCGAATACGGGTCCAGCCCCATCGAGGACGAAGGCGAGCGCACCGGCGCCGTGGTGGTGTTGCGCGACATCACCGAGCGCAAGGCCGCCGAGGAACGCCTGCGGGTCGCCGCGGCGGTGTTCGACACGACCGTCGAGGGCGTCATCGTGTGCACGCCCGATGGCGTCATTACGATGGCCAACCCGGCGCTCAGCCGCATCCTTCGCCCGCCACCCGGCACGGCGCTGGGCGACTCGGTGCAGGCCGTGCTGTTCGCCGAGTCTCCGCAGCTCTGGAACGATGTGATTGAGGCCTTGCGCATCATCGGCCACTGGGAGCACGAGTTCTGGAGCCATCGTCTGGATGGCGATGCTTTTGCGACCCGGCTGGTCGCCTCGCCGGTGGCCGCGCAGGATGGCGTGTTCGGGTCCGTGGTGCTGGTGGTCAACGACATCACTCAGCGCAAGCGTGACGAGGAACGCATCCGCTATCAGGCCAACTACGACATGCTGACCGGCCTGCCCAACCGCACGCTGTTCCATGACCGGCTGGACCAGGCTGTGCGCAACGCGCGGCGGTCGGGGCAGGGCATGGCGCTCATGTTCATCGACCTCGACGGGTTCAAGGCGGTCAACGACACCCTGGGGCACGAGGCTGGCGACATGGTCCTCAAGGGGGCCGCCGAACGGCTGGCCCAGTGTGTCCGCGACAACGATACCGTGGCCCGCCTGGGCGGCGACGAATTCACCGTCATCATGACAACGATCACCGGTCCCGGCGGCGCCGCCATCGTCGCGCAACGCATCATCGAGAGTCTTGAGGTGCCATTCGACCTCGGCGGGCGGGTAGGAAACATTTCCGGCAGCATCGGTATCGCGGTCCTTCCCGAACATGGTGACACCGCCGACGACATCCTCCGAAACGCTGATGCCGCCATGTATCACGCGAAGGATCAGGGGAAGGCCAATTTCCAGTTCTACCGGCCGGAACTGATGCCGTCCGAAAGTGTGGGGTAGCGGGTAGGTCTTGCGTTCCGCTTGAATTGCGGGCTTCATTGGCTGTACGAATTCCACCAATAAATAACGCGACCGCCCCGAGCGGTCCTCAGGTGAACAGGGTATGGCCGAAGAAAGCAACTCCACGTCCCAGGACAGCGCGGTCAAGCGTCGGCGGCCGATCGAGATCGTGATCGCCGAAAAAAACCCGCTTCTTATGAGCAGCCTGATCAAGTTGTTCGCCGGTGATGAACGATTCACCATGGTGGCGACGACTCCAGACGGCGAACGTTTCCTGTCGGCGGTCGAGCGCCTGGTGTTCGACGTCGGCATCATCGGTTGGGAAATGCCCTACCTGGATGGTCGGGGCGTCCTGCAAACCTTGCAGGGCAAGCCCAACGTGCCCCGGCTGATCGTCTATACCGGCTCGGCTAACCCGGACGTGCCGCGTTTGGCAATGGCCCTGGGGGCGGCCGGGTTCTGCTCCAAGTCCGACCCGCCGGCCCAATTGCTGGAAACCGTCGCGGCGGTGGCCGATGGGCGCATGATGTTCCCGTTCGTCGATGTGTCGCAACTGGCGTCGGACCCGTTTGCCGGCCTGACCCCGCGCGAACGCGAACTGCTGGCCGCCCTGGCCGGCGGGCTGACCAACGCGCAGATCGCCGGCAAGCTGGACATCTCGCTCAATACCGTGAAGTTCCACCTCAAGAACCTCTACGACAAACTGGGCGTCTCCAATCGCGCCCAGGCCGTGGCCCATTACCTGAAGGGCAGGGACGGCCGGTAAACGGGAAATCGCGGGCGCGTATACCCTCGCATCCGCAGCATGACGGGCGCCCGCCGCAAGGCAGGGCGCCCGTTTCCGTTGTGTGCGGTGCAAAAGATCATGGTGCACCCCACCCGAGGGTGTTGTTTTGTGTCCACCCGCAAGATTTTTCGGGCCACCCCCGGCGGGTGTTCCTACCCGTGCCCCACCCCCCTAGTCTGGATGAAACCAGAAAATGGGGAAACGCCGCCATGACCGCCCAGACGACCCTGCCGCCGAATGTGTCCGCCGAGGTTCCGCGCACGCCGCTGTTCACCTACGGCCTGCGTACCATCACCGAAGCTGCCGCCATCGCCACCTACGACTGGATCGGCCGTGGGGACAAGGAAGGCGGCGACGGCGCGGCCGTGGACGCCATGCGCCTGGAGCTGAACCGCCTGCCCATCGACGGCGTGGTGGTCATCGGGGAAGGCGAAAAGGACGAGGCGCCCCTGCTGTTCAACGGCGAGCAGATCGGCAACCCGCGCCACAAGATGCAGTTCGACATCGCGGTTGACCCGGTCGAGGGCACGTCCTACATGGCCAAGGGCATGACCAACGCCCTGGCGGTGATCGCCATGGCGCCGCGCGGCACCATGTACGTGCCCGGCCCGTGCTTCTACATGGACAAGTTCGCCGCGCCGCCGGCCGTGCGGGGCAAGATCGACCCCTATGCCCCGACCGGCGAGAAGCTGCGCATCATCGCCAAGGAAACCGGCAAGCCGATCTCTGAGATTACCGTGTTCGTGCTGGAAAAGCCGCGTCATAAGCAGATCATCGAGGACATCTACAAGGCCGGTGCGCGCACCGCCCTGTATCCGGCCGGTGACGTCGCGGGTGCCCTGATGGCTTCCATCCCCGACAGCGGCATCGACTGCATGATGGGCACCGGCGGGACGCCAGAGGGCATCATGACGGCCTGCGCCATCCGGGCGCTCGGCGGCGAGTTCATGGGCCGCATGGACCCGCAGCTCAACAGTGAGCGCATCGCCGTCGAGGAAGAGGGCATCGACACCACCCGGTGGCTGCTGCGCGATGAACTGGTGACCTCGGACAACGTGTACTTCTGCGCCACCGGCATCACCACCGGCTTGCTGCTGGAAGGCGTCGAGCGCAAGCGCGGCACCGTGCGCACCCAGACCCTGATGGTGTCGGGCCTGAGCGGAGAACGCCAGGTGCTGACCACGTATCACAAGACCGCCGTCCAGGCCTGAGGAAGCAAACCCGCGATGCCGACCAACCGCCAGCTCGACAGGCCTGTCATTCTCGGAATCGTCGGTGACTCGGCGGCCGGGAAGACGACCCTGGCTGCCGGCATCGCGGCCATCCTCGGCCCCGAGCGGGTCGCCACGGTGTGCACTGACGACTACCACCGTTTCAACCGCGTGGAGCGCAACGCCAACGGCATGTCGGCGCTCGACCCGCGCGGCAACTACATCGACATCATGGAGCAGCACATCCAGTTGCTGCGGGCCGGCAAGCCCATCCTGAAGCCGGTGTACAATCACGCCAACGGCGCGCTGGAGGCGCCCGAGTACATCGCCCCCCGCGACTACATCATTGTCGAGGGACTGCTCGGCTACTCCACCCGCGCCTTGCGCGACTGCTACGACGTCAAGGTGTTCCTGGAGCCTGAGGACGAGCTACGGACCTCGTGGAAAATCCAGCGCGACACCACACGGCGCGGCTATACGGAAGACCAGGTGCGGCGGTCGCTGGAAAAACGCCAGTTCGACAGCGTCACCTTTATCCGGCCGCAACGCACCTTTTCGGACATGGTGGTCAACTTCCACCGTCCATCCAACAACCAGGAGGCCAGCGGCGGGCAGCTCAACGTCCGTCATACTCTGCGCCCGACCCTGCCGCATCCGGATCTGACCCCAATCATCGAAGGGTCGAAAAACGGTATCCGTCTTGAACTCGCTCGGGATATAGATGGCAAGCCCGTCGATGTCCTGGAAATTGAGGGTGACTTGGGCGACCGGCGGGCCAAGGCGATGGAGGATCTGGTGTGGAATCTCATTCCGGAAGCCAGCCATCTGCGGACCAACCTGGGCCAGTACCAGGATGAAACGCAGCAAACCCGGATGAGCCACCCGCTTGCCTTGTCGCAGTTGCTCATCACGTACCACCTGGTGAAGGCGGCCATGGGCCACTATGCCATTTGATGATCTCGGGGATTTGAAATGAACGCACAGACGATCAGCCATGCCGACCTGGCCAATGCCGTCCGTTTTCTGTCGGCCGATGGCGTGGGCAAAGCCAACTCCGGTCATCCGGGCATGCCGATGGGGATGGCCGATGTTGCCGCCGTCCTCTTCACGCGCTTCATGAAAGTGGACCCGGCCGAGCCCAAGTGGCCGGATCGTGACCGCTTCGTGCTGTCGGCCGGGCATGGTTCCATGCTGCTGTACAGCCTGGGCTACCTGATGGGTTACCGTGACCTGACCATCGACCAGCTCAAGAATTTCCGCCAGTTCGGTGCGCTGACCGCCGGTCACCCGGAATTCGGCCATGTGTCCAACGCCGACACCACCACCGGGCCGCTGGGCCAGGGCATCACCAACGCCGTGGGCATGGCGCTGGCGGAAAAGATGCTGGCCGCCCGCTTTGGGTCGGACGTGGTTGACCACTACACCTACACCATCGCCGGCGACGGTTGCCTGATGGAAGGCGTCAGCGAAGAAGCCATCGAACTGGCCGGTCACTGGAAGCTGAACAAGCTGATCGTGTTGTGGGACGACAACGAAATCTGCATCGACGGTGCGGTGTCCGTGTCCTGCACCACCGACCAGATCAAGCGGTTCGAGGCGTCCAACTGGGATACCCAGCAGATCGACGGCCATGCCCCCGAGGCGATTGCCGCTGCCATTGAGAAGGCCCGCACGTCCGACAAGCCGTCGCTGATCGCCTGCCGCACCATTATCGGCAAGGGCGCCCCCGGCGTGGCCGGCACCGAAAAGGCCCATGGCGCCCCGCTGACTGCCGATGACATGGCGGCCGCCCGCGTCGCCATGAACTGGCCCTATGGCCCGTTCGAGGTGCCCGAGGCCGTGCTCGCCAAGTGGCGCGCCGCCGGTGCCAAGGGCGCCGACGACCGTCTGGCTTGGGAAAAGCGCGTCGAGGCTCTGCCCGAGGATGCCAAGGTGGCCTTCGTGCTGGCCCAGCAGGGCCGCCTGCCCGAGGGTTGGGCCGCTGGCCTGGACGATCTGAAGAAGCAGGCCGCCGCCGACAAGACCAAGGTCGCCACCCGCAAGGCGTCCCAGATGTGCCTGGAAAAGATCATCGGCGCGGTGCCGCAGATGGTCGGTGGGTCTGCTGACCTGACGCACTCCAACCTGACCATCACCAAGGCCATGAAGTCGATCACCCCGACCGATTTTTTGGGCGACTACATCCACTACGGTGTGCGTGAGCACGCCATGGGCGCGATCATGAACGGTCTGGCCCTGCACGGCGGGTTCATTCCCTACGGCGGCACCTTCCTGGTGTTCACCGATTACTGCCGCCCGGCCATCCGCATGTCGGCCCTGATGGAACAGCGGGTCATTTATGTGATGACCCACGACTCCATCGGCCTGGGCGAAGACGGCCCGACCCACCAGCCGGTCGAACACATCCCGTCGCTGCGCGCCATGCCCAACCTGCTGGTGTTCCGCCCGGCCGACGTGATCGAGACGGCCGAAGCCTGGCAGCTTGCTCTGGAAAACACCCGTCGTCCCAGCGTCCTGGCCCTGTCGCGTCAGAACCTGCCGATGGTCCGCGAATACACCACGGAAAACCTGTCGGCCAAGGGCGGCTACATCCTGTCCGAGCCCGAGGACGGCACCCGCGACGTGACCATCATCGCCACCGGCTCCGAGGTCGAGATCGCGCTTCAGGCCCAGGTCATGCTCAACAGCCTCGGCGTGAAGGCGGCCGTTGTGTCCATGCCGTGCTGCGAGCTTTTCGACGAGCAGCCGACGGACTATCGTAAGACGGTTCTCGGCCAGGGCTTGCGCATCGCCATCGAGGCGGCCGGCGTCTACGGCTGGGAACGCTACGTCGGGCTTGACGGTGCGGTGATCGGGATGCGTTCCTTCGGAGCGTCCGCCCCGATTGCGGACCTTTACAAGCATTTCGGCATTACCGCAGAGGCCGTGGCCGACGCCGCCATGACCCGCCTCAAGCGCTAACGCCCAAGGGAGAGACTTTCGATGCCTCTTATTTCTCTGCGCCAGCTTCTGGACCACGCCGCTGAAAACGGCTACGGCCTGCCCGCCTTCAATGTGAACAACATGGAGCAGGTCAAGGCCATCATGGAGGCCGCCAAGGCCACCAACAGCCCGGTGATCCTCCAGGGTTCGGCCGGCGCCCGCAAGTATGCCGGCGAAGCCTTCCTGCGCCACCTCATCCTGGCCGCCCTCGAAGAATACCCCGACATTCCGGTGTGTATGCACCAGGACCACGGCACGTCGCCGGCGGTGTGCATGCGCTCCATCCAGTCGGGCTTCTCCTCGGTCATGATGGACGGCTCGCTGATGACCGACGGCAAGACCCCGTCGTCCTACGAGTACAACGTCGCCACCACCAAATCCGTGGTCGACATGGCCCACGCCTGCGGCGTTTCGGTCGAAGGTGAACTAGGCTGCCTGGGTTCGCTCGAAACCGGCATGGCCGGCGAGGAGGACGGCGTCGGCGCCGAAGGCGTGCTGGATCACTCCAGCCTGCTGACCGACCCCGACGAGGCCGCCGACTTCGTGAGCAAGACCCAGGTTGATGCGCTGGCCATCGCCATCGGCACCAGCCACGGCGCCTACAAGTTCACCCGCCCGCCGACCGGCGACATCCTGGCCATCCAGCGCGTCAAGGAAATCCACGCCCGCATCCCCAACACCCACCTGGTGATGCACGGATCTTCCTCGGTCCCGCAGGATTGGCTGGAGATCATCAACAGCCACGGCGGCGACATGGGCAAGACCTACGGCGTGCCGGTCGAAGAGATCGTCGAGGGCATCAAGCACGGTGTCCGCAAGGTCAACATCGACACCGACCTGCGCATGGCCTCCACCGGGTCCATCCGCAAGTACCTGACCGACAAGCCGGCCGACTTCGACCCGCGCAAGTACTACAAGGTTGCGCAGGACGCCATGACCGACATCTGCAAGGCGCGTTACGAGGCGTTTGGCGCGGCCGGTCAGGCCGGCAAGATCAAGGCGCTGTCGCTTGAGGTCATGAGCAACCGCTATGCCTCCGGCGAACTGGCTCCGAAGGTGACCGGCGGCAAAGTCGCCGCCGAGTAAATAACTTCCGCCGTGTCCCCCGGAGGGAAACCTCCGGGGGACCGGTGAACCGAGGAAGACCGACACATGACCGTCAAGATCGCACCGAGCATCCTGTCCGCCGATTTCGCCAAGCTGGGCGAGGACGTGCGCGCCATCGACGCCGCTGGCGCCGACTGGATCCACATCGACGTGATGGATGGCCACTTCGTGCCCAACATCACCATCGGCCCCGCCGTCGTGAAGGCCCTGCGCCCGCACTCGGCCAAGGTGTTCGACGTGCATCTGATGATCGACCCGGTCGATGCGTACATCGAAGAATTCGCCAAGGCGGGGTCGGACATCATCACCGCCCATGCCGAAGCCGGAAAGCACCTCCACCGCACGCTTCAGGTCATTCGGAGCTTTGGCAAGAAGGCCGGCGTGTCGCTCAATCCCGGCACCCCGGAAAGCGCCATTGAATACGTGATGGATGACGTGGACCTCATCCTGGTCATGTCGGTCAATCCGGGCTTTGGCGGCCAGAGCTTCATTCCGTCGCAGCTTGAGAAGATCCGCCGCATCCGCCAGATGATTGGCGACCGCCCGATTGACCTCCAGGTTGATGGTGGCGTCAATCCCGAGACGGCCCGCCAGTGCATCGCCGCTGGCGCCAACGTCCTGGTGGCCGGCAGCGCGGTGTTCAAGGGCAACGACTACGCCAACAACATCATGGCGCTGCGCGGTTAAACACCCCGGAGATCCCGCCAGAGATCCTGGCGGTTGGAGAGGGGCGAAGGCGTGGTGCGTCCGCTGCCGTCCTGCCAGCCGTCGGGTATTGGCCCCCCAGGTCCAGGGGCCAAGAACCCCCCTTCGCAATGGCCGGCGGAGGGGGGTTCGCTTATTCATACCGGCCGACGCATGATTTCATGCGTCGGTTGGCAAGGGCGACTGCCCGCCGCGCCTCATGGCGCGTGAAGCCTGTGTGGCGCCTGAACGCGAATGTGCCGGGTCAATTCATTGGCCCGGCGACATCAAGCGTATAGCAACGGCCCTCACTGTCACAAAACCATAACCTCTCTGTCACAAAGGGTTCGTCGTCCATGAGTAAAGTGCGGGTGTTCTCAGCCGGCGGAATTCTCCGTTTGGCCGAGTGTCCAGCATTCGGAGGTTCCCTTGCTCAAGAAGACTCTCGCCCTCGCCGCCGTGGCATCCGTCGCGACCGTTGCCATTGCCGGTGCCGCCCAGGCGCGCGACCAGATCCGCATCGTCGGGTCGTCCACCGTGTATCCGTTCACGACCGTGGTCGCCGAGAACTTCGGTCGCGGCACGGGCTTCAAGACCCCGATCATCGAGTCCACCGGAACCGGCGGCGGCTTCAAGCTGTTCTGCGCCGGCGTGGGCACCGATCACCCCGATTTCACCAACGCCTCACGCCCGATCAAGAAGTCCGAGTTCGAGACCTGCGCCAAGAACGGCGTCGCCGAGATCGTCGAGCTGCGCATCGGCTATGACGGGCTGGTGATGTCCAACTCCAAGCAGGCCGAGCCGATGACGGCGACCCGTGCCCAGATCTTCCTGGCGCTGGCCAAGGAAATTCCGGTGGACGGCAAGTGGGTTGCCAACCCGAACAAAAAGTGGTCGGACGTCGATGCCTCCCTGCCGGCCATCGACATCGAAGTGCTCGGCCCGCCGCCGACCTCCGGTACCCGTGACAGCTTCGTCGAACTGGCCCTGGAAGTTGGGTGCGAAACCTTCCCCGAGGTCAAGGCGCTCGACAAGGCCGGCCACAAGGAAAAGTGCCAGAGCATCCGTGAGGACGGCGCTTTCGTCGAAGCCGGCGAGAACGACAACCTGATCGTTCAGAAGCTCGACGCCAACCCCAAGGCCTTTGGTATCTTCGGCTTCTCGTTCCTGGACCAGAACGGCGACAAGCTTCAGGGCGTGAACGTCGAGGGTGTCACCCCGACCTTCGAGACCATCGCTTCGGGCGAGTATCCGGTGTCCCGTCCGCTGCAGATTTATGCCAAGAAGGCCCACATCGGTGTCATCCCCGGCATGAAGGAATTCCTGGCCGAGTACGCTTCGGACAAGGCCATGGGCGCCAACGGCTACCTGACCGACAAGGGCCTCGTGCCGCTGCCGGCCGACCAGGCCGTCAAGTACCGCAAGAACGCCGTTGAACTCGTCACCATGTCGGCCGGCGACATCTAAGTCTCCGACCACGGAATGCGCGGGGGCCCGGATATGCTCCGACCATGCCTCCGCGCATTTCAATACGTGCTTGAACCGAACTGAAAACCAGGGCACTCCACCACGGAACAAGCGCCCTGGAACGGTTGTCGAGACGAAGGTTTGGCGGTCCCATGCAGATACTCTTCCTGATAGCGGTCGTTCTTGGCCTGATGTTGATCGGCTTCCGCTTCGGCCGTCTCCGCTCGGTGCGGGTGACGGGCGGCGATGCCCGGCAGCTTCACTCCCTGCCGACCTACTACGGCCTCTATGTCGCGCTGTGGTGCGGCCTTCCCGCGTTGCTGCTGCTTGCCGCCTGGATGGCGCTGGAGCCGACGATCATTCGCATGATCGTGCTCGACAGCCTGCCGCCGGACTTGCTGTTGCAGCCCGACGGGCAGACGATCAACGACGCCCGCCTGAGCCTGCTGCTGACCGACATCCGCAACATCGCCTCGGGCAACATCGCCTCGCAGTCCGAGCCCGCCGTGATCGCCGCGGCCGGGCGCTACGCCAGCCTGCTCCAGGTCAGCTTTGGGGCCATGGTCGTGGTGGTGCTGTCGGTCGCCATGGGGGGCGCAGCCGCCGCGTACCGTTTCATCGCGCCGCAGTTCCGGGCCCGCAACCGGGTTGAGAACATCATCAAGATGATGATGGTGGCGTGCTCGCTGGTCGCCATCCTGACCACGCTCGGCATCATCCTGTCGCTTCTGTTCGAGACCTTGCGCTTTTTTACCGAGGTCCCGGTCACCGAATTCCTGTTCGGCACCAACTGGAGCCCGCAGACCGCCATGCGGTCGGACCAGGTCGGGTCGTCGGGCGCCTTCGGTGCGGTGCCGCTGTTCGCCGGCACCATGATGATCGCCATGATCGCCATGACCGTGGCCGTGCCCATCGGCCTGCTGGCCGCCATCTACATGGCCGAATACGCGCCGCGCAACGTGCGCACCGTGGTCAAGCCGCTGCTGGAGATCCTGGCCGGCATTCCGACCGTGGTGTATGGCTTCTTTGCCGCCCTCACGGTGGCGCCGCTCATCCGCGAGACCGGCGGCCTGCTGGGCCTGAGCGTGTCATCGGAAAGCGCCCTGGCGGCCGGTCTGGTCATGGGCATCATGATCATCCCGTTCGTGTCGTCGCTGTCCGACGACGTCATCACCGCCGTGCCGCAGTCCATGCGCGAAGGGTCCTACGGCCTGGGTGCCACCCGGTCCGAAACCATCAAGCGGGTGATTTTCCCGGCCGCCCTGCCGGGCATCGTCGGCGGCGTGCTGCTGGCCGTGTCTCGGGCCATCGGTGAAACCATGATCGTGGTGATGGCCGCCGGCCTGGCCGCCAACCTGACCGCCAACCCGCTTGAAGCCGTGACCACCGTGACGGTGCAGATCGTGACCCTGCTGGTCGGTGACCAGGAGTTCGACAGCGCCAAGACGCTGGCCGCCTTTGCCCTTGGGCTGCTGCTGTTCACCGTCACCCTGGTGCTCAACGTGATTGCCCTCCATGTGGTCCGCAAATACCGGGAGCAGTACGAGTAATGGCTACCGTGGATGAAACAATGGACACTCGCAGCGCACAGGCGGCGCGCGCCGCACAGGCCGGCCGGTCGCAGATCGCCGAGACCGTGAACGCCGGCCTTGGCCGCCGCTACCGCTCCGAACGCCGCTTCCGCGCCTATGGCGTCCTCGCCATCGTTCTGGCGCTGTCAATGTTGGCCACCCTCTTCGTGACCATCATCAGCAAGGGCTACACGGCGTTCTGGCAGAACTCGCTGAACTTTGAGGTCGCCCTGCCGGCCGATGTCATCGATCCTCAGGGGACGCGTGACCCCAAGGTTCTGGCCAGCGCCAACTACCTTGGCCTTGTCCGTGACGCCCTGCAGGCCCAGTTCCCCGAGGTCGATAGCCGCCAGGAACGGCGTGCCCTGTTCGCCATGCTGTCCGATAGCGCGCCTTATGACCTTCAGGACGCCGTGCTGGACAACCCCGGCGCCATCGGCGGGACGATCAAGGTGCGGGTGTCCCTGGACGATGACTTCGACATGCTGGCCAAGGGCCACATCAACGCCGACCTGCCGCAGGATCAGCGCCGCCTGACCGACGTGCAAGTGGCTTGGTTCCAGTCCCTGGAGCAGCGCGGCATGGTTGAGGCGCATTTCAACACCGCGCTGTTCACCAACGGTGACTCGCGGCAGGCCGAATCGGCCGGCATCCTGGGTGCCGTCGTGGGGTCGTTGTTCGTCGTGGCAGTGACCCTGGCGCTGAGCTTCCCGATTGGCGTGGCGACGGCGGTCTATCTTGAGGAGTTCGCCCCCAAGAACCGCTTCACCGACCTGATCGAGGTCAACATCAACAACCTGGCCGCCGTGCCGTCCATTGTGTTCGGTCTGTTGGGCTTGGCGGTGTTCCTCCAGTTCTTCGGGCTGCCGCGCTCGGCCCCGTTGGTTGGCGGCCTGGTGTTGACGCTGATGACCCTGCCGACCATCATCATCGCCAGCCGCGCCGCCCTGAAGTCCGTGCCGCCGTCCATCCGCGAGGCCGCGCTGGGGCTGGGGGCGTCCAAGCTCCAGATGATTCTCCATCACGTCCTGCCGCTGGCCATGCCGGGCATGTTGACCGGCACCATCATCGGCATGGCCCAGGCCCTGGGCGAGTCCGCTCCGCTTCTGATGATCGGCATGGTGGCCTTTGTGGTCGATATTCCCAACGGCCCGCTGGATCCGGCGACGGTCTTGCCGGTGCAGATCTTCCTGTGGGCCGACAGCCCGGAACGCGCCTTCGTCGAGCGGACCTCGGCGGCGATCATGGTCCTGTTGGCCTTCCTGGTATTCATGAACGCGGCCGCCGTCTGGCTGCGCAAAAGGTTCGAGAGGCGCTGGTAAACCCCATGGCTGAGACACAGATGAAAACCTCACCCTCCGCCCAGACATCCATCGAAATTCCGCCCACGGCCGGATTCCCCCTGGTGTCCCAGGGCGAGGGCGCCAAGATCGCGGCGCGTGACGTCAACGTCTTTTACGGTGACAAGCAGGCGTTGCGGAACATCGCCCTCGACATAAAGCCCAACGAAGTAACCGCCTTCATCGGCCCGTCGGGCTGCGGGAAGTCCACCTTCCTGCGCTGCCTGAACCGCATGAACGACATCATCGACGGCTGCCGCGTGACCGGGTCCATCAATCTGGACGAGGAAGACATCTACCACCGCCGCATCGACGTGGTGCAGTTGCGTGCCCGCATCGGCATGGTGTTCCAGAAGCCCAACCCGTTCCCCAAGTCGATCTATGAAAACGTCGCCTATGGCCCGCGCATTCACGGCCTGGCCCGCAACAAGACCGACCTGGACGAGATTGTGCAAACCTCGCTGGAGCGTGCCGGTCTGCTGGGCGAGGTCAAGGACCGCATGGACCAGCCCGGCACCGGCCTGTCCGGCGGCCAGCAGCAGCGCCTGTGCATCGCCCGCGCCATCGCGGTCAATCCCGAGGTCATCCTGATGGACGAGCCCTGTTCGGCGCTTGACCCCATCGCCACGGCCAAGATCGAGGAACTGATCGACGAACTGCGGCAGAACTACACCATCGTCATCGTCACCCACTCCATGCAGCAGGCCGCCCGCGTGTCGCAGCGCACGGCGTTCTTCCACCTGGGCAATCTGGTGGAGTGCAACGACACCGAACAGATCTTCACCAACCCCCAGCACAAGCTGACCCAGGGCTACATCACCGGGCGCTTCGGCTGATCTTTGAAAGGTGCCCGCCCGTGGTCGCGCGCGACGCCAACGGACATACCGTGCGCTCCTTCGAGGAGGAGCTGAACCAGCTTACCAACATCATCGTGCGCATGGGCGGTCTGGCCGAGGCGCAGTTGGCGGGCGCCATCCAGTCCATCGTGCGGCGGGATTCCGATCTGGCCGCCCGCATGGTCGCGGGGGACGCCCGGATCGATGAAATGGAGCAGGAGGTGCACAGTTTCACCGTGCGCCTGCTGGCCCTGCGCCAGCCTCTGGCCGACGACTTGCGGGCCATCGTCGGGGCGCTCAAGATATCGGCCGAGCTGGAGCGCATCGGCGACTATGCCGCCAACGTCGCCAAACGCGCCCTGGTGCTGAACCAGAACCAGCCGGTCAAGCCGGTCGCCGGCATCCCGCAGATGGGCCGTCTGGTGCAGGAGATCGTCAACGACGTGCTCGACGCCTATGTCGAGCGGGACGTCGAAAAGGCCATGGCCGTGTGGCGCCGTGACGAGGAGGTCGATGAACTCCACACCAGCCTGTTCCGTGAACTGGTGACCTACATGATGGAGGACCCGCGCAACATCACGCCGAGCACCCACCTCATGTTTATCGCCAAGAACATCGAACGCATCGGCGACCACGCGACCAACATCGCCGAGACCATCCATTTCCTGGTCGAGGGCAAGTCGCTGACGCAACGGCGGCCCAAGGGGCGGGACGCCACCCAGTACCGGCCAACGCAAGAGGATTAGAAGGCATGAAACCGTTGGTGATGATCGTCGAGGACGAGGCCGCCCTTGTGACCATGCTGCGTTACAACCTGGAAAAGGACGGTTTCCGGGTGTGTTCGGCCAGTGATGGCGAGGAAGCCCTGGTCGTCGTTGACGAGATGACCCCCGACCTCATCCTGCTCGACTGGATGCTGCCGGTGATGTCGGGCATCGAGGTGTGCCGCCAGTTGCGCCGCAAGCCCCTGACCAAGAACGTGCCGATCATCATGATTACCGCGCGCAGCGAGGAGGCCGACCGCATTCGCGGCCTCAACACCGGCGCCGACGATTACATGAGCAAGCCGTTTTCCATGCCTGAATTGCTGGCCCGCGTGCGTGCCCTGCTGCGCCGCACGACGCCGACCCAGAACAAGGGCTCGCTGAACTTCCAGGACATCGTCATGGACCTGACCGCTCACAGGGTGACCCGTGGCGGCCGGTACATCCACCTCGGCCCGACCGAGTTCCGCTTGTTGCAGTTCCTGATGGAGCACCCCGGCGCGGTGTTCTCGCGCGAGGAACTACTGAACTCCGTATGGGGGCCGGATATCTACGTCGAGCCGCGCACGGTTGACGTCCACATCCGCCGTCTGCGCAAGGCCCTGAACGGCGATACCGACCCCGACGTCATCCGCACCGTCCGCGCCGCCGGCTACGCCCTGGACGCCGACGCCGCCACCAGCATGAGCGAAGTGGGGTAGGGCTGGGAGGGAAGTGAAGCGTGTGTCAAATCCCTTCACTTCCCGCCTACTGGACGCCGGACCCGGCAGCCCTTAAGTAAAGGCCATGTGGCTCCTCATCTTCAAGATCGCCTTCATCCTTCTCGTGGTCGAGGTGTCGATCCGCGTGCTGTCCCGACTGCGCGCCGGTGACACCTCCGACCGCGCCAACCACCAGCGCGGCTGGTGGCTGGTCGGCATCCTCACTGTGACGGTGGCGGTGCTGGCGTGGTTGTAGAAAGGGCCGTTACTCGTCGTAGCTGACCAACGTCGCCACCGGGACGTCCAGCTTTTCGCGGCCCTTGAGGAAGTTCAGTTCGATGATGGCGGCCACGCCGACCACCTCGGCGCCGACCTTGCGGAACAGCTCGATGGCAGCGCTGGCGGTGCCGCCGGTGGCCAGCAGGTCGTCGAGGACCACCACGCGCTGCCCCGGCTTGATGGCGTCGGCCTGGATCTCGATGGTGTCGGACCCGTATTCCAGGTCGTAGGTGTGGCTGATGGTCGGGCCGGGCAGCTTGCCCTTCTTGCGCACCATGATGAAGCCGCACCCCAACTTGAGGGCCAGTGGCGCGGCGGTCAGGAAGCCGCGCGATTCGATGCCGGCCAGAATGTCGGGCTGCCACGCCCGGACTTCCTTGGACAGGCGGCCCATGGTGACCTGCCAGGCGTCGGCATGGGCCAGCAGGGTGGAGATGTCATAGAAGTTGATGCCCGGTTTCGGGAAGTCCGGGATGGAGCGGATGTGGTCCTTGATGTCCATGGGGTCCCCCTGGAGCCGGTGACTGCGAATCGCCCGGATGGTAGCCCACTGACGCTGTGAGGCAACGCTGAAACATTTCGCGTCGCTCATGTTGCGTCGCCACACATGGTTCTAATTGGCTAAAAAGTGATTCGGCTGTTGCACAACATCCGATTAATTTCCTAGGATATACGTTCAGGCAGCCGACCCGGTGAGGGAGTAAGGCGTGGACGTCGCCCAGGTTAATTCCATCCTCCAGTCCTCCTACGAGGATCTCAGCCCGCAGCTGCGGCAGGCCGCGCGCTATCTGCTGGCCAATCCCGAAGAAGTCGCCCTGACCTCCATGCGGCGCATCGCCAGTCATGCCGGGGTCAAGCCGTCCACCATGGTCCGGCTGGCCCGCGCCGTAGGTTTCGAGGGCTTCGAGGAGATGCGCGAGCCCTACCGGAGTTGGTTGCGCGGCGGGGAAGGGGCCTACGAGGCCCGCGCCCGATCCCTGCGCGACCGGGGTGCGGGCGGCATCGAGGATTTGCTACGCGAGATCCAGGAGGCCGACGCCACCGCCCTGGCCGCCGTCGCCGGGCCGGACACCGCCGACGCCGTGATGCGCGCCGCCGAGGCGTTGAACACGGCGCGCCGGGTCTATGTGCTTGGCCTGCGCAGTTGCTATGCGCTGGCCCACTATTTTCATTATGCCTACGGAATGGTGCGCGAGGATGTGCGGCTGGTGGATGGCAGCGGCGGCACGTTCCTCGACAGCTTGCGCGGCCTGGGTCCGCAGGATGTGCTGCTGGCGATCAGTTTCCGGCCTTATACGCGGGACACCGTGCTGGCGCTCGACATCGCGGTCGAGGCCGGGGCCACCGTTGTCGCGTTGACCGACAGCCCTGTCTCGCCGCTGGCGCGTCCGGCCCGGCATGTGCTGCTGGCCGGCACCACCAGCCCCAACTTTTTCCAATCCCTGGTCGCCGCACAGTCGGTCATTCAGCAGGTGCTGGGGGCCGCCGTGGCGTCGGGCGGTGACGACGGCCTGCGCGCCATCAAGGAAAGCGAGCGGCGTTTGAAGCAGTTCGATGCCTACTGGCAGGAACCGCGCCGCCGCCGCCGCGAGGCGGGGGACGGCGAGGGCGTTTATGTGGAGGACCCGGCCAATGACTGATTCCCACGTCTTCCACCGTCACACCAAGGCGACCTATCCGGTGGCCGTGGCCGGCGACGGCATCCACGTGATCGACGCTGACGGGCGGCGTTATATCGACGCCTCGGGCGGGGCGGCGGTGTCCTGCCTGGGTCATTCGGACCCCGACGTGCGGGCGGCGATCAAGGCACAGGTGGATACCCTGGCCTTTGCCCACACCGGCTTTTTCACCAACCAGCCGATGGAGGATCTGGCCGCCGGTCTGGCCTCGCTGGCGCCTGGGGACTTGGACCGGGTGTACCTGGTGTCCGGCGGGTCGGAGGCGGTTGAGGCGGCTCTCAAGATGGCCCGCCAGTACTTCCTGGAGGTCGGCCAGCCGCAACGCTCGCGCCTCGTCGCGCGCCGCCAGAGCTATCACGGCAACACCCTGGGTGCCCTGGCGACCGGCGGCAACCAGTGGCGGCGGGCGCAGTTCGAGCCGCTGTTGATCGACGTCCACCACATCGATCCATGCTACGCCTACCGCTATCAGGCCGAGGGTGAGAGCCTGGAGGCCTACGGCCGCCGCGCCGCCGACGAACTTGAACAGATGCTGCTCGATGTCGGGCCGGACACCGTGGCCGCCTTTATTGCCGAGCCGGTGGTCGGGGCGACGGCGGGGGCGGTGCCCGCCGCGCCGGGCTATCTCAAGCGCATCCGCGAGATTTGCGACCAGTACGGCGTGCTGCTCATTCTGGACGAGGTGATGTGCGGCATGGGGCGCACCGGCACATTATTCGCCTGCGAACAGGACGGCGTGGTGCCGGATCTCCTGTGCGTGGCCAAGGGCCTGGGGGCCGGTTATCAGCCCATCGGCGCGACCCTGGTCAGCGACCGGGTGTATCAGGCCTTTGCGGCGGGCAGCGGGTTTTTCCAGCACGGCCACACCTACATGGGCCATGCCACGGCCTGCGCGGCGGCCAATGCGGTGCTTGCCAAGGTCGGGTCGGCCGCCATGCTGGCCGAGGTGCGGCGCCTGGGCGACGTGCTGCGCGGCCTTCTGGAGGAACGGTTTGGGGACCATCCCCATGTCGGCGACATTCGCGGCCGAGGCCTGTTCCTGGGCCTTGAACTGGTTGCCGACCGGCCGAGCAAACAACCATTCGACCCGGCCAAAAAAGTCCACGCCAAGGTCAAGGCCGAGGCGATGGCCAATGGCCTGATGTGCTACCCCATGGGTGGCACCATCGACGGTGTGCTGGGCGATCACGTCCTGCTGGCCCCGCCGTTCATCTGCACCGACGCCGACCTTGCGACCATCGTGGACCGGCTGGCCCAGGCCGTCGGTGTGGCGACGCTGAAGGGAGGGGCGGCATGACCGAAGCGCCGCTCATCATCGCGGTGGCCCCCAACGGGGCGCGGCGGCGGCAGGCCGACCATTCGGCGATCCCCGTCACGGCGGCAGAAACGGCGGCCACGGCGGCCCTGTGCGCCGAGGCTGGGGCCAGCCTGCTGCACCTGCATGTCCGCGACCGTGACGAGAACCATATCCTCGACGCCGATGCCTACCGCGACGCTATTGCCGCCGTGCGTAAGGCGGTCGGCAACCGCATGATCGTGCAGATCACCACCGAGGCGGTCGGCCACTACAGCCAGGCCGAACAGATGGCCGTGGTGCGCGCGGTGCGCCCCGAGGCGGTGTCGGTGGCCCTGCGCGAACTCATCCAGACTCCCGAGGACGAACCCGAGGCGGCGGCGTTCCTGGCCGAACTGGCAAACGACGACGTGATGGTCCAGCACATCGTCTATACCCCGTCCGAGGTCACCCATTTGCGCGGGCTGATGCGGCGCGGCGTGGTGCCCGACGACCGGCCGCCGTTCCCTTTGTTCGTCCTCGGTCGTTACAGTGCGGGACAGGTGTCCAGTCCGGCCGATCTGCTGCCGTTTCTCCATGCCTGGGGTGACGCCGGGCCGTGGGCGATGTGTGCCTTTGGCAGGCGCGAAGCGGCGTGTACGGCGGTGGCGGCGGGCCTGGGCGGTCATGTGCGCGTTGGTTTTGAGAACAACCTGTGGCTCCCCGATGGCGGAGTCGCCGCCCATAATGCCGATCTGGTGGCCCTGGCCGCCCAGGCCGGCGCCCTGGCCGGACGGGCGCCAGCCACGGCGGAAGCCGCGCGGACCCTGCTGCATCCCCCGCCCGCGACACCATCAAATGTCCAAGGCGATTGAAACGGGACATCTTGTGTGGTTGGCTTTGTTAAAGAGTTCAAAGGCTTGCTCTTCTCGTCTGACGCGGGACGGCGGCCGGTTCCAGGGGGACGCGGGTACCATGCCCGCCGACCCATTCTTCGGGCCTCGCCCCGGATTTTATAACCCTCTGTGGAGGACAAGCATGAAGACGCTCACTCTTATTGGTCTGTCTGCGGCTCTCGCGACCGGCATCGCCATGACGGCGGGATCCCTGCCGGCGGCCGCGCAGCAGCAGTTCATCACCATCGGCACCGGTGGCGTCACCGGCGTGTACTATCCCACCGGGGGGGCGATCTGCCGCCTCGTGAACCGCAACCGCAAGGAACACGGCATCCGGTGTTCGGTGGAGTCGACCGGCGGTTCGGTCTACAACGTCAACACCATCAGCCAGGGTGAGCTGGACTTCGGCGTCGTGCAGTCCGACGTGCAGTACTACGCCATCGAAGGCACCGAGCAGTTCAAGGACAGCGGCGCCGTCAAGGACCTGCGTTCGGTCTTCTCGCTGCATCCCGAGCCGTTCACCGTGGTCGCCCGCAAGGACGCCAACGTCACCAACTTCGAAGACCTCAAGGGCAAGCGCGTCAACGTCGGCAACCCCGGTTCCGGCCAGCGCGGCACCATCGAGGTCCTGCTGCCGGAAATGGGCTGGACGATGGACGCCTTCTCGCTGGCGTCCGAGTTGAAGGCCTCCGAGCATGGCCAGGCTCTGTGCGACAACCGCATTGACGCGTTCGTTTACACCGTCGGCCATCCGAACGGCTCTATCCAGGAAGCGGCCTCGTCCTGCGACGTCAACCTGGTGAACGTGAGCAACAAGGCCGTCGACAAGCTGGTTGCCGACAACCCCTACTATTCGACCGCAACCATCCCCGGTGGCATGTACCGCGGCACCGATGCCGACGTGACGACCTTTGGTGTTCGTGCGACCCTGGTGACGCGGGCCGATGTGCCGGAGAAGGTCGTTTATGAACTGGTCAAGGGCGTGTTCGAGGACTTCGACACGTTCAAGCAGCTCCACCCAGCCTTCGCCAACCTCACCAAAGAGGAAATGACCCAGGCTGCCCTGTCGGCGCCGCTTCATGCGGGTGCCGAGAAGTACTACCGTGAAGCCGGCCTGCTGAAGTAGGTCCGGGGCGGGACGGGGCGGCGGTGCGGATCATACCGTTCCGCCGCCCGCCGCCGTTTCAATTGAACAGCGGGCAGGTGGTGATATGGCGGAAAACAAAGATCCTCTTGAAAAGGCCCCTGGGGCTGCGGCGGATCCTGCGGTTGACCCGACCACCGACCCGGAGTACCGCGATTTCGTGGCCGAGACGGAAACCGGGGCTCGCCGGCCCGGCGGCATTGCCGCGCTGATCCTGACCGGGGTCGCACTGGCTTGGGCGCTGATGCAGCTTTGGTTCGCCTCGCCGCTGCCGTTCGTGTTCAATTTTGCCATCTTCAACGACACCGAGCAGCGCGCTCTGCATCTGGCGTTCGCGATCTTCCTGGCGTATGCGGCCTATCCGGCGTTTCGCACCTCGCCGCGCAGCCATGTGCCGGTGATCGACTGGATCATCGCCTTGGTCGCGGCCTTTTGTGCCGCCTACATCTTCTTTTTCTACCGCGATCTGGCCCAGCGTCCGGGGTCGCCGACGCCGACCGACGTGTGGGTGTCCGTGGTCGGCATGGTCCTGCTGCTGGAGGCCACGCGCCGCGCCCTGGGGCCGCCGCTGATGATCGTGGCGATGGTGTTCCTGGGTTACACCTTCCTCGGTGCGTACATGCCCGAGGTGATCGCCCACCGGGGCGCGTCTCTGAACAAGGGCATGTCGCACTACTGGCTGGGCACCGAGGGCGTGTTCGGGGTGGCGCTGGGCGTGTCCACCACCATGGTGTTCCTGTTCGTGCTGTTCGGCGCCCTGCTGGAGCGCGCCGGGGCCGGCAACTACTTCATCCGGGTGGCGTTCTCGCTGCTCGGCCACATGCGCGGCGGCCCGGCCAAGGCGGCGGTGGTCAGTTCGGCCATGACCGGCCTGATCTCGGGGTCCTCCATCGCCAACGTGGTGACCACCGGCACCTTCACCATCCCCCTGATGAAGAAGGTCGGACTGTCGCCCGAAAAGGCCGGGGCGGTCGAGGTGGCATCGTCCACCAACGGCCAGCTTACCCCTCCGGTGATGGGTGCGGCAGCCTTCCTGATGGTCGAGTACGTCGGGATTTCCTACATCGAGGTGATGAAGCACGCCATTCTGCCGGCGCTGATTTCCTATATCGCCCTGGTCTACATCGTCCACCTGGAGGCCCTCAAGCTGGGCCTGAAGGGCATGGAGCGCGAGGTGCCGTGGCCGGTGCGGTCGGCCATTGTGCAGGTCTTCATGAGCTTCTTCGCGATGGTCATCCTGTCGTTCATCGTCTACTACGCCATGGGCTGGATCGGCGCCCTGTTCGGGGACTGGTCGGGCATCGTGGCGACGGCCTTGGCCCTGGTCGCCTACGTCGGGCTGGTCAAGTACGCCATGGGCGTGCCCGAGTTGAAGTCCCTGGAAGACGTCACCATGCTGCCGCCGCCGGGGCCGACCATCCGGGCCGGGCTGTACTACTTGCTGCCGGTCGTGGTGCTGGTGTGGAACCTGATGATCGAACGCCTCAGCCCCGGCCTGTCGGCTTTTTGGGCGGCGGTGTTCATGATCATCATCATCGTGACGCAACGCCCGCTGAAGTCCCTGATGGGCCGAGGCGGCGCCATGATGCACGAGGCCAAGGAAGGACTCGTCGACCTGCGCGAAGGACTGGTTGCCGGGTCGCGCAACATGATTGGCATCGGCGTCGCCACGGCGGCGGCCGGCATCGTCGTCGGTACCGTCACGCTGACCGGCGTCGGGCTGGTCATGGCCGACTTCGTGGACTTCATTTCCGGCGGCAACCTGATGCTGATGCTGATCTTTACGGCGATGATCAGCCTGCTGCTCGGCATGGGCCTGCCAACCACCGCCAATTACATCGTGGTCGCCACCCTGATGGCCCCGGTGATCGTCACCCTGGCCAGCGAGTCCGGGCTGCTGGTGCCGCTGATCGCGGCGCATATGTTCGTGTTCTACTTCGGCATCCTGGCCGACGACACGCCGCCGGTCGGGCTGGCCGCCTTCGCCGCCGCCGCCATCGCCAAGTCGGATCCCATCAAGACGGGTATTCAGGGCTTCACCTACGACATGCGCACGGCCATCCTGCCGTTCCTGTTCATCTTCAACACCGAGCTTTTGTTGATCGGGGTGAACACCTTCTGGTACGCGTTCGTGGTGTTCGCCTTCGGGGTTACGGCCATGTTCGCCTTCGCGGCGGCCACACAGGGGCACTTCCTGGTCCGCAACCGGGTGTGGGAGACGCTGGCCCTGTTGCTGGTCGCCTTCACGCTGTTCCGGCCCGGTTTTTGGTGGGACATGATCTACCCGCCGCTGGAGGGCGCCCCGGCGACCGAGATTGCCCAGATCGCCGAGCGCGTTCCGCCGGGCGGGCAGTTGCGGATCGTTGCCTCCGGCGTCACTCTGGAGGGGCAGGAGGTCACGCGCCATATTGCCCTGCGCCTGGGCGATGCGGGGGCTGGGCAGGAGCGCGTCGAAGCTGCCGGCCTGACCCTCAGCGAGGGCGAGGGCGGCGTCATGATTGTCGATGACGTCGGTTTCGGCAGCCAGGCCGAACGGGCAGGTCTGGACTTCGGTTGGGAGATCGAGGAAGTCCAGATCCAGACCGAACGACCGCCGCGCCAGATCATGTACATCCCCGCGCTGCTGCTTTACGGGCTGATCGCCTGGTTGCAGGTGCGCAGACGGCGGCGTGAACAGCACGCCTCCGCTCCATCAACCGCCTAAGGGAGGACCGGCCGTGTATCGGAACATCCTGGTCTCCATCGACCTCGACGACCCCAGCGACCTCGGAACCACCCTGACCCGTGCCGCCGAATTGACCCAGGCGACGCCGGGCGCCAAGCTGCACGTCTTGACCGTGCTGCCGCCGTTTGGCATGAGCATCGTCGGCAGCTTCTTTCCCAAGGACTTCGAGCATGAGGTGGCCCAAAAGCTGATGGCCCGCCTGCGCGCCGAGGTCGATCCGCGCCTGCCCGAAGGCATGCGCTGCCAGCACATCGTCGGCGAGGGCAGCATTTACGAGACGGTCCTGCGCATCGCCCGCGAGATCAAGTCCGAGGTCATCGTCATCGGCGCCCACCGGCCGGAGTTGGCCGACTACCTTCTTGGCCCCAACGCGGCGCGGGTGGTGCGCCACGCCACGTGTTCCGTTTTGGTGGTGCGGGGATGACGGTGCTGTGACCGTGGCCGGGGTGGTGTCGCCATTCGCTATACATGGGCCGCCATTGCAGGTAACGTGATTGAGGGCATCTGCTCAGCACCCTGGACCCGAACAAAAACAGGCCGGTAGACCATGGCGGAAGTGAAGCTTACGGCGGATGACGTTCGGCGCCTTCTTGAGGACCCCTCCGGCGAGGCGCGGGCTGAAACGGCGGGCAAGCTGGCGCGGCATTTCGAAGATGCCGGCCTGACCGAGGCCGAACGCAAGCTGGCCGAAGACATCTTCCGCCTGATGGTGCGCGACGCCGAGGTCCGCGTGCGCGAGGCCCTGGCCACCAACCTCAAGGAAAACCCGCTGGTTCCGCATGACGTGGCGATGGCGTTGGCCCGCGACGTCGCTGCCGTGTCCCTGCCGGTGTTGGAATTCTCCCAGGTCCTGAGCCCGGCTGACCTGATCGGCATTGTGCGCGGTCACGACCCGGCCAAGCAGAAGGCCGTCGCCCGCCGCCGCGATGTCGAGGCCGAGGTCGCCGACGCACTGGTCGAGGAAGGCGATGTCGAGGTTGCCGCCGCCCTGGCCGCCAACGCCGGTGCTCACCTGACCGACGAATCCCTGCTCAAGATGGTCGATCGTTTCGGCGACGACGCGCGCGTTCAGGACCCCCTGGTGCACCGCGCGCACCTGCCCGTGACGGTATCGGAACGTCTGGTTCATCGGGTGTCCGAACAGCTCAAGGATCACATCCTGCGCAATCACGAGCTGCCCGGCGACATGGCCGCAGACCTTGTGTTGCAAAGCCGCGAACGCGCCACCATCACCCTGTCCACCGAATCCTCGGAAGACGAGGTCGAGGCCCTGATCCTGCAAATGCGCGAACACGGCCGCCTGACGCCGTCCATCATCCTGCGCGCGGTCTGCATGGGCGACCTGAAGTTCTTTGAATACGCCATGGCGGTCAGCACCGGCCTGACCGTGCTCAACGTCCGCCAGCTCATCCACGACAGCGGGCCGCTCGGCCTCAAGGGGCTGTATGACAAGGCCGGATTGCCCAACGGCTTCTATCCGGCCATGCGCGCCGCCGTCGATGTGGCCCATGAAACCGACTATGACGGCCGCGAGAATGACCGCGAGCGCTATTCCCGCCGGATGCTCGAACGCGTGCTGACCCAGTACGGCGATCTCGGCGTCGAGTTCGAGCACAACGACCTTGAATACCTACTCGCCAAAATGAACCAACTCCCGGCCACTCCGCTCCACGACTGAGCGGCTTTGGGAAAGAAGAGCGGGCTCTGCCCGCACCCGCAAGGAGGCCAGCCTCCTTGACCTCGCGACGTGACGGAGCAAAGCCGCGCGCAGCGCATTGAATGCCGACGTTTTCTGCCTGCGGCGCAAGAAAAGGGCGAACCCCCTTATGGGATCCAAGGGCCGTTCGGCCCTTGGCGGGCCTGGGCAGCGCCCAGTTCATTCAAAATCTTACAAAATCGGATGGGCCGGTGCCTGCAAAGCGGCGTGCAGCAGTGTCCCGCCCAGCAGCAGGATGACCGCGCCGCCGGCCACCTTGATGCCCGCGGCGACGCTTTTTGTGCTGTCGGGGGGCAGGGCGGTGAGGCGGGCGAGCCATGCGGCCGGGTGGCGGGCGGCGTGGGCGCCGGCGGCCAGGGCGGCGACGGTGATGGCGGTGCCCATGCCGATGGCGTAGGCGGCGACGATCCCCAGGGTCCACAGGCCCAGCCCAAAGCACAGGAACAGCACCAGCAGGCTGCCGGTACACGGCCGCAGTCCGGCCGCCATCGCCAGCACGATGCCGGACCGCAGGGACGCGCCCTTGGCCGTCGTCTCGGCAGTTGGATGATGATGGCCGCCGCAGCAGTCGGCATCATGGTGGTGGTGGGCATGGGCAGCCACGGCGGTCCGGCGCGGCATCACCGATCGCACGCCGCTGACTACCAGCCATACGCCCACGGCGGCGATGGCGGCATAGCTGGCCGGTTCGAGGAAGCGTTCGGCCTGGGTGTTGACCCACCGCGCGCTGGCTCCGATGACCCAGAAGGCGACTGACACCAGGATCACGGCGACGGTGGCCTGGGTGAATGCGCTGAGGCCCGACAGCGCCACGACACGCGGCAGGCTGACGTCGGTGGTTGCGGCGTAGGTGGCGAGCACCGCCTTGCCGTGGCCGGGACCGACGGCGTGGAAGACGCCATAGAGAAAACAGCTCAGTCCCAGGGCGCCGAGCGCTGCGCCGTCCGGGGTTTGCTGCCAGCGCCGCACGCCGCCGACCAGGGCCTGTTGCAGGGTTGCCTGCATGCCCCGCACATACTCGGTGAAGCCGGCCAGGGTGCCGTCGGTGCCCAGCAGGACGGCGACTGCGACCGCGGCGACCACGCCGCCAACGATCAGGGCTGCGCGCATGTCACCGTCACTTTCTGAGCGTACTGGGCGCCAATGCCTTCGGAGCCCGGTGAGAAGTCGTTGTCGAGCAGGGCGGCCTCGCCCAGCATGGTTTCCTGCATCGGTGGTGGTTCGGTGATGCGGGCGGCGCACGCCGCCGGGGCCGCGCCAAGGGCGACCGAGGCCGTTTCGGGAAAGCTGATGTCGATATAGAACGACGGGTCGAAGGTCCGGACCACCAGGGGCGCAACGCTCAGGTCGGCCGGCGCCGCCAGGGGCACCGTGTAGCGATAGACCAACCGGCCGTCCTCAAAAGAAGCGGAGGTGTCCATGGCCTTGCCGGTGCTCAACCGGGTGCCGTCCTGGCGCACGTCCAGGAAGTAGTTCCACTCTTGCAGGCTGACCATGGACTCGCCAACAAGGGGTTCCAGTTCGGCCGGGGAGGTGACGCCGTCGCCGTTGGTGTCCAGGCCGAACACGGCGACGGTGGAATACATCTCGTCGAACATCCAGGTCACGGCAACGGACTGTGCCTTGGCCTTGTCGGTTACGGCGATGCTCACCGCTGCGTCAATCCAGACATGGGGATGGGCCTGCGCCGCGCCGCCAGAAATGGTCAACGCAGCCAGCAGCGCAAGCCGTCCGGTAAGCCTGGCGGGAATGGGGAGCATCAGCGATCCAATCGCGGCACGAGATGCCCATACTATCGCAGCACCTGGCCCGGAAATTCAAGAGCAGGCCGCCACGCCGATGCGCGGCGGCCTGCTCTGTCCTGGATTACAGGGACTTCTTGCAGAAGTACCAGTCAACGCACTCATAGCCTTCGCCCATGCGGGCTTCAGCGGCGGCGGCATCCTTGGGCGGCGGAACGATCACCTTCTCGCCCGGCTTCCAGTTTTCCGGCGTTGCCACCTTGTGAGTGTCGCTGGTCTGAAGCGCGTCGAGCAGGCGCAGGAACTCGTCGATGGAACGGCCATTGGTCATCGGATAGTAGACCATGGCGCGCAGGACGCCATTCGGGTCGATCAGGAACGTCGCGCGCACGGCCGACGTATCCGATGCACCCGGCTGGATCATGCCATAGGCACGGGCGACAGCCATGGACAGGTCGGCAATGATCGGGAAGCGGATTTCGACGCCGAACTTCTCCTTGATGTTCCGTTCCCATGCCAAATGCGAGAAGACGGAGTCAATGGACAGCCCCAGAAGCTCGGCATTGCGCTGCTGGAACGCGTCGTGCCGTTCGGCGAAGGCGATGAACTCGGTGGTGCACACCGGGGTGAAGTCGGCCGGGTGGGAGAACAGCACCAACCACTTGCCCCGATAATCCTCCAGGCTCTTGATGCCGTGGGTGGTTTCAGCCTTGAAGGCCGGGGCCGGTTCGTTCAGCCGGGGCAGCGTGACGGCGGGGGTGATGTCGGACATTGCGTTTGCTCCTGAGTTATTAATTAGCGATAGCTAATATAAACTCTGGCGATGCCATCGGGTCCAGCGGGAATTATAGATTGTTTCAATCGTTTTTCCCGCTTGCTTAACGTTTCAAGCGTATCACTTCAGGGGCGACGTTGGCATTGCGCGATGTCATGGGGAAGGGCGGTCGGCCGTGGCACAGTGGGTGTGTTGTCCCACCTTTCGCTGAAGGACGCCAACGGATGAAGATCGCTGTTTCCAGTCAGAATTTTCGGACGATCACGTCCCATGCCGGGAAGACCCGGCGCTTCCTGATCTATCGCGCCGAAGCCGGCGGACCGGTGGAGGAGATCGAGCGTCTGGACCTGCCCAAGGACAGGACCATTCACGAATTCCATGATTCTGGTCCGGGTGACCATCCGCTGTACGCGGTCGATGTCATTATCACGGGCAGCGCGGGTGATGGGTTCATTCGGCGCATGGAGGCCCATGGCGTCAAAGTCGCACCGACCAGTGAAGACGATCCTCTGGTTGCAATTGCTGGCTATCTGGCGGGCGCGCTGCCGCCTGCGGTGCCCCATGCACATGGTGGTGATGGAGGCGGCTCATGATCGGCCGTCTGGTTGCGACGGCACTGGTCTTCGCAGGGGCCATGCCGGCCATGGCCGGTGACCTGATGGTGACCATCGCCGGGGTGTCGGATGCGCCGGGCGCCATCCACATCGGGCTTTATGACAGCGACGAGACTTTCCGCGATCCCGACCGCGCCGTGGGCTTCCACTGGGTGCCCGCCGCTCCGGGGCGTGTCCAGGCCACTTTCAGTGACGTCGCGCCTGGACTCTACGCCGTGATGGCATTCCACGACGCCGATGGGAATGGCAGCATGAATCGGTTCCTCGGCATGATCCCAACCGAAGGCTATGCCTTGTCCAAGGACCCGGAGGTCAGTGGCCCGCCGCCCTTCTCGGAGTCCGCCTTCACCGTCGGGCCGGGGGGCGCTGCCATTGAGGCGACGCTGAAATATTAGTGTCTAGGCCACGGCCGCGCCCGAGCCCGAGCGTTCCACCGCGCCGCCGGAGCGGGGGAAGGTGAGACGCATGGTGGTGCCACGGCCCTTGTATGTTTCGATGGTCAGTCGGCCGCGCATGGCCTCGACCAGCCCGATGGTCAGGGGCAGGCCGAGGCCGGTTCCTTCGTGCTTGCGGTTGAGGCCGGAGTCCAACTGGCCGAAACGGCTGAGGGCGATGTCCAGTTCGGCCGGCGTCATGCCGACGCCGGTGTCGGCCACGACGATGGTGACCGTGTCGTCCTCGTCGGAAAACTCCAGTAAGATGGTGACCGATCCGCCCGGCGGCGTGAATTTCACGGCGTTGGACAGCACGTTGATCATGCACTGCTTCAGGCGCCGGCTGTCAATTGGGACGACGCACCGTGCAGCATCCTCGGGCGCGGCATCCTCGGGCGCGGCGAAGGACAAGGCGACACGGCCGACCTCGGCGCGGGGTGCGACGATGCGGTACGCGGCGGTGATGAGCGGCCGGATGTCGTGGTCGCCGATGTCCAGGTCCACCTTGCCCGCTTCGACCGCCGACATGTCGAGGATGTCGTTGATGAGGTCCAGCAGGTGCCGGCCAGACGCCAGGATGTCGCGCAGGTATTCCTCCTGCCGGGGGTCCGACAGCGGCCCGAACAACCCCAGCAGCAGCGCCTCCGAGTACCCGTTGACGGCATTCAGCGGGGTGCGCAACTCGTGGCTCATATTGGCCAGAAGCTCGCTTTTGGCCCGGCTTGCCGTTTCGGCCTGTTCCTTGGCGATCATCAGTTCCTGGCGGGCCAGCATCCGCAGGGTGATATCTTCATGCACGGCGACGAAGTTCGTCACCGCGCCGGTTTCGTCGCGCAACGGCGTGATAGTGACCGAGGCCCAGAATTCCCGGCCGTCCTTGCGGCGGTCGCGCAGTTCCCCGCGCCACTCCCGGCCCTCCAGGACGGTTGCCCACAGGTCGGCGTAGACCTGCGGCGGGGTGGCGCCGGATTGCAGCAGCCGGGGGGTCTGCCCGATGGCCTCTTCGGCGGAATAGCCGGTGACCTCGATGAACATGGCGTTGACGAATTCGATGGTGCCGGTGGGGTCGGTGATGAAGATCAGGTTGGAGCTTTGGTCCAGCGCCCGCACCAGCTTGTGCATCTGCGCCTCGCGCGCCACCTCGGCCGTGCGGTCGCGGATGATGGCGGTGAACGCCACATCGTCGTCGCCTTCCGAGGCGCTGACCGACACCTGTAGGGGAAAGATCGTGCCATCGGAACGTCGCCCTTGCACCGTCTGCGCCCGCAGATTGCCGCCGTTCCGTATCAGGCCGCGCGTCATGCGGTCGTGCGCGGCGGCGGCGCGGGGGGGCAGCAGCGTGGTCAGGGGGCGGCCGACAATTTCCTCGGGGCCGTAGCCGAAGATGTGGCCCGCCGCCTCGTTGAACGCGGTGACGACCAGCGTGCTGTCCACCGTGAGGATGCCATCGGGGGCGGTCTGGAAGATGTGGCCCAGGCGGTGAGCGGCCAGGCGGGCCCGTTCCTCGGCTTCGGTGACCCGCTTGCGCTCGGCCTCAAGCGGCTTGAGGGCGCGCGTCCACACGGCGCCCCACACCAGAACGGCCAGCAGGAAAACGAACACCATGAATGTTGCGGCGACAAGCAGGTTGGACTTCAGAATGTTCGCCCGCGTCGGCGCCATGTCCACGTGAAGATGAAGGGAGAGACGGACGCGTCCTGCGGCCTCAATGCGCCGTTCCAGGAACAGCGACGTCTCCGGCGCACCGTCGTGGCCCCACTCAAACATGGTGGCGCCGGTCGGGTAGACGGCCGCGACATGGAGAATGCGCGGCTCCTCGCTTGCCCATTGCTTGAGGAAGGCGATCACATCCTGGAAGTTGTTGCGCAGCAGGGCTTCCTTCACGAACGCCTCGGCAAGGCGGAGGCTCTGTTCCCAGTGGGCCTTATCGGCATCCTCGCGTTCGACCGCCTGATGGAGCAATGCGCCGGTCAGGATGGTGCCCAGGAACAGGGTGAGGATGCCGATGATGAGCAGGAACGCGCTGGTGGCCGGAGCAATGCGGCGGTCGGAGGTGGAGGAGGGGGGCATGTCACCCTTCTCCCGCCGCGTCGAGTTCTGCAAGAATGCGGCGCAAGGTGTCGAAGTCGTCCAGCGTCACCGGGGTGACGGCATCGGCGCCGGGCTGGATGCTGGTCAGCGCCGCGTCCGGGGCGCGCGTCAGGGCGGCGCCCGCCGCAGCGACCAGTTCGGGCGCCAGCCGGGCGGTGGCCAGGAAAACCTGCTGCGAAATGGGTGGCGTTCGGGCCAGCATCTGTAGGCCACCATCCCTGTACTTGGTGAACACCTCCTCCTTGACGGCGCCGGCGTCGAATTCACCGGCCAGCACGGCCTGTACCACGTTGACGTGGCTGCCCAGGAAGGCGTGGCCCCGCAGGTCGCGCAGCCGCACCCCGGCCTCGATCAGCATGTGGTGGGGGATCAGGTGGCTCATGGTGGAAAGCCGGTCGCCAAAGGCAAAACGCTTGCCGCGCAGATCGGACACGGCGTTCAGCCCCGCGTCGGGACGGGTGACGATCACGCCGGTGAAGGTCGGGCGGCCGCCGATGGACAAGCGGCCGAGCAATGTTTTGGGGCCATGCCGCTCAACCATGCGCACGAAGGGCGCCGGGCCGATGTAGGCCAGATCCACCGCATCAAGGCCGACCATCGACACCATGGTTTCGTAATCAGGCGCGACCATCAGTTCAACCGGGTGCCCGATCTCTTCGCCCAGCCAGGCGACCAGGGGCTGGAACCGGGTGTGCAGTTCGGTGGCGCTGAGGTAGGGGAGGACGGCGAGGGTCAACGGCCGGCGGTGCTCTGCCGCCTGCACCCGGCGCGTGGCAGCAAGGGACCCCAGGGCGATAGTGCCCGCCAAGCCCAGGCCCCATGTGGCGAAGCGCCTGCGGCCCACCGAGTGGTGGCCGTCGTTCATGTCACCCTCCCCCAGCGGTTCTCCGGAATCCGGCGCGGCCCGATTAAACTGTGCAGGGCCATTCAGTCGAGTATGTCCGTAATTTTAGGGCAGTTCAACCGGATGTCCCCACACGGGTTATGGCGGAATAATATTGCGAGTGTGCAGGCTCATGATCCCATGCGGGCTTGACCGGCGATCAGGCGAAGGCTGCGGATGCTTTGTTCGGCCGTTTCAGGCGGCAGGGCACGACGGACCAGGGGTTCCGCGCGCTCCATGTCGCCGCGCAGGGCGTAGAACAGGGCGAGGTTCTGGAGCGCGTTGACCGGTGCCTGGGACCGCTTGGTGACCCCGGTCAGGGTGTCAATGGCCTGGTCGATGCGGCCATCCATGGCCAGGGCAAGGGCGAGGTTGTTGGCCGTCTGCGGTTCCAGCGGGGCGAGCTTGTACGCCTTTTGGTGCGCGGCCTTGCCATCGGCCATGCGGCCTTCGCGGTCATGCAGGACGCCCAGGGCGGAGTAAACCTCCCAGTTGGCTGGCTGGGTGCGTTCCAGGTCGAGGAGGAGGGGCAGGGCTTTGGCCGGGGCGTCGTCGGCCAGATGGGCCTTGGCCAGTTCCAGGTTCAGCGCCGGGCTGGGGCCGACGGTGGCGATTTTTTCGTTCAGGAACAGCACGGCGTCATAGGCCTTGGCGCTGTAGCGCAGGTTGCGGGCATGACCGAGGATGGCCGCTTCGCTGGTCGGCTCAACCTCCAGTACCGTGGCATAGTGGCGCGCGGCGGAAGTGTAATCGTTGCCAGCCTGGGCCTTGTCGGCCATTTCCCACAAGGCGCGGTGCATGGCCTGCGCATCGCTGGCGGCGTCGCCGGATGCCTGCGGCGGCGGCGCTCCTCCGGCGCAGGCTGCGAGGCCGAGGGCGCAGGCGGCGGCGAACAGGGTGGTGCGGAACGTTGGGCGGGCATGAGGGGGGCGGGCATGGGGGGGGCGGAGCATCGGGCGGAATCCGGTTTACAGGTGGGCCAGCAGGCGCAGGCGGGCATGGTCCTTGATCAGCAACGAGCGATGGCGCCGCTCGACCACGCCCTCGCGGGCAAGCTGGCCGATGGCCGATCCCACGCTCTCGCGCGAGGCCGCGGCCCAGTCGGCAATGTCGCCGTGGGCCGGAAGGGTGTCGATGATCCAGGACCCGTCGCCCTGAGGGTTGGGGTGCGACAGGCGCAGAAGTTCCACATAGACACGCTGCTGCGGCGTCATTGTGGCCATGCTGTAGACGCGCCGGTTCATCGACCGCAACATGCCGGCGAAGCGGCCGAGCAGGGCGACGGCAACGTTTGGGTGGCTGTGCAGCATGGCCAGCATGTCCTGGCGCGGCAGCATGGCGATGACGCAGATGTCCATGGCGATGGCACGGGCCGAGCGGGGCCGCCCGTCGATGGCCGACAGTTCGCCAAAGGTATCGCCGGTGAACATCTCCGCCAGGGCGACTTGTTCGCCCTGATTTTGACGAGTAGGGGCGACCTGCTCGCCGTGAACGGACAGGTTAACCGTTTCGCCTTCCTCGGGCCGGCCGAAGATCAGGATGCGCAGCTTGCCACGCGCGATGAAGCACACGTCGGTTCCGTCATCATCAATGTCGAAGATGATTTGATCCGGTTCGTACTCCCGCCAGACGCACTTGTCCTCAAGGGCGTGCAGGGCGTCCTGCGGCAACCCTTGAAGCAGGCGGATCCCGGCCAGGGAATGGGCCGCCTTGCGCTGCTTTCCGGCAGGTGCGGTATCGCCGGTGGTCGTGGGCATGCGTCTGTTCCCCCTCTGCTCTCCCCCTCGGGAGCCTCGCGCGCGGCGTCATCACCTATAGCGCGTTGGCGATGCCGGTAAAAGCGTCGCTGAGGCTGGTGCCCAGGGTGGTGACGGCGCCGATGATGACCAGGGCGATCAATGCCGCGATCAGGGCGTATTCGATGGCCGTGGCGCCCCGGATGTCCCGCAGCAGGCGGCGCAACAGACCGGGGGGCGTGGTGTGAAGGCTGGCGTTCGGCGGCATGTGCGTATCCTCCGTAGAGTTGGGGCGATTACTGGATGACGGGCATTTTGGCCGTAGCGTTCAGGGTCAACAGGGCGGGCGGCAGGATGCCGTCGGCATCCCTCATGCCGGGCATCAGAAGCTGGTGGTTGAGGTCGGCCCGGACGGTGGTGTGGCGGATGCGGGCCGTCGCTCCGGCCTCGTTGGTGACGGTGTAGGTCACGGCGGCGGCATTGCCGAGCACGGCCCCCATGGCTTCGGCCACGGCGGAAACCTCGGACGCCGTGGCGGTTGGATTGGCCGAGGCAAAGCGGGCGGCTTCCTCGACGGCAAGCTGAAGAACGTTGTGGGTCCACACGCCGCGCCCGACCTCGACCAGGGTGTAGAGGAACAGGATGAGCACCGGCAGGATCAGCGCGAACTCCACCGCCACCGCACCTCGGGAGTCGAGGCGGCGCCGGTTGCGTTGAGTGTCGGGGATTCTACTGAACACGGCCTTCGGCGCTCCCTGTCACGGAGAATCGTTCGGTCAGGCCGCCCCAGGTCAGCAGGGCCGTGAACGGCTTGGTGATGGTGATGCGGACATAGGTTCCCGGCCAGTCTCCGGCGGCGCAGAACCCCGGCGCGGCCGGCTGCGTGCCGTTGGCGCATTCGTAGAACCGGGTGACGGTGATGGTCAGTTGGCCGACCGGCAGCCCGGTGGCCGAGGTGATCGCCGTGGCGATGCCGGCGTTGTCCTGTGGGTCATAGATGGCGTACTGCAATCCGGCGCGGGCCGCTTTCTCGGCCTGCATCTTTTCGCGGAACATCATGCCGAAGTCGGCCGAGGCGACCAACAGGAGCATGAGGATCGGCGTCAGCAAGGCGAACTCGATGGCCGCCGTCCCCCGGTTGTCCAGGGGGCGGCGCAAGAGGGACCGGAGCAGGGTGCGGGGCATGGCCGCCTCCCGACCCTAGCGCAGCAGCCGGACGCGCGCGACGCCGAGCGTCTCGGTGCCACGGCCGGCGCAATTGTTGGCCAGTTGGGAATTGCCGGTCATGATGACCTGCTTGCCCACGATTTGTAGGCAGTCGGAGGCGACCGACGCGTTGCCGGTGTACTGGATGGCCTGCGACGGGAAATAGACCGCGCCGTTGAAGACCATGTCCGCACCGCCGGTGAAGGTGTTGGTGATGACGTTTGCGCCCTGATAGGACGGCGCGTCGCGGTCCTGGTAGAACAGGATTCCGGCCCAGTCGCCGGACGTCGGGGCGTTCAGGTCCATGGTCGCGCCGCCGTTGATCTTGACCGTGGCGTAGTTGCCGCCGGCATCGTCGGTCAGGATGAATGTCACGTCGTCGCCGCGCACGGTGGCGCCGCCCGCGATGTCGAACGACCCCCCGGCCAGGATGTAGACTCCCGGATCAAGGTCAACCACTGCGCCAGCATTGGCTTTCAAGCCGCCGCAGTAAACACCCGGTCCATGGGTTTCGGCATTTTTCGCAGTGACGTTGGTATAATCGCACGCCCCGAACGGCGGCACGTCGAGGTCGGCGTAGGGATCGACCACCGGCGGCTGGCCGGTGCGCGGCGGCTCCGAGAAGTTCACGACCGGATTACCGCTGATGTGCATGTTGCCCGAAATGCTGGCCGAGGACGCCGTGATGCTGACGCTGCCGGCAATTGACAGGGCCTCGGCCGACGTGGAGTTGACGGCGATGCCGCACGACATGTTGACCGTGGCGTTGCCCTGCACATCGACCGACGCATCCATGGTGGGGTCCAGGCCGAGAATGCAGAACTCGTCGTCGATGGTGGTGCCGGCGGTGGCCCGCACGGTGACGGTGGCGGCCTGCTGGCCCAGCAGGCGGGCATAGAATATGGGCAGGTTCTCGATCAGGATGACCTCGACTGCGCTCGGGTCGCCGGCCCCAGGTCCGTTCGGGGGCGGATCGTTGATGGTGATGGACCCGTTGGCGGGCGTAAAGCCGTTGCGCTGTGCATCCCGCGTGGCAATGTTGGTGACGCTGCTCACCCCATAGCCATAGGCCTTGTGCAGGGCTCCGGCCAGGGCGGCGGCGTCCACTGCCGTCTGAAGGTCGCGGCGCTCCGAATACCATACTGCCGCATCGACGCCCAACATGCCCATTCCGGCGACCACCGGCAGGGTCAGCCCGACGATGATCGCCGTGGCCCCCGCCTGGTCCCGCAGAATGCGCTTGAGGTTCGTCTTCATGGCAATGCGTCCGGTTATGGATGTCACGAACTTTTGGACGACTCGATCTTACGCCCGGCCTTCTTAACCGCCAGTAACGACGGTCACACATGGGACCGGGTGCGGGGGGCGCGGCCGGTTCTTGAAGCTGGTTGCGCAGACTCTTGGGAGCCGCTGGCGGCAGAGGGGGTAGTAGATACTCCATATGACGTTAAGTTATTGATCTTCTTCATTATCTTCATCTGGAAAAGGAACCGGGCAGCAGAAACGGACGTTAGCGGACAGTGACCTATGGGAGGTATCATGTCTGCAACAGTTCTCGTCACTGGGGGGGCCGGTTTCATCGGGTCCCATCTGGCCGACACCCTGTTGGACGCCGGTTACCACGTCCGTGTCCTGGATAACCTGAGTGAGCAGGTTCATGGACCGGACGGTGCCGTGCCGACCTACCTTGCCAAGGACGTCGAGGCGCAGCGCGGCGACGTCCGCGATCCCGATGCCGTGCAACGGGCGCTGGCCGGGGTCGATGCGGTCTATCATCTGGCCGCCATGGTCGGCGTGGGCCAGAGCATGTACCAGATCGACAACTATGTTGCCGCCAACGACCTGGGTACGGCCAACCTCTTGCAATGCCTTATCAATCGTCCGGTCGGCCGGCTGGTCGTGGCGTCGTCTATGAGTATCTATGGCGAGGGCCTGTACCGCACTGCCAACGGCAGTCTGGTGGATCAGGTAGTCCGCGCCCCCGATCAGGTGGCAGCCGGGCAATGGGATCCGGTGGACGCCGCCGGCGTGCCGCTGGTTCCGGTCGGCACGCCCGAGAGCAAGCCGCCAAGCCTCGCCTCGGTCTACGCCCTGTCCAAGTACGTGCAGGAACGCATGTGCCTGATTTTCGGCGAGGCCTATGGCATCCCCACCACCGCGCTGCGGTTCTTCAATGTGTTCGGAACGCGGCAGGCGTTGTCGAACCCTTATACTGGCGTTCTGGCAATCTTCGCCTCGCGGCTGCTGAACGGCCGGGCGCCGCGTATTTTCGAGGACGGCCGGCAACTGCGCGACTTCATCCATGTGCGCGACGTGGCCAACGCCTGCCGCCTCGCCCTGGAATGTGACGCGGCCAAGGGCGAGGTGTTCAACGTCGGGTCCGGCAACACCTACACCGTTGTCGAACTGGCCGAGCGTCTGGCCTCGGCCATGGGGCGCGAGGACATTGCCCCCGAGGTCACTGGTGAGTGCCGCAAGGGCGACATCCGCCATTGCTTCGCCGACATGACCAAGGCCCGCGCCCTGCTGGGCTTTGCGCCCCAGGTCGATTTCCAGGACGGCCTGAGCGAACTGGTCGCATGGGTGGCCATCCAGGAAGCGGCCGACCATGCCGATCTCGCCGCCTCCGAACTGCGGCGGCGGGGGCTGGTGGCATGAAGCAGCGGCAGAGCGAGGAGCCAACCCTGGGCGTCGTGGAGTGGCTGCGGCCGGGCGACCACGACAGGGTCGAACGCCTGATAGCTGACCTGCGCGCCATGGGCGTGTCCCGCCTGCGCACCGGCGTCTCGTGGGCCGACTACTACACGGCCGAGGGCAAGGCCTGGATCGACTGGATGCTGCCCCGGTTGGCGGCCGAGGTGGAGGTACTGCCTTGCGCCACCTTCACGCCGCCGTCCATCGGCTTGCAGCCCAAGACGTCGTCCCCGCCGCGTGACACCAAGGCCTACGCCGATTTCCTGGATGTCCTGGTGACCGATCACGGCCAGCACTTTGAGTATGTGGAACTGTGGAACGAGCCCAACAACATCAATGACTGGGACTGGCGGCTCGACCCCGAGTGGCGGATGTTCTCCGACATGATTGTCCAGGCCGCCTACTGGATGCGCCAGCGCGGCAAGAAGACGGTGCTGGGCGGCATGTGCCCGACCGATCCCAACTGGATCCGCGTGGTCGGCGAGGCCGGCGCCCTGGAGAACATCGACGCCATCAGCCTGCACGGCTTTCCCGGCACCTGGACCCATGGCGAGGCATCGTGGGCACAACAGGTGGCCGACGTGCGCGCCGCCCTGCCCGAGGCGGCGCGGGGGGTGCAAATCTGGATCACCGAGGGCGGTTATTCCACCTGGAGCCACGACGAGCGCGGTCAGATCGAGGTCATGCTCGACCTACTCGATGCGCCGGTGGACCGCGTCTATTGGTATGCGTGGCAGGACCTGCATCCCGAGATCGCCAGCCAGGAAGGCTTTCATGTTGATGAGCGCCACTACCACTTCGGCCTAACCCGGTCGGATGGGTCGCGCAAGCTGCTCGGCCGCCTGCTCGCCAAGGGCGGCGTGCTCGAGGTCCGCCGGGTGGCGGTCCTGGCCGATGGAGCGCCGTTCGTGCGGCATGACCGGCCAGTTACGCTAATTACCGGCGGCGCGGGTTTTCTGGGCGCCAATCTGGCCGACGCCTTGGCCGCCGAGGGCCGCACGGTGCGGATTTTCGACACTCTGGCCCGGCCGGGCGTGGAGGAGAACCTCGCCTGGCTGCGCGCGCGCCACGGCGACCTGATTGAGGGCGTGTGCGGCGATGTGCGCGACCGCTGGGCGGTGCGCGATGTGATGGCCGATGCCGAGACGGTGTTCCATCTGGCGGCCCAGGTGGCGGTGACAACCTCGGTCATCGACCCGCGCATGGACTTCGACGTCAACCTGAGGGGTAGCCTCAACGTGCTGGAGGCGGCCCGCCTGCGCGCCACCCCGCCGCGTCTGGTGTTCGCCTCGACCAACAAGGTGTATGGCGCCCTGGCCGACATGGCGGTGGAGGAGGGGGGGCATGCCTTTCGCCCGACCGATGACGCCCTGCACGACCACGGCGTTTCGGAACGCCTTCCGCTGGACCTGCACAGCCCCTATGGCTGCTCCAAGGGGGCGGCCGACCAGTACGTGCTTGATTATGCGCGGATTTATGGGCTGCCCGCCGCCGTGTTCCGCATGAGTTGCCTCTATGGACCGCGCCAGTTCGGGACCGAGGATCAGGGCTGGGTGGCGCATTTCCTCATCAGCGCCCTGAACGGCCGCCCGATCACCCTGTTTGGCAACGGCAAGCAGGTCCGCGACGTGCTGTTCGTTTCAGACGCGGTGGCCGCTTGGCGTCTGGCCGAACGGCACATGGACCGCGTGCGCGGCCGGGCCTTCAATCTGGGCGGCGGGCCGGGCAACGCGGTGTCGTTGCTCGACACCCTGGAGCACATCGGCCACCTGACCGGCCGCCCGCCCGACGTGTCCTTTGCCGAATGGCGGCCGGGGGATCAGCTCTGGTACGTCAGCGACAGCCGCGCCTTTCAGGCCCTGACCGGCTGGGCGCCTCAGGTGGGGGTGGCCGAGGGCATCGGCCGGCTGCACGGCTGGCTGGTCGGGGCGAACCCCGCGCGCACTTCGACCCGAAAGCTCGCCGTATGAAAATCTGCCTGATAAATCCCCCCTGGACCTTCGACGGCAGCATCTACTTCGGCTGCCGCGAGCCGCATTTGCCCCTCGAACTGGGCTACAGCGCTGCCTTTCTGGAGCGCGCCGGCCATCAGGCCGAGATCATCGACGCCCATCTGCACGGCCTGAGCACAGAAGACGTCGCCCGCCGGGTCGAGGCCATCGGCCCGGACATGACCGTGGTCACCACCGCGCCGACCTACCTGTTCTGGCGCTGCGCCCCGCCCGAGGTTCGCGTGCCGCGTGCCATGCTGGGCGCGCTCAAGGGCAAGGGCGGGCGGCTTGTGGCGGTTGGGCCGCATGGGTCGGCCACGCCGCGCACCGCCTTGCGCAAGCTGGGCGCCGACATCGTCGTGATGGGCGAGTGTGAGGAGGTCGTGGCCCGCCTGTGCGGGGGCGAACCGCTGGACCGCATCCCCTCCATCGCGTGGCGCGACGTCCATGGCCGCGAGCATGTGCAGGGCGTTCCCCACGCCGGCACCTTCACCGACTTGCCGGCCCTGTTGTGGCCCGACGACTGGGTGAAGCGCCACCGCCACCACCACCACCGTTTTGACGGTGACGGCGCCGACTGGGGTCCGGGGGCGGAGGTCGAGGCGTCGCGCGGCTGCCCGTATCATTGCTCCTTCTGCGCCAAGGAGAACTTCCGCGATGCCTATCGCCGGCGCGACCTGGGCGAACTGCTGCTGGAGATCGACACCCTGCGCGGCCAGGGGGTGGAGTACCTGTACTTCATCGACGAGATTTTCCTGCCCGACCGCCGCCTGTTGGAGGCCCTGGTCGGGCGTGGCCTGAAGTTCGGCATCCAGACCCGCATCGACCTGTGGAAGCCCGAAATGCTGGACCTGCTCGGCCACGCCGGGTGCGTGTCCATCGAAGCCGGGATGGAAAGCCTGACGGTCGAGGGCCGGGCCATGCTCGCCAAGGACTGCCGCATGGACACCGACACCCTGACCCAGCGGCTGATCCACGCCCGCCGCCGGGTGCCCTTCGTGCAGGCCAACCTGATCGCCGTGCCGACCGATGATGCCGCCCATGTGGCCCGTTGGCGCGACGCCATGCGGACGCTGGGCATCTGGGCCAACGATCCGGTGCCGCTGTTCCCCTATCCCGGCACGCCCGATTATCGTCGCCTGTTCGGGCTGCCTGACGATCATGCCTGGGAGCGGGCGGTGGGGCATTATCTGGCGCTGTTCGACCGCTTCAGCGACATCCAGGACGACCGCCCCCTTCCGTTGTCCCAGCTTGAAGGGGAGGCCGCCGAATGAGCCTTCCGCAGACTGTTTTGATGACCGCCGATGCGGTCGGCGGTGTGTGGCGCTACGCGGTGGATCTGGCCGAGGGGCTTGGGCGGCATGGCGTGCGGGTGGTGTTGGCGGTGATGGGGCCGCCGCCCGATGCCGACCAACGCCGCGAGGTGGCCCGCCTGCGCGATGTGGTTCTGGAGGAGGCACCCTTCGCCCTGGAATGGATGGACGGCGCGGCTGGGGACCAGGAGCCCGCCGGAACTTGGCTGCTCGCCCTGGAGCGCCGCTGGCGGCCCGATGTCATACACCTTAACGGCTACGCCCATGGTGCGCTGCCGTGGCAGGCCCCGGTTCTGGTGGTGGCGCATTCGTGCGTGCTGTCGTGGTGGCGCGCGGTCAAGGGCTGCGACGCCCCATCCGAGTGGCAACCCTATGCGCAGGCGGTGACGCGCGGCCTGCGGGCGGCGACCCTGGTGACGGCGCCGACCAAGGCGTTCCTTGACGAGATCGACCTTTTGTATGGGCCGTTGCCGGCTGCCCGTGTGGTCCCCAACGGCCTCGACTACGCCCGCTTTACCGCCCTGCCGGACAAGGACCCGCTGGTGTTCGCCGCCGGGCGGGTGTGGGACGAGGCCAAGAACCTGTCCCTGCTGGGCCGGGTGGCGGAGCATCTTTCCTGGCCGGTGGCGGTGGCCGGCGACGGGGTGGCGCCCGATGGCCGACATCGGCCGCTGCCCGGCGTGCAGGCGCTGGGCCGGCTGTCCGCCCCGGCCGTGGCCCGCCAGATGGCCCGCGCCGCCATTTTCGCCTCGCCCGCCCGCTATGAGCCGTTCGGCCTTGCGGTGCTGGAGGCGGCGCTGTCGGGCTGTGCTCTGGTGCTGTCCGACATTCCCACGTTCCGCGAATTGTGGGGCGGGGCGGCCGTCTTCGTACCCCCCGACGACGCCGATGCCTGGGCTGCCGTTCTCGACGGGCTGACCCGCGACGGCTCCCGTCGTAGCGTGCTCCAACGCAAGGCGTGGCGACGTGGCTTGGCCTATTCCGCCGCCGCCCTGACCGCCGGCACGCTGGGGGCCTATGGCGACGTTCTCAGCCTGCGATGGCCGGGGGTGGCGGCGCAGTAGCTCCTCAGATTAAAGGAGAATTCCTCGTGAAGTTCGTCCTGTTCACGCACTCCCTGTTCTCCGACTGGAACCATGGCAATGCGCATTTCCTGCGCGGCATCGTCCGCGCCCTGACGGCGCGCGGCCATGCGGTGGACGTGTGGGAGCCCGCCGATGGGTGGTCGCGGGCCAACCTGCTGGCCGACCATGGGCAGGGTGCCCTGAACGCCATCGCGGCGGCTTTTCCCGACCTGCGTTCCAACTTGTACCGGCTGAAGACACTGGATCTGGACCGGGTGCTTGACGGGGCCGACGTGGTGATCGTCCACGAGTGGTCGGACCCCGCCTTGGTCGCCGCCATCAACCGTCGCCGGGCTGGCGGGGCGCCGTGGCGGTTGCTGTTTCACGACACGCACCACCGCTCGGCCAGCGCGCCCGAGGACATGGCGGCGTATGCCCTCGACGCCTTTGACGGGGTGCTTGCCTTTGGCGAGACCATCCGCACCCTCTATGAACGCCGGGGCTGGGGCCGCCGCGCCTGGACGTGGCACGAGGCGGCCGACACCTCGGTCTTTTCTCCGCGCCATGGTATCGAGGGCGAGGGCGATCTTGTGTGGGTCGGCAACTGGGGCGACGGCGAGCGTACCGCCGAACTGACCGAGTTCCTCATTGAGCCGGTGCGCAAGCTGGGCCTCACCGCCCGCATCCACGGCGTGCGGTATCCCGAGGCTGTGCGGACGGCGTTGCAAGGTTTGGGTATCGCCCACGGCGGCTGGCTGCCCAACCACGCCGTGCCCGAGGTTTTCGCCGCCCACCGGGTGACCGTCCATGTGCCCCGGCGGTTTTATGCGACGCAGTTGCCCGGCATCCCGACCATTCGCGTGTTCGAGGCCCTGGCCTGCGGCATTCCGCTGATTACCGCCCCCTGGGACGACGCCGAGGGCCTATTCCGGCCCGGCGAGGATTACCTCGTGGCCGCCAACGGGGCCGACATGATGCGCCTGCTGCGCAACGTCCTGGCCGATCCGGATCAGGCGCGCGTCCTGGCCGAGAGTGGGCGGAACACCATTCTCGCCCGCCACACCTGCACCCACCGCGTGGACGAACTGCTGGGCATCCTGGCTGACCTGCGCAGCGAACAGAGGGAGGTCGCCTGATGCATATCGCCTTTTTCGGATCCAGTTTGGTTTCCGCCTACTGGAACGGCGCCGCCACCTATTACAGGGGGATCTTGGGGGCCATGGCGCGGCGGGGGCACCGCATCACGTTCTATGAGCCCGACGCCTTCGACCGCCAGAACCACCGTGACATTGATCCGCCCCCGTGGGCCAACGTGGTGGTCTATGAGCCGTCCGAACAGGATGCCGCACGGATGCTCGATCGCGCCGCCGGGGCGGACGTGGTGGTCAAGGCCAGCGGTGTCGGCGTCCTCGATGGGTGGCTGGAGGCCAATGTCCCGACCCTCAAAAGCGACCGCCGCAAGGTGGTGTTCTGGGACGTGGACGCCCCGGCCACTCTGGACTCCATCCACCAAAACGCGGACGATCTTCTGGGGCCACTGATCCCAACCTATGACATGGTGCTGACCTATGGCGGCGGCGCCCCGGTGGTGAAGGCTTACAGGGCGTTGGGCGCGCGCCTCTGCGTGCCGATTTACAACGCGCTGGAGCCCAGCACCCACCACCCGGTGCCGCCCGAGCGGGCGTTCGGCTGCGACCTGGGATTCCTCGGCAACCGCCTGCCCGACCGCGAGGCACGGGTCGAGGAGTTCTTTCTGCGCCCGGCCGCCATCCTGCCCAAGCAGTCCTTCCTGATCGGCGGATCCGGCTGGGAGGACAAGGACATGCCGCCCAACGTCAGCCGGCTGGGCCACGTCTACACCTACCAGCACAATGCGTTCAACGTGTCGGCCCGCTGCGTTCTGAACATCACCCGCGACAGCATGGCGCGCACCGGGTTCTCGCCGCCGACCCGCGTGTTCGAGGCGGCCGGGGCCGGGGCCTGCCTGATTACCGACGCCTGGGAGGGCATCGGCCGGTTCCTTCAGCCGGGAACCGAAGTCCTGGTGGCCGAGGACGGCGAGCAGGTCGCCCGCCTGATGCGCGATCTGACGCCCGACAAGGCACGCGGCATCGGGCTGGCGGCGCGCAAGCGGTTGCTGGCGGAACACACCTACGACCATCGGGCGGCCGACGTGGAAGCCCTGTTGACCGGCAACGCCAAGGCGGCCGCCTCGGCTACTGTACGGGAGGTGGTGGAATGAGCCTGAATATCGTTTTCCTGGGGCTGTCGATCACCTCGTCGTGGGGCAACGGCCACGCCACCACGTTTCGCGCCCTCATTCGCGCCCTGTCCGCGCAAGGGCATCGTGTCACCTTCCTGGAGCGTGACGTGCCGTGGTACGCCGACAACCGCGACCTGCCCAATCCATCCTGGTGCCGCACCCACCTTTATGGCAGCGTGCCCGACCTTCAGGCCCGCTTCACGGCGCTGGTGAGGGGCGCCGACGCGGTCATCATCGGATCGTTCGTACCCGATGGGGTGGAGGTCGGCGCCTGGGCGCAGGAGGTGGCGCGCGGCACCGTCGCGTTTTATGACATCGACACGCCGGTGACCCTGGCCAAGCTGGGCCGGGGCGACTACGAATACCTGACGCCAAACCTTATCCGGGGCTATGACCTTTATTTGTCGTTCACCGGCGGCCCGACCCTGCGGCGGCTGGAGCACGACTTCGGGACGCCCATGGCCCGGCCGCTGTACTGTTCGGTCGATGCCGACGCCTATTACCCCGACGCTGTGCCGGCGACCTGGGATCTCGGCTACCTCGGCACATGGTCGGCCGACCGCCAGCCGACGGTGGACCGCCTGCTGTGCGAACCGGCCGCCCGCGTGCCCGACAAGCGGTTCGTGGTGGCCGGGCCGCAGTACCCGGCCACCATCGACTGGCCGGACAACGTGGAGCGTATCGACCACCTGCCGCCGGCCGAACACCGGGCGTTCTACACCGGCCAGCGTTTCACCCTGAACGTGACGCGGGCCGACATGATCCGGGCCGGCTGGGCACCCAGTGTCCGCCTGTTCGAGGCCGCCGCCTGCGGCACCCCGATCATCAGCGACTGGTGGGAAGGTCTGGACACCCTGTTCCGGCCGGGCGCCGAAATTCTCATAGGCGATAGCGCCGACGCCGTCACCGAAATCATCACCCAAATGCCCGAAGCCCGCCGCCGCGCCATCGGCGCCGCCGCCCGCACCCGCGTCCTGGGCGCCCACACGGCCCGCCACCGGGCTACCGAACTGGTTGCCCACTTGCACGAAGCGGCGTCCGTGAGACTGCGGGCGCGCACGGTGGGGTAGGGGGCGGCGTAAGGCCGGGCTCTGCCCGGGCCAGCCAGGAGGGGCGGCCTCCTGGACCTCGGACCTCCTGGACCTCGGACCTCTTGGACCTCGGAAATGAGAAGCGGGGTGCCGCGCGCAGCGCAACAGAAGCCAAGAGTGTCTGCCTGCGGCGCAAGGGAAGCACAGGACTTTCTCATGGGATCAAAGGGCCGACGGCCCTTTGCGGGCCTGGGCAGCGCCCAGCTATTCCTTAAAAATCCGGCATTTTGGCCGTTTGCTTGTGGATGACCACGGAGCCGTTTTCCCAGGCGATGGATGGCGCGTTTCGCTGCACGGGGCGGGCGTCCTGTTCCAGGCGGGCCAGTAGGGTGCCGAGCCATAATCCTATCACGGCCAGCAACACAAAGAACGCCGCGCGTTTCGGCCTCAGGGCGGGTGGAACGTTGGGGTGCTTCCGCGCCATGGGCGCCTCCTACTGCACCAGGACGTTGGCGAACTGCCACGGATCGGATGTATCGACCGGGTCGGGAAACAACCCGCCGCGATCATCGAGCGGTGTCCAGTCGGTGTAGGCCCCGGTCATGGTGCCGAGATACGGCCGGGCGAGGTCGAGGATGCGGCGGTGGTCGATTTCGTCGGCCTCCATGATGCCGACATTGGGGTTTTCAATGCACCACACCATACCGGCGAGCACCGCCGCCGTGACCTGGAGCCCGGTGGCGTTCTGGTGCGGGGCCAGGATGCGGGTCTGCTCGATGGTCAGTTGCGAGCCGTACCACAAGGCGTTGCGGGCATGGCCGAACACCAGGACGCCCAGTTCGTCCATGCCGTGGACGATCTCGTCGTTCATCAGGCGGAAGGCTGGTTGGGGTCGCCAGTTGCGCCCGGCCATCTCGTGCAGGCTGAGCACCGCGTCATCGCAGGGGTGATAGGCATAGTGGACGGTGGGCCGGTAGGCGACCATGCCGCGGTCGTCGCGCACCGTCAGGAAATCGGCGATGGAGATACTTTCGTTGTGGGTGATGAGGAAACCCTGATACGGCCCTTCGCCCGGCGTCCACGACCGGACCCGCGTTCCCGCCCCCGGCCGCTTGAGATAGATCGCCGCGCGGCAGCCCGTCGGGTGGTGGGCACCCTCGGCCGGCATCCCATTTTCGTGGGTGCCCCAGCCCAGTTCGGCCGGCTGAAGGCCCTCGGCCACGAAGCCGTCCACCGACCAGGTGTTGACGAACTCGCCGCGCCGCTTGGGAATGTGGGCGATCTGGGTATCGCGTTCAGCGATGTGGATGCCCTTGACGCAAAGGACTTGGGCCAGCCGCGCCCAGCCCTCCCGGTTGGTCGGTATGGCGGCGGGATGGCCGACATCGCGCGCCACGGTCAGCAGCGCTTCCTTGACGAAGTGGCTGACTAGTCCGGGATTGGCCCCGTGCGCCACCAGGGCGGTCGGCCCCTGGCCGCCCCACGCAGCGCGCAGCGCCAGGATATCCTCGCGCAGGCCGTAATTGGTCCGCTCGCTCAGCGGTTTCGACGGGTCGGTGTAGCCGCCGGGCCACGGTTCGATGCAGGTGTCGATATAGAGTGCGCCGCAGGACCGGGCGACCTCCATCAGGGCGTGGGACGACACATCCACCGACAGGTTGACCAAAAACCCGCCCCCCCGACCGAGCAGGGGTTCCAGAACCGCCCGCAGGGTGTCGGGGGTCAGCGCCTGGGCGATGAAGCGGACGCCGTTGTCATCGGCAATGGCCCGGCCCGAGGTGTCCGGGCAAACGATGGTGATGGCGTCGCGCGGCACGTCCAGGTGACGCAGGAGGAGCGGGAGGGCTCCCTGGCCGATGCTGCCGAAGCCGACCATGACAATCGGCCCGCCAAACGTTGCATACGTGCACCAACCCTCACCCATTCGGGCACCTCCCGGATCGCTCCTCAGGCGGCGACCTGCCGCGCCTCCTCCACCATATGGGGCGCGGGAAGGAGCGGCACCAGCACGGGCGCCCGACCGGGCAGCACCATGCCCGCCGCGCCCGCCAGGGCGCCGGGGGAAAGCTCAAGGCCCAGGAACCGCGCACGGTCCACCGGACCCGGCATCATCATGCCGCGCGTGACCTCGGGCGAGAACCCGAACTTCACGTAATAGGGCGCATCGCCGACCAGGATGACGGCACGATGACCGCGCAAAGCCGCCTGATTCAAGCCATAGCGGACCAACTTGCCGCCCCAGCCGCCACTACGGTGGTCGGCCTCGACAGCCAGAGGGCCGAGCAGAAGCGCCCGGTGACCGCCACCAATCGACAGGTCCCAGAACCGGATGGTGGCGATGACCTCCTCCTGGAGGCGTACAACGAATGCCAACCCGTGAGACGGCGTGTGACCGTCGCGCAGCCGCTGGCAGGTCTTCGCGTGGCGCTCCGGACCGAACGCGCGGTCGAGCAGCCGCTCGACGGCTGGGCCATCGGCCGCCGTCTCGTGCTCAAGACAAAACATGGGCGTGCCCCACCGAAGGGGTCCGCCGCCCCCATCCTTCACGGGGAAGGAGGGGACGCGGGCCTATGGACTGGTCAGATGTAGAACTGCTGCAACGGGGGGAAGCCGTTGAACGCCACCGCTGAATAGGTGGACGTGTAGGCCCCGGTTGCCGCAATGAGCACCTTGTCGCCGATCTCCAGGGAGATGGGCAGCGGGTACGGGTTCTTTTCGTACAGCACGTCAGCGCTGTCGCAGGTCGGGCCAGCCAGGATGCAGGGCTCCAGCGCGTCACCGTCGCGCGGGGTCTCGATCGGATAGCGGATTGCCTCGTCCATGGTCTCGGCCAGTCCACCGAACTTGCCGATGTCGAGGTAGACCCATCGAAGGCGGTCCTCGGCCGACTTCTTGGCAATCAGCACCACTTCGGCCTGAAGCACGCCGGCGTTGCCGACCATGCCACGGCCCGGCTCGATGATGGTTTCGGGCAGACGGTTGCCGAAGTGGTTCATCAGGCTGGTGTGGATGGCTTCGCCATAGGTCTTCACGGCCGGCACGTCACGCAGGTAACGGGTCGGGAAACCGCCGCCCATGTTGACCATCTTCAGCTCGATGCCGCGTTCGGCCAGGGTGCGGAAGATGCGCGCGACAATCGCCAGGGCGTCGTCGTAGGCGTGGACGTTCTTCTGCTGCGAGCCAACGTGGAAGGATATGCCATGCGGCTTCAGGCCCAGGCGCCAAGCGCGCTCAAGCAGTTCGATGGCCATGTCCGGCACGCAACCGAACTTGCGCGACAGCGGCCATTCGGCGCCTTCGCCATCACACAGGATGCGGCAGAACACCTTGGCGCCGGGCGCCACGCGGGCGATCTTTTCCAGTTCGGCCTCACTGTCGAAGGCGAACAGGGACACACCCATGCCCCAGGCGCGCTCGATGTCGCGTTCCTTCTTGATGGTGTTGCCGAAGGAGATACGATCCGGGGTGGCGCCGGCGGCCAGCGCCATCTCGATTTCCGGCATGGAGGCGGTGTCGAAGCACGAGCCCATGTCGGCCAGCAGGGACAGGACTTGCGGGGCCGGGTTGGCCTTCACGGCGTAGAACACGCGGGTGTCGGGCAGGGCGTTGGCGAAGGTGGTGTAGTTGTCACGCACGACGTCGAGATCGACGACCAGGCAGGGGCCTTCGGGCTGGCGAGCGGACAGAAATTCGCGGATACGGTCGGTCATGGCAGCGTCCCTTGGCTGGGAGGAAAGGTCAGGTCGATCACGGAGATGCCATCCGATAGACGAAGCAACCGCGGTGGAGGCGGTCAGAGTCATCCCGGACCCCCGAAGGCTCCGCGCCAAACGGGAGAGAGATTGCTGTTCGTGGCCAACGACCAGTCCCCCAGGGATTACCGGGAAGAATGCTCTGGACGTCAGTTTTTCGGAACGGAGAAGACCCGTCCCGCACGCTTGGCAAGAAGTAAGAGCCTCTTCAGTGTCACCAGCCTGTGGACGGACCGGCAGAGACCAAAAAAGCCGCGTTACGTCGTTGCTTTAAGCCGCAGGTACTAGGGTGGGGGAGACAAACCCCCCGGTGCGACAACAGGCACGTGCGAATACGGTCTATTGGCTAGATATACCCCCAAGCTCCCCCATGCAACGTTTTTTTGCCCCGCCCTGAAATTATCATAATCGGATCGAAAAAAGCCGCCTTTCACCTTGAAGGCTCAAGGGCTTACCGGGGCTTCCGACGGGCCGCCAAAAGGCCCAGAACAAGGCCTGCGGCGCCGATCGATAGGCCCACGGCGGTGCGCAGGACGTCGGCATCCACGTCCCACACTCGGCGACGGGCCACGGACCCAAATCGGCCCCTCGTCCCGAAGCGACCCGGCACCGGAGCCTCCAGGTTATCGGGCCGCGACGAGTCGAACGGCGCCTCGCCCTTTTGGCCGGAGACTCCCTGGCGCGCCATCATGCGGTCGATCAACCCGCCGGGCAGCAGCATGGCCGCACCGATCAGCTTGAGCGAGGAGCGTCCCACCCAAACCTCGCGCTGGCGGTTATAGACCGCGCGCACCACGGCGTTGGCGCACGGCTCGGGCTGATAGATGGGCGGCACCGGTTGCGGTTGCCTTGTGAGCTTGCAGCGCGCCCAGTCGAACTGCGGGGTGTTCATGGCCGGCATCTGGACCATGCCGACATGGATGGCGGAGTTCTCGGCAATCAATTCGGCCCGCAGCGATTCAAAGAACCCGCGCACCGCGAACTTTGCGGCTGAATAAGCTGACTGCAACGGCAGCCCGCGATAGGCCAGGGCCGAGCCCACGAACATGATGGTTCCCCGGCCCCGTGCGCGCATGGGCTCCAGGGCGGCCAGGGTGCCGTGGACCTGACCGAGGTAGGTGACCTCGGACACCCGGCGGTATTCCTCGGCCGTCATCGCGGCAACCGGGGAAAACACCGTGGCCATGGCCGAGTTGACCCACACCTCGACCGGACCAAGCTCACGCTCGGCCTGTTTGGCAGCCGCCTGCATGGCCGGCCAGTCGGCCACATCGGCGACCAGGGGGATGGCGCGCGGGCTGCCCTTGGCGACGCAGTCGGCGGCGGCCTCGGCCAGACGTACCGGGTCGCGGGCGATCAGGCCGACCTTCCAGCCGTCGCGGGCAAAGCGCCCGGCAATCGCCCGGCCCAGCCCCGCCGATGCTCCGGTTACTACCACCACGGGGGCATCCCCGCCGCCATACCGTCGCGCCATCGACCATCCTCCGCATCATCACCATGTGTCGGCAACGGAAGGCGCCCGGCCCCCGTTGCACGAACAGCGCGATGTTGATACGGGAGGCCATCTGATGACTGACCTGCGGCCTGACGCCAAGGTCGACCGCATCCGCGCCGCCGCCTACCGCGTGCCGACCGACGAGCCGGAGGCGGACGGAACGCTCGCCTGGGACGCCACCACGATGATTACCGTCCATGCCGAGGGCGGCGGGCTGCGCGGGTTCGGTTACGGCTATGCCGACCCAGCGGCGGCGGTGCTCATCAATGAAACCCTGGCCCCCGCCCTGACCGGCTGCGACGCGCTGGCCCCGCAGGCGGCCTGGGACACCGCACGGGTGCGCCTGCGCAACAGCGGCCATGCGGGTATCGGGGCGTGTGCCGTCTCGGTCCTGGACAGTGCCCTATGGGATCTCAAGGCGCGGTTGCTCGGGCTACCGCTGGTCCGCCTGCTCGGGCAGGTGCGGGCCGATATCCGGGCCTACGGCAGCGGCGGCTTCACGACCTACGGCGAGGCGCGGTTGCGCAGCCAGTTAGAGGGCTGGATGGCCGATGGCATCGACGCGGTCAAGATCAAGGTCGGTGGCGGCGGCATCCGTGACATCGACCAAGTGGAAATCGCCCGCGAGGTCATCGGCCGCGTGCCCGACCTGTTCGTCGATGCCAACGGCGTCTATTCGACCAAGCAGGCGCTTGGCTATGCCTATCGCTTCGCCGACTTCGGGGTGACGTGGTTCGAGGAGCCGGTGTCCTCGGATGATCTTGAAGGCCTGCGCATTGTGCGCCGCAACGGCCCGGCTGGCATGTCCATCGCCGCCGGGGAATATGCCTGGAGCCTGCTTGACGTGCGCCGGATGCTGGAGGCCGGGGCCGTGGACGTGATGCAGATCGACGCCACCCGGTGCGGCGGCGTGACCGGGTTCCTCCAGGCCGCCGCCTTGTGCGAGGCGTTCCACATGCCGCTGTCCACCCACACCGCGCCCAGCCTGCACGCGTCGCTGTGCTGTGCCACCGGGCGGGCGATCCATGCCGAATACTTCCACGACCATGTGCGCCTGGAGGGGATGTTGCTCGACGGCGCGGCGACCGTGCGCAACGGCCGTCTGGCGCCCGACACGACGGCGCTAGGCCTGGGCCTGACCCTCAAGCAGGCGGACGCCGAGCCGCACCGGATCGCTTGATGGAAGCTTTGGAACGACGCCCTGAGAGGAAAACTCCATGAGTGATGCCATTGGGGCCCGCCGCTGGGTCATCGCCGAGGGCTACATCCCGCCCGGCAGCATCGGGCCGGAGCCCCAGATGACCAGCCACGAAACCGCCTGCATCCTCAACACCGGCGATACCGACGCCGCCGTGACCCTGACCCTGTACTTTGCCGACCGCGAGCCGGTCGGCCCCTACAAGGTCACCGTCGCCGCCCGGCGCACCCTGCACCTGCGCTTCAACGCCCTGGATGACCCGGAACCAGTGCCGGAGGACACCGACTACGCCTGCGTACTCGAGTCCTCCGTTCCCATCATCGTCCAGCACACCCGGCTGGACAGCCGCCAAGCTGAACTGGCCTTGATGACCACCATGGCCTATCCGGCGGCCTAGTAGTTGGCGGGGTGACGTCTACTAGCTTCCCGGAACCCCCTTCAGGTGGGCAATCGGGATGTCCTTGGGAGCGGTGATCTCGACGGGGGGGCTGGCGGCCTTGATGGCGAGGTCTTCGGTCGCCACCACGAAGACGACGGCGGCTTCCATCGGCGCTTCATCATCCAGGCGGACCACGAAACGGGCGTTGCCCGACAGGTCGGTCTGGCCGTGGTTTATCACGGTGTATTCCGACGCTGGCGGGCCGGCGCCCAGTTCGACGCCGGTCAGGGGCGGAAAGCCGGCGGCGGTCACCGTAATCTCGGACCCCGGCGCGGCCGCGTGTGGAGTGGCCGAGACTGTCTCCTCGGCCAGGGCGGCAGGAGCCGCGATTGCGGCCGCCACCATAAACATCCCCAGGAACGCCGCCGCTCCGAGGGCCGCCGAGGCATCCACCGGGCTTCGGCCGTGGTGTTGACGTGTAAAGACACTGGGGCGCCCTCCCTGTCGCATAGCTCCCTCCGGCCAATGAAGTGCGGGCCTTCTTGAGAACGCGTATGGGGTGGGTCCAGTTCCATAGGGATGAATCACTACGCCGAGTGGCAACCTTGAAAATCTTTCAGATTACCGCGCGGCGCGCACTTTCAGCTCAGCGCTCGGCGCGCTCGGGCACGGCACGTTCGATGCGGGCGGTGGACAGGGTGACGCCCTGGTCGCACTGCGAGGTGCCCGCCACAAGCCCAACGACGCGCACGCGGTCGCCCGGTTGCAGGTCCGCGATGTCGCCGCTCAAGGTGTAGAGCGTGCCATCGGGCGTGCGCAGGGCGGGGCAGAGCGTGCCCTCGGTGGTCAGGGTGCCGGTGACCTCGACGCGTTCGCCGGCCCGTGCCTCCGTGGTGGTGCCGATGGCAATGACCTCCAGTTCGGCGGATCTGGCACCGTGGTCGCGGTCGCTGGTCGATACCACGATGACCAGCGGAGCCTGTGGGTCGAGGTCGCGGGGCAGCTTCACGCGGGCACGGACGGTGCCGTAGTGGTCGGTAATGTCGCGGTCGATTACTACCATTCGGCCTTCGGGGTTTCCGGCGGCAATCTCCACCTGGGTACGGCTGGGCAGGCCGCGCGCGTAGATGGTCACCGGGTCGCCGACCGACACCCGGCGGGGCAGGACTTCAGTCGCGGCCCCCAGGGAATAGCGCGGCGCGGTCCACGTCTCGGCGTGGGTCTGGCCGGGCTGTGGGACGTCGCCGGCGCCAGGGATCAGCAGCTTTTGGCCCTGGAGCAGTTCCTTTTGGCGGATGAGTTGAGGGTTGTCGCGCACCAGGGCGGCGACCGTGGTTTCAAACCGTTTGGCGATGGCGGGCAGCGAGTCGCCTGCGCGCACCGCATAGTTGGCGCCCGGCGGGGCACCGGGATCGGAGGCGTCGTCATGGGGATCGATCATGCCCCATTCGGCCGCAGAGGGCCGCCACGGTTCGCCGTTTTCGGGAGGGGGGGCACCGCTGCTCTGGGTATTGTTCTGGGCCGCTGGTTGTTCCTCTTCCGCTTTTGCGGCTTCGGCGGCGCCCGGTAGCTTGACGATCTGGCCGACGCCCAGGCGGCGCGGCTCGATCCCCGGATTGGAAGCCATGATCTCGGGCAGGGCGACGCCGCACTGGCGGGCCACGGCCGATAAGGTGTCACCGGGCCGAATGGTATAGCTGTCGCCGCAGGAGGACTGGGCGGAAAGCGGGCCGGCGGCCGCAGTCGCAAGGCAGAACGCGGCCACGGCGAGGATGAAAGAAGAAGGCTTGGGTGACATCAAGGGGCGCTCCCTGCGCTATGTCGGCGTCGGGCTGGCTAAGTCAGGCCACGGTCGCGCCGGATCGCCCTCCGGTTCAAGTGCTCAAGCGGCGTATCATCCGGAACCTCTCCCGGCCCAATGTGTTTTATTCCCTGTGGAGTAAGTGGAAATGCGCGCCTGTTTTTTCGCCTGGGAGGTTCCCGCAGGGGAGGGGCGCGCATGAGGGAATATCCATAATCCTATTGACGTTAAAAACGCACTAAATTGGTAGGCTATTGCGTTCGCGTGACGGCCACAGGCATACTTGCAGGGCTACTGGACAGATGACTCGACCAGGGCTCTTCCACCCTGGGAAGGACCCGCCAAGGGAGGCAGGACGATATGGTAAGACAGAGCATGGCCGCCGCGCTGCCGGTCGCCGCCGCACTGGTTTCGGTGGCCGCGCTGCCGATGGCCGCCCTGGCCGGGCAGCCTGAGCCCTGGCAGATCTGGCACCAGGACCCGGCAAGTCCGGTTATGGATCAGATCGAGTCGCTGCATGGGTTTCTGGTGTGGATCTCGACCGCCATCGTCCTGCTGGTCATGGCGCTGCTGGGGTACGTGATGTGGCGCTTCAACGAAAAGCGCAATCCGGTCCCGGCGCGGTTCTCGCACAACCAGCTTCTGGAATTCGGATGGACGGCGATCCCGGTGGTCATCCTGGTCATCATCGCCATTCCGTCGTTCAAGCTGCTGTACTTCATGGACCGCGCGCAGGAGGCCGACATGACCATCAAGGTCACCGGCCACCAGTGGTACTGGTCTTATGAGTACCCCGACAACGGCGGTTTCGCCTTCGACAGCTTCATGAAATACCCCGACGACCTTGAGCCCGGCGAGCCGCGCCTGCTGGCGGTCGACAACGAGGTTGTCCTGCCGGTCGGCACCACGGTGCGGGTCATCATGACGTCCCAGGACGTCATCCATTCGTGGGCCGTGCCGGCGTTGGGGGTCAAGACCGACAACGTGCCCGGCCGCCTGACCGAGACGTGGCTGCGTATCGAGCGGCCGGGCGTTTATTACGGCCAGTGCTCCGAACTGTGCGGCGTCAACCACGGCTTCATGCCGATTGCGGTGCGCGGGGTGTCGGCCGAAGACTTCGAGCAATGGGTGGTCGAAGCGCAGGAGCAGTTTGCCAAAGCGCCAGACGTAAAAACCCCGACCCGGCTTGCCCAGGCGGCCGGCAACTGAACAGGCAGGGAGAGTTTGCATGTATCAGTCCGGCACCGCCGCTGGTCCAGACCACGCACATGACCATGCGCACGACGCCCCCTCGGGCTGGAAGCGCTGGTTGTTTTCCACCAACCACAAGGACATCGGCACGATGTACCTTGTGTTCGCCATCATTACCGGCCTGATCGGTGCCGCCATGTCGGTGGTCATCCGCATGCAGCTCCAGACGCCGGGGGGCGACGTGCTGGGGGGCGACCACCAGCTTTACAACGTGTTTGTCACCGCGCACGGCGTCATCATGGTGTTCTTTGTTGTCATGCCGGCCCTGATCGGCGGCTTTGGCAACTGGTTCGTGCCGTTGATGATCGGGGCGCCGGACATGGCGTTCCCGCGTATGAACAACGTCAGTTTCTGGCTGTTGCCGCCGGCCTTTGGGCTGTTGCTCCTGTCGGCCCTGACCGGCATGGGGGCGGGCACCGGCTGGACGTTGTATCCGCCGCTGTCGGGCATCATCGGGCACGGCGGGCCGAGCGTGGATTTCGCCATCCTGGCCCTGCATCTGGCCGGCGTGTCGTCCATCCTGGGTGCTATCAACTTCCTGGTCACCATCATCAACATGCGGGCGCCGGGCATGACCATGCACCGGATGCCGCTGTTCGCGTGGTCAATGCTGGTTACCGCGTTCCTGCTGCTGCTGGCCGTGCCGGTGCTGGCCGGGGCGCTGACCATGCTGCTCACCGACCGCAACTTCGGCACCACGTTCTTTGACCCGGCCGGTGGTGGGGATCCGGTGCTGTACCAGCATCTATTCTGGTTCTTCGGGCATCCCGAGGTCTACATCATGATCCTGCCGGCCTTCGGGATCATGAGCCACATCATCTCGACGTTTGCCAAGAAGCCGGTGTTTGGCTACCTGGGCATGGTCTATGCGATGGTGTCCATTGGGGTGATCGGCTTCGCGGTGTGGGCCCACCATATGTACACGGTCGGCCTGGACGTTGACACGCGGGCCTACTTTCTGGCCGCCACCATGGCCATCGCGGTGCCTACCGGCATCAAGGTGTTCTCGTGGATCGCCACCATGTGGGGCGGGTCCATCGTCATGGCGACGCCGATGCTCTACGCCATCGGCTTCGTGTTCCTGTTCACGGTGGGCGGCGTGACCGGCGTCGTTCTCGCCAACGCGGGCGTCGATATCGCCCTGCACGACACCTACTACGTGGTTGCCCACTTCCACTACGTGCTCAGCCTGGGCGCGCTGTTCGGGATGTTCGGGGCGTTCTATTACTGGATCGGCAAGATGTCGGGCCGCCAGTACCCGGAAACCCTGGGCAAGATCCAGTTCTGGATCATGTTCATCGGCGTGAACCTGACGTTCTTCCCCATGCACTTCCTGGGCGCGGCGGGGATGCCGCGCCGGGTGCCGGACTACCCGGACGCCTTTGCAGGGTGGAACTACGTGGCGTCCATCGGGGCCTATATCTCGGCCTTTGGCGCGCTGTTCTTCCTGTACGTGATCTTCCGCACCTTCGTGGGCGGGGCCAAGGCAGCCGACAACCCGTGGGGCGAGGGCGCGACCACCCTGGAATGGACCCTGAGTTCGCCGCCGCCGGTCCACTCGTTCGAGGACCCGCCGCAAATTCCCGCGCCGTCGCCAAGCGGCCACGCGGCGGAATAGGAGAGGACACCCGCCATGGCCAACAAGAACTCCCGCCTGGGCATGACGCTGGCCGTCGTCGCGGTCGGCATGGTGGGCATGGCGTTCGCCTCGGTTCCGGCTTACCGCCTGTTTTGCCAGATCACCGGCTATGGCGGCACGCCCGCCATCGCCGGGGCCGGCAGCGTCCTGCCTGCGGTGCTGGACCGCACCATGACCGTGCGCTTTGATGCCAGTGTCAACGGCAGCCTGCCATGGACCTTCGCCCCGGTTCAGGGGGCCATGGTGGTGCAGGTCGGCGAGCAGGGCCTGGCCCACTACACGGCGACCAACACGTCCGAGGCGCCCATCACCGGCACGGCGACGTTCAATGTCACGCCGCTGAAGGCCGCGCAGTATTTTACCAAGATCGACTGCTTCTGCTTCACCGAACAGACCCTGAAGCCCGGCGAGACCGCGGACATGCCGGTGACGTTCTACGTCGATCCGGCCATTGCCGACGATCCCAACGTCCGGGACGTCAAGACCATCACCCTGTCCTACACCTTCTTTCGTAAGGATCAGACAGCCAGCAGGATTGGTACCAGGACCGGGGAAGCGCCTGAGGGAGGACCGCATTCATGAGCCAACCATCGGTGCGCAAGCACCCGTTCCATATCATCGACCCCAGCCCGTGGCCGTTCGTGGGCTCGGTCGGGGCCTTCGTCATGGCCATCGGCGCCGTCAACTTCATGCACGGCAGCGCGCCGTGGGTGTTGCTGGTCGGCCTGGCCATCGTGCTCATCACCATGTTCGGCTGGTGGCGTGACGTCATCCGCGAAAGCATCGTGGACAAGGCCCACACCGGGGCCGTGGCGCACGGCCTGCGCATGGGCATGCTGATGTTCATCGCGTCCGAAGTGATGTTCTTTGTGGCATTCTTCTGGGCCTACTTCCACAACGCCCTGCTGGTCAGCCCGGTGGTCGAGGACACCTGGCCGCCGCCCGATATCGTGACCCTGGGCGCCTGGGGCCTGCCGTTCATCAACACCATCATTCTGGTGACCTCGGGCTTTGTGCTGATGTGGGGCCGCAAGGGCCTCGACACCGGGGACCGCCGACGCCTGCTGATCGGCCTGGGCGGCGCCATTGTCCTGGGCATCATCTTCCTTACCCTGCAGATGATCGAGTACGGCGAGGCGGCGTTCGCCTTCAACGACGGCATCTATGCGTCGGCCTTTTACATGGCAACCGGCTTCCACGGGTTTCACGTCTTTGTCGGCGTGTGCATGTTGAGCGTTATGTTCTTCCGCACCCTGGCCGGGCACTTCACGTCCGAGAAACACATCGGGTTTGAAAGCGCCGAATGGTACTGGCACTTCGTAGACGTTGTGTGGGTGTTCCTGTTTATCTGGATATACGTGTGGGTGGGCTTGTAAGCCGCTCCGCCTTTGGCTGCGAAGCGCCCCGCCCCCGTCCGGAGGCGGGGCGTTGTCGTTGAATCCGCCTTCAAGCGGTGGTTAAACTAAAGGCGAACCGATGACGAAAAGTCGGTATAGGCGGAGGGTGGGAAATGGCGTGGCGGCAGTGGCGGAAGACCGCTTCTGAACCGGCCGTTCAGATGGTTGGTTTCGCACTGCTGGTGATCTGCGCCGTGTGGGCCGTGCTGGGGTATTCCCTGTGGGTGCTGCGCGGCCAGATCCAGGAAACCGCCCGTAACGACGTCGCCGCCCTGACCCAGTCGCTTGAGGCGCACCTTTCGGCGACGCTGGAGAACGCACGCCTGGTGCTCGGCCGCACGGTGGACGTCGCAGCCCTGCATGGCCTTGCCGAAAACCCCGATGATCCCCTGTTTCTGGAACGGCTGCCCCGCGCCATCGACCATGTGAGCCAGGTGTCGGGGCTAGGTGTTTTTGCCGCCGATGGCATCATCCGCCATGCCGTGGTGCGGGACGAGATCGGCGAATTCATGGCGGTCGGTCACGACATGGACGTCAATGACCGGGACTACGTGACGTCGATGGACACCCACCCGTCCGACACGCTGTTCGTCGGCACGCCCGTTCGCTCGCTGGCCGGGGGGCAGTGGGTGCTGCCGGTATCGCGCCCCATCCGCGACAGTGTCGGGGCATTGGCCGGCGGTGCCGTGGCCCTGATCGACATGGAAACGCTGCTGACCCTGTTCGACGCGGTGCGGCCCGGCGAGAACGGCACGATTGCCCTGGTGCGCCGGGATGGCGTCCTGTTGGCCCGCACGCCCTTCAATGAGGCCGACATCGGAACCGATCTGAACATTCTGCCGGACATGTCGCGCTTGTTGTTGGTCCCCTCGCTTTTGAATGAAATCACCATGGGGGCCGATGGGCAGGAGGACATTCAAGTGGTCGTCCCCGCGCCGCGCTTTCCTCTCACCATCATCGCCCGCGTGCCGCTCGATCAGGTTCTGGCAGACTGGCGGGCGGCCCTGTGGCGGAGCCTGGCCATCGGGTTCACGGTGGCGATTGTCATCGGGGCCATGGCGCTGGTGGTGGCCAGCCAGTGGCACCGTCGCCAGCGGGTCGATGTCGCGCTGGCCAGCAGCCGCCGGGCCCTGAGCGCCAGCCTGCAACGGTTCGAGCGGGCCATCGCCGGATCGACGGCGGCCATGTGGGAGTTCGACCTGCGCACCCGCGAGGGCTATCTGGCGCCGCAGTGGGAGGACATTTTGGGCTGGCGGGACGTCCGCGATCCCTATCGCACATGGCGCGACAACCTGCATCCCGAAGACCGCGAGCGCGTTCTTGGCGCCATGCGCGCCCATTTGGAAACCCATGCCGCCTTCGACACCGAATACCGCCTGCGCGCTGCCGATGACACATGGCGGTGGGTCAAGGCGCGCGGGCAGGCGTCGTGGGATTCCCAGGGGCAACCCACCGTCATGTCCGGAACGGTGCACGATATCACCGACCTGCGCCATGGCGAGGAACGCCTGCGTCTGGCGATGGAGGCCACCCATGATGGCCTGTGGGACCTGAACGTCAGCAGCGGCGACCTGTTTCTGAGCCTGCGGTGGAAGACCATGCTGGGATATGCGGCCGATGCGCCGCTGTCGCCGCGTTTTCGGACCTTCCTGCGCCTGGTTCATCCCGAAGACCGCGCCGGCGTGCTGGCCTGGATGCGCGGCTTCCTGCTGAATGACGGCATGGACGCGGGCGAACATGAATACCGAATGCGCCGGGCGGACGGCACCTGGGCCTGGGTGCGCGGCGCCGCCAAGGTCACCGAACGCGACGCCAGTGGCTGGCCGTTGCGCGTGGTCGGCACCCATCAGGACGTGTCGCGCCGCCGCGAGGAACTCCTTCAACTGCGCGAGGCCCGCCGACTGGCCGAGGAGGGCAACCGCGCCAAGTCCGAGTTCCTGGCCACCATGAGCCACGAGTTGCGCACGCCCTTGAATGCCATCTCGGGCTTTTCCGAAAGCCTGGAGTGCCAATTCTTCGGGGCGCTCAACGCAAAGCAGCTCGAATATATCGGCGACATCCGATCCAGCGCCGAGCATTTGACCAGCCTCATCAGCGACATCCTGGACATGGCCAAGATCGAGGCCGGCCACAGCCAACTCAGCGAGGAGCCGGTTGACGTGGCTGCCGCCATCCGCGCCAAGGTCCAAATGCTGCGCCAGCGGGCCGCGCAAAAGGACATCGACCTGATCGAGGACCTGGAGCCGCTGCCGCCCTACAACCTCGACCCCCGGCGCTTCGGGCAGATGGTGCTCAACTTGCTGTCGAACGCCGTCAAGTTTACCCAGGCCGGCGGGGCGGTGACGGTCCGGGCGCTGAGCGCTCCCAACGGCAGCCTGAGCATCGCGGTGGTAGATACCGGCATCGGCATCGCGGCGGAGGACCTGGAACGCGTGCTGGAGCCGTTCACCCAGGTCGATAGCCGGTTGTCGCGCCAGTATGAGGGCACCGGCCTGGGCCTGCCGCTGGTCAAGGCCATGGCGGAAATGCATGGCGGCAGCCTGTGTCTGAGCAGTGCGCTCGGCCGGGGCACCACCGCCGTCATCGAGTTTCCGGCCAGCCGTCGCCTGACCCCTGCGGCGCGCGTCGTGGCTTCCGCTGAATGACTGAAGCTCCGTGGTTCCGCCGTCCGGCACCCGTGCCGCGCGGGGCGTCGGTTGCCGTGGTCGGCGGCGGCGTCGGCGGGTGTGCCGCCGCCGGAGCGTTGCGGCGGGCAGGGTACGCGGTGACGCTGATCGACCGCGCCGGGCGCTTGGGGGCAGAGGCGTCGGGCAATCCCTGCGGGCTGCTCAAGCCGCGCCTGACCGCCGATGGCGGGGTGCACGGCCGCTTTTTCGGCCAGGGTTACCTGCACGCCGTGGAGACACTTGATCGCCTGGGCGGCTGGCTCGGCCGGGGAATCCTGTCCATCGCCCGCGACACCGGCGAGGCCGCCACCATGCAGCGGCTGGCCGGGACCTTGCCGCCCGACCACATCGCCCTGGTTGCCCCGGACGAGGCCCACCGCCTGACCGGCGTTACCGCGCCGCTCGGCGGCCTGTGGTTCCCCAAGGCCGGCAGTATCGACCCGCCAGCCGTCTGCGCCGCCCTGGCCGAGGGGGTAACCGTGCGGACGGGCGCCGTGGCGGCCGTGGTGCAGGTCGAAGGGGGCTGGTCCCTCTGTGACGCTGCGGGCGCCGTGGTGGCCGAGGCGGCGGCTGTGGTCCTGGCCGCCGGGCCGTGGACGCCGCGCCTGTGGCCGGACGCCGACCTACCCATCCACGCCAACCGGGGACAGATCACCTTGTTGCCCGCCGCACCCGAGGCACCGCACGCCGCGCTGTCCTTTGGCGGCTATCTGTCGCCGCCGGTGGCCGGGGGGCGGCACGTCTTGGGGGCGACCTATGGCCGCATCCCCGATCCCGACGACTCCGCATGGCGGACGGTGCGGGACGAGGACCATGCGGCAAACCTGTCCCTGCTGGCCGACGCCCTGCCCGAGGTTCGGGCGCAGTGGGGCGGGGAGCCGGCGGACGGGGGGCGGGTGTCCCTGCGCGCCACCATTGCCGATCATCTGCCGGTCATGGGGCCGCTGTTCGATGCGGCGGCGTGGCGCGAAGCCTACGCCGACCTTCACCATGGCCGGGCGCTGCGGACCTATCCGCCCGCGCCGCTGGCCGACGGGCTGTTCGTGCTGGGAGGGCTGGGGTCACGGGGTTTTCAGACCGCGCCGCTGCTGGGCGAGGCGCTGGCGGCCCTTATGGTGGGGGATGCGCTGCCGCTGGAACGCGCCCTGTGGGAGGCGGTCCATCCCGGTCGGTTTGTCCTGCGCATCCTGCGCCGCAGGCCGCCGCGCCGGGCGGGCCAGTGGGTGGGCTAGAGCGGTTTGCTTTTAATCTGCCTCCCTGGTCCGCTGGCGCGGATGGCTGCCGCCAGCCTGGGGCACCGCTCCAGACCTCCCTCTTTCTTGAAAAAAATAGAATGGGGCTTGGGGCTTGCCCCAAGCAGGCTTGGGCGGCAGCCCAAAATGCACGAGACCAAGCCGTGGTTCACATTAAAAGCAAACCGCTTTAATGTCCCTGCTTGAAGGCCAGGACCGCCTGGGTGCGGCTGTTCACATTCAGGGCGCGCAGGACTCCGGTAACGTGGGATTTCACGGTGCTGAGGTTGAGCCCCAGGCGCTGGCCGATGTCGGCATTGGACATGCCTTCGGACATCAGTTCCAGGACTTGGCGCTGACGTGGAGTAAGTTGCGGCAGGCGCATGGCCGGGGCGCCGTCCAGGTTGACCTGGGACAGCGGGCCGTCTCCACTGAGCCCAAGGGCGCGTCGGGCGCCGGAACTGGCGTTACGTTCCGCCTCGTTGGCCGACGCCAGTGTCAGGGTGGGGGGCAGGTACAGCCCGCCGGCCAGGATCAGGCGCAGGATGTTGACGATCAGCCCTTCAGCCGTGCTCTTGGGCACGAAACCGCGCGCTCCGGCGGCAATGGCCGCCTGTGCGACGCGCGGGTCTTCGGACACGGTAAGGACGATGACGGGGGCGGGGGCGGCAGCCTTTACCAAGCGGGCGATATAGGTGTCGTCGGAGTGCGGCATCGCAATGTCGGTCAGGATCAGGTCCACGGGGGGGCCTTTCCTGTCGGCGTCCGCAAGATAGGAAAATACCTGGGCGGCATCCCCCGCCTCAAGAAATTCGACTTTGGGATCCAGCTCTACCAGGATGTGTCGAAGTGCCAGGCGGACGATGGAATGATCGTCCGCGATCAGCGCGCGCATTGAAAGTTTCCCGTACTGCCCCTGGGTCCACTATTTCGTGTGTTTGCCCGTTTTTCGCATATGCCTCTTTTGAGCATCCATACGCAAGCATAAAAAGAAAAAGGGTTCCAGAAAAGCGCCCTTGACGGGTGGGTGGGCGCGCTTCTGGACAACCTCTGCGATTGGGTGTGGCGATCAGCCGGGGCGGCCATCGGCGCGCGGGGTGACCAGCATCGGCGCAAAGCGGACCAGGAACAGGATCCATGCCAGGATCCACAGAACTCCTCCCACCACGACCACCTCAAGGTACCACTGAGGAGTGAAGATCGGACCGAAGACCCGAAGCATCGCCGCGCCGCCGATCAGGGCAAACGCCGTGGTCAGGGCCGGGCTGGAGGCCAGGGCGCGGCCAGTATGGCCGAGAATGGCCCGGCTCATCACCCCTAGAATAAGTGTGCCTGCCGCACCCGCCGTGAAAGCATGGAGGGCGGTTCCGGCCGGAACCGCGTCCACGCCGAATGTGGAGGCCGCATTCAGGGCAAAGCCGACGACCAGCCACAGGGCGCCCAGGTGCAGGACCCACAGCAGCGGCTCACCGCGCGTCGTCCAGCCGCGCCAGGTCAGCAGGCGGGCCAGGGTGAGGATTGCGGCGGCGGCGGCGGCAATGCCGCGCACGGCCTCGGGCAGGGCCACCAGGTCTGTCAGGACACCGGCGACGAGGAAGGCGGCGGCGGCGCCTATGGCCGCGCTGTTCAGCCATGTCGGCGTGACGCCGGCGGCCATCCCGCGGCTGCGCAGCCAGTTGCCGGTGAAGGCCGGGGTGACCCGCCCGCCGACCACCATCATCAATATCACCACGACGTCGATGGCCAGGCGTTGGCCGATCTGCGGCCCGCCGTCGAGCACCCCCATCATGCCCAGGTGACTGAGCGCGCTGGCCCCGGCCAAGGTCAGCAGCAGGACTACGAACACCATGTTGCGCATCTTGCCGGCCCGCACGATGGACGGGCCGAGCAGAAGGACGAGCAGTGGCAGAAAGGCAACATCAACCGCCATCACCAGCCACGCCGGAAGGCTTGCCGACAGCCACACGGCGGCGCGTCCGGCCAACCATGCCGCGACCAGCAGCCCCAGGCGTCCGCCGCGCACCGGCGGCGTGGCCGTCCAGTTGGGCACGGCGGTCAACAGGAAACCAGCCACGGCGGCGGTGACGAAGCCGAACAGCATCTCGTGGGCATGCCATTGGAACGGCGGCGGTGCCAGGGTGAAGGCCTCGATCAGGCCGCCCGCCAGGTGCACCCCCAGCCACAGCGCCCACAGGGCCAGGGCCAGGGCGGCGTGGAGCCCGGCGAGCAGGAAAAAGGGCCGGAAGCCCAAGGACAGCATCAGCGACGGCTGGGTGGCAAGTTTTGTCGGGGGTGTGGCGGATGTCATGACCAGATGCCTTGCGGTGAAAGGGCTTGGGCGTCACTTTGGGATGCCTCCCACTCTAAGGTGCCTCCAGGGGCACGCCTTGACGCCGATCAAGGCATCCCGACCCCGCTGTCTTCAGAGTAGCCCCATGACCCAGCTTATCCTAGCCATCACCGTGTTCCTGCTGACCCATCTGGTGCCCGCGCTGCCCCGGCTGCGGGCCGGGCTGGTCGCTGCCCTGGGGCGGCGGGCCTATCTCGTCGGGTATTCCGTGCTTAGTCTGGCGGTGCTGGGGTGGGTCGGGCATTCCTATGCCCAGGCGCCCTACATTCCATTGTGGGATTACGAGCCGCGCATGGCCTGGGTTCCGGCCGTGTTGATGTTTCCGGCGGTCCTGCTGCTGGTGGCTGGCCTGTTGCGCCCCAATCCCCTGTCGCTGAGCGTGCGGCGGGGCGGGTTTGATCCATCGCGCCCCGGCCTGCTGGCCGTCGTGCGTCATCCCGTGCCGTGGGCCATGGCCCTGTGGGCGGCGGCGCACATGGCGGCCAACGGGGACGTCGCGGCGTGGATTCTGTTCGGGCTGCTGCTGGTCCTTAGTTTGGCCGGAATGGCCGGCCTGGACGCCAAGCGTCGCCGAGACCTGGGCGACCGGGAATGGCGGCGGCTGGCCGCACCGACATCGGCATGGCCGTTTGCCGCGTGGCTGACCGGCCGCGCCCGGCCGCGCCTGCATGTCCCCCGCCTGCAAGTCACCGGAGGCACGGTGATGGTCGTCGTCCTCGGGGCGGCGCTCTATCGCCTTCTTCTGGCCCTGCACGAGCCGGTGATTGGCGTGTCGCCATGGCCGCCCCTCGACTGAGTCGGGGGACGCCTCCGAACCTCTGACGAATTTGTTGCATTAACGTGGCAGTTTCGTTACGCCCTTAGCGGCGTGGGGGTGAGTGTTCTGGAGAGCCCGCCCGCGCGTCTCCCGAAACGGCCGACTGGGTGTCCTGTGGCAACCGCACCGACCAAGAAGACCTCGCTCGACAAGGATCTGAAAAAGATCGCCGCGTTCGAGCAGGCTGCTCATTCGCCTAGCCGCCAGCAAGCCCTGCTTTATGGGTTCCTGTTCCTTGTTCTTGTCCTGCCGTTCACGGCAGTGGTGGCCGGGCCGTCCCCCGGCCTTTTCTTCATCATGGCGGCCGGTGTCATCGGCGGCTACATGGCGCTCAACATCGGCGCCAACGACGTTGCCAACAACGTCGGGCCGGCGGTGGGCGCCAATGCTCTGACCCTGGTCGGTGCGCTCATCATCGCGGCGGTGTTCGAGGCCGCCGGCGCCCTGATCGCCGGCGCCGACGTGGTCGATACGATTTCCAAGGGCATCATCGACGTCAAGGCAGTCGGTGAGCCGGCCATCTTCGTGCGTGCCATGCTGGCCGCCCTGCTGGCCGCAGCGCTGTGGATCAATCTGGCGACGTTCGTCGGGGCGCCTGTCTCGACCACCCATTCCGTGGTCGGCGGCGTGGTCGGTGTGGGCATCGCGGCGGCCGGCATGTCGGCCGTCAACTGGCCGGTGATGGGGGGCATCGCGGCAAGCTGGGTCATCTCGCCGGTGCTCGGCGGGGTTATCGCGGCCCTGTTTCTGGTGTTTATCGAGGTTGCGGTCATCAACAAGGAGGACCGCGTCAACGCGGCGCGGCGCTGGGTGCCGGTGCTGGTCGGCCTGATGGCCGGGGCGTTCACCGCCTACCTGATGGCCAAGGGCGTCAAGCACCTCATCAAGACCTCGCCGACCATGTGGGTGGTGGCCGGGATGATCGCCTTCGCCGTGGTCGGCGTCATCACCCGCAAGGCTATCAATCGGGCCGCCTCGACCATCGAGAACAGCCGCAAGGGCGTCGCCCGCCTGTTCCGCATTCCGCTGATCGTCTCGGCCGCCCTGCTGTCGTTCGCCCATGGCGCCAACGACGTCGCCAACGCGGTCGGCCCGCTGGCCGCCATCGTGACGGCGGTCGGGGCGATGGAGGCGGGCACGCCGCTGACCGGGGCGGTGGGTATTCCGTGGTGGGTGCTGCTGGTCGGCGCGGTCGGCATCGCCATCGGCCTCATCCTGTTCGGGCCCAAGCTCATCCACACGGTGGGCGCCAAGATCACCAAGCTCGATCCCACCCGCGCCTTCTGCGTGGCCCTGTCAGCGGCGGTCACGGTGATCGTGGCCAGCCAGCTTGGCTTGCCGGTCAGTTCGACCCATATCGCGGTGGGGGGCGTGTTCGGCGTCGGCTTCCTGCGCGAATACATGGAGCACCGCCGCCGGGCCGGAAACGGCCATGCCGTGGTCAGTGGCCCGGTGGCGGCTCCGGCTGGACGCGGTGAAACCGGCGTGTCGCACGAAGAAGCGGTCGATTATGATTCCTTTGCGGCCGAACGGATGCTGCGTAAGGTGGAGAAAAGCCAGCGCCGCAAGCTGGTCCGCCGACAGTACCTGTCGACCATCGTCGCGGCCTGGATCATCACCGTGCCGCTGGCCGCCGCCCTGGCCGCAGGATTGTTCTTCGCCATGGAGATCTTCTTTTAAAGGACCCGCCGATGCTGTTTCCGCGATCCCTTGCGCTGCTGGCGCTGGTTGCCTTTGCGGTGCAGGCGGCCAGCCCGGCCGCCGCCGCTCCGCAGCGCGAAACCATCCGCGTGGTCGGGTCGTCGAGCATGTTCAAGATGGCTGCCACGGCCGCCGAACGGTTCGGCCGCAGCGCCGGGGTGCGCACGCCGGTGGTCGAATCGACCGGCACCGGCGGGGGCTTTAAGCTGTTCTGCGGCGGGGTCGGCTTCAATACGCCCGACGTCGTCGCCGCGTCGCGCCGCATGGCGCCCGAGGAACGCGCCCTGTGTCAGGCGAACGCGGTCGGCCCGGTTCCCGCCCTGCCCATCGGCACCGGCGGCGTGATCGTGGTGCGCCGGGCCAGCCCGGCCACCGAGGCGTTCGCCTTCACCCGCCGCGACCTGTGGCTGGCCCTGGCCGAGCGCGTGCCGGTGGATGGCCGGCTGGTGCCCAATCCTTATACCCGGTGGCAGCAGATCGGGGCGCACCTGCCCGATCTTCCGATCCTGATCTATGGCCCGCCGCCGACCTCGGGCACTTATGACGCGCTGGCCGGGATGGTGCTGGAACCGGGTTGCGCCGAGCATCCCGAGGTCATGCGCCTGCTGCCGGCCGACCAGCTCCTGACCTTCTGCCGCAAGATCCGCGAGGACGGCGCGTTTGTTGACGCGGGGGAGGACGACGATGCCCTGGCCCACCGGGTTTCGGCCAACCCGCGCGCCCTTGGCATCGTCGGGTTCCATGTGCTGGAGGACGTGCGGGGCCTGGAGGCTGCGCCGGTGGGCGGCGTGATGCCGACCTTCTCGACCATCACCGATGGCACTTACCCCCTGGTGCGGCGCCTGTTCGTCTACGTCAAGACGGCCCATCTGGGGCAGGTTCCGGGGCTGTCGGCCTTCATCCGGTCGCTGGTCAACGAAGACTTTATCGGCCCCGATGGTGTTCTGGCCGATATCGGCCTCGTGCCGTTGCCCGACGACGAACGGCGTGCCGCCCAGGATATGGCGGCCGACCTCAAGCCCTGATACGGAACCCGCTGGCCTGCCCGGTGTTGGTGCCTTGTGGGGCGCCAGCAAGGGAAGCAAGCGGTGCGGGTCACCACAAGCGCACTGGTCGGACCACTGCGGCGGGCCATTGTCCGGCGGCTGGTGGTGTTGTTCCTGGTGCTGGTTCCGGTGGTCGCCGGCGGCATCATCTTCACCTACGTCAACCGCCTGGAGCGGTTCATCGAGGCACTGGCCATCCATGAGGCCGAGGCCTACGCCCACGATCATCCCGAAGTCCTCACCGAAGGCCTGCTGGCCGCCAATCCGCATCATATCAGCCGCGCCTTAACGCGTTTCCTGGCTGCCGGCACGGGCGGGCGGCTGGGGTCGTTCGTGTCCGGGCGGGTCTACGGGCCGGACGGTTCGCTGGTGGCGGCGGCCCATATCCCGGATGAACGCCTGCCGTCGGACCTGAACGAGGGAAGCGTCGCGCCGAGGGGGTTGACCCTGAATGCCGTGCTGGGCCGGGCGCCAGCGGTCATCGGTGTGACCTTCGGCCTGTATGGCGAGAATGGCGAGGACCTGGGCCGCGTGGTCGGCGTTTTCCTGGTCGCCGAGGACGCCATGGCCGATGTGCGGCGCGAGGTACTGGTCACCCTGGCCGCCGTCGGCGTCATCCTGGGTGGCGCAGTGCTGGCCTTCTATCCCGTCATCATGGGCCTGACGCGGCGTCTCCTGTGGCGCAGCCAGCGTCTTCTGCACGCCAACTCCGACACCCTGGAGGTCCTGGGCAGCGCGCTCGCCAAGCGGGACGCCGGGACCGAACAGCATGGCATACGCGTCACCCTCTACGCCCTGCGCCTGGGCGAGGCTGCGGGGTTGTCCCACGACGCCATGCGGCGGCTGGCCAAGGGGGCGCTGCTGCATGATATCGGCAAAATCGCCGTGCCCGACGCGGTGCTGCTCAAGCCCGGCCCGTTGCAGCCCGAGGAAACCGACGTCATGCGCAGCCACGTCCGCCACGGCCTCGACATCGTCGAACGCTCCGTGTGGCTGGGCGAGGGGCGGGAGGTGGTCGGCGGCCACCACGAATGGGTGGACGGCACCGGCTACCCCAAGGGCGCCCGTGGCCCGGACATCCCCCTCACGGCCCGCGTGTTCGCCATTGCCGACGTGTTCGACGCCCTGACCACGCAACGCCCCTACAAGGCGCCGATGACTGCCGCCCAGGCACTGGACCTGCTGCGGGCCGGCAAGGGCACGCACTTTGATCCCGAACTAGTAGATCGCTTCACGATCCTCGCCCCGGCCCTCCACCGCGAGGTAACCGAGGCGCCGCCCGAGGTCGTCCAGGACGACCTGCGCAGCCTGCTCGACCGCTACCTGATGCCGTCCGATGGCGGGGTGTGAAGTGAAGCCGGGCTCTGCCCGGACCCGCAAAGGGCCGGACGGCCCTTTGATCCCGTGAGGGTTTCTATACTTCTCTTGCGCCGCAGGCAAACACTCCCCCCTCAATATTTGCTGCGTTGCGCGCGGCTTTCCTCATATCCATTCCCGAGGTCCAGGAGGCCGCGCCTCCTGGCGGGCGCGGGCAGAGCCCGCATTACTTCGGCAGGTCAACTTGCGGCTCGGTCGGGGCGGCGGGGTGGAGTTCGGCGACCACCGGGCTGCCCTGGGGCATGGCGACAAAGCCTTCGCTGGGCGCGGGGGCGGCGGGGCGGCGGCGCAGGCGCCAGATGGTGAAGACGGTAATCAGCGCCCATACCGCCCCGCCGTAGAGGAACAGCCCGGCCGGGCCTACGGCTTCCATGCTGAGGGCGGCGACGGCGGGGCCGATGATCGACCCGGCGGCCCAGGTGAACAACAGGGCGCTGGTTGCCGCCACCACCTGTTGGGGCGCCGCGCGATCGGCCGCGTGGGCGATGCAGATCGAGTAGATGGAGAACGACGCCGCCGCCCACAGCCCGACCAGACCGCCCGGTACCCACGTCGGCAGACCGGGCAGCATGACCGGCAGCCCGGCGGTGAGCAGGCCCGCTCCGGCGGCGAAGGCTGCCACGGCGACAATGATGCGCCGGCGGTCGAAGCGGTCCGACGCCCAGCCCAGCGGCCACTGCCCCAGCAGGCTGCCGAGTTGCACCGTCGCCACCAGACCGGCCGCCACGGCGGTGCCCATGCCGAGGCCCGCGCCCCAGGCCGGCACAAGACTGATGACGGCGGAGTTGGCGAGGCCGGCGGCAAAGGCTCCGGTCACCGCCGCAGGCGCAAGCTCGAACACCTCGCGCAGGCCCATCGGCTTGGGGTCGGGCAGGGTGGGGCTGGGGCCGGGCGTGGCCGCCACGGGCACCAGGGACAGCGAGATCAGGGCGGCGATCAACATGACTGGCCATGGCGTGTCATAGGGCATCAAGGCCAGGGTCAGCGGCCCTCCCACCAGGGCCAGCTTGCTGAACACGGTGTACAGCGACAGCACCCGGCCGCGCCGTCCGGGCGGAGCGGCGTCGCTGATCCAACTGTCGGCGGCGGTGAACAGTCCGGCCAGACAGATGCCGGTGACGAAGCGCAGGGCGGTCCAGCCGACCGCGTGAACCTCGCTCGCAAAGGCCAGGGAGGCCACCGACAGGACGGCGGCGAACACGCTGAACGCCCGGATGTGCCCGATGGCCCGGATGATCTTGCCGGAAAACAGGCAGCCGAGCAGGAAGCCCGCCGCATAGCCAACCGCCACCAAACCGATGGTCAGGGTGGACAGCCCAGCCTCGACCATGCGCAGCGGCAGCAGGGCGATCAGCAGGCCTTGGGCGCCCTGCAACAGGGTCACTCCGGCGATGACGGCGGCGAGGGAGACAATCGGACGTACCATGATGGCCCTGCGCCTGTAATCCGTGGGATGGGTGTCCTCTTCAGCCATACCCGAGCCCAGCGGTTGGCGAAAGGGGGACCTGCGAAAATTCCGTTCCTTGGTGGGACCGGCCTGAGCCTAAATGGTGCCCTTGCTCTCACCGTTGGACTCCGGGATTTCCATGATCATTCCGTCCTGCGACACCCTGTTTCTTGATGCTGCGTCCGTCGCCTTTGCGGCCGATTATGGCGAAGCGCGGCGCTGCTTCCTCGACGCCTGCCTGCGGGCCGGATTGAGGGTGGACAGTCGGCGCCATCCCTTGGCGGCGCCGGACGGGACGGTGTTGGCCTGCGACGTGGCGTGGGTCGGGCCGCGCGCGGCGCGCCGGGTGCTGGTCATGGTGTCGGGAACGCACGGCGTGGAGGGGTTCTGTGGATCGGCCATCCAGACCGACTGGCTGTTGTCGGGCGGCCCTGACCGACTGCCGGACGGCTGCGCGGTGCTGCTTGTTCACGCCATCAACCCGCACGGCTTTGCGTGGGTGCGCCGGGTGACCGAGGACGGCGTGGACCTCAACCGCAATTTCATCGACTTCTCCCAGCCGCTGCCGGTCAACGAAGGCTATGGTGAACTGGCCGATGCCCTCCTGCCGCCCGCGCTGGAGGGACCGGATTTTGATGCCGCGCAGGCCAAATTGGACGCTTATCGCGCGGCGCACGGGCAGGCGGCCTATGAGCAGGCGGTGAGCGGCGGCCAGTTCGTGGATGCGCGCGGCCTGTTTTATGGCGGTACGGCGCCGACGTGGTCGCGGCTGACCCTGGAGGAGATCGCGTTGGACTACGATGTCGGCGGGCGGGCGGCGTTGTGCGTCCTCGACCTGCACACCGGCCTTGGCCCGTATGGTCATGGCGAGTTGATCTGCGACCATCCGCCGGGCAGCCAGCCGGTGACGCTGGCCCGCCAGTGGTTCGGCGACAGCGTGACGGAACCGGCGCTCGGCACGTCGTCGTCGGTGCCCAAGGTCGGGCTGGTGGATTACTTCTGGCACGGGCTGGTGGGGGAGGCCGGCTGTATGCTCACCCTAGAATTCGGCACCCGGCCGCTGACCGAGGTCTTTGACGCCCTGCGCGCCGATCACTGGCTGCACGCAAATAACTCAGTCGATTGGGACGCCGCTCGTACCCGCGCCATCAAGGCGCAGTTGATGCGCACCTTCTGTCCCGATGGGCCTGAGTGGCGGGAGATGGTACTCTTCCGGGGACGTCAGGTGGTCCGGCAGGCTTTGGCCGGGCTGGCCGGCGTCGACGCCTAATCGGAAGAGTGGGCCTAATCGGGAGAGTGGGCCTGATCGGGAGAGTGGGCATGAACACGGTGGTCCCCGCGACGGTCGGGGAGGCGGTCCTGCGGCGCGGTCGGTCGGACGACATTCCGGCCCTGGTGGCGCTGGAGAATCGGTGCTTTGACAGCGACCGCATGTCGCGGCGCAGCTTCCTGCACATGCTGACCAAGGCGCACGGCGTGCTTCTGGTGGCCGAGGGGCCGGACGGCGATCTGCGCGGTTACGGCCTCGTCCTGTTCCACGCCGGAACGTCGCTGGCCCGGCTGTACTCCCTGGCCGTGGACGACAGGGCGCGCGGGCAGGGGCTGGGCGAACGGCTCCTGCTGGGCCTTGAGGGGCAGGCGGTGGCCGAGGGATGCGTCGCCATGCGCCTGGAGGTGCGGCCCGACAACGCCGGGGCCATTGCGCTTTACGAACGCCTGGGCTACCGCAAGTTCGCCGTGTTGCCGGATTACTACGAGGACCACTCGGCCGCCGTGCGGTACGAAAAGCGCATCGCCCACGGGGCCGGGCAGACCCAGCTTCCCGTGCCGTTCCACCGGCAGAACACCGACTTCACCTGTGGCCCGGCCAGTCTGATGATGGCCATGCAGGCCCTCGACCCCGCCGTCGAGTTCAGCACGCGCCTGGAAATCGCATTGTGGCGGGAGGCAACGACCATCTTCATGACCTCCGGGCACGGAGGCTGCGGCCCCTTGGGGCTGGCGCTCGCGGCATGGCGGCGCGGCTTTGGGGCCGAGGTATGGCTGTCCGAGGAAGGCCCGCTGTTCGTGCGCACCGTGCGCGACCCCCGCAAGAAGGAGGTCATCCGCATGGTCCACGAGGACTTCAAGGAGCAGGTCCAGGCCACTGGCATCATCGTCAACCACGCCCCCCTGACCGTGCAGGGGCTGGTGGCCGCCGTCGATGAGGGGGCCGTGCCGCTGGTCTTGATCTCCCAGTACCGCATGACCAGCGAGAAGGCGCCGCACTGGGTGGTGGTCACGGGGTTTGACGACCGCTTCATTTACTTCCACGATCCCGACGTGGACGAGGATTTCCACAAAACCGCCATTGATTGCATCAATGTTCCGATCGGGCGGCGCGAGTTCGACCGCACAGCCCGGTTCGGGCGGGTCGGCCTGAGGGCTGCTGTCGTCATCACGAAACGCTAGAGGGGGCCGGATGCCGCGCGTACTCATCCTCGTCGATCAGCCGGAGGACTTTCAGGGCGATCCGGCCGGGCGCACCGTCATGCCGGTGCGCGATTACATCTCGGCCACCGCTCCGACCGACAAACGCGCGGTGCGGGTCATCAACCTGTGCCGGGACTATTCGTATCTGGGCTATGGCTACTATGCGTCGCTGCTGGCGGCGGCGCGCGGGCACCACGTCATGCCGGCGGCACCCACCCTGATCGACATGTGGCAGCGCGGGCGGTCGTGGAGCGCCCTGCAAAAGCTCGACCAGACCCTGAACGCCACGCTCAAGCGCCTGAAGGAACAGCCGGAGGGGCCGTTCATCCTGACCGTGTCGTTCGGGCGGTCGGATGACGTGCGTTTTCATAAATTAGCCAGTCAGGCGTTCGACCTGTTCCGCTGCCCCATCCTGCGCCTGCGGGTGAAGTGGGACGACAAGTGGGGCTGGTACATCCAGGGCGTCAAGCCGCTGTCCATCAAGGATTTGCGGATGGACCAGAGGAACGAGTTCTGGGCCGCGCTAGACGCCTATACCAAGGTCAACTGGCGGACCCGCAAGGCCCCCAAGTCGCCGCGCTATACCCTCGCCATCCTGCACGATCCCAAGGACCCCCTGGGGCCATCCGATCCCAAGGCGCTGGAGAAGTTCGTGCGGGTCGGGGCGGACCTCAATCTTGCGGTCGAGCTGATTACCAAGAAGGACTACGACAGCCTCGCGGAATACGATGCCCTGTTCATCCGCGAAACCACCAATATCGACCACCACACCTTCCGCTTCGCCAAGAAGGCCGAGGACGAGGGGATGCCGGTGATCGACGATCCGTTGTCCATCATCCGTTGCACGAACAAGGTGTATCTGGCTGAACTCTTGACCGCCAACAAGGTCCCGGCCCCCAAGACGTTTATCGCCGGGCGACGGCGCATCAAGGAGATGGAGAACAACCTTCCTTATCCCATGGTCCTCAAGATCCCCGACGGCGCCTTTTCGCGCGGCGTGGTCAAGGTGGACAACCGCGATGAATTGATGGCCCAATCCAAGCTGTTGCTGGACGAATCCGACCTCATCCTGGTGCAGGAGTTCATGCCGACCAGCTTTGATTGGCGGGTCGGGGTGCTGAATGGGGAGCCGCTGTTCGCCTGCCACTACCTGATGGCCAAGAAGCACTGGCAGATCTACAACCACGCCAACGGCAAGTCCGAAAGCGGTGGCTTCAAGACCATGCTGGTCGAGGACGCCCCGCGACAGGTCGTTGATGTGGCCGTCAAGGCCGCCCGCCTGATGGGCAACGGCCTCTATGGCGTGGACATGAAGCAGAACGACCGTGGCGTGTTTGTTATCGAGGTCAACGACAACCCCACCATCGACAGCGGGGTCGAGGACCTCAAACTCAAGGATGAACTGTACCGCCGGGTGCTGAAGGAATTCATCCGCCGATTGGATGCCCGCTGAGCGGTCCACTGACGCGAATGGCTGCCGCCAGCCTGGAGCGACGCTCCAGACCTCTCTAATTTCCTTGAAGAAAGAAAAGGGGTTTGGGGCTTGCCCCAAGCGGGTATTGGGCGGCAGCCCAATATGTGACTGGCGGCGCTGGGGCTGCCCACTTTCCCTGATGCGGGACCGCAACGGCGGTGTTATATGTGCGGCCGGTTTTTTCTTCCCCAGAGTTGGACCCTGCGATGATCAAGGTTGTTCGCGCCAAGCTGCACGGCCTGTGGGTGACTGATTCCGAGCTGCATTATCATGGCTCCATCACCCTCGACCCCGAAATCTGCCAGCGGGCGGGCATCTACCCGCTGGAGTTCGTGGAGATCTGGAACAAGGCCAGCGGCGCCCGCATCTCGACCTACGTGATCTACGGCGAGCCGGGATCGCGGTGCTGCATCCTCAACGGGGCGGCGGCGCGCACCTGCCATGCCGGGGACGAGGTCATCATCGCGGCCAGCAGCTATGTCCAGCCGACCGAACTGTACAGCCTGCATCCCAAGGTCCTGACCTTCAACCGCGACAACACGGTGTCGTCCGAACTCAGCTATTCGGTGTTCGAGACCCCGGAGCGCGCGTTCAACTTTGCCATCCACGAGGAACCCGTGGACGACACCGCCGCCGCCCAGGGCGAACGCGACCGCAAGCGCGAGGCGATGAAGCGCGACCTCATGCAGGCTGGCCTCAGCGAGCACCAGGCCCTCGACATGGTCGCCAAGCACGTTGACGAACACGCATGAACTACCGGCACGCCTACCACGCCGGAAACTTCGCGGACGTCTTCAAGCACGCCCTTTTGGCGATGTGTCTGGAGCATATGAAGGGCAAGGACAAGCCGTTCTTCGTGCTCGACACCCACGCCGGGATCGGCCTCTATGATCTGGCGAGCGACGAAGCGGTCAAGACCGGCGAGTGGCACCACGGCATCGGGCGCCTGATGGAGGCGACCGACGTTCCGGCCGAACTGACGCCCTACCTCGACGTGGTGCGCGGGCTAAACCCCGAGGGCGGCCTGCGGTACTATCCGGGTTCCCCCTGGGTGGCCAAGGCGCTGACCCGTGCCGGGGACCGGGTGGCCCTGTGCGAACTGCATCCGGCCGATGCCGAGGCGCTGGCCGCCACCGTGCGCCGCGACCGCCGCGTGAAGGTCCATGCCCAGGATGGCTATGCCGCCATCAAGTCCATGCTGCCGCCCCCGGAGCGGCGCGGCATGGTGCTGATCGACCCGCCCTATGAGCGGCGCGACGAGTTCGCAGCCCTCGAACAGGCGGTGGTGGATGGCATCAAGCGGTTCGCCGGAGGCACCTTCGCCCTGTGGTATCCGATCAAGGACGCGCTGGAGATTGCCAACTTCCACGCCCGCCTCGAAGACTTGGGCGTACCCAAAACGCTCTCTATCGACTTGATGGTGCGCCGTTCGCGCCGGGGTCTGCCCCGCCTGGACGGTTGCGGCTATGTGTTCATCAATCCACCCTATGGGATGTTGGCCGGTCTGGAGCGTGTGATGCCGTTCCTGAGCGGCCTGCTGGCCCTGGACGATGGCGCCGGGTGGACGCAGCGGTGGCTGGTTCCCGAAGGCTGACCAACGTCCCCGACTGCGGGAGGGAAGATGGAACGCGAAACGCTGCGGGATCGGATCATGGCGCGTGTCGCTGCCGTGCTTGGAATGGGCGACCACCCGCCACCGAGCGGCAAGCCGGACCTTGCGCCCCTGCTGATGCCGACCATGATGGAACGCTTCGGCCTCGACCGCTCGGCCCTGGCGGCCACCAGCCCGGACCTTGTCAGCATGCTTGAGGCCCGCTGCCGACAGTGCGCGGTCAAGAGCTTGTGCATGGATGCCCTGTCGCGCGGCGTGACGGTCGAGGGGGCGCAGTTGTTCTGCCCCAACGCGTCCACGTTCGAGACACTGCGTTCTGGCGAAACGCTGAGTCCTGGGAAGGTTTCCTGACAGGGTTCTTCCGGGGTTCCCTTCGGCGGTTGCTCCCCTTATACCTTGCGGCCTGATGCGCGAGAAGACTGGAGGAGCCGCCGATGGCACTGACCTTTGCCGAAGTCCTGCACAAGGGCTATGCCCAGACCTTTGAGGTCAAGGGCGAGATGTTGGTCGACGAACGGTCGGAGTTCCAGCATATCCAGGTCTTCGACACGCCGCTCAACGGACGTGTCATGGCGCTCGACGGCATCGTGCAGATCACCGACCGTGACGAGGCCAGCTATTCGGAAATGCTCGTCCACCTGCCGGTCATGGAGATCGGCGCGGTCAAGCGCGTGTTCATCATCGGCGGCGGGGACGGCGCGGTGGCCGAGGAAGCCCTCAAGCACCCCGGCGTCGAAGTCGAGATGTGCGAGATCGATGGTCGCGTGGTTGAGGCGTGCAAGGCGCACCTGGGCCACGTCAACAACGGCGCGTTCGATGACCCGCGCTTCACGCTGCACCTGCGCGATGCGTTCGAGTTCCTCAAGGAACCGGCCACCAAGGGCCGCTTCGACCTCATCGTCGCCGACCGCCCCGACCCCGTCGGCCCGGCCGAGGTGCTGTTCCAGACCTCGTTCTATGAACTGGTGCGCGACGCCTTGACCGACCAGGGCGTGGTGGTGTTCCAGAACGGCACGCCGTTCTACCAGCCCGAGGAACTAGTAGACACCATGGCGCAGTTGCGGTCGGTGTTTCCGCAGTCCGGTTGCTACCTGACCGTCACCCCGACCTACACCGGCGGCTTCATGGCCCTGACCTGGGGATCGCGCGAAACGTCTTTGGGCAGCGTGGCGCCGGACGAGATTGCGCGGCGCTGGCAGGCCAGCGGGGCGGTGACCGACTACTACAACCCTGGCATCCACTTTGGGGCGCTGGCCCTGCCGGAGTGGATTCGGCGGCTGACCGTCTAATCCCCCGAGTCGCGCGTCTCGACATGAAAACTTCATGTTGCGCACGGGGTGCGCCTTCGGGCGGGAGGGCCGCCAAAGGCCCAAAACCTGCGCGACTCAGCAGGATCAACGGTTTTATTTAGGATTTCCGGGGACTTTTTCCTTTACGGGGCAGGGGATAGGCTTCATATAACGGCCTCCGAAAGATTGCCCAAGCACGGCGGCTCACCGGCAGAATTGAGTTTTTGTCAACGAGTACGCACGGCGGCCGGCTCTCTTATCGATGCTGCACCTTCGCAGTTTCATCCGCGACAGGTTCGGGTTGGTGGGGAGTAGACGCCATGAGCCAGCTTTTCGCTTCCGTTAAGGAAGTGGTTAATGCCCTTCGTCCTCAGGATCCGGTCTTTGTGGTACGCCCTCGGGTGCTTGCCGCACAGGCCCGGCGCATCATTGATGCGTTCCCCGGAGACGTTCTTTACGCGGTCAAATGCAACGATGACCTCAACGTCATCGACGCCCTTTACGCGGGTGGACTGCGCCATTTCGATGTCGCGTCCATGACCGAAGTCCGCGCCATGACCGAGCGGTATCCTGACGCCGAGTGCCATTTCATGCACCCGGTGAAAAGCCGCGAGGCCATTGCCGAGGCGTACTTTACCCACGGCGTGCGGTCGTTCGTGCTCGATCACGAGGACGAACTGGAAAAGATCTTCCAGGTCACCGAAAATGCCACCGATATGACGTTGTCGGTGCGCCTGGAAATGCCGCGCGGCAAGGCCATGATGTGCCTGTCCGGCAAGTTCGGCACCGGCCAATCGGAAGGGGCGCGCCTGCTGCGCCGCATCCATGCCGCCGGCTGCCGCGCCGGGCTGACGTTCCACGTCGGGTCGCAGTGCGTCGATCCCAAAGCCTATGCCGAGGCCGTGCACATGTGCGGCCAGACCATCGAGGAAGCCGGCGTGCCGCTGGACGTTCTGGATGTCGGCGGCGGCTTTCCCGGTGAATACACGGGTGAGGAACCGGCCTTTGACGCCTTCGTCGAGGCCGTGGTCGAAGCCTGTGACGAGATCGGCCTTGCGATCAACACGCCCGGCGGAACCCGGTTGCAGTGCGAGCCCGGCCGCGCCCTGGTGTGCGACGGTGTCTCGGTCATTGCCCGTGTCGAGTTGCGCCGGGGCGACAGCCTGTACCTCAACGACGGCACCTATGGCGGTCTGGCCGAACTGCGGTGGCTGGGCAACTGCTTCCCCATGCGGGTGGTGCGTCCGGCCGGGCAGGACCCGGCGTGCGGACGGCTGACCGGGTTCGACCTGTACGGCCCGACCTGCGACAGCATCGACAGCATGCCCGGCCCGCACTGGCTGCCCGATGACGTCAAGGAAGGCGACTGGATCGAGGTTGGCCGCATGGGCGCCTATTCCAACGCCCTGCGCACCCGCTTCAACGGGTTCGAAACCACCATCTGGGTATCGGTGGAGGATACCGTCATCCTGCGGCCCGCCGTGCCGATGACGCTCGATCAACTGCGTTCGGCGGCCTGAAGATTCTTTAGGTTGCTGCTGAAGAAGCCACTGGCGCAACGTCAGGCGCCCACATATGTTTCATCCGCCGGTTCCGCCCTTGAGGGGAGGGGCCGGCGGATTTCGTTGCGGAACAGTCTCCTCCGTTGCGGGGACCACAAGCCATTGGCTTAACTATGGAGTCCGTTCATGCGGGCCCTGATCGCCGCGTTCTCCGTCGCCCTGATCGTCGGCACGGAAGTTGCCGCTGGTGTTGCCGTCATCGACGGCGTGATCTTCTGGAACAACCTGGACCTCGCGGCCAAGGTGCTGTGGCTTGCGCCCCTCTTGGGCGTGGCAGTGGGCCTGCTGGCCGCCCAACGGGTTCTGCGTCACGAAAGGGGCTTGCCGCCCGGTGTTTGACGCGGCGTCTAATACGTCTCCGGCCCTCTGACGGTTGCAACGCTGGCGTACCCTCAGCATCGTGGAGTACAATGGTTGCGAGTGCCGTCAAGGGCGGTTGGGGGATGGTGAATGGCGGATACCGGCAGTCGTGAACCGTCCCAGGGACGCGACTTTGTCCCGCTGCTGGTGGGGCTATTGCTGGCGGCCGCCGTCCTGGCGCTTGGCTGGGCGGCCGAACGGGTCGCCATGCGCAGCCACCACGTCCTGCAACAGGCCCAGGTTCTCAAAACCCTGTCCGGCCTGAGCGCCCGTCTGGGCGGCGCGCTGGAAGCCAACATGCTGGTCGGTCAGGGCTTGGCCGACTATGTGGCGTCCAGTGGCGGTCTGGCGGAGGGGCAGTTCGAGGCGATTGCCCGCAACCTGCTCGCCCATCGGTCGGAGGTGCGCCATGTCGCCCTCATCCACGGTACCGTGGTGACCGATATCTATCCCCGGATTGGCAACGAGGCCGCCCTCGGCCTTGACCTGCGGGACCTGCCCGACCAGTGGCCGGCTCTGCGGGATGCCATCGAGCGGGGGATGCCCATGCTGGGTCCGCCGGTGATTCCCGTTCAGGGCGGCGGCTTGGTGCTGATCTCGCGCGTGCCGGTTCATGCCCCGGCGCCGCGCGGCCAAAGTTACCGGTATTGGGGCGTGGTCAGTACGGTGATCGACTTCGACGCCCTGATGCGCCGTGCGGGGGTGGACGAGGAAATGCCGATCAGTCCGGTGTTGCGTGTGGTCACCAACCGTGGCCTGGACGGCGCAGTGTTTTTCGGCGATCCGGCGGTTCTGGATGCCGCGCCGGAGACGGTGACCTTTTCCGTGCCCGGCGGCTCGTGGATCCTGTCGGGTATTCCTGCCGGCGGATGGCAGGAGCCGACCGCCCTGGCGTGGTCTCTGCGCGGCGGCGCCGTGTCGCTGAGCGTCTTCATCGGCTGGATTGGCACCATCATGACGGCGCAGTGGCGGTCCCAGCGCCGCAGTCGCAGGCAGGCCATGATCGGGTCTCAGCGTCATGACACCATGACGGGCCTGCTCTCCCGCGACGGCTTTCTGCGGGCTGGTGACCATGACCTTGCCAGGGCGCGGCAGGAGGGGAGTACGGTCGCCCTGATGCTGGTTGATGTGGACCGTCTGGCGGCCCTCAACCTGGCCCAGGGCGCGGCGGCAGGGGATCAGGCCGTGGAGGCGCTGAGTGCCGTGCTGAAGAAGTTTGCCCGGCCGGCGGATCTGGTCGCGCGCCTGGAGGGCGGAACCTTTGCCCTGCTGCTGGCCGGCGCGACGGCCCACGGCGCGGCGCTGGTGGCCGACAAGATCATCCATGCCGTGCGCCACCCGACGCAGGTTCCCAGCCCGGCAGGGCAGGGTGGCTTTTCGGTCAGCGTCGGCATTGCCGTGGCCAGGGATTATGACCTGAGCATCCAGGATGTCCTGGTCCGGGCCGGCGAGCGTCTGGCGTCGGCAAAATTGGCGGGCCGGGATCGCGTGGCGGTGTGATTAGTGAATTCACATGATGGACCAGCTTGGGGTGCGGAGGTATATCAAAAGGGCGGTATTCTCGGAACTGGGGGTGGGATGAACGGACTCCTGAGCGGCTTGGTGCCTGCGGTTCTTGCCGCTGCCGCGCTCGCCGCTGCCTCGGTCTTGCCCCCCATGGTCCCGTCCGGGCCGCCGCTGGCGCTGGTGTCGGGACTCGTGGTGGCGACCGTTCTGGCTGGCGCCTGGAGAGCCCTTGCGGGCGTTCTGGCGGTGCTGGTCGTCGGCCTGCTCGTCGATGACGGGGGGCCATTGGCCTGGGATGCAGGGCTCGCCTGGGCTGTCGGCACCGTGGCGCCGTTGGTGGCTGTCGGCACGGCCCATGTGCGCCGTGCATCGCAGGGTGTCACGGAACCGACCAGCGACGCCCTGGAAATCCTGGGCGTGGCCGGGGGAACCGCCCTGATCGCCGCCGCCCTGGCCGGAGCTTTTGCGCTGCCGGGCGGCCCCGGAGCCTGGGCGTTGGCACACGGTCTGGGCGTTCTGGTCACCGCCCCGCCGCTGGCCCGCTTTCTGGAAATCTTCGCGCCGCGCCCGGCGGCTGTCGTCGCGCCGTTGCCGGACGTGGTGCCCGCCCGGTCGCCAGGGATGCGGGTCCTGGTGGTCGAGGACGACGCGGTCAACCGTCTTGTCGCCATGGAGGTCCTGCGGGCGGCCGGGCACACGGTGGCCTCGGCGGCGTCCGGGGCCGAGGGTGTCGCCTGTGCGACCAACGACACGCCGCCCTATGACATCATTCTGCTCGACCTTCACATGCCGGGCCTGGACGGTGCCGATGCCTTGCGCCGCATTCGCGCGCTGCCCGACCCGACGCGGGCGGAGGTGCCCGCCGTGCTGCTGTCGGCCGACGTCACGGCGGCGGCGCGCAAGCGTGGGTTTGCAGCCGGGGCCGATGCTTTTGTGACCAAGCCGTTCGAGGCGGCCGACCTGTTCGCTATCCTGGACCGTATGCGCGACCTGCACCGTTCACCGGATGCGGTGGTTCGGCCACCGTCCGGCAATCTGGCAGAGCCGGAGGATCTCGACCTTCTGGAAAGCCGTTTGGGCGATCTTGGCGCGGACAGCCTGGGGCGCATTCTCGGCCTGTTCCAGGACGCCGCGCCGCGTCACCTGGACAGCCTGCGGGCTCACGCGGCAGCCGGCGATGGGCAGGCCCTGCGGCGCGAGGCGCACACCCTCAAGGGGGCCGCCGCCGTCATCGGGGCCAAACGCCTCAGCGACGGCGCAACCGCCATCGAGCGCGTAGCGAACGATCCAGAGGCTGCTCGGGCCGCCGTGGCGAACATGGAAGCGGTGGTGGCCGACAGCCTTGTCGCCGTGGAGATTTTCGCCCGGCGCCACAATGTGCCCATTGCCAAGCCGCGCAGCCGCCTTCAGGAAACCTCGGGCGCGAACACATAACCGGCGTTGCGCACCGTAATCAGGAAGCGTGGGGCGGCCGGGTCGTCGCCCAGCTTGCGGCGTAGCCGGGCGACCAGGACGTCGATGCTGCGGTCGGACGGCGACCACGACCGCTGGGCCACCGCGTCGAGCAGCCGGTCGCGGCCGAGCACCCGCTGCGCGTTGGCGACCAGCAGGGCCAGGAGGTCGAACTCGCCGCTGGTGGTGTGCACCTTTGTGCCGTCGGGGGCGGTCAACTGGCGGCGCGCCGTGTCCAGCAACCAGCCTTCGAAGGCGAACACCGTGCGCCGCTCGTCAGCCCGTGCGGCCACCATCAGGCGGCGCAGCACATTGCGTACGCGGGCCAGCAGCTCGCGCCGCTCATAGGGCTTCGTGATGTAGTCGTCGGCGCCCATCTCCAGGCCAACCACGCGGTCCACCGGGTCGGTCTTGGCGGTTACCATGATGATGCCCAGGCTGTCGCTGCGGCTGCGCAGGTCGCGCAGCAGGGTCAGGCCGTCGCGGCCCGGCAGGGTGATGTCGAGCAGGACGAGATCCACATGGCGGCGGGCCAGATGGGCGTCCATGGCATCGCCGTCGTCGCACTCGGCGGCGTCATATCCCTCGCCCTGAAGATAGGCTGAAAGTGTCGCGCGGCTGACCGGATCATCCTCGACGATCAGCAGGCGGACCGTGCGGGCGCCGGACGAGGATGTGCCGGACGAGGAGGCGCCGGCCGAGAATGTGGGGGGCGAGGGGGCGGGCATTACATAATCCTGGGGACGAATCCGGGGGGCTGTGCGGCCCGACGATTTACCCCAGGGTGCGCTCCTCCGCAACCCCAGCGGATCTATGTCGCTCGGCCGGTCAACCCAAAGGCGGCAAGGAGTTCCTCGGCTCCCCGCGTCGGCGGCAGGCTGCCGTCCGCCACGGCGGCCTCGACGGCGGGCAGGCGGTCGGCCACGTTGGGGTGGACCTCCAGGGCGTGCACCAGGCGGTCGCGGACCAAGGCCCACATCCAATGGCGCAACTGGTCGCGCCGCTTGGCCGGCAGTTCGCCGCTTTCGGTCAGGACGGCGCGATGCTCGACGATCTTGTCCCACAGTACGTCGAGGCCGATGTTCGAAATGCCCGAAATGGTGATGACCGGCGGCCGCCAGTTGGCGCTGGCCGGAGTCATGATGTGCAGGGCGTTCTCGTAGTCGCGCTTGGCGCCGCGGGCCTTCATCTCGTCCACGTCGCACTTGTTGACGGCGACCAGATCAGCCAGTTCCAGGATGCCTTTTTTGACGCCCTGCAACTCGTCGCCCGCGCCGGGCAGCATGAGGACCAGGAAGAAGTCGGTCATGTCGGCGACTTCGGTTTCGCTCTGGCCGGTGCCAACGGTTTCGACCAGCACCACGTCAAAACCCGCCGCCTCGCAAACCAGCATGGTCTCGCGCGTCACCCGGTTCACGCCGCCCAGGTGGCCCTGGGTGGGCGAGGGGCGGATGAAGGCGTTCTCGTCGGCGGCCAGCTTGGCCATGCGCGTCTTGTCACCGAGGATGGACCCGCCCGACCGCGACGACGTGGGGTCCACCGCCAGTACGGCGACCTTGTGCCCGGCTTGGGTCAGGTTGGTGCCAAAGGTTTCGATGAAGGTGGATTTGCCGACGCCCGGAACCCCGGAAATGCCGATGCGATGCGCCTTGCCGGCGTGCGGCAACAGGCGGGTCAGGACCTCCTGCGCCAGGGCATGATGTCGCTCCGCCCGGCTTTCGACCAGGGTGATGGTACGGCCCAATGCCGCCCGGTCGCCCGCCAGCACGCCCTCGACATAGTCATCGGCGGTTTTGGGCGGGCGGCGGGGGGAGGCGGTCATGGTGGGGGAGTTCCTTGAACGTTGTCGCCGTCATGGCCGGGTCAAGCCCGGCCACGACGGCATGAGGTCAGAGTCAGGCCGCTTCCCCATACCCAAGCTGCTTGTTCAGCTTGCTCAGGAGGTCCTGGGCGGCGACGCTGATCTTGGTGCCGGGCGGGAAGATGGCGGCGGCGCCGGCGGCGGTCAGGGCGTCGTAGTCCTGCGGCGGGATGACGCCGCCGACCACGATCAGGATATCCTCGCGGCCCAGCTTGGCGAGTTCTTCGCGCAACTGCGGCACCAGGGTCAGGTGTCCGGCGGCCAGGGACGACACGCCGATCACATGCACGTCGTTCTCCACCGCCTGACGGGCGCTTTCGCCCGGCGTCTGGAACAGTGGCCCGATGTCGACGTCGAAGCCCAGGTCGGCGAACGCGGTGGCGATCACCTTCTGGCCCCGGTCGTGGCCGTCCTGGCCCATCTTGGCGATCAGCACGCGCGGGCGGCGGCCGTCGTTCTTCTCGAATTCGGTGACCAGCGCGCGGACCTTCTCGAAGCTTTCGTCCATGCCCTTCACCTCGCTGGAGTAGACGCCCGAGATGGCGCGGATGGTCGCCTGATGGCGGCCGTAGACCTTTTCCAGGGCGTCCGAGATTTCACCCACGGTGCACTTGGCACGGGCCGCGTCCACGGCCAGGGCCAGCACGTTGCCCGACTTGCTGGATGCCGCGTTGGTCAGGGCGGTGAGCTTGCTTTCCACGTCGGCGGAATTGCGCTCGGCGCGCAGGCGGTTGAGCTTTTCGATCTGCTGGGTGCGGACCGACGAGTTGTCCACCTTCAGCACGTCGATCTTTTCTTCTTCGTCCAGCACGTACTTGTTCACGCCGACCACCGACTGGCGCCCGGCGTCGATGCGGGCCTGGGTCCGGGCGGCGGCTTCCTCAATGCGCATCTTGGGGATGCCGGCCTCGATGGCCTTGGCCATGCCGCCGGTTTCCTCGACTTCCTGAATGTGCTTCCAGGCGCTCTCGGCCAGGTCGCGGGTCAGGCGCTCGACGTAGTAGCTGCCGCCCCAGGGGTCGATGACGCGGGTGGTGCCGGTTTCCTGCTGGATGAATAACTGCGTGTTGCGGGCAATACGGGCCGAGAAATCGGTCGGCAGGGCCAGCGCCTCGTCCAGGGCGTTGGTGTGCAGCGACTGGGTGTGGCCCTGGGTCGCGGCCATCGCCTCGATCTGGGTGCGGATGACGTTGTTGAACACGTCCTGCGCGGTCAGCGACCAGCCCGAGGTCTGGCAGTGGGTGCGCAAGGACAGGGACTTGTCGCTTTTCGGGTCGAACTGCTTGATGAGGCGGGCCCACAACATGCGCGCGGCGCGCATCTTGGCGACTTCCATGTAGAAGTTCATGCCGATGGCCCAGAAGAACGACAGGCGCGGCGCAAACTTGTCGATGCTCATGCCCGTCGCCATGCCCGCCCGCGCGTATTCCACGCCGTCAGCCAGGGTGTAGGCCAGTTCCAGGTCGGCGGTCGCCCCGGCTTCCTGCATGTGGTAGCCGGAAATCGAGATCGAGTTGTACTTCGGCATGTGCTGCGAGGTGTACGAGAAGATGTCGGAGATGATCCGCATCGACGGCAGCGGCGGGTAGATATAGGTGTTGCGGACCATGAACTCCTTGAGGATGTCGTTCTGGATGGTCCCGGACAGCTTGTCGGGCGACACGCCCTGTTCCTCGGCCGCCACGATGTACAGCGCGAGAACCGGCAGAACGGCGCCGTTCATGGTCATCGACACGCTCATCTGATCAAGCGGGATGCCGTCGAAAAGCTGGCGCATGTCATAGATGCTGTCGATTGCCACACCGGCCATGCCGACATCCCCGGCCACGCGCGGGTGGTCGCTGTCGTAGCCGCGATGGGTGGCGAGGTCGAAGGCCACCGACAGACCCTTTTGCCCGGCCGCCAGGTTGCGGCGGTAAAAGGCGTTGGACTCTTCGGCAGTCGAGAACCCGGCGTACTGGCGGATGGTCCAGGGCTGCTGGACATACATGGTCGGGTACGGGCCGCGCAGGAACGGCGGCATGCCGGGCATGGTTTCCAGGTGGTCCAGGTCGGCGATGTCGGACGCCGCGTACAGCGGCTTGACCATCAGTTTTTCCGGGGTTTCCCAGGTCAGGGCGTCGAGCGGCTGGCCGGTTTCGGCCTGAAGGCGCTTGGCCCAGGCGGCGGCGTCGCCGGTCCCAACGGTATCAAACGCGATCTTGGAGAAGTCGGGGATGGTCGTCATCTCACTTCACTCCCAGCCGGGCGTGCAGGGCTTGCAGCAAGCCCAACGCATCGCACCCAACGTAAATATAGTCATCCACACCAGCGGCGTCATAGGCCGCCTGCTTGTCGCCCGCCCGTCCGGCCAGGATCACGCGGCTTGCGCCCATGTCCTTGAGGGACTTGGCGAACGCTTCGGCGTTTTCATCGTACTGCGCGTCGGTGCCGCAGATGCAGGCTACGAACGCGCCGGTCTTCTTGAACGCGGCAGCCACGGCGGCGGCATCGTCAAAGCCATCCGTGGTGATCGCCTCGACGCCACCGGCCTCGAAGAAGTTGCGGGCAAAGGTGGCGCGGCCGGTGTGCTGGGCGACCTTGCCCATGTTGGCGAGGAATACCTTGGGGCGGCCGCCGTGCGCGGCCAGCCAGCGATCCGACGCATCGCGCAGGGCCTCGAACTCTTCGCCCAGGCGATGGGCGGGCAGGGGCGTGATGCTGGCCGAGCCGCCATCAGACAGGGCGGTGGTCAGGGCGCCGAGGGTGGCGTCGGCGGCCTGCACGAACAGGTCCTTGATGGCCCCGACGCTGGCCGAGCGGCGCACGTTGGCGAGGCGGGCCACGGCGCCCTTGCGCAGGGCGGCGAGGTTGGGCTGTTCCGTCTCGACCGGCTTTTCGGTCAGGTTGGGGAACTCGTTGATGCCGGTCAGGGCGTCCTTGCGCTTGGCGACGGCGGCGCGGCGGGCCTGCCAGCTCTTGTCGAGGCGCGCGGCCAGGGTGCCCGAGGTCAGCGCGGCGGCCATGCCGCCCTCGGCCTCGATGGCCTGGAACTCGGCCCAGGCGCGTTCGGCCACCTGACGGGTCAGCGTCTCGACGTACCAGGAGCCCCCCGCCGGGTCGATGACGCGGGTCAGGTTGCTTTCCTCCTGGAGGATGATCTGGGTGTTGCGGGCGATGCGGCGCGCCAGATCCGACGGCAGCCCGAGGGCGGCGTCGAAGGGCAGGGCGGTGACGCTGTCCGCCCCGGCCACCCCGGCGGCAAAGCTCGCCACGGTGACGCGCAGGATGTTCACCCACGGGTCGCGCTTTGAGACAACGCGGCTGGCCGTGGTGGCGGTCAGGATGACCGAGCGGGCATCTTCGGACGCGCCGCAGGCTTCGGCGACGCGGGCCCACAGCATCCGGGCGGCGCGCAGCTTGGCGATGCCCAGGAAGAAGTCGGTGCCGACCGGGATGGACATGGCAATCTGGCGGCACGCATCGTCGATGCTCATGCCCGCCGCCGTCATGGCGCGCAGGTAGGCAACGCCCGTAGCCAGCGCGCAGGCCAGATCCTCCACATCACTCGCCCCGGCGTCCGAATACGGCCCGGCGTCCACGCCAACGGCGGTGACGTTCGGCCAAGTGGCGGCGGTGTGGGCGGCGATCTCGGCCATGCGCTTGAGCGCGGCGTCCAGCGAGGTCGGCAGGCTGCCCTGCTCGGCCAGGGTGCCCAGCGGGTCGATGTTGAAGGCGCCCATGGCGTCGGCGCCGGCCACGCCGCGCTTGCGCCACACCTCGGCCAGCATGGCAGCGGCAGCGGGCGCGCCGGCACCGGCGTCCAGGGACACCGGGCAGATGTCGAGCAGCACGCCGCCCAGGGCGGAGTCGAGGTCGTCGGCGGTGGCGACCATCACGCCGTCAATGCCGGCCAGTTCGCTGTCGGGGTCCAGACCGGCCCGTCCGGCGGCGTCCAGGCGCAACAGCACCGACGTCACGCCGCGTTCCAGGTCCTTGAGGATCTCGCGGTTGGTCTTCTTGAGGTCCGGGTTCAGGAACACCTGCCGGATGTCCCACCCCTGCACGCCGTTGGCCGCACTGCCGCCGCGCGCAAAGGGCGCAAAGCCGGGGAAGCCCGAGGGATCACCCTGTGCGACCCAGTCGGCCTTGGTGTACAGCGGCTGGAGGGTGATGCCGTCGTACAGGCGGGTGGTCAGCTTCTTGTCGAAATCGGCGCCCTTGAGCGCCTGCTCGACCAAGGCCCGCCACGACTGATAATCAACCGCCGGGAAGTCCTGCGTCAGGTTCAGAGAGTTCGTCATGGCCTGGACGTTCCTGAATAAGGGATTGACGGGCGATAACAGCCCGAACGGGTAGACCCTATACCACAGCCCCTGCGGCAAGCGAAACCGCCCGATTGGCGGCTTCAACTCATATTAGGTCGATAGGGTAGGTCTTCAGGATGGGAGTCATCTCGGCCCGACAGTCCAGGAGGGGGACGCGGTCGATGATGTCCAGTTTGGGAAGGGCGCGGTCATACAGCGCGATGTTAGTGAGGGTGGGTTGACGGCGGGATGGATAAAGGATGCCGTCGGGTTGAACCGGATGGTCGTGGAAGGCCACAGACCACCAACGGGCCAGAACTTGGTTCGTGGCGCCGGTGACGTCCGAAGGCACGCCCATCCGCAGCGGCGCCGCCCCGATTAGGGAAACCAGACGCAAGGGCTGGAGGGCCTGGACCCGTGCCCGGTCGCGGCTCCGTAGTTCAGCGAGGTCTATGGGAATTGAGGTCTGGCTGCGTCCGTCTCCGCGATCCCGCAGCAGGGTTTCGACGAAGCACGCTTCGAGACTTGCGGCAAAATAGACAACGCCGAATAGGCTTTTCTCATTTCGCCGGCGGCGCGGGTCGGAGAACCGGTTGAGAGTCCGCCGGGCATATCCGAGAGGGTCGGGAAAGCTGTTTGCGGTGATGCGACTGAGGATGGTGCCTTTGGAAACGGTGTCCAGTACCAGGGGCGATGCACTGAAGTTCTTCGGTGGCTTAGCCCCTGGCATGTTTTACCCTGTTCCCCGACTGAGTGCTTCTGCTGCAAGAAGGACGTCTTCAAGGCGGCCTTTCCTGAGAAGGTCGAGCGCGCGGCGCCCCCCGAGCGAATCGTGCTGTTCTAGCAGAAAGCGATAGACCGCCCAAGGGCTGTTGTCCATAACCGCGTGCAACTGGGGGAGACCCTCCAGTGGGCGGCCGTCCATGATCTGCCAGTCGGGGTATTTGAACCCTCGCTTGACCCCTTGCAGGGCGATGAGGTCGTGGCGCAGGCGCAGGCGGTTCACCGTCTCGCGACTGACGTTTAGAAGCTCGGCCAGTTGGTCCGACGTCAGCATCTCGGGTCCAGCCAGAATGTGCGCCGAGGAAGCCTTGCCGCGCTCCAATGCCTCTGCAATGGCCTTCTCAAACTCATCCTGCTGTGACGGAGCGGGGATTGGTTCACAGGTCGCTGTGTTGGCATGACGGTCTATCGTCACGGTAAAGTGGGTGCTTTCCGATGAACGAAGTGCTTGCAGGAGAGCGGAAATGGCCCGCAACTCGATCCTGCGGGCGGTTACGCCGTTACTTTCAGTTAAGGCAAGTAAGTCAACGTAGTGGTTTTTTTTTCTGGCGGTGTATTTTTTGACCGATATCTTGTCACGTACTTTCACCAAGCTGGGGATATGTTGCGTCACCGTCTGCACCACGTCCCTTGCCTTCTCCTCTGAAAGGTCAAACTTCGCGGCGATTGCTTTTTCGATCCGATGATCGTGCAGCTTTGGCATGTCCGTGTTCCCATGAGGAAAACTCATACCGTCAACATCGTCACATTCGTCAACTTCGTCAAGGGCGCTGCGCTGACCGGCACCGTTATCTTTCGGTGGACGTTACCCGATGGTTCCTCCTACGTTCAGGCTTTCGGGGCGGCAGGCCCCCAGCCACGCAACCGCCTGGAACAGTCGAGCAATGACGGACGCCCCACCCCCCCGCCTGGAGTTGCGCGCCATCGACAAGCGCTATCCCGGAAGCCATGCCAACAAGACGGTTTCGCTGGCCCTGGGGGCGGGGGAGATCCATGCGCTGCTGGGCGAGAACGGGGCGGGCAAGTCCACCCTGGTCAAGATCATCTACGGCGTGGCGACGGCGGATTCGGGCGAGGTTTTGTGGCACGGCCAGCCCGTACGGGTGGGCAGCCCGGCCGAGGCTCGGCGGCTGGGCATCGGCATGGTGTTCCAGCATTTCTCGTTGTTCGACAGCCTGACGGTGGCCGAGAACGTTGCGCTTGGCCTGAACGCGAAGGAGAGCCTGGAGGTTCTGTCGCGGCGCATCGTTGACCTTTCGACGCGCTACGGTCTGCCGCTGGACCCGCGCCGCCACGTCCACGACCTGTCGGTGGGGGAACGCCAGCGGGTCGAGATCGTGCGGTGTCTGCTCCAGGATCCCAAGCTGCTCATCATGGACGAGCCGACCAGCGTGCTGACCCCGCAGGAGGTCGACAAGCTGTTCGACACCCTGCGGCGGCTGCGCGACGAAGGTCGGACCATTCTCTATATCTCCCACAAGCTGGAGGAAATCCGCGCCCTGTGCGACCGCGCCACGGTCTTGCGGGCCGGGGCGGTGGTGGCGACCTGCGACCCGCGCCAGGAAAGTGCCCGATCCCTGGCCCGTATGATGATCGGTTCGGACCTTGTCGCCGCTCGCCGCACGGCGCAGGAACAGCGGCCGGGCGAACCGCGCCTGGTGGTCGAGAACCTGTCGTTGTCGGCGTCGCACCCGTTCGGGACCGATCTTGAGAACGTCAGCTTCGCGGTGCGGCCGGGCGAGATTTTCGGCATCGCCGGGGTTGCCGGCAACGGCCAGGGGGAACTGATGCTGGCCCTGTCCGGCGAACACCGTACTCCCGTTCACGACGCCATCCGCATCGACGGCCGCCCGGTCGGCCGCCTGGGGCCGCGCGACCGGCGCGACCTGGGCCTGGGGCTGGTGCCCGAGGAACGGCTCGGCCGGGGGGCGGTGCCCGACCTCAGTCTGGCGGAGAACGCCCTGCTGTCGGGCTACGGGCGGCAAAGCCTGGTGCGGCGGGGCATGATCCGGTTCTCAAAGGTCAACGACTATGCCGACCGCATCATCGGGGCCTTCAACGTCATCGCCCACGGGCGGCGGGCGGAGGCGCGCAGCCTGTCGGGTGGCAACCTGCAAAAGTTCATTATTGGCCGCGAAATCCTCCAGAACCCGCGCCTGCTGATCTGTTCACAGCCGACCTGGGGCGTCGATGCCGGGTCAGCGGCGGCCATCCACCAAGCCTTGCTGGACCTGCGGGAGCAGGGGGCGGCGGTGCTGGTGATTTCCCAGGACCTCGACGAGTTGTTCACCATCGCCGACCGCATCGCCGTGATGAGCGGCGGTCGCCTGTCGTCGCCGCGCGCCGCTCATGATACCTCTGTCGAGCAGGTCGGCCTGATGATGGGCGGCCTGTTCGACTTGAGCGACGAAGCGGGGGTGGTCCATGATCCGGCTTGAGGCACGCGGCCACGCGGCGGCGGGGTGGGTGTACGGCGCCCCGGTGCTGGCCGTGGGGCTGACCCTGGTGTTCGGCGCGGCGCTGTTCGCGGCGCTGGGGTTCGACCCGCTGGAGGCGCTGGGCGTGTTCTTTCTGTCGCCGCTGAATTCGGCCTATGGCATTGCCGAACTGGCGGTCAAGGCGACGCCGCTGGCCCTGTGTGCGGTGGGGCTCGCCATCGGCTTTCGCGGCAACGTGTGGAACATCGGGGCCGAGGGGCAACTGGTCATGGGCGCGGTGGCTGGGGGCGGCGTGGCGCTGGCCCTCTATGACGTGGACGGCTGGTTCGTGCTGCCGTTGATGATGGTCGCCGGGATGCTCGGCGGCATGGCGTGGGGGGCCATTCCGGCCTTTCTCAAGACCCGGTTTCACACCTCGGAAATCCTGGTCAGTTTGATGCTGACCTATGTCGCCGCCCTGGCCCTGTCGTGGCTGGTCCACGGCCCGTGGCGCGACCCGGAGGGGTTCAATTTCCCGGAAAGCCGCCTGTTTCACGATGCCGCGACGCTGCCCATCCTGTGGGAGGGCACCCGCCTGCACCTGGGCGCGGCGTTCGCCCTGGCGGCGGTGGTCGGGGCGTGGTTCGTGGTGGCGCGCACCTTCATCGGGTTTCAGGTCAAGGTCCTGGGCATGACCCCGCAGGCCGGGGGCTATGCCGGATTCAGCCAGAAATGGGTGGTGTGGCTGGCCTTCATGGTGTCGGGCGGGCTGGCCGGGCTGTCGGGCATCGTCGAGGTGGCCGGTCCCATCGGCCAGCTTCAGCCCACGGTATCGCCCGGCTATGGCTTCACGGCGATCATCGTCGCGTTTCTGGGGCGGCTGCATCCTGTCGGCATCCTGCTGGCCGCCCTGCTGATGGCCCTGAGTTATCTGGGTGGCGAGGCGGTACAGATCGGCCTGGGCCTGCCGCTGGCCGTGACCGGGGTGTTCCAGGGGATGCTGCTGTTCTTCCTGCTGGCCTGCGACATTCTGATCCGCTACAGGGTGCGCCTGGGCGGCAAAAGGCGGCGGGAGGTGCCCTCGTGATCCCTGAAACTGACGCTCTGGCCGCGCTGCTGGTCGCCATGATGCGGGCTGCCACGCCGCTGGCGTTCGCAGCACTCGGTGAACTGATTACCGAGAAATCCGGCGTCCTCAACCTGGGGGTCGAGGGCATGATGGTGATGGGCGCGGTGAGCGCCTTCATGGTCGTCGTGGCGACCGGGAACCCGGCCCTGGCGATGCTGGCGGCGGCCGTGGTGGGGCTGCTGATGGCCGCGCTGTTTGGGGCGCTGACCCTTGGCCTGTTGACCAATCAGGTGGCGACGGGGCTGGCCCTGACCATCTTTGGCATCGGCCTGTCGGCCTTCATCGGCCAGGGCTATGTCGGCACGCCCATCGAGCCCCTGGCCCGCCTGAGCATCCCCGGCCTCAGCACCCTGCCGCTGATCGGGCCGGTGCTGTTCGGGCATGACGCCATGGTTTACCTGTCGCTCGCCGCCGCCTTTGGCCTGTGGTGGTTCCTGACCCGCACGCGCGCCGGGTTGGTCCTGCGGGCGGTGGGGGAGAACCCGGCGGCGGCCCATTCCATCGGCTACCCGGTGCGGCTCATCCGCTTTGGTGCCGTGCTGTTCGGCGGGGCCATGTGCGGGCTGGGCGGGGCCTATCTGTCCCTGGCCTATACCCCCATGTGGGTGGAGGAAATGACTGCCGGGCGTGGCTGGATTGCGCTGGCTCTGGTCGTGTTCGCCACCTGGAAGCCGGGGCGGGTGCTTTTGGGTGCTTATCTGTTTGGCGGAGTGACCATAGTTCAGTTACACATCCAGGGAGCGGGCGTCGCCGTGCCGTCTCAGGTGCTGTCGATGCTGCCGTATCTTGCCACGATCCTTGTCCTGGTGCTCATATCGCGTGACGCGACCCGCATCCGCCTGAATGCGCCGGCCAGTATCGGGAAGACGTTCCATCCTGGCGGTTGACGCTATTTCCCAGAGGGAGACTTTGCTCCATGTCCCGTTTCACCCGTTTCGCCGCCATGGCCGCAGCCCTGCTGATTGGCGGGCAGGCGCTGGCCGCCGACCCCGTGAAGGTCGGTTTCGTCTATGTCGGCCCCGTGGGCGACCATGGCTGGTCGTACGAGCACGATCAGGCCCGCAAGCAGCTTGAGGCCCACTTCGGCGACAAGGTCAAGACGGCCTTCGTCGAGAACGTGGCCGAGGGGGCCGATTCCGAACGGGTCATCAACCAGTTCGCCCAGCAGGGCTTTGATCTGGTGTTCACCACCTCGTTCGGGTTCATGAACCCCACCCTGAAGGTCGCCAAGCGGTTTCCCAAAGTGAAGTTCGAGCACGCCACGGGCTATAAGCGAACCGACAACGTCGGCACCTATGCGGCGCGCTTCTACGAGGGCCGCGCGGTCATCGGCACCATCGCCGGCCACATGACCAAGTCCAACGTCATCGGCTACATCGCTCCGTTCCCCATCCCCGAGGTGATGCGTGGCATCAACGCCTTCACCATCGCCCTGCGCGCGGTCAATCCGAAGGCCGAGGTCAAGGTGATCTGGACCAATTCCTGGTACGATCCCGGCCGCGAGCGCGAGGCTGCCGAAACCCTGATCGCCCAGGGCGCCGACATCCTCAGCCAGCACACCGACAGCCCGGCCCCGGTGCAGGTGGCCCAGGAAAAGGGCGTGCTCGCCTTCGGCCAGGCCTCGGACATGAGCCGCTTTGGCCCAGACGCCCACCTGACCGCCATCGTTGACGACTGGGCGCCGTACTACACTGCACGCGTCCAGGCGGTCATCGACGGCACCTGGAAGCCTGCCGACACCTGGGGTGGCTTCGACAGCGGCATGGTCGTCATGGCGCCGTACAACGACAGGATCCCGGCCGACGTCCTCGCCGCCGCCGAACAGATGGAAGACGCCATCCGCACCGGCAAGCACCACCCCTTCCAGGGACCGATCACCAATCAGGCCGGTGAGGTCATGGTCAAGGACGGCGAGACCCTCGGTGACGACAAGCTGCTGTCCATGGACTGGTACGTCCAGGGCGTCCAGGGCCGCCTGCCGAACTGAGTGGCGCTGAACGGGGATGAACTGCCATGCATGACGGACCGGAACTGGTCATCGGCCTGATCGGGGCGGTCGGCACCGACTTGCGTGGCGACATCCTGCCCGACCTGCGCAAGCACCTAGGCAAGGCCGGTTATGAGGTCATCCTCGTGCGGCTGTCGGAGTTGATCCGGGGCACGGCGTGCTTTGATGCACCCGAAGGCGGCGACGCCGCGCCCGAGGACATGCGCATCGACGCCCACATGGCGGCCGGCGACCGCCTGCGTCAGGACCTCGACCGGGGCGATGCGGTGGCGTTGCTGGCGCTCGGTCGCATCCGGGCGCTGCGGCGGGCGGCGCATGGCGATCCGGGGCGGCCGCAGGGCAACGTGGCCTATGTCCTCGACAGCCTGAAGCACCCGCGCGAGATCGACACCCTGCGCCGCATCTACGGCGACAATTTCCTGGCGATTGCCGGCTATGCGCCCCGGTCGGAACGGCTGGAGCGGCTGAGCGACCTCATCCGCAAGTCGCGCAAGGCGCTGGACCGCGACACCTTCACGACACTGGCCAACGGCCTGATGGAAAAGGACCAGAAGGCGCCGGGCACCGACCTTGGCCAGAACGTCCGCGACACCTTCCCCAAGGCCGACTATTTCGTGCCGCTCGGCAAGGGCAAGGATGTCGAGGCCCAGGTTGAACGCTTCGTCGGGCTGGTGTTTGGCAACCCCTTTGCTACGCCGACCCGCGATGAATACGGCATGTTCCACGCCCGCGCCGTGGCCCTGCGGTCGTCGGACCTGTCGCGGCAGGTCGGGGCGGTGGTGCTCGATGTGCGCGGCAGCATCATCGCCAACGGCTGCAACGAGGTACCCAGCGGTGGCGGCGGCAGTTTCTGGGAAGGCGATGCCGAGGACCGCGACGACCGGGATTTCAGGCTGGGTTACGATTCCACTGCCAAGTGGAAGGAACAGAACCTCACCGAACTGTTCGAGTTGCTGCGCGACAATGGCTGGCTGGCCCGCAACGTGGCCGAAAAGGGCGTCGAGGCGATGCTCGACAGCGCCCTGCGCGGTGGCGACGACGCCTTCCTCAAGAATGCGCGGGCGGCCAACGCCCTGGAGTACGGCCGTATCGTCCACGCGGAAATGAACGCCCTGATGGACGCCGCCCGGCGGGGGGCCCAGGTGCAGGGGCGCATCCTTTATTGCACCACTTTTCCCTGTCACATGTGCGCCCGCCACATCATCGCGGCGGGCCTGGAGAAAGTGGTCTACATCGAACCCTATCCCAAGAGCCTCGCCAAGGAACTGTACCGCAAGTGGGTGCGGGTCGAGGACGACGTGGACGCCCAACCCGACGCCGTGGCGTTCGAGCCGTTCATGGGCGTCGCCCCCCACCGCTACATGGCGTTTTTCGACTATCGCGCACGCAAGGACGAGCGGGGCGGGGCCATCGACTGGTCGCTCGGCACCGCCCGCCCGGCCCTGTCGCGGTCCTTCGTCACCTACCCCGAGGTCGAGGCCGCCCACCTCGCCTGCCTGACCGGCCCGGCGGCGGAGGCGGCGATCTATGGCCCGCTGCCCGAGGGGCTGGCATGGCTTGCCGCCGAAGTGGCCGCCGCCCGCGCCGAAGCGGAGACCTGGAGCGACTGGAAGCGGCGTTCTTTGGAGGGGCAGGTTGGAGGCGGGTGATGGTTACACCTGCCCATTCTCCCCGGTCGCTGTCTCCCGCGATGGGTGCAGGCAGGCGCGGTTGCGGCCTTGGCTCTTGGCGGCATAGAGGGCCTCGTCGGCCATGTGGAGCAGGCCTTCGGCCGTGGTGGCGTCGTCGGGCCATATGGCGATGCCGATGCTGCACCCTACGGTGACGGTGTTGGCGCCGATGGCGATTGGCATGCTGACGGCGCTGAGGGCGCGTTCGGCGACCACGGTGGCTTCCTCAAGGCCGGTCTGCTGGGTGACCCGCAGCAGCATCACGAACTCGTCGCCGCCCATGCGGGCGATGATGTCGCGCCCACGCAGGCAGCGTTCCAGCCGCCGTGCCACGGCTTGCAACAAGGTGTCTCCGGCGGCGTGGCCGTGGGTGTCGTTGATGGCCTTGAAGCCGTCGAGGTCGATGAACAGGCAGGCCACCTGATCCCGTGCGCGGCGGCTGCCGGCGACCGGGGGAATGAGCATTTCCAGGCCCTTGAGCAGGCCGATGCGGTTGAGCAGGCCGGTCAGGGGGTCGGTCTGGACGCGGTCCTCCATCTCGACCAGGGCGGCTTCGCGGTGCAGCAGATCGTGGACCAGGGCGCGCAGGGAGGCCGACAACGCCTCGACCTCGCGCGGGCCACGGACCAGAGGAAGGTCGTGGCGTTGCCCGGCCCGTACGCGGTCGGCCGCCGCCGCGATGCGGCCCAGCGGCGCCGACACCCATCCGGCCGAAAGCCAGCCGAGCGCGGCGAACACGACAGCCAGGGCGGCTCCCCACAGCACCACGGCGCGTTGCAACTCGGCCACGGCGGCGAGGCCGACCTCGACGGGTTCGCGCGCCACCACCCGCCATGCCGTGGGGCCGGAGCCCTCGGTGATTTCCGTTGGCGGGGCGAAGCCGGTCAGCGATAGTCGGCCATCGGGCCACGTCGCCACCATCCAGTGGCCCATGCTCGGCAGGGCCAGATTGAGCGGCTGCCCGATGAGGTGCTCCGGGCCGAGCACGATGGTGCCCTCTGGATTGACCACCACCACATCGAGCGCCGCGCGTCGTTGGAATGGCGTCAGGACGGCGGCGTGAAGGTCCTCCGCCCATTCCCAACTCAGGAAGGCGCGCAGAACGGCTTCTTCGGTGCCTTCGGCCGACTGTACGGGGGCTTCGAGATCAAGGGCATCGGCGTCGGACGGCTGCACCCCCACGGACGCCACCACGCGCCCCCCCGGCTCCACCAGGGCCACGCTCTCGAAGGCGTCAACCTGCTGGATCAGCAAGTCCAGGACCGCTTCGATGCGCGCCGTGTCATAGGGCGCGCGCAGAACGTCGAGGCCAGCCACGAGGTGCAGGTGCGTGTTGCGGACGCGCAGGCCGCGCACGAACTCGTCCGACACCTGATGGGCGATCTCGACCAGTCCGGTGCCCAGGGCACTGCGCATGTCCGACGACGCGCGCATCCCGAGGGCGACGCTCAGGCTGGCCGAAAGCAGCCCGACGACCAGGGCGATGACGAGTGCCACGTGTGTGCGCAGCGAAAGCAGGCGCGAGCGCATTGGGATCTACCGAATGGGTGTCGTGGGATCAACGCTCGACCATACAGCGCCGTGCTGTCACTTACTCTTTCGCGCTTGCTGCCGGGGCGGCGGTGGTGCATTAATGACTAGAACGTTCTGTATAATATTGGAAGACCCATGGCCCGCCGCACCGCATCGCCCAAAGCTCCCAATTCTCCGACCGCAGAGGCCCTCCCGTCCTCAACCATAGAGGCGCCACCCGCCAAACGCCCGTCGCCCAAGCGCGAAGCCCTGATTGCCCAGGCCGAGGACCTGTTTGACCGTCTGGGTTTCCACGGCACCGGCGTTGACCGGCTGGTCACCGACAGCGGCATCGCCCGGATGACCTTCTACAAACACTTCCCCACCAAAAACGCCCTTGTGAGGGCGGTGGTGGACCGCCGGGACGCCCGGTATTGGGACCACATGGACACCGCTGCGCCCGACAGTGCCGATATTCTGGCGGTGTTCGACGCGCTGGGCTCCTGGCTCGAAGGACCGGGCAGCCATGGCGACTTTCTGAGCAAGGCGCTGGCCGAGTTTTCCGGGCACGATGTGGCGGTGGCCGGCGAAGCCGCCTTTCGCAAGAAGAAGGCCGGCCCCTGGATGCAGGCCCGGCTTGAGGCCGCAGGCGTCGCCAACGCCGAAGCTCGCGCCTGGGACCTCGTCCTGCTGATGGAAGGCGCCAGCGCCATGGCCCCGGTGGTCGGCGGCAAACAGGCTGCCGGTCAGGCCCGCCATGCGGCAGAGGCGTTGCTGGCGGCGTGGGGTTAGGCTGAGTAAGTGAAGTGGGGGAACCACAGAGGACACAGAGGGCACAGAGAAGTAAGAGAGGGACCTAAGAGCGCTAAAAGGTTCACCCTTAGGCCGTAAGTCCATTCTACAGGGAATTTTGCGCTACGCGCAGATGTTTCTCTTTTATCTCTGTGTTCTCTGTGTCCTCTGTGGTTAATCATTTCACTTCACTTTAAGATCAAGCCACCAGCACCGCCAGTGGCAGGGTGCGTAGGGCGTCGGCGGCCATGAGGACGCCGTCCTCGGCCGTTACCTCCTCGCCAGTCAGCAGGTTGCGCCAGTGGGTGGGGGCGCCGTCGGGCAGGGGGATGCGGGTCTTTCCCCACACGGTTTCGCCCAGGGGCCACGGGCTGTCCTCGGTGCGCAGGCGGACGGTCAGGCGGGGTACGCAGGCGATGAGCCAGTTTCCGGCCTCGTCGGAGCGGGCCAACGCAATAAGGTGATCGGCGCGGCGGCCCTCGGCCTCCAGCGGCACATAGGCGCCGGTGGTGAACAGGTCCGGACAGGCTCGGCGGTGGTGGAGCAGGGCGCGCACGATGTGCAGCTTGATCGCCCCGCTGGTCCAGTCGGCCAGCAGATCGGCGGCATTCTCCGGCAGACTGTCGAGCAAGGCCTTGCGGCGGGCGTAGTCCACCGGGCGGCGGTTGTCCGGGTCAACCAAGCTGTCGTCCCACAACTCGGTGCCCTGGTAGGTGTCGGGCACGCCGGGGCTGACGTGCTTGAGCACCACCTGTCCCAGGCCGTTGAGCATCCCGGCCGGGGCCACCATGGCATGAAATGCGGTGAAGTCGGTCAGAAACGGGGTGGCCCGCTGGGTATCGAGTACGCGGCTGACGAACTGTTCGACCGCCTGTTCATACTGCTCGTCCGGTGTCGTCCAGGATGTGCGCAGCTTGGCTTCGCGCAGGGCCTTCATCATGAACCCGGTCAGCCGCTCAACCAGCCCCTCGGTGCCCCCGTCCAGGGGCCACACCCCCACCAGCGCCTGATAGAACAGGTATTCGTCGTTGGGGTGGGGGGCCGGGGCGTCGTCGATGATGCGTCGGGCGCGGCGGTTCAGGGTCATCCAGCGGCGTACCCGCTTGTCCCACTCGGCGGCCAGCTCGGACAGGGCGGTGATGCGGGCGCGGGCGTCCTCGCCGCGCTTGTGGTCATGGGTGGCGGTCGCCAGCATCCCGGCCGGATGGTGGCGCAGGCGCTCCTGGTTCTGGCGGTGGAAGGCGCTGACCGACTGCCCGAAGGTGGACGGATGGCCACCCACCTCGTTCAATGACACCAGCCGGTTGTAGCGATAAAAGGCGGTGTCCTCGACCCCTTTCGCCATCACCGGGCCGGTGTACTGCTGGAACTTGCGGCCCAGGCGGATAACCTCGGGCAGCAGGCGGCGGCGTTCCTTGACGCGGGCATAGTCGGACGTCAGCAGGCTGCGCACCACGGTATAGATCGACTGATCGGCAATGGCGCGGGTGCGGCGGGCGCGGGCGAGGGCCCAGTCGATGTCGCGCACATCCTCGGGTGCGGTGCCGTCGCGGTTGACATAGGTGCGGTAGACCGGGAAGCAGGCCACCACCTCGCGCAGGGCGATGTGCAGGTTGCCGGTGGTGAAGTCGCGGCTGTACCAGTCCTGCTCCAGCACGCGTTCCATGCCGTTGGCGAGCACGCGCAGTTCGGCGGCCAGTTCCTGCGCCATGACCTGACGCTTGCCCTCGTACACGACATCCTCGAAGTCGGGCAGGACGCCGCCCAAAAGCCGCCGGTACAGGCGTGTCAGGGGCTTTTCGCCAGCCGGGTCGATGAACACGCCGTTGACCTCGATCATGAAGTCATAGCCGGTCGTGCCAGCTACTGGCCAGCCGTCGCGCAGGAACTCGTGGGGGCCAAGGATTTTCTCGACCAGCAGGTAAAACGGGGTGTCCTGCCCGGCGGCGGCGCAGGCCTTGTGTTGCAGGCGGTGCAGGTAGTGGCGGGGCGCGAACAGGCCGTCGATGTGGTCGATGCGCAGGCCCGTCACCGTGCCCTCGGCCACCAGATCCAGGGTCAGGGCGTGGGTGGCGTCGAACACCTCGGGTTCTTCGACCCGCAGCCCGGCGAGGTCGTTGATCTGAAAGAACCGCCGGTAGTTGATCTCATCGGACGCCACGCGCCAGAAGGCCAGCCGATAGTTCTGGTCCTCCAGCAGGCGGTGCAGGGGCCGGAACGTGGTCGCCTTTCCGGGGGTGCCGTTGAAGCGGTCAACCGCACGATCAAGCAGGTTTGCGGCCTCCGGCGTGGTCGAGGCGAGCGCCGCCAGCCGGTCCTTCAGCGCCGTTCCTCTGGCCCGGCGCAGGGCTTCGGCGCGCCGCGTGCGGCCGCGCCGCCGCAATTCGCGGAAGCTGCCGGTCAGGTCCTCCAGGTCGGGGGAGGAACCAACCTCCAACGCCTGCGCCAATATGGCGGCATAGGCCGACGGCGCGACCGGGAACCGGTGGTCCCAGTACCATACGTTGAACGCGCCCTTAGCGGCGTCGAAGGCCAGCTTCAACTGCCCCTGTTCGAGCACCGCCCCGTAGTGGTCGCCAAGCACCGGCAGCAAGACCTTGTCCTTCAGTTCGGCCTTGGCCGGGGACCAGTCGATGTCGAAGAAGGTGGCAAAGGGGCTGGCCTCCCCCCATTCCAGAACATCCAGCCACCAGTCGTTGTCGGCCTGCCCGATGCCCATGTGGTTGGGCACCACGTCGAGGATGATCCCCATGCCGTGGGCGCGCAGGGCCTCGATCAGGCGGGCGTAGCCGTCGGCGCCGCCAAGTTCAGGGTTGAGGGCGTTGTGGTCGGTGATGTCGTAGCCGTGCATCGACCCCGCCCGCGCCTTGAGGATGGGCGAAGCGTAGACGTCGCTCACCCCCAGCGCGGCCAGGGTCGGCAGCGCGGCGACGGCATCGTCGAAGGTGAAGCCAGCGTGGAATTGCAGGCGGTAGGTGGCCGCCGGAATGCGCCGCGCCATCAGGTTTGCCCGTTGAACAGGAACCACACCGTGGTCCACTCGGGCATGGTGGTGGCGTCGGGCCACGGATCGGTGTTGCTCTCGTAGATCACCTGGCCTTCGGGGCGGGTGGCGTTAGGTTGCGGCTCGGCGCTGAGGTTGGACAGCACTGACAGTTGGGAGCCGTCGCCCATGGTCCAGCGGGCCTCGATGATGCGGCCGCGGGTTACCGACGTGCCGTGCCAGAACGCTTCGGCCTTGCCGCCGGGGATGCCGCGCAGGCGGGGGACCACCTCGCGCCGACGCAGGTCCAGAAGGCCCCGCACGAAGGCCAGCCGGCGGGCGCAGCGCTCGTGGTCGAGGTCCTGCCAGTGGAGGCGGGAGCGGATGAAGGTGCTTTCGGCCAGCGGGTCGGGGATGCGCTCGCGGGCCTCGGCGCTGGCGAATTCGGGGAACGATTTGAACTCACCGCGTCGGCCGTCGCGTACCGCATCGGCCAGATCGTCGCCGACGTCGGTGAAGTAGAGGAACGGGTTTTCCGCCCCCCATTCCTCGCCCATGAACATCAAGGGCACCTGGGGCGCCAGCAGCAGCAGGGCCTGGGCGGCTTCCACCGCGCGACCGCCGATCAGGTCGGTCAGGCGCTCGCCAAAGGCCCGGTTGCCGATCTGGTCGTGGTTCTGAATAAAACTGACGAAGGCGGTCGGCGGCAAGTGGCTGCTGGGCTCGCCGCGCAGGGCGCCGCCGCGATGATCGGACGGCTGGCCCTGCCACGCGAACCCCTCGGACAGGCAGCGGGCAAGCAGGATACCGGGGCCGCTGGACTTCTCCTCGGGCGCACCGGGCGCACCCTGCATCCCTTCGGCATAGTGGGCATAGTCGGCATAATACCCCTGGTCCTCGTCGGTCAGCAGGGTGTGGAAGCAATGGTGGATGTCGTCGTTCCACTGCGCGGCGTAGTGGAGCGGCCGCCCGTCCTCGCCACGGCCGAGGAAATGGGCTTGGTTGCGGTCATTCTCCAGGACCAGATGCACATGGCGGCCCACGGCCGGGCCGCGATGCACGGCATCGGCCAACTCCTCCAGGATATGGGGCTGGCCGCTGTCCTCGATGGCGTGCACGGCGTCCAGGCGCAGCCCGTCGATGTGGAACTCGTTCAGCCAGTACAAGGCATTGTGGATGAAGAAATCGCGCACCGCCCGGCTGCCCGGCTTGTCGAAGTTGATCGCAGCACCCCACGGCGTGTGGCGGCTTTCATCGAAAAAGGACTTGGCGTAGAGGTGCAGGTAGTTCCCCTCCGGCCCGAAGTGGTTGTAGACCACGTCCATGAACACCATCAGCCCGCGCTGGTGAGCCAGATCGACAAGCTGCTTGAGTTCTTCCGGGCGGCCATAGGGGGAGAAGGGGGCGAACAGGGTGACGCCGTCATAGCCCCACCCGAACCGCCCCGGCCCGGCCGCCACCGGCATCAGTTCGATGGCCGTGATACCCAGATCGACCAGATGATCCAGGCGGTCCATGACGCCCAGATACGTGCCTTCGGGGGTGAACGTGCCGACGTGTAGTTCATAGAGGACGGTTTCCTCCCACGGTCGCCCAACCCAGGCGGCGTCGCCCCATGAATAGCGGTCGGGATCGATGACCTCGCTGGAGCCGTGGACGCCCCGTGGCTGGAACCGCGAGGCGGGGTCAGGCACCGCCATGCCGCCGGGGTTGAGGGGGCCGTGGGGGCGGAAGCGGTAGAGGGTGCCCTCCGTCGCGTCGGGCACCATGCACTGGAACCACCCGTCGCCATGGGCATCCATGGCAACGACACGCTCGGCGCCGGGCACCGGGGACCCGTCGGGTGCGTCTTCCGGGGTCTCCAGAAGAAGCTCGACGGTGTCCGCCTGGGGTGCCCACAGGCCGAAGCGGGTCCCCTCATAGCCGGTCTCGGCGCCGAAGGGCATACGGTGATAGCGGCTCATGGGGTGGACCTCCTCCTGCTGGATGACGTTCCTTCCCCCGTCATTGGCCCCCCGGCCCTTACTCCTTCCCCCTTAGTCCTCTGGTGTGTAGTAGACGGTGGCCAGGGGTGGCAGGGTCAGGCACAAGGAGAACGGCCGGCCGTGCTGCTCGACCGCGTCCGCCCCGACCGAGGCCCCGGTGGACACGCCGCTGCCGCCGTAGCTGAGGGCATCGGTGTTCAGCGCCTCGCGGAAGACGCCGCCGACCGGCACGCCGATGCGGTAGTCATGGTGGACCAGCGGCGTCAGGTTGCAGATGACCACCACCGGCTTGCCGCCGTCCTCGCGCGGCCAGCGCACCCACGAGAAGATGCAGTGGTCGGTGTCGGAGCAGTCGATCCACTCGAACCCGCGCGGGTCGAAGTCCACTTCGTGCAGGGCTGGTTCGCTGGCATAGATCCCGTTCAGATCCCGCATCAGATCCAGCGTCTGGCGATGCAGGGGATCGTCGAGCAGGTGCCAGTCCAGCGACCCGTCATGGTTCCACTCCCGCTCCTGCCCGAACTCGGCGCCCATGAACAGCAGCTTCTTGCCGGGATGGGCGTACATGAACGCGTAGTAGGCGCGCAGGTTGGCGAATTTCTGCCAGCGGTCGCCGGCCATGCGGGTCAGCAGCGAGCCCTTGCCGTGAACCACCTCGTCATGGGACAGCGGCAGCAGGAAGTTCTCGTTGAAGGCGTACAGCAGCCCGAAGGTAAGCTGGTTGCCGTGATAACGCCGGTGGATGGGGTCCTTCTTGAAGTATTCGAGGGTGTCGTGCATCCACCCCATGTTCCACTTGTAGCCAAAGCCCAGGCCGCCCAGGTAGGTCGGCCGGCTGACCATGGGCCACGCGGTGGATTCCTCGGCGATCATCATGGCGCCGCGCCCTTGGGCATAGACGATCTCGTTCAGGCGCTTGAGGAAGGCGATGGCGTCGAGGTTCTCGTTGCCGCCGTAGCGGTTGGGGATCCACTCGCCTTCCTTGCGCGAATAATCCAGGTACAGCATGGACGCCACGGCATCGACCCGCAGGCCGTCGATATGGAACTGCTCGATCCAGTACAGCGCGTTGGCGATCAGGAAGTTCTGCACCTCCGTCCGGCCGTAGTTGTAGATCAGCGTGTTCCAGTCCATGTGCATCCCGAGACGCGGATCGGAATGCTCATACAGGTGCGTGCCGTCGAACAGGCCCAGGCCGTGGGCGTCGGTCGGGAAGTGGCCGGGCACCCAGTCGATGATGACGCCGATGCCTTCCTGGTGGCAGCGGTCGATGAAGAACTTGAAGTCCTCGGGCGTGCCGAACCGGCTGGTCGGCGCGAACAGGCCAATCGGCTGGTATCCCCACGATCCGTCAAAGGGGAACTCGTGGATCGGCAGCAGTTCGATATGGGTGAAGCCCAGGTCCTTGATGTAGCCCACCATCTGGTCGGCCATCTCGCGGTAGGTCAGATACCGCATCCCGTCCTCGGGCACGCGGCGCCACGATCCCAGGTGCACCTCGTAGATGCTCATGGGAGCGTCAAGGCCGCCGGTCGGGCTGTTGTGGGCCTCTTCCCGCTGGCGGATCCAGTGGTCGTCGCCCCAGTCGTAGGCGCGCAGTCCGTGGACCACCGAGGCGTTGCCCGGTGACTGTTCGCCATAGAACGCATAGGGGTCGAACTTCAGGGGCAGGACGACGCCCTCGCGGCTCTTGATCTCGTACTTGTAGACCTCGCCGGGGTGGATGTGGGGAATGAATATCTCCCACACGCCGCAGTCCGCGCGGTTGCGCATCGGGTTGACCCGGCCGTCCCAATTGTTGAACGACCCGACCACCGACACCCGCCGCGCGTTGGGCGCCCACACGGCAAAGGCCACGCCGCGCACGCCGCCGATCTCGGCCGGGTGGGCGCCGAGTTTCTCGTAGGGGCGCAGGTGGTTGCCCTCGGCCAGCAGATAGCAGTCCAGTTCGCCCAGGTAGGGGCCGAATCGATAGGGGTCCTCGATGTCGCGGTGGGTGTCGCCTTCGTGGACCCGCAGGCGGTAATGGAACGCCGTGTCGCGCCCGGAGATCTGCCCGGCAAAGAAGCCATCGGGGTCGATCTTGGGCAGTTCGCCCACGACGGTGCCAGTCGGCCCGTCGAGCACTTCGACGCGCTGGGCGCGGGGCTCATAGGCGCGGATCTGCACCGGGCCGTCGGCGCTGGGGCTGTGCATGCCCAGGATGCTGAACGGATCGTGAGCGTCGCCGTATTTGACGGCGTCGATCTGGGCCTGTGGGACGAGACGTTTCATCGAGCTTCCTCTGACAGCACGCGGCGCAACCCCTTGAGCGGGATGCGCAGCCAGTCTGGACGGTTTGCCGCCTCGTAGCAAACTTCGTAAAGAGACTTTTCAAGGACGAAAACGTCCATAAGCCGGTGAATGAGGTCCGGAGAGTCCGGACTGGCCGCGATGGCCTCCTGATAACCGTCCAGGAAGGCCCGGACCATCAGGGCTTCCCACGCCTCGGCGTGCGGGGCCAGGATGTCGAGGGCGGCGGGGTTCAACTGGGTGCGCTTGAACAGCGCGGCCCAGGCGGCGTAGTCGAACGACCGCACCATGCCGGCGACATCCTTGAGCGGGCTGTGCTTGTGCCGACGCTCGGACAGCGCCTTGGCAGGTTCGCCCTCGAAGTCGAGCAGGTAGAAATCATCGCGCACCAGCACCACCTGCCCGAGGTGGAAATCCCCGTGGAAGCGCGTCTTCACGGCGTCCACCGGACCCTGGAGCAGGGTATCGATTCGGCCGGTGATGGTGTCCCAGCCGTCCAGAACGGCCTCGATCTCCGCGCGGCGCGGTCCCTCGGCAGTTCGGGCAGTGCTGCGCAGGGCCTGTTCGGCCCGCCGTGCCTGATCGTGGATCTGGGTCCGCCAGTCTTTAAGGTCCTGCTCGCTGACCGGCTCGGGGGCAAAGGCCGGGTCATCGGTTGGCAGGGCGAAGGCGCGGTGCATTTCGCCGGTGCGCAGGCCCAGGGTCCGGGCGAGGCTCTGGAAGTAGCCATGCGGCGGGCCTTCCTCCTGGGTCGGCCCGTTCAGTTCCGCCTCGTCAAAGAAGCGGTCCAGATAGTCGATGGCATAGGTCCACCCGTCGCCCTGGTTGCGCACGAAACCTTGCAGGATGGCGACGGCGGTCGAGTCCTCGGGCGCCCCGTCGGCGGGTTCCAGCACCGCATGGCCATAGACCGGCGGCGTGTTGGTGAACCCGGCGACGTCGGTCAGGTAGCGGCCAAGCTCGACCTCGGGATGGATCCCGGTGTCGAGGCGGCGGTAGAGCTTGAGGATCAGGTCCTCGCCGATGCGCACGGACGTGTTGGATTGCTCCTTGCCCAGCCGCGATGCCGGGCAGTCGTCGGGAATGGTGAGGGCGCGGCCGGCCTCGGTCGGCTCCAGGCGCAGGGTTAGCCCGTCGTTGCCTTCCAGGCGGCCGCCGGACAGGATGGCGCGGGCAAAGGCGGGGGCGAAGTCGTTCTCGAAGGCGGCGTCGAAGATGACCCCGACCCGCGCGCCCCGCCGCACCTTGGCGACCGTCTGGGCGCCCAGGTGGGTCAGCGGTTCGTAGTCGCGGCTTTCCCACGCCATGCCCAGCGGCAGCAGGTAGGTCTGCGGTTCCTGCCCACGCAGGGAGACTTTCCAGGTGCTGAGCAGGTAGGCCTGCGACGGGGTGTCGAACAGCAGGGCGGTCGAGCGGTCCACCGCATCAATCCGCCCCCCCTTGGCGCCGAACCACCGCTGGTTCGGCAGGAAGGAGGGCAGGGCCTGATCCTGGAGGCTGTGGGCGCCACGGCCCGATAGTACGCCGGACCAGCCCTCGGTGGTCACCACGGTGATGAATTCGGGCAACGGGTTGAGGTGGTCCTCGTGCCAGGCCGGCGCCTCGGCCTCGTCGGCCAGCAGGAACCAATAGAACGCAAAGGCCGGCAGGGTCACGAAGTACGGCAACTCCCCAATCGGCGGAAAGGCCGACCGGCCGATCAGTTCCAGCGGCACCCGGCCCTGGTACTCCGACAGGTCCAGTTCCACCGGCTGGGCGGCGCGCGACAGGTTGGCGACGCACAGGATGGTTTCGCCCTCGTGCTCACGCAGATAGGCCAGGACCTTGCGGTTGCCGGGATACAGGAACCGAAGCTGACCGCGGCCAAAACTCTGGTGGTTCTTGCGTACGGTAATCAGGCGGCGCATCCAGTTGAGCAGCGACGACGGGTTGCCGTGCTGGGCCTCCACGTTGACCGCCTGGAAGCCATAGACCGGATCGCCCACCGCTGGCAGGAACAGCTTCTGCGGATTGGCGCGCGAGAACCCGCCGTTGCGGTCGGGGCTCCACTGCATCGGGGTGCGCACGCCGTCGCGGTCGCCAAGATAGATGTTGTCGCCCATGCCGATCTCGTCGCCGTAATAGACGATGGGGGTGCCCGGCATGGACATCAAAAGGCTGTTGAGCAGTTCGATCTTGCGGCGGTCGTTATCGACCAGCGGTGCCAGACGGCGGCGGATGCCCATGTTGATGCGGGCGCGCGGCTCGGCGGCATAGTAGTTCCACAGGTAGTCGCGCTCACGGTCGGTGACCATTTCCAGGGTCAGTTCGTCGTGGTTGCGCAGGAAGATGGCCCATTGCGCCTTGGCCGGAATGTCGGGCGTCTGGCGCATGATGTCGGTGATCGGGTGGCGGTCTTCCTGGGCCAGCGCCATGTACATGCGCGGCATCAGCGGGAAGTGGAACGCCATGTTGCACTCGTCGCCCTCACCCTCGCCGAAGTAGGGCAGGACGTCCTCGGGCCACTGGTTGGCCTCGCCCAGCAACATGCGGCCGGGGTAGTGGGTATCCACCCAGGCGCGTATCTTCTTGATGACCGCGTGGGTCTCGGCCAGGTTCTCGTTGTTGGTGCCGTCGCGCTCGACCAGATAGGGGATGGCGTCCAGGCGCATCCCGTCCACGCCCATGTCCAACCAGAACTTCATGACCCGCTGGAGTTCCTCGATGACGCGCGGATTATCGAAGTTCAGGTCGGGCTGGTGGCTGAAGAAACGGTGCCAGTAGTATTGGCCGGCCACCGGATCCCACGTCCAGTTGGACGTTTCCGTGTCGCAGAAGATGATGCGGGTTTCCGGCCACTGCTTGTCGTCGTCCGACCAGACGTAATAGTCGCGGTAGACCGACCCACGCTTGGCCCGCCGGGCGCGCTGGAACCACGGATGCTGGTCCGACGTGTGGTTGATGACCAGCTCGGTGATGACGCGCAGGCCGCGCTGGTGGGCCGCCTTCACGAAGTCCCGGAAATGGCGCACGGAGCCGTAGGACGGATTGACGTTCTTGTAGTCGGCGATGTCATACCCGTCGTCGCGCAGGGGTGACGGATAGAATGGCAGCAGCCAAACCGCCGTTACCCCCAGGCTGACCAGATAGTCGAGCTTGGCCGTCAGGCCCTCGAACGTGCCGATGCCGTCGTTCGACGAGTCGAAGAACGCCTTGATATGAAGCTGATAGATGATCGCATCCTTGTACCACAAGGGATCATCAGCAGCGAGGGTCGGCTCGGAATCGGGGGCGGGGATTGGTTCGGCCATTTGGCGGGAAATCTCCATAATCAGCCGTAGCACGGATCGACATAATCGACCGACTTCCAGCGTCGGACGCGGAACACCACGGCCGGGTTTTCGGCCGGGTCGAGCGTCACGACATGGCGCGCGCCGCGCCACAGGCGGCGCACCCCGGTGAACAGTTCCTCGACGGCAAAGCTGTCGTTGCCGCGCAGGCCCATGCGGTCCAGGGGAAACTCCAGCGCTGCCTCGTGAGGCTCGAACGGGTCCAGGTTCACGGCAATGAAGATCATGTTGGACTCGTCGGCCGAGGTCTTCGAGTAGAACAGGACGCTGTCGCTGTCGCAACGATGGAACTCCAGGTTATGGAGTTCGTGTAGCGCGGTGTTGTCCCGGCGGATGCGGTTGATGGTGGTGATGTAGCTCTTGATGTTGCCCGGCCGGTCCCAGTCCCAGACTTTGTACTGGTACTTCTCGGAATCCAGGTATTCCTCCTTGCCGGGCAGGGCGCGGTTCTCGCACAGCTCATAGCCGTTGTAGATGCCATAGACCGACGACAGGGTGGCGGCCAGCACGGCCCGGATCATGAACGCAGGGCGCCCGCCGCGTTGCAGGAAGTCGGGCAGGATGTCGGGCGTGGAGGTAAAGAAGTTGGGTCGCAGGTATTCGCGCGCCTCGGTGTGGACGAGGTCGTTCAGGTAGTCGGTCAACTCACCCTTGAAATTGCGCCAGGTGAAATAGGTGTAGGACTGCGAGAATCCGGCCTTGGCCAGCATCTTGAGCATGGTCGGGCGGGTGAACGCCTCGGACAGGAACACCGCGTCGGGGTGGGTGTCCTTGACCTCGCGGATGACCCATTCCCAGAACGGGAATGGCTTGGTGTGCGGGTTATCGACGCGGAAGATGCGGACACCCTGGTCGCACCAGAACAGGAACACGCTGCGCAGTTCCTGCCACAGTTCGTGCTGGTGACCGCCGTAGAAGTTGACGTTGACGATGTCCTGGTACTTCTTGGGCGGGTTTTCGGCGTACTTGATGGACCCATCGGGGCGCCAAATGAACCAGTCGGGATGCTCGATCAGCCACGGATGGTCCTGCGAACACTGGATGGCGATGTCGAGCGCCACGGCCATGCCATGCTTTTCGGCCTCCTTCACCACGCGGCGGAAGTCCTCAAGCGTCCCCAGGTTGGGGTCGATCGCCTTGTGGCCGCCGTGCTTGGACCCGATGGCGTAGGGGCTGCCGGGTTCGCCGGGCTTGGCCGGGAAGGTGTTGTTCTTGCCCTTGCGGTACTGCGCGCCGATGGGGTGGATGGGCACGAAATACAGCACGTCGAAGCCCATGGCCGCGACCTCGGGTATGCGCTTGATGCAGTCGTCGAAGGTCGCGCCCTTGTGTGGGTCGGTGCCCTGGGAACGGGGGAACATCGTGTACCACGCGGCATAGCGCGCGTTGATGGGGTCAACGGTGACCTCCAGGGGGGCGTCGGCCTCTATGCTGTTGGAGCGGTCGGGGCAGCGGTCCATGAGCAGGTGGAGGTCCGGCGACAGCAGCACGTCGGCCAGGGTCTCGGTGTCCTCGTCGGTGCTGGCGGCGCGGGCGCGGGCCAGGATGTCGTTGAGGCGGTCGGCGTTGGGACCTTCGGCCCGGCCGCAGGCGCCTTCGAGCAGGGAAAACCCTTCGTCGAGTTCCAGGGCCACGTCCTGCCCGGCGTCGCGCTTCTTGCCGGTGTCCGAGGCCCAGGAGCGGTAGTCGTCCTCCCACGCCTCCACGGTGAACTGCCAGCGGCCAAGCGACTCCAGCGGCGCGCTGGCCGTCCACACATCAAGGCCCGGATTGGTCAGGGTCATCGGTACTTCGGCCCATGCGGTGAGTGGATTGGGGCGCACCTTGAGGACGGCTTGCAGATACCCATGGCCCTCCTTGAAGATCTCGGCTGTGACGTCCAGGGCGTCCCCAACCTCGCGCTTGACCGGGAAGCGGCCGCAGTCGATGGACGGCGTGACGTTCTGGATGACGATGCGGCGGCTGCGCAGCGACCCTTCCAGGTCATGGGGTGTTGCCGAAGGGTGGCTTTCGGTCATTACCTTACTCCACGCTGCTGGTGCCGGCGAACAGGCGGATCTCGCCGGCCTTCAGGGCAAGGCCTCCGCTGCCGTCTAGTTCGGGGGCGCCGCGTGCTCGGCCAGGGGTGACCTCCTGGCCCTTTACGGCAAGGGCGGCCACGGGATCGGACCCGTCGGTTTCCAGGCTCCACGCGCCATTATCATCGGGGTTGATGACGATGAGGACCCATTCGGCCCCGGCATCGTTTTGGCGCAACAGCCCAAAGGCGCCGCTGTCCGAGGCGATGCGCCGCATCGGGCCTTCCTGGTTGAGCACCGACAGTTCGGCCTTGAGGCGGTTGGTCTCGCCAATGAAGTCCGACAGGTCGAAGCGCGGCTCCTCCCAGTCCTCGGGGCGGGTGGTGACCACGTTGACCGGCGTGCCGAAGCCGTATTCAAAGCCAATGGGCATCATCACCCCGGCCGAGAACACGGCGGTGAACAGGTAGCGCTGCTTGTAGGCGGCCTGGATGCTGCGGGTGTCGGTGATGCCCTGGGCGATCATCTCGCCGGCCAGACGCGGCGTGTCGTGGCTTTCCGGGAAGGCAATCGACGGCGCGATGGAGCGGAATTGATCGTATTGTTCCAGCAGCCAGGGGGCGCCAAAGTCCCACCACTTGGCCGAATTGAAGATGTAGTCGAAGCGCGCCGGGCGCAGGGCCTCGACCTCGTCCAGGCGGCAGCCCAGCGTTTCGGCAAAAAACAGGACGTCGGGGTTTTCGGCGTGGGCGGCGGCGATCACCCGCTGCCACACATCGGCCGGCACCTTGTAGGCGGCATCGCAACGGAACCCGCGCACGCCCAGCCGGACGTAGTGCCGCACAAGGTCTTCCCAGGTGGCGATCATGGCGTCGCGTGCGGGCCGCTCGCTGAAGTCGATCTCGGCAAGGTCGCCCCACACCGTCTTTTTGGTCGGATCGTCCTGGTCCACGGCAAAGGGGGAAACCAACTCTCCGGCCTCGTCGCGCATGAAGAACTCGGGATGTTGCTGGGCCAGCACCGAGTCCTTGGAGGTATGGTTGATCACCAGATCCATCATCACGCCCATGCCGTGGGCGGCGGCAGCGGTGGTGAAGTCCTGGATGAGGTCGTCGTCGGACTCGTATCCGGCCCCCCGGAACGTGGGGTTCAGGCGGTAGTAGTCCTTGACCGCATAGAGGCTGCCGGAGAATCCGGGAAAGTGAAACGGGTTCACGTAAACCCAGTTGAACCCCATCGCCTGAATGCGCGGCAGATGAGTCATCCAGTCGGCAATCGCGCCGACCAGAAGCGGAAACAGATTATAGATGCGGGGGCCTCTGGGACCTACAGCTTGGCTCATGGAAGCACCCGGTCTCCGTGAAAAGGATTTCTGCGGCGGCGTGATCGCTGCGCGAATAGAGATCGATGTCTTGGGGTTATCTTGGCGCAGGAACCGCCCGCGTCAACCCGCGAGTGTTCATGCGTGGGTGGTTGTCTCCCCTTTCGACTAACCTCGGCCACCGCATTCACAACGTCCCGCCGGGCCCAGGGGTTCCCTCCCGTTTCATCCGGGGTTCGGCCTCACGCCTTGCTTTGGCAGCCTTTCGCCGCTACCACTGTTGGTGTAGGCGACATCTTTAGAGTGGGGCGGCAGTGGTCGATTGGTGGCGCGGGGCGGTGATCTACCAGATCTATCCGCGCAGTTTCCAGGACAGCGACGGCGATGGGATCGGCGACCTGCGCGGTGTGTGGGCGCGACTCGGCCATGTCGCGGACCTGGGGGCGGACGCCATCTGGATCGCGCCGTTTTTTCCCAGCCCCCAACGCGATTTCGGCTATGACGTGTCCGATTATACCGGCGTCGATCCGCAGTTCGGCACCCTGGACGATTTCGACGCCGTGGTGGCCGAGGCCCATCGCCTGGGCCTGCGGGTGCTGATCGATCAGGTGTGGAGCCATACCTCGGACCTTCATCCGTGGTTCGTCGACAGCCGGGCGCGGCGCGGCGGGCGCGACGACTGGTTCGTGTGGGCCGACCCCCGGCCGGACGGCGGGCCGCCCAACAACTGGCTGGGCGTGTTCGGCGGCGGCGCGTGGACGTGGGAGCCGCGCCGGCGGCAGTATTACCTGCACCATTTCCTGCCCGAACAGCCCAAGCTCAACCTGCGCTATCCCGACGCCCTGGCCGCCGTTCTCGACGCCGGGCGGTTCTGGCTGGATCGCGGGGTGGACGGTTTTCGCCTGGATGCCATCGACTTCATGGCCCACGACCCGGCGCTGCCCGACAACCCGGCCCGCGCGCTGGCCGAGGTGCCGTCCAAGCCGTTCGCCATGCAGGACCACCTGCACGACATGGCGGCGCCCGAGACGACGGACATTCTGGCCGCCATCCGGGGCCTGCTCGACAGTTATCCTGGCGCCGTGGCCATGGCCGAGGTCGGGTCGCAGACGACCCGCGCCACACCGCTGGCCCGCGCCGGGCATTACACGCACGAAGACGGCGGCCCCATGCACATGGCCTACTCCCTGCGCATGATGAAGCAGCCGGGCGACGCGGCCGGGCTTGCCGCCTTCATCGCCGAGGCCGAGGCGGAAGCCGGTGCGGGGTGGCTGGTGTGGGCGTTCTCCAACCACGACGTGGCCCGCGTGGGCAGCCGGTGGGGCGGCGGGGACCTGCGGGCGGCGCGCTGTTACATGGCTTTGCTGCTGTGCCTGCGTGGCTCGGTATGCCTGTACCAGGGCGAGGAGCTTGGGTTGCCCGAGGCCGAGGTGCCGTTTGACCGCCTCCAGGACCCCTTTGGCCTGACCTACTGGCCGGAGTTCGCCGGGCGCGACGGCTGCCGCACGCCCATGCCGTGGACCGCCGAGGCGCCGCACGGCGGCTTCACGGTGAACGGCAATGCCTGGCTGCCGCTGCCTGACGCGCACCTGAACCTTTCGGTAGATGTCCAGGCGGCGAAGGGTGACTCGATGCTGGCGGCCTCGCGCGGATTGCTGGCGTGGCGCAAGACGCAGCCGGCCCTGCGCACCGGCAGCCTGACCCTCCGTGCGGCCGAGGCGCCGCTGCTGGCCTTCGAACGGGCCGAAAGCGGCGAGCGTCTGCTGTGCGTCTTCAACCTGGATGGCGCCCCCCAACACCTGCCGTGGAACGATGGCGTGGCGGTCCCGGTGCCCGGTTTTGAGGCGCCAGCCGACGGGCGTCTGAGCGGGTGGGGCGCTGCTGTCTACCGGCTGTAGAGTACGGATGAATACTAAGCGCCTCTTGCGCGTAGCGACGAACAGAGCGCGCTGCTCGCGCGTTGTTCTCGAAAGGGTGGATTATGCGCTCTTGGCCGCCTATGTACGCACGAGGTGTGCAACCCGTCCCTAGTCCAACCCATAATGGGGGAACGTTATGATCTGGAAGACCCTGGCCGCTGTTGCGGCTGCCATCGTGTTGGTGGTTGCCATCAATGTCATCGGCAATGTGGTGTTCGATGCGAACACGCCCAGGCAGATGGCCGAGAACGCGGATGTGCGCGGTGCCCCGCTGCCCGAGACGCCCACCGTGACCACGGCCGATGTCAGCGAAAAGGTGGAGGCGCCGACCGTGGACGTCGTGCCGGAAGTGATCCCCACGCCGCAGACCTCGCTCGGCACCGAAGGCAGTGAAGCAAGCGGCCAGCCGGTGACCGACCAGACGCAGGCCATCCCGACCGAGGAAGGGCAGGCTGCCCAGGCCGAAGCCGCGCCCGAAGCCGCGCCCGAACCCGCCGCCGAGCCGCAGCAGACCGCCGCCGCTGGCGCTGGCGACCCGGCCGCTGGTCAGACCGCAGCCCGCGTCTGTGCCGCGTGCCACACGTTCGACCAGGGCGGGCCGCACCGCGTCGGGCCGAACCTGTATGGGGTGTTCGGTGGTGATATCGCCTCGAAGGAAGGCTACAACTACTCCAACGCCCTCAAGGAAGCGGATGGCGCGTGGACGCAGGAAATGCTGGACGCCTACCTCACCAACCCCAGGGAAGCCATCCCCGGCAACAAGATGACCTTCGCCGGCCTGAAAGACGAAACCAAGCGCCAGGACGTGGTCGCCTACTTGCAGTCCCTTAAGTAGAAATTACTTTTCCGGGATTGGGGGCGGTTCGGCGGAATGCTGGGCCGCCCCTTCCATATGGCGGCGCATGGCTTCGCACGGGTCGCCCGTGTCAATCACCGGCGTGAACCACAGCACGTCAAAGGGCGTGGCGCTGGTCCAGTAGCGCGGGCCGTATTCGGCCGGGTCGGTGACGTCGTCGGAAACCTCCATCATCGCCACGGTCAGGACCGTGTTCACTCCGCTCAGGCGCTTGAGATGCCACGGTGCCCCGGCATCGGCGCGGACGTGGCCGTTGCCAGCGATCAGTACCGCGCCATCGGTGCCGGGCAGGGCCGCGCCGCCAATCATGGCGCGGGCCATCAGGGCGTCGCGCGCCGCCTGGACCCGGATCATGGGGTCGGCCATGGTTTCGGGCATCATGCCGCAGTGGCCTTCGACAACGGCGGTGCGTAAAACGGTGTCGATCTCCGGCGGCAGGGTTTCGGGCAGGGCGAGGGCCTTGCGGGTATCGGCCGGAAGGCTGTCCAGCCCGTCACGGGCCAGGGCGCGCACGGCGTCGCGCGACAGGTTGGCGGTGACCAGCGGCAGGTCGGCGGCCAGCGCGGCGGCGGCAATCGGCTGGTAGAACTCCCACGCTGGCCAGCCGGTGTCGGCCCAGCCAACGGCGGCGCCCAGCCCCGCCGCGTCCCCCGGATGATCGCGCAGGTGTGCGGCCAGGGCCGGGGCCTGGCTGTCGTCGAGCATCTCGAACGCCACGGCCGGCTTGCGCCCGGCCGCCACCATGCCGGCCACCAGACGGGCCCGCAGGGTGTGGTGGTCGGGGTTGTCGTGCTTTTCTCCCAGCATCACAAACCGCGCGCCCGTCAGTCGCCCGATCAGGTCGGCCTCGCTGATGAACGTGCCGCTGGCGGTGTCCCACAGCCGCCCGACCAGGGGGTGGGATGTCTGATGGCCCGCAGTCCACCCGCTGTCGGGCGCGGCCGGCGGCGGGTTGGGGGAGTCTGCCAGGGCGGCGGCGGGAAGCATCACCAGGGCCGCCATCAGCGGAAGCAGTCGCGGGGCCATCGTCGGTTCCTTGCGTAAGGCGGGGAGAGGGGGGCGGGAAAAGAGGCGGGCGGCAAGCGTGTTCAGTGTAAGGTGTGGCCTCTGCCCCTTCACGTCAACGTGTGGCCATTGGGCGTGCTGGTTGGGTTGCGCCACGACGGCCGAGGTGCCAGACTGCCGACCCTTTTTGCTCGGCACATTGGAGCCGCCATGCCTTCCCTCGATGTTCCCGCCGCCGACGCCGCCTTCGTTCAGGCCGCGTTCGACGACACGCTCGCCCTCATCGAGGCGGTGCGTGACCATATCGCGGACGGCGCGGTGCGTTATGCCGATGTGGAAATCACCCCGACGGCGCGCATGAGGGCCTCACAGGACCTGTCGCGGCTGACCAACCGGGCGACGGCGGCAATCTCGTTGCTGCTTCTGTTCAAGGCGTTGCAGGACGGCCAGGACGTCGGCGTGGCCGACATTCCGGCCCAGGTGAACAGCATCCTGGACGACATCCAGCGGCCGTCCTTGGCGCTGGCGGGGACGGGGGGCGATGCCGACGCGGTGCCCGAAAGCCTGAACATCCTGCTGCTGCGCGGCGAGTCCATCTTCGAGCGTATGCCGCTTGTCCGCGCCCGGCTGCTGGCGCTGCTGGACCAAGCCCCCGTTCTGTCTCCCGCTCATTCTTCGTGATCGGCCTCGCTCAATAGGGCGCCGAGGCGGTCGTCGATTTCGCTGAGGGACACCGGCTTGCGCAGGACGTGATCGGCGCCCGAGCCGATGTCCTCCAGGTCTTCGCGGTCGTGCAGGGGTTGCCCGGTCATCACGATGATGAACACCTGCGGATAGGCCTCGGCCAGATTGGCGATCAGTTCCTTGCCGTTGCCGCGTGGCATCCGGATGTCGGTGATGACCGCGTCCACTTGGGGCGAGTTGTCGCCCGACAGGGGCATGTCGGCGTTGCAGCGGGCGACGATCTCCAGCGCCTCGATGCCGCCCGACGCCTGACTCACCCGATAGCCATGGGCGCTGAGGTGGTCGGCGACCTCGCGGCGGGCCAGTTCCTCGTCGTCCACCACCAGGACGTGCGGTCCCAGGCGTGCCGTTGTGATGCGGGGCACGGCGGCGGCCTTCGGCGCCACCAGGAGTTTGTCCTGGGAACCGGTGGGGGTGGTATCGCCGGCGGCAGGTCCGATGTAATCGGCCGGCAGCATGATGACAAAGGCCGCGCCGCCCAGATCGTCGGACTCGCCGATGTCCATGGTGCCGTCCATGGACCGCACGATGCCCAGGCTGATGGACAGGCCAAGGCCGGTGCCTTGACCGGCCGGCTTGGTGGTAAAGAACGGCTCGAACACTTGGTCGCGCAGGGCCTGGGGGACGCCGGGACCATTGTCCTCGACACTCAGGCACAGGTCGCCGGGCAGGGTTTCCGGCACGGTCAGGCGCATGCGGACGAGGCGGTCGTGCTGGTCGGCCCGTAGGCGCAGGGCGTGCAATGCGTTGCCCAGAAGGTTGAGCAGGACCTGTTCGAACTGGCGGGTCCGGCCGCGTGCCGTGCAGGTGGCCTCGGGCAGGTCGAGTTCCAGACCGATGCCCGCCGCTTCGAATCGTTCCGCCATCATTTCGGCCGCCTTGCGCACCGACAGTCCGACGTCGAAGGGCGGCCCGGCGGTGCCATCGACGCGCCCGGCATCGCGGCGGCTGAAGGTCTGCATGAAGTCGATGGTGTCGAACAACCGTGCCGCCTGCTCCGACACCGTGCGGAAGCGTTGGGCCAGATCGTCGGTGTCGATCGGGTTGGCGGCCAGCCGCAGCAAGCCACCCTCGGCGGTCAGGCGGATGACGTTCATCGGCTGGCTGATCTCGTGGACCAGACTGGCCGACATGCGGCCGAGCAGCGCCAGGTTTGACGAATGCTGGAGCGTTGCCTCCAGCTTCTTGCGCTCGGTCAGGTCGTGGATGACATAGACCGCCGACTGCGCCATGCCCGCCGGATCGGGCGTCACCGAGGCCAGCAGCAAAGCCGGGAAGGCGACCCCGTCGCGGCGGTGGGCGGTGACCTCCTGTTCGCCGCGCTCGCGCAGGCCCACGGGGCTGACGGCCTCCTCCGGGAGGATGGAAAGCTCAACCAATGGGCGATTGTCGGCTTCGCGCCAGGGTAGCAGGAACAACGCCTCGGCATAGGCGTTCATGTAGGTGACCCGGCCTTCGGCATTGATCGCGATGACGGCGCTGCGCACCCGGTTGAGCAGGGCGGCCTGGAACCGGATGCGGTCCTCCTGGGCCTTGCGCTGCGAGGCGTCGCGGATGACCAGGGCAAAGCCGAGCAGCATGCCACTGGGACCGCGCAGGGCCGATATCACCACGTTGGCCCAGTATGTGCTGTTGTCGCGGCGGGCGCGCATGCCCTCGACCTCGATGCGGCCGAACTGTGCCGCTTGGTCGATTTCGCGCTGTGGAAGGCCGCTTTTGACGTCGGCTGCGGGAAATAGGATGGAGACGTGGCGGCCGATCACCTCATCGCGGGAAAAGCCGGTGATGCGCGCCGCGCCACGGTTCCAACTGGTCACCCGGCCATCGGGGCCAAGGCCGAGGATGGCGTAGTCGCGCAGGTTATCGACCAGAAGCTGGTAGTTTTCCTCGCTGCGGGCCAGGGCGCGCGCGCGGCGGTCGAGCACCTCGCGCATGACGATGGCGCCGACGCCCGCCGCCAGAGCCATTACGGCCAAGGCCCCGGCGATGGTCAGCAAGACATTACGCACCGTCTGGTCGCGCGCCACCTGCCTGCGCACCTCCCTGTAAAGGAAGGCGGCGGGATCCAGCGGGGTGGACACCATCCCCAGGCGTATCAGCGTTTCATTCATGCGCTGCCAGCGTTCAGGATTGATGTGGCCGGGTTCGACAACGGAGTGACCGGTCAGGTTCCGCACAGGTTCTATCTGCGCACGATTCAAGGCCAGGGCGTCGATGTCGGGATTCGGGCTGGGAAAGGCGGCGGCAAGCCCGCGCGCGATTTCGTGCGGGTGGCGCAGGGCATAGTCCCATCCGCGCAAGGTCGCGTTGATGAAGGCATCGACCAGTTCCGGTTGGGACGTGGCCAGCGCCTCGGTGGTGAACAGGCTGGCGCCGTAGAAGTTGACGCCATAGTCGCGCGGGCGCACCGCAATCGCCCTCATGCCCCGCTGCTTCAGGGTGAACGGCAAGGTCAACGAACTGCCCATGATAGCGTCAACCGTGTCGTCCATCGAACTGGCGTAGGTCACGGTTGTCGGATCGATGCCCTGGGCCAGCAGCATGGCCCTGAACTCGATGTCATGCGAACTGCCGGGCGGCCGGTAGACGGTCAGATCGCGCAGGTCGGCCAGGGTACGGAACTGCGCGTCCTCGCGCACGTACAGGGTGGTCGGGCTGGTCTGGAAGATGGAGGCCAGGACAACCAGGTCCTCACCCTGGTCGCGGGCCAGCAGGATGTCGGCCGACCCGACGCCGAACTGCGCGCGGCCTGCCGCCACTTCGGCGGTCGGGGACAGGAAGGTGTCAGGCTCTCCGTTTTTCCCGGTTCGGATGTCGACATTAAGGCCCGCGCCGCTGTAGTAGCCCTTCCACTGCGCGGCGTAATAGCCTGCGCACTCGAACTGTGGGGTGTCGCACTGCAACCGCAAGGCCACAGGGACTTCGTCGGTCGCTTCCAAGGCATCGTCCTGCGTCACTGGGGCCTGCCCATAGGTTGCGGTTGCCCAGCCGAGGAAGGGCATGACCACGCAAGCAAAGATCAGGCGGCGAACGGTGCGGCACATTGACCGAGTATGGCTGCTCCGCCGGATGGATACCAGAGGCTCAGATGCAATTTTCAATCGCTTGATGCAATTGCGGGCGGCTTCTGGCTGAATGGGCGCCGAACCGCGCTCCGTGGACCTGCTGGCACTGCCCATGAAGGACGTCTTCCCCGATACTCCCCAACCCGCCGCGTCTGTCGCAGGAGCGGAGAGCACGGGTGCGCCCCGCCTGCGCCTCGCCGCTGCGGCGGTGACCGGTGCGGTCATCGGCGCGCTGCTGGTTGCCGTGGTGGCAACGTTGGTCGTCGGGGCGTTCCTGCGCATCGTCGGGATTGCCGAGAAGGCCCGCGACGAGGTTGTTCCGTTGGTCCTGGAGCAGCAGGAACAGGCCATTCTCGCCATCGAACTGGCACGCCTGACCGAGGTCATCCTGGGAGCCCGGTCACGCGCCGACCGACGTCAGGCGTTGGAGGAGGTCGAGGCGGTGGCCCAACGCATCGCCGGACGGGCCGACGTGGCCGTGATGAGCCGCCTGGACGCCGCCGTTCATGCCGTGCGGCGCAGTGCGTATCGCGGCGACGTGCTGGACGCCCTGCGCGACTCCGGCATGGCGCATCTGGACCGTCTGGACAGCCTGTTGCCGCCACTCGGCGGGATGCACGGCGGGTCGGAGCCTTACGCCACCCAGTTGCTGTTCGAGATCCGGCACGTTCTCTATCGCGCCGTCGAGGAGGATGAACCGGCCCTGCTGGAGTCGCTTGAGGCGCGCTTTGGCGTCCTCAACGCCGAGATGCGCGATATTGCAGGGGCCACGGCTGGTCCAGAAGCCACGGCCGTTCCGGACACTGGTGGCCGGCCCTTTGACCTGCGGGAGTTGAACGGCTTTGGCGTGGTCTTCGGCCTGCGCCGGGAGCAATTGTTGGTGCAAGGGCAGATGGCCGACGAGGCGATCACAGCGCGCGGCCTGCTTGCCGCCCTGTCAAATGCCCTGTCGGCCGATGCGGCAGCCGCCGCCCTGCAAAGCTCGGACGCCATCGTGGACCATGGCCGGACCGGCATCGCGGTTGGTGTGACGGCCGTCGGGGGCGGGCTGGTCGCCCTGTTCCTGGCCGCATGGCTGCTGTTGCGCCATGTCGCCTCGCCGGTGCTGCGGGCGCACGCGGCGCTGGAGGCGGTGCAGCGCGGCCAGCGCATGGTCAGCCTGCCGCCGGCCCGCCTGGAGGAACTGGATGCGGTTGGCCGGTCGGTCGAGCGCCTGGCCGAGGTCCTGGCCGACATTCACATCAAGGAAAACGCCGCCAACCGCAGCCAGCGCCAGTTGCGGTTCGTGTTCGAGGTGTCTCCCGTGCCGTTCCTGATGGCGCGCGTCGATACCTCGGAAATCATCGACGCCAACGAAGCCGCCCGGAAGCTGTTCCGGGCCACCCGCGAGACCATGGTCGGCCGCATGGCGCGCGATTTCTGGATCGACCCGCGTCGCCGCGACGCGATGGTCGAATACGTGCGTCAGGAAGGCGCCGTGGACGACTTCGAGGTTCATTTGCTGACCGTGGACGGCCATGACTTCTGGGCCATGATGTCGGTGCGCACGGTCGAACTGGACATCGGCCCGGCCCTGCTGACCGGCATCACCGACATCACCGAGCGCAAGGCCTATGAGGCTCGCCTGCATGGGCTGGTCACTGAACTTGAGGCATCCAATCGGGAGCTTGAGCAGTTCGCCGCCGTGGCGTCCCATGACCTTCAGGAACCCCTGCGGGCGGTGGCCAGCCATCTTCAGCTTCTGGAGCGCCGCGAAGGTCCCCGCCTGACCGACGAGGGGCGGGAGTTCATGAACTTCGCCATCAGCGGCGCGCGCCGGATGCAGCGGCTGATTGTCGATCTGCTGGACTATGCCAGGGTCGGTCAGGCCCGTGCCGCCCCGCGCCCGGTGGCCCTGGGAGCGTTGCTCGACGACGTGCGCCGGACCTTTGTCCAGCGCTTCCTCGAAACTGGCGGCACGATGGAGACGGTGGGCGATCTGGGCGCAGTTATGGGCGATCAGGATACCCTGTGCCGCCTGTTCGAGAACCTTGTCGGCAACGCCCTCAAGTACCGCTCGGCCAAGCGTCCGCCCGAAGTCCGGATTTCGGCGGAACGAACCGGCGGTGAGTGGATGGTGTCCGTGGCCGACAACGGGCGGGGCATCGAGGCGGCCTACGTTGACAAGGTGTTCATGATGTTCCAGCGCCTGGACGGTGGTGACGCCACGGCCGGCACCGGCATCGGCCTGCCCATCTGCCGCAAGATCGTCGAACAGCACGGCGGCCGCATCTGGGTGGACCCCATGGGCGGGTGCGGTCCCGAGGGCGAGGGGGTGGCCTTCCGTCTGACTTTGCCAGCGGTGCCGTAGGGGAGCGTAAAAGGCTGAGAACAAAGAAAAAGGCCGCTTCCGGGGAAGCGGCCTATTTTTCTTCGGAGAGTGGCGCGAGAGACGGGGCTCGAACCCGCGACCTCCGGCGTGACAGGCCGGCACTCTAACCAACTGAGCTACTCCCGCCCCGAAGAGGCGCCGTTATATCCAGGCATCGGCATTCGTGCAAGGACTAAATTCGCCGCGTGATAAAGAAACTTTGAACGGCCCGGTTCGGCGGCCAAACTCCGCCGTGCAGGCACGAAAAAGGCCGCTTCCGGGGAAGCGGCCTATTTTTCTTCGGAGAATGGCGCGAGAGACGGGGCTCGAACCCGCGACCTCCGGCGTGACAGGCCGGCACTCTAACCAACTGAGCTACTCCCGCCCCGAAGAGGCCCCCTTGTACCCAGCCGCTCGATGCGTTGCAAGTGCCTTTTTGCGCTTTGGATTATTTTTGTGCCATTGCGAATTATCAATTCGGTCGGCGCGGTTTGAAGGTTAACTGATGGTGTCTTCGCGGGACACCCGCCCGGCCCAGCCGAGCGCGACGTCCCCGGCTTCACAGGCTTCCTCCCCGTTGCCTGAAAGACTCAAGGACCGGACGCCAATGGCTCCGGTCCTTTTTTTGTGCGCCCAACACACAAAACGCCCTGCTGACTCCGTGATGTACGGGCCGGCAAGGCGCGGTGGTGATGGTGGTGTGATGAAGGTATCCGCCACGACGCGGACCCGAAACTTTTACCAGCCGGCCCAAAGGCGTGCAAGGACCTTTACCCGACCCGCCGCCCAAGGCATCCTGAGGCCATGAGGATCATCGACCAAGCAGCCCTGGACGCCTTGTCGGCGGAGGCGCGAGACCTTCCCCGGCGGCGCAAGAACTTCAATCTGCACGCCGCCCTGGAGGACCCCATCCAGCGCCTGTGCAACGCCGTGGAGCCGGGCACCTATGTCCGGCCGCACCGCCACGATGGCGGGCGGTGGGAGGTGTTCACCGTGCTGCGCGGCGCCGTGCGGGTGCTGACCTTTGGCGACGACGGGCGGGTGGAAAGCGCCACGCTCGTCGGGCCGGGCCAGGATGCCGCCCTGATCGAGGTTCCGGGCGGGACATGGCACAGCATGGTATCGCTGGAAGCCGGGACCGTGTTCTTCGAGGTCAAGCCCGGCCCCTACAGCCCGATGGCCGACAAGGACTTCGCCGCCTGGGCGCCGGAGGAGGGCGCCGGGCGCGCGGCCGACCTGGAGGCCTGGATGCACACCGCCGATATTGGCGCGGTGTGGACCTGAACACCTGTCACGACGGAGCGCCGGGCTGACGGGCGCTCCAAACGTGCCCTGGCGCTGCCGATGTGCTGTCGCTGGCCGTCCGAGGGTGTCTCTTTTGACGAAAACCGGGACGGAACTTGACGACGATCAAATCGCAGCGGTCGGCTCTGGCATAGGGTTTGGCTTCCCTGGGGTGCAGGAGCGCCCTTCACAAGCACAGGACCCGCATGATGACAGAGACCGTTCTCGACCTTCGCGCCACGCCGCCGCAGGAGCGTCACCCCACCGTGTTCGGCACCTTCGATCACCTGAAGGCCGGTGAGTCCTTTACCCTGGTCAATGACCACGACCCCATGCCCCTGCACCTCCAGTTCGACATGAACCGCACGGGCACCTTTGAGTGGCTGACCCTTGAAAAAGGTCCCGAGGTGTGGCGCGTGCGCGTGTCCAAGGTCGAAGGCAGTGGCAACTGCTGCGGCGGTTGCGGGGGCTGAACCCATGAGCACCGCCTCCACCGTTGCAGCCGGGGTCTACCCCAAAGCCGTCAAGGGTGCGTTCCGCCGGGCCAAGGACGGCATCGCCGTCCTGCTGCTCGCGGTCTATTTCATCGGGCCGTGGCTGCGTTGGGATCGCGGGCCGGGCACGACGGGGCAGGCGGTGCTGCTCGATCTGGATGCGCCGCGCGGCTACATCCTGTGGATGGAGATCTGGCCGCAGGATATTCATTATCTGGCCGGTCTGCTGATCCTCGGCGTGCTGGCGCTGTTTGCCACCGCGTCGGTGGCGGGCCGCGTGTGGTGCGGGTTCACCTGCCCGCAGACGGTGTTCAGCGACATCTTCATCCGCATCGAACGTCTGTGCGAGGGCGATCGCTCCGTGCGGATGCGCCGCGACGCAAAGCCGTGGACGGTGGGCAAGCTGGCCCGCAAGACCGTCAAGCACGCCGGATGGCTGGTCGTGTCGGTCCTGATGGCGGTGACCTTCACGTTCTATTTCGTCGAGGCGCCCGAGGCCGTCGCGCGGTACCTGAGCCTGACCGCCGGGCCGTGGATGCTGGCGACGGTGGCCACCCTGACGGCCACCACCTACATCCTGGGCGGCCTCGCGCGGGAGCAGATGTGCAACGCCATGTGCCCGTGGCCGCGCATCCAATCGACCATGCTCGACGATCACAGCCTGGTAGTCACCTATCAGGCCGGGCGCGGCGACACCCGCGCGCCGCGCCGCAAGTCGCAGACGGCCGAGCAACGGTTTGCGCTGGGCCTGGGCGACTGCATCGACTGCAACCAGTGCGTCCAGGTGTGCCCGATCGGCATCGACATTCGGGCTGGTGTGAACGCCGACTGCATCAACTGCGGCCTGTGCATCGACGCCTGCGACAGCATCATGGACGGCATCGGCCAGCCGCGTAAGCTCATCGCTTTCGACAGCTTTGCCAACCACGCCGCCCGCCGCCGCGAGGAAACCGTGCCGACCCGCATCCTGCGGCCCAAGACCTATATCCTGGGCGGCCTCATGGGGATTGCGGCGGTGGGGCTGGCGGTGACGTTTGCGGCGCGCAGCACGCTGGAGATTGCTGTCTTGCAAGAGCGGGCGCCGCTGTTCGTCACCCTGTCCGATGGCTCCATCCGCAACGCCTACACGCTCAAGATCAGCAACAAGGAGCGCCGCGACCGCCAGTTCGAAATCGGTGTGGCGGGCATCCCCGACCTCAGCCTGCGCCTGGGTGACCATGACACGGGCGGGGCGTCCGAGCACATCACCATTCCGGCCGACTCCATCGCCGAGTACCGCATGTTCGTGGCAGCACCCCGCAATGTGCCCGATGACGCCGTGCGGCTGACCGTGCGCGAGGTCGGCGGCGAAGCCGACCTCAGCCGGGCGCTGTCGTTCTTCTCCCCGTGACCGCCCGCACCATGAGCTTGCGCGCCTCCTCCAGGATCAGCACGGAGGAGGCGACGGCGGCGGCCAGCAGCCAGTCGGTCAGGGACAGGGGCATGGTGTTGAATATCTCCTCGGCCGGCGGCCAGTTCACCACCACCACCTGAAGGCTTAGCACCCCGGCCAGGGCCAGCCACAGCTTGCCGTTCTTCAAGAAGTTAACGTTGAAGGCGGTGCCGAACTCGGCCCGCGCGTTCAGCACGTTGAACACTTGGAACAGGACGAAGGTGGTGAAGGCCAGGGTCACGGCATAGCGCGGCTCGCCCGGATGTTCGGCCATGCCGTGGGTGAACACCCACAGGGTGCCGACCATCATGATCGCCCCGTAGAACACCAGCCGGGCGAGGCGGTCCAGCGACAGGATGCGGGCGCCGGGCGGCCGGGGGTCGGCCTGCATCAGGCCGGGGCGGGCCGGTTCGACGCCCAGCGTCATGGCCGGCGGGCCGTCCATGATGATGTTGATCCACAGCAACTGGATGGCCGTGAAGGGGGTTGGCAGGCCCATCAGGGTGGCGGCCAGCACAGTCAGGATGGCGCCGATGTTGGTCGAAAGCTGAAAGCGTACGAACTTCACGATGTTGTCGTAGATGACCCGGCCTTCCTCCACCGCGCGGACGATGGTGGCGAAGTTGTCGTCGGTCAGGATGAGGGTCGCGGCCTCCTTGGTGACGGCCGTGCCGGTGATGCCCATGGCAACGCCGATGTCGGCCGCCTTCAGGGCCGGGGCGTCGTTGACCCCGTCGCCGGTCATCGCCGCGACGTGCCCGGCCTTCTTCAGGGCCAGCACGATCTTGACCTTGTGTTGCGGCGCGACGCGGGCGAACACCGCGATGTCGTTGATGCGCCGGGCAAGCTCCGCCTCGTCCATGGCATCGAGGTCGGCGCCGGTCACCACCTCGCCATGCAGGCCCAGTTCGCGGGCCACGGCGGCGGCGGTCACCTTATGATCGCCGGTAATCATCTTGACGCTGATCCCGGCCGTGCGGCAGTGGGCGATGGCTTCGGCAGCCTCGGTGCGCGGCGGGTCCATCAACCCGGCAAGGCCCAGGAAGGTCCACCCTTCGGCCCACGCCCACAGGTCGCCACACGGATCGAACTCGGCCGCCGGAATGGAGCGGCGGGCGACGGCCAGCACGCGTAAAGCCTGATCGGCAAACGCCTCGTTCTCAGCCACGATGGCGGCGCGGGTGGCGTCGTCCAGATCAGCCGGGCCGTCATCGGACAGCCATTGGCCGGAGCGGACGAGCAGCACGTCGGGTGCGCCCTTGATGACCATGTCCACGCGGTCGCCGGCATGGTGAAAGGTCGCCATGAACTTGTGGGCGCTGTCGAAGGGGATTTCGGCGATGCGCGGCTGGTGCTCCTGCGCCTCTACGGGGTCCACCCCGGCCTTGCGGGCCAGGACCAGCAGCGCGCCTTCAGTCGGGTCACCGACCAGTTGCCCGTCGCGCACCTGAGAGTCGGTACACAGGGCCATGGGCAGCGCCATGGCGGTGATGTCGGCGATCCCGTCCACGCGCCCCTCGGCCTGATAGCCTTCGCCGCTGACCGTGAAGCGGTGACCGGCGAACCAGCCGGCCCGCGCGGTCATCTGGTTCATGGTCAGGGTGCCGGTCTTGTCCGAGCAGATCACCGTGGTCGAGCCCAGCGTCTCCACCGCCGACAGCTTGCGCAGGATGGCCCGGTTGCGGGCCATGCGCCACATGCCGATGGCCAGCGTCACGGTGACCACGGCGGGCAGCCCTTCGGGAATGGCGGCCACGGCCAGGGCGACGGCGGTCATGGCGGCTTCGCCCAACGGCGTGCCACGCGACAGGTCGAGGGCGAGGATCACCACCACGACGACGCCGGCAATGGCGGCCAGCCGTTTGCCCAGAATGTCGAGCTGGCGTTGCAGCGGGGTCTGGGTTTCCGGCGTGGCGGCGATTATGCCGGCCAGCCGGCCCATCTCGGTTTCCATGCCGGTGCCGACGACGAGCATTTCGGCCCGGCCGCGTGTGACCACCGTATTCATGTAGAGCATGTTGGCGCGGTCGCCCAACGGCAGGTCGGCCGACTCCAGCGGTTCGACGATCTTGCCCGAGGCGTGGGATTCGCCGGTCAGGGCGGCTTCGTCGATCTCCAGGCTGTGGGCGGCCAGCAGGCGGCCGTCGGCCGGGATCTGATCGCCGGCCTCCAGGCGCACGATATCGCCGGGCACCAGGGCCGAGGCTTCCAGGTCTTCCACCCGGCCGTTACGGCGCACCCGTGCATGGGCGGCGAGCATTCCCTTGAGCGTCGCCAGGGTGCGTTCCGCCCGGTGCTCCTGCCAGTAACCAAGCATGGCGTTGAGCACCACCACGATGGCGATGACCACGGCGTCCTTCACGTCCCCAATGGCCCAGGCGATTCCCGCCGCGCCCAGCAGAACCAGAATGAGCACGCCCCGGAACTGGTCGAGGATCTTGAGCCATTCCGGCCGTGGCGGCACTTCAGCCAGCTTGTTGGGGCCGTGGCGCTCCAGCCGCTTGGCGGCCTCGGCCGAGGTCAGGCCTTGCTCGGGGCGGGTGTCCAGGGTGCGCACGGCATCGGCCGTGCTCAGGGTGTGCCAAGGGGGGGATGACATGGGGGAAATGCGCCTCGAAGATCCGGGGAGGCGCAGGATAGCAGACCCAAGCCGCTAGGGAAGGACCTGCGCCAGAGCCAGGGCGGACAGGACGATCCCGAGGATAAGCAGGATCAATGCCGTGAACGCCACCCGCCAGCCGGTCGTTGCAGCCCTCAGGTTCAGGTAGATGTCGAGGATCTGGCGGGCCTTGATGAGTGTCACCGCCAGGATGACGGCGGCCCCACCCATGCCGGCGCCCATGCTTCCGGCCACCATGCTGGCAACCGTGAGGGCGGTCAGGAGGGCCCAGGCGAGGACAAGGCGGCGTGCGGATGGCATGGCGTTCACCGGATCAGATAGACGACGGGGTAGATCAGCACCCACACGAGGTCGATCATGTGCCAGAAGGCGGCTCCCGTTTCCAGGTTCTCGACCGTGCACTTCCAGCTTACCAGCCCCAGGACCACCAGCCCGGCGATCACATGGGCGGCGTGGAACCCGGTGGTCAGGTAGTAGAGGGTGAAAAAGTTCGATGTCTCCATGCCGATGCCGAGCGCGGCCTTGTCGGCGTATTCAACCGCCTTGACGGCCAGGAACACCACACCCAGCACCATGGCCGCCGCGCTCCACAAGCGGGCCGGGCGGATTTGGCCGTCAACGCGGGCGCGCACGGCCAGGGCGATGAACAGGCCGCTGGTCACCAAGACGATGGTGTTCAGCCCGCCCATGATGGGGTCAAGCGCCGCCTGTCCGACGGCGTGGCCCGCCGGGTCGATCAGGTGCATCGCGGCGAACCCGGCCAGCAGTGCCCCGAACACCAGCATTTCCGACAGGATCAGCACCCACATCAGTGGGTTGCCGGGCAGCGCCGACAGGGCGCCCCAATCGTCGGTTCCGGCATCGGTTTCTGTTTCGACAGCGGTGTTCATGTCACCCCGACAGCGATTGATAGATGCGCGGCAGGGCACGCGACAGGCGCGACAGGTCGCCGACGATGGCATATCCGCCGCGTCCGAACAGGGCCGGGAAATAATCCTGGGCGGTGCGGTCGATGGTCACGCCGAACACGGTCAGGCCCTTGCGCCGGGCCTCCAGGATGGAGCGGCGGGTGTCCTCGATGCCAAAGCGGCCCTCGTAATGGTCGATGTCGTTGGGCTTTCCGTCGGTCAGCAGCAGCAACAGCCGGTGGCGGTGCGGCCGTTTCTCAAGTTTGGCCGTGGCGTGGCGCACCGCCGCCCCGATGCGGGTGTAGTAGCCCGGCCGCAGGGCGGAGATACGGCGCAGGACGCGCGGGCCAAACGGCTCGTCGAAGTCCTTGACCGTCTGCACGCGCACCCAGTCGCGGCGGCGGGAGGTGAAGGTGAACACGGCGTTCTCGTCGCCGCAGGCCGACAGCCCTGACAGGAACACTGATAGGGCTTCTTTTTCCACGTCAAGGACACGGCGGTCGTCGATCCAGGCGTCGGTGGACAGCGACACGTCGGCCAGCACGGCCACCGACAGATCACGGGCGATGGCGCGGGTCTTCTGATAGACGCGGTCGTTCAGTTCGCCGGTCGCCAGGGTGTCGCAGCGGGCGCGGACCAGGGCTTCAAGGTCGAGGTCGTCGCCGTCCGCTTGCCGCTTGAACGTCACCTGACGGGGACGCAGGGCCTCGAACTGGCGGCGCACGCGGTGGATGAGGCGGCGGGCGGCGTCATCGGGCTCCCAATCGGCGCCTTCCTCGGACGCCATTTCGCTGATGACTCGGCAGTGGGCGGGCATCAGGATGCCGCGCCGGTAGTCCCATTCGGGATAGGTCGAGACGCCGCCCAGCGCCCCGCCGGTGTTGGCCTCGGGCGGTAAATCGAGGTCCAGGCGCAGGCGGGTCGAAGCCTTGCGGGTGTGCTTGGTGACGGCGATTTCGTCCAGGTCGTCGGCGGCCTTGCGGGCGTCCTCCTCGTCGTCGTCCTCGACCCCCCGGTTGACGTTGACCATTTCGGCCAGCGACAGGATCTTTTCAAAGCGGTTGAGCATGAGCGGGTCGTCGCGCTCGGCCTGATCGAACGATTTGCGGCTGGCCTTGCGCTTGCGGTCGTCCTCCTTGCCCTGGCTTTCCGCCGCCTCGGAGTCATCGTCGGCGTTGCGGGCGCCGGTGGTCGCCGCCTCGACCATGCCCCACAGGGGCACCGGCAGGAACGGCCGGTAGCCGCGCGGCGCGGTCTGGGTCAGGTCCGGGGCGACGGGATCGCCGCGCAGGGCGGCCACCACCAGGGATTCCACTGCCGCCTCGACCGGCGGGCGGCGATGCTCCGGGCGTAGCAGGCCGTCGGCCAGGGCACGGTAGCGGGTTTTCAGGCCGGGGAAGGCATCCAGGGTGCGGATGGTCGCGGCCTGGGCGGCAGTGATGATCCGCAGGTCGGTGCGCAGTGGGTCGGCGTCGGGCTCGGGTGGCTCGGCCACGGCCAGGAAGGCGGCCAGCCACAGGTAAAGGTCGCGGTTGCGGGTCTTGTCCGGGAACAGGGCGATGCGCTCGGGCAGCTTGAGCGCGGTTTCCGACAGCGCGGCCGGCACCAGCCGTTCGGCGCTCATGCCCAGGCGCTGACGCCAGTTCAAGCGGTGGTCGCTTTCGGCGCCGGATTGGGCCGCCACCTCCACATGCCGGGGACCACCCAGCGCATGGAAGAACACGCCCAGCATGGGCCGCACCTCGGCCAGGGTCACGGCGGCGTCGGGGTATTCCGCATAGCTCGGCTGGTGGCCGACCATGCGGTGCCAGATCATGCCGACCTGTTCTTCGAATTCCAGAAGGTGGAGCAGGCCCATGATGCGGTTATCCCAGCACAGCCGCGACGGTTTCCAGCAGGCCCGCCTTGACGTCGGGCTCGTCGGTCAGGGGCTCGATCACGGCGGCGCGCAGGGCGTCGTCAAACGGCATCCCGGCGGCCAGCAGGGTCGCGCAATAGACCAGAAGACGGGTCGAAACCGCTTCTTCGAGGTCGCAGCCCTTGAGCGTGCGGATGCGGGTGGCAAGGCCGACCAGCTTGGCCGCCATGGCCGGCGCCACGCCGCTTTCGGTGGCGACGATGCGGGCTTCCAGGTCGGGGGCCGGATAGTTGAAGTCCATGGCCAGGAAACGCTGCCGGGTGGACGGCTTCAGGGACTTCAGGACGTTCTGATAGCCGGGGTTGTAGGACACCACCAGCATGAAATCGTCGGGCGCTTCCAGCAACTCGCCGGTACGCTCCAGGGGCAGCAGGCGACGGTCGTCGGTCAGCGGGTGGAGCACGACGGTGACGTCCTTGCGGGCCTCGACCACCTCGTCCAGGTAACAGATGCCGCCCTGGCGCACCGCGCGGGTCAACGGTCCGTCCACCCACACCGTCTCGCCGCCCTTGAGCAGATAGCGCCCGGTCAGATCGGCGGCGGTCAGGTCATCGTGGCAGGACACGGTATGCAGGGCGACGCCCAGGCGGGCCGCCATGTGGGCCACGAAACGGGTCTTGCCGCAGCCGGTCGGACCCTTGAGCAGCAGGGGAAGACGGTGCTTCCAGGCGTGCTCGAACAGGGCTTCCTCGGTGCCGGTGGGAAGGTAGAACGGGACGTCCACGGTCATGGAAGGGTACTCCAAAGGGAGCGGGGCCGGCGGTGGGGGGAAACCGCCGCCGGCCCCGTCTGGTCATTACTCCGCGGGAACTTCAAGCGGAGTGGCAGGGACGCTGCGGGCGGCCCGGCCCGGCACGGCCAGGGCCCAGACGATCATCAGCACGCCGATCAGCACGGCCACGCCCGACCCGAGGCGCATCCAGAAGAACATGCCGAGCTGTTCCTGCACGCCCATGAAGTCCTCACCCATGACGCGTTGCAGGTGGGTCTGGACGACGCCGGCAAAGGTCAGGGCAAAGGTCATGAACACCATGCCGCCCGACGCCAGCCAGAAGCCCCACATGTTCAGGGTCTGGTTGTACACTTCACGCTTGAGCAGGTAGGGCATGGCGTAGGTGAACACGGCGATGTTCAGGGCGACATAGGCGCCATAGAACGCCAGATGGCCGTGGGCCGCCGTGATCTGGGTGCCGTGGGTGTAGTAGTTGATCGGGGCCAGGGTGTGCATGAAGCCCCACACGCCGGCGCCCAGGAAGGCGAGCACGGTGCAGCCCAGCGACCACAGCAGGGCAGCCTGGTTCGGATGCTTGCGGCCGCCCTTGTAGACCATGGAGAAGGCGAACACGACCATGGCGAAGAACGGCAGGATCTCGAACGTCGAGAAGATGGAGCCGATCCACTGCCAGTAACCGGGGGTGCCGATCCAGTAGTAGTGGTGGCCGGTGCCCAGGATGCCGGTGAACAGGGCCAGACCGACGATCACATAGAGCCACTTTTCGACCACTTCGCGGTCAACGCCGGTCATCTTGATCATCAGGAAGGCCAGCAGGGACGCCATGATGAGTTCCCACACGCCTTCGACCCACAGATGGACGACCCACCACCAATACATCTTGTCGAGGACAAGGTTGGTCGGGTTGACGAAGGCGAACAGGAAGAACAGCGCCATGAACCACAGGCCGAGCATCAGGACGTTGGCGATGACGGTCTTGCGGCCCTTGAGCAGGGTCATGGTGCCGTTGAACAGGAACATCAGCGCCACTATTGTGATGGCGACCTTGATCCACAGCGGTTGTTCCAGGAACTCGCGGCCTTCGTGGATACCGAACAGGTAACCGACGACAGCGGCCAGCGCCCCGAACAGGAACAGCCAGAACTGCACCAGGGCAAGCTTGGTGCTGTAGATCTCGGTTTCGGTTTCCTCGGGCAGCAGATAGTAGGCGCCGCCGAAGAAGCCCATGATGAGCCACACGATCAGGGCGTTGGTATGGATCATGCGCAGGATGTTGAACGGAACGATGTCAGCCAGGAAGTTCGGCATGACATAGACGGTGCCCATCAAGACGCCGACCAGAACCTGAACCACGAACAGGGCCAGGGCGCCGGCGAAATAATAGAGCGCTACTCGTTGGGATTCGTATTTCATGATGCCGGTCTCCTCAGCCTGCGTCGTTCGGCGGCCAATTCTGGGTGTCGATTTCGCTGGTCCACTTCAGGAAGTCGATCAGGTTGTCCAGTTCGGCGTCCGTCAGGTTGAACTGCGGCATCTGGCGCCGGCCGGGGATGCCCGTCGGCATGGCGCCCATCCAGGCCTTGAGACCGTCGCGCGCGCCCTGTTCATCGTCGCGGCCGCCGTAGCGGACCCAGACGTTGCCCAGTTCAGGCGCGAAGTAGGCGCCTTCGCCCAGGATGGAATGGCAGTTGATGCAGGAATGCCGTTCCCAGATTTCCTTCCCGTGTTTGATTGATGTGGTCAGGGTTTTCTGGGACGGGCTGTTGGCGGCGGTATAGTGACTGTGCGCGACCAACGCGATGAACACCGCCAGGAAGAACAGCGTCCCCCCATAGAAGATGTTGCGCGCGGCCGACTTGGTGAGTTGCTTCGACATGGCTGGGTCCCTCGCTGAGTCGGTCGACCCGCCCATTGGTGGCCATGCCGGGTAACGGCGCGGGTCTGCTCACAAGGTGCAGCAGCCCGTCCGTCCGGGAATTGATGTTGGTCAAGAGTCCCGACCATTAGGGTCGGGTATGGCAATCAAAAGGATGGGAGACGGCGCTTACCGCGAATGCGCCACGGGTTCGGAGGCCAGTTCATTCGGCCGCTGTACCGGGTTGCCCTGGAGATCCGGCGGGGCCTTGGTGACGGCTCGCATGGCCTGGATCAGGGAATTGGGCGCGGTTTCTGTCTGCTGGGCCTCCGGCGCGCGGGTGCCGGTTTCATCGGGCATGGGACCCTGGCTTTCGACCACTTCGGGATTGTCGGCCAAGGCGTCACCGGCCGACCCGTCCTGTTGCTGGGCGAGGGCTGCCGGGGCAGCGAACAAAAGGGCGGCGGCGAGGACTGAGCGGGGGATCACTCTCACGGCCCGTTTCCTTTCCCGATGGGGCGGCTTGGTCTTCAACGGTTGAGCCGTGGCAAAGGTTGAAGCTGGGCAACGTTTGCCGTGCTGCTTCGTTTTCTTGTCGGTGCCGCAGGGAGACGTTGATGCAGCCGCCGTTCGTATCCCACCCCGATCCCGTTCCACTGGATGCCGCGCGGGCGGCAATAGCCTCGGCCGAGCCGGGCTGGGTGTTTTGGAACGCCGATCTCAAGGCCGTGGACTGCGTTGTCGTGATCGAGCCGGACCCCGAGGCCGCCGGGCTTGGCCGCCGGGCCTTGTGCGATGCCTTGGGCGCCCTCGGTCCGCCACAGGCAACCCTCAGCACGGGGGGCGAGGCGGTGGTGCTCAACGGCGCGCGGGTGGCGACGGTGGGCGTCGAAACTTCGGGGACCGTCGGGCTGCTTGTGGTGCGGGTGGACGTGGCCGATCCCGATGACCCGGACCCCGGCCTGCACCCCGACCGCACCACCCTGCGGGAGGAAGGCTATGAGCCCGAGGTGGACGGCGTCGTGATTCTGGGTGCCTTCCTGCGCCACCTGCTGTCTCACGCCTATCGGGCGGAAAAGGAAACCGCATTATGAAAGAATCGCGTCCTGTTTGGGTGGTGGCCGAGCGTAGTCCGCTGACCGGGCCGTGGCCGGGCGTAGTCTGGCGCGTGGTCAGGGTTGGCAGCGGGCGGCCAGACACGCCGCCCGGCACGGTCCTGGAACGGGGCGAGGGGTGGGAGCGCCTGTATGTCGGCACCGCCAACGTGACCCTGCATCGCGGTGAAACGGGAAACTACCTCGTGAACCTGCGCAGCGCGCGGCCGGCGCTGTATGTGTTCCTGCGCCGCGAGGCCGGTGAGGGAATGCGTCTGCTGGGCGCCACGGTCGATGCCGGAGAGGTCGATGTTCATGCGGATTCCGGCGATGACGTGATCGAGGCCGTGGCGTTGCCGCCCGATCTGGCGGCCTGGGTGGAGGGATTTATTGCCGCCCACCATGTGGCGCAGCCGGTCTACCACCGAACCCGCGACCGCGCCGACCCGGACGCCCTGGGCCGCAAGCCGAGGGCGGCGCCATGAGCGATGAAGACACGTTCTTCCGCCGCTGGTCCCGCCTGAAGACCGAGGGACCGGCCCCCGAAGACCCCGAGGCCCCCGAGGCCCCGCCGCCCGAACTACCACCCCTCGACAGCCTTGGTGGAGACAGCGACTACACGCCGTTCCTGCACAAGGCCGTGCCGGCGGCGTTGCGGGTGGCCGCCCTGCGCACCGCATGGCGCAGCGATCCCGAGATCGCCGGCTTCAAGGGGCTGGCCGACTACGACTGGGACTGCAACGCGCCGGGCTATGGGAAGCTGCTGCCGACCGATGACATGCGCGCCTTGTGCGACCGTGTGTTGGGCCATCTGGCAGACAAGGCAGAGGATGAACCCTCTGAAGCAGAAGACAAAATAAGGAACGACCCGGCCTGAGCCCTGCAACGACTCCGGCGATCAGGATGTTTGTCCTCAAGTGGTGCTGTCAGCCCTTGCCGGGATAAGCCGATGACGGCTTTTGCTGCCCGATATGACGTGAATGACCCTGAGTTTCTGCGGGCTCAGGTGTATGCGTTGCTCGGTCGGCTGTTGATGGCCCCGCCTGATGCGGCCCTGCTCGACGCCTTGGCCGCCGTGCCCCCCGACCCCTCGCCGTTGGGCGATGCTTTGGGCGCGCTGGGGGAGGCTGCCGCCGCCACCACGCCGACCACCGCAGAGAGCGAATACAACGCCCTGTTCATCGGCGTGACGCGGGGCGAGGTGGTGCCTTATGCGTCCTATTACCGCACCGGCTTCCTTAACGACCGCCCCCTGGCCGAGGTCAGGGCCGATATGGCAACGCTCGGCCTCAGCCGCGCGCCGGGCGTGCCGGAGCCCGAGGATCACCTCGGCGCCCTGTGCCAGATGATGGCCGTGCTGATCGCCCAAGACCTTCCCCTTGGCGCTCAGAAGACCTTCTTTGACCGCCACATTGTCCCATGGGGCGGGCTTGCCTTCGCCGACATTGAAAAGGCCCCTTCGGCCGCGCTGTACCGTCCGGTCGGCGGCATCGGGCGGCTGCTGCTGACAATAGAAGAGGACGCCTTTGTCCTCCAGGGAGGATGACTGCCATGACTGATCGCCCTGAGAAAGAGGCCCCCACCCGCCGCGCTTTGCTGCGCACCCTGACCGTGGGCGCGGGTGCTGCGGCGGTGCTGCCGCTGGCCGCCGCGCCCGCCCAGGCGCAAGGCTATCCGCCGGCCGAGGAAGTGCGTCCGCGCTATCAGCTCAACGCGTGGATCGAGCGGTATTACGCGCTCAACCGCCTGTAGGGCCGGAGGCATCATGCTGATTAAACGCACCTCGTCCGCGCGTCCCGCCAATCTTCAGCGCTTTCAAGCGTCCGGCGGCACCACCATCGACCGGCGTGGTTTCCTCAAGGGCACCTGCGCGGCGGCCGGCGGTCTGGCCGCCCTCAACCTTGGTCCCGGCGCCATCCGCGAGGTCGAGGCCGCCGCCATCCAGCCGGGCATCAAGGTGGAACTGCGCAAAAACATCTGCACCCACTGCTCGGTCGGCTGCACGGTCATCGCCGAGGTTCAGAACGGCGTTTGGGTGGGCCAGGAACCGGGCTGGGAAAGCCCGATCAACCAGGGCACCCACTGCGCCAAGGGGGCCTCGGTCCGCGAGGTCGTGCACGGCGAACGGCGGGTCAAGTATCCGCTCAAGCTGGTCAATGGGCAGTGGCAGCGCCTGACCTGGGACCAGGCCATCAACGAGATCGGCGACAAGCTGCTGGCCATCCGCAAGGAGAACGGCCCGGACGCGGTGTTCTGGCTCGGCTCGGCCAAGTTCTCCAACGAAGGGTCGTACCTGTACCGCAAGTTCGCGGCGTTCTGGAGCACCAATAACGTCGATCATCAGGCCCGCATTTGCCATTCCACCACCGTCGCCGGGGTCGCCAATACATGGGGCTACGGCGCCATGACCAACAGCTACAACGACATCCAGGTGTCGAAGATGCTGTTGATTATCGGCGGCAACCCGGCCGAGGCCCATCCCGTGGCCATGCAGCACATGCTGCGCGGCAAGGAACGCAACCGCGCGCCGTTCGTGGTCATCGACCCGCGTTTCACCCGCACGGCGGCCCACGCCACCGACTACGTGCGCCTGCGGCCGGGCACCGACATTCCGGTGGTGTGGGGCATCCTGTGGCACATCTTCGAGAACGGGTGGGAGGACAAGGAGTTCATCGCCCAGCGCGTGTACGGCATGGACGCCATCCGTGACGAGGTCGCCAAGTGGACGCCGGAGGAGGTGGAGCGGGTGTCCGGCGTGCCCGGCGAACAGCTCCGCCACGTCGCCGAGCTTTTGAACACCCACCGCCCGGCCACCCTAATCTGGTGCATGGGGGTGACCCAAAAGACCACCGGCACGGCCAACGTCCGGGCCTTGAGCATCCTGCAACTGGCGCTCGGCAACATCGGCATCGCCGGGGGCGGGGCCAACATCTATCGCGGGCACTGCAACGTCCAGGGGGCAACGGACTTCGGCCTCGACGTGTTCAGCCTGCCGTCCTACTACGGCCTTGCCGAAGGTGCCTGGAAGCACTGGAGCCGGGTGTGGGAGGTGGACTACGACTGGCTCCAGAAGCGGTTCGAGTCCAAGGATCTGATGGAGGCCAAGGGCATCCCCACCACCCGCTGGTTTGATGCCGTCAACGCCACCGGCGCGGACATCGAACAGCCCAGTCCGCTCAAGGCCTTCATTTGCTTTGGGCATGGCGGCAACACGGTGACGCGTATGCCCGACATGCTGGCCGCCGTGGACAAGCTGGAGCTTCTGGTCGTCGCCGACCCGCACCCGACCACATTCGCCATCAGGCCGACTTCGACAAGATCACCATGCAGGCCACGCGCGGCCCCCTCAAAGGCGAGTACTACGGCCTGCCGTGGCCGTGCTGGGGCCATCCCGAACTGCGCCATCCGGGGTCGCACATCCTGTATGACACCTCTCGCCACGTCATGGAGGGCGGCGGCACCTTCCGCGCCCGCTTCGGGGTCGAGCACGAGGGCGTCAACCTGCTGGCCGAGGGGTCCTATTCCAAGGGGTCCGAGATCGAGGACGGCTATCCTGAATTCACCATGGCCGTGCTGCGCAAGCTGGGCTGGGACGCCGACCTGACGGCCGAGGAAATGGCCGTCATCGAGGCCATTGGCGGCGATGATTTGCCCAAGGTCAGTTGGTCCACCGACCTGTCCATGGGCATCATCCGGGTCGCCCTCAAGCACGGCTGTTTGCCCTATGGCAACGCAAAGGCCCGTGCCGTCGCCTGGAACCTGCCCGACCCGGTGCCGGTCCACCGCGAGCCGATCTACACCCCACGCACCGACCTTGTGAGCCAGTATCCGGCCATTCCCGACCGCCGCGATTTCCGCCTGCCGCAACTGGCCGCGTCCCTGCAACGCGATATCGTGGACCGCGCGGTGGCCGAGACGTTCCCCATGGTCCTGACTTCGGGACGATTGGTGGAGTATGAGGGCGGCGGCGAGGAAACCCGTTCCAACCGCTGGCTGGCCGAGTTGCAACAGACCATGTTCGCCGAGGTCAATCCCGACGACGCCGCCCGCCTGGGTATCCGCCATGGCCAGAACATCTGGGTCCACGGGCCGGAGAACGACGCCAAGGCCCGTGTCATGGCCCTGGTCACCAACCGGGTCGGGCCGGGGACAGTGTTCATGCCGTTCCATTTCTCCGGGTACTGGCAGGGCGAGAGCCTGCGCAGCCACTATCCGCCGGGCACCGACCCCATTGTCCTGGGTGAACCCGCCAACGGCCTGACCACCTATGGCTACGACCCGGTCACCTTCATGCAGGAGGCCAAGGTCACCCTGTGCCGCATCGAACCGGCGTAAGAAAGGATTTCCCATGGCGCGCATGGCATTCCTGTGTGACAGCGGCCGTTGCATCGAATGCAACGCCTGTGTCACGGCCTGCAAGAACGAGCACGAGGTGCCGTGGGGCATGAACCGCCGCCGCGTCATCACCCTGAACGACGGTGACGCGGGCAGCGAACGCTCCATCAGCATGTCGTGCATGCACTGTTCCGACCCGCCGTGCGCGGCGGTTTGCCCGGTCGATTGTTTCCTTCAGACCGATGACGGTGTGGTTCTGCACGACAAGGACATCTGCATCGGGTGCGGCTACTGCTTCTACGCCTGCCCGTTCGGGGCGCCGCAGTTCCCGCAGGCCACCAACTACGGCTCGCGCGGCAAGATGGACAAGTACACCTACTGCGCCGGTGGCCCGGAAGGCGAGGATGGAAGCCCGGCCGAATACCAGAAGTACGGCTCCAACCGTCTGGCCGAAGGCAAGCTGCCGCTGTGTTCGGAGATGTGCTCGACCCGGTCGTTGATGGCCGGCGATCAGGAGGTTCTGGCCGACATCTACGGCGAACGCATCGTGCGGCGTGGCTATGGCCTGCCGGCACCCGGCTGGACCACGGCCTATGGCGAGGACGACGCGGGCACGCCCTTTGTGCCCTATGGCCGTCGCCAGTCGTAACATCGGAGGACCCTGCCATGCCCCGGCTTGCCGTTCTGACAGTGCTGTTCATCCTGGTTGCCGCCGTGCCCGTCAGTCAGGCCCAGATGCTCAACGAGCCGGGGCAGAGCACGGCGACGACGTCGGGCGAGGTCCAACTCTACGACCAGGCGGAGGACCAGGTTCGGGGCTTCATCAGCATCCCGGACGAGAAACTGTCCGTGCTCGTCCAGCCCGAGGGCCGCGAGTGGCGTGAATGGCGGCAACAAATCCTGCCGTGGGTCATCGGCATCCTGTTCCTGGGGATGCTGGTGGCCGTCTTCGCGTTCTATTTCATTCGCGGACGCATCACCATCCGGGGCGGGCCGTCGGGGCGCAAGGTGTTGCGGTTCAACGGTCTGGACCGCTTCGCCCATTGGCTCACGGCGGTGAGTTTCCTGTTGCTGGCGCTGACCGGCATGGCGCTGACCTTCGGGCGCACCCTGTTCATTCCGGTGTTCGGGCACGGGTTCTATTCGTGGCTCGCCGAGTCCTCGATCATGGTCCACAACTTCTTGAGCGTGCCGTTCGTCATCGGGCTGGTGTTCATCATCGCCCTGTGGGTCAAGGACAACATCCCCAACCGCGCCGACTGGGCGTGGATCACGTCCATGGGCGGCCTGTTGTCCAAGGACGGCAAGCACATCGAGGCCGAGCGCTTCAACGCCGGACAAAAGGCCATGTTCTGGACCATCGTGCTGCTCGGCACCGCCCTGGTCATCACCGGCGTGATGATGATGACACCCTTTGCCGCCACCGGCGTTGGTGGGATGCAGGTCGTTCACGTCATCCACGGAATTCTTGCCGCCGTGATGATCGCCGGCATCGTCGCCCACATCTACATCGGCAGCCTGGGCATGGAAGGCGCCTTCGACGCCATGGGCAGCGGCGAGGTGGACGAGAACTGGGCCCGCGAACACCACGGCGCCTGGTACAAGGAGAAGGTCCAAAAAGGCCACGCCGACAGTTCAGTGGGGCGCCAGCATCCGGCGCCGGGGGAGTAGGGTGTTGAGTGTTCCGCTGACGCGGACGGGCTCCCGCCCGAAACCCGGCTGGAGCAAGCTCCAGACCTCCTTGTTTTCTATAAGAAAGAAAAGGGGTTCGGGGTTCACCCCGAGCGGGCGCGGGCGGCAGCCCGCTTTTTTAAGCTACTCCGGCCGCACCCAATCCCGCGCGTCTGCCGTTCCCGCCGTGCCGACCCGTGCGCTGGGGCTGGAGAAGGCTTCGTAGGCGGGACGGGCGGCGAAGTTCTGGAGGATGACGGCGGTCAGTACCGCCAGGAGGGCGCTGACGATGGCTCCGGTCGCAAAGGCCTTCATGGCAGGGTCCTCCCGTTTCTTTGGTCCTGTTAATGCAAACGCAGTTGGGGGGCGCCGGTTGCGCATCCGTCCCCCGCTTGCGTTACGTCATTGTCACCAATTTCCGTAGGGGATATCCTCGGTCTGTATCACAACGTTCCCCCAGGCCGTCGGCACGCACAGAGTCCAATCAAGAGCGGCTCCGGGGACTTTGACAAAGAGGAAGGTCCCTTGAACGCCATCACCATCGCGCCCGCCGGCAGTCGCCTGTTGCTGTCGGGGAACGAGGCCGTTGCCCGTGCCGCCTGGGAAGCAGGCTGCCTGATCGCCTCGGCCTATCCCGGCACGCCGTCCACCGAAATCCTGGAAAGCCTGGCCCGCTACCCGGACCTTCATGCCGAGTGGGCGGTCAACGAGAAGGTCGCTCTGGAGGTCGCCATCGGGGCGTCTTTGGCCGGGGCGCGGGCGCTGTGCGCCATGAAGCACGTCGGGGTGAACGTCGCGGCCGATCCGCTGATGAGCCAGACGTTGCCGGGCTGCCGGGGCGGGCTGGTGCTGTGCGTGGCCGATGATGTGGGCCTGTCGTCGTCGCAGAACGAGCAGGACAGCCGTTATTGGGGCCGCTTTGCCCACCTGCCGGTGTTCGAGCCTGCCGACGCGGCCGAGGCCCACGCCTTCCTCAAGGACGCGTTCGAGCTGTCCGAGCGGTTCTCCGTGCCGGTCATCCTGCGCCTGACCACGCGGGTGTGCCACGTCAAGAGCCTGGTCGAGGTGTCCGACCGCGTCGCCGTCCCGGCCACCGGGTTCGAGCGCGACACGTCGCGTTGGGTGCTGGTGCCGGGCAATGCCAAGCGCCTGCTGCCCGGCCTGTTCGAGCGCGAGGAACGCCTGCGCGCCGAGGCGGCGGTCAGCCCCGTGAACGTCGAACTGCCCGGCACCGACCGGCGCATCGGCTTCATCTCCAGCGGTCCGGCGGCGGTCAACGCGCGCGAGGCGTTCCCCGAGGCTCCGCTGTTCAAGCTGGGCCTGTCCCATCCGCTGCCGATCGAGCGCCTGCGCGCCTTTGCCGCCACCGTGGACACCGTTGTGGTGGCCGAGGAGGTCGAGCCGCTGATCGAACAGGAACTCAAGGCCGCCGGGATTGCCGTGCGCGGCAAGGATCTGCTGCCGCGCTTCGGTGAAATGTCGGTCGATGTGCTGCGGGCGGGCCTCGCGCCGCTGACCGGTGAGGATATCGCCGCGCTGCCCGCCGCACCGGACCTGTTCCCGCGCCCGCCGACCATGTGCGCCGGGTGCCCGCACCTGTCGCCGTTCTACGCGCTGTCCAAACTGAGCCGCAAGATCGTGATTTCCGGCGATATCGGGTGTTACACCCTTGGCGTCGGTCATCCGTGGAACGCCATGGATACCTGCGTGTCCATGGGCGCGTCCCTGTCGGTCGCCAACGGCCTGGAAAAGGTGCTGGCCGAGGCCGACCCGTCCAAGCGCGTGGTTGCCGTGATCGGCGATTCGACCTTCCTGCACATGGGGATGCAGGGCCTGCTGAACCTCGTCTACAACCGCGCCAACGTCACCGTCCTGCTGCTCGACAACCGCGCCGTGGGCATGACCGGCGGCCAGGACCATCCCGGCACCGGCCGCGACATCCAGGGCAAGGAGGCGCCGCGCGTCAACTTCCCCAAACTGGTCGAGGCGCTGGGCGTCGCGCCCGAGCGCATCAAGCACCACGACCCCTATGACCTGCCGGGCTTGTTCAAGTCGATCCGCTCGGAGGTTGATACGGACGGCGTCTCGGTCATCATCACCGACCGGCCGTGCGTGCTGACCGACTGGGCGATGCCGGCCAAGGCCCTGTATGTGGCCGAGGACGCCTGCACCGGGTGCGGCAACTGCCTCGCGGTCGGCTGCCCGGCCATCGTGGTCACGCGGCGCGACCAGAAGATCGCCAACAACGGGCAGCCCAAGGATCTGGCCTTCGTCAAGATCGAGAGCGAGTTCTGCACCGGGTGTAACGCCTGCGTCGGCGTGTGCGGGCCGAAGTGTATCATTCCGGTGGGGAGCAAGTGACCATGAGCCAGCCGATCTTCAACATCCTGCTGTGCGGCATCGGCGGGCAGGGCGTGATGACCGCCGCCGAGGTTCTGGCCCAGGTCGCTGCGACCCAGGGCCTGGACGTCAAGAAGACCGAGGTTGCCGGTATGGCCCAGCGCGGCGGCGTGGTGACCTCCCACGTCCGCTTTGGCGAAAAGGTCATGGCGGCGGCCATCCCACCCGGTCAGGCCGACGTCCTGATCGGCTTCGAGGTGGCCGAGGCGCTGCGCTGGACGCCCATGCTCAAGCCCGGCGGCGTGGCGCTGGTCAACACCATGCGCATTGCCCCGCCGGTGGTGTCGGGCGGCCTGTTCCCCTATCCGGCCGACCCGGAAGGCGACCTGCGCGCCCGCGCCAGCCTGCTGCATATGTTTGACGCCGAAGGCATCGCCCGCAGCCTGGGCAACCTCAGGCTCATCAACACGGTGATGCTGGGGGCGGCGGCTGACCACCTGCCGTTCGGCGCCGAATTGCTGCGTAAAGCGGTGGTGGACCGCTTCACCGCCCGCAAACCAGCCCTCGCCGAAGCCAACGCCCAGGCGTTCGAGGCCGGACGCGCGGCGTCAAGCACGGGGGCGGAGGCGGCCTGAGTTTTGCGAAGAAAGCGGGCTCTGCCCGCACCCGCAAGGAGGCTAGCCTCCTTGACCTCGGGAATGGGGGGCACTGAAGCCGCGCGCAGCGCATTAAAAAGCGAGAGCGTCTGCCTGCGGCGCAAGAAGGTGCGCCGGACTTTCTCATGGGGTCCAGGGGCCGCTCGGTCCCTGGCGGGTCTGGGCGGCGCCCAGGTCTTCCATAAGTCAGCGCCTATGGAAGCATGGCCCTGATCGGCCGCCCTAAAATCATCGGCAGGGTGTAGATGGGAAACTGCACCATGGCGAACCACAGCCACACGTCGTCAAGGCCAGTGGTGGGCAGGGCGGCCATCATCAGGGCCATGTTGCGGTTGCCGGCGGCGTAGCCGATGGTCAGCGCCACCGGCCAGCCCAACCGCGCAAAGACCGCCGCCGACAGGGCCAACATGCCGAGGGCGGCGGCGAACGCGCCCGCAATCAGGACCACAACCCGGCCGGGGTCGGCCTGGAGCGCGGCGGCAACGCCGTCCATCACGGCGATGGCGAACAGCACCATGCAGCCGAGGCTGAACACCTCCAGGCCCGGTTCGGCCCTCTGCAAACCCCCTCGGCCCATTATCCGGCGGGCGAGCAGGGCGGCCAGGGCGCAGCCGCCGACCAGCAGCCCCAGACGCAGGGCCACGCTCGTAGCGCTCAGCGACAGGTCCAGATCGGTCAGCACCTCCAGCAGCAGCGGCGCGCTCAGCGGTGCGGCGAACGTCCCCAGAACCACCAGCAACAGGATGAGCGGGGCATCCAGCCCGATCATCAGGGCAATCGCCGGGGCTGACATGACCGGCGGCGCGCAGGCCATCAGGATGAGCCCGGCGGTCAACCCGTCGCTCAGGCCCAGGCCCCGCGCCACGGCCCAGGCGGCGAATGGCCCGACCAGCATCATCCAGCCGAGCCCGGCGGCCAGCACGCCCGGCCGCCCCAGGTGCAGGCGCACGGCGCTCCAGTCCAGGCGCACCATGGCGCCCCATAGCAACCCGGCCACGCCGAGCGGCAGCCATGGCTTGAGCGTCGCGGCAAGGTCGGGCAGCACGATGCCGGTCAGCAGGCTGACCGCCAGCAGTGTGCGGGCGTGGCGGGCCAGCCAGGCGGTCACGGCTCAGCCATAGCCCATTTGCCCCGGCAGCCACGTTGCGATGCCGGGGAATACAACCAGGACAACCAGCGCCAGCGCCATCAGCAGGAAGAACGGCAGGGCGGCCCAGGCGATTTGCAGGATGTTGCGGCCGGTCATGCCTTGCAGCACGAACAGGTTAAAGCCCACCGGCGGCGTGATCTGGGCCATCTCGACAATCAGCACCAGGAAGATGCCGAACCAGATCGTATCAATGCCCGCCGCCGTGACCATCGGCATCACGACCGAGGTGGTCAGCACGACGATGGAAATGCCATCCAGAAAACAGCCCAGCAGAATGAACAGCACGGCCAGCGCGCCGAGCAGGGCGACCGGCGACAGGTCCAACGTGCCGACCCAGGCGGCCAGGGTGGCGGGGATGCGGGTGAACCCCATGGCGACGGTCAAGAATGCGGCTCCGGCCAGGATGAAGGCGATCATGCACGACGTCCGCGTCGCGCCCATCAGGCCGTCGATGAATGTGGCCCAGGTCAGGGTGCCGCCGGCCCACGACAGCAGCAGGGCCAGCGTCACCCCGACCGCCGCCGCGTCGGTGGGCGAGGCGAGGCCGGTGTAGATCGACGCGATCACCCCGCCGATCAGCAGGATGACCGGCGCCACCTTGCGCAGGCCGCGCATCCTGGCGGACCACAGCTCGCGTGCCGTGCTGGCCGGCTCGACCGGCACCTTGTCGCGGTTGAGCAGCGCCCAGGCGACGACATAGACCATGAACAGGACCATCAGCAGCAGGCCCGGCACCAGCCCCGCGATGAACAGGCGGGCGATGCTCTCCTCGACCGCTACGCCATAGATGATCAGGATGATCGACGGCGGAATGAGCAACCCCAGGGTCGCCGACCCGGCCAGCGTACCCAATGCCATGTTCGAGGAATAGCCGCGCTTCTTCAGCTCCGGCAGGCTCATCTTGCCGACCGTGGCGCAGGTCGCGGCCGACGACCCCGACACCGCCGCAAAGATGCCGCTGCCCAGGATGTTGACGTGCAGCAGGCGGCCCGGCAGCCGCGACAGCCACGGCGACAGGCCCTCGAACAGGTCTTGCGACAGGCGGGAGCGGAACAGGATCTCGCCCATCCAGATGAACAGGGGCAGGGCGGCCAGCGCCCATGAGTTGGCCGCCCCCCAGATGGTCGTCGCCATGACCTGACCGACCGGCGCGCCGGTGAACACCGTCATCGCCAGCACCGAAACCGCGACCAGGGCCAGCGCCACCCACAGGCCGGTCGCCAGCAGGACGAGCAGCGCCACGGCCACAGTGACCAGCATCCAGACCTGTGCTTCCATGGGGGGCTCCTAGAGTTGGGGGCGGGCTCCTACGCCTGCTCTCGTGCATTTTGGGCTGCCGCCCAAACCGGCTTGGGGCGAGCCCCAAACCCCTTTTTCTTCTTCAAGAAAACAAGAGAGGTCTGGAGTTTACTCCAGGCTGGCGGCAGCCATCCGCGACAGCGGACCAAACGTTCAGTGTTCCGGCTCGATTCCGTCAAAGGACAGTGGGCGGCCGCGTACGGCCTGGACAAGGTCGTCGGCCAGGGCGATGGCCAGCACGATCAGGCCGAGCGCCATGGCGCTTTGCGGGATCCACAGCGCTACCGGGACGAGGCCGGCCGAGCGGTCGCCGTAGACGATGCTCTCCCGCGTCAGATCGACCGCCCACCACGCCGCAAAGACCGTCAGCGCAAGGCCGACCATCAGGCTCCAGATGTCGGCCACGCGGCGCAGGCCGGGCGGCAGGGCGGTGATGAGCAGCCCGACCCGGATGTGCGCTCCGGCCCGGAATGCGTAAGGCAGCGCGAGGAACGACGCGCCGACCAGGAAGAACCCCGTGAACTCGGCGTAGGACGGCACCAGCAGCCCGATGGCCCGGCCGGTGACCAGGGCCGCGATGCGGTCAATGATGTTGGCCGTCACCTGGGCCATGACCAGGGCGGTAATGGCGACGATGGACGCCGCCGCCAGCATGCCGCAGCCCAGGTAGAGGGCATTGAGGGTCCTGCGCATGGGGTTACTTGCGATAGGCTTCCAGGATGGCCTTGCCGTCCGCGCCGGCCTTTTCGACCCATTCCTCGGTCATCTGCTCGCCGATCTTGGCGAGGCCGGAGCGCAATTCATCGCCCGGCGGCTGAACATTCATGCCGTTGTCCTTCAGCATGGCGTTCTTTTCCAGCATTTCGGCCTGGCTCATTTCCCAACCGCGTGCTTCGGCCTTGGCGGCGGCGTTGAGAACGGCCGTCTGGGTCGTCTCGTCCAGGCGTTGGAAGGCGCGTTTGTTGACCACGATGATATTCTTGGGCAGCCATGCCTGGACATCATAGTAATGGTCCACGAAGTCCCACGCCTTGGCTCCGGCGCCAGTGGAGGCCGAGGTGATCATCGCCTCGACCCGGCCGGTGGAGAACGCCTGGGGCAGATCGGGAACCTCGATCTGGGTCGGCACCGCGCCGGTCAGTTCGGCAATGCGGCTGGTCGCCGGGTTGTAGGCCCGGAACCGCATGCCGCGCAGGTCATCAACGGATTTCAGTTCCTTGGTCGAATACAGGCCCTGCGGTGGCCACGCCACGGCGTAGAGTGGCATCAGTCCTTCGGCATCCAAAATCTTGGTCACCTGCTCGCGCGAGGCCTGCCACAGACGCAGGGCCGAGGTGTAGTCGGTGGCCAGGAATGGCACGCTGTCCACGCCATGGACCGGGTTCTCATTGGCCAGATTGGACAACAGGAACTCGCCGATGGGTACCTGCCCGCCGCGAATGGCGTTCTTGATCTCGGGATGCTTGAACAGTGACCCGCCGGAGTGGACGGTGATGGTCAGCTTGCCATCGGTGGCCTTGGCCACCTCATCGGCAAACTGCCGGACGTTCTCGGTGTGGAAGGTTGAGTCCGGGTAGGGCGTGGGCATATCCCAGGCCTGCGCCAAAGCTGGCCCGGAAAGGCCAAGGGAAACCACTGCCCCGGCCAGGATTGACCGCCTCAGGGTGGAAAACCGCATGTGTTGCCTCCGTCAGGAATTTTTCGCCTGTTGTGGAACACCGGCAGGGTGCGATTTGCTCCTATCCGCATGAAAATGCGGAGCGGCGTTGACATTCCGGCGGCGGCCCCCAAGCATGTCCGCCCATCCCCTGGTGAGGAGTCGCGGCGATGCGTTGGCAGTTCTGGGTTGACCGTGGCGGCACCTTCACCGACGTTATTGCCCAGGCGCCCGATGGCCGGCGGCTGACCCACAAGGTGCTGTCGGAAAACCCCGAGCGTTACCGCGACGCCGCGCTCCAGGGTATCCGCGACCTGCTTGGCCTCGGCCCTGATGACGCCATTCCGGCCGATCAGGTCGAGGTCGTGCGCATGGGCACCACGGTCGCCACCAACGCCCTTCTGGAGCGCAAGGGCGACCGGGTGGTGCTGGTCACCACCAAGGGGTTCGGCGACGTCCTGCGCATCGGGACGCAAAACCGGCCACGCCTGTTCGACCGCCATATCGTGCTGCCTGAAATGCTCTATGAACGGGTGCTTGAGGTTGACGAGCGCATCGGCGCCCACGGCGACATCCTCCGCCCGCTGAATGTCGAGGCGGCGCGGGCCGGGATGGAGGACGCCTTTGCGGCGGGTATCCGGTCGTGCGCCATCGTCCTCATGCACGCCTACCGCCATCCGCAGCATGAACGGGTGCTGGCCGATCTGGCGCGGGCCGTGGGCTTCACCCAGGTATCCGTGTCGCACGAGGTCAGCCCGCTCATGAAAATGGTCGGGCGCGGAGACACCACGGTGGCCGACGCCTATCTGTCGCCGGTCCTGCGGCGGTATGTGGACCGGGTGGCCGGTGCCCTTGAGGGGGTGCGGCTGCAATTCATGATGTCGTCGGGCGGTCTGACCGACGCCCGCCTGTTCCAGGGCAAGGACGCCATTCTGTCCGGCCCGGCCGGTGGCGTGGTCGGCATGGTGCGCACGGCGGAAATGGCCGGGTTCTCCAAGATCATCGGCTTTGACATGGGCGGCACCTCGACCGACGTGTCGCACTTTGACGGCGAGTATGAACGGGCATTCGAGACGACCGTAGCCGGGGTGCGCATCCGCGCCCCGATGATGCGCATTCACACCGTGGCGGCCGGGGGCGGGTCCATCCTCGCCTATGACGGGGCGCGCTTCCGGGTCGGGCCGGAGTCCGCCGGGGCCAATCCCGGCCCGGCCAGCTACCGCCGTGGCGGCCCGCTGACCGTGACCGACGCCAACGTGATGCTCGGCAAGATCCAGCCGCGCTTCTTCCCCCAGGTGTTCGGCCCGAACGGCGACCAGCCCCTGGACGACGCCGTGGTGCGCGAGCGCTTCGCCGCCCTGGCCGCCGAAGTCGGCTCCACTCCCGAAACGGTGGCCGAGGGGTTCCTCAGCATCGCCGTGGCCAACATGGCCAACGCCATCAAGAAAATCTCGGTCGAGCGCGGCCATGACGTGACCGAATACGTCCTGGCCAGCTTCGGCGGGGCGGGCGGGCAACATGCCTGTCTGGTGGCCGACGCGCTGGGCATGAAGACCGTGTTCCTGCACCCCTTCGCCGGGGTTTTGTCGGCCTACGGCATGGGTCTGGCCGACGTGCGGGCTTTGCGGGAGCGGTCCATTGAGGCCGCTCTGGACGATGCCAACCTTTATTCGCCGTTCTCCGCCCTGGGCGAAGAGGCGGTGGCCGACCTGAAGGCGCAGGGCTTTTCCGAGCATGCCGTCACCGTGGTGCAGCGCGTCCACCTGCGCTATCAGGGCACCGACACGGCATTGATCGTGCCGCACGGCGATCCGTCCATGCTGCGCGCGGCGTTTGAGGACGCCCACCTTCAGCAGTTCGGATTCATCCAGCCCCACACGCCCCTGGTGGTCGAGGCGGTGTCGGTCGAGGCCATCGGCGCGTCCGCCGTCGCCGACGAGGCCGAAACCGCCCGCCCCGACGATGCGCCGCTCATCCCCGAGCCGCTGGACTCGGTGCGCCTGTTCTCCGGCGGGGATTGGCTGGACGCCCCGGTTTACGACCGCGATGCCCTGCATCCCGGTGACGACGTCCACGGCCCGGCGGTGATCCGCGAGGCCACCGCAACGACGGTGGTCGAACCCGGCTGGTGCGCCCGCATGAACTCCCGCCGCCATCTGGTGCTGGAACGGGTGGTGGCGCTGCCCAAGCGCGTCGCCATCGGCACGGACGCCGACCCGGTGATGCTGGAGATCTTCAACAACCTGTTCATGTCCATCGCCGAACAGATGGGCGCCACGCTCCAGAACACCGCCCATTCGGTCAACATCAAGGAACGCCTGGACTTCTCCTGCGCGGTGTTCGACGCCGGCGGCGGGTTGGTCGCCAACGCCCCCCACATGCCCGTTCACCTGGGCAGCATGGGCGAGAGCGTGCGCGCCATTGTGCGGCGCTATGGCGACGCCCTGAAGGCCGGGGAAACCTATGTCCTGAACGCGCCCTACAACGGCGGCACCCATCTGCCCGATGTGACCGTGGTCACGCCGGTGTTTGACGAGGCGGGCCGGGAGGTGTTGTTCTTCGTCGCCTCGCGCGGGCATCACGCCGACATCGGCGGGATCTCGCCGGGGTCCATGCCGCCCGACAGCCGCAATGTGGAGCAGGAAGGCATCCTGCTCGATGGCCTGCCGCTGGTGCGCGGCGGGCGGTTCCTGGAGGACGAGATCGTCGCCGCCCTGACCTCGGGCAAATGGCCGGCGCGCAATCCGGCCCAGAACGTCGCCGACCTCAAGGCCCAGGTGGCGGCCAACGAGAAGGGCGTGCGCGAACTGCGCCGCATGGTCGGCCATTTCGGGTTGGACGTCGTGCGCGCCTACATGGGCCACGTCCAGGACAACGCCGAGGAAAGCGTCCGCCGGGTCATCGGGTCGTTGCGGGACGGCACCTTCACCTATCGCATGGACGACGGGGCGGAGGTCCATGTCACCATCACCGTGGATGCCGCCAACCGTGCCGCCAAGGTGGACTTCACCGGGACCAGCGCCCAGCGGCCCAACAACTTCAACGCTCCGTTGGCGGTGTGCCGAGCGGCGGTGCTGTACGTGTTCCGCACCCTGGTTGACGACGACATCCCCATGAACGAGGGCTGCCTCAAGCCGGTCGATCTGGTGGTGCCCGAGGGCTGCATGCTCAACCCGATCTATCCGGCCGCCGTGGTGGCCGGCAACGTGGAAACCAGCCAGGTGGTGGTGGATACCCTCTATGGTGCGCTCGGTGTCATGGCGGCGGCGCAGGGGACCATGAACAATCTGACCTTTGGCAACGCCACCCACCAGTATTACGAAACCATCTGCGGCGGGTCGGGCGCCGGCCCGGACTTTGACGGCACCGACGCGGTCCACACCCACATGACCAACTCCCGCCTGACCGACCCCGAGGTGCTGGAGTGGCGCTTCCCGGTGCGTCTGGAGAGTTTCCGCATCCGCCGGGGCTCGGGCGGCGCCGGGCGGTACCGGGGCGGCGACGGTGTGGTGCGGCGCATCCGCTTCCTGGTCCCGATGACCGCCGCCATCCTGTCCAACCGCCGCCTTGTGCCGCCCTATGGCATGGCCGGGGGGGAGGCCGGGCAGGTCGGCCGCAACACCCTGGAGCGCGCCGATGGGTCAATGCGGGATCTCGGGCCAACCGCTCAGGTTGAAGTGGCGGCCGGTGATGTGCTTGGTGTAGAAACCCCTGGTGGAGGCGGGTACGGAGTCCCTGAGGCATGAGCGTTGACGTGATCGTATGTGAAACCTGCCGCCGCAAGGACGGCGAGGATTTGGACGGCGCCACCGCAGGCCGTCAGTTCGCGGATGCCTTGCGCGGCCTGATCGCCAGCGACGCCGACCTCGACGGGGTGCGCCTGACCACCATGCGCTGCCTGATGGCCTGCGGCAGGGCCTGCACCGTGCACCTGCGGGCGCCGGGGCGCATGGGGTATGTGTTGGGCGACATGAGCGCCGACAGCGACCGCCTGCACGCCCTGATCACCTACCTGCGCGGCTATGTCCGCTCGGCCGATGGCGTGGTGCCCTACCGCGACTGGCCCGACGCCATCAAGGGCCGCTTTGTGGCGCGTATTCCGGCGGTGCCGGGGAACGATTAGAGCAAAGCTGTTTGGGTTTAACTGTCCGCTGTCGCGGATGGCTGCCGCCAGCCTGGAGCGGCCTCCAGACCTCCTTTGTTTTCTTGAAGAAGAAAATGGGGTTTGGGGCTTGCCCCAAGCGGGTTTGGGCGGCAGCCCGACGCTGCAAAGCATCGACTTTAGGTGAGCCACCGAATTGGTTCACTCCCCCGCAATCGCCGCCAAAGCGACCTTGGCCCCAGTGCCATCGGCGGACACGGTCAGGCCTATGTGGGTCTGGGCGGGGTCGAGCAGGGCGTCGCGGTAGCGTGGGGTGTCCAGCCACTGGTTGACGAAAAAGCGCACGTCGTTGGCGGTCACTTCGATGCCGCAGCCGCCGCAGCGCCCCCCGACCAGGAACATCCGCCGCCAGTCCACGGAGTCTCCTCCGGCTGCCATGGGGACGGTGACGCCGTCCAGGCTGAAGTCTCCCAGGTGGTCCTCCGGGACCTGGGCGCCGAGCGCTTCGCCCAGGGTGGGGGCGGCGGTCAGGGGCGGGGCGTCGGCCTCGGCGCGGCGGGCGTTGATCAGGTCCACCGCCAGGGCATGTTGTTGCTGCGCGTCGATGGGGTCGGCGGGCGCCGTCTGGTCTTCGGCCCCCGGCGGGCCGGTGCCGGGGCCGGCAAAGGTCTGCACGGCAAGCAGACGGTCGGCGTCGCCGGCCACGCCGAAGCCAAACTGCTCCACACCCGGATCGAGAATGTTTTCCCGGTGACCCTCGCTGTTCATCCAGCCGCGTTGCAGGGTGCCGACCACGTCTTCGGTCGGGCAGGGGCCACAGGCGCCGATGTTTTCAGCCACCACCAGCGCGTGGCTGCCCCCGGCCTCCAGGAACCGATCGAGGACCGAGGTTCCGTCCGGCGCGGTGTGGGAGAAATAGTCGCGTTTGGCCATGTCCTCGGCGTGGGCCTGGGCGGCGGCTTGCAGCGCGTCGTCCTGGCGCAACGGGGGCAGGCTGTGGTTGGCCCGGTCGGCGTTGACCAACTCCAGCGCACGGTCGCGCATGGCCTCCGGCTCGACAGCCACGGCCCGCCCAAGAGTGAGGAGGACCGTCAGGACGGCAAACGTGGTCAGGCGTAGTGCTGATTGCAGGATCATGAAGCGTCCTCGCGGGCTGGTGTAGGTCTGTGCAGAAACCTCCGAAACCGACACGCGGTTGCGCAGGAAGGTCTTGATGCAGTGCAGCACGAGGCTATGGTGGGCGCGCAAAAAAAAAGGGGCGACGCACAACAGCAAGACCCCGGCGTGGAACTCATCAAAGGAACTTCACGTGATTCTCAAACGCAAGCACGGAGATGAACAGCCCTATTGGCCGTTCGGTCCGTTCAAGGTGCGGCTGCCCCTCATCCACTACCGTTGGGAAGTGGCCGAGACGGTGCAGGCGCTGGTCATGTTCGTGGTCGCCATGGGCATGATTCCGCTGCTGCAAAAATACCTGGGCCTCCCTTACGACGTCGCATTGGCCTTCGTCGCCATCTGTGGCATCGGTTTCATGCTGCCGAACCTGCTGGGCGTGCCGTTCGTGCCCGGCTGGATCACCCCGGCCATCCCGGTGGTCCTGTTGTTCGTCGGCCAGTTCGAGCCGGGACCCGAGGCCATTCGGTCCCTGATCGCTCTGCAACTGGTGGTGACGTTCATCTTTCTGTTCATGGCGGTGACGCGCCTGGGCACCAAGCTGGTGGACACCATTCCCAACTCCATCAAGGCCGGCATCCTGCTGGGCGCCGGCATCGCCGCCATCACCGGCGAGATCAGTGTCGGGGGCCGGGCCTACAATACGCCCATCTCTCTGGGCCTGGGTGGTCTGGTGACCGCCTATGTGCTGTTCTCGCTGTCGTTCCGCGACTGGACCGAGAAACACCGCTGGGCCAAGATCGTGGCCAGCTACGGCATGGTGCCCGGCATGGTCACCGCCATGGGCATCGGCTGGGCGGTGGCGGAATACAAGCTGCCGACCGTCGAGTGGGGCATTGCCGTTCCGGCGTTCCACAAGGTTCTGGACTACACCATCTTCGGGGTCGGCATTCCGAGCCTGGACCTGTTGATCATGGCCATTCCGACAGCGGTCATCGCCTACATCATTGCGTTCGGCGACATCATCGTTGGTCAGAGCCTCATCAAGCGCGTTGACCACCTGCGCCCGGACGAGAAGATCGAGGTCGATATTGACCGCGTGCATCTGGTCACCGGCATCCGCAACCTCATCCACAGCCTGCTGGCGCCCTATCCGGGCCTGGCCGGGCCGTTGTTCACCGGCGCCATGGCGACCATCGCGGAGCGTTACCGCTACGGCCGCTCGGCCATGGACACCATCTATTCCGGGGCCGGCGTGTTCTGGATCGTCGGGTTCATCGCGTTGTTCATCCTGCCGCTGGTCACCCTGTTCCAGCCGGTGCTGCCCATCGCCCTGTCGATCACCCTGCTGATCACCGGGTATCTGTGCATCGCCGTTGGCGTCGAACAGATCGACAACGCCACGTCCATGGGCGTCGCCGGAACCATGGGTGTGGTCCTGGCCGTGCATGGCGCGGCGTGGGGCCTGGGCGTGGGCCTCGTGCTTTACGTCCTGATCGAACGCCGCAGCCGCAAGGTCGCCGCGGACGAGCCGATCCATATCGAGGAGAACATGCCTCACGAAGAGGCTGACGCTCCCGCCGCCCAGTAGTCCCACCGCTCCACGTTTCCTCCCTGAACTTGGGCCGTCCTTCGGGGCGGCTCTATTTTTTGTCTGGCAATTCACCGCGATGCGTCCCGAAGTTCGGCGCGGAGCAACGCGATTTCCTTTCGCAGGGAGGCCAGATCGCCTGCCCCCGCGACCTCGCCATCGTCCGCCTGCGCCTCCTGGCCGATGAAGAAGGTTGCGAAGCTGGCCGTGATGTAGCCGAACACGGCAAGGCCGTAGAGGGACAGCAGAAGCGCCAGCAGGCGCCCCTCGGCCGTCTGGGGCCAGAAGTCTGAACCCACGGTGGCGACCAGCATCGTGGTCCACCACAGGGCATCGCCATAGCCGGTGAACCCGCCGTTGACCTCCCGCGCGGGCTCAAATGCCAGCATTCCGCCGGCGCCAAGCAGGACCACGATTGCGGTCGCACCAAGCACATAACCCAGGCCCCGGCGGGAGAAGCTGCGGCGTAGGGCGTTCAGCCCGCGATTGGCCGTGCCGACGATGCGGACAAGGCGCAAGCCCCGGGCCAGCCGCAGGAACCGCAGGCTGTTCAGAAAACGGAAGGCGGGGGCGGCCAGGGCGATGATCGTGATCGGGTTGCGGCGTAGGAAGGGCCACTTTCGGGGCGCCAAGGCGAATCGCAGAAGAAACTCGGACAGGAAAATGATCCAGATGATGGTGCCGAGAAGCTCGAACACCCCGGACGTTGTCCATACCAGTTCGATGATGACCAGGGTCAGCCAGACAAAGGACAGGAAGACCATTGGCCATTCCAGCCATTCCTCCAGTTGAGACAGGACCTGCCAGCTTTCCTTTTCCTGGGAGTCCTCCGGTGTCAGGGTGGGGTCTTCCGCCATGGTGCTCTCCGTCATGCACGTCATAGGTCTTCAACGCGCGAGGATGACCATTACATCTCTCTCCAGGCGTCCCACTCCGGGTGGTCCCCGAAGCGTTGGGCCAGGAAATCGATGAAGCTGCGCACCTTTGCCGGCAGGTGGCGGCCAGGGGGATAGACCGCGTGGATCCCCATGTCCGGCGGAGCGTAGTCCGGCAGCACCCGCTCCAGCGTGCCAGCCTTGAGGTCCGGGCCGATGATGAAGGTGGGTAGCAGGACCACGCCATGGCCGCGCAGCGCTGCGCTGCGCAAGGCGTCGCCGTTGTTGATTTGCAGGTTGCCGCTGATGGGCACAGCGACCTCGCCTCCGGGGCCGATGAAGCGCCACGTGTCGGTCAGCGCGCCGTAGGTGTAGCCCAGGCAGTTGTGGTCCGCGAGATCGGCCGGATGCGCCGGGCGACCGCTGCGCGCCAGGTACTCGGGCGAAGCGCACACCACCAGCCGGCAGGGCGCCAGCCGCCGGGCGATCAGGCTGCTGCTCGCCAGGGTGCCGATGCGGATGGCAAGGTCATAGCCTTCGTCAACCAGATCCACCACGCGATCAACCAGCGTCATGTCCACCCGCACCCTGGGGTGGAGAGTGGTGAAATCGACAATGGCCGGGGCAATGTGGTGGGTGCCGAACGACACGGCGGTGTTCAGGCGCAGCGTTCCCTGCGGTTCGGCCTGACGCTCGGCGACAGATTGCTCGGCCTCGGTGATGTCGGCCAGGATCTGGACGCAGAGGGCGTGATAGAGCCGGCCTTCCTCGGTCAGGGACACCCGGCGCGTGGTCCGGTTGAGCAACCCGACCCCCAGGTGGGCCTCCAGGTCCTGGACGTGCTTGCTGGTCATGGCCCGCGACAGTCGTAGTTCTTCGGCTGCCGCCGTGAAACTGCCGCGCTCGACGACGCGGGTGAAGACGCTCATGGCGGTCAGCTTGTCCATGGGTGTTCCGTCAATATCAGTGAACAATCTTTCTCATATAAGCAGGATTATCCGCGTTCAAGAGCGGAGTAGGGTGGTCCTCAACGGAAATCACCCGAGAGGACAGTTCGATGGACACCACCAACACCACCCCCTATGCCGCCCTTCTGCTGCGCGTCAGCCTGGGCATCCTGTTCCTGGCCCACGGCCTGATGAAGGTTTTCGTCTTTACCGTGCCCGGCACTGTCGGCTACTTCGAGAGCATCGGATACCCTGGCTTCTTCGCCTATCTGGTCATCCTGGCCGAGGTCGGCGGTGGCCTCGCCCTGATCGGCGGCTTGTGGACGCGCTGGATGGCGCTGGCCCTCATTCCCGTGATGATCGGGGCGACCCTGCAACACGTCGGCAACGGGTGGGTGTTCAGCGCCGAGGGTGGCGGCTGGGAGTTCCCGCTGTTCTGGCTGGTGACGCTCGTCGTCCAGGCGTTGCTGGGCAGCGGCGCCTATGCCGTGAACCTGGACGCCCTCAAGACGGGCCGCCTAGTCTCGGTGCGTTCCTGAGGCCACACCCGCCGCCCTGTTGGAGAAACAAAATGCCGCAGCTTCCCGCCCTGTTCCTGTCGCACGGTGCCCCGACCTTGGCCACGGAGCCCTCGGTAACGGCCGATTTCCTGGCGGAACTGGGCGGGGTTCTGCCCCGGCCCACAGCCATCGTCGTTGTGTCCGCCCACTGGGATACGGCGCGGCCGATGGCGACGGGCGCGGCCCGGCCCCCAACCATCCACGACTTCGGGGGCTTCGGGCCGGAGCTTCATGCGATGCGGTATCCGGCGGCCGGGGTCCCCGCGCTGGCCGTCGAGGTGGCGGAGCAGCTTACGGCCGCGGGGCTTCCGGCTTCGGTTGACGCGGCGCGGGGTTTCGATCACGGCGTGTGGGTTCCGCTGTCCCGGATGTATCCCAAGGCCAACATCCCGACATTGGCCGTGTCGCTTCAAAGCGGCCTCGGCCCGGCGCATCACTTCGCCCTGGGGCAGGCTTTGCAGCCGTTGAGGGAGCGGGATGTCCTGATCGTCGGGTCCGGCAGTCTGACGCATAACCTGCGGGAGTTCTTCGGCCGCGCGCCAGTCGAACCCGGTGAAACTTACGCCACGGAGTTCGCGGACTGGATCGCCGCCGCCGTCGCGCGGGGCGACGTCGAGGCGTTGCTCGACTACCGCCGCCAAGCCCCCCATGCGGAACGCGCCCATCCGACCGACGAACACCTGTTGCCGCTGTTCGTGGCCCTGGGGGCCGGTTCGCCGGGCGTTGTCGGACAACGCATCCACCACGCGATGGATGCCGGGGTTCTGTCCATGGACGCCTATCGTTTCGATTGAGGGGAAGGTCTAGCCGCTGGATTTGCTCTCCGCAGGCCCTGTATGCTTCCGGTGTCGTTGATGAAACGCATCAGGGGAATTTGCATGTCGAAGTCGCACGTCGTGGACTACACCATCATTGGCGATGACATCCAGATGGTCGAGGTCGAGCTTGATCCTGGCGAGACGGTCATCGCCGAAGCCGGCGCCATGACCTACATGGAGGACGGCATCGACTTCGAGGCCAAGATGGGCGACGGCTCCAAGCCCGAGAGCGGCCTGTTCGGTAAGCTGCTGGACGCGGGAAAGCGGGTCGTCACCGGCGAGTCCCTGTTCATGACCCACTTCACCCATCGCGGCCAGGGCAAGGCGCGGGTGGCGTTCGCCGCCCCCTATCCGGGCAAGATCGTCCCGATTGACCTGTCCAAACTGGGCGGGGAACTGATCTGCCAGAAGGATGCCTTTTTGTGCGCCGCCCAGGGGACGGAGGTTTCCATCGCCTTCAGCAAACGGATCGGTGCCGGGCTGTTCGGCGGCGAAGGATTTATCCTCCAGCGTCTGCGTGGCGACGGCATGGCCTTTGTCCATGCTGGAGGCACGATCATCGAAAAGAAGCTGACCGGCCAGACGCTGCGGGTGGACACCGGCTGCGTCGTCGGGTTCACGACCGGCATCGACTATGACATCCAGCGGGCCGGCAACCTGAAATCCATGGTGTTTGGCGGCGAGGGGTTGTTCCTCACGACGCTGAAAGGCACCGGCACCGTCTATCTGCAAAGCCTGCCGTTCTCGCGTTTGGCGCAGCGGGTTATCAGCCAGATTCCGCCGAATATGTTCAAGGACAACGGTTGAGGTCTGTTGTGACCGTGAACCACCCCCGCCCGCCCCACGTTTTTGGGAGGATGGGGAAGGGAAGCGGCCATGGAACAACCGATCACCGGACTGCCCAGCGTTGGCATCGACGTCCCCGGTCAGGATTTCGAGCTGGCCGAATACCTGCGCCGTGTGGACGAGACGAAGCGGGCCATGGAGCGGGCCGGCTTCGACCTGCTGGTAATCTCCGATCCGTCCAACATGAGTTGGCTCACCGGCTATGACGCGTGGTCGTTCTATGTGCATCAGGCGGTGGTCCTGCCGCTGGGCGACGATCCCATCTGGTTCGGGCGCGAAATGGATGTGTCCGGGGCGCGGCGGACCATATGGATGGACGCCTCGCGGGTCGAGGCCTATCCCGACTCCTATGTCCACGCCGCCGATCGCCATCCGATGGACGTTCTGGCCGCGCTGATCCGGCAGAAGGGCTGGTCGCGGCGGACCATCGGGGTGGAGAAGGACAACCATTACTTCACCGCCGCCTGCCTGGAATCCCTGGTGCGCGGCCTGCCCGTCGCCAGTTTTCGTGATGCCGAGGGGCTGGTCAACTGGCGGCGCGCGGTCAAGTCTCCGGCCGAGATCGACCGGATGCGCAAGGCCGGGCGCATCGTCGAGGCCATGCACGCCCGAATCCGCGAAGTGGTTGCCCCCGGCGTGACCAAAAGCGAAGTGGTGGCCGAGATCTACCGTGCCGGCATTCGCGGCGTGGACGGCGCACCGGGCACCTATCCGGCCATCGTGCCCCTGTTGCCCTCCGGCGCGGCGGCCAGCGCGCCCCATCTGACCTGGGATGAAACAGCGTTCTGCCACGGCGAGGCGACGTACTTCGAGATTGCCGGATGCTATCGCCGCTATCACTGCCCGCTGGCCCGGACCATCCACCTGGGTCGTCCCAGCGACCAGTTCCGCCATGCCGAGGAAGCCCTTTTGGCAGGGATCGAAGCCGGGATCGCGGCAGCCAAGCCGGGCAACCTGTGCGAAGATGTGGAAGCCGCCTTCCGCGACCAACTGGCGCGGTTCGGCATGGAGAAAACCAGCCGCTGCGGCTATTCCATCGGCCTCAGCTACCCCCCGGACTGGGGCGAGCGGACCATGAGCCTGCGCCCCGGTGACCGCACGGTGCTGGAGGAAAACATGTGCTTTCACTTCATGCCCGGCCTGTGGTTCGCCGACTGGGGCATCGAAATCACCGAAAGCCTGCGCGTCGCGCCGGGCGGGGGCGAAACCCTCGCCAACGTGCCGCGCGAGGTGCTGGTGAGGGATTAGGGAAGGCGGGCTCTGCCCGGACCCGCCAGGAGGCGCGGCCTCCTGGACCTGGGGAATTTAAGGCGGCGGGAACTATTTTAACTAACGGGGTCAAGGGGCCAGTGGCCCCTTGCGGGCACGGGCAGAGCCCGTCCTTTCCCCGACTGAAAGCCATTGCAGGAGGCCACCACCATGAACATCCTGTCCGCCCTGGACGACACAGCATCGGGCGTTCGCCATGGGGCCTTCACGGTTCCGCATTCCTCCGACGAGTCCGCCTGGGGCAACGTGGTGGTGCCGGTGTCTGTCGTCGTGGGCGTGCGGCCTGGGCCGACCGCGTTGCTGATCGCGGGTAACCATGGGGACGAGTTCGAAGGGCCGATTGTTCTGCATGACCTGTTGTCCACGCTGGAGGCAAGCGCCGTCACGGGCCGGGTGATCGTGATTCCGGCCCTCAATCCGCCGGCTGTGGAGGCCGGGCGCCGCACGTCACCGCTTGATGGGGCGAACATGAACCGGGTGTTTCCGGGCCGCAGAGATGGCGGGCCGACGGCGCGCATTGCCGCGTTCGTGGTCGAGGAGTTGTTGCCGCGCGCCGATGCCGTTCTCGACCTCCATTCGGGGGGCCGGACGCTGGAGTTCCTGCCGTTTGCCGCGTCCCACGGCGACGGCACAGCAGCGGCCGAGAGCGCCCGGCTGCGCGATGCCTTTGCGGCCCCGTATTCGGTCCTGTTGCGCGATCCCGACCCGGCCGGGCTGCTGGATGGGGTGGTCGAGGGTATGGGTAAGCCCTTCGTCACCACCGAGCTTGCCGGTGGCGGTACGACCACGCCCGACACCCTCCAGATCGCCCGGCGCGGGGTGGGCAATTTTCTGCGCGCCCTGGGCATCCTCGACGGCGACGTGCCGAGCCGGCGGCCGGGGCCGCTGTTGACCATGCCGGGCGACGACTGTTTTGTCCTGGCCCCGGCGTCGGGGCTGCTGGAACCCCTGGCCGGGCTGGGCGACGCCGTGGAGGAGGGGGAGCCGGTGGCCCTCATCCGCGACATCTTCACGCCCGATGCCGCCGTGCCGGTGATCGCCACGCGCTCCGGCATCGTCGCCGGGCGCCATTTCTTCGGCCGGGTGCGGCGGGGCGATTGCGTTGCCGTTCTGGCGGTGTCGGTGGGGGCGACATGAGGAGCGCGGTGGAGGCGCGCGGGGCCGGCGGGCTGCTGCGCCTGGACGAGCGCGACGTCGCCATCCTGGGCGCGCTGTCGCGGGACGGCAGGATGACCAAGGCGCGGCTGGCCGAAACCGTCAACCTGTCGCCCAGCCCGTGCTGGGAACGGCTGCACCGGCTGGAGGCGGCGGGGCTCATCGCGTCGTATCGCGCCGAGGTGGACCTGGACCGCATCGTGTCCACCGTCCGCGTGCTGGTCGAGGTCGAACTGGGCGGCCACCGGGCGGAGGACTTCCAGACCTTCGAGGACGCCCTGGCTGCTGTGCCCGAGGTCATCGAGTGCTGGGCCACCGGGGGCGGCATCGACTACATCATGATGGTGCTGGCCCGCGACATCGACGCCTACCAACGCCTGATGGACCGCCTTCTGATCGCCGAAATCGGCATTCGCCGGTACTTCACCTACGTCGTCACGAAGCGCGTCAAGTCCACGCCGCCGGATTTGGAAAACCTTCTCAAAGACGCCCTCTAGCCGAAGAATCATCCGCTGCGTGGGGCACCTTCAGACGAACGCTCTCCGTCAAAAATGCCATGCTTGACCAAGGCCTAAGGTCAAGGAGGCATGACGATGAAGGAGCAGCGCGCCCATTCCCTCTACCGGCTGTCCGATGCCCGGTTGCTGCGCGAGCAGGCGTATGTGAACGGCCGCTGGACGGCGGCCGACGATCTTTCCGTGGTCGAGGTGCGCGACCCGGCCGATGGCGATCTGATCGGCACCGTTCCCGACATGGGCCCGCGTGAAACCCGCGCTGCCATCGAGGCGGCGGCCGAGGCGTTTCAAAGCTGGCGCCGCACGGCACCCGAGGAACGCACCAAAATCCTGCGCGCCTGGGCGGCCGGGATGCGCGACGCCGCCGAGGACCTTGCCGTTCTGATGGTGCTGGAACAGGGCAAGCCGCTGAAGGAGGCGCAGGGCGAAATCGCCTATGCCGCCTGCTTTCTGGAATGGTTCGCCGAACGCACGCACGAGGTTGGCCGCACCATCGAACGGCCTGCCATGCCGGGGCGGCAAACCCGCGTGCGGCGGGAACCGTTGGGCGTGGTCGCCGCCATCACGCCGTGGAACTTTCCCTCCGCCATGATTACCCGCAAGGCCGCCGCAGCCCTGGCCGCCGGCTGCACGGTGGTGGTGCGCCCGGCCGAGCTGACGCCGTTTTCCGCCACCGCCCTGGCCGAACTGGGCGAGCGGGCGGGTCTTCCGCCGGGCGTCTTCAATGTGGTGACGGGGATGCCGCATGGCATGATCGGCGAACTGACCTCCAACCCGACAGTGCGGGCGATCAGCTTCACCGGGTCCTCGGAAATCGGCGCCAAGCTGCTGTCGTGGAGCGCCCCGACGGTCAAGAAGGCGTGCATGGAACTGGGCGGCCACGCGCCGTTCCTGGTGTTCGAGGATGCCGACCTTGAAATGGCAGCGGATCTGGCCGTGGCCGCCAAGTTCCAGACCACCGGGCAGGACTGTCTGGCCGTGAACCGCTTCCTGGTCCATCACGCGATCTATGAGCCGTTCCTTGAGCGGTTTGCGGAAAAGGCGGCGGCGCTGGTGGTCGGGCCGGGCTTGACGCCGGGTGTCGATCAGGGACCGCTCATGAACGCCCGTGCCCTGACCAAGGTCGATGGCCATGTGCGCGACGCCGTGCGGCGGGGCGCGCGGGTCATGACAGGCGGCGGGCCGCATCCGTTGGGCGGCCTGTTTTACCAGCCAACCGTGCTGGCCGACGCCCACCGCGACATGCTGATCTGGTACGAGGAAACCTTTGGCCCCGCCGCCGCCGTCATGCCGTTCAAGGACGAAGCCGCCGCCATCGCCGAGGCCAACGACAGCGCATACGGCCTCGCCGCCTACGTCGTCACCAACGACCCCGACCGCGCCGACCGCGTGGCTGACGCCCTGGACTGCGGCATGGTCGGCGTCAACTGCGCCTCGATCACCGGAGCGTCCATCCCCTTTGGCGGTACCAAACGGTCGGGGTTGGGGCGGGAAGGCGGAACGGTCGGTCTGGAGGAATACACCGAACTGAAATACGTCTGTTCCCGGAGTTAAGGAAAGGCGGGCTCTGCCCGCGCCCGCCAGGAGGCGCGGCCTCCTGGACCTCATGAATGGGGCTGGGGAAAGCCGCGCGCAGCGCACTAAACGTCAGGGAGTGTCTGCCTGCGGCGCAAGTAAAGCACAGGCCCCCCCTAACGGGTTCCAAGGGCCAATGGCCCTTGGCGGGTCTGGGCAGAGCCCAGTTTCTCATAGCGAAGAAAAAGGAGGACACCATGGACCCCAAAACCCTCGCGGACCTCCGGGCCGCCGACCGGGCGCACCTGTTCCACCCCTCCACGCACATGCGCACCCACGCGGCGGGCGAGAGCCCCAACCGCATCGTGGTGGGCGGCGAGGGGGCGACCATTATTGATGCGGAGGGCAACCGCCTGCTCGACGGGTTCGCCGGGCTGTATTGCGTGAACATCGGCTATGGCCGCCCGGAAATGGCCCAGGCTGTTGCCCGGCAGATGACCGAGCTTGCTTATTACCATGCCTATGTTGGCCACGGCAGCGCCCCGGCGGCCGAGCTTTCGGCCCGCGTGATGGAATGGATGCCGGCCAACATGCGGCGCATTTACTATGGCCTGTCCGGGTCCGACGCCAACGAGACGCAGCTCAAGCTGATCCGCTACTTCTGGAACATCGAGGGGCGGCCGGAGAAGAAGAAGATCATTGCGCGCCACCGGGCCTACCACGGGTCGGGCATCATGACCGGGTCGTTGACCGGGCTCGAGGTCTTCCACAAGCCGTTCGACCTGCCCGAGGCGCCGATCCTGCACGTCGCAACGCCCCACTTCGCGCGTCACGGCCTGCCCGGAGAGACGGAGCGCGACTATTCCAAGCGTCTCGCGGCCGAACTTGACGCGTTCATCAAGGCCGAGGGGCCGGACACCGTGGCCGCCTTCTTTGCCGAGCCCGTCATGGGCACCGGCGGCATCCTGCCCCCGCCCAAAGGCTATTTTGACGAGATCGTGCCGGTTCTGCGCCGCCACGACGTACTGTTCGTGGCCGACGAGGTAGTCACCGCCTTTGGTCGCCTGGGCGCGCCGTGCGGGGCACTGTACTACGGCTTCGAGCCTGACCTGATTACCGTCGCCAAGGGCATGACCTCGGCCTACCTGCCGCTGTCGGGCGCGGTGGTGTCCGAACGGGTGTGGGCGACGCTGGAGCGGGGATCCGACGCGCTGGGGCCGATTGGCCACGGGTGGACCTATTCCGCCCACCCGACCTGTGCGGCGGCCGGGCTTGCCAACCTCGCCATTCTGCGCGACGAGAACCTGATGGAGCGCGCGGCGGAGGCGGGCCGTCTGCTGCTGTCGGGCCTGCGAGAGGCCTTCGACGGCCTGCCCGGCGTGTTCGAGGTGCGTGGCGAGGGCCTTTTGGCCGCCGTCGAGTTTGGCCTCGACGCCAAGGGCACGCCGTTCGATCCGTCTCGCAAGGTCGGGCCTCGGATCGCAGCGGCGATGGCCGAGGACGGCGTGATCGCCCGCGCCCTGCCGCACGGTGACATTCTCGCCTTCGCCCCGCCGTTCGTGATTGCGCCCGAGGAGATCGAACGTCTGGTGTCCACGGCCCGCCGTGCCGCCGAGCGGGTGTTGAAGGAGGAGGGCGCGTTGGCGGCCTGACGAAACTGGGTCGCATTATCTCTTTGGGTTCCTTTTCGCACCTGCACTACCCGGAAAACCGTTGTGTCATGCGGGACCGTCCATCGGGCTGTGGCCCGGCTGTGAAAAGAGGACATGGATAATGCGAATTGCCCAGGTTTCCCCCCTTTACGAGGCGGTTCCGCCCAGGCTGTACGGGGGTACCGAGCGTGTGGTCGCCACCTTGAGCGATGCGCTGTCCGATCTCGGTCACGACGTTACCCTGTTTGCCAGCGCCGGCAGCCAGACGCGGGCCACGCTGGTCGCCATGCGCGACCAGCCTCTCCGCATGGATCCCGCGCTGTCGTGTGATGTTGCGGCGCATTTGAACATGCTGCACGAGGTGCGCGAGCGAGCTGACGAGTTCGACCTGATCCACTTCCATATCGACTGCTTCCAAATGCCGCTGTTCAGCGACATTGCGCACAAGACACTGACCACCCTGCACGGGCGCCTGGACCTCAAGGATCTCGGGGAGTTTTTGATGCGATGGCGGCGTTATCCCCTGTCGTCCATCTCCAACCATCAAAGGCGGCCCATTCCTGCGGCGCATTTCGTCGGCACCGTTTATCATGGGTTCCCCGAGGATATGTTCCGTTTCACCCCGGTTCCGAAGGGGGATTATCTTGCCTTTCTCGGCCGGATTTCCCCGGAGAAGCGCCTTGACCGGGCCATCGAGATCGCCCTGGCAACCGGAATCCCGTTGCGCATTGCGGCCAAGGTGGATCGGGCCGACGTGCATTATTTCCATGAGGTCGTCGAACCGCTGCTCGATCATCCGCTGATCGAGTTTATCGGCGAGATTGGCGATGACCAGAAATCGGACTTCCTGGGCAACGCGCGCGCCTTGCTGTTCCCCATCGACTGGCCGGAGCCTTTCGGGCTGGTCATGATCGAGGCCATGGCGTGCGGCACCCCGGTAATCGCCTGGCCCTGCGGGGCGGTGCCCGAGGTGATCGACGACGGCGTTACGGGCCTGATCGTGGACTCTGTCGAAGCTGCTGTCCATGCCGTCTCGCAAGTCTCCGCCCTCGACCGCGGTCGCGTGCGGGAGACTTTTGAACGGCGTTTCTCGGCCGAGGCGATGGCGCGCGGATACCTGAGCATTTACGAAAGTTTGGTCGCACGGGGTCGCCCTGTGGTTTCCCCGTATATCGTGGCGGCACGGGCGGCTGCGCCTGTCTTCCTTCCCGTCTCGCCCGCGCAGAGGATGTAACCAGTGCCAAAAGCACAGCAGCCGATCGTTCTGGAGGCATCCGGGCCGACTGATTTCTTCATCCGCGCGTCCTCCTCCATGGCCGAGGCGCGGCCGCGCATCCTCAAACACGGCGACACCTTCGGCGTATTCGACCACTACGGCGACATTCTGCCGGACGCCGAAGGCAACGGCCTTTATCACCACGACACCCGGCACCTGGCGGGGTTTCAGTTGTTCGTGGCGGGGCGCCATCCGATGTTGCTCAGTTCAACGGTGTTGCTGAACAACGCGGCCCTGAAGGCCGACCTCACCAATCCCGATATCCTGGATGACGACGGGCGGCTGGTGCTGCCGCGCGACGTCATTCATATGGCGCGGACCCGGTTCCTGTGGCAGGGCCGGCTGCATGAGCGTCTGGCGGTGCGGAACTTCGCGCCCCAGGCCGTGGAGGTCGATGTGGACCTTGTCTTCGCGGCCGACTTTGCCGACCTGTTCGAGGCGCGCGGCATGGCACGGCAATCGCGTGGCCAGGTCCGGGGTGATGTCCAGGCCGACCACACGGTGCGCTTTGATTACGATGCCCAGGATGGCTGCCAGCGCACCACCACCGTGCGGTTTGAACCGCCTCCGACGCGGCTCAGCATCTTTCAGGCCCGTTATCGCCTGCACCTCGCATCCGGAGAGCAGAGCGTCATTTTCCTGTCGGTGGACTGCGCTGATGCGACCGACACGATGACGCCGATGCAGGCCTTTTTCCATGGCATCCGCCATGCCCGCCGGCCCATTCGCGAGGTCGCGGCCCGCTCCGCTGGTGTGCATAGTTCCAACGAGGTGGTCAACGAAGTGCTGTGCCGGAGCGCCGCCGACCTGACGATGCTGATGACCGAGACGGAGGGCGGTCCTTATCCCTACGCCGGGGTGCCCTGGTACAGCACGGCGTTCGGCCGCGACGGCCTGATTACCGCGTTGCTCATGCTGTGGGTGGATCCGGCCCTGGCGCGCGGGGTGCTCGGGTCCCTGGCGAACACTCAGGCGACCACCGAGGATCCTGCCGCCGATGCGGAGCCCGGCAAGATCATCCACGAAATGCGCGACGGGGAGATGGCCCGCCTCGGGCTCGTGCCGTTCCGGCGGTACTACGGGACGGTGGACGCCACGCCGCTGTTCGTCGTTCTGGCCGGCGCCTACTATGCGCGAACCGGCGACCTGGAGGCTATCCGCGTTCTGGACCCGAACATCCAGGCGGCGTTGGGGTGGATGGAACAGTACGGTGACCGCGACGGCGACGGCTTGCTCGAATACGGCCGTCGGCGCGAGGACGGCTTGTTGAACCAGGGCTGGAAGGACTCCCACGACTCCATCTTCCATGCCACGGGCGAAATCGCGCGCGGCCCCATCGCCCTGATCGAGGTGCAGGGCTATGCCCATGCGGCCTACAAGGCGGCGGCGGACATTGCCACGGCGCTGGGCCGGCCCGAGGAGGCGGTGGTCCGGCAGGCTCAGGCGGAAACTCTGCGGACCGCCGTGGAGAAACAGTTTTGGTGCGAGGATCTGGGTCTTTATGCCTTGGCCCTGGATGGCGACAAACGGCCGTGCGCGGTGCGAACCTCCAACGCCGGACAGCTTTTGTTCAGCGGACTGCCGGCCCCGAACCGCGCGGCGCGGGTGGCCGAGGCGATGCTGGCGCCGCCGTTCTTCTCGGGCTTTGGCATCCGCACGGTTGCCACTGGCGACGCCCGCTATAACCCGATGTCCTACCACAATGGGTCGATCTGGCCGCACGACAACGCCCTGATTGCCGTTGGGCTCGCCCGCTATGGCCATAAGGACGCCGTGTTACAGATCATGGAGGGGTTGTTCAACGCCGCCGCCTTCATGGACTTGCGGCGCCTGCCCGAGCTGTTCTGCGGCTTCCGGCGGGCACAGGGGGCCGCACCGACCCTCTATCCGGTGGCGTGCTCCCCGCAGGCGTGGGCCAGCGCGACCCCCTTCGCCCTGGTTCAGGCGGCGCTGGGAATCGGATTCGACCCTGCCCGCCGAACGGTACGCTTCGAGCGTCCCCGGCTTCCCGCCAGCCTGACCGAGATGCGTATCAACAACCTCAGCCTGGGTGATGCGGCGGTGGACGTGCTGCTCACCCGCGCCGGCAATGACGTCGCAGTCAACGTCCTGGAGCGCCGCGGTGAGGTCGAAGTGGTGGTGACGGTTTGAGGCGACCCTGCGCCGGAGAGTCATTGCAGGGGGTGGCGCAGGCCTGGGTAGGGGGTGGCGCAGGTCTGGCAGCCTGACTGAAAATGCTGCAGAATGTCTGCCTGAGCACCATGACCGGAGACTGCCGATGAAGACCCGCGCCGCTGTTGCCTTTGAAGCCGGAAAGCCGCTGGAGATCTGCGAGGTCGATCTTGAAGGCCCCAAGGCTGGCGAGGTGCTGGTTGAAATCAAGGCCACCGGAGTCTGCCATACCGACGAGTTCACCCGATCCGGCGCCGATCCCGAAGGCTTGTTCCCAGCCATTCTGGGTCACGAGGGCGCCGGCGTGGTGGTCGAGGTCGGCCCCGGCGTGACTTCGGTCGCGGTCGGCGATCACGTCATTCCCCTGTACACGCCGGAATGCCGCCAGTGCGAGTACTGCCTCAGCGGCAAGACCAATCTGTGCCAGGCCATCCGCAACACCCAGGGCAAGGGCCTGATGCCTGACGGCACCAGCCGGTTTTCCTACAAGGGGCAGATGCTGCACCACTATATGGGCTGCTCGACGTTCTCCAACTACACCGTGCTGCCCGAGATCGCCGTCGCCAAAATCCGCGACGACGCGCCGTTCGAAAAGGTGTGCTACGTCGGTTGCGGGGTCACCACGGGCATTGGTGCGGTCATCTACACCAACCATGTGGAGCCGGGCGCCAAGGTCGTGGTGTTCGGGCTCGGCGGCATCGGCCTGAACGTCATCCAGGGCGCCCGGCTGGCCGGCGCCGGCATGATCGTCGGCGTGGACATCAACCCCGGCCGCGTTGCCATGGCCGAACGCTTCGGCATGACCCACTTCGTCAACCCGACAGAGGTGACCGACGGTGACGTGGTCGGCCATCTGGTGGATCTGACCGGCGGCGGCGCCGATTACAGCTTTGAGTGCATCGGCAACGTGAACGTCATGCGCCAGGCCCTGGAGTGCTGCCACAAGGGGTGGGGTGTCAGCACCATCATTGGCGTGGCCGGCGCCGGTCAGGAAATCGCCACACGGCCGTTCCAACTGGTGACCGGACGGGTGTGGAAGGGCTCGGCCTTTGGCGGGGCGCGCGGCCGGACGGACGTGCCCAAGCTGGTCGATTGGTACATGAACGGCAAGATCGAGATCGATCCGCTCATCACCCACGTCCTGCCGCTGGAGCGCATCAACGACGCCTTCGACCTGATGCACCATGGTGAGTCGATCCGCACCGTCATCACCTTCGACGGGGGGCGCTCATGACCGTGAGGACGGTTTCCGAAGCGCGGTGCTTCGACGGCGTACAGGGGATCTATGAGCACGCTTCGGCGGCCACCGGCACGACCATGCGGTTTTCCCTGTACCTGCCGCCGCAAGCGCGCAGCGGCCCGGTGCCGTTGCTGACCTGGCTGTCCGGGCTGACGTGCACGGAGGAGAACTTTACGGTCAAGGCCGGTGCCCAGCGCACCGCCGCCGAGGCGGGGATCGCCCTGCTTGCCCCGGACACCAGTCCGCGCGGCCTGGGCCTGCCGGGTGAAGACGACAGTTATGACTTCGGCAGTGGCGCCGGGTTCTACGTGGATGCGACGCAGGACCCGTGGGCCCGGAATTACCGCATGTATACCTACGTCACAGAAGAGTTGCCGAAGGTGGTGGGGGAGGCTTTTCCCCTCGACATGGCACGGCAGGGCATCTTTGGGCACTCCATGGGCGGGCACGGGGCGCTGGTCTGTGCCCTGCGCAATCCGCAGCGCTACCGCTCGGTTTCGGCTTTTGCACCGATTGTCGCACCGTCGCGGGTGCCGTGGGGCGTCAAGGCGCTTGGCGGATATCTGGGCGAGGACCGCGCGGCGTGGCGGGCCTATGACGCAACGGAGCTGGTCGCTACCAGCGGCTGGCGCGATACCATCCTGATCGACCAGGGCGAGGCGGACAGCTTCCTCGATCAACAGCTTCAGCCCGAGCACTTCGTCAGCGCGGCGGAGCGTGCTGGCGTGCCGGTGAACCTGCGCCTGCATCCCGGCTACGACCACAGTTACTTCTTTATCGCCACCTTCGTTGGCGAGCATATTGCCCACCACGCCGCCCGCCTGACGTCCTGATCCCCTTTCTGTGGGGTAAACTGCGGGGCGTCAGGCCCTATCAGGCAGAGAGCGTCTGTTCAGCGGGTGGGTGGTGCACCTCCGGCGGGGTCAGACGACGTTCGGGGATTGACGAGGAACGGGTGGCGTGGCGCCGTCGGCAGGGTCCGAAATACCCCGGAGCCTTGACGAAGGCACGCTGTGTGGTCAGCACCCTGTGAATGCGACTGTACAGGGAATGGGCAGAGACGGGCTTGGCGAGGAATTCGTGGACGCCAGCGTCGCGGGCCGCGATGACATTATGAAGCTCAGTCCCTGCGGCAACCATGATGACGGGGGTCAGGGGACAAGGGCTGTCGGGGCTGGTCCGCAGCATTCGCGTGAACTCCACCCCGTCCAGGGGCGACATTCTGTTGTCGGTAAGGATAATGGAGGGCTGATAGGTGCGCAGGATCTTGAACGCATCCGCGCCATCATTGGCTTCCTGAACGTCCTTGCTGCCACAGGCGGCGAGAATGCCGCGCAGCAGATTGCGCATGTAGCGGTTCTCATCGACCAGCAAAAAACGGACACCTTGCAGGTTCAGCATAGTCTGCCGGCTGGCAGGTCCTGCCGGATGCCCCCGGCCGGAATTATGCCATGCAGTGTCGTTCATGGCTGTGCGCTCCCGTCAATTTTACGATGGCCCCCAAGGGGCGGCCCTCATGCGTGTATCTCAGATGCACTATGAAGCCCTCGGACTCCGCTTCGCCGGTGCCGCTCTCGGCTTCGGCCATCGCCGTGCCAAGCGTCGGCAGCCACGTTTGCAGCGTCTCGCCCATCAGGGTGTCCGGCGTCGTTCCGAGGAGGTTGGCAAAGGCCGTGGAGCAGGCCGAGAGCACCTGATGAGGGTCGATCACGGCAAGGGCATCTGAACTGATAGCCAGCAGGTCGTGCATCAACGCCATTTGGTCCCCCAGGATCGCAAAGGCGTTTTCCCGAAAGCTCTCGATGGTGCGAATGTCTTCATAGGCCCGGAGGGCGGCGACGACGCTGGTATACAAACGATCTGCCGTCAGTTCGCTCTTGGCCTTGTAGTCGTTGATGTCGTAGTCGGCCACCACGCGGCGTTCCGGGGCCTGGCCCGGCTGTCCCGTACGAAGAATGATACGGACGGCTTGGTTGCGCATGTCTTCCCGGATGGCCCGGACCAGACACAGCCCCGCGTCCTTGGTTTCCATGACGACGTCCAGGAGAATTACAGCGATGTCAGGATGTTGCCCCAAGCAGACCTCAGCGTCTTGCGCCGAGCGGGCGCCGAGCAACGTCAGGGGCCGGTTGCGAAAGTTCAGGTTCTCCAGCACCAGCCGGGACACGGTGTGAATCTCGGGCTCGTCGTCAACCACCAGGATCTTCCAGGGTAAAACGGCTGCCGGGGATTTATCGTCCTCAACCGGGTCTGGCTCAACCGGGTCAGGATGAAAAATCAAAGGGGCGTCGTCACGCTGCATCACAGGACTCCTGCGTCATGGGCCGGACCGTCGTTGAGGCAGTCCAGGAAAGCATCGAAGACAATGGGATCGAAGTGGCTGCCCCGTGCCTCCCGCATGGTTGCGACGGCGACATTGAGGGGCCATGCCGGCTTGTGGAAGCGTTCGGAAAGAAGCGCATCATAGACATCGGTGACGGCGGTGATGCGCGCCTCCAGCGGGATGTCATGGCCGCTGAGTCCATCGGGATAGCCACTGCCATCGAACCGTTCGTGGTGATGGCGCGCAACGGTGGCCGCCATGCTCAGGTAGGTCAGCCCCGTCAGGGCGCGCGCCGTGCGGGACAGGATGGCGCAGCCTGTCTCCGTGTGGCGTTTCATGATGTCCCACTCTGCCGGCGACAGTCTTCCCGGCTTGCAGAGAATGTGATCGGGAACAAACATCTTGCCCACGTCGCGCAGGCTGCTCGCCAAGCCGATGTCGGCGAGGAAGTCCCTGGTAAGGGTGGCGGTATGGTGCCCGCCTTCCCTCAGCCGCTCGGCGATGGCCTGTGACAGGTCGTGAACACGGTACGAAAGGGCGCTGGCGTGCGGGTCAGCGTCGCGGCGCTCGGCCACTTCGGCCAACGCGAAAGCCGTTGCCCGGTGAGCCTTGCGGAGGGCCGCCAAGCGCTTGCCGTGGGCGGTGATCTGCTTGTAGGACCGTAGAGCGGCGATGACGGTCGAAAACACCCTGTCAGACGTCATCTCCGCCTTGGAGCGGTAGTCGTTAATGTCGTAGGTGAGGATGATCCGTCGATCCTGGGCATGGGCCGGATGACCGGTCCGCAGGATGATGCGGATATCCGTGTTTCCGATGCCATTGCGGATCCAGCGGACCAACGACAGGCCGGCAGTATCGGTCTCCATCACCATATCAAGCAAGACCACCGCCACATTGGTCTTTGTCTGGAGCAGGGCCATGGCCTCGGCTGCGGAATAGGCCGACAGCATCCGCAAGGGCCGCCCTTCAAAGCTCAGGCCGTCAAGGGCAAGCTGCGTTACCGCGTGCACCTGCTCTTCGTCATCTACCACCAGCAGCGTCCACGGCGTTGCACGTGTCGCGTCGTCAAATGTGGTTTCGAGGCCCTGAAGGATTTGAAGTCCGTCGTCGTACATGGTGCCCTCCGATCATGGAACCCGGCCAAACGGCGGAACCCGGCCAGGCAGCGCGCGGGGAAACGTGAAGTGGAAGGTGGTTCCCTGGCCCGGTTGGCTTGACAGGCGGACGGAGCCGGCCAACCGCCCGGTCGTCAGGTCATGGACAATGGCCAGACCCAGCCCGCTGCCGCCGTTGTCCCGGCAACTGGTCACGTAGGGTTCAAATGCAGTGCTCCGTAGGGCCGGCGGGATGCCCTTGCCATCGTCCGAATAAACCAATGTCCATCCTCCCTCCGCCGTCGGACCGGCAGTGAGCGTGATCATGATGGACCTTGGATCCTGGGCCGAGGGCAGGTGTTCCGGCTGGGCGTGGCGGGCGGTGTTGGCAAGCAGGTTGAGCAAAATGCTGGCGAGCGCACCGGGCAGGGTCTCCACCACCAGATCATCGGGGCAGCCGATGTGCAGTTGGTGCGGGCAGTCATGCAGCAGGCCCCGCGCCGAGCGCGTGACCTCCTCCAGGAACCGATGAACGTTGAGATGTTGCTGATCCGTGTGGTTATGGGCGACGGAGACATGTTTGATGCTGGAAACAAGATCGCTCGCGCGGTCCAGGTTGATGAGGATGATGTCCTCGGCCCGCCGGGCGTCGTCCAAGTATCGGCCGAGCCCGGTTCGTGTCAGCCCGTCGGCGTCGAAGCGTTCGTGCAAATCCCGGCGCAGCCGGCTGAGGTGTGACGCGGCGGTGCCTATAACGCCCAGCAGCGTGTTGATCTCATGGGCGATTCCAGGGATCAGCCGACCCAGCATGGCCAGCCGATGAAGGTCTGTATCCCTGTCATCGGGCGGGGCGGCGGAACGGTCCTGGGGCATCGGTCCTCTCCTGCGTCAATGCACGGCCGCGTGGCGGCGACTTCTTCGCTCAGCGAGGGGGGCAAGCGGCAGGAGGATGCGAAAGGCCGAATGATGGTTGATGACGGACTCCACCGAAATGCTTCCCCCCAGTGCGTGGGAGATCACATTGTAGGCCATGGTCAGGCCAAGGCCCCGGCAGGCTCCCGCACCGCTGCCATTGAAGAAGGGGTCGAAGATGCGGGGCAGGTCGTCCGGCGGAATGCCCATTCCGTTGTCGCGTATGGTGATGGACACCCTGTTCCCGGCCTGCCGTGCCCACAGCATGACGCGCCCGGCGCGGCCATCGGCGAAGCCATGGCGCAAGGCGTTGTCCAGCAGCGCCACGATGACTTGACTGAGGGCCCTTGGCCGGGTCGTGAAGGAAAGATCGGTCGGTACTTCTATCCGCACGTCTGCCTGTCGGGCCGCGAGGTCAGGGGCCAGGGCGTGCAGGCACGCCATCATATGGGGCCGGAGTGCCAGGAGCCTCGGTTCTTCATGCTCGCGGTCCGTGGAAATCTGGCGGAACCCCTGGACCAGAGTGCTTGCCCGTTGGGTGCTGCTGAGGACAAGTCCCAGGGTTTGCTCGGCTGTTTCGAGGAAAGCCTCGAAGGTTCTCCGGGACAGCGTTCCCTCCGTCATCTCCTGGCGCAGCCCGCAGACCTTTTCAAGAAGATGACTGCTGCTGGTCAGCGTGATCCCGATGGGGGTGTTCAGTTCATGCGCGACGCCGCAGATGAGGTCGTCGAGGGAGGCCATTTTTTGAGCCTGCAACAAGCTTTGATGGCCGGAGCGCATTTGACAGATGGCCGCCCTGACGCAGTCCGTGGCGTGCTGCATTTCGCGTTCCTCCCGCCGATGATCGGTCATGTCGATCGTCGTCGTGACACGAAACGGCTGGGCTCCCTCCCCATGGCACAGCACGGACTGACTCTTGACGTAGATCTCGCGGCCGTCCTTGTGGCAGAGCTGCCAGTAAGACGGTCGTTCCTGGCCGGTCAGGAAAAAGTCTCGTGCAGGCGTTGCAGTGGCGCGTGCAGGCGCTTCGGGGACACCGCCGTAAAATGGCGGCCGAGGAGTTCGTGACGGTCGTAGCCATGCAGTCGGCAGTAGTGAGCGTTGAAATCCACCAGCACTCCCTGGCGATCCACGACGGCGACGGCGGCCTGAACATGCTGGGCGAGGTCTGGAAGGGATCGCGGTTGCCCCGGATGTCCGGTGGTGGAGATGTTCGACGTCATGACCCGCCCTCCATGGTAGGTTCGCCGCTGCCTGAAACCTTAGAAAGATTGTAGTGCTGAGTAAGTGATTTTGCAACTCATTCTCAATAAATAAGCGTACTTATAATACGGCTATGCCTTGAGTTTACGGCAGTTATGGAAGATCGGCGGGCCCGGACGTCATGACTCCGCAGTCGCTGTCACCGACTCCAGGCGCTGCAAATGCCGGCTGCCCAGCATTCGCATCACCCAGGCCGCCGTGATGACTGCTGCCGATGCCCCCACGATGCGTGCTCCTGCCGCCATTGGCGCCGCGGCAATGAGGGTGCTTTGGTAGAAAATCACCGAGGCGCAGTACCCCAACCCTGTCGTCCATCCGGCGCTGAACAGGGTCCAGCGCCACCCGATCTCTTGATTGATCGCGCCGGTGGCGGCGACACAGGGCATGTAGAGAAGAATCAGCAGCAGATATGCGAAGGCCCCGGCCGCTCCGTCGAAACGGCTGGTCATGGCGCCAAAGGCGCTATCCTCCACGTTCAGCGTGGTGGCCGCCAGACTGCGGTCTGTGGCATAGGAAATATCGAGTCCCAGTGGGTCGCCGACTGTATCGACCACTCTGGCCAGGTTTTCGGGAACGGTCAGGAGTGCCGCTATCAGCTTGTCTGTCAGACCGGCCGGAGTCTCACTCTGCACCTCGGCCGCTTGACCGGCGGCGGCGTCCTTATCGGCATTGCCCACCTGGGCGTAAAGGGTGTTCAAGGTGCCGACCACCGCTTCCTTGGCAAAAACTCCGGTGAAGATGCCGACAGCCGCCGGCCAATTGTCGTCGGTCATCCCCATGGGCGCGAACAACGGGATGATGCCGCGTCCGGCTTCGGCCAGGACGGACGTCTCGCGGTTCTCGTTGCCGAAACTGCCATCGGTTCCCAAGGCGTTCAGGAAGCTCAATATCACGACCATGGGGACGATAATGCGGCCCGCCCGGAACATGAAACCGCTGAGGCGATGACCGGCCCGCCGGGCAATCGTGCCAATGCTCGGCATGTGGTAGGGCGGCAGTTCCATGATGAAGGGAGAAGCTTCCCCCTGGAGCACCGTGTGCTTGAGGAGAAGGCCGGTGCCGATGGCAAAAGCCAGGCCAATCAGATAAAGGGCAAACACCACGTTCTGCCCACCTTCGGGGAAAAACGCGACTGCGAACAGGGCGTAGACCGGCAGCCGTGCCCCGCACGACATGAAGGGCGCCATCATGATGGTCAGCACCCGGTCGCGCCGGTTTTCCAGGGTTCGCGCCGCCATGATCGCCGGAACGTTGCAGCCGAAACCAACGATGAGGGGAACGAATGACTTGCCCGGCAGGCCGATGGCGCGCATGGCGCGATCCATCACGAAGGCGGCACGGGCCATGTATCCCGAGTCCTCCAGTAAGGATAGGAACAGGAACAGGGACCCGATGACCGGAATGAAGGTCGCCGCCGTTTGAATGCCGCCGCCAGCCCCGTTGGCGAGCAGAACAATCAGCCATTGCGATGTCCCTGCGCTCTGCAACAGGTCGCCCAGCCCCTCAACAAACACGGCCCCGAACACCTGATCGAAGAGATCGATGAAGGCGCCGCCGATGTTGATGGTGAACATGAACATCAGATACATCATCAGCAGGAACACGGGGATGCCCAGCACCCGGTCAAGCACCACCCTGTCGATGCGATCGGACATCGTGCGCGAGGCTTCGCGCGTCCGCCGGGTGCAGGTGCTGACAATGCCCGAGATGAAGGCGAAACGTCCATCGGCGATCACGATGTCGGCTTCCTCGCCGCATTCCGCCTCAATCGAGGCGGCCTTGGCCGCCGCAACGCCGCCAATCCCGTTCTTGATCAGGGTGCGGGCGTCGGGGTCCCCCTCCAGCAGCCTGGTGGCGATCCAGCGGGCGTCTCCCGCACCGGCGCCACGCGGGGGGACGATCATCCGCGACAGGTCGTCCAGGGCACGTTCGACCGCGTGATGGAAGGAAGGGCGCACCGTTGGCGGCACTGGCAAGGCCACTGTCGCCGCGATGGCCCGGATCACGCCGGCCAGTTCCTTTCTCCGAGTTGCCACCAGCGGCACGACAGGGCATCCCAGCTTTTCGGAGAGAGCGGCAAAATCGATGGCGATGCCGCGATCCTTGGCTATGTCCGTCATGTTGACGGCAACGACCATCGGCACCCGCATTTCCAGAAGTTGGGTGGTGAGGTAGAGATTGCGCTCCAGGTTCGTGGCATCGACGACGTTCACGATCAGGTTGGCTTGGCCTGAAAGCGCATAGTCATGGGCAACCGTCTCGTCCTCCGAGGAATGGATGGAGACGCCCAGGGAGTAAATTCCGGGCAGATCGACCAGCGTACACGTCGCCGAGCCCAGGTGGAGGGTTCCGGTTTTCTTCTCGACAGTGACCCCCGGCCAGTTGCCCACATGCTGCCGAGCGCCGGTCAGGGCATTGAACAGGGTCGTCTTGCCGCAATTGGGATTACCAATCATGCCGACGACGATCTCGGGTATCTCCGTGTCCTGTGGCTGGGTCTTCATCACGAATCCTCGCGGCAAGCATCGACCAATCGGACCCAGATTTCGGCGGCGGCGGCGCAGCCGACCGCCAGACGCCGGTCGTCCAGGGCCAGCAGAACACCGCCTCCCGGCAGTTGGCTGAAGACCACACAGACCCGGCCGACACTCAGTCCCGCAGCGATCATTTCCTGGATTTCAGGGCCAACAGCCCGAATGCGGACTACCCGAACCGTTTCTCCGGCAGCGGCGTTGCTCAATGGCATGGCGCGGATTGCCACGGTACGGCGTCGGGCGTCTGGGGGAGTGTTCATGCCTTCCATGCCTTCGTCTGATCGAACGTGACCGTAAAGCCGGACACGGCGGCGGCGGGAATGGGGCGGGCCAGCACGTTTCCTTGAGCCAGCAGGCCGTCATGGCGAAGAAGCAGATTTACCTGATCTGGAGTTTCAACATTCGTGACGATCAGGCGAGCCTCAAGGGACCGGGCGGCTTTCAACAGTTTGCGCAGGATGTCGTCGTTGCCGTTGGGGCCGTGGTTCAACAGCGTGATCGGCACGCGCAGGCGATCCGGGCGCATGTCGTCCGACCGGACGAAAACTTTCGCCATTTCAGTGAATCCCTCGACAGACAGGCCCAGTCCGAGCTGCCGTAATTGGCGCAGGGCCTCCCCGATGGCCGGGAGAGGGTCCCGCCATACGTCCTCGGCCACCGTGATTTCGATCATGTTCGCCGGGATGCCGTGCTTGTCGAGGAGCGACCGCAGTTCGTCGGCGACGGTGCCACTCACCATTTCCGCCCGTGACAGGGGGAGCGAAAGCGTCGTCCGGTCCAAACCCTCGTGCCGCCACGCCGCCAGAGCGGCCAGGGCCTCTGTGCGCGCCCATCGGCCAATGGGGTAGTCGTGGCCAGTGTCCGCGCTCAAGGGCCGCATTGGATCGGGGATGAAGGTTTCTCCGTCAACCCGCCGGTGACGAACCAGCGCATCGATCCCGTTGACCGACAGGGTCGTCAGGTCAATGACCGGCCGATACAGGATCGATAACTCGCCGTGATCGAAGGCGTGGGCCAAATGGAGCGTCTCGGTCGCAACCACGTTCTCCGGGGAGATCAGATCGGGGCCATGGAACCGATAGCCGTGCTTGCCGCCGCGCTTGACGGCGTACATGGCATCATCGGCCGCCTTCAACAGTCCTTCGGGGTCCTCCCCCGGATGCAGGATGCCAATGCCGATGCTGGCCGAAACTTGTAGCATGACGTCGGCGAACGGCACGGGCAGGGAGAGTTGATCGACAAGCGTTTCGGCCACGCGGGCAGCGGCGGCGCGGCTTTCCATGTCGGGCAGCAGCACGACGAACTCGTCGCCCCTCAGGCGGGCCACCATGTCCGTGGACCGGATGGTCGCGGTCATCCGGTGCGCCAGGGTCTTCAAGAGAATATCCCCGGCATCGTGCCCGTGGGTGTCGTTGACGGCCTTGAATCCATCAAGGTCGATCATCAGCACGGCCACCGCTCGCCCCTGACACGCCGCTTGTTCCGTGGTCAGGGCGAGGCTCCCCTCGAACATGCGTCGATTGGGCAAGCCGGTGAGGGCATCGTGGTTGGCGGCCTCGATGATGCGTTCCTCGTGACGCTTGCGTTCCGTGATGTCGAAGTAGAATGCGACCAGGAACCCGGCGCCTTCTATCCCTGCTGAAATCCTGGTGATGCTGAGCCATACCGCATAGGGCGTTCCGTCCTTGCGGCGGTTCCACACCTCGCCTTTCCAGGCGCCATCGCGGTCCAGGGCGGTACGGATGCCGGTGTGGAACGCCGCATCGTGACGGTCGGACCGCAGCGCCGAGACGGGCTGGCCGATGATTTCGTCGGGAGCATGACCAGACAGGCGGCTGAAGGCCGGATTGACGGTGATGATGGACCCCTTGTGGTCGGCAACGATAATGGCCTGTGCCGACCATTCAAGAACCGCTGCCGCCAGACGGCGGTTCTCTTCGGCGCTGCGGCGTTCGCGGATGTCATGGAAGACCGCCACCCGGCCCGTCACCTGCCCCCGCTCGACGATGGGGGAAAGGTGCATTTCCACCGGAATGGAATCGCCCGTCCGGCGGGGCAGGCTGGTTTCGACGCGGAACAGGGCTGCGTCGGGTGCGCTGGTCAGCCATTCGGAGACACAGAAGGTGTCTGCACAGGTCTTGCCGATCACCTCATCCTCGTTCCATCCGCTCAGTGTCTCGGCCGCCGGGTTGATGAAAGTGACCCGACCGGCGCAATCAAAACCGACGATGCCATCGACAACGGAGTCGAAGACGGCCTTGTTGAGTGCCGCGGCCGTTCGCCGTCCGGTCGCGGCGTCGGTCGCCCGGCGCCCGAAAGCCATTTGGGTGAAGATGACAGCGCAGGCCGCTGCGGCGCTGGATGTGTAGCCGGCTCCGGTCGTCGCCGCGGCCAGTCCGGCCGCAGCCGCGACGGCCGTACTTCTCCACCAGGGGATTAGGCCGAGGGAGCGCAGGAGCGGTAAGAGCCAAGTGCGTGCTGACATCAGCTCCCTCCTCCAAATGATCACACCTCTCTTGCGTGCAGGCTACTAAGAATTAGTTGCATGTAAATGGAAGTCAATATTATTCTTGTGGAGATGTCATCCACGGGGAGGCGAAGATGCATATTCACTGCATGGACAGTTATCGGCACAGCCACGTTGAATGCGGTGATTCGCGACTGGTGGAACGTAGAATCCGTTGGGTGATGGGGCTTACCATCGTCACCATGATCGCGGAAATCATCGCCGGGTGGGCGTTCGGCTCGCTGGCGTTGTTGGCTGACGGGTGGCACATGGCCAGCCATGGGCTGGCTCTGTTCATCGCGTTGTTCGCTCTTGCGTTTGCCCGCCGTCATAGCGCCGATCCCAAATTCACTTTTGGAACCGGGAAGGTCGATGCCCTGGGCGGGTTCGCCAGCGCCCTGGTGCTGGGAATGGTCGCCATTACCATGGTGGTGGAGGCCGTGCATCGCCTGCTGAACCCCACCGAGATTGCCTATGGCGAGGCCATGGTCGTGGCGGCGGTCGGTCTTGTGGTCAATCTTGCCAGCGTCCTGATCCTTGAGCCGCCTGGCGAGGCGGGGCACGGGGCAGGGGCCGAGGCCGGACACAGTGTTCATGCAACCTATCTGCATGTCCTGGCCGACCTGCTGACTTCGGTCGGCGCCATTGTCGCCCTGGGGGCCGGCATGATGCTGTCATGGAACTGGCTCGATCCCATGGTCGGTCTGGCCGGGGCGGTGGTTATCGCCGTGTGGGCACGCGGTCTGGTGCGGGATTCCAGTGGCATCCTTCTTGACCAGGCCCCGGACCCCGTCCTTGTGGACACGGTTCGCTCCCTGATCGAGGCCGATGCCGACAACCGTGTTGCGGATCTGCACTTATGGTCGATTCGGGCCGGGCAGAGCGCGGCCATCGTCTCGGTGGTGACCCATTTTCCACGTCCGACCGACCATTACAAAGCGCTCTTGGCCGGTATTCCTGGCTTGGGCCACGTGACGGTGGAGGTGCGCGACCATGGGGGGGAACCCTGCCTGCCCGCCGGTCCGGGCGCATTGGCCTCCGGTTTGGGAAGGGGGTGATCCATGGGCGCCTTAGCGCTTGACCACAAAGTCTTTGTGGTTGTACCTTTGCAATTGCGAATTGATCGCAACGTCAAGGTGATCCGCAGTACTACCGGCATTCCGCCCAGCTTGATTCTCGCGAGGTAGCCATGGAACCAACTCTGCACACCATGAAGCCCGGCGATTCCGCCCGCGTTACCGGATTTGTTCGGGGCGAGCGGGGATACCGGCAGCGTCTGCTGGCCATGGGATTGACGCCCGGAGCGATCTTTTCCGTTGTTCGCGTGGCTCCCCTGGGGGACCCCGTGGAAATCTCGGTGCGCAACTTCACCCTGACCCTGCGCAGGAGCGAAGCTGCCATTGTCCTGATTGAAAAGGTCTAACGCCATGACACACGTCATTGCCGTTGTCGGCAACCCAAACTGTGGCAAGACCACGCTGTTCAACGTTTTGACCGGGTCCACCCAGCAGGTCGGCAACTGGCCGGGCGTGACGGTGGAAAAGAAGGTTGGTTCTTACAAGTTCGAGGATGAACGCTACGATCTTGTCGATCTGCCGGGCATCTACATGGTTGGCGGGTTGGGCAAGGGGTCCGAGGATGAGCGGGTGGCCCGCGACTTCATCCTGTCGGGTAGCCCCAAGGTGGTGGTCAACATCATCGATGGCTATAACCTGGAGCGGAACCTCTACCTGACCAGCCAGCTTCTGGAAATGCGCGTGCCGGTGGTCGTGGCCGTCAACATGATGGACCTGGCCGAAAAAAGCGGGATGGTCATTGACGTTGAGGCGTTGTCTCGGGCGCTGGATTGTCCGGTCGTTCCCTTGGTCGCCAGTCGCGGCAAGGGGCTGCTTGAGCTGAAGGCGGCCATTGCCGCCGCCGCCGTCTCGCCGCGTGTTCCGGCCCCACGCCCGCCTCATTCCGCCGCCGTACAGGCGGCGGTGGCCTGTCTGGCGCCCAAGCTGGCCGAGCGGGCCTTTGCGCAGCGGGTTGACCCGGAATGGGCGGCGCTCAAACTGCTAGAAGGGGACAGTTTTGCGGAGGCCCTCTCCCGTGGGGCATTGGCTGATGACGTAAGGACGCACCGCGACGCCATCGAAAACACCTGCGGTGAGGAATCCGATATCATCATCGCCGATGGTCGCTATGCCTTTGTGGCGGAGGTCATGGCCGCCTGCCTCCGTCAACCGCGCCAAGTGTCCCTTGCGCTGACCCGGCGTATCGACAGGGTCGTGCTCAACCGGATTTTGGGCGTTCCCGTCTTCCTGTTCGCCATGTACCTGATGTTCCTGTTCACCATCAACGTTGGGGGCGCCTTTATCGACTTCTTCGACCAAGCGGCCGGGGCGTTGTTTGTCGATGAGGTGGGGGCGGCCATGACGGCCATCGGTGCCCCCGAATGGCTGGTGGTCGTTGTCCAGGGGCTGGGAAGTGGCGTCCAGACGGTGGCGACCTTCATTCCCATTATCGCCTGTCTGTTCCTGTTCCTGTCCTTCCTGGAGGACTCCGGTTACATGGCGCGTGCCGCCTTCGTCATGGATCGGGCGATGCGGTCGATCGGGCTTCCCGGAAAGTCGTTCGTGCCGCTGATCGTCGGGTTTGGGTGCAATGTGCCGTCCATCATGGCGACCCGCACCCTGGAAAGCCATCGTGACCGCATTCTGACCATTCTGATGGCGCCCTTCATGTCCTGTGGCGCGCGTCTGCCGGTTTTTGCGCTGTTTGCTGCGGCGTTTTTCCCCCAGAACGGCCAGAACATCGTGTTCGCGCTGTACCTTCTTGGGCTGGGCTTTGCCGTGGTGACCGGCTTGCTGCTGAAGTCTACGCTGCTGCCGGGCGAGGCCTCGCCGTTCGTCATGGAGTTGCCGCCCTACCATCTGCCCACGGTGCGGACGGTGGTCTTTCAGGCATGGCAGCGTCTGCGTGAATTCATCCTGCGGGCCGGGCAGATCATCGTTCCCATCGTGATGGTCCTGAGCTTCTTCAATGCCCTGGGCACGGATGGAACGTTCGGCAAGGAAGATAGCCGGGAGTCCGTGTTGGCCGCCGCCAGCCAAGCGATCACGCCGGTGTTCTATCCCATGGGCCTGACCGACGACAATTGGCCGGCAGCGGTTGGCCTGTTCACCGGCATCTTTGCCAAGGAAGCGGTGGTGGGCACTCTCAACACCCTTTACTCCCAGGCTGCGGCCGAGGATGCCGAAGCTGCCGCCGGAGCTGCGGGCAGTGCTGCCGATGCTGTTGAAGAGCCTGAACCGACGCTGCTGGACAAGCTGGCGGCGGCCGCGCTCACCATTCCCGACAATCTGGGAGTGATTGGTGACTCGTTGGGCGACCCCTTGGGCCTCGATGTGTCCTACGTCGGCAATGCCGCCGAGGCTGCCGCCGAGCTGGAAGTCGGGGATGGCGTGTTCGGAGCAATGACCAGTCGCTTCGACGGCACCGCCGGGGCCTTTTCCTACATGCTGCTCATCCTGCTGTACACGCCTTGCGTCGCCGCTCTGGGCGCCATCCGCCATGAAGCTGGCATGGGATGGACGGCCTTTGCCGCCGCCTGGACCACGTCGTTGGGGTATCTGTCCGCCGTGATGGTCTATCAGGTCGGCATCTTCACCCGCAATCCGGCCTCGGCCTCGGCGTGGCTGGTGGGCTGTAGTCTGGTTCTGGCTGCCGCTGTTGGAAGCATGTGGTGGGCCGGGCGTCTCCAAGGACAAAGGCTCGCTGTGGTGCATCCAGCAGAGTAGGCCAGCAGAGAGAGTAGGAGAACGACCGATGACCCTCAGTGAAGTGAAAGCTTATCTCGTGGACCGTCGCAGGGCCGGTCTCAGTGACATCGCCATCCACTTCGGTTCATCGCCGGATGCCGTGCGTCATGCCCTGCGGCATTGGGAGGACAAGGGGCGGGTCCGTGTTCTGAGTGGCGGCGGTTCCTGCTCCGGCAGTGGGGCAGGATGTTCCTGTGCCAAGAAAGCCGAGGACGTCTTTGAGTGGGTGCCCTGACCATGGCGTCATCGCCTCTTGTTTCCAGCCTCCCTGGCCGCTTGCGGGTCCGTCACCCGATCTTGCGCTCGGCCCGCCGCAATGCCGCCCTGGCGGCTGAACTGGAGGGCTGGGAGGGGGTAACCGCCGCCACCGGAACGGCGGCAACCGGGGGCATCCTCCTGCTTTATGACTCGGGGCGCGTTGCCCCCAAGGAGGTTGAGGCCAGGGTGCTTGCCTTGCTCGTACCGCATCCTGCCCCCGGCGCCGGACCGGATCCGGTCCGGCGTTCTATCCAGCATCCTGGCCAGCATCCGGGGGGCGGGGTGTCGTCCGTCCTGCGGACCCTCAATCGCCCGGCCAAGGTGCTCATGATAGCCAGCATGGCCGGGTCCCTTGCGGCGCTGTCGATCAGCAAGAAGGCACATGCCGCCTTGGGCGTGCTGCATCTTGCCGTACTTCTCATTCACCTGGCACATCATCGTTCCAGGCTGTTGCGGTAACAACAATGACGCTCAACCATCCGCATTCTGAAGTCCTTCTGGCCCAGTTCGCCACCCGCCTTCAGATCGCCCACCATATCCCAGGCCGGGTTCGCTTGAAGCTGACGAAGGGATCCGCCGCGATATCCACGTCCTTGATTGAGCAGGCCAAGCTGTTTGCCCGCGCGGTCAATGACGTGCCGGGTATCCGGTCGGTCGCCATCAACATCTTGGCGCAGTCCTGCCTGGTGGAATACGACACCGCCCTGATCGCGCCGTCAGCGTGGCCGGATCTGGTCAGTGGAACCCGATCTCCGGCCGCTGACAGCCTTCTGGAGGCCCTGGCCGCTGGAGCAACCTTCGCATGATGCGTTTTACTGGAGGGACCGGACCATGTTTCCTTTGTTGACCTTTGCCTCGGGCCTGGTGGCGGGGGTTCTCGGCGTTCGCCTGCTGAAAGCCGCGAAAAACCCGGTTCGGGGGGGCGATGGCAGCGCGGATTTCGCCACCGCTCCCCTGGCTGACTCCCCCTTGGCCGAGCGGACCCGCCAGGGATTCAGCAAGGCGCGCGACGATCTTCGTCGAACCACCGTGTCTGGCCTGGAAAGCCTGGAGAAATCTTCAGCAGCCTTGCGCGACAAGCTGACCTCTCCAGACATCACGGTCCTGGAGTCCGCCGAGGATGCCGCCGCTCCGGACATCGGCACTCCCGAGGATTCTCCGAAGAAACCAGCGACAAGGCGCAGGCGGCCAAAGAAGCCGACGTCTGACACACCGCCCGCTTCCGGTCCAGATGAGGGAGCCGTCTCGTGAAGTGGGCGGCACGGCGCAGGCGGGCCGGTGCGGTTGCCGGGGCCGCCGACCTCTTTTTGCGCGGGTTCGTGGCGACGGCGTTGTTGACGGCGGTGCAAAAGGAACGCGGGGGGGCAGGAGTACGTGGCCGCCGTGTTCTGCGCCATGCGGTGCAGGGCGGTTTGGCCCTGGCTTCGGGGTCCGTCGCGGCATCGGCGATCCTGCGGCGGGACTATGGCACGGCTGCCATGGGCGTCGTGGCGGGTGCGGCGGGCATTCTCGTCACCGAACACCTGCTCGCGTCTCCGCAACCCCTCACTCACGCTGAAGATAAGGAGAACGGTCTTGGCCAAGAAGATGAGTAAAAAGCTGCGAAAGAAAATGCGTCGCCTGGAACAGCAGGCCGGGGGCTGGAATGGTAACGGAGGATGGCGCAACGGCACGGCCGCAGGCCCCGGCCTGTTCGGTACTCTGTCCCGCGCCTTGCCCAAGGGGCGCACCGAGCAGTTCCTATTGGGCGCCGCCGTCGGTGTCGCCGCTGCATATGTCCTGTCAGACGAGGACCTGCGCGGCAAGTTGATGACATCGGGCATCAAGCTGTACACGGGCCTTCTCGGCAATATTGAGGAATTGAAGGAGCAGGCGGCCGATATTCAGGCAGAGATGGCGGCCGAACACGGCAGCGACGTGTAAGAATGGCTGCTTGGCTGTCCAGGGTGGAGATCGCCCACCGCCTGCCGGGGCGGGTGCGCCTGCGTTATCGCCATCCAGTCGGGGGAGTGCTTGATCGAGCCGCCCTTGAACGTGCCGTCGGGGACCTTCCCGGTGTGACGCAGGTTCGGATAAATCCGCGTGCGGGGGGAGTGGGGGCGGGGGCGCTGATCGTCATCCACGATCCTTTCACCGATGCCGAAGGCCTTCGGAGGGCTGTGGCGGAGCTGCGCGCCCCGCTAGTCCGGGAACCGGGCCGCCCGGCCGAAGACGACGGCAAAGGGGCGGTGCTCTCCAGCATCGCTGTCCTTTTGGGCAGTCGATTCCTGCCTCCGCCCCTGCGGCTTGCGGTGGCGGTGAGCGGGGCGCTTCCCCTGTTGAAACATGCCATGGGGGACTTTCGGACCAAGGGCGTCTCGTCGCATGTTCTGGAAGGTGCCGCCGTGGCCATTTCATTGGCGCGGTCGGATACGACCGCCGCCAACACCACCACTTTCATGCTGAGTCTGGGGGAGTATTTGGAAACCTCCATTGCCCGGCAGTCTGACGCCATGCTCAAGCACTTGCTGCGGCCGTCGAGCGATCATGTGTGGCTGCTGAAAGACGGCCAGGAAGTCCAGGTTGCGATCACCGACGTTGCGGTCGGTGATTCGGTGGTGGTTGGGGCCGGATCGGTGGTTCCCGTCGATGGCACGGTTCTGGCCGGCGAGGCCACGGTCAACGAAGCGGCCATGACGGGCGAAAGCGCCCCGGTGGTCAAGGGGCGCGGGGCGACCGTCCTGTCGGGAACCTTGATTGAAGAGGGCCGGTTGACCGTTTATGCGGAACGGGTCGGGGGCGGCACCGCAGCGGCCCGCATTGCCGATTACGTGGAACAGTCCCTTCTTGCCAAGAGTGCCGCGCAGCTTGACGCGGCCCGCTTGGCTGATCGCCTGGTGCCCTCGGTTCTTGGGCTGGCCGGGGTGTCCTATGTAGTGTCGGGCGACTGGCGGCGAGCCGCCTCGGTTCTCCAGGCGGATTATTCCTGCGCGCTCAAGCTCGCCACGCCGGTTGCGTTCAAGTCGGCGATGTATGCTGCGGGCCGGGGGGGCATTCTGGTCAAGGGCGCCACCGCGCTGGAACGTCTGGCCGAGGCCGATACGGTCATCTTCGACAAGACCGGGACGTTGACCACCGGCCGTTTGGACGTCACCGATGCCGTGACGTTCGATGCCCAGTACACGCCCGAAGACCTGATCTGTCTGGCCGCCTCGGTCGAGGAGCATTACTTTCATCCGCTGGCCCTGGCGGTGGTGGCGGCGGCACAGTCCACCCACTATCGCCACTTCGACCACCAGGAAGTTCAATTCATTGTGGCCCATGGGGTGGTCAGCACGGTCGATGGACAGCGGATCGTGGTGGGGTCCAGGCACTTCATCGAAGAAGACGAGGGGATCGATATTTCAGCCCATCGCGCCAGCATCGATCACCTTTACCGGGATGGAAAGACGGTGCTGTTCATCGGTTTCGGGGGGCGTTTGCTGGGTTTGATCGCCCTCAAGGACAGTATCCGGGAAAGCAGCGCCCGCACCATCGGACGGCTGCGTCGGGCTGGGGTCAAGACCCTGCTGCTGCTCACCGGCGACCATTACGACCGCGCCGCAGAACTCGCCCAAGAGCTTGGGCTGGACGGATTTCACGCCGAGTTGATGCCGCAGGACAAGGCCCGGATCATCGAACAACTGGCCGCCAAGGGCGCAAAAATCGCCTTTGTGGGCGACGGCATCAACGACGCTCCGGCGCTGGCGGGCGCCCATGTGGGGATTGCCATGCAGCAGGGGGCCGACATCGCCCGCCTTACCGCCGATGTCGCCCTTTTGGAGGACGATGTCGAACGGGTGGCCGACGCCAAGGATGCCGCCAACAGGGTGATGGCGCGCATCGATACCAACTATCGCCTGACCGTGGGGCTGAACACGGCCATCCTGGGAGCGGCGGCGCTAGGGCTGCTGTCCCCCGTCGCTACGGCGGTGCTGCACAATGGGACCACGATCGGCATTCTTCTGAATGCCCTGCGGCGGCGTGGTGGCGGGTAGGCGGTCCCGTCAGCGCATGTGTGGTCACGGAATGGATAGCGGAGTCCGACAAGACCGTCGGGCCGATGACGTGACCGCAGTCGCCCTTGCCAGCCCCAGGAGGCTATACGGGCACCGGAGCTTCGGCGGCGATCAGCCGCGTGGCCGGGAAGTGGACTGTCACGGCGGTCCCCTTTCCTTCCTTGCTGGTGATCGACAACGTGCCACCGTGCAGTTCCATCAGGGATTTGGAGATGGGAAGGCCCAGGCCGACACCCTCGCGCCCCTTGACCTCGGATCGCTGGCTGCTCTGTTCGAACGGCTTCAGCACCCGCTCGATGTCGGCCGCCCGGATGCCGATCCCGGTATCGCGCACGCACAGGGTGGCGCCGGTCGCGTCATGGACGGCGGTCAGGGTGACCGAGCCGCCCGGCGGCGTGAACTTGAGCGCGTTGCCGAGCAGGTTGAGCAGCACCCGCTGGACGGCCGTCAGGTCGCCGCGCAGCATCGGCAGGTCCGGCGGCACTTCGCTGGTCAGGCGGATGTCATCCTTTTCCGCCTGGGAGGACAGCAGCCGCACCGAACTGGTGATGGCGTCCTCAAGGTTGATGACACTTTCCTGTAGCACCGAGCGTCCGGCCTCGATCACCGACATGTCGAGAACCTGGCCGATCAGCGACAGGAGGTGCCGGCCGCTGCCGACGATGATGTCGGAATATTCCTTGTAGCGGGGATGGCCCAGGTCGCCCCACATCTGGTCAGCCATCATTTGGGCAAACCCCAGCACGGCGTTGAGCGGCGTGCGCAGTTCGTGGCTCATGTTGGCCAGGAAGTCGGACTTGGCGCGGTTGGCGGCCTCGGCCACTTCCTTGGCCAGGCGGGCTTCCTCCTGCGCGGCGTTCAGGCCGACGATGCTGGCCTCCAGATCCTTTTGAATGGTCCGCAGGTCGGTCTCGTCGATGAAGGTGAGGATGGCGCCAGCCGTCTGTTCCCGCAGATCGCGGTAGGGAACTATCCCCATGCGGTAGATGCGCCCATCGGCTTCGAGGATCTGTTCGTGGGCGGTGTCGTTGGAAATGACGTCGATCAGCAGGTTGCGCAGGTCCTGGATGTGAAGCTGGCTCGGCACCGCAGTAATCAACTGGCCGGCATCGGATGGCTGTAGGCCGAACAGGCGGGCCGCCTGATGGGTGAAGCGGGTGATGCGCAGCGCCTTATCGACCACCAGCAACGGGAAACCGATGTTGTCCTGGACGTTCTTCAGGTCGGCGTTGACCCCGGCAAGGTCGGAGGTGCGGACTTGCAACTCTTCATTGACGGTGGTCAGTTCCTCGTTGGTTGACTGTAGTTCCTCGTTTGAGGTTTCGAGTTCCTCGTTCGAGGACTGGAGTTCCTCGTTAGCGGCCTGCATTTCCTCGTTGAGGGCCTGAAGTTCCTCGTTGGAGGTCTCCAGTTCCTCGACCACGGTCTGAAGGTGTTCGCGCGTGGCGACCAGTTCCTGCTCCAGTTCGAGCAGGCGGATCTCCCCGCCCGGCGGCAGTGCGGCTTCGGCCACGCCAGCCTCGGCCGGCACTTCGACCTTGTCGCAGGAGACCAGGAACAGGCCCTCGTGACCGCCTTCCAGGTGCAGCGGCCGGACGACCAGGCGGGCCTGGATGTCACCCTCGCGGGTCCGCAGGTCGCGCTTGCTGCCAATCGCCACCTCGCCCGATTCCCGCGCCCGGTGGACGAGGCCGCGCAGGTCGATGCGGAAATCGTCGGCGATCAGCTTGCCGAGGTTCTGGTTGGGGCGCCCCTGCGGGAAGCGGACGAAGGTGTCCACGTCGCCGTGATAGAACAGGATGTCGAGGTTTTCGTTGATCGCCACACTGGCCGGCATGCACGCCTTGACGAAGCCGTCACGGACCACTGTTTCGATGGTGGTCCCGCCAACCGGCAGCATGGTGTCGCTGCCCTCCGGGGGCTTGAGCCGGAAGGCGCCGAACACCGGAGAGGCGGGCCGCTGGCCGCCCAGGCGCTTCTGGAAGATCTTGGACGTGGCCTTGATCGGCCGGAACAGATCCGAGTGGCTGCCAACCGATTCGGACTTGCCGAGAAACAGGTGGCCTTCCGGGTTGAGGGCGTAGTGGAAGACCTGGAAAATACGGCTTTGCAGATCCGCGTTGAAGTAGATCAGGACGTTGCGGCAACTGATGACATCGACCTTGACGAACGGCGGGTCCTTGATGAGGTCCTGACGCGCAAAGACGACCATCTCGCGGATGGGCTTCTTGATCTGGTAGTTCTGCCCCATGGGGTCGAAGTATTTTGACACATACGCCCGGTCAAGGCCCTCGACCGTGGTTGCCGAGTAGGTGCCCTTGCGGGCGTGGCGCATGGCGTCGAGGTCGATGTCGGTGGCGAAGACCTGGATCTTGAATGACCGCGCGGCGTCGCCCAGCAGTTCTGTGAGCATGATGGCGAAGGTGTAGGCTTCTTCTCCGGTCGCGCAGGCCGGCACCCAAATGCGGATGCTGTCGCCCGGCCGCTTGGTGGCCAGCAATTCGGCCAGGGTGACCTTGACGTCATCGAACGCCTTGCCGTCCCGGAAGAACGACGTGACCGAAATCAGGATGTCCTTGCACAGCAGGTCGAGTTCGGCTGGCTCGTGGCGGACCAAATCCAAATAGGCGGCCAGTGTTTCGATGCGGTTGGCGGCCATGCGCCGTTCCAGGCGGCGGCGGATGGTGTTCAGCTTGTACTGGGAAAAGTCCACGCTGGTATGCTTGCGCACCAGATGGAAAATCTCCGTGATCGTGTCCTGGGTCTTGGTCTCTTCGGACTTCTGGTTGACCACGGGGCGGGGGAAGCGGGAAATGGACGCCAGTTCCGGGCCGATGCCATCGGGCGCCAGGGTTTGGTCCACGCAGCCGGAATCGATGGCCGCCTTGGGCATTCCGTCGTACTTGGCCGTCTCGGGGTCCTGGGCGATGGTCAGGCCGCCGCTGGCCTTGATGGCGCGCATGCCATGGGCGCCGTCGCTGCCGGTGCCTGACAGGATCACGCCGATGGCATGTTGGCCGCGATCCTCGGCCAGCGAGGCAAAGAACACATCGACCGATGGCTTGGGTCCCAGCGGCGCTGAGGGTTCACGCAGCCACAGGGTGGAATTCTTGATCCGCACGTCCTTGTTGGGCGGCGTGATGTAGATGGTGTTGGCGGCCAGGACCGTGCCGTCCTTGATCTCCTCGACCGGCAGCTTGGTTTCGCGGCCCAGAAGTTGGACCATCATGCTGCGGTAAGCCGGTGACAGGTGCTGGACGATGACATAGGCCATGTTGACGGTCAGGGGCAGGTTGGCGACGAACGGCCGCAACGCCTCAAGTCCGCCAGCCGAGGCGCCGATCCCGACCACATACAGGTTGCTGCGTCGGGCCCGCGTCCGCTTGGGCACTTCGTTGGGCGTTTCCAGGTCTGTTGCTGCGGGATCCTTACTGGATGCCGCGCGCTTCGCCGCCGGTTTGCGTGCCATCAGTCCCCCAGTCGCCCCCCCCCCATGACGGGGAAGCTTGATACCCATGCTGCCCGAAGAAGTATCATAATGGTGAATGATTGCGCTGCCATTAGTTTTGAATCGCCTGGGTCTTGCGCATAAAAGCACCCCAGGAGGGCGTTTGCCCACTCTGGGGTATATTTTTATTTTGAAGAATAATTGAGCGAAAACGGCTTTGTGGCGGGTCTTTTAAGATGGATCGTGAAGGTCGTCATGTGGTCTGGAACGCTGACCACCTCGATCCGGCCGCCGTGCTGTTCAATGATGGTCCTGGCGATGCTCAGGCCCAGCCCCAGACCCGCCGTGTTCTCAAGCGACTTGTGGCCGCGGAAGTACTTCTCGTAGATGTGAGGCAGATCCTGTGAGGCAATGCCCGGTCCCTGGTTGCTTACCGTGATGATCGCGGCGTCGGCATCGTGCGCGATGGTAACGTCCACCGGCGTGTCCGGCAGGGAGTACTTGACGGCATTTTCGACGATGTTGCGCACCGCGATGCCCAACAACGGAGCATCGACGGGCACGCGACGCGCCTTGTCCGGTGTCGCCGCATCGTCCCGCACCACGACGCGGGGCCAGTCGTAGGCAACCCCGTGCACCAGCGCCGCAAGGTTCGTCGGCGCCAGTTGCAAGGCGTTGGCCGCACCCTCCAGCCTGTCTTCCGCCAAACACGTTTCGATCAGGGCGTTGAGTCTCCGGGTGGCACGCTGGATCTTTTCCAGCTTGGCGGCAGCCGGAGCAGACCCTCCGTTCGCGCCCAGGCGGGCCAGGACCTGCACCGTGCTGTCGATGATGGCGAGCGGCGTGCGGAATTCGTGTGACACCGTGTCCAGGAACATGCGTTGCCGCAGGGCGACGGTTTGCTGGTCACGCAAAAGCTGCTGTTGATGGTCGTTAAGTTGTTCGAGCGAGGTCCGCACTTTGGCCTCGGCGCCCATCGACCGCACGCCCAGGCGGACGACAAAGAACAGCGGCACCAGCGAAGCCAGGAACATGGCGCCATAGGCCATCGCTTCCGGACGCCACAACTGCCACAGGACGTCCACCGGCACCAGGACGGAGGCGACCATCGCATGATGCGCTGTCTTGTGCCACGCCTGGAGAACCGGGGCCTCGTCATCCGTGAACAATGCCGGTCCCTCGCGCCAGCCCGCCGTTTCGGGGGACATGACGATGGCGTCGAACTCCGGACTGGCGGGGGTCGGGCGGCCGAGCAGGGCATCGTTCATGGGCTGGCGCATGACCAGGTTGCCGTCGATGCGGCGCACACTGAGCACCGCGCCGGGGCCAAGGTCCACGGCCCGATGAATGCCTTGCAGGCCGGTGTCCTCCATGGCCGCCAGCACGACGCCGGCGAACCGGCCGTCCGGTGTGTTGAGGCGTCGGCTGACCAGCCAGTGGTACTGCGAGGTGATGCGGCCTTTGACGGCACTGCTAAGATAGCTTTCGGTGCCGCCCTGGTGATGCGGGAAGTATTCGCGGTCACTGAAGTTGTGCGTCGGGGTTTCGCGTTCCGTGGAGGTCATCCGCAACTGTCCGTTGGCGTCGATCATCCACAGCGAGCCGGGATCGGGCAGGGCCTGGGCCGCCTCGTGAAAGTCTTCCCACGGAAGTTGATCCAGGCGCCCGGTCCGTGCGAGGGACTCTTCTGCGTCGGCCTGGACATGGCGCAGGATGATGTCCGCAGAGGTTGCGCTGCGGTCGAACCGCTCGACCATGAGGACGGCCAGACGCGATGCCTCGGCCAGCTTCATCTCGTGCAGGTGCAGCATGTCCTTCCAGCTTGCAAGGCCTATCAACAGGAGCACTACAGAGACATAAGTCGCGGCAAACAGGAAAATGGGGCGGCTAGAGGGTGTCGTGGGCATTCTTTTCGGACCGCTATTTTAGAGAATGCAGTGATCTGCGCCGATCATGCAAGCGTACCGCCTTTGATACACCTGTGGCCGGTGGGCGGCATCAACAAAGCCCTGTGTGCCCCTCTCGTGAAGCAGAATTGGGCAGATCTGGTCTTTTCTTGAGGGTGGCTTGTCGGCGCCCACCGGGTGTACGCCATCGGTGAGGCATATTCGTCTGGGGGGCAAATGCTCAGCGTTGCTGTTGTTGAAGATGAAACCGATCTGCGCGAGGAAATCTGCGAATTTCTGGCACTGTCGGGCATGGTTGCCCGCGGCATGGGGAGCGCCGAGGAACTGGACGATCATTTGCTGGTCCATGCCTGCGACGCCGTGGTTCTCGACGTCAATCTTCCCGGTGAGGACGGCTTTCGGATTGCCCGTCGTCTCGGGACCCGCGATGGGCTGGGGGTCGTCATGGTCACGTCCCGTGCCGCCCTGGAAGACCGTGTGCATGGCCTGAGAACCGGCGCCGATGCCTACATGGTCAAGCCGGTCGATCTTCAGGAACTGGTCGCCACCGTGGAGAGCGTCTGTCGGCGGACCAAGCGCGACGCCTCTGCCGCGCTCCCGCCGCCTGCGGCTCAAGGTCCGTCCGTCGAGGACTGTACCGGAGAATGGCGCCTGCGTCGGCTGGGGTGGGAACTGGTCGGGCCGAACGGCCAGTTTGTGGCCCTGACCGCCGCCGAACATGATTTTCTCGGTCATCTGGTTGCCGCGCCAGGGCTGCCGGTCAGCCGCGCCGACCTGCTGGGCGCACAAGCCCCCGCAGACAGCGGCGACCTCCGCAAGCTGGACGCCGTCGTGCGTCGCCTGCGCCGCAAGGTCGAGGAGGAAATCGGCCTGCCGCTGCCGGTTCGCGCGGTGCACGGGGTTGGATATACCGCTACCGAAATAATTGCGGGCTGACAGCGTGTCGGTTTGCCGCGAAACCCGGTTCATCTAGGACAAAGACATGAGTAATCAGGAGCATTCTGATCGCATCCGCCTGCTGCGGATCGATCAGGTGACGCGGGACGATCTGCGTCTGGCGGCCGTGGTGATCGGTCAGCACATCGACGCGGTCATCCCGCGTTTTTATGACTTCGTGCGCGCCACGCCGGGGATGCGGGAGAGGTTCCCCAGCGAAGACATGATCCTGCGGGCCGGGCGGGCGCAGAAGATCCACTGGATGGAGAACCTGTTCTCCGGCCGCTGGGATGACAGCTACACGGCCGCCGTGCGGCGCATCGGCCAAGCGCATATCGTGCACGACATCCGGCCGACCGTCTACATGGCCGGTTACGCCTTCTTCATGGATGCCGTGACTGACATCCTGGTCACCCATTACCGCAAGAAGCCCGAGGTGCTGGCCCGCCTTTTGAAGGCGGTGAACAAGGCGATCATGCTCGACCTCAACAGCGTGCTGTCGCTGTACTTCGAGATGGAGCGTGACAAGGCGCGGGAAACCCTGAACGGCCACGCCCTCCAATTCGAGACGGACGTCCACGGCTTGGTGGAGACGGTGTCGTCCGCCGCGACCGAACTGGAGGCCACCTCCGGTGCCATGAACGCCTCGGCCGAGATGGTCGGCCAGCAGTCGGCCACGGCGCTGTCGGCGGCCGAACAGGCGTCGGGTAACGTGGAAAGCGTGGCGGCGGCGGCCGAACAACTGGCGTCCTCCATCAGCGAAATCTCGCGTCAGGTGGCCCATGCCAACACCGTGGCGCGCGATGCCGACAGCAAGGCGCGGGCCAGCGCGGCAACCGTTGAAGGGCTGCAACGCGCCGCCGCCGAGATTGGCGAAACGGTGCGCCTGATCTCCGACATCGCCAGCCAGACCAATCTTCTGGCCCTCAACGCGACGATTGAGGCCGCGCGGGCCGGGAATGCCGGCAAGGGCTTTGCCGTGGTCGCCAACGAGGTCAAAACCCTGGCCGGACAAACCGCCAAGGCCACCAACCAGATCACCGCCAAGGTCGAGAGCATCCGGGGCGCGGTGGCCGGTGCGGTGACGGAAATCCGGTCCATCACGGAGATCATCGCCGAGGTGTCCAATGTGTCGGCCTCCATCGCCGCCGCGGTCGAGGAACAGGGCGCCGCCACGGCCGAGATTTCGCGCTCCGTCAAGGAAGCGTCGTCCAACGCCGGGGAGGTCCGCAACGTCGTCCAGGGCACCGAGGAAATCTCCAAGGGCACCGTCAACGCCGCCCAGGATGTCATGGGCGCGGCCGGCGACCTGGCCCGCCAGTCGGAACAATTGCGCACCAAGGTGGACGAGTTCCTGCGCCGCATCCGCGCCGCCTGAGGAAGAGGGAATACGAACGGCCTGCCGCCGCCTATCCCTTTGGATAGGCGTGCGGCGGGCTGCTCCGCCCGGTGATGCGAAGGACTAGTAGCCACACGGATGTTGGGTTGTTAAGGTTTTAGGGCGCATGACGACGAGCGTCGGTTGACCCAGGACCATCAATGACCGCCACAGAAGCATTCCCAATCGTTGCGGTCGGTGCCTCCGCTGGCGGATTGGAGCCCCTTGAGGGCTTGTTGAAGGTGATGCCAGCCGAACCGGCCATGGCGTTCGTCATCGCAACGCACCTCAATCCCGAGCGCCCGTCCATGCTGCCCGAAATCCTCGCCCGCGCCACCTGGATGCAGGTCGAGGCAGCGGCGGATGGGATGGAAGTGCAGCCCGGCCACGTCTATGTCCTGGCCCCGAACACCATCGTCGGCCTGGAAAACGGCAGGTTACGTGTGCGGCCGCCGGACCCCGGCCACCGCGAGCGCAACCCCATCGACATCTTGTTCGGGTCCCTGGCCACCGATCAGGGCCACCGCGCGGTCGGCATCGTGCTGTCTGGTGGCGGGTCGGACGGCACCTTGGGCCTGAAGGCGATCAAGGAGGCCGGGGGCGTCACCATGGCGCAAGGCATCGACCACACCGCCCCCCGCCATCCCAGTATGCCCTCAAGCGCTATTGCCACCGGCACCGTGGATATCGTCGCTCCGGTTGAAAATATGGCCGAACATCTGGTTAGAATTGCGGTGGGCAGCCCTCTTGTCGCGGTGCCCGACGACAACAAGGACGATAAGGCGGCCAGGGCCCTCAACGCGACGCGCAAGACAATCTGCGCCATCCTGAAAAAGCAGACCCACCACGATTTCAGCGGCTATAAGCCGTCAACCTTTCTGCGCCGTGTGGGGCGACGGATGCAGGTCCTGCATCTGAGGGACATCGACGACTTCGTCGGCGTGCTGCGGCGTGACCCCGACGAGGTGCAGGCCCTGTTTCGGGACCTGCTCATCAACGTCACCAACTTCTTTCGGGACACAGAGGCGTTTGACGCTCTGGAAACCCACATCCCGCGCCTGCTGGACGGCAAGGGACCGGACGACGCCGTCCGTGTGTGGGTACCGGGTTGCGCCACGGGCGAGGAGGTGTACTCCATCGCCATGTTGATGCTCGAACACACCAAGGCGCGACAGGACGCGCCGAAGGTGCAGATTTTCGCCACCGATATTGATGAATCGGCGTTGTCCGTGGCCCGGCGCGGGCATTATCCGGCAGCCTTGGTGGAACGGGTTTCGCCGGGCCGCCTGGAGAGGTTTTTCGTGCGTGGGGAGGGAGCCTATACGGTCAGTAAGGATGTGCGGGATATGGTCATTTTTTCATCGCACAGCCTGGTGCGGGATCCGCCGTTCTCGCGCATCGATCTGGTGTCCTGTCGTAACCTGCTGATCTACCTGGGGGCTGAGTTGCAGGACCGTGTGGTGCCGATCTTCCACTATGCGCTGCGGCCCGGCGGGCTGCTGTTCCTGGGGCTGGCCGAAAACGTTACCCAGCACCCTGACCTGTTCGCTCCGTGCGACAAAAAGAACCGTATCTTCAGGCGACTGGATCGCGATTTGCCGACGCCTCCGTTTCCGGTCTACATCGCTGGAAGCGGCTTGCCGCAACTTGACGGCAGGTCAGCCGGCCCACGTGAAGGGACGCGCGGTTTGCTCCGTCTGGTGGCCGAGGCGCGGGTTCTGGAACGCTATGCGCCGGCCTTCGTGGTGGTCGATGCCGACGGCGACATCCTCCATTTTTCGGGCCGCACCGGAAAGTACGTTGAGCAGCCGGCCGGGTCGCCGACGCGGCAACTGCTGTCGATGGCCCGCAAGGGCTTGCGGCTCGACCTGGGCGCCGTTATGGCCGAGGTCCGCCATTCCCAACGGCCGGTCACGCGCTCCGGCCTGATGGTGGATGTGGATGACCGGGTGCAGGTCTTCGACCTGACAGTCGAGCCGTTCGCGGCGGAGGGCGAGGGATCCCTTTATCTCGTCATCTTCACCGACATCGGGGTTCCGGTGACAGCCGACGAGGCGGCGGCCGGAAGATGCCTGTACGGTGCGCCGGACGGCGACACTGTCCACCATTTGGAACAGGAACTGCACGAGACGCGGGAGCGCCTGCAGTCGTTGATCGAGGAATATGAAACAGCGATCGAGGAACTGAAATCGTCCAACGAGGAACTCGTTTCCATGAACGAGGAACTTCAGTCGACGACGGAAGAACTGGAGACGGCCAAGGAGGAACAGCAATCGGTCAACGAGGAACTGGAGACGGTGAACCTCGAACTGCACCGCAAGGTGTCCGACCTCGACCGCGCCAACGACGACATGCGGAATCTGTTTGCCAGCATCCGCATCGCCACGGTGTTTCTGGACCGCAATCTGGTGATCCGCAGTTTCACGCCTGATGCCGCGTCCCTGTTCAACGTGATTCCCAGTGATGTCGGCAGGCCATTGAGCGACATCGTCCACCGTCTGGACTACCCCACTCTCAAGTCCGACATCATCGCGGTCCACACCAGCGGCGAGCCGACGGAGCGCAAGGTGGCCCTGCTGACCGAAAAAGGCCAGCCGAACCGCCATTATCTGGCGCGCCTTCGCCCCTACAGCGCGGAATCGGGTTCCACCGAAGGCGTGGTCGCCACGTTCATTGACGTGACGCGTCTGGTGGAGGCCGAGGAGCACCAGCGCGTCCTGGTCGCCGAGTTGAACCATCGCGTCAAGAACATGCTGTCCATCGTCCTGGCGCTGGCCGCCCAGACCGGAGCGTCCGCCACCAGCACGGCGGAGTTCCTCCAGATCTTCAAGGGGCGGATCCGGGCGATGGCGCGGACGTTCGAACTGTTGTCGCGGGAGCACTGGAACGACATCAGCCTGCGGGAACTGCTGCGCGGCGCCCTGCAACCGGCTGTTGAAGACCTGGAGTCCAGAATAAGCCTGGATGGGCCAGAGGTTATTCTGTGCCCCAAGGCCGGGCTGTCTCTGGGCATGGTGGTCCATGAACTGGCCACCAACGCCATCAAACATGGGGCCCTGTCTGACCCTGCGGGGAGCGTTTCGATCACCTGGAGTATTGGTAAGGACAGGCTCGATTTCGGGTGGCGGGAAACCGATGGTCCGGCAGTGCACGCTGCGCCGGAACAAGGGTTTGGCACCAGACTTATCCAAGGTGAGGTAACATCGACCCTGAAGGGGGATTGCCGCGTCGATTTCGCAGAAAACGGAGTGCAGGTGCATCTTTCCATTCCGGTCGCTGGTCACGTCATTCGTGAACTTGGTACCGATTGAACTTGGGGAGGCTCCTTTGCACAACACGGAGATGACGGCCCGCCCAAGGGTGTTTCTGGCGGAGGATCACTACACCATTGCCCTGGCGCTCACCGAGGTTCTGGCGGATCTGGGATACGTTGTCGTCGGCGAGGCATCCTCCGCCGAAGCAGCCGTGACGATGGCGGCCGACATCGAGGCCGATGTCGCGATCCTCGACATCAACATGGGAGATGGATGGTCCTATGGCGCGGCCCAGCGTTTGCTCGGGCGGGGGATTCCGGTGGTGTTCACCAGCGGCTATGACGTCCCGCCGGAACTGCCGGCCGATCTTCTTGATGTGCCGCTCTTGCTGAAGCCGGTGACCGATATCGACATCAAACGCGCCCTGCGCGCGGTGGCCCCGGTTCGCCGCAAGCGCTGAGGTCAGCAAAAGAAAACGGCTCTGCCGTGTTTATTCATGGGGTCGAGGGGCCACCCGGCCCATAGGGCTACCATAAGAAAGGAACTGGGCTCTGCCCAGGCCCGCCAAGGGCCGAGCGGCCCTTGGAACCCATGAGGGGGTTCGCCCTTTTCTTGCGCCGCAGGCAGAGCCCGCTTTCCTTCGCTAAAGTTAGCGCCTATGGGCCACCCGGCCCCTTGCGGGTTTGGGCCATGCCCATTCGTCCCTATAAATCTTTCTGCCGGCGAAGGAAGGCGTGGGTGTCGCGCAGGCGGGCCAGCCGGGCGATGACCACGGCGGTTTCCTCCTGGGCGCCGCGCAACACCGCTTCGTCGCGGGTCGTCTCGATCAGGCGCATGTAGGCGTCGTAGAGGCGCGACAGGCGCAATTCCTCGTCGCGGATGAGGTCCAGGCCCGATCCAGGGGCGGCGTGCTGCGGCGGTGGCGGGGCCGATATGCCGGCCCGCCGGGCGACGTCTTCGGCCATGTCCTGGAACAATCCGGCGACGGCGGGTTCTTGCGCGTCTTCGGCCAGTTGCGCCTTGCAGGTCAGGCGCCCGGCGGTTTCCGTTTCGACGGCCTGAACGTAGGCGGCCAGTTCGGCGGCATCGGATGCCTCGGGCGGGCCGGCGGCGGGCAGGGCGGCCATGGTGGCGCTGTATTCGCCCCGCCACGCCCGGCGGCGCTCCAGGCGGAGCATGGCGACGTGCTCCAGCTCCTCGCGCGCCATGCGTTCGGCATAGCTCTGTACCGTCGGGTCGTTGGTCTTGGCGGCGATCTGCGTGTAGGCGGCAAAGGCCCGCTCCTCGTTGCGCACGGCGATGGCCAGCGCTTTCCACGGGCTCATGCGCGCCCCGCCGGCCTGGGCGATGTCCTCGCGCGATGGGGCTTCCGGGCTGTCCCATTGGAACGACAGGGTGCGCGACGGCGCGATGCCGGCCCGCCCGGCCCAGGCGCCGATGCCGTTCTCGTGTTCCCTCTCGGCCTGCTCCAGGCGGCGGAACAGGGCGGCGAGGTCGGTTTCCCCCTGTGCCTCCATGTCCGTCGCCAGGGCGTCATAGCGTTCGGCAGCCTCGCGTTCCATGGCGATGGCGACGGCGAACAGGTCAGCGACCTGCGTCACGTCGGGCACCGTGTCAAAGGTGATGGTGGACCCTTCGGCGGGCATCTCACGCGGTGGGCGGCTGACCATGGGGGGGCTCCTCAGTCGGTGACAGGGGCGGTGACAGGGGGCGGTGACGGGGGCGGGGAGTGAGTTGCTGACCTCGACACTTTATCATTCCGGTCATCTTCCCGGAACACGCCGGCTTTGTCAGCCGTAGAGATGTTCGGGAACGCCGTACGCGCAGTCGTGGTTCGGAACAGCAACACAAAGCCGCTGCAATCCGTTGTGTAAGCAGTAGCCCACTCCTGGCGGCGGGGCTTCGCCTTGACTGACGTCAAGGTCCCCTTTTGGGGGAGCGCTCAGGATGCCGTCTCGAACACGCAGCAGGAAAGCGCTCAAATGCATTTCCCCGCCCGTCACCTTTTTAAGCCAACGCTGCTGTTTGCGGTCCTTTTGGCCGTTTTTATTGCGGTTTTTACGGCTGCCGGATCTGCGCGGGCGGCCAGTCTGGTCGAGGCGGCGCAGCAGGTGCCGGTGGCCGAGATCGTCCCCGGCGCCGATCGCTTGGGCGAGGCGGAGGGCGATCCGCCGGTCCTGCCGGCCTATAAGGGCGACGACCTGCTCGGCTACGTCTTCCTCAACTCCGACTTTGCCGGTGCGGTGGGGTATTCGGGCAAGCCCATCCATGTGCTTGTCGGCATGACCGTGGACGGCCGCATTTCCGGCTTGCGGTTGCTGGGCCATTCAGAGCCCATCGTGCTGATCGGCATTCCCGAAGCCAAGATGACCCAGTACCTCGACGGCTTGGTTGGTTGGGACGCGATCTCCCTGGAGGCGACGCCCGAGGGTGGGCAGGCTGATATCATCTCAGGCGCCACTGTCACCGTTCTCGTGATGCAGGACAGCATCTTCCGGGCGGCCGCCACCGTGGCGCGGCGTCTGGGCATCGGGGGCCTGACGCCGTTGTCGGAACAGGCCGCTCCGACGCGCCAGATCGCCGACGTCGAGCCCGAGATCCGCAACTGGGAAGCCCTGACCGGCGATGGCAGCATCCGGCGGATGCTCCTGTCGGTCGGCGACGTCAACGAGCGGTTCGAGGCGACCGGCAATCCCGAGGTCATCCGCCGCCCGGAACGCGGCGAACCCGACGAGGTGTTCATCGACCTCTACGTTGCCCAGGTCAGCGTGCCGACCATCGGCCGGTCGCTGCTTGGCGCCAAGGAATACGCCAACATGATGGCGTGGCTGGAGCCCGGCGAGCACGCCATCCTGGTCATGGGCCGGGGGCGGTACTCGTTCAAGGGATCGGGCTATGTGCGCGGCGGCATCTTTGATCGCATCCAGCTCAGCCAGGATACCACCACGGCGCGCTTCCAGGACCGCCATCATCACCGCCTGCGCTCGGTCGCGGCGGAGAACGCCCCGGACTTCCCCGAGGTTGACCTGTTCAAGGTCACTCCGGACACCGGCTTCCGCGCGACCCTGCCGTGGGAACTGGATCTTTTGGTGTCGCGGGCGACCGGCGCGCTGACCAAATCCTTCGTCAGTTTCGAACTGCCCTATGTGGTGCCGGAACGCTACCTGACCGAACCTGAACCTACGCCCCAACCCGCCGCAGCGGCGGCGCCGGAAACGGCGGCTCCGGCCGGTGTGGCGACGGCCTCGGGCATGGACGAAACGCCGCTGTGGCAGCGCATCTGGAAGTCCAAGATCCCGCAGATCACCACGGTTGCCCTGGCCCTCGTCACCCTGACCGCGCTGTTCTTCTTTCAGGCGCCGCTGGTCAAGCGGCCCAGGCTGCTGTTCTGGGTCCGGATGTCGTTTCTGGCCTACACGCTGGTGTGGCTCGGCTGGTGGGCCAATGCCCAGCTTTCGGTGGTCAACGTCCTGACTTTCACCAGTTCGGTGATGACGGATTTCAGTTGGGACTACTTCCTGATGGACCCGCTGGTGTTCATCCTGTGGTTTGCCACCGTCGCTGCCTTGTTGTTTTGGGGGCGCGGGCCGTTCTGCGGCTGGCTGTGCCCGTTCGGGGCGTTGCAGGAGTTCGCCGCGCAGGCCGCCAAGAAGCTGCGTATCCGCCAGATCAGGGTGCCGTGGTCGGTCAATGAACGCCTGTGGCCGTTCAAGTACATCATCTTTCTCGGCCTGTTTGGCTTTGCGCTCTATGACCTCTCCTTGGCCGAGAAATTGTCGGAGGTCGAGCCGTTCAAGACCTCCATCATCCTCAAATTCATGCGCGAGTGGTGGTTCGTCGCCTATGCGCTGGTACTGCTGTTCATCGGCCTGTTCATCGAGCGTTTCTTCTGCCGCTACCTGTGCCCGCTGGGTGGCGCGCTGGCCATCCCCGGCCGCCTGCGCATGTTCGAGTGGCTGAAACGGTGGCCCGAGTGCGGCACGTCGTGCCAGCGCTGCGCCAATGAATGCCCGGTTCAGGCCATCCACCCCGAGGGCAACATCAATCCCCACGAGTGCATCTACTGCATGCACTGCCAGGAACTTTATTTCGACGATTACCGGTGTCCGCACAACGTCACGCGCCGCCTCAAGAAGGAACGGCGCACCCAGACGTCGCGGGCCTCCGGTGAGCGAGCACGGATGGCGCCAGAGCCATCCGGCGATGCCGGTCCGCAAACCGGATGACCAACTCAGCGGCGAGGCCGGTTTGCAAAACCGGATGACCAACTCAGGAGGACTTCATGAAGAAGACGGAAACTGCACAGAAAGGGATGAGTCGGCGCGCCTTGTTCGGCAGCTCGGCCAAAGGCGCCTTTCTGGCTGGACTGGCCACCGCGGCTGGCCCGGCGGCGCTGTTCGCCGGCTCCACCGGCGGGTCGAAGCCGGCCGCGGCGCAGGAGTCGGAGGATTACATCATTCATCCCGGCCAACTGGATGAGTACTACGGGTTCTGGTCGTCGGGGCAGTGCGGCGAAATGCGCATCTTCGGCGTTCCGTCCATGCGTGAGCTGATGCGCATTCCCTGCTTCAACATCGACAGCGCCACCGGCTGGGGTGTTACCGAGGAAAGCCGCCGCATCCTGACCGAGGGCCTGTTGCCCGAAACCAAGGAGTTCCTCGACAAAAAGGGCTTCAAGGGCATCTACCCCAACGGCGACCTGCACCATCCCCACATGTCGTTCACCGATGGCACCTATGACGGGCGCTACATCTGGGCCAACGACAAGGCCAACACGCGCGTCGTCCGCGTCCGCTGCGACGTCATGAAGCCCGACAAGATCATCGAGATCCCCAACGCCCACGACATCCACGGGATGCGTCCGCAGAAGTTCCCCAAGACCGGCTACGTGTTCTGCAATGGCGAGCACGAAGCGCCCTTGCCCAACGATGGCAAGAACATGGAGGACATCTCCACCTACCGCACCATCTTTACCGCTGTTGACGGCGAGGCGATGGAGGTGGCTTGGCAGGTTATCGTCGACGGCAACCTCGACAACGTGGATTGCGACTACCAGGGCCGTTACGCGTTCTCGACCTGCTACAACTCCGAAATGGGCATGACGCTGACCGATATGACGGCGGCAGAGCAGGATTGGGTGGTCATCTTCGACACCAAGGCCATCGAGGAGGGCATCAAAGCCGGCGACTTCACCGAAATGAGGGGCGTCAAGGTGCTCGACGGGCGCAAGGCGGCCAACTCCAAGTACACCCGCTACGTCCCGATCTCGACCAGCCCGCACGGCATCAACACCGCGCCGGACGGCATCCACGTTTGCGTCAACGGCAAGCTGTCGCCGACCGTGACCGTGCTGGACGTGCGCAGGTTCCCCGACCTGTTCGCCGACAAGATCGAGCCGCGCGGCGTCGTGGTGGCCGAACCGGAACTGGGTCTCGGCCCGCTGCACACCGCATTCGACGGGCGCGGCAATGCCTATACGACCGTGTTCATCGACAGTCAGGCAGTGAAGTGGAACATCGAAAAGGCCATTCAGAAGTTCAATGGTCAGGACGTTGACCCGATCATTGAAAAGATCGATGTGCACTATCAGCCCGGCCACAACCACACCACCATGGGCGAAACCAAGGAAGCCGATGGCAACTATCTGGTCAGCCTCAACAAGTTCTCCAAGGACCGCTTCCTCAACGTGGGGCCGCTGAAGCCCGAGAACGATCAGTTGATCGATATTCGGGGCGACCGGCCCATGAAGATCGTCCACGACGGCCCGACCTATGCCGAACCGCACGACTGCATCCTGGTCCGGGCCGACGTCGTCAACCCGCGTCGCACTTGGGATCGGGCGGATTCGATCTTCGCCCCGACCGTTGAACTGGTCCGCAGCCTGGGTCTTGACCCGGAAACCGCCAGCGACGTCATCCGCAAGGATGGACGGGTCTATGTGGTCATGCACTCCTTCGCGCCGCAGTTCTCCATGGAAAAGTTCACGGTTAAGCAGGGCGAGGATGTCACCGTCATCATCACCAATATCGACGACGTGGACGACCTGACCCACGGTTGGACCTTGGCGAACTATGGCTTGGCTATGGAAATCGGGCCGCAGGCTACGGCCTCGGTGCGGTTCACCGCCGACCGGCCCGGCGTGCACTGGTACTATTGCCAGTGGTTCTGCCATGCCCTGCACATGGAAATGCGCGGGCGCATGTTGGTCGAGCCGGTCGGGGCCTAAGGTGCGTCTCTGGCTTTCCTTCGCGGTGGTGCTGGCGGTCCTGGTGACCGCCGGCCCCTCCCGTGCCCTTGAGGTGCCGCTTGCCGAACGCATTGCGCAGGCGGCGCCGGGGGCGGTGGTGCGCGTGGAGGCCGGAACCCATGCCGGTCCGCTGGTCCTCGACAAGCCGGTGGTGCTGGTCGGCGAGGCTGGCGCGGTCATCGAGGGCGACGGGGAAAGCTCCGTCATCACCATCACCGCGTCCGACGTGACGGTGCGCGGCCTGACCATTACCGGGTCGGGCACGAGCCTGTCGGAGGAACATGCCGGTGTTTATGTGCAGCGCACCGCCAGCAACGCCCTGATCGAGGACAACCGCATCGAGGGCAACCTGTTCGGGGTGTTCCTCAAGGGATCGCCCGCCGCCCTGGTGCGCGACAACGTCATCACCGGGCGTAGCGACCTGCGCATGAGCGAGCGCGGCAACGGCGTTCACCTGTGGAACGCGCCGGGGTCGCAGGTGGTGGACAACCGCATCCGCCACGGCCGCGACGGCGTGTTCACGACCACATCGAAGAACAACACCTTCGCCGGCAACACGTTCGAGGATCTGCGGTTTGCGATCCATTATATGTATACGAACGATTCAACCATCCGGGACAACGTGTCCATTGGCAACCACGCCGGCTACGTCATCATGTTTTCGCACCGCATCCGGGCGCGCAACAACGTCAGCCGGGGCGACCGCGACCACGGGCTGCTGCTCAACTACGCCAACGAGGCAAGGGTGGAGCGCAACGTGGTGACCGGCGGGTCCGACAAGTGCGTGTTCATCTACAATGCCCACAAGAACCGCTTTGCCGAGAACCGTTTCCAGGGCTGCGGCATCGGCATCCACTTCACCGCCGGGTCGGAGCGCAACACCGTTACCCGCAACGCCTTCATCGGCAACCGTACCCAGGTCAAGTACGTCGGCACGCGCAACATCGTCTGGACGGAGGATGGCGTGGGCAACTACTGGTCCGACAACGCGGCCTTCGACCTCGACGGCGACGGCATCGGCGACCGTACCTACCGGCCCAACGGCTTGGTGGACCAAGTGCTGTGGCGTGCCCCGGCGGCCAAGCTGTTGATGGCGAGCCCGGCGATCCAGGTCCTGAAATGGGCTCAATCAGCGTTTCCGGCGGTGTTGCCGGGCGGTGTCGTGGACACCCATCCCCTGATGCGTCCTCCCGCCCGAACAGGAGGCTCATGATGAGCGCGCTGAGCGTCCACGATCTTTGCAAGCACTACCGCAATCTCCATGCGCTCGACGGCCTGACCTTGGAGGTGGGGGAGGGCGAGATGCTCGCCCTGCTGGGCCACAACGGGGCCGGCAAGACCACCCTGATGAAGCTGCTGCTGGGCCTGACCCGACCGACCTCGGGCGAGATCACGCTGCTCGGCGCACCGCCGGGGCCGCACCACCGCAAGCACATCGGCTTCCTGCCCGAGAACGTGTCGTTTTCCGGCGGCATGAAGGGGCGGGAGGTGCTGCGCTTCTATGCCCGCCTCAAGGGCGCCAGCCTGGACGATGCCGAAACCCTGCTGGACCGGGTCGGCCTGTCCGACGCCGCGCACAAGCCGGTGCGGACCTATTCCAAGGGAATGCGCCAGCGCCTCGGTCTGGCGCAGGCGCTGCTGGGCCACCCCCGGCTGCTGCTGTTGGATGAACCGACCACGGGGCTGGACCCGGTGCTGCGGCAGGCCTTCTACGGCATCCTGCGTGACCTGCGCGACGCCGGAACCACGGTGCTGATTTCCTCGCACGTCCTGACTGAACTGGAACTGCGGGCCGAGCGTATCGCCATCCTCAGCCACGGTCGGTTGGTCGCTTGCGACACCCTGGACGGCCTGCGCCGCCATGCCGACCTGCCGGTGCGCATCCGCGCGGTCAAGGACGGCACGGAACGGCGCCTGGAGGTCCGGCCGGAGGAAAAGATGGCCGCTATCCGCCAACTCGCCATGGAGCCGGTGGACGACCTGGAGGTCATCCCGCCCAGTCTGGAAGACATCTACACCCATTACGGCGCCGAGACGGATCGTGCCGACACCGCCCGTAGGGAGGCCGCCGAATGAGTGTTCTGTGCAGGGTTTCCGCTGTCGCGGACGGGCTGCCGCCCGCTCTTCTGAAGGGGCCGTTGCCATGAGCCCCATCGCCACCATCGCCGGCAAGGAAATACGCGAGGGCCTGCGCAACCGATGGGTTGCCGCCGCCACCCTGCTGCTTGCCCTGCTGGCCCTGGCGCTGGCCTTCATCGGGGCGGCGCCAACCGGGGATGTGGCGGCCGGGCGGTTGGCCGTCACCGTGGTGTCGCTGGCCTCGCTCGCCATCTACCTGCTGCCGCTGATTGCCCTGTTGCTGGCCTTTGACGCCATCGTGGGTGAGGCCGAGCAGGGGACCCTGCTGCTATTGCTGGCCCATCCGATCAGCCGGTGGCAAGTGCTGGCCGGGAAGTTCGTTGGGCAGGCGGCCATTTTGGCCTTTGCCACCATCGTCGGGTTCGGGCTGGCCGCCGTCGCGGTGAGCCTGGTCCAGGCGCCGTCGGCCGGGGAGTGGCGGGCTTTTGCCGGGCTGGTCGGGGCGAGCGTGCTGCTTGGCTGGTCGTTCATCGCCATCGGCCATCTGGTCAGCGTCCTGGTCGCCGAGCGCACCACGGCGGCCGGTGCTGCGGTGGCCGTGTGGCTGCTGATGGTGGTGCTCTACGACATGGGTCTGCTGGGGGTGCTGGTGGCCACGGGCGGGCAGGGCATCATCGGCGACATCCTGCCGGCTCTGCTGATGCTCAACCCGGCCGACGCCTATCGGCTGGTCACTCTGACCAGTTTCGAGGCGGCGGCCGACGTCGCGGGGTTCGGCGCGGTATCCGAGGGCATTTCGCCCTTTGCCGCCCTGGCCGCCCTGGTGGCCTGGATTGCGGTTCCGCTGGGCATCGCCGGGCTGGTCTTCACACGGAGGGAAATCTGATGCGACTGCGCTGGCTGGCACCTTTCCTGATGGTCTTCACCCTCACCGCCTGCGGCGAGGAGCAGGAGGTGGCCGAGGCGCCGCCTCCCGTCGCCCCAACGCGCGAGGCCGTCACCTACTTCGGCCATATGATCCTGGTCGATCACCAGGGTCCCAAGGCCCAGATACACCTGGAAAGCCAGGAGGAACCGTTATGGTTCCCGGCTGTGCGCGATGCCGTCGCCTTCACCGTGCTGCCCGGCGAGGCCCGCGACATCACGGCGATCTACGTGACCGATATGGCGGCGTCCGAGGGATGGGATAACCCGCAGGTCTGGGTTCCGGCCGCCGCCGCCGTCTACGTCATCCGTTCTGACCGGACCGGGGGCATGGGCATGCCCGAGGCCGTTCCCTTCACCGACCCCGCCGCCGCCGAGGCGTTCGCCGCCGATCATGGCGGGGACATCGTCGCCTGGGACGCCATCCCCGAGGATTATGTGCTTGGGGAAGGGGAGCAGGCACCGACCATGTCCCATTCCGGAGGAGGTCACTGATGCCACTCACCCGCCGCCGCTTCCTGACCATTGCCGCAGGGTCCGCGGCCCTCGCTTTTGCCGGAGGCCCCGCCCTCGCCCGCCCGCACGACATCGTCCGTTGGCGCGGTACGGCTCTAGGGGCGGAGGCCGAGATGCTGTTGCCGGGGCCGGGTGCCGGGGAGGCGATCGACGCGGCGCTGAAGGAAATCGACCGCCTGGAGAGCATCCTGAGCCTGTACCGGCCGACCTCGGCCTTGTGCCGGCTGAACCGCGACGGCGCCCTGGCCGCGCCGCCCCTGGAACTGGTCGAGGTCCTGAGCCATGCGGAAACCGTGTCCCGGTTGTCCGGCGGTGCCTTTGACGTGACGGTGCAACCGCTGTGGGGGCAGGCGCGGACACCTGAACGCCTCGCCCTGGTGGACTGGCGCGGCGTGGAGGTGACGCCGGCCGCCGTGCGGCTGGCCCGGCCGGGGATGCAGGTCACCCTGAACGGCATCGCCCAGGGCTATGTCACCGACCGCGTGGCCGAAGTCTTGCGCCGCCGGGGGTACGACTCTGTGCTGATCGACCTGGGCGAGGCGCGGGCCGTGGGGCGGCACCCCGGCGGACGGCCCTGGCGAGTGGCGCCCGGCGCCGAGGAGGCCCCCGTGGGGCTCGAAAATGCCGCCCTGGCAACCTCGGCGGATGACGGAGACTTGGTCAATCCGGCCACCGGAGGCGGCGGGGTGTGGCGCAGCGTCACCGTCCAGGCCGTGAGCGCCATGCAGGCCGACGCACTCTCTACGGCCCTTGTCCTGCTGCCAGAGTCCGCCGCGCGGCGGGTGTTCGTCGAAAGCGGTGCCGTTCGGGCGTGGCTGCGCGGCGCCGAAGGTCAGGTTATCGACCTTGGTTGAAGGCGTTACCAGACGGTCAATCTTCCCCTTCGTTCACGAGGAGTTTCACGGCAAAAAATCGTAATCCCGCGAAAGAGTAGGGATATGTGACGGCCCGAAGCCAGTGTATAAGGGCAGGGCGGGTCGTGCCCGCAGGGTATGTGTCTGGGGGCTGGGCGATTGGGTAGCCAACCGGAACATCCTGGTGTGCCGCCGCACGGCGGCAACCGGAGGAAACTGTGGCCCTGGCGCTCATTGCCCCTGGGGACGCAGCTCCTTTTGCTGTTGTTTGTGGTCGTTCTGGTCCCAGTGTTCATTATTGCGATCAACGCCGAACTGGTCGGTTCGCGCCTTCAGGACAGCATCCGCATTAGCATTGCCGAGGTTGCCGAAGCCCTTTTGACGGCCGCCCCCGATATGCGCGATGCCGCCGTGACCCATGCATCGGAAGGCCTGGACGAACGGGTCCGCCAGGAAATCGAGCGCATGACCACGGATCTGGCCCGCTCTGTGGCCCTTTTCCTTCATCAACGCGACCAAGACGTCCTTTACGCCGCCACCCTGCCGGCCGATGCGGCGGCCTATGGCGCGTTTCTGAAGCACAGCGTGGGTCCCGTGCCGCAAAGCGCCGTTGCGTGGCGCCTCAAGGCTGATGGCAGCGGCTGGGAACCGGCCGACGACGCCGCCTCGGAGAGCCCCGCCCTGGTGGTGCCGTCGGAGGGCGCGCAGCCCGACGCGGCGGCGCAGCGGCGGCTGTGGAAGGAACGCCCTCCCGAACAGATCGGCCTCGGCACGCCGCAGGCCCTCTACCTGGAAATGACCCTGATCGGCCTGGACGGCCGGGAGCGCCTCAAGGTCACCACCGACCCCGCGTTGCCAACCGATCTGCGTGACATCCGCCAGCGGGAGAACACCTTTGCGCGGGCGGAAAACTACTTTGACGCCCTGCGTGCCCTGCAACCGGGCGAGATCCACGTCTCCGAGATGATCGGCGTCTATCAGGGGACCAACGTCATCGGCCCGTTCACGCCGAGTGCGGCCGAGGCGGCAGGCATCCCGTACTTGCCCAGGACCTCGGCCTATGCCGGTGTGGAAAATCCGGTCGGGCAACGGTTCAAGGGCATCGTGCGGTGGGCCACGCCGGTGGTGCGCAACGGGGTGGTGACAGGCTACGTCACCCTGGCCCTCGACCAGCGCCACTTGGCGGCCTTCACCGACACGCTTGACCCGACCGACGACCGCTATGCGGCCACCCCTGACCCGACCGATGGCAACTATGCCTTCATGCTCGACCACAAGGGGCGGACGATCACCCATCCGCGCCATTACTATATCGTCGGGTACGATGCCGAAACAGGCGCCCTGGTGCCGCCGTGGCTTGAAGAAGGCATGTATCGCCAGTGGCAGGACAGTGGCCTGCCAATAGAAGAATTTCTGGCCGCCGCGCCGGTGTTTGATGGCCAGTCCCTGAACAAGCGGCCATCCATGGAGCAGTTGCGGCAGGGCACGGTGGCCGCCGACTGCCGCTACCTGAACTTTGCGCCACAGTGCAGCGGCTGGCATGACCTGACCATTGGTGGCGGTTCAGGGTCGTTCCAGATTTTCTGGAGCGGCGTGTCCAAGCTCAATACCGCCGCACCCATCCCCTATTACACCGGCCCTTACGCCGACAGCGAGCGCGGGTTCGGCTATGTGACCGTTGGCGTCAACCTGACCCGGTTTCACGCGCCGGCCCAGGAAATCAGCGGGCTGATCGACGGCATCGCCTTGGCCTTCGCACAACGCACCCGGCACAGCGTCAACGCGCTGAGTTCCCATGTGGAAACCATCTTCACCAGAGCCCAGGTCGGCCTGTGGATCCTGGCTGCCGTGCTGATGGCGGCATCGCTGGGCATTGCGACGATGTTCTCGCGCACCCTGGGGCGCCGTGTATCGGAGGTGGTCGGCGGCATCCGCAGCTTCAAGGAAGGCCACCGCGACCACCGCATCCCGGTGCGCTCCGACGACGAAATCGGCCGCATTGCCGAGGCTTTCAACCTGATGGCCGAGGAAACCGATGGCGCCGTCCATGGGTTGATGGACAGTGAACAGCGGTTTCGCGCGACCTTCCAGCAGAGCGTTCTGCTGCTTGCGCTGCTGAAGCGCGACGGCACGCTCATCAAGGTCAACCCGGCGGCTCTGCAGGTCATCGACGCACGCGATCAGGACGTTATCGGCCACCCGTTCTGGGACACCCCGTGGTGGCGCACCGACCCGGTCCAGGTGGGCCGCCTGAAGCGTGCCGTGGCCGAGGCTGCGGCCGGGCGTGTGGATCGCTTCACCGGGGTTCACCACACCAATAGCGGCCGAACTGTCGTGGTCGACCTGACCGTTGCGGCCATTTCGCTCAGCACCGGCGTGGAAATCCTGGTGATCGGCCATGACGTCAGCGACCGCCACGACATGGAGCGCCAGCGCGAGGAACTGATCGAGCGTCTGGGCCGCAGCAATGCCGAACTCAGCCGTTTTGCCGAAGTCACCGCCCACCATCTACAGGAACCGGTCCGCCGCCTGACGAGTTTTTCGACGCGGCTTGAACGGACGCTCGGCCCCGCCCTTGAAGACCTGCCGGACGCCCAGGTGTCGCTGGGCTTCATCACCGAGAACGCGGCGCACCTGCGCGCGCTGTTGCAGGACGTCCAGGTTTATCTGTCGGCCGATCAACCGCGCGGCGACGTGGAACTGGTCAACGCCGCCTGGGCCGTGGACGAGGCACGATTGCGGCTGACTGACGTTATCGGGGATGCCGCAGCCGATATTATCGTCATGCCGCTGCCCGACGTGGTGATCGACCGGCCCCGCCTGCGCGACATTATGGTGGTGCTGCTGGAAAATGCGGTGAAGTTCCGCCGTCCCGACATTCCCCTGAAGATCGTGGTGGAGGGGGGAGCATCCGCCAATGACGTGTACCTTCGGGTGACCGACAACGGCATCGGGATCGAGCCCCGTTTCCGTGAGCGCGTCCTTCAGGTGTTCGAGCGCCTGCACAGGGTCACTGACTACCGGGGCACCGGAATCGGCCTGTCTATCGTCCGGCGCATCGCCGAAAGCCTGGACGGCGAGGTGCTGATCGAGGATGGCATCGAAGGCGGAACCAGCGTCACCGTGGTGCTGCGCAAGCAGTCGGTGGATGCTGTCCACGGCCACCCAGCTCAGGCGCTCTCCCAGGCGTCCCCCCAGGCGCCCCCCCAGGCGCCCACAGCGGTCAACTGACCAGTTCTCCATTGCTCCGCCGCGAACCCCGCAGGGCCGGTTGGCCGTTGTGGTTAGGCAACGAGTATGGAGACCTTCATGCCCCAGATTTACGACATGCTTCAAAAGGATCACGAAACCGTGCGCACCGCGCTGGATCGTCTGATCGCGTCTGGAAACGGCGCCAAGAAGACCCGCGAGGATCTGTTCGACAAGGTGAAGACCGAACTGGAGATCCACACCAAGTTCGAGGAGGAGGTGTTCTACCCGACCTTCCGCGCCGACAAGAAGGACAAGGAAGCCAAGGAAGAGGTCAAGGACGCCCTCGGCGAGCACAAGGACGCCAAGCAGATGCTGGCCAAGCTCGAAAAGATGGACAAGACCTCCGACGAGTTCATTGAAATGGTCAAGGAACTCAAGGCCTCCCTGGAGCATCACATTCACGATGAGGAGGACGAGATGTTCCCTCAGGCCCGCGAAGCCGTCAGCGACGAAGAGTCCGAGGAGATGGCCAAGAAATATGCCGACATGAAGAAAAAAGCGCACTGACGCACGCCCTTCGCGTGGCACCCCGGAACCATTCGAAACGGTGGTGCGGGGTGCCGCCCCTTTTCCGCTGACCGCCCTTTTTCCGCTGATTGGAGGATGAGCGATGCCCGCCGACACACCCTTCCCCCCGCAGCACCAGTCCCAGCCCGGCCGTGAACACCGCATGGACCCGCAGCCCGGCGTCATCCGCGACGACTACAAGGGCAGCGACAAACTCAGGGGCAAGGTTGCCCTCATCACCGGGGGCGATAGCGGCATCGGACGCTCCGTCGCGGTGCATTTCGCGCGCGAGGGCTGTGACAGCGCCATCGTCTACCTTGAGGAGGACATCGATGCCGAGGACACCCGCGCCATGGTCGAGGCCGAGGGGCAACGCTGCATCCTGCTGCGCGGCGACGTGGGCGACCGGGCCTTCTGCGAACGCTGTGTCGATGAAACGCTGAGGGCCTACGGGTGCCTCGACGTGCTGGTCAACAACGCGTCGGAACAGCACAAGACCGAGGACTTCATGGAGGTCACGCCCGAACTGTGGGAACGCGTGTTCCGGACCAACATCCACGCCTATTTCTACTTCTGCCGGGCCGCCGTGCCGCACATGAAGGACGGCGGTGCGATCATCAACACGACCAGCGTCAACGCCTACAAGGGCAACGCTGGGCTGATCGCCTATTCAACCACCAAGGGCGCCGAACTGGCCTTCACGCGGTCCCTGGCCCTGGCCTTGGTCGACAAGGGCATCCGGGTCAACGGCGTGGCGCCGGGGCCGATCTGGACGCCGCTCATCCCGGCCTCGTTTCCCGACGAGAAGGTCGCCTCGTTCGGAAAGCAGGTCCCTATGGGCCGCGCCGGGCAACCCGAGGAAGTCGCCCCCAGCTACGTCTTTCTGGCCAGCGCCGATGCCTCCTACTTCACTGGCCAGGTGCTGCACCCCAACGGCGGGTATATCGTTAACGGGTGAGGAAGGACCGGGCGCTGCCCGGCCCCGCCAAGGGCCGAGTGGCCCTTGGAACCCATGAGGGGGGTTCTGAGTTTTTTCTTGTGCCGCAGGCAGACAACGTTGATTTTTTTGCGCTACGCGCGGCTTTGCTTTCTATTCAACGAGGTCCAGGAGCCCGTGGCTCCTGGCGGGTGCGGGCAGAGCCCGCTTTTTTGCCCCCGCGCGCAACTGTCTCCTTATTCCGGGTACGAAATCGCCAGAATCTCCAGCGTGTCCTCGCCGGCCGGGGTGCGGACGCGGACTTCGTCGCCCAGGCTGGCGCGCATGAGGGCCTTGGCGACGGGCGACAGCCAGCTTATGGAGCCCGCCGTCATGTTGGCTTCGTCCTGGCCGACGATGGTCACGGTGACTTCCTCGTCGCGGTCGTTGACGTAGGTCACGGTGGCGCCGAAGAACACGCGGGTGCGGTTGGTCTGCTGGCGGGGGTCGATGACTTCGGCGGTTTCCAGGCGCTTGCCCAGGAAGCGCATCCGGCGGTCGATCTCGCGCAGGCGCTTTTTGCCGTAGATGTAATCGCCGTTTTCCGACCGGTCGCCGTTGGCGGCGGCGCGGGAGACCGCCTCGACCACGATAGGGCGGTCGATGGTGCGCAGCTTTTTCAGCTCGGCGCGCATGGCGTCGTTGCCGGCCGGGGTTATCAGGTTGCGGGGGGCGCCGGGATCGACTTTTTCAGGCTGAAGCTTGGGCGCGGCGCGGCGCATGGCGTCCTCATATCAAAACGGGCTCATGTCAAAACGGGTTGGCGTGCAGAGTAGCAAGTCGCGCTCCAAAGGCAAGCTGTCGGGTTTGGCGCGACGTCCGCGAGGGGATGGGCGTTGGTAGCGGAGTTCATGACCCACCTGCCGGAGGAGTAACCGGAATGGCTGAAGTCCGCGATACCGTCATTGACTGGCTGCGTGATGCCCACGCCATGGAAGAGGCCGCGATAGACAATCTGGAAAAGAACGTTGATCGTTTCAGGGCGTACCCGGAAATGGAACAGGTCTTTCGCCAGGACCTTGAAGAGTCCCGCCATGCCTCGGCTGAACTGAAACAATCGCTCCAACGCCTGGGCACCGACAATTCCGCCCTCAAGGATGCCGGCATGAAGTTCGCGGGCGCCATCCAGCCGTTTATGGCCGGGATGTCGGGCGACGACGTGGTCAAGCACATGCTGGCCGCCCAGGCCTACAAGCATTTCGAGGTGGCGTCGTTCCGATCCCTGGCGGCGGCGGCCGAGACTTTGGGTGACGCGCAGATCAAGGCACTGTGCGAACGGTCGGGCGACCAGAAGAAGGCGGTTGCCGCGCGTATCGAGGAAAACCTGCCCCGCGTCACCCAGGCCTATCTCGCCCAGGCGCATTGACGGTTGGCTTTCAGGTGGGGACTATTTCAAGGTGGGGGCTGGTTCAAGGTGGGGGCTGGCACGGAAATAGCCACCGCCGCGCCCCCGCCGTCCCCGGAGCGGTCCACCGTCATACCGCCGCCAAGCTGACTGGCCAGCGCCTCGACCAGCATGAGGCCGAAGGACTGCCTGCGTTCCCCTGGCTGCCGCGTGAATCCGGGGCCATTATCGGCCACCGTCAGGACCAGGGTGTCGTCGCTCGTCACCGTGACGTCGATGTGCAGGGGGCGGCCGGGGACGGTGGCGTGCTTCACCGCGTTCATTACCAGTTCCACGGCGACCAGCGACAGCGGCGTGGCAACGGCCGGTGTCAGCCAGGCTTCCGGCGGGCAGGACACCGTCACCTTCGGGTGGCGGTCGTCGGTCGTCCAGGCGGTTGCCGCGACCTCGGTCAGCAGACCGCGCAGGTGCTCTCCGAGGGCAATGTGGGTGGCGGTTCCTGATCGGTAGAGGGACTCGTGGATGCGTCCGAAAGTCTGAACCCGGCCGACAGCCTCCAGGAGTTTGGTTTGCACCTCGGGAGAATTCTGTGCCCGCGCCTGCATCTGAAGAAGTGCCGCCACCGACGCAATGTTGTTGGTGATGCGGTGGTTTGCCTCGTGCACCAGCGCGTCGCGATGCTCCACCTCGCTCAGGGCCGTATCCAAGGCCCCCTGGGCGCTGAGTTCACCGGCCAGGGCAGCCGCATGGAGGCTCAGCACCGTCGCGGCGACCACGGTGCCGGCCGCGAAGGGCTGGTGTCCGTGCAGATGCACCAATCCGCGCGCCGGCCCCTTGCCCCATACCATGGGCAGGCTCATCCAGTGGGCGTAGGCGCTGCCGACGACGGCACCGGGCGCAGCCAGCGGTTCGGACCCCGCGCACGCCTGGGCGTAGACCTCGGCGTGCCAAAGGTGGCGTGATGGGGTGTCGGTCGGCGCGTTGGCGGGGATTTGGGCGACGAAGGCTTGGGCCTGCGGGGCGTTGGTGTCTTCCGTCAGGCTGATTGCCACCATCTCCGCCCCGGTCAGGGCCTGGACCTCTTCGGCCAGGGTGTTCCATCGGCTGGCGGGATCGGGCGCCGTGGCGATGCGGCGCAGGGCGTTTGCCATCACCTCGGTGGAGGACGACGCGGCTGCGTGGCTATTGGCGGAGGCTCCGGCGGTGGGTTCAATGTGCTGAATGGTGGCCTCCTGCGCGCGTCGTCAGGACCCGGATCAAGACCGTGTCAGACTAAAGTCCTCCATTCTAACACCGTAGGTAAAAGAGAAGGAGGCCTTTCGCGCTGAGTGGTTACTATTCATCCTGTGGTCGAAAAGCCCGCGCAACGGCCCGGCCAAGGGCCATGCCCACGGCGATGCCGGCCAGGTTGGCAACAGCGTCACTAATCATGGAGGACCGTGTGGCGACAATCATCTGTGCCATCTCGGTTCCCAGGGCGCTCAGAACCAGTACGGCCATGGCCCACCGGCCGCCGCGCTCGCGCAGGACCAAGGCGGCCAGCAGCGACAGCCAGCCAAACGCGATGAAGTGCACGGCCTTGTCCAGGCCGAAACGGCCGGGCGGTCCCAGCCCCGGTGTCAAGGTCAGGACGATGACAATAATCAGGCTCACCCACCAAAGCAGGGTGGCAAATGGCTCAATTTTGCCCAGCAATGTGCGCAGAGCGTCCTTCACGGCATCTCCTGTGTGGGTTTCAGGTACGATATGCGGTCCTTAATGACGAACGCTCGGCAGGTGCCCAAGGGCATGGGCCATAAGCATTAGTTTGTCTGCGTGTCAGTCGAGCCACAGGCCATCGGGCAAGGACAGCCGGCGCGGAGGCCCGCCACCCTCCCGCGCGATCTTCAGCACCATCCGCCATTCCGGCCCGGTTCCCAGGGTCAGCAGGCCCAACGCAGCCAGGGTGCGCAGGTCGGCGCTGGGTGGGACATGGCCGGGGCGGTCCAGGTGCACGCCAATGATGGTGCCCAGGCCGGGCTGCTGGTGCGGCTCGGGCTTGCCGATCACTGGGGGCAGGAAGATGAACGGCTGCCCGGCGTCGTCGCTGAGGGTCGCTACCGGAATGCTCATGCCGGGCGGCAGGAACGGCGGGGCGTAGTCCCAGGTGCGGAACGGCAGGACCTCGGCGGCGGTGTCGGGCATCAGGCACATTCCGAACGGGCAGGCGTCGGTTTCCCGCCAATGGGCGCGTTCGGCCAGCCGCGTCCGGGCCAGCACCGGGGCGGTGATCTCGGCGCGGTCGGTCTCCCACAGCAGTTCGAGGTAGGTATCTCCGAACACGAAGCAGACGTTGGCCGTGCCCTGTCCGGGGTGCGTCCGGCGAAAGCTTTCCACCAGACCGGCCGGCAGAGGGGGATTGGATGGCACGAACGCAAAGACGTGGTGCAGGCGCAGGCTCATGGCGCACCCCCGGCGCAGAAGGCGCGCAGCCGGTCGGGGTCGGTGATGATGACCTCCTCGCCGTCGCAGGAAATACCGGCGGCGTCCAGGCGGCGCAGGGCGCGCGACAGGCTGGCCGGATCGATGCCGATGCGGCTGGCGATCACCTGCTTGGCGTGCGGCAATCGGCCATGCCCGGCCCACCGTCCGCTTTCCAGCAGGGCCAGCAGGTAGGACGCCAGACGCCTGGCCGGGGATTGGCTCTTGAGCTGGCTGATTTCGGCGATCATGAAGTGCTGGCGGGCAATCAGGGCGTCGAGCATGTAGAAGGCAAGCTCGGGGTCGTCGCGCAGGGCGGCGTCGAACGGCGTCCGCTCAATGCGCACCACCTCGGCGCCGGGCTGGGCCTCGGCATTGACCGGGAAACGGCCGGACCCGAACATGGCGGCCTCGGCAAAGGTTTCGCCGGCTTCGACCACCGTGACCACGGCCTCGGCGCCCTCGGCGGTCAGGGTGGACAGGTGAACCCGCCCGGCCAGCATCACAAAGAACCCGTCGGCCGGATCGCCAGCCGAAAACAACAAGGTGGGATTGTCGAACACCCGCACAGTGCCGCGTCCGCACAGGCTCGCCAGGCGGTCCTGGTCGAGACGCGAGAAGAGCGGGACCTGGGCGATCAGGGTGATGTCGTCGGCGCCGATGGCGCGTTGCCTCATGGCGCGTCCTCCCCGTCAAGCGGTGTATAGCCGCAGCTTTCGGCCAGGGCCTCGACGTCCTTGATGACCAGACGGCCGCGTCCCTCGGGATGCACGCCCAACGCTTCCAATGCGGTCAGGGAGCGCGACAGGCTTTCCGGCGTCATGCCCAGTTTCTCGGCCACGATGCGTTTGGTGAAGGGCAGGGTGACCGTTGCCGATCCTTCCTCCTGACCGCCCAGTTCCAGCAGGTACATGGCCAGCCGCTGCGTGGTGGTCTTGAGCTTGAGGTCGGTGACCTGACCCAGCAACATGCGCAGGGAGGCGGACAGACCCCCCATCATGCGCAGCACCAGAGCCATGTCCCCAGCCAGCAGGGCGTGCGCCGCCGCGCCGTCGATGGCGACCAGCCGGACGGTGTCCAGGGCCTGCGCCCCGGTCGGATAGGTGCCCAGGCCGGTGACGGCGCTTTCCCCGATGACGCTGCCCGGCCCGACCACGTCAATGGTGCCGCTGGGCACGGTCAGCTTCACGAAGCCTTCGAGGATGACGAACATCTCGGCCGCCGGGGCGCCGTGGGCGGCAATGACCCCGCCCGGCTGCGCGGTACGCATGGCGCTGGCCGCCGCCATGCCACGGCGTACCGGCTCGGGCAGGCGGGCGAACAGCGGCAGGGCGCTCAGGGCGGCGAAAACCTGGGAATCGGGTGCCGGCGGCGGAGCGTTCAAGGAGTGGTCCTCAATAGGCCATGGTTCTGGTTGCATACTCGTGGCGCGGCGGCCACTCTGTCCCGAGGGCCGCCGTGTCACAGGAGTATCTCATGAGGGTCGTCGTTGCGCCCGATTCATTCAAGGGGTCTTTGACCAGCATGGCGGCTGCCGAAGCGATTTGTGCCGGTTTCCGGGATGCTTTCCCCGGCGTCACTTGTCTGTCCGTGCCGATGGCCGATGGTGGGGAGGGGACGGTCGAGGCCGTGGTCGCCGTGGTCGGCGGGGAAATCGTCGAAACTCCGGCCTCGGACCCTTTGCGCCGGCCGATCCCGGCGCGATTCGGCTGGTGTGCGGAGCGCCGTCTGGCGGTGGTCGAAATGGCCGCCGCGTCGGGTCTGCCGCTGCTGTCCGACGCCGAGCGCGACCCCCTCAAAGCCACCACCTACGGCACTGGCGAAGTGGTGCGCGCCGCTCTCGACCGGGGGGCGGAAAGCCTGATCGTGGGACTCGGCGGCAGCGCCACTACGGACGGCGGAAGCGGTCTGCTTCAGGCCCTTGGGGCACGCCTTCTCGATGACCAGGGGCAGGCGGTGGACGGCTGCGGTGCCACCCTGGAGCGCATTGCGGAGGTTGACCTGTCGGGCCTCGATCCACGCCTGCGCACGGTCGCCGTCACCCTGGCCTGCGACGTGTCCAACCCGCTGCTCGGCCCGGACGGGGCGGTGGCGGTATTCGGGCCGCAGAAGGGCGTCGGCCCCGATCTGGCGCCCAGACTGGAAGCCGGCATGACCCGCTTTGCCGAGGCTCTGACCCGCGCCGCCGGACGCGACTGCCGCGCCACGCCGGGCGCCGGGGCGGCCGGTGGGCTGGGCTTTGGCCTGATGGCGGGGTGTGCGGCCGAGGTGCGCAGCGGGTTCGAGCTGATCTCAGACCTGGGCGATCTGGCTGGCAAGATGACCGGTGCCGACCTTGCCGTGACCGGGGAAGGGCGCCTCGACAGCCAGTCGCTGTTCGGCAAGGTGCCGGTGGGCATCGCGCGCCTGGGCCGGCGCACCAGTACTCCGGTGGTCGCCTTCGCCGGCCTCATCGAGGGCGATGCCGCCGCGTTCCGGGCCGAGGGCCTGCATGCCGTGCTGCCTATCGTCGATGCCCCGATGGCCCTGGACGACGCCCTAGCCCAGGCCCCGGACCTGCTGCGCCGCGCCGCCCGCCGTTTCATGGAGGTCCTGGTGCTGGGCTCCCGCACCCTTTCGGACCCATGCGACTGAGATCTGCGAGCACTAGAAACGCCCAGTGGCCCCCTCTGGGCAAGGGTGCATTTCCTCCTTCTCCCGCACCCCCCGCACCTCCCACGCCACATCGACCACCAGCGGCAGGTGGTCGGACGCGATGCGCGGCAGGGCGCCGCGCGGGACGTCCACGGCCTTCACGGTCATGGTCGGGCTGATGAAGACGTGGTCGATGCGGGCCGAGGGCAGGCGGCCGGGCCAGGTGGCTTTCGGCTTGCGGTTGTCGGTGCGCTGGCTGTCGCGCAGGTGCTGGCCGAGCAGGCGGTGGACAACCGAGTTCGGCATGGCATTGAAGTCGCCGCACAGCATCTGCGGCACGCCGCCGGGGGCATCCAGCCAGCCGTCGCGCACCAGTCCCGCCGCCTGCGGCCGGCGTTCGCGCGGCAACACGCCTAGGTGGGTGTTCACGACCAGGACCGGGCCGCGCGGGGTCATGATCTCCACCTTGATGGCGCCGCGCTGTTCGCCGTGCGGGCTGGGCAGGGGACCGGCCCGCAGCACGCGCATGGGCAACCGGCTGAGGATGGCGTTGCCGTATTGCTCCTCCTCGACGCGGAGCGACGGGTGGAAATGGAACTCCATCTCCAGGGCCTTGGCGATGGCCAGGGCCTGATCGACGCCGCCGCTGCGTCGCCGCTCCACGTCCACCTCCTGAAGGCACACCACGTCCGGGTTCAGCGAGGCGATGACGCGGGCGACGCGCTCGGGCAGGGTTCGGCCGTCCATGCCGAGGCAACTGTGGACGTTGTAGGTCATCACCCGCAGGCGATCGGGGCGGCTGGGCGCCATCTGCCCGCCGACGTGGAGCCACTCGCGCGCCGCCCGCCGCAGGTCTTCGGGCCGCAGAGGGGCGCCCTCAGGAACCGGCACGCCGGGCGGCAGCAGGGCAAAGGCTGAAACCTCGTCGGGGGCCGGGCCGCCGTGGGCGCCGTGCTCGCCGTTGAAGGTCACGGACGGCCCGCCGGTCCGCCAGCCGATCACCATAAAGTCCCCGCCGGATGGATGACGGCCCAGCGCCTCCAGGTCCTGGGCCGCTTGACTCAGGTAGGGATGGTCAGGACCCAACACGGAGGCAGCCTGTTCCGGCAGCGCATGGCGGCCCTCGGGTGTCACCGCCTGCACCATGCCATGGGCATCGCGGACCAGGGCCATGGGCACCCCGGCGGCCACGGCGGCCTCGGCGGCGGCCATACGGTCGGTCCCGTCCTTCAGGCGCACCGCCCCCAGGCGGCCAAGCACGGCAATGTCGAATGGGGCACTGGCATCAACGGCGGGCGGCGCGGTCTTGCGGCCCAGAAGATGGCCGTGGGAGGTGGCCGCGCGTTGACCCTCGGACGGCGAACCGCCAAGCGCGGCCCGTAGATCCCGCCCGGTCAGAGCCTCGAACGGCTGCGCCTCGGCCTGCCCATGGTCGGAGGTGACCCACAGGTCGTAGTCGCGCCGCTGCGACCGTTGCGCGGCGTCCCACAGGCGTTCGATGGCGGCGTCGATGCCCTTGAGCGTCCAGTGGGCGAAGGCCGACGACGGGCCGCGCCGGTGGGCCTGCTCGTCATAGCCCAGTAGGTTGAGGTGGATGATCGGCAGGCCGCGCGCGGCGTCCAGGCTGGCCCCCACGATGGCCAGTTCGCGCAGCAGGATGGTGACCGCCACCCGCACCGGCACAAAGCGGATCTCCTCGCGCAGGCTCTGTCCGGCCGCCACGCCGCGCACCGCGTCCACCACGGCGAGCCCGGCCTCGATGACCAGCAAGGCACCGGCCCGCAGCAGGCTGGGCAGATGGGCGAGGCCGAGGATGATCGCCTTGAGTGGTTGCAACCCGCTCAACACCGGCCCCCAGCCCAGGGCCGAGGCGCAGAAATGGCTTTCCGCCGCACCGCCGGTAAAGATGTTGCCATAGGCGCTGCCGCCACTCAGCAGGGGAGCGCGGCCCTCGCGCGTCAGGCGGTCCTCGACGCGGCGGGCGGTGGTGGGGTCGCTCATGCGGGCGGCCCGGCCGGTTGATGGCTCGATGAAGCCAAAGGCCGGGACGGCGGTGCGCACGCCGTAGAACAGTTCCCCCTGGACCGCCGGGGTGCTCGACGGCAGGCCGCTGTAGAGACGGTGGATTTGGTAGCGTTCCCGGTCGAGCAGGCGACTCAGGAAGGGCAGGCGGCCAGCCTCCAGGGCGCGGCGCAGTTCGCGCTCCCCCAGGCCGTCGATCTGCACCATGATGAGGCCGCGCGCCATGGGCGCCTCGGCCGAGGTCGGCAGGCGCAGCAGACGGATGAGCGCCTCGCTCCGGCTGAGCCAGCGGCGCCCTCCATGAATAAGGCGTTCAACGCGTGCAATCATGGAGGTGTGCCATCCCGCTGGGTATCGCGGGCCACGGCGGCGTCGGCCATCCCCGACAGCAGGTCCCATTCGGTGCGCAACAGCCGCAGGGTCCGGCTCCACGCCTCGTCGGCGTCCTCGCTTGCGGGAACAGTCGGGCTGGCGAGCAGGGCCGCGTAGGCGCCAAGGGCGGTGTCGGCGGAATGCTCCAGGGACATCGCCTCGGCGGTGCGGCAGGCGGCCTCGCGCAGGGCCGCGCGGCGATCCAGGGGAAGGTCGGCCACGCCGCGTAAGGCGCCAGCGAACCCGGCAGTGTCGGTGCCCTTCAGCAGGCGGCCGTTCTCGCCATCGCGGACCACCTCGCGCACGCCCGGCGCGTCCAGGGCGACCACCGGCACACCGGCCGCCATGGCCTCGCTGACCACCATGCCCTGGGTTTCCGATTTTGAGGCGAAGGCGAACACGTCCATGGCCTTGTAGGCGCTGACCAGGAAGCGGCGTTCCAGCACCCCGGCGAAGTGCACCCGCTCACTCACTCCGGCCAGGGTGGCCCGCAAGGCGTCCTCGGACGCGCCATGGCCGGCGACCAGGAAATGGGCCGTGGGCACTTCGGCCAGGACCTGGGCCACGGCTTCGGCCAGGAAGCCCAGGTTCTTTTCGGCCGCCAGGCGCCCGACGTGGCCGATGACGAAGGCATCGTCGGGGAGGCCCATGATCTGGCGGAACCCGTTGCCGCTGCCCAGCGCGTACTCCGCCATGTTCACCCCGGTCGGCACCACGCGGATGGGTACCCTCACCTTGCGATGGCGCAGGATCTCGGCCACGCTTTCCGATGGTGCGAAGACCTCGTCGGACAGGTTGGCGTAGTTGGTGGACAGGTGGACCACAAAGCGCTGCATGGCCGGAGAGTCGCCCGGCACATAGTGGGTGTACTGCTCGTACATGGTGTGGTGGGTGAACACCAGCGGGCAGTTCAGCGATCGCGCAAGGCGCACCGCCGTGGAGCCGAGCAGGAACGGGTGGTGCGAATGGATGATGTCGGGCGCGAACGCCTCGATTGCCGTGCGCAGGGTGCGCGGCACCGTCAGCACGACCGAAAAATCGCTGCCGTTGAAGTTCTGGAGGGCTGGAACGCGCAGGACGCCAGGTTCCTCGGCCGGGGCGCCCTCGAACTCCGGGCAGACCACCAGCACCTCGTGACCGCGCCGCCTATATTCACCGGCAAACGCCTGGACCGAGCGGGCCACGCCGCCGACATGGGGCGCATAGGTGTTGGTCATCATGACGATCTTCATGCGGGAACTCCCACCTCGGCCCGGCCATCGGCGCCCGATACGGCGTGGCGGTCCATGCCGGGCAGGGCGATGTCCAGGCGCGGCGGGGCGCCCCGCCAGTCGGCCCGCCAGTCCACATGCGCCCGCCCATTGCGCACGGTGACGTCCAGGGTAATGGTGCCGAACGCCGTCGGGGCGGGGCCGAAGGACAGCTCCGCGCCCTCGGTCAGCCATTCGGGCAGCAGGCCGGCGCCGATCACCAGGGTGTCGCCCTCCTCGCGCACAAAGGCGTTGCGCATCATCAAAAGCCATTCGGCGGCCGCCCAGATGTGCTGCCCGTCGCCCATGCAGCCGCCGCCGGTGTGGGGGTGGATGGCCTCGGGCCACTGGCCGGTGGGCGAGGCGAGGCGGGCCACGGCGCGGATCATGTCGGCTGCCCGTTCGGTCTGCCCGGCGCGCAGGGCAACCTGAGCCATGTGCAGGGTCAGATAGGCGTTGATGCCCGAATGCACAACGTCCTGGAAGAACCCGCCGTCCACCATGCAGGAGTCCAGCAGGTAGTCGTTGGTGGCCAGAAGCCGGGGGTCCAATGGCTCCATGATTTGCAACGGATAACCGCCGGCGAGGGAGCCAATGGCCCCGGCGTCCAGCCGCCGATACGGGGAGGCGGGGATGGCTGGACCCTTGAGGCGGCCCGCCACCTGCTCCAGGCTGCGGTCAATGGACGCCTGGAAGTTCCGCGCCTCGCGCCGCCAGTACTCGGCCGCCTCCCCGTCGCCGTAGCGGGTCATCAAGGCCGACGCCGCGTGGAGCCCGCCGACCGCCCAGAAGTCATCCCAGTAATAGTAGTCGTTCGGCCCCAGATGCTCAGCGCTGAACCCGGCCGGCAGCAGGCCGCCGTGGGGGCTGCCGTCTTCGGCCGTGCGCTTGGCGACCAGCCACTTGGCGCCCTTGGTGATCGGCTTGCGCCAGGATGCCTTGGGCGGGCGGCCGGACAGGGCGCAGAAGCGTTCGATGATCCACAGAACCTCGCCGTTGGCGTCCCACTCGCCTTCCTGGCTGCGGAAGAACCCGTCGAGGGTCTGGCGTGGCGGGAAACGGTCGATGGCGCGCTCGGATCGGTCGATCAGCCCGGCGCACAGCAGGGCGTTCAGGATAAGCGCGGCATCGCGGAACCAGAACCGTTTGTAGGTATAAGGGCCGGGATAGACATCGCCCGGCGCGTGCAGGATGAGGCTGCGCACGGCGGCGTCATAGAGGAACTGCATCCGGGCGTCGGGCAGGCGGATGCGGCAGTGCCCCTCCAGGGCGCGCGGCCACCCCCCGGCGGCAGGGCGGGCCGTCTCGTCGATGAGCGGTACGGTGGCCTGCACGGTGCGGGACGTGCCGGGGTCCAGGCGATAGAGCGCGGCGGCGGTCGCCATGCCGATGTCGCACACGCCCGAGGATTGTTCCTCCGCGTCGTCCAGATGAATGAACACATCGCCGTGGCGATAGTCGGAGACATGGTGACGGTCGGGCGGGTCCGAGAAATCCACCCGCGCCACATCGTCAACCGTCCAGCCGCGCCGGTCGGGCGCCAGGGTCACCCGGTTGATGAAGGCCACACCCTCGGGATTGGCCGGGCGCAGCGACAGGACCAGCCAGCCGCCGGTGTCACAGGTGGCGGTGGCCTCCGTCCGGCATTGGCTTTCCTCGCCGACCAGGGTGGCCCAGGTGCGCATGGTCAGGCCCAGCGCCCCGGCGCGGGTCTTGGTGCGGACCTCCAGGCCGTTGCGGGGGTCGAGATCAAGGGTCTGGTCGGCCTGCAACTGGCGCGACGGCAACAGGACCCGCCCGTCGTCGGCCACCACCCAGGCGTCCAGCGACCAGTTGTCGTAGAGCGGCGTGACCAGACCGCGCGGATCGACAAGGGGCATGGCCTCGCCATCGGGCAGGCCCACGGCGGTCCAATTGCGGTGGCTCAGGTTGACGTGGGTGATGGAAAAGGCGCGCGGGATGAAGGCCTTGTCGGCCGGATCGAACTGGCGTTCGGCCCAGTACGGCCACACCCAGTCACGATTGTGCTGGATGACCCGGCTGTTGATGAGGCCGCGGGCGTGGAACGCCACCCCGGCCCGCAACAGCTCGATCGGCTCGTCCACCTCGGACGGTTGGGCGAAGCGGCGCACCCGGCCCATGACGGCCAGGGGATCGAGAAACCCGTGGGCGCGGGCGAACCGGCGGACCATGTACCGCCAGGGCAACCATTTCCACCACATCGCGGTTCCCTTTTCCATCAGGTCTATCCCCCAGGAGAATCGACGCCTGACCCCAGGGCAAGGGTTGCAAAGATTTACGCCAAAAGAGTCTCCGGGGGTGCGCAGGTTGTCGGGCACTGAGGTTCCTCACGTTCGTTCCTGTCGGATTGAACCGTGATAAACGCGGGGGATGAAGACAATCCAATGAAAGTTCTGCACCGGGCATCAATCCCGGCCATCCGCCAGTTTCGGCGCGTCCGAAGGGCTAGTCTACTGTAATTAAAACACCCTGGTTCGGTGATGTGGCAGGGGTATACTCTGCTGAGGACTCAGGAGCTGAAGTGCAGACATGGTTGTAGGCGGGGCGACGGTTCCACGAAGGATGATTCGACGGAAGCTGCTGGTGGGGTGGGTCGCCTCGGCCGTGCTGTTGCTTGTGGTCACCGGCCTGGTGTTCGGTATCATGCTGCGGTCGACGCAGAACGACTACATCCGCAGCGACCTCATCAAGGTCCTGGGCCAGATCGGCCAGCGCCTGACCGAGCGGCAGGCCCAGGTCAGCCGTGCCGCCGAGCATCTGTCCACGCGGCCGGAGGTGGTTGCCGGCCTGCACCTTATCGAGGTTTACGAGGATCCCAAGGCCTATGAGCCGTTGGTGTTTGACCCCGAAAAGCGCCGCCTGGCCCGCCTGACCTTCGACGAGGCGACGGCGGTGGGGGTGGATGCGCTGGGCTTGTTTAGCCGGGACGGCGGCATGGTTGCGGTCTATACGTCGGGCCGGGCGTCGGGCTACCCACCGGGGGCTGGGTTTTCGACCTGGAAAGACGGTCAGCGCCAGACCCTGCCGCTCAGCGCGGAATACGCGTTAAACCACCAAACCGGCCTGGAACGGCTGGCTCCACGGAGCCCGCCGCAGGAGCCGAACGGCCGGCTACTCACCGTGAACGCGTCTCTTGCGCTGCTCAGCGAGGCGCCGGTGCGGGCCGCCGTCAATCCCGAAGTCTCCAGGGTGATCGGTACTGTGCTGGCCGGGGATGTGTTCGGGTTGGACGATATTGCCGACATTGTCACCCGCTCCAACTTGCGGGCGGCCATCGTGCCGGAGGGGACCTTGGTGCCGGCGGAGTTCGCTGGGCTGGACCTTGGCCAGGCGGTACCCGATCTTGCCGAGGCGCTGTCCGATCTGACCTTGCAGGACATTGGTGACAGCCTTGCAGGGGTGGCCGCCCTGCCGATGGAGGGTGGGCGGCAGGTCCATATCATGGTGGCAGCCGACCCGCCCAAGCTGGCGGCGGTGCTGTCCACCTACGGCGAGGCCAGCGCATTGGCGCTTTTGCCGGTGGTTCTGTTGCTGATTCCGGCCGGCGCCTTCGCCTTGCAGCGCTGGGTGATCGTTCCCCTGGAGTCTCTGGCCAACGCGGCCGAGGCGGTGCGGCGCGGCAACGCCGCCGAGGTGCGTCTGGCCGAGCGGGACGACGAGCTGGGCAGCGTGGCGCGGGCCTTCAACGCCATGGTCGCCGATCTGGTGGCGCGCGAAAACGACCTGAGGAGAAGCCGCCAGAGCTATCAGGAGCTTTATGACTACGCCCCGGCCGCCTACGCCACCGTGCGGGCCGACGATGGCGGCTTCCGGCAGTTCAATCACGCCTTTGTCGCTTTGCTGGGTTATGCGGCCGAGGACCTCCCGGATCTGCACGCCCTCGATCTTTTCGCCGCGCACGGCGTGGGCGGCTCCAGCGAAGCCCGCATGGCCTTTGCGCGGTTCCGGCGCGGCGACGCGGTGCGCGATGCGGAACTGCGGATGCGCCACCGGTCGGGCAGCGACCTGTGGGTCAGCATGACCCTGGATCCGGTGTACGACGAGGACCAGAAAGTGGTCGAAGGGCGGTTGGTCATCATCGACATCGACGGCCGCAAACGGGCCGAGGACGCGCTCCGCCAGAGCATCGACGAACTGACCCGCATCAACGGCGAACTGGCCCAGTTCGCCTACGTGGCGGCCCATGACCTGCGCGAGCCGGTGCGCCAGATCGTCAGCTATACGCAACTTTTGGAGCGCGACCTGGACCCCGTCTTGAGTGGCGAGCAGCGTCAGAACATGCACTATATCACCAGCGGCGCGCGGCATATGTACGACCTGATCGGCGCGTTGCTGGACTACGCTGGCGCGGCAGACGGATCGGGACGGCTGCGCGAGGTCAATGTCGCGCGGGTGCTGTCGATGGTCACCGAAACCCTGCGGCTGTCCATCAGGGCGGCCGGTGCCGAAGTGGTGATCGGGCCGATGCCGGTCGTTCTGGCCGACGACGTGCAACTTGTCCAGGTGTTCCAGAACCTGATTACCAACGCCCTGAAATTCCAGCCGCCGGGTCGCATCCCGCATATCTCGGTGACCGCCGAGGCGAGCGGGGCGGACTGGGTGTTCCACGTCACGGACAACGGCATCGGCTTCGAACCGAACCTCGCGGGCCGTGTGTTCGAGATGTTCGAGCGCCTGCATCCTCAGGAAAACTACATGGGCACCGGTATCGGCCTGCCCATCTGCCGCAAGATCATCGAGGCCAACGGCGGCCGCATCTGGGCCTCATCGCGCCCCAACGAAGGCAGCACGTTCTCCTTCCTGTGGCCCGGCGCGGGGACAGTAAAGGCCATGACCGAGGACGCGGAGGCAATCTAAGCCCGGTCCCGGTTCTCGTCTCCTTTGTCCGGCACCACGCACTGGCCGTCGGGGCCGTGGACGTGGTCGTGGTGGTGGGTGTAGACGGCGACCTGCCCGGCGACTTCGCGGCCGAACAGGCTTTGATAGCGTGGGTCGCGGCTGACGTCGTGGGGGTGCCCGGTGCAGCACACGTGGCGGTTCAGGCACACCACGCGGTCGGTGGCGCCCATCACGACGTGCAGGTCGTGCGACACCATCAGCACCGCACACCCCCGGTCACGGCGGATTTCCCCGATCAGGCGGTACAACTCGGCCATGCCGCCGACGTCCACGCCCTGGGTCGGTTCGTCAAGCAGCAGGAGATGCGGCCGGCGCAGCAGGGCGCGGGCCAGCACGACGCGTTGCAACTCGCCACCCGACAGGCGGCATACCTGGGACTTGGCGTGACTGTCCATGCCGACCTGGACGAGGGCGGCCTGCGTCGCGGCCTTGTCGCGGTTGCCCGACAGGCCGAGGAAGGCGTCCACGGTCAGCGGCAGGATGGGATCGACGTGCAGGCGCTGCGGCACATAGCCCAGGCGCAAGCCCGGCCGCCGCCGGACCCGCCCGCTGTTCGGGGCGTCCAGGCCCATCAGGACGCGCAGCAGCGTGGTCTTGCCGGCGCCATTGGGGCCGACGATGGTGACGATTTCGCGGTCGCTCAGGCTGAGGTCGATGCTGTCGAGAAGCAGGGTGCCGTCGCGGCTGAGACTGACCGCCTGGGCTTCGATCAGGGGAGGGGCCTCGATCAAGGGAGGGGTTTCGATCAGGGAAGGGGTGTCGATTGGGGCAGGAATGCTCATCATGGACTTTCCGGGACAGAGGCCGCGGCGCAGGCGCGGCAGCGGCCGGAGATCTCGACCACCGGGGCCTCGAGCACGAACCCGGCGGCGTCGGCGGCAGCCTTGAGGTCGTGGGCGAGGCGGTGGTCGTGCAGTTCCACGGCAATGCCGCACTCGTGGCAGATCAGGAACTGTGCCGCATGGCTCTCGCCGCCTTGGCTGCATCCGACAAAGGCGTTTATGCTGGCCAAGCGGTGGACCAGGCCGTGGGATTCCAGAAAGGTGAGGGCGCGGTAGACCAGCGGCGGGGCGGACCCCCAGCCTTCCTCGGCCAATCTGCCCAAAAGGTCATAGGCACCGACCGGCTTGTGGTCCTGCCACACCAGTTCCAGCACGCGGCGGCGGATGGGGGTCAGGCGGGCGCCGCGCTCCCGGCACACCTGCTCGGCGCGGTCCAGGGCGGCATCCAGGCAGCGGCCATGATCGTGCGGCCCGGCAACGCGGGAAAAGGCATCTGCTGTGGCCGAACAAGCCATTGGGGCGCCTCCTGGGCGGTCATCGAAAGCTGCGACTGTTCCGATGACCATATCCTTTTCCGGCCGGACATGCCATGACGCGGCGCCCAATGACCACTGCGTCAGCGGTCGCGCACCTGGTGCCACTTGTCGAAGCTGCGCCCGGCGGTGTAGCCGGTGTAGCCGGCGCCGAACAGCCACCACATCGGTTCGGGGATGGCGGCCAGCCAGGCGCGCATTCCTTCGGCCACCGCATGGGCCGCCTCGGGTTGTACTGCCGCGACGACGCCCATGGGGATCGACGCCAGGATCATCAGGTACATGATGTAGAGGAACGACGGCCGCGCCCGGCTGGTCCAGGGGTCGGCGCTGTTGGCCTCGGCCAGGATGGCGGTCATCTGGTGGGCGGCCTCGGCCAGCTTCTGTTGACCGTCCTGCTCCAGCAGGCGGCGCTTGGCCTCGGCCCGTTCGGCGTCACTGGTGAACAGGCTGTCGATCAGGGAGAACAGCGGCCCGGCGAGACCGGTGACGGCGCCTGATAGGATGGTTGATGGCAGTGTCATGGCAGACGGCTCCTTATGGGGGTGAGGGGGGTGGCGTTCAGGCGTTCGGCTACCCAGGCATCGCGGCGGGCCTCGCGCTGCGGACGGCTCCAGTACCAGGGGGGCAGGCTGTCGTGGCCGATCTCCATCTGGTCTTCCCAGGCGCGGCGCAGGGCCTCCACGTCGCTTGCCGTGCTTGGGGGAGCGGCACTCACGCCGCCATCCGCGACAGGGCGGACATCAGGGCGCGCAGGTGGGCGTCGGCCTTGTCGGCCGGAATGTGGCACGCGGCATGATGTGTCGCGCAGTACGCCGACTCGTCCAGCCGAGGCTCCTGGCAGTAGTGCCAGTCGAGGCCGGGCACATCGCCGTGAATATAGCGGCACCCGGTGGGCTCCTTGGGATGGGGCATGGTAATACTCCGGCTAAAGGCATTTATGCCGTATTGCAGGCGTGCGAGGACCGCGCAGGGCGCAGCAATGCGAATGCGAGATGTGTTTTGGGGTGTGTGGTTGGGGTGCGGGATAGGCTGGGGTTGCGGGATAATGTTCTTGTAACGTTCCGATGGTGCCGCGTCAAACAATTATTCGCTAAAACGGCATTTATGCAGCGTGAAACGCCAGCGGTCCTGACGCAAAAGGATATGCCCCAAGGCCCCAGTTGCTTGTTTCCGGTTTGCTTCGCACTCTCAAGGTTTAATCGCTTTGGGAGGAAAGGCGCATGATGCGTCACGCCATTTTCGCTGCCGCGGCTCTGGCCGTGGCGTTTGGTGCTTCCGGCGCAAATGCTGCGGAAGCGCAACCGGCCCCGTTGTCCGTCGATGCCCCGGTGTTCAAGGAACCGTGGGTTCGCTATGGCGACTGGCCCAAGGCTTCCTGGCCCTTCGATACCCTGCGCGAAGACCTTTCACCGCCCGTGCCGACCGCACCGCGCAAGATCGACGGGCCGATCACCGGCGACGCGGAAAAGGGCAAGGCCCTGGCCGCCGACCGTCGGCGTGGCGGCAGTTGCCTGGCCTGCCACATCATGGGCAGCGGTGAACTTCCCGGCAGTGCTGGCATCGACTTGTCGGAAATCGGGTTGGCCGGGCGGACGGACGAGGAACTGTTCAACACGGTTTATGACCGCCGGGTGTATAATCCCGACACCATCATGCCGCCTTGGGGCACGCACGGTGTGTTCACCGACGAGGAAATCCGCGATATCGTGGCCTTCCTCAAGACCCTGACCAAGCCCACGGTGTTCAAAACCGCGCTCGACGACCCCGCCAATCGGCCGGAGCCGGTCGAGGACCGCGACAACCAGGATCCCTTCGTCAACCCGGCGGCCGAGATCATTGACGAGACCGGCCCGGCGACTTTCGCCCAGGTGGGTCCCAACGGCAAGGCCTGCGCCTCCTGTCACGAAAGCGAAGCGGCGCTTAAGGGATGGGCGGCAGCCATGCCCCAGTGGGAACCGCGCCTGAACAAGATGCTGGGCATCGAGGAGTTCATCGCCCGCCACGCCAAGGCCACCATGGACGCCGACTGGCTGATGCAGAGCCCGGAGAACACGACGCTCGCCGTCTACATGCGGGTGCTGTCCAACGGACTGCCGATCAATCCGGACCTGACCTCGCCGGAGGCCAAGGCTGCCCTGGCGCGGGCCGAGGCGATGGCGGAACGCAAGATCGGGCAGCTCAACCTCGCTTGCGTGGACTGCCACCAGACGGCGGCCAAGACGTGGATACGCGGCCAGTGGCTCGGCGAGTTTAAGGGCCAGTTGCCGCATTTCCCGACCTGGCGCACCAGCCGTCAGGAAATCTGGGATATCCGCAAGCGCTTGCAGTGGTGCGGCGTGGCCATTCGCGCCGATGAACTGGCCCCCGACGCCCCGGAGTACGGCGACCTCGAACTGTTCCTGGCCCGCGCCAACCAGGGCCTTGACCTGAACGTGCCGGGTATCCGGCATTGATTGGTGTCGGGAAGGGGGGGCGTGCTTTTGGCCATCTTGGGCTGCCGCCCAAACCGGCTTGGGGCAGGCCCCAAACCCCCTTTTTTTCTTCAAGAAAACAAGGAGGTCTGGAGTTTACTTCAGGCTGGTGGCAGTCCTCCGCGATAGCGGACCAACGACTGCCTCAAAACCGCGAATGCCATCCCGTGACGGCGGCTTCCTCGGTGTCGCGGGCGGCGCGGAGCCATTTGCGGGCGGGGCTTCGGATGGTGTCATCGGTGCGGTCCCCAAACGGGACGGCGTCGTAGACGGCGCGTTGTTCCTGGTCGTCGGTCATGATGCAGAAGGCCACCTCCCGCCCCGATTTGGCGCGCAGGGTGCCGGCCAGGCCACGGGCGTAGGATATGGTTCCGGTCTTGGCCCTGAGGGTGGCCGGGGCGCCAACCCGGTGATCGACGGCGGCGAACGGTTGCAGCAGCAGGGGCGGCAGCAGGTTGGCGGCGGCAATGCCGTCGATTTCGGCTCGCGCGGTGTGCAGGGCGATGCCGGCGCATTGCTGCGGGGTCATTCGGGCGGCGTCGGTCAGGCCGGACCCGTTGGGCATGGTGAACCCCGCCCAGTCGGTGGCGGGCACGGCGGCCTTGGTGCGCTCGGCCGTCCAGGCGGCGGCTTCGGGCAGTTTCACGGGCCGCCCCAGGGCCTTCTGGGCGGCAGCGATGCCCAATGTTTCCGTCGCCATGTTGTTGGAGAAGAACAGCGCGCGGCGCAGGATCTCGGCAACCGGGGGGCTGTCGTGGGTCACGAGGTCTTCGGCCCCGGCGGGAACGGCGCGCGGCTCGGGCAAGGGCAGGGTGACGCCATGCTTGGCGGCCAACCATTGGAACACGCGGGCGGTGAACCGGCCGGGCTCGCGCACCGGCAGCCATACCTCGTTGAGGGGCGGGGCGCCGGCCAGGGCGACCGGCAGCGGGTCGAGCGGAATCTCGGCCCCGGTGGGGTTGCCGCCGTTCCACAACACCTTGAACCGATTGAAGTCCAGCGACAGCCCGCCGAGCCCTGGATTGTACGAGGCGTCGGGCGGTTGGCGCTCCTCGATCACCGCATGGTGCGGCAGGGCGCCGTCGTCATACAGGAAGTGGCCGGTGATGCGGGTGATGCCGGCAGCCGCCAGGGCCTGGGCCATGCCCTCCAGCGCCGGGGTGTCGAGCATCGGGTCGCCGCCGCCGACCAGCACCAGATCGCCGTTCAGCACGCCGCCGTCGGTCAGCGTCCCGGTGTGCATCAGGCGGGTGGTGAAGCGATGTTCCGCCCCTAGGGACTGGAGCACCGCCAGCGCGGTCGGCATCTTGAGCACCGACGCCGGAATGAACGCCCGCTTGGCGTTCTTCTCGGCCAACACGGTGCCGTCCTCGACGTCCAGAACGACATAGCCGGTGGCGGTTTCAGCCTGTGCCGTGGGCGAGGCAACAGCAACGGTCGCCGCCAGCAGGAGCGCGATTTTCAGATGCGACACAGTTTCCAGGGTCCTACGTCCAGATGAAAGTGGTCGTGATGGGCCTGATCGGCGGCCGGGGTGAGCACGACGCTGAACAGGCCGCACGCCCCCTGCGCGGCCCGCCGCAGGAAGGTGCTGCGCGTACCGGCCCCCGACCAGTGCTTCTTCACGCTGATCATGGTGCCATCTTCAAGCTCGAAGGCGGCAATGTCGATGGCTCTTCCGTATGCGTGTTCGGACAGCCGGGACCGGTTTGATGTGCGCCCCCGACACACATAACCGCCGTAATGGTGCACGGTCTTGATGTCTTGGCCGAACACTTCGCGGGCCAGGGGGCGCAGCACATCGCGGTCCCATTCCACGACTTTCAGGGCGAGGCCGCAGTCCACCGTCACTGGCCGGTTGAGCGGCGTCGGTGTCTCCATGAGGGCGACCGCCGTGACCACGCCGCAGGCGGTGCCGTCGCCGCTGTCGGCCACGCGGTCGAACGCCGCCGTCTGATAGCTGAGTTGCACCACGCAACCGGGGCCGCCGGTGGGCAGGGCCACGCGGTTGCCACCGGGTTTCGACGCAGGCGGCGCGGCGGCGCAGGCGGCCAGCAACAGGGCCATCCCCGCCAGCACCAGAACACATCTCATGGCCGCTCCACCAGATGGCGTTTCAGGGCGTGCAGGCGACGGTCGGGGATGCCCAGGGCGTCCAGGTGCTCCACCGTGCTCAGGAGGTATTCGGTGTTGCTGCCCAGGGCGCCGCTGGCCTTGGCGATGGCGCGGGCGGCATCAATGTCGGGCAGGCGGCCAGCGTAGCGGGGGCAGGCGCGGTTGATGGTGAAGGTGAGGGCGCTCAGTGCCCCTTCGGCGGTGTGCAGGCGGACCCAGCGCGGAATATAGCCGTCCGAGATCATTTCGCGCCGCCACAGAACCGAAAACTCCTCGTCCACATGCGGTCCCTCGATGCGATAGGCCACGCCCTTGCAGCTGCCGCCGCGCGCCAGTCCCAGGACCAGTCCGGGGTGGGCGGCGCAGCCCCGCCCGACCGGCGACCACAGGCAGAACCGGCGGTGGAAGCCGTGCAAGGTGGCGATGCGGCTTTCGGCGTAGCGGATGGCCGGATTCCACATCAGCGACCCGTAGCCGAACACCCAGGCGTCCCCGCCGGCCCGCACGCCGGCCGGTGCGGCGGCCAGCGCCGTGGCTTGGCCGTCGCGGAGGTCGTCCTCGCTCGAAATTGGTATCAGTCCGTTGGCGTCCTGCAACATTCGCAGGAACGAGCCGCCCAGAATGTCTTCTCGGGTTTTCAAGCCTGCTGCCCCTTGCTCTCGGCGGTCAGCCTATCATGGACCCGTGCCAACGTGCCATGGCGACGTGGACCGGGAACCGGATGGAACGACCGCTTGGCGAATGACGGCGTGCGCGTTAAAGTGGATGCTGTCATCGGCAATCCCGGATTAATGCGTGACGGACTTTACGCAGGGAGGGAAAGTCGTAAGTCCTTCGGCGGGCGATGTTCCTCACCCTTTGGATTCCTCCGCTGGAAAATGGTGCGCGGTCGATTATAGTAGTCCCGGCAGACAAAAGTGCCCCACCAGAAAGAGGGCGTCATGGGAGGGAATTCCGGTCTTCTGACCGCCGTTCTTGAAAGCATGGACCAGGGCGTCGTGATGGTCGACGATGCCTTGCGCCTCGTGCTGTGCAACGAGAAGTGGCGGGACATGTTCCGTCTCCCGACCTCGGCGACGCTGCCGGGGACGCCGTGGGAAGACATCGTCCGCCATCGCGTCCTCAACGACGCCCGCATGGCGGGCCAGGACGCGCCGGCGGATGCCGAGGCGCGGGTGGCCGCCATCATGCGCACGGCCAGGACCTGCGGGCAGCAGCCGCACACCTACGAGGTCCGCATGCCTGACGGGCGCGTCATTGCCGCGCAAAGCAATCCGCTGCCCGAGGGCGGCTTTGTCCGTACCTTTACCGACATCACCGAGGACCGCGCCACCGAGGATCACCTGCGCCTGATGCAGGACCGCTACGCCCTGGCCTTGCGGTCCTCCAACGAGGGGCTGTACGACTGGGACATCCAGGGCGGCAGCATCTTTTTCTCGGATCGGACTCAGGATCTTTTTGATCTGCCCGGCGGCATCCTCAGCCCGGAGCAGTGGTCGAGCCGCATCGTGCCCGAGGACTTTCCGATCTACCGCAACGCCCACATCGCCCACCTCAAGCGGCACACCGACCGCTTCGTTTGCGAATACCGGATGCGTTGCAGTGACAGGAAGACCGGCGGCGAGAGGGTGGTGTGGGTCCGCCAGCATGGCATCGCCCTGCGCGACACGGCTGGGCGGGCGTTGCGCCTGACCGGGTCGGTCGGCGACGTGACCGAATACAAGGTCGCCACCCAGGCCCTGCGCGACAGCGAGGAACGCCACGCCCTGGCCATGCAGTCGATCAACGAAGGAGTCTATGACTGGGCGGTGGCCTCCGGCCGCGTCCACCTGACCGAGCGCCTGCGCGAGATGCTCGGTCTGACAGATGCGACCTTGCCCGCCAAGGCATGGGCGGCGCGCGTCCATCCCGACGACGCGGCGCATTTCAACGACCGTATGATGGCGCTGGTCAAGGGCCACGACGAGCGCCTGGAAGTCGAATACCGCATCGATGACGGCAAGGGCGGGTGGCGGTGGTTCCGCCAGCACGGCGTGGCGGTGCGCGACGCCGCCACCGGGCGGGCAATCCGCATCATCGGCTCGACCGGCGATGTCACCGACCGCAAGGAAACCCAGCGCGCCCTGTACCGCAGCCAGGAAGAACTGGCCCGCGAGCGGGAGCTTCTGAAAGCCACCCTGGAAAACATGGACCAGGGCATCTTCATGGCCGATGCCGACCACACTCTGGTGGCCTGGAACTTCCGTTTCCAGGAAATGTTCGACCTGCCCGAAAGCCTGTTCCACGATCCGGTGCCGCTCGGCCGGTTGCTCGACCACCTGTGCGCCCGCGGCGACGTGGGGACGAGTGCCGAGGAAGCCCATGAACGCTTCCTGGGGGACGTGGCCTGTCACACCCCCCAGGTGGTGGAGGTCCGCCGGCCGGGCGGGCGGGTCCTGGAAAGCCGCAACGTCCCCTTGGCTGACGGCAGCTTCGTGCGCACCTTCACCGACGTGACGGAGCGCAAGCGGGCCGAGGACGCCGTACGGGAACTGATCGAGGCGATGCCGCTGCCGCTGGTGGTGTCGAGCCTGGAGGAGCATCGGTACCTTTACGTCAACGAACACGCCCACCGGGCCTTTGGGGTCAGCACCGACCCGAACGCACCGGGCTGCCGATCCGTGCTTGATGTCTACGTCGATCCCCAGGATCGCCTGCGCATGGCCGCGTTGCTGGAAAGCGACGGCCGGGTCGATGGCTTCGAGGCCGAAATGCGCACGCCCAACGGCCCGCAGTGGGTCCTGATGAGCGGCCGCATCCTCAACTACGGCGGCGTCCGGGCGGCCGTGGTGGCGTCGAGCATCATCACCGAACGCAAGCACCTGGAACGCGACCTGCACCGCGCCAAGGAGCGCGCCGAGAAGGCGCTCGAAGACCTCCAGGCGGCCCAGGACAATCTGGTCGAGGCCGAAAAGATGGCCTCGCTCGGCGGGTTGGTGGCCGGTGTGGCGCATGAGATCAACACCCCGGTCGGCATCACCCTGACCACCGCCAGCCACCTTCAGGAAAAGACCAAGGACCTGCGCCGCGTGTTCGAGGCCGGGACCATCCGCAAGGCCGACTTCGCCCAGTACATGACTGTTGCCGACAGTGCCTGCACCTTGCTGGTGTCCAACGCCACGCGGGCGGCCAACCTGATCCAGAGCTTCAAGCAGGTGGCGGTTGACCAGACCAGCGACGAACGCCGCCCGTTCGACCTCCGCGCCTACATCGACGAGGTGCTGCTCAGCCTGGGGCCACGCCTCAAGCGCACGCCGTTCAAGGTGGTGGTGGACTGCCCGGCAAACATCATCGTCGACAGCTATCCAGGGCCGTTGTCCCAGGTCCTGACCAACTTCGTGATGAACTCCCTGGTTCACGGTCTGGAGGACCGCACCAGCGGCACCATCACCATGACCGGCCGCAGGATCGACGACGCCGATGGCGCCGGACAGGTCGAAATCGTCTATGCCGACGACGGCAAGGGCATTGCCAGCGACCACCTCAAGCGCATCTTCGAACCGTTCTTCACCACCAAGCGCGGCGAGGGTGGGAGTGGACTTGGGCTGAACATCGTTTACAACATCATTACCCAGAAGCTGAAGGGCACCATCAAGGCCGACAGCGAGTTCGGTCTGGGCGCAAGCTTCACGGTGCGCATACCGCTGCGAGTCAATCCCGCGGCCGATTATCAGAGCCGGGGAAACCGGCCTACTCCGTCCGTGTCAGCACTGGCTGGCGGGGCTTGAGAACCTGGGAGGACCGTCCGACTATGAACGATGACCTGCTGTTCGACGATGACGACACCGACGATATGGATCTGCCCACCGGCGGCGTGCCCCACCGCGCCGGGCCGGGATGGAAGGTGTTGGTTATCGACGATGAACCCGAGATCCATTCCATGACCGGCATGGTCCTGGCCGACGTGCGGTTTCGCGGCCGAGGTGTGGACATGATCAGCGCGCACAGTGGCCTGGAGGGGCGGGCCATCCTCAGCAGCACACCGGACGTGGCGGTCATCCTGCTTGACGTGGTGATGGAAACCGACGATGCCGGGCTTCAGTTCGTGAAGTTCGTGCGCGAGGAACTCGGCAACAAGCGGGTGCGCATTATCCTGCGGACCGGCCAGCCCGGCCAGGCGCCGGAACGCGATGTCATCGTCAACTATGACATCAATGACTACAAGGCCAAGACCGAGCTGACGGCGCAGAAGTTGTTCACCACCATGATCGCCTCGCTACGGTCCTACGAAGACATCATGGCCCTGGAATTGAACCGCCAGGGTTTGCAAAAGATCATCGACGCCTCGGCCTCGCTGTTCCAGGTACGCTCCATGCAGACGTTCGCGTCCGGGGTGCTGACCCAGCTTTCCGCCCTGCTCGACGTCGGGGTCAGCGGCATCCTGTGCGCCCAGCGTGGCGGGTTCATGCCCGCCAACGCCCTGCCGGAGGAGGACGCCAAGGCGGTCTTCGTGCTGGCCGCTTCGGGTGAATACGAGGAATGCCCAGAGCATCGCCAGGGCGTGATGGACAGCGCGGTGATGGATACCATCGCCGGCGTGTTGCAGTGCGGTCAGTCAACCTATGGCGACGACTTCCTGGCCCTTTACATCCGCACGCCAAACCACCGCGAGGTGGTCGCCTACCTGCACACCGGGCGCACCCTCAACGACCTGGATGAAAAACTGGTCGAGGTGTTCTGTGGCAAGGTCTCGGTCGGGTTCGACAACCTGTGGCTCTATGACCAGTTGTGCCGGGCCCAGCAGGCCACCGTCATCGCGCTCGCCGACCTTGCGGAATACAAGGACAACGACACCGGCGAGCACGTCCTGCGGGTCGAGCGCATGAGCGAGCGGACCGCTTACAGCCTGCGTCAGGCCAACGCCTATCCCGAGATCATCGACGACCTGTTCCTGGACCAGATCGGCATGGCCGCCATCCTCCATGACGTCGGCAAGGTGGGCATTCCCGACAGCATCCTGCAAAAGCCCGGTCGCCTCGATCCCGAGGAATGGGCCGTCATGCAGACCCATGCCGCGAACGGCGGCGCCATCCTCGACCGCTCCGCCCGGCTGGTCGAGGGCACCACCTATCTGTCCATGGGAGCCGAGATCGCCGCTGGGCATCATGAGCGCTGGGACGGCAACGGATACCCGCGCGGCCTGAGCGGCCAGGACATTCCCCTGTCGGCCCGAATCGTCGCCGTGGTCGATGTCTTCGATGCCCTGATCAGCCGCCGTCCGTACAAGGAGCCGTGGTCGATGGAGTCTGCAATCGAATACCTACAGTCCCAATCTGGTCGCCAGTTCGACCCGCAGGTGGTCGATGCGTTCCTCCGTGTCCTTCAGGAGCAGGGCGCGGAGTAGGCTTTGCCCGGCGAAGGGGTGGTTTCCTGGTTTAGGGTGTCGGTGATGGAAGCCTCATGCTTGCAGGACAACGGCGCTCCTGATACCAGTGACGCCTTCGTATCCTGAACAATGGTCGACCGCTGCATGAGCCTGCTGACCGACGCCGTATCCCGGCGACGCACCTTCGCCATCATCTCGCACCCTGACGCCGGCAAGACGACACTGACCGAAAAGCTGTTGCTGTTCGGAGGTGCCATCCAGCTTGCCGGGGCCGTCAAGGCGCGTGGCGAACAACGCCGCGCCCATTCCGACTGGATGAAGGTGGAGCGCGAGCGCGGCATTTCGGTCGCCTCGTCGGTGATGACGTTCGACTACGGCGACTGCACGTTCAACCTGCTCGACACGCCGGGCCACGAAGACTTTTCCGAAGACACCTACCGCGTGCTGACCGCCGTGGACAGTGCGGTCATGGTCATCGACGCCGCCAAGGGCATCGAGGAACAGACCCGCAAGCTGTTCGAGGTGTGCCGCCTGCGCGACGTGCCGATCATGACGTTCATCAACAAGATGGACCGCGAGACGCAGGACCCGTTCCACCTGCTCGACGAGATCGAGCAGACCCTGGCGCTCGACGTCACACCAGCCTCTTGGCCAATCGGCATGGGCCGCGATTTCCTCGGCTGTTACGACCTGTGGAAGGACCAGTTGGTCCTGATGGCGCGGTCCAAGGGCGGGATGCCCGACCTGGGCGAGCCGTGCAGCGGCGGCCTTGAGGACCCCATGCTGGACCAGCAGTTGCCCGCTCACGCTGTGGCCAAGCTGCGTGAAGAGGTCGATATGGCGCGCGGCCTGTGCAAGGACTTCGACCCCATCGCCTATCGTGAAGGCCACATGACGCCGGTGTTCTTTGGTTCGGCGGTCAACAACTTCGGTGTGCGCGAACTGCTCCAAGGGCTGGCCGAACAGGCCCCGACGCCCCGGCCGCAGCCCACCGCCGAACGCGACGTGGAGCCGACCGAGGACAAGGTTACCGGCGTAATCTTCAAGATCCAGGCCAACATGGATCCCAAGCACCGCGACCGCATCGCCTTCATGCGGCTGGCCTCGGGCCACTTCAAGCGTGGCATGAAGCTGAAGCATGTGCGGTCTGGCAAGCAGATCACCATGCACAACCCGGTGCTGTTCCTGGCCCGCGACCGCGAACTGGCCGAGGAAGCCTTTGCCGGGGACATCGTCGGCGTGCCCAACCATGGCAATCTACGCATCGGCGACGCCCTGACCGAGGGCGAGGCCCTGACCTTCACCGGCATCCCGAGCTTTGCCCCGGAACTGTTGCAAAAAGTCCGCCCGGCCGATCCCATGAAGGCCAAGCACCTGGGCCGCGCGTTGTTCCAGTTGGCCGAAGAGGGGGCGGCCCGTGTGTTCAAGCCGCGCATCGGGTCCGACTGGGTGGTTGGCGTGGTCGGTTCGCTTCAGTTCGAAGTCATGGCCGACCGCATCCGCACCGAATACGACATCCCCGTCCACTTCGAGCCGACCACGCTGCACACCGCGCGGTGGGTCGAAAGCGATGACCCGGTGGCCCTCAAGGCCTTCATGGACGCCAACCAGACTTCCCTGGCTGACGACCATGACGACGCCCCGGTGTTCCTGGCCCGCAACGCCTGGCACCTGGATCGCACCGCCCAGGACCACCCCAAGGTCCGCTTCATGAAGACGCGGGGGTAGGGTCAAAGTCTCGATGAGCCAAACTCATCGAGACTTGATTCGAAAACAAAGGAGCCCTGGAGCGGTGCTCCAGGTTGCCGGCAGCCATCCGCGCAAGCGGACGGCGCGCCCGGAGACTGAGGGCTTTCACCTCCGTTGTGCAATGCGGTAGACTTTCCTTCATCATTATGTGCCTTACTTCGCAGGGGCGGGGAGCGCAGGCTGCCGCCCGCTTCGGGGGAAGGGGGCTATCGTGATTGCGGAACTGTTCCAAGGTTTCAGTCCGGTCGTGCAGGCTGTGTTGGCGTTGTGTCTGGCCGCGGTTCTGGGGCTTGCCCTGGGGGGCGTGCGCTATAAGGGCATTGGCCTGGGGGTCGGCGGAGTTCTGTTCGCCGGCATCGGGCTTGGTGAACTGGGCGTGCAGGGCGACCGCGAGGTGATGGAATTCCTCAAGGAATTCGGCCTTATCCTATTTGTCTACACCATTGGCGTGCAGGTCGGCCCCGGCTTTTTCGCCGCGCTGAGGCGGGCCGGGCTGGCCTTGAACCTCATGGCGGCGTCCATTGTCGGGCTTGGCGTGCTGCTGACCGTGGCAGTCTATTTCCTGGCCGACATTCCGGCCCCGGTGGTCCTGGGGCTGTTCTCCGGCGCCGTCACCAACACGCCGTCCCTGGCCGCCGGGCAGCAGATGCTTCAGGAAATGGGCGCCAGCGCGGTTGATCTGGCCGGGCCGGGGGCGGGCTATGCCGTGGCCTATCCGTTCGGCATCGCTGGCATTTTGCTGACCATGTTCCTGATCCGACTGGTCCTGAGGATTGATCCGGCCCGCGAGGCGGCGGAGTTCGACGCCCAGCGCAAGGCGTCGGCGGCATCCCTCGACACCCTCAACGTCCGCATCACCAATCCCAACCTGGAAGGCCTGCCGCTTTCCGAGGTTCCCGGCGTCGACGGGCTTGGCATTGTCGTCACCCGCATCCTGCGCGATGGCCATGTGCGGGTGCCGCGCCCGGACACGGTTGTTCATGTCGGTGACGTGGTCCTGATCGTCGGGCCGTTGCGGCAGTTGACCGAGATGCGCCTGATCCTGGGCGAGCAGGCCGACGTCAACCTCAAGAGCATGGATACCGAGGTGCGCTGGGAACGGCTGGTGTGCACCAACTCCCGGATTCTGGGCCGCTCGGTCGGTCAGATCGACCTGCACAAGACCCACGACGTGGTGATTTCCCGCGTTGTCCGGGCCGGCGTCGAGCTGGTGCCCTCGGCCGCGCTGCACCTTCAGTTCGGGGACATCCTGACGGTGATTGGTGCGCCCGATGACGTGCGCCGGGTGGCCCAGGTGGTCGGCAACTCTGAAAAACTGCTGCAACAGGCGCAGATCCTGCCGATCTTCCTGGGGATCGCGCTCGGCGTGCTGGTTGGCAGCATCCCGATTGCCCTGCCGGGCCTGCCGGCGCCGGTCAAACTGGGGCTGGCTGGTGGCCCGCTGGTGGTCGCCCTGGTGCTGTCGCGCATCGGCCACCTGGGGCCGATGGTGTGGTTCATGCCGCCCAGTGCCAACCATGCCCTGCGCGATATCGGCATCGTGCTGTTCCTGGCCGTGGTCGGCCTCAACGCCGGGCCGGTGTTCTTTGACGTGCTGCTGAACGGCGACGGCTTGGAATGGATGGGCTGGGCGGCGCTGATCACCCTGGGGCCGCTGCTGGTCGTCGGGTTCTACGCCCGATTGGTGGCACGTCAGAACTACCTGACTGTCTGCGGGCTGCTGGCCGGCAGCATGACCGATCCGCCAGCCCTGGCCTTTGCCAATGCCGTGGCCCCGTCCGAGGCTGCCGCCCTGGCCTATGCCACGGTCTATCCGCTGGTCATGTGCCTGCGCATCCTGGCGGCGCAGATCCTCGTCCTCGTCCTTTGGGCCCTGTAAAGGGGCCTGCAAAAGCTGTACACTTGCGGGCATGAGCACACGCAAGGACATTGATCCGGTCGCTCTGCGCGCCCACCTGATGGAGCGCCGGGCCGACCTCGAACGCGACGATGCCGACCATCGCGGCGATCGGGCGCCGGTTGAACTCGATCAGCAGGCGGTCGGGCGGCTGTCCCGCATGGACGCCATGCAGGTGCAGGCCATGGCCGTGGCCACCCACGAGCGGCGCCTGCGCGAGATCGCCCGCATCGATGCCGCCCTCAAGCGCCTCGATGACGGAGATTTCGGGTACTGCGTGTCCTGTGACGAACCCATCGCGGCCAAACGCCTGGACCTCGACCCGGCCGTGCCGACCTGCATCAAGTGCGCCAACGAGGCGGAGCATCACGAGGCGTAAAATTTGGTTCGCTGACGCGGATGGCGGCAGCCCATCGATCCCAAACCTAAACCTCCTCACCCCTCTGCGCGTGTTGCGACGATGAACAGTCGGCGGAACGGGAACAGCGTGATGCCGTCCGGCTCGCGGGGATAGGCGTCGCGCAGGCGTTCGGCGTAGGCGGCTTCGTACATGCCGGCGGCCTTGGGGTCGAGGGCGTCGAGCAGGGGGCGCAGGGCGGTGCCGCGCATCCATGACAGCACGGGGTCGGCGCCTGACAGGCGGACCAGATAGGTGGTTTCCCAGATTTCCAGGGCGCTGCTCAACGGGGCCAGCCAGCGGTGGTAGGTTTCGAGCGCCGCCACCGGCTTGTCGCGCAGCAGGGGTTCCAGCGTCGGCGCCCAGGGGCCGCCCCGCGCCACCTGGCGCAGCAGGGTATGGCTCGGCGCATCGAAGTTGTGCGGCATCTGGACGGCCAGCACGCCTCCGGCCGGCAGCAGGCGGACGAGGCGCGGGAACAGCGCGGCGTGGTCGTCCAGCCAGTGCAGAACGGCGTTGGAGAAGATGACGTCCGGCGGTTGGTCGGGCTGCCATGCGGCGATGTCGGCGTGCACGTAGCGGCACCGTGGCCCGCTGCGCCGTGCCCGGTCCAGCATGTTGGGATCGGCATCGACCGCCGCGATATGGGCCGCCGGCCAGCGGGTGGCCAGCAGGGCGGTCGAGTTGCCCGGTCCGCAGCCCAGATCGACCACCTGCGATGGGTCGGTCACTGGCACGCGGGCCAGCAGGTCTGCGGCGGGGCGGGTGCGCTCGCCGCCGTACTTGAGGTAAAGTGCCGGATCCCAGCTCATGCGGTCTCATCCCGAATTTGAACTTGTACGATCATGGCATCATCAAAGCGCTGGTGAAAGGCGCGCGAAGGGCTTGTCAGGCGCTGGTGTCGGCGGGTTCGCGGGGTGCGGGAACCAGCCGGTGGCGGGGGAAGTGGACGGTTGCGATGGTGCCGCGGTTCAATTCCGAGTGCAGGCCCAGCTTGGCGCCATGCAGTTCGGCCAGGGCGACGACCAGGGGCAGGCCCAGGCCGGTGCCCTCGTAGCGGCGCGACAGGCCCGTGTCCACTTGCACGAACGGCGCCAGGACCTTGTCGCAGTCCTCCTGGCTCATGCCGATGCCGGTGTCGCCGACGCTGAGCAGCAGGCCCCATTCGGACGCGGCATCCTCGACCAGGGCGGCGCCGATGGTGACCGTGCCGTTGGCGGGGGTGAATTTGACGGCATTTGCCAGCAGGTTCAGGGCGATCTGCTTGATGCGGCGCTCGTCGCCATGCAGGGCGGGCAGATTGTCCGGCACCTCGCGGCATAGGGTCAACTGGGCGACGTCGGCGCGCGGCTGAATGAGCTTGAGGCAGTCGTCAATCACCTCGACGACGTTGAAGTCTTCCTCGTACAGGTTCAGGCGCCCTGCCTCGATGCGTGAAATGTCGAGGATGTCGTTGATGACGTCGAGCAGGTGGCGCCCGGAGTCGTGGATGTTGTCGATGTAGCCGCGATAGATGGCCGGCTCGACCTGACCCAGGATGCCGCTCTGCATCATTTCCGAGAACCCGATGATGGCGTTGAGCGGCGTGCGCAATTCGTGGCTCATGTTGGCCAGGAACTCGGACTTGGTGCGGTTGGCGAACTCGGCTTCTTCCTTGGCGGCGACCAGGGCTTCCTCGGCCTCGCGCTGTTCGGTGATGTCGCGCAGCAGGCCGGTGTAGAGCGGGCGGCCCTCGACCTGTGTTTCGGTCACCACCAGGTACAGCGGGAACAACTCGCCGTTCTTGCGCTGGCCATAGAACTCGCGGCGGCGGCCAATGACGCGGGGATTGCCCTCGACCAGATAGCGCGCCAGGTGTTCGTCGTGGCGCTCGGCCTCGGGCTGTGGCATCAGCATGGCGATGTTCTTGCCGATGGTCTCGCCACGGCTGAAGCCGAAGATGCGCTCGGCGGCGGGGTTGAACTCCTCCATCATGCCACGGCTGTTCACGGTGATGATGCCGTCGGCGACGGTGTCCAGAACGGCGCGCAGATAGGACTGGCCTCGGCGCACGTCGGCCTCGGCCCGCTTGCGGTCTTCCAGTTCGCGTTCCAGGTGCTGGTTGAGGACGGCCAGTTCGTGCGTGCTTTCCTCGACCGCGCGTTCCAGGGTGTCGCGGTGGTTGGCGAGCGCCGTGGTGGCCTCCATGCGCTCGGTGATGTCGGCGGCCCAGGCGAACACGGCGGGGCGGCCCTCGAACTCGCCGTGCGCGAACGACAGCAGGGCCCAGAAGGCGGTTCCGTCGCTGCGCCGCATGCGGGCCTCGACATTGCGCGGCGCCGCTCCGGTGGTCAGTTCCATCGCCAGCCGGCCGCCCAGCTTGCGGTCGTCGAACAGGGCGGCCGGACGCAGCCGGTGCATGTCGTCGGGGCTGAGGCCGAACTGCTTGAGCAGGGCGGCGTTGGCGTAGCGCAGGCGGCCGCCCAGGTGCAGCACGGCCATGGCCAGCGGGGTGGCTTCCAGGATGGCGCGCAGACGGCCCTCGCTGGTCTTCAACTGTTCTTCGGCGACCTTGCGGGAGGTGATGTCAAAGCTCCACGCCAGATTGGCCGGGGCGCCGTCGTATTCCATCGGCAGCAGGGTGAAGACGACGGTGCGCTGGCGCCCGTCGGCCGACAGCAGATCGACCTCCTCGTTGATGACCGCACCGCCGGTGTGCATCACGTCGCTGATATGCTGGCGCTGGCTGGCGTGGGCGTAGAACTCGCGGCCGTCGCTGCCGATCATCAGGGCGCGCGGCAACGCCGTCATGGCGGCGGCCTTGGGGTTGGCATAGATGATGCGGCCGCCGGGGCGCGAGATGGTCACCGCCACCGGGCTGTCGTCGAGGATGGTGCGCAGGCGCCGTTCGCTGGAGCGCAGGGTTTCCTCGGCCTGCTTGCGGCCGGCGATGTCGGTGGTCCACGACAGCACGCAGACCTGGCCATCGACGTCCACCGGGACCCAGCTTTCCTCGACCCAGGTGACCGAGCCATCGGAGCGCCGCAGGCGGTATTCAAAGGCATCGACCCGGCCGTTTTTCTCCAGCAGGGCGAGCATGGACTGGCGGTCCTTGGGGTCGGCGAAGAACCGCCAGGTGTCAGCTCCGGTCAGGTCGGTCCCGGCACTGCGCATGAGTTCGGCCAGGCGCCGGTTGGCGTAGCGCACGGCGCCGTCGCGGCTGGCCAGAACGGCGGCCATGGGGGCGGCGTCGAGCAATTCGCGTGCCTTGCGCATCTGCTCGCCGGCCGCCGCCTCGACCGGGCGCAGGGCGCGGCGCAGGCTTTCGGTTTCGACGCTGAGGCTGGTGGTGCCGAGCGTGATGGCCGCCGCGATGCACACGAACAGTGCGGCCCTGAACGTGTCGTCAACGTCGCCCATGGCGAATGGGCCGCCGCCCATGGCCGTGGCGATGGTCGCACCCAGGCCGACCAGAGCGATGGCCATGGCCGCGGATCGCACCGGCAGGCGCACGCCGGCCCACATCAGCAACGGCAGGATAAGCCCGGTCGGCAAGTGCCGCATGGTCGATGTGGACGGCACGCCGCCGGCAAAGCCGATCACCAGCAGGAACATCAGCAACAGCCCGATGACCAGACCTTCACCGTCATGTGACTTCTGGCGCGGCGGGGGTGGGTGGAGGATGGCGAGCAGGACGGGCAGGACCGTCAGGACCGTCGCCGCGATGACGACCACCAGCCACTTGGCGATGTTCCCAAGCGGCAGGGCGGCGGGGGCGTCGGGCGCCAGGACCGCCGGAACGACCAGCGCTGCCGGCAGCAAAACCGCCCACAGGCCCAGCTTGGCCGCATGGACCGGTGAGACGGGAAAGACGCTCACCTTGTAATGACGCGTCAGCAACCCGGCGCTGAAGGCGGCCAAGGCTCCGGCGCCAGTCAGGATGGCGGCGGTGGTCAGCGGCAGGCCGACCGGCGTCAACATGCCCAGCACCAAGCCCACGGCGACGCCGCCGAATACTCGCTGACCGAACGCCACCGACAGGGCCACGGACACGCCGATGGCCGTGGCGACCACCGACAGCACGGATTCCGGTCCCTGGTGCAGGGACGCCGTCAGCACGGCAGACAGCCATACCACCAGACCGGCGGCGCCGTTGAGCGCTGCCGTCACGATGCCCATGGGGCGATCGGCGGTTTCGGGCCTGCTTACGCTGTCTGCCACCCCACGGTCCTTTTCACTTGCCCAGGTCGGACCAAAAAAACGCGCCCCTTGCGTCGCTTTGGCAGGCAGCCCTACGATATGCCCCACAGCCGCGACGCACGTTATCTTATGGATTACCACCGTCCGCGCAATAGGTCGAACGACAGGGGTGACAACAGAATGGCGGGCTCTGGAACGGCGCGGGGCGTGGTCGCCTGTGGACATCCCGAAACGGCGCGGGCGGCGCGGCTTGTGCTGGAGAACGGGGGCAACGCGTTCGACGCCGCGTTGGCCGCCTTTCTGGCCAGTTGCGTGGCCGAGCCGGTGCTGGCCTCGCTGGGTGGAGGCGGCTTTTTGCTCGCCCGGCCGGCGCGGGCGCGACCGATGCTCTATGACTTTTTCGTGCAGACCCCGCACCGTTTCCTTCCCGCCGAGGACTGCGATTTTGCCGCCGTAATGGCGGACTTCGGCACGGCGACCCAGGAGTTTCACTGTGGGTGGGGCTCGGTTGCCGTGCCGGGGGCGGTGCGGGGGATCTTTGCCGTGCATACCGACCTGGGCTACATGCCGATGGCCGATGTGGCCGCGCCGGCGCTCGACCTGGCCCGCCGGGGGGCGCCGCTGAACGCCTTTCAGGCCTATGTCCTGACCGTGGTCGAGCCCATCCTGCGCCACACCCCGGAAAGTGCCGCGCTGTTCACCGGCCAGGACGAGGCACTGCTGGGCGCGGGGGACCTGTTCACGTCCCCGCAGTTCGTCGATGCCCTGGACGCCCTGGTGCATGAAGGTCCCGACCTGTTCTATCGCGGCGAGATCGCCCGCAGGCTGGCCGACACGTGTATGGGCCGTGGCGGGCACCTGGGCATGGCCGACCTTGCCGCCTATCGGGTCGAGACGCGGCGGCCGTTGGAGGTCGGGCTGGGCACCGCGACGCTTTACACCAACCCGCCGCCCTCGACCGGCGGCGTGCTGATCGCCTTCGCCCTGGAACTGCTGAAGGAGCAGGGGCTGGACCGCATGAGTTGGGGCGGCCCGGATCATCGGCGCCTGCTGGCCACGGTGATGGAGGCCACCAACGCCGCCCGCCTGGAGGTGGACGTTCTGGACGCCGAGACGCTGCTCGCCCCGGCCCTGGTGGACCTCTACCGGACGCGGGTGGCGGACCAGCCCAAGTCCTTCCGGGGCACCACCCATATCAGCGTGATCGACGCCGCCGGCAATGCCTGCGCCTTGTCGGTGTCCAATGGCGAGAGCAGCGGGTGCGTCATTCCCGGCACCGGCATCGTGCTTAACAACATGCTCGGCGAGCAGGACATCAACCCGCAGGGCTGGCACGCTTGGCCGCCCAACGTGCGCCTGTCGTCGATGATGGCGCCCAGCCTGCTGATCGACGCCGACGGCACGGAAACCGCCCTGGGGTCGGGCGGGTCAAACCGCATTCGCACAGCCCTGGTGCAGGTGCTGTCCAATCTGGTGGACTTCCGCCTATCCCCCGACGCCGCCGTGGCCCGGCCGCGCATCCACGCCGAAACCGGCCGCCTGTCGGCCGAAAGCGACCTGCCCAATGCCCTGCGCGCCGAATGGCCGGAGGTGCACGTCTGGCCCGATCTCAACCTGTTCTTCGGCGGCGTCCACCTCGCCCGGCGCACCGCCAACGGGGGCCTTGAAGGGTGCGGCGACCCACGCAGGGGAGGGGTGGCGGAGGTTGCGTGAGGGGGTGGTCCGCGACAGCGGACCCTACTCCGACAGTATAATCACATGCCCCATCTTGCGGCCCGGTCGGGCTTCGGCCTTGCCGTAGAGGTGCAGGCGGGCTTTGGGGTCGGACAGGATTGTGTGCCAGTCATGGGCGTCGTCGCCCAGCAGGTTGCGCATCACGGCGCCGCAGCGGTGCTGGGGCGAGCCCAGGGGCAGGCCGCAGACGGCGCGGACCAGTTGTTCGAACTGGTCGGTGTAGCAGGCGTCCATGGTCCAGTGGCCGGAGTTGTGGGGGCGCGGGGCCATTTCGTTGACCAGCACCCGGCCATCGGCGGTGACGAACATCTCGACCGCCAGCAGGCCGACCAGATCGAGGTCGGCGGCGGCGCGGCGTGCGATGTCCATGGCAACCTCGGCCACCGCATCGGGGATGGGGGCGGGCGCGGTGGTGGTGTCGAGAATATGGTGGCGGTGCTCGTTCTGCACCGGGCAATAGGCTTCTTCGGTCCCATCGGGGGCGCGGGCGACGATCACCGATATCTCGCGCTCAAAGGTCACGAAGCCTTCGAGGATGGCGGGCGCGCGGCCGATGCTGGCCCATGCCTCGGCCAGATCGGTGCCGGCGTCAATCCGCGCCTGACCCTTGCCGTCGTAGCCCAGGCGGGTGGTCTTGAGGATGGATGGGGTGCCGAGGGCGGCCACGGCGGCGACCAGATCGGCTTCGCTATCGACCGCACGCCAGGGAGCGGTTTCCGTGAAGGTGTTGAAGAACATCTTTTCGGTGACCCGGTCCTGAGCCACCGCCAGGGCGCGGGCGCCGGGGCGAACCGGCACGGTCTGGGCCAGGAACTCCAACGTTTCCACGGGGACGTTCTCGAACTCCAGCGTCACCACGTCCACCGCCTGCGCAAACGCGGTCAGGGCGGCGCGGTCGTCATAGGCGGCCACGGTGCAGGCGGCGGAAACCTGGGCGGCCGGGCTGTCGGTCTCGGGCGTGAAGATGTGGCAGCGGTAGCCCAGCCGGGCCGCCGCCAGGGCGATCATGCGGCCGAGTTGTCCGCCGCCAAGGATGCCGATGGTGCTGCCGGGAGCATAAGGGGTTTGGGTCATGCTGCTCAGGCGTCGTCGCTGGGGGTTTCGGCCACGGCGGCGGTCTGGCGGGCCCGCCACGCGTCGAGGGCTGCGGCCACTTTGGGATCGTGCAGGGCGATGACGGAGGCGGCCAGGAGCCCCGCGTTGATCGCCCCGGCGGCACCGATTGCCAGCGTTCCGACCGGCACGCCAGCCGGCATCTGGACGATTGACAGCAGGCTGTCCTGGCCGCTCAGGGCCTTGGACTGCACCGGCACGCCGAACACCGGCAACGGCGTCATGGCGGCGCACATGCCCGGCAGATGGGCGGCACCACCGGCCCCGGCGATGATGACATGCAGGCCGCGGTCGCGCGCCGTCTCGGCATACTCGACCAAGCGCTGGGGGGTGCGGTGCGCGGACACGATGCGCGCCTCGCACGGCACGCCGAGGGCCTCCAGGGTTTCCACGGCCCCGCGCATGGTCGGCCAGTCGGACTGGCTGCCCATGATGACTCCCACGAGAGGCTTAACACTGCTGTCGGTCGTGGCCATGTTGTAGCCCCCCACTGAAAAACTATCCGCCCGCCTAGCCTTCGGCCCGGCGCGCAAAGGCCGTGCATTATAATGCTGCGTCGGCGCCGTGCAACTCTGCTGCGCAACCCGGCTGCATACAGGCCATTCGCATGGTAAAGTGGAGGCAAGCCCTGGAGAACCTGGGCAGCAGGAGAAAAGCCATGCCTGACATCAAGGCTCCCACAAGCGTCCAGGCCGCCGCCCGGCGCGCCTATGGGACTCCCAAGCATGGACGGCAGGGTTACGGATCGGCTGGCGAGGATGACGGCCCGCGCGATCCGGTCGATGCCGTCCGCATCCAGGGCCTCAATCCGCGCGCCTATCCCGAGGAGGTCCAGGCCGTGCTGGCCGACCTGATGGCGCAGATCGACCACCTGCACCGGGAGGTCGATCTTGCTGTCGGCCGCCAGGGCTGGCTGGAGGAACTGGCCGATCAGGACGCCGTTCTGCCGGTGTTCAACCGTCGGGCTTTCCTGCGCGAGGTGGACGCCTTTCTGGAGTCGCGACCATCGGGTGACCTTGCCGCCACCGACGCGCCGCCAGCGCCCGGCGCCCTGGCCCTGTTCTATTTGCACAACTTCGAGGCCCTGCACCGGAATTTTGGGCTGGCCGCCGCCGATGAGGCGTTGTCTTACATGGCCCGGACGATCCAGTTGGGTGTGCGGTCAACCGATATCATCGGCGCTGTCGGGGGGGCCGGAGTGGCGGTGCTGCTCAGTCTGGTCCACCAGGAGGCCGCGCAGGTCAAGATTGACGCGCTGCGCACCGCCCTGGTTTCCGGCGCGGCCAGCCATGACGGCAAACTGCTGCCGCTTCAGGTTGTTGCCGTGATGGCCATGGTGGAGGAAGACGGCACGGCGTCGGCCCAGCTCGAAGAACTGGACGGTGTCCTGCGCAGTGCGCTGTCTGCGGCCGACCGACCGTAGCTCGGCGCTGAGCCAACGCTGAGCAGATGCTCAGGCGATAATGTCCGGCACCAGCCGGCTTTGCAGTTGGGCGATCTCGTCCTTGAGCAGCAGCTTGCGCTTCTTCAGGCGCACCAGTTGCAACTGGTCGAACGGCGCGGTCTCCATCAGGCGGGCAATGACATCGTCGAGGTCACGATGTTCCGTCATCAGGTTCGCCAGGTGGTTCCGAAGCTGATCCTGGCTGTCATCGTCGTTCATGGCGTATCACCGGGGGGGTGGCTTAATCGAATTGACACTAGCAGAACTCTTTGGAAAACGGTATGGCTCGATGCAGTGTACGGACGTAAATCCAATCGGGGGCTAAATTAATGAACGGAATCAGGACCATCGGTGTTCTCACCAGTGGTGGAGACTGCGCCGGTCTCAACGCCGCCATCCGGTCGGTGACTTACGCAGCGATTCAGACCTACGGGTGGACGGTCTATGGCATCCTCGACGGGACCATGGGCCTGATCAATCGGCCGGTGCAGTACCGGGAACTGACCCTGTCGACGTTCAGCGGCACCCAGTTGCGCGAAGGCGGCACGTTCCTGGGCACCACCAACAAGGGCGACCCGTTCAACTTCCCCATGCCGGACGGCTCGCACAAGGACCGTTCGGAGGAATTCGCCGAAGGCTGCCGCGCCCTCAACCTGGATGCCCTGGTGGTGATCGGCGGTGACGGGTCCATGCGCATCGTCTCGCAACTATGCGAGCGGGCCGGTATCGGCATGGTCGGCATCCCCAAGACCATCGACAACGACGTTCACGGCACCGAATACGCCATTGGATTCTCGACTGCGACCAACGTGGTGACCGAGGCCCTGGACCGCCTTCAGCCGACGGCGGCCAGCCACCACCGCGTCATGATCCTGGAGGTCATGGGCCGCGACGCCGGGCACATCGCCATGAACTCCGGCATTGCCGGCGGCGCCGACGTCATCCTGGTGCCTGAAATCCCCTACAGCCTTGAGGGTGTGGCGCGCAAGATCCGCACCGTCCTGGCCCAGGGCCGTACCCATGCCCTTGTCGTCGTGGCCGAAGGCTGCAAGACCGAGGGCGGCGAGGCGGCGATGATCTCCTATGCCGGTGGCGAGCAGCGCTATGGCGGCATCGGGCATTACCTGACCGACAAGATCGCCCAGATGACCGGCGCGGAAACCCGTGTCACCATTTTGGGCCATGTGCAGCGCGGCGGCACGCCCAGCATGCGCGACCGGTTGATTGCTTCGGCTTTCGGGGTTCATGCCGTGGAACTGGTGGCTCAGAAGAAGTTTAGCCATATGGTCGGCTGGCTCGACCGGGGCGTTATCGACGTACCGATGAGCGACGTGACCATCGGCGCTCGCTCGCTCGACCCGCGGGGCACACTGACCCACACCGCCCGCCGGCTTGGCATCTATGTCGGCGAAACCCTGTCCCGTTTGGAAGAGGACGGCGTGGAGTAGGACCGCCAAAAGAATAGAGTGTCACATCCTGACGTCGGCCTCTCGCAACCCGCTGATACAAGCGGGCGTCCATTCCAGAGGGCGTCTCCGCCGGGGAGGGATGTGCAGGACCTGACACTGGAGGCGGCAATCGCGGAAAACCCCGAGAGACGGCCGGAACGGCGCGCAAAAGTCGCTGCGGGGTTGCCACCGGTCATCATCCTGACCCTGTCCCTGGTGTTGACCGGCGTTGTCTGGTGGGCGGTGCGGACGCAGGCCGATCGCCTTGCCGATCTGCGCTTTGCGGCGATTGCCACCGACGTGGTGACCTCCGTCAACAAGCGCATGCGCGACTACGAACAGGTGTTGCGCGGCGGCGTCGCCTTTCTGAATGCCCATGAAGGAATGATCGGTGACGCCGTGACGGCCGATCAATGGCGCACCTACGTCGCCTCCCTGCGGGTGGAGGAGGAATACCCCGGCATCCAGGGCATTGGCCTTAGTCTGCGGCTGGTGGCGGATCGGGCTGACGGCGGGGAGGTGCATTCCATCGTCTTCCTGGAACCGCTCGATGAGCGCAACCGCGCGGCGCTGGGCTATGACATGTTTTCGGAGCCCACCCGGCGCAGCGCCATGGTGCGCGCCCGCGACACCGGGCTGCCCGCGCTGAGCGGCAAGGTCATCCTGATGCAGGAGATCACGGCCGACGTCCAGGGCGGCGCATTGCTCTATCTGCCGGTCTATGGTGGTGGCAGCGAGGCAGGCGTTCCGGCAACGGTCGAGGAACGGCGGGAGTCCTTGGTCGGGTTCGTCTACAGCCCGTTCCGCATGGGCGACCTGATGCACGGTATCGTCGGGGAACAACTCGACGACGTGGTGGTGCGCTTGCATGATGGCTTCAAGGCGCCCGAGACCCTGCTGTTCGGGCCGCCGGACCTGCCTCGGTCGGCCTTTGTGCACGGGGCGGCGATCGACGTGTTCGGACGGCGTTGGCTGATCGACGTGGCGGCGCGCCCGGAGTTGCAGGCCGCCCTGGTCAGCCGGTATCCCCTGGTCGTGCTGGTTGCCGGGCTGATTATCAGCGTACTGCTGTGGTGGCTGAACCGGTCCATGCTGGCCGAGCGGCGGCGACGGGTGGCTCTTTCGCGGGCCAACGTGGATCTGGCAGAGGCCCGCGCCGAGGCCGAGGCGGCCGGGCGCAGCAAATCCAAGTTTCTCGCCGCCGCCAGCCACGACATCCGCCAGCCGGTTCAGTCCCTGGTTCTGTTGGCCAATGCCCTGTCGCGCCGGCTGGTCAATCACCCGGCGCACCTTTACGTCACCCAAATCGAACAGTCGCTGGACGCCCTGCGCCTGCTGCTCGATGGGCTGCTCGACATCTCGCGGCTGGATGCCGGGGTGGTAGAACCGAAGATGCAGGCCTTCCCCATCATCGACATGCTGACCCGGCTGCAACAGGACTATGCCCCACGGGCCGAGCAGAAGGGGCTGAGGCTGCGCGTTTCCTCGTGTTCGGTGTGGGTGTTGAGCGATCCGGCCTTGCTGGAGCGCATTCTGCGCAATCTGATTGAGAATGCGCTGCGGTACACCCGGCAGGGCCGAATCCTGGTCGGCTGCCGCAGGGTTGGCGGTGCCTTGCGCATTGAGGTGCACGATACCGGAATCGGCATCGCACCGGCCCACCGCAGCGCCATCTTTGACGAGTTCTATCAGGTCGAAAACCCCGAACGCGACCGCAGCAAGGGGCTTGGCCTGGGCTTGGCCATCGTGCGGCGGCTGGCCGGGCTGCTTGACCACGGGCTGGATGTCCGCTCGGCCGTCGGGCGCGGCACGTGCTTTGCGCTGGAGGTGCCCGTTGTCGCCCCGCCGATGGTGAGGGACGGCAGCGCCGAGGGGCCTGTCTCCAAGCTATCGCGCCGGTTGACCGTTCTGGTGATCGACGACGAGGAAATGGTGCGCGAGGGCCTGTGCCTGATGCTGGCCGACTGGGGCTGCGAAACGCTGGACGCGGCTGATGCCGATGGGGCGGTTGCGGTGTTGAAGCGGTCAGGCGGGCGGCCCGACATTGTGTTGGCTGATTATCGCCTGCGTGACCACCGCACCGGCCTGGAGGCCATCCAGCGCATTCAGGAATACCTGGGTGTTACCATGCCAAGCATCATCCTGACCGGCGACACGGCGCCCGAACGCATCGCCGAGGCATCGCGCAGCGGCCACGCCATCCTGCATAAGCCGGTCAATCCGCGCGACCTTCAGCAGGTAATGGAGAAACTTGCCCTGGGATGAGGTCCGGGGCATGAGGTCAGGTGCGGGGGGGCTTTCCACTGCCGCCGGGCTCACCCCACCGGGCGATCAGGGCGTTGTCGAGGTCGAACAGGTCGAGCACGCGCCCGACCGCGTGATCCACGATGTCGGCCAACGTCTGCGGCCGCGTGTAGAAGGCCGGTACCGGCGGGGCGATGATGCCGCCCATCTCGGTCACCGCCGCCATGTTGCGGATGTGGCCCAGGTGCAGCGGTGTTTCGCGCAGCATCAGGACCAGGCGGCGGCGCTCCTTGAGGGTCACGTCGGCGGCCCGCGTCAACAGGGTCGAGCCGGTTCCCGTGGCGACCTCGGCCAGCGAGCGGACCGAGCACGGCGCCACCACCATCCCCATGGTGCGGAACGACCCCGACGCCGGGGCGGCCGCCAGATCATCACAGCGATGGACCACGTCGGCCAGGGCGTGGACGTCGGCGACCTTGAGGTCCGATTCGTAGGCCAGGGTGATTTCAGCGGTGCGAGTCATTATCAAGTGAGACTCCACGCCAAGATCCCGCAAAGTCTCCAGAAGCCGGATGCCGTAAACCACGCCCGTGGCTCCGCTAATGCCGACGATCAGCCGTCGTCGCGTGTGGCCCGTGATCATGGCGCTTCTCCTGAGGGTTCCGTGGGATTTAAGAAAAATTTGTTACGACAATGGGTTACCGATCCATGTGGCGTACCTCGAAAAAAGCGCATACATTTACACCGTCTCACACAGGCTATAAAGGGAGAAGTTGCCATGGGCTATGACGCTCGGATCGAGTCCCTTCGTTCAAAGCATGCGGATCTTGAAGCTGCCGTGGTCTCCGAAGCGCGCCGACCGCTTCCCGACGAAGAACATCTCCTGGACCTCAAACGCAAAAAGCTCCGAATTAAGGACGAAATCCAGCGTATCTCCAACTAAACCCCTACGTATCCCCAACTGAGCCCTGGGCGGCAACCGACATTCGGGAACGCTTACGGCCAAGGAGGCTCTGTGGATTAGGGGTGGCGCCGCGAATGGCAGCCGCCCACTCTTTCAGGTAAGATCTCAGGGATTGGGCAGCCCCGTCGCCAACCAGCGGCGGGGCCTTTGCATAACAGGGCGTGCATACCGCCAGTGGTTGCTTATGCCGGAATTTTTTACGGCTTATCAGGCTGCGTGCTTTGCATCGCAGCGGTTTTGACGCACACTGCGCCCACTCCGGCGGGCAGGTGACGTAACGGCATCCGCCCGGCCGGACCCGATAAAGAACAATTGGGGACGCACCGGCCATGACCAACCCTTACGACATCGCACACCGCGCATCGCTCGCCGATCCCGAAGCCTTTTGGGCCGAGGCCGCGCGGGACATCGACTGGACAAAGCCAGCGGACAAGGTGCTCGACGGCTCCAACGCGCCGTTGTACCGGTGGTTCGTCGGGGGTGAACTGAACACCTGCTACAATGCCGTGGATCGTCACGTCGAACGCGGCCGGGGCGATCAGGCGGCTGTCATCTATGACAGCCCGATCACCGGCGCCAAGTCCTCGCTGACCTATGCGCAGTTGCAGGATCAGGTGGCCCGCTTCGCCGGCGTCCTCAAGAGCCAGGGCGTGGACAAGGGCGACCGCGTCATCCTCTACATGCCGATGATCCCCGAGGCGGTGATCGCCATGCTGGCCTGCGCCCGCCTGGGCGCCGTGCATTCCGTGGTGTTCGGCGGCTTTGCCCCGCACGAGCTGGCCACCCGCATCGACGACGCCACGCCCAAGGCGCTGGTCTGCGCGTCGTGCGGCCTGGAGCCCGGCCGCATCGTCAAGTACAAGCCCAACATCGACGCCGCCATCGAGCACGCCAAGCACAAGATCGGCAGCGTCGTGGTGTTCCAGCGCGAGCAGGAAGTCGCCGCGCTGATCGACGGCCGCGATGTCGATTGGGCCACCGAAATGGCCAAGGCCGAGCCGCAGCCCTGCACCCCGGTGGCCGCCACCGACCCGCTGTACATCCTCTATACCAGCGGCACCACCGGCCAGCCCAAGGGCGTGGTGCGCGACAACGGCGGCCATGCCGTCGCCCTGAACTGGACCATGAAGACCCTCTATGACATCGCACCGGGCGAAGTGTTCTGGGCGGCGTCGGACGTGGGCTGGGTGGTCGGCCACTCCTACATTTGCTATGCCCCGCTGCTGCGCGGCGCGACCACGCTGATGTTCGAGGGCAAGCCGGTCGGCACGCCCGACGCCGGCACCTTCTGGCGCGTCATCCAGGAGCACGACGTCAAGGCGCTGTTCACCGCCCCGACCGCGTTTCGCGCCATCCGCCGCGAGGACCCCAACGGCGACTTCGTCAAGAAGTACGACCTGTCCGGCTTGCGCGCCCTGTTCCTGGCCGGCGAACGGTCGGACCCCGAGACCCTGAAGTGGGCCGAGGAGCAGCTCAAGGTGCCGGTGGTCGACCACTGGTGGCAGACCGAAACCGGCTGGGCCATCTGCGGCAACCCGCTCGGCCTGCACCAGTTCCCGGTCAAGCACGGCAGCCCGACCAAGGCCATGCCCGGCTGGGACGTGCAGATCCTGGACGAGGAAAAGAAGCCCGTCGGCCCCGGCCAGATCGGCGCCCTGGTGTGCAAGCTGCCGCTGCCTCCGGGCACCCTGCCGACCCTGTGGAACGCCGAACAGCGCTTCCGCTCGGCCTATCTGGATGAATATCCGGGCTACTACAAGACCGGCGATGCCGGGTTCATTGATGACGACGGCTATGTTTACGTGATGACCCGCACCGACGACGTCATCAACGTCGCCGGCCACCGCCTGTCGACCGGCGCCATGGAAGAAGTCCTTGCCATGCACCCCGACGTCGCTGAATGCGCCGTGATCGGCGTGGCCGACGAACTGAAGGGCCAGACCCCGCTGGGCTTCGTCTGCCTCAAGGCCGGCGTGGACCGCCCCGAAGCCGACATCGTCAAGGAGCTAGTCAAACTGGTCCGCGACGAAATCGGCCCGGTGGCCGCGTTCAAGCAGGCCGTCGTGGTCAAGCGCCTGCCCAAGACCCGGTCCGGCAAGATCCTGCGCGGTACCATGCAGAAGATCGCCGACAACCAGGACTTCAAGGCCCCCGCGACCATCGACGATCCCGACATCCTGCCGGAAATTGAAGAGGCTCTGGAAGGCATCGGCCTGGCAAAGAACCGCAACAAGTAAGATCGTCCGGCTTGGATGAGAGAGAAGGGGGGCCGGTAGGCTCCCCTTTTTGCTGAAATTGTAGCGAAGGAAAGCGAGCTTTGCCCGCACCCGCAAGGAGGCCAGCCTCCTTGACCTCGTGACGAGACGAGGAGAAACCGCGCGCAGCGCATCAAATGCCGAGAGGGCTGCTTGCCTGCGGCGCAAGAGAAGCACGGAACTCATGGGATCCAAGGGCCGCTCGGTCCTTGGCGGGTGCGGGCAGAGCCCGCCTTTCCGCACCGCTCCGCACAAGGCGGTTCACGCCAAAAGCCCGCCGCTCTATGCTGGCGCGCGAAATGATGGTGGCGGGAGGAACCATGTTCTATGAAATCGGCACGCCGCACGGGCTGCCCCATGACCCGTTCAAGGCCTGCGTGGTGCCTCGGCCGATTGGCTGGATCTCGACGCTCAGCGCGGATGGTGTGCCCAACCTTGCGCCCTACAGCTTTTTCAATGCCGTATCGTCGGAACCGCCGATGGTGGTGTATTCCAGTAATGGCATCCAGCCGGGCCGGAACGCGGCGGCGCCCAAGGACACCCTCGCCAACATTGTCGCGACCGGGGAGTTCGTGGTGAACGTGGCCACCTGGGATCTGCGCGATGCCATGAACGCGTCGAGCGTGGCCGCCGAGGCCGAGGTTGACGAGTTCGCCCTGGCCGGGCTGACTGCCGCCGCCTGTCGGCTGGTGGCCGCCCCACGGGTGGGGGAGTCCCCGATCAGCCTGGAATGCCGGCTACACCAGACCGTGGAGTTGCCAGCCGACAGCGGCCGCAATGTACTGGTCATCGGCCGCGTGGTCGGCATCCACATTAGCGAAAGCGTCCTCACCGAGGGGCGCATCGACCTCGGCAAACTCCGCCCGATTGCCCGGCTGGGTTACCGTGACTATGCCTGCGTGTCGGAGACGTTCCTGATGACCCGTCCGGCGGGGGGAGACAAACTGGCCGGGAACTGAGGGAGGATATGAGCAAGGCCCGCATCCTCCCCGGCGTGCCGGATTAGAACCCGCCTTCGACGGTGGTCAGACCGAGCATCAGCCAGGACTGCATTCCACCCCGGTAGTAGCTGATCTTGTCAGCCGGATAGCCTTCGCGGATCATGGCCTTGATGGCCATGGGCGACTGGCCGCACCACGGGCCGTTGCAGAACAGGGCGACCGGTTCGGCCTTGGCGCAATCCCACTTTTCGGCGCCCTTGGTGCAGCCGAACTCGTTCAGGCGCATGGCCATTTCGGTGTAGGGCACGTTGACAGCACCGGGGATGGTGCCCTTGAGGTGCCAGTCGATGGTGCGCGAATCAACGACCTTGATCTTGCCTTCCTGGAGAATGTCGAGCAGCTCCAGTTCGCCGATGGTGGTCACGCCGGGGGCGGCGGTCATGGGCTGGATGCAGAACGGTGGGCACTTGCGCGAGGTCAGCGCGTATTCGCCCTGGATGGTGGCTTCCAGGTCCTGGTTGCGCTTGATGACCACGGCGCCATCGGGGGTCTGAACCTCGATCTGCATGATCTTGCCGGTGATGCCGACATCACCTTCGGCGGCCTGGGCCGGGGCCATGGCCGCCAGCGGCAGCAGGGCCAGCGCGAAGGCGGCGGCGAGGGGGGTGAACCACGTCTTCATGACTGCTTCCTCCTTGGTGCGCCTGATTGGCGGGCGCTTTTTTGTGATGGTCTTGGTGACCTGAACTCAGCGTAGCGAGTCGTTGTGGCGGAAGCATTAGATTTTCATCATACAGCTGTATTCTGGCAGCTGTATTCCGGCAGGTGTATTCCGGCCTCAACGAAAAAGGCCCCCGTCCTGCGGGGGCCTTCGTCGTCTTGTGCCGTTTGCACCGTGCGGTTGGCGTCAGTCGTCGCTGCGCCCACCACGGCCGCCACGGAACCGGGCGGCGTCGGACAGGAAGCTCGGCACCGGCTCGTCGCGCACGCGGTGTTCGGGCTCGGGCTCGGGTTCCGGCTCGTACTGGATGGCGGCGCGGGCGGCTTCCTCTTCGGGGGTCAGCACGCGGCGCGGGGCCAGGGCGATTTCCTTTTCCAGGTCCGCTTCGGTACACAGACCCAGGGTCACCGGGTTGCGTGGCTTGATGCCGGTGGCGTTCCAGTGGGTGCGGTCGCGCACGGCGTTGATGGTCGGCTTGGTGGTGCCGATCAGCTTGGACACCTGCGCGTCCTTCAGTTCCGGGTGGTGCTTGAGCAGCCAGGCGATGGCGTCCGGGCGGTCATGGCGCTTGGACACCGGAGTGTAGCGCGCGCCCTTGGACCGGTTCTGGGGCAGCGGAATGTCGCTGACCGACAGGCGCAGCCGGGCGTTCTCGTCCTTCTGGCAGCGGTCGATTTCGGCCTGGGTCACCTGGCTGTTGGCGATCGGGTCCTGGCCCACGATGCCGGTCGCAACCTCGCCGTCGGCAATCGCCTGTACCTCAAGCTCGTGCATCCCGCAGAAATCGGCGATCTGCTCGAAGCTCAGGGACGTGTTTTCCACCAGCCAGACGGCCGTTGCCTTCGGCATGAGAGGCAGCGCCATTGTATCACCCTTTCGGTATTGGAACTTACGGGACCGGAGTCTCCTGTTCCCTTTAAGGTATTCCCGTGTCCGCGACAAGGGGCCAATCCCCCTTTACATCGGTATCACGGGCGGTTCGCGCCAGGGGGATCAAACCGTAAGGATGATCTTGCCGATGTGCTCCCCGCCTTCGATCATGGCATGGGCGGCGGCGGCCTCGCGCAAGGGGAAGGTGGCGTGGATGACCGGCGTGATGCCGCCGTCCTCGATCAGCGGCCAGATGCAGGCGCGCAGGGCCTTGGCGATGCGGGCCTTGTTCTCCACCGGCTGCGAGCGCAGGGTCGATCCGGTCAGGGTCAGGCGCTTGAGCATCAGCGGCATGAAGTCGAAGTCAGCCACCTTGGATCCCTTGAGGAAGGCGATGCTGACGTGCCGGCCGTCAGGCGCCATGGCCTTGATGTCGCGCGCCAGATAATCGCCGCCGACCATGTCGAGCACCACGTCGGCGCCGCCGGATTCCGCCCGGATGACTTCGACATAGTCTTCCTCGCGGTAGTTGATGGCGCGGTTGGCGCCGATGTCCAGGCACGCCTGGCACTTGGCGGCGCTGCCGGCCGTAGTGAACACGGTCGAGCCCAGGGCGCGGGCCATTTGGATGGCGGTCGTGCCGATGCCCGACGACCCACCATGAACCAGCAGGGTTTCGCCGGGTTTGAGGTCGCCGCGCTCGAATACGTTGTGCCACACGGTAAAGAAGGTCTCGGGCAGGGCGGCGGCCTGGATCATGTCCAGGCCCGGCGGGATGGGCAGGCACATCTCGGCCGGCGTGGTGGCGAATTCGGCATAGCCGCCGCCGGACAGCAGGGCGCACACTGGCTCGCCGACGCGCCATTCCGTCACGCCTTCACCGACGCCGACGATGGTGCCGGCGACCTCCAGGCCGGGAATGTCCGAGGCGCCCGGCGGCGGCGGGTACTTGCCGGTGCGTTGCAGGCAGTCTGGCCGGTTGACGCCGGCTGCCGCGACCTGGATCAACACCTCGCCGGGCGCCACTTCGGGCCGGGCGCGGATCGCTTCGACCAGAACTTCGGGGCCGCCGGGGGTGGAAATCTCGATACAGGTCATGCTGGCGGTCATGCCGGGCTCCTTGGTTGGTTTCGCGTCGCGGATCGAGAGGGTATCATTCCCCGGCAGCGTTAACCATCGGGAGACAGTCATGGACTGGGACGACCTGGACCCCAAGACCAAGAAGCCCAAGCTCAGGGATCTGGAAACCATGAGTGTGGAGGCCCTGAACGACTACATCGCCGACATGGAGGCCGAGATTGCCCGTGTCCGCGCCGCCATCGACGCCAAGGGCAGCGCCCGCAGCGCCGCCGAATCGTTCTTTAAGAAATCCTGATATTCCTCTGTGTTCAGTTGGGTGCTGATCGGGCAGGGCACCAATCATGCTCAACGGGTTTGGCGAGGCGGGCGCCATTGAGGCCTTGCGGCTTAACCTGGAACGCGATTTTGGCGATTCACATGACGCGGAAAGCCCCGGTGCCGGGCGGGCACCGGGGCTGATCGGGTGCGGGAAAAGCCGTCAACTGGAAATGTCGATACCTTTGTGGCGCGAGAAAAAGTCGGCAAGGGCCACCGAGCCGTCACCGAAAGCCAGGCCGGTTCGGGCCATTATACGTGGATTTTCGTTCATGTTATACGCGGACCCGAGGGTGATGGAGTCGCCGGTATCGCGAATGGAGAGGACGATGTGGCCATCGTCATTGACGCTCAGATCCACATCGTCGGACGAAACGTCTCCGAAGTCGATGGTCACCCCCGGCGCCATAGAATGGACAAAGTCCTGGCCGTCACCGCGCCCGAAGTGGATCACAGAGTCAATGCCGACGTGGATGAAGTCGTCGCCCGCGCCGCCCCGCACGGTAGAGCGGTCACTGGTCGAGATCAGGTCGTCGCCGCTGCCGCCGTCGAGGGTCGAGTCCTCGCCCGCGACGATTCTGTCGGCCCCGGCACCGCCGGAGATCGACGCCCGAGAGTAGGTACTTATGTAGTCATCGCCGTCGCCACCGGACACCGTGACGTCGTCGTAGAGGGTGATGACATCGTCTCCGGTCCCGCCGTCGGCGTTGACGTGGTCATATCCCGATATAACGTCGTTGCCGGCACCGCCGTACATCGTGGAGTTACCATAGCTGGAAATAATGTCGTCGCCGTCGCCACCGTCGGCAATCAACTCGCTGTAGCCGCTAATGCGGTCATTGCCGGCCCCGGCATCGACGGTGCCGCGATGAAATACCGACACCACGTCATCGCCGTCCCCGGTGATGACGATGGCGTCGTTAAAGACGTCCACCAAGTCTGCGCCGGCCCCGGTCAGGACTATGACGATGTCGCGAGCAGCGTTGGTGCTCTCCTGTCGGCCCGATATCGCCCGTAGTACGTCCAGCGCCTTCAGACACTCTTCTATATGGCGACGCAGGGCCAGCTGCACTAAGTCCGAAGCGTCGGCGGGCAGGCCCTGCCTTTCCCTTTCCCTTCGCCGTGGGTCGGCGTTCACCACGCTCATCTCGGGGATGTTCGCGCGGTGGTTTTCTTCGTCCAGGCCGGCCAAGGATTTGGTGGCAAAATCAAAAAGTTCTCTCCGTCGGTCCAAGGTAGCCGCATTGACGCGATCAAGCGATGCTGTCCAGCGGTCCAAGGTATCAGCCTTGGCCGCATACCCATTGCGGCTCCCGAGGAGATCTTGAAGCCTTTTCATGAAAAACTCATCCCGCGGGCCAAGCTTGTTCAAATCGGTCATGTGGTGTCCTCCTTCTAAGGATGTGAACGCCATTTTTTGGCTTCTTCAGTATATGCCATGTCCGCACTTATGCAACCTGCGGCGGTTCTGGCGCATCGGAATCGTGTTGTCCGGACGTATCAATGCCAAGGGCAGCGCCCGTGACGCGGCGGAATAGTTCTTCAAGAAATCCTGATATACCTCTTCGTTCGGGTGGGTCATTGCGTCGCTGGCGTGAACCCTCCAGGATGTTGTCTGATTCGTGTTCATTCGGGAGGGTTTCAATGCTGAAGGGCAAGACTGCCGTCGTCACAGGCTCTACTAGTGGAATTGGCTTCGGCATCGCCGTCGCGCTGGCCGAGCAGGGCGCCAACATCATGCTCAACGGCTTCGGCGAGGCGGGCGCCATTGAGGCCCTGCGGCTTGGCCTGGAACGCGACTTCGGCGTCAAGGCGGCGTATAACGGCGGTGACCTGTCCCAGGCCGACGCCTGCACCGCGCTGATTGCCGAGGCCGAGGCGGCGTTCGGCTGCGTGGACATCCTGGTCAACAACGTCGGCATCCAGCATGTCGCCCCGACTCAGGACTTTCCGGCCGAGCGATGGGATCTGATCCTTGCCATCAACCTGTCGTCCTATTTCCACACCATGCGCGCCGCCCTGCCGGGGATGCAGGCGCGCGGCTGGGGCCGCATCGTCAACACGGCGTCGGTTCACGGGCTGGTCGCCTCGACCGGCAAGGCGGCCTATGTGGCGGCCAAGCACGGCGTGGTCGGGTTGACCAAGGTCGTCGCCCTGGAGAACGCCGAGGCCGACATCACCTGCAACGCCATCTGCCCCGGCTGGGTGGATACCCCGCTGGTGCAGGCCCAGATCCAGGCCCGCGCCACCGCCGTTGGCGGCACCGTCGAGGACGGCAAGCGGGCCTTGCTGGGCGAAAAGCAGCCGTCCAAGCGGTTCGCCACGCCGGGTGACATCGGCGCCCTGGTGACCTTCCTGTGCTCCCCCGCCGCCCACAACATCACCGGCACGGCGCTGCCGGTCGATGGTGGCTGGACGGCGCAGTAGGGGGGAGCGGGACATGGCACGCGAGCCGGCCCCGACGCGGGGCGACTACAGCTACATCCGGCCCATCCAGGTGCGGTGGGGCGACTTTGACCTGTTGGGCCACATCAACAATGTCCAGTACGTCCGCTATCTGGAGTACATGGTGGTAAATTTCGTGGGCGAGGAGTGCGGCGAAAGCTGGACCCGAGGTGCGGCCATCCCGTTCGCCGCCGAGAACAGTTGCCGCTTCCTGCGCCCCATCAACGCCGGGCCGCTGGGGCCGGTGGGCATCACCCTGGACGCTGGCCTGAGCATCGCACGCGTCGGGACGTCGTCGGTCCACTACGCCATGGCCCTGTTCGAGCAGGGCGAGGACGCCGCCGCCGCAACCGGAACCTGGGTCCACGTCTGGGTGGACAGCAAGACCCACCGGCCCGTGCCCATCCCAGACCAGGCCCGCGCGGCGTATGAGCGCCATATGCGGTGACCTGCGTGTTGGCGCCTCGGAGTCCATTTTCGTCGGGCGCCAGTAGGCACGGCTGCGCTTGGTTCGAGGGCCTGTCAGCCCTCCTGGGGTGTGAGTTCCCCGCGACTGAGGTAACGGACGAGATCCAGGGTGAAGTTCACCAGATCTTCCGATGGCATGGTGAAAGGAGTATAGTCTTCGCCGCCCCCATGCCTCAGCAGTAGTGCCTGCGTCACCGCATCGCTACCGATCAACGCGGTAGACCAGCCGGCGAGCTGGCGTCCTTCGGTCTGTCGGAAATCGACCAGAGTCATGTCCTGGTGCCGGGAAACGCCCCAAATGCGACCAATGGCGCGGCTCAAGGTGTTCCGGTCGCCCTCCAGAAACTGGAGGAAGTAGTTTCGGTCCAAAAACAGCAGCCCTGTGAGGCCTTCACGGTGATTGTTCCGATGAGAGGACGCCATGATGGATTTGATGTCCTGGCGCCGCAGACCGGGCGTAATCTTGCTGATGTACACTAGTTGGAACAGTTCCATGGGGGTGCTCCCGCGATCCGCATCGTCACCTAAATTTGAAAATGCGTCTGTTTGCCAACATCCGCAATCCCTGGCCCCTGGCCCCCGGTCCCAAGAGGCCCTGGCCCTCAGGTGTTGACCTCATACCAAGCGCCGTATGAAATGACCCCTGGAATGCCGCTTGCGCGGCCGGGCTGCCGCCCCGGCCCGCCTGGAGCAAGCTCCAGACCTTCTTGTTTTCTTTGAAGAAAGGAAGGGGGTTCGGGGTTCACCCCGAGCGGGCGTGGGCGGCAGCCCACATTGACTAGGCGGTCAAAGGATACGGCGCTTGGTATCAGTTCGCGGGAACGCCCATTTCATGGGGTTAAGGACCCGCTCGGCCCTTTGCGGGAGCGGGCAGAGCCCGCCCAAAGTTAGCGCCTATGGGTCAATGGCCTTGGCGGGGTATGGGACTGGCCCCATGATTTCCTCAAAAAAAAGACGGCGGAGGTATTCCCTCCGCCGTCTCCGTCAAAAACGGGCGTTTGGTTACGCCGCGTTCTGGTGCTCCAGCGCCTTGGGGGCCGGACCGCGGGCAATTTCGATCTTGCGCGGCTTCTTTTCCTCGGGGACCTCGCGCTTCAGCTCGACGTGCAGCAGGCCGTTGACCAAGCTTGCGCCGGTGACCTTGATGTGGTCGGCGAGCTGGAAGCGGCGTTCGAAGGCGCGGGTGGCGATGCCGTGGTGGAGGTACTGGCGCTGTCCGCCTTCTTCACTTTTTCCGGCCTCACCCTTTTCGGCGTCCTTGCCCAGGCGTCCACGAATGATCAGGCTGTTGTCGTGCATGGTGATGTCGAGGTCGTCCTCGGAGAAACCGGCGACCGCCATGCTGACCCGGTAGGTGTCCTCGCCGCGCTTTTCGATATTATAGGGCGGGTAGGCCGGGCCGCTTTCTTCGAGGCGCAGGGCGGCGTCGAGCAGGCGGCTCATGTTGTCGAAGCCGACCGTGACGCGGTGCAACGGAGACAAATCGAACGTACGCATAATTCATATCCTCCTGTGAGCGACATGACTTGGTGAGCGCATCCAACGGGATCGCGCTCGGTCGTCGGACCGGACCCTGTCACAGGCATCCGGTCAGGGCGGGGATATGTGCCAGTCGCCCCGCACCGTCAAGAGGCGCAGGACTGGATTTTCAGGAGGTTTTGGTGGCGGCGGCGGCCGGCGGTTTGGTCTTGGTGGGGGGTGGGGCGGGCGCAGGGGCGGGCGTGGCAGGTTTCGCGTTTTCGGCCGCCCATAGGACCTCGTGCAGAGTGATCTGCTCGGTGACGCCCTTCAAGGTGTGGGGTCCGTGGTCGCGGAAGGTCAGATCCGACGACGCCGGCACCAGGGTACGGGTGGCGTCGGCCACCCACACCTCGCCCGTTCCAGCGGCGGCGCAAACGCGCGCAGCGACCTGGACGGTAGCGCCGAAGTAGTCATTTTCCTCGATGATCGGCTCGCCGGTGTTCATGCCGATGCGCAGGTGCAGCGGCAACCGAGCCCACCGCTCGGTGTGCTGAAGGGCACGTTGCTGGATATCGACGGCGGCGCGCACCGCATCCTCTGGCTCGTCGAAGCTGGCCATGATGCCGTCGCCGGTGTGCTTGACCTCGCGCCCGCCGAAGTGCGACAGGGCGGTGCGGACGATGTGGTTGTGCGCCCGGATGATGTCCTGTGCGGCGGCGTCGCCGATGGCGTGGGTCATGTCGGTGGAGCCGACCATGTCGGTGAACATCAGGGTGACCGAATTGGTCGCCACCTGCCGCGACTGCGGAGTGTTCCAATCCTTCATCACGCCACCGATGGCGATGAACGGATCGGAGTGGCCCGACATGGACACTTCCATGGCCGTGAAGCCGGCTGCGATCATCTGGCGGTAGCGCGGTTCTTTGCGGTAGCCGGCCATGCGCTCGACCAACTGGTGGGCCTGGTCGGAGCGGGTGCCGATCACCTCGACACATTCCCGCACCAGGGCCGCCTGGTCAGCTTCGCTCAGGCCGCGCGCCTTGGCCAAGGCGTCACAGGCGCCGGTCAGATAGAGGTTCACGCCGAATTTGTTGTAGGCGTCCAGTTGCGGATGGGTTGCCTTGATGGCGTTGACCGCGCCGCCCAGGAACTGCATGGCCGCGAGGCGGGTCTTTTCCAGAATGGGATCTTCGGCTGTGGCGGCCTTGTCCTCGGCGCTGTCCCCGGCTTCGGCCTGCGTCGCGTCGGCGGCCGGTGGCGTGGCTTCGGCGGCTGGCGGTTCGGTTTCGGCGGGCGGCGGGGCGGGCTTTTCCTCGGCCTTGGGCTTTTCCTGGGGAGGGGGGGCGGGCTTACTTTCCGGCACCGGAGCCGGTGCGTCGTCGTCGCTTGTCACCGGCGGGCCGAACAGCAGGCTGGGCAGAAACGACCAGAATGACGGCCGCTTGGGCTCTCCGTGCTGCTGGTTGTCTGCCCCCAACTGATCGACCGGCAGGTACTTCATGATCAGCGGCACGGCCGTCAACAGGAACAGGACCATGAAGACCAGGAACATGAACAGCGATTGGCTGCTGCTCGAGGTGATGATGCCGCTGCGGCTCATCATGGTCGAGGTGATGCCGGTGCCGACCACGGCCAGGACCAACGCAGCGACCATGACCAGAATAGCCCGGAACATGAAGTCGCCAGCGCCACGGGCCGGGCCGCTCAGGCGGCGGGTACTGTATTGGGCTTCGATGTCGCCCTGGCTGAACGGCGCGGCGTTGCTCGGGCCGGCCGTCTCGATGCCGCCGCCGCGGGTGTTCGAGGAACCGGCGCGCGGCTTGAATCGCCCGCTGTAGACGATCGTCTCGGTGCCCTGATTGGACTGCGGGTGATAGGTTTCGCGCATCACGCGGACGGGCAGGCGCACGTCAAGTTCCAGGGTCTTGGCTTCCTGAATGGCCAGCGCCCGTTCGTCACCGGTGAAGCGCGCCTGAAGAACCCAGCCGCGCTGCTCCTGAACATAGACTTCGTAGTGGACGACCGTGAGCATACGTACCAATTCCGGGAAGGGCGTGCGGTCGCATCCGCCTTGGACCCTGACAATACCGTGTTCGGCCTGATCGTACTCTACTTGATGGCCTTTGGTAACGCTCGTTTTGCCGGGCGGCAGCATGGAACGTCGAAGGTCTTTGTGGAGTCGCGTGTTATGGCGGACAGAACCACGCCTTGCACAACAAACCGCGCCCGGCACCCCCCTTCGAAAAGGGGCGTGCCGGGCGCGGCACCACATCATAGCCTGACCCTGCGCGGCGGACGACCAAAGCCGTCCGCGAGGGCAGGGTCCGAACGGGCCTTACTTCAGGCCGAATGCAGCGAACTTCTTGTTGAACTTGGCGATCTGGCCGCCGGTATCGATCAGGCGATGCTTGCCCGTCCACGCCGGGTGGGACAGGGGATCGATGTCCAGACGCAGGGAATCGCCCTTCATGGTCGACCGCGTCTTGAACTCGGTGCCGTCGGTCATGATGACCGTGATCTCATGGTATTCCGGGTGGATGTCCTGCTTCATGACCCTGCTCTCCAGTAAAGAGCGGCTTATATACCCACATCGTTCGGTCGGCGCAAGCGTTGTGGCTAACGCTGGTCAAGTTTCATTTCGATGCGCCGGTTGCGGCTCAATGCCTCGGGTCCGCTGTCGGGGGTCAGGGGCTGGTACTCGCCAAATCCGGCGGCGGCCAGACGGTGCGGGGGAACGCCTTCCTGGATCAGGAAGTTGACCACGGAAATGGCGCGGGCGGCCGACAATTCCCAGTTGGATCGGAACTGCGCGGTGGCGATGGGGCGGCGGTCGGTATGGCCGTCAACGCGCAGGATCCAGTCGATTTCCGGCGGGATCGACCGCGCGATGTCCAGCAACGCGGTGGCCAGTTGGGCAAGCTGTTCCCGCCCCTGGGGCTCCAGTTCGGCCGAGGCGCTGGCGAACAGAACCTCGGACTGGAACACGAAGCGGTCGCCTTCGATGCGGATGTCGGCCCGGTCGCCCAGAACATCGCGCAGGCGGCCAAAGAACTCGGACCGGTAGCGCTGCAACTCCTGGACCTTGGTGGCCAGCGCCCGGTTGAGCTGGCGCCCGAGGTCCGAGATCTGGGCCTTTTGTTCCGCTGTCACGTTCTCGGCGGCGTCCAGGGCGTCGGCCAAGCGGGCCATTTCCTGGCGCAGGGCGTCGAGTTGCTGGCGTAGCAGGGCGGCTTGGGCGCGCGCCTGTTCGCTGATGCGTTCCTGCTCCTCGATGCGGCCTTCGCCTTGGGCCAACAGGCGGTCGCGTTCGGAAATCTGGCGTTCCAGGTCGGCGCGCAGGGCCTTGAGCGCGGCGATGTCGTCGCGCAGGGCGGCCACCTGTTGGTCCGCCTGTCGGTTCCCGGCGCTCATGGCTTCGATCTGGGTTTGGGCCTCGACCAACTGGCCCGACATCTGGCTCAGGTTGGACCGCAGATCCTCGTTGGTCCGGCGCTCCAGATTGAGCAACTGGGCCATTTCGGAAATCTGCTGGTTGAGCCTCAGCAGGGCTTCCTCGCGGCCGCTCAGGGCGTGGCCCAGGAACACCTGGGACAGCACGAAAATCATCAGCACGAAGATGATGAGGATGAGTAGCGTGGACAGGGCGTCCACGAACCCTGGCCAGATGTCTACGGTGCGTTGACGGCTGCGGCGTAGAGCCATGCGCTAGCGCTCTTCCTCGGCAATGGCGGCGATGGTGCGGGCCAGCAACTTGATCTCTGAGCGGATTTCGCGCACCGCCTCGTCGCGGCCGCGCTGCCCCTCGTCCACCAGCCGCTGGAGGGCGACGTCCATGTTGCGCAGGTGCCCGCGCGAGGCGTCGTCGATGCCGGCAGTGGCGGTCTGGGGGCGGCTCAGGACCTCACCGAAGCGGGCCAGGGTCTGGCGCAGTTCGACCTGCCCCTCGGCCATCTTGAGCAGGACGTGCTGTTCGGCCCGCATCTGGTCGGTCAGGGTGCTCAGGCGGTCCACCAGATCGCGCTGGTAGGCCATCCCGGCCGAGCGGTTGTCCTCGCCACGGGCCAGGGTGCGCTGCAATTCGTCGATGCTTTCGGCGGTCTGTTCCAGCAGGGCCTGGATGTAGGCCGGCACCGACTGGTCACCGCCGCCGTCACCGACGCCGCCCGACAGCCGCGTGATGCCCGACAGCCAGTCTTCCAGGTCGGTGAAGAAGGCGTTCTGCGCCTGTCCAGATTGGAGGTCCAGGAAGCCCAGGACGAGGGATCCGGCCAGACCGAACAGCGACGACGAGAACGCCGTGCCCATGCCGGCCAGTGGCGCCTCGAACCCTTCCTGAAGATTACTGAACACGGCGGTCAGATCACCGCCACCGGTAAAGTCCATGCCGCCGATGACGGCAGCGATGGACTCGATGGTCTGCAACAGGCCCCAGAAGGTGCCAAGCAGGCCGAGGAAGATCGACAGCCCGATGAAGTAGCGTGAGATGTCGCGCGCCTCATCCAGGCGCGCGGCGATTCCATCGAGCATTGAGCGCATGGCCGGGGCGGTCAGCATGAACCGTCCGCGCCCCTTGTGCTCGGCCAGCATGGTGGCCATGGGGGCGAGCAGGCGGGGCTGCACGACGCTGGCGCTGACCACGCTGTCCTGGTCACGGCGGAATTGTTCGATCCAGGCGACCTCGGGCCGCAGCAGGACGACCTGACGGACGTTCAAGGCAATGCCGATCAGCAGGACGCCGAGGATCAGTCCGTTGAGCGCGGGGTTGGCGAGGAACGCCGGAACAACGGCCGGCGACAACACCGCCGCGACGCCCAGGACGGCGGCCAGGAACACGACCATGCGAACCAGGAAGCGGCGGGGTCGGTTCATGCACTACCTCCATGGGGCGGAAAAACGGGCAGGCCCTGAAGGGGCGCAATCCACGACATCATGGCGTCACCAACTGGATGTCCACGCGATCCGGCGACCCATCGGAAACTTGGTTGCCGAGGGCGCGCACGTCGATGCGGGTGGACGGGACGCCGCGATCAATCAGGAAGCCGCGTGCGGCCAGCGCGCGGGACAAGGACAGCCGCCGGGCGCGCGAGGCGTTGCCGTCATCGTCCGCCGCATAGGCCAGGATCTTGGCCTGGGCTTCGGGTTCGGCCTGCATCCGGGCGGCGACGCCTTCAAGCTGCGCGGCGGCCGTTGATGGCAGCGCCGCGTCCTGGCTGGCGAAGCCAATCGACAACACCCCGCCCGGCCCGATTGGAAGCGCCGCAATGCTCGGATCGGCGTTCCCGGCCTGGCGCTGGGGAGCCTGGTCCTGCGTGGTGGGGGCCTGCGTGGCGGGGGCCTGTGTAGCGAGAGGGGGCGGGGTGGGGGCCGACAGGGCCGGCGGTTCGGGCGCCGGACGGGGCGCGGTATCGCTGACATCGGCTTGGGTAAGCGGTGCCTCGATTGCAACGGCGGGCGGCTGGGCGGCCGGTTGGATGGCCGGCGCGACCGGTTCCATGGCTGCGGAAAGGCTTTGGATCGGCTTTGCGGCCGGGGGCACGGCCGTCGCCCGCCTCTGCTGCATCGTGGGTCTGGTCGGAGGAGCAGTCGGCGCGGCCCGAGCCGCCGGAGGCGTCATGTTGGACGGTGTGGCCACATGCAGGCGAGAGCGTGGCGCCTGCGCGGGATCGTCTTGCGGCGTCAGTGCGGGCCGCCGCGCCTGGGGGGCGGCACCAGGGGCGGTGTTGGCCCCGGCAGGGCCGCCGGGGGTTCCCAGGTAGAGGAGGCCGGGCAGCGTTTCCGGTGGCCCCAGCGCATCTAGCACGCCAAGATCAACGGACACGGAGTCGTTGTGGCGGGAGCCTTGGGCCAGGGCGGGGCCCGTCAGTGTCACGGATGCGGCAACAGCGAGCAGCGCGCAGGCAGCCGTGCCAGCCATCAGGCCGGTGGTTGCCCGGATGGCCTTGCGTGGCGCGCGGTGTTTTCTGCCGAAGTGTTGCACCTGGAGTATGCTCCCCTGCATCCTGCGGGGCACACTATACCATGAGAGAAGGGGGCGGCAACTGGCTTTGCCACCCCCTGTCACGCCAAAACTGTGGCAATTTCCGATACTTCCCAGGTGTTACGGAAGCACCGCGTCAGCCGGTCGGCCAACTTACTCGGAACGGGAGGCGGACTTCAGCGGGGCGTTGCTGCCCTTGACCAGCTTGAGCAGGGCGTAGTGCAGCGGCTCGTTGGAGGCCACCATGTCGCCTGTCGCGATGGGATCCTTGCCCTCGATGCCCGAGATGTACCCGCCGGCTTCCTTGACCATCAGCCAGCCGGCCGCGACGTCCCACGGCTTGAGACCCCATTCCCAGAACCCGTCGTAGCGCCCGGCCGCAACCCAGGCCAGATCCAGCGCGGCCGACCCGAAACGGCGGACGCCGGCGGTCTGGGCCATGACGCGTTCAAGCTGCGGCAGGTAGTCGGCATGGTTGCCGCGTCCCTTGTGCGGGATGCCGGTGGCGATCACGGACTCGTCGAGCTTGCGGCGCGACGACACCCGCATCCGGCGCCCCGAGAAATACGAGCCACCGCCCTTTTCGGCGGTGAACATCTCGTTGGTGACCGGATTGAAGATCAGCCCGGCGATGATTTCCCCGTCCTTCTCCAGCGCGATGGAGGTGGCGAAGTGGGGGATGCCGTGCAGGAAGTTGGTGGTGCCATCCAAAGGGTCGACAATCCAGCGATGCTGGCCGTCGCCTTCGATCTCGCCGCCTTCCTCAAGCAACATGCCAAAGCCAGGGCGCGCCTTGGACAACTCGGCGCGGATGATCTGTTCGGCCTTGAGGTCGGCCTGCGACACGAAGTCGCTGACACCCTTGACCGAAACCTGAAGCTGCTCCAGCTCGCCGAAGTCGCGCACAAGACCCTTGGCCGCTTTCTCAGCGGCGCGGATCATGCAATTCAGAATGGGGGACCGCACTGCCATTGGATGGGGCGTCCTTATCCCTTGAACCGCTCGACGTACTCGCCGGACTCGGTGTTGACGACGATCTTGGTGCCCGCGCCGACGTGCGGCGGGATCATGACCTTCATGCCGTTTTCCAGCATGCCGGGCTTGTAGGACGACGACGCGGTCTGCCCCTTCACCACGGCATCGGCCTCGACGACTTCGAGGACCACGGTGGTCGGCAGGTTGACCGACACCGGACGGCCGTCGATCAGGTCGACCGTGACCTCCATGCCGTCCTGCAGGAACCCGCCCTGGTCGCCCAGCGCGTCGATGGGCATGGCGAACTGCTCGAAGGTTTCCTTGTCCATGAAGGTGTACCCATCGTCGTCCTTGAACAGGTACTGGCAGTCGATCTCGCGGACTTCCAGCTTTTCGACGGTGTCAGCGGTGCGCCAACGCTCGTTGGTCTTGCTGCCGCCGTCGATGTCGCGCATCTCCACCTGGATGAAGGCGCCGCCCTTGCCGGGCTGGACGAGCTGGATCTTGAGCACCGACCAAACCCGGCCGTTGTGCTGCAGGACGTTGCCGGGGCGGATCGTGTTGGCCTGAATCTTCATGGCGGGGCGACTTCTTGAGCTGTGAATGAAAAGCGCCTATTGCCGAGGCGAAAGGTCGGTTCGACTCGGGCCGGCACATCTGGGCGCGGTTCTTATCAGGTATGGGCCAGAGTGGCAACCTGCGCCTCAGGCCACGCGATCCGGCGGCTCCCGCCCGGCGAACACGGCGTCGAGGTTGTCCAGCGCCCGGAACCCCATGGCGTTGCGGGTTTCCACCGTGGCGCTGCCCAGGTGGGGCAGCAGGAACGTGTTGGGCAGGGTGCGATAGTTCGGATGCACCGCCGGTTCCCCTTCGTACACGTCCAATCCGGCGGCCCACACCCGGCCACTGCGCAACGCCGCGATCAGGGCGGTATCATCAACCACCGCGCCACGCGCCGTGTTGATCACGATGGCCCCCTGGGGCAGGCGGGAAATGCGCTCGGCGTTCAGGAAGTGGAGGGTGTCGGGTCCGGCCGGGCAATGCAGGCTGAGCACGTCGGCCACCGCCAGCAGGCCGTCGGCCGTGGGGTGGAACGTGGCGCCGGCCTCCTCGGCGGGGTCCAGGCGGCGGCGGTTGTGGTAATGGACCTCCATGCCCAGCGCCCGCGCCCGGTGCGCCACCGCCTGGCCGATGCGCCCCATGCCGATGATGCCCAGGCGCCGCCCGCCCAGGTGCTGGCCCAGAAGCTGGGTCGGGGTCCATCCGGTCCAGGCGCCCTCGCGCATCAGCCGTTCACCCTCACTGGCCCGCCGGGCGGCACCGAGCATGAGCAGGAGGGTGATGTCCGCCGTCGCCTCGGTTAAAACGCCGGGGGTATTGGTGATGATGATGCCGCGTCGCCGGGCGGCGTCGAGGTCCACATGCTCATACCCGACTGAAAACGTCGCAATCGCCTGGATGCTGTCGGGCAGGGCGTCGATCAGGCGGGCGTCCATACGGTCGGTCGGTGTCACCAGCAGGGCGTCGGCCCCCTGCGCGGCGGCGACCAGTGCATCAGCCGAATAGGGCGTGTCTTCGGGATTAAGACGCGGTGTGCAGTCACGCGCCAGCCGGGCCTCCACCGCATCGGGCAGGCGGCGGGACACCAGGATCACGGGTTTGCCGTTCATCGCTCTCCCCTTATACTGCCCGCTACTGTACCCGATTCACCGGGTTGGACAAGCGCGGGAGGCTTTGCGGCATGACGGTCACACCCCAAACCCATCAGGTCGGTTTCATCGGCCTTGGCATCATGGGCCGCAGCATGGCGGGTCACCTCATGAAGGCCGGCTACACGGTGCACATCTACAGCCGCACCCGCGCCAAATGCGCCGACCTGGAGGCCGAGGGTGCCGTCTGGCACGACACCCCTGCCGGAGTGGCAGGCGCCGCGACCGTCATCATCACCATGGTCGGCTACCCCAAGGACGTCGAGGAGGTCTACTTCGGCCCGGACGGCATTCTCGGCGCCGTGCAGCCCGGTAGCATCCTGATCGACATGACCACCTCGCAGCCGGCCCTGGCCCAGCGCATTGCCGAGGCGGCAGCGGAAAAGGGCTGCGAGGCGCTCGACGCGCCGGTGTCGGGCGGTGACGTGGGGGCGCGCGAGGGGACGCTGGCGATCATGGTCGGTGGTAGCCCGCAGGCGTTCGACGCCGCGTTGCCGCTGTTCCAGGTCATGGGCAAGACCATCGCGCTGCTGGGTCCCGCAGGAGCCGGGCAGCACACCAAGATGGTCAACCAGATTGTCATCGCCGGCACCATCCTGGGCGTGGCCGAGGCACTGAACTATGGGCAGCGGGCGGGCCTCGACCTGCACAAGGTGCTCGACGTGATCGGCAAGGGGGCGGCCGGTGGGTTCCAGCTCAACGTTTTGGGCAAGCGCATGGCCGACGGCGACTTCGCCCCCGGTTTCTTTGTCCACCACTTCATCAAGGACATGGGAATCGCCCTTGAGGAGGCCGAGCGCATGGGCGGAAACTACCGTGGGCTGAAGACGGCTTTGGCGCAATTCCAGGGATTTGCCGAAGAAGGTGGCGCAGAGGCCGGGACTCAGGGCATCTTCAAACACTACGCAAGCTGAGTCGGGGCGGGGACTACTTCATGCAATTCACAGGTGAATACAGGATTCCGGCGCCACGGCCGCAGGTGTGGCAGGCGCTGAACGATCCCGACATCCTCAGGGTCTGCATCGACGGATGCGAGGAACTGACCTGGGTCGAGGACGGCGTTCTTGATGCCGCCATCCGCGCCAAGGTCGGGCCGGTCCATGCGCGCTTCAAGGGCACCATCACCCTGAGCGATGTGCAGCCTGGCGAATCCTATGTCCTGAGTGGCGAAGGCAAGGGCGGTGCCGCTGGCTTCGCCAAGGGGCAGGCCGCCATCCGCCTGCGTGAAGAGGGCGCCGAGACGGTGCTCCACTACGACGCCACCGCAGCCATCGGCGGCAAGATCGCCACGGTCGGGTCGCGCCTCATCACCGGCGTGGCCAACAAGTTCGCCGACGAGTTCTTCCAGAGCTTCACCAACCGCCTGCTGGTCGCCATGAAGGCCGCCGAACTGGACGACCTGCGCGGCGTCGAGAGGGCGGTGCACAGGCACGAGGAACTCGACCTGGGCGAGGCCGAGATCGAACCCATGACCCCGAGGGGCGAGGAGGACGAGGAGGCCGAAGCCCTGCTGCGCGCCATGCAGACCGCCGACGCCGCAACCCCCGTCCAGCCCCGCCCAATCATCCCCGACACTCCGGCCGAGGAACCGGGCCGGTTCTTGCCCATCACTCCCGGTCTGGTCCTCATCGTCCTCGGGTGGGGGTTCATGGTCGTGGTGCTGGGGCTGTTGCTGATGTAAATGCCGAGATTGAGGAACAAGGCCGGGCTTCTGCCCGGACTCGCCAGGAGACTCGGTCTCCTGGACCTCACGAATGGATATGGGTAAAGCCGCGCGCAGCGCAGAAAATATCAGGAAGTGTCTGCCTGCGGCGCAAGAGAAGTACAGAAACCCCTCATGGGATCAAAGGGCCAATGGCCCTTTGCGGGCCTGGGCAGAGCCCAGTTCTTCCTCAACCACTCACCCCACCGGCAATTCCCGCTCGACCAGCGCGGCGAAGAAACTCGCGCCGGTGGTCAGGATGGTGTCGTTGAAATCGTAGTGGGGATTGTGCAGGCCGGTGCAGCCCAATTCGCCGCTTTCGCCGTTGCCGATGAAGCCATAGGCGCCGGGTTTTTCCTGAAGGAAATAGCTGAAGTCCTCGGCGAACATGCGCGGGGCCTGGTCGAGGGTGCCGTCTTCTCCGGCTACGGTTAGGGCGGCGGCACGGGCGGCTTCGATGGCCTCGGGCCAGTTCACGGTCGGGGGGTAGCCCTCGAAGTATTCGTAGTCGGCTTCCATGCCGTGGGCGGCGGCGATGCCGTCGATGATGGCCTTCATGCGCTGGCGGGCCAGAGCGCCGATCTCGGGATTGAAATAGCGCACCGTGCCCGACACCCGCACCGAGTCGGGGATGACGTTGAAGGCGTCGCCGCCGTGGACTTCGGTCACCGACACCACCAGGGTTTCGGCCGGCGGGCAACTGCGCGACACCACCGTCTGGAGGGCCTGGATCAACCCGGCGGCGGCAATCACCGGGTCGCGGCACGAATGGGGCGCTGCGGCGTGCCCGCCCTGGCCGCGCAGGATGACGCGAAAGCGGTCGGCCGCCGCCATGATCGGCCCGGCCGAGAACGACAGGCTACCAGCCGGAAGTCCGGGCATGTTGTGGACGCCGTAGATGGCCTGCATGGGAAATCGCTCGAACAGGCCGTCGTCGATCATCGCCTTGGCCCCGGCCTGGCCTTCCTCGGCAGGCTGGAAGACCAGCACGACGGTTCCCGTAAACCGCCGAGTCTCGGCCAGATAGCGCGCCGCGCCCAGCAGCATGGCGGTATGGCCGTCGTGGCCGCAGGCGTGCATGGTGTTGGCGTGGACCGAGCGATAGGGCCGGTCGGCCAGTTCCTCGATCGGCAGGGCGTCCATGTCTGCGCGCAGGCCGATGCTATTGCCGGGGCCGTTGCGCAGGACGCCGACCACGCCGGTCTGCCCGACTCCTTCGATCACCTCATCGACGCCGAAGCCACGCAACAGGTCGGCCACCGTCCGCGCCGTGCGATGCTCGGCATAGGCCAGTTCGGGATGCTGGTGAATGTCGCGCCGCCATGCCGTCATGGCGTCGTGAAGCGGGGCGATGCGGGAAATGACCGGCATGGGAGAGGAGTCCATTCGCTGGTGTTGCGCGGCAGAGAGTAGCGCGGCACAAGATAGGTCGCCAAGAACCGTCTTGCCAGGAACACCACTATGACATCCGCACCGCAGCCCTGGTGGCACCCCGACCAGATGGCCCACCGCCGTCCTTTCCTGGAGGCGCGGGCCCGCATCGTTACCGGCATCCGCGCGTTCTTTACCGAGCGTGGGTTCCTGGAGGTCGAGACGCCGATTCTCCAAGCCGCGCCGGGCATGGAGGTCCATCTGCGCGCCTTCGCAACCGACCTGACCGACGCTCTGGGCCGGGTGCCGCCGCGCCGCCTGTACCTGCACACCTCGCCTGAGTTCGCCATGAAGAAGCTTTTGGCTGGGGGGCTGCCGCGCATCTTCCAGATGGCCCGCGTGTTCCGCGACGGCGACGTCTCGCCGACGCACAGTCCCGAGTTCACCATGCTGGAATGGTATCGCGCCGGGGCGACCTACACCGATCTCATGGACGACGTGGCGGCCCTGTTCGCGGCCTGCGGCGAAACGCGTGCGGTCGAACGGCTGTCGGTGGCCGAGGCGTTTGCCCGGTTTGCGGGCGGCTTGGACATCTTGGTGACTGTCGCCGATCCCTTCGCGGCAGAGCCCGCGCCGGACGTCCTGAAGGCGGCTGCGGCGGCTCTGGGCGTCTATGTGGGCGAGGGGGATGGGTGGGAGGATGCCTTCTTCCACATCTTCCTGGAACGCATTGAACCGAACCTGGGAACGGATGGACCGGTCATTCTGTATGACTGGCCGGCGTGCATGGCGGCCCTGTCCCGGCGCAAGCCTTCGGACCCGCGTGTGTGCGAACGGTTCGAGGTCTATGTGAACGGTCTGGAACTGGCCAACGCCTTTGGTGAACTGACCGACGCGGCCGAGCAGCGCCGCCGGTTCGAGGCCAGCATGGAGGCCAAGAGGCGCCTCTACGGTCCTGCTGCCGTGTGGCCGGTGGAGGAGGATTTCCTGGCCGCTCTGGAACACGGCCTTCCCGACCCCTGCGCCGGGATTGCGCTGGGGGTGGATCGTCTGGTCATGGTGCTGACGGGGGCCGAGAACATCGAAGACGTTCTTTGGGCGCCCGTTTAAGGGGAAGTGAAGGGATTTACCACAGAGGACACAGAGGGCACAGAGAAGGAAGAGAGGAGAGAAAAACCCTGCTGGGGATCTAACGCCTGCGGCGCAGAGTCTTCACTTTTTCTCTGTGTTCTCTGTGTTCTCTGTGGTTCACCCCACTTCACTTTAATCCCGCATCAACGCATTCAGCTTGCGCACCGCTTCCTCGGGGCCTTCGGGCCAAGCCCACACGCCCGACGACACGGCCAGGAAATCAGCGCCGGCTTCGACCAGGGGGCGGCCGTTGTCGGGAGTGATGCCGCCGATGGCGACGCAGGGGACGGTCATGACGTCCTGCCACCACTTCAGCAATTCGACGTCGGCGCGGGTCTCGGTGTCCTTGGTCGTCGTCTCGAAGAACGCGCCGAAGGCGACGTAGTCGGCCCCGGCCTCGGCGGCCTCCATGGCGGCGTGGCGGCTGTCGTGGCAGGTCACGCCGACGATGGCGTCCGGCCCCATGATCTTGCGCGCGGTGGCATAGGGGGCGTCCTCCTGGCCGACGTGGACGCCGTCGCAGCCGTTTTCAGCAGCCAGATCCGGGCGATCATTGAGGATAACGGCGACGTCGCGATCCTGGGCCACCGGGCGGATCGCGTCGATGGCGCGGCGCACGGTGTCGTCATCGACGTCCTTCAGCCGGATCTGGAGCGCCGCCACGTCGCCCGCGTTCAGGGTGCGGGTCAGCGTCTGGACGAAGGTGTCCAGGTCGGGCAGGGCGGGAGGCGTAATCAAATACAGGCGGCAGGGCTCGCGGGTGTCGGACATCGGGCAGGGGCTCCAGGCTCGGGAATGCCTTAGATACCCTGTGCGGCGGGGTTCATCAAGGAACGGCATGCCGCCACTGGATCGGGATGGGCCAGAAGGTCGGTTCCCGGCATGGGTCCAACCAGCACGGCGGCGCCCAGACCTTCGGCGATGGCGCGCAGGCTGCGCAGGGCGGCAGGGGGCATTCCGTCCACCGCGACGGCCGGTGCGCCAGCCTCCAGCGCGGCCAGGGCGAAGCCGGCGGCGTCTCCGGCGTCCAGCACCAGGGTCCAGCGCACGCCGGGCAGGCCGTGGGCTGCGGTGCGTGCCACCCGCAACAGCCAGCCCGGCCCCTGATACAGCGCCGCGCCCGGTGCGCTGACCAGAATCACCGGCCGTTCGGCGGCATAGGCGGCGGCCAGGGCGGCGCGGACATGCTGCGGGGTGTGCACCACGACGCGCTCGGCGTCCTCGTTGGCAAGCACGACATAGGGCTCCATCGAGGCGTCTCCTTGAGTTTCGGCCCCCTAGAGTGGGTGCCCGCGCCAGGGGTGGTCAACCACCACAAGAGGTGTTTATAAGCCCATCGGGAGAGGTAGTCTCTTCTATTGACCCTTCATCGGCCCCCGCCTATCCTCACAGTGGGGTCAAAGGTATAGGCGGTAGTCCTTTGAAAGGCATGGAGAACACGATGCTTTCCCGCATCGAATCCGCGCTTCAGCGGCTGGGGCAGGCGGTAACGCGGCTTGAGGAGACGGGGATCGGTCGCCTGGAGGCGATGGTTGCCGCCGGCCGTGACGACGCTCACGTTGAAAAGCTCGGCGCGGAATTGCTGGCCGTGCGCGCCGACTATGAGGAACTGCAGCTGACCAGCCACAAGGCGTCGGGACGCGTTGATGCGGCCATCGGGCGCCTGCGTGCGGTGCTGGAAGCGTAAGAGGATTTCACGGACATGGCTCAGGTGAGCGTTACGGTCAACGCGCGGTCCTATCAGGTTGGTTGCGCCGACGGGCAGGAGGAGCGCGTACTCGCCCTGGCCAAGGAGCTTGACGCCCGCGCCCGCCTGCTGGCCGAGGCTTCGGGCTCGGTCAACGAGGGCGTGGTGCTGGTCCTCGCCGGATTGATGGTGGCTGACGAGGCCGCCGACGAACGCACCGCGCGGGAAGCCGCCGAAGAGGAACTCGCCGCCCTGCGCGGGGACGAGACGGTCACCGCCCTGCACAGCCGGGTGGTCGATCTGGAGGCGGAACTGGTCCGGGTTCAGGCCGATCTTGAGGAATCCCACGCCGCCCTGCGGGCCGCCCACGAACGCCTGGAACAGCGCCGCGACGACGCCGCCGCCCGCCAGGAACAGGAGGGCCGGGTGGCCGAAGCCATCGAAGCTTTGGCTGCACGTATAGAGACGGTTGCCGAAAGTCTCGGCGCATCCTAAGTTAGACCCTGACGAGGCTGCCCGACGCGACAGGCCTGCACTACTCCCGGGGGCTATTCCTACAGATCGGGAGCTGTCTCTGTCAGGGCCCTGGCTCTGATACGCGGCGCCCACCTAGTGCTCGCGGCCCATGTGGAGGTTGCGCTTTCGGCCATCGGCCGGGTGGCTTCGTCAGCTCCACTCTTTATTTCAGCCGCCTGATCCGGCCCGGATCTTGTTCAGCGGACGACCCCGCATCCGAGGCATGATGGCCGACATCCCCCCAAATTCCTCTGCCGCCGCGCCGCATACCAAGGGCGAGTTGCGCGCCCGCATCCTGGCCCTGCGCGAAATGCTGGGCGCCGTCGCCCAATCAGGCCCCGGTGACAGTGCCGAGGAGGCCCTGCGCCGGCGGGTGCTCGACGCCGCGCCCCTGCCGGAGGGCGCCGTCGTCGCCGGGTACTGGCCGATGCGTGGGGAGATCGACGTGCTGCCGGTCCTGTCGGTGCTGGCCGAGCGTGGCCAGGTGACCGCCTTGCCGGTGGTCGTCAACCGCAAGGCGCCGCTGGTTTTCCGCCGCTGGGCGCCGGGCGACGTGCTGGAAGACGGCCTCTATGGCACCCGTCATCCTCCGGCCTCGGCCGATGAGGTGCGCCCGGTGTGCCTGCTGGTGCCGTTGCTGGCCTTTGACCGCCAGGGCGCCCGCCTGGGCTATGGGGGTGGGTTCTATGATCGCACCCTGGCCGCCTTGCGCGCCGCCGGGCCTGTGGTCGCAGTGGGTGTCGCCTACGCCGGCCAGGAGGTCGATGCGCTGCCGGCCGAGCCGCACGACGAGCGGCTGGACTGGGTGATTACCGAAAAAGAAGTCATTTCGATTGCTGCTGGAAGGCAAGACGCATGAAGATTCTTTACCTGGGTGATGTGGTCGGGCGGTCGGGTCGTGACGCGGTGTGCGAAACCGTGCCGCGCCTGCGCCAGGACCTCGGGCTCGATTTCGTGGTGGTCTGCGGCGAGAACGCGGCCCACGGCTTCGGCCTCAACGCCCGCATCGCCCAGGATTTCTTTGAGGCCGGGGTGGACGTCATCACCACCGGCAACCACGTCTGGGACCAGCGCGAGCTGATCGCCCACATCGACAAGGAACCGCGCATCCTGCGCCCGGCCAACTACCCGCCGGGCACGCCGGGCAAGGGCGCCACCGTGTTCCCGGCTGCCGGGGGGCGCAAGGTCCTGGTGGTCCAGGTCATGGGCCGGCTGTTCATGGATGCCCTGGATGATCCGTTTGCGGCGGTGGCCGCCGAGCTTGACCGCCATCGCCTCAAGGGCGGGGTGGACGCCGTCGTGGTGGACATCCACGCCGAGGCGACCAGCGAAAAGATGAGCATGGGCCATTTCTGCGACGGCCGCGCCTCGCTGGTGGTCGGCAGCCATTCGCATGTGCCGACGGCGGATCACCAGATCCTTCCGGGTGGCACCGCGTACCAAAGCGACGCCGGAATGTGCGGCGACTATGACTCGGTGATCGGCATGGTCAAGGAGCCCGCCATCCTGCGCTTCACCCGCAAGGTGCCCGGCGACCGGCTGTCTCCGGCCGGTGGTCCCGGCACGGCGTGCGGGCTGGTGGTCGAAACCGACGACGCCACCGGCTTGGCCCGAAGCATCCAGCCGGTGCGCGTCGGCGGCCGGCTGAGCCAGACCCTTCCAGACCAAACCCTTCCAGACCAAACCCTTCCAGAGAGGCCCTAAAACTGCCATAGTCCGCCGCTATCACGGCAGGGAGCGCGCTTCCAGGGGGAGTGCGTTGACCGGCCGTTGGGGCTGTGGGATTAGTTTGTCCCATCTGGTATAAGTCGGCTCGACGACGCCCCGGACGTGGGGCACACTGCAGCACAGGGTCTTTGACGGAAAATGGCTGGTCATTCCAAATTCAAGAACATCATGCACCGCAAGGGCGCGCAGGACGCCCGGCGGGCCAAGCTGTTCACCAAGCTTGCCAAGGAAATTACCGTGGCGGCCAAGACCGGCGGGCCGGACGCCTCGTCCAACCCCCGCCTGCGTCTGGCCATCGCCGAAGCGCGCAAGAACTCCGTGCCCAAGGACAACGTCGACCGGGCGCTGGCCCGTGCTGTCGGCAACGATGCGGCGGACGACTACGAGGAAATCCGCTACGAGGGCATGGGGCCCGGCAACGTCGCGGTGATCGTCGAGGCGCTGACCGACAACCGCAACCGCACGGCGTCCAACGTCCGCGCCGCCTTCAGCAAGCACGGCGGGTCGCTGACCCCGGTGACGTTCAACTTCGACCGCGTCGGCTACATGCAGTTCAAGCCCGAGGTCGGGTCGGCTGACGACGTCCTGGAAGCCGCCATCGAGGCCGGCGCCGACGACGTCGAGAGCAGCGACGAAGGCCACGACGTCTACTGCGCGCCCGACGATTTCAACGAGGTGCGCGCCGCCCTGGAAGCCAAGTTGGGTGAGCCGGAAGCGGCACGCCTGGACTGGCGTCCGCTGAACACCGTGTCGCTGGATCTGGAACAGGCCCAGGCGCTGTTCAAGTTCCTCGACGTGCTGGACGACGACGACGACGTGCAACGTGTCGCCGCCAACTACGACATCGCGCCGGACGTCATGGAACGTCTCGGCTGATCCTGGCTGTGGCGCGGCCGGGTGACGGAGGAGAAACCGTTTGAGCGTGCGGGTCCTGGGATTGGACCCCGGCCTGCGCAATACCGGCTGGGGCGTGATTGAGGCTGACGGCAACCGCCTACGGGCGGTGGCCGATGGCGTCATTCACTCCGACGCCGCGCGGCCTCTGTCCGAACGCCTCAACCAGCTTTTCGAGGGCATTATCGACGTCATCGCCCAGTGGCAGCCCGACGAAGCGGCTGTAGAGGAAACCTTCGTCAACAAGAACCCGCTGTCCACGCTCAAGCTGGGGCAGGCGCGCGGCGTCGTCATGCTGGCCCCGGCGCGGAGCGGCCTGCTGGTGGCCGAATACGCGCCGACCGTGGTGAAGAAGTCCGTGGTCGGCACCGGAACGGCGGCCAAGGGGCAGGTCGGCCTGATGATCCGCACCCTGCTGCCGGGCTGCGGCGCGGCCAGTCCCGACGCGGCGGATGCCCTGGCCGTGGCCATCTGCCATGCCCACTACCGGGTGTCGGCCAGAACTCTTGCTCAGGTGTTGTCTCGATGATCGCCAAGCTCAAGGGACTGGTGGACAGCCTGGGTGACGACTGGGCGGTGATCGACGTCGGCGGGGTCGGCTATCTGGTGTTCTGCGCCTCGCGCACGCTGGGCCGCCTGCCGGCCTCGGGCGAGGCGGTCGAGATGTTCGTCGAAACCCACGTCCGTGAAGACCACATCCACCTGTATGGTTTCCTCAGCGACGCCGAGCGGTCCTGTTTCCGCCTGCTGACCACGGTGCAGGGGGTGGGGGCCAAGGTGGCTCTCGCCATCCTGTCCATCGGCTCCCCGGACCAGCTTGCCCAGGCCATTGCCGCGCAGGACAAGGCGACCTTCGCGCGGGCCACCGGCGTCGGTCCCAAGCTTGCCCAACGCATCGTGTCGGAACTCAAGGACAAGGCGGCCCACCTCGCCCTGGCCGCGCCGCCGCGCATGGCGATGGCCGGTGCCGGCGCAACGGAGTCCCCCGCACCCATGGCCGTGGGGGTGGTGGACGATGCCGTCTCGGCCCTGGTCAACCTGGGCTATGGCCGGGCCGAGGCGTTCGCCGCCGTGTCCCGCGCCAGCCAAGCGGCCGGGGACGGCGTCGCGGCGTCGGTGCTGATCGGCGCGGCGCTGCGTGACCTCGGGCAGGGCCTGTGATGGCCGACGAGGAACGCATCATTTCGGCCGGCGCGCAGGCGGGCGACGATGCGTCCAGCATGCGGCCGCTGACCCTGGACGCCTTCATCGGCCAGCGCCACGCCTGCGAGAACCTCGCCGTTTTCGTCAAGGCTGCCAAGGCGCGCGGCGAGGCGCTGGACCATGTGCTGCTGCATGGCCCGCCGGGACTCGGCAAGACGACCCTGGCGCAGATCGTGGCGCGCGAGCGTGGCGTCGGATTCCGCGCCACCTCCGGCCCGATGATCGTCAAGGCCGGGGATTTGGCGGCCATTCTGACCAACCTGGAACGCAACGACGTCCTCTTTATTGACGAGATACACCGCCTTAATCCGGCCATCGAAGAAGTGTTGTATCCGGCCATGGAGGATTTCCAGCTCGACCTCATCATCGGGGAAGGGCCGGGGGCGCGCAGTGTCCGCATCGATTTGCAACCGTTCACCCTGGTTGGCGCGACGACGCGTTCGGGGCTGCTGACCACGCCGTTGCGCGACCGCTTTGGCATCCCGGTGCGGTTGAATTTCTATGAACCGGAGGATCTGAAGGCTATCGTGCTGAGGGGGGCGGAAATTCTGGGGCTGCCGATCACTCCGGAAGGGGCGTTCGAGATCGCCAAGCGGTCGCGTGGGACGCCCCGCGTGGCCGGGCGCCTGCTGCGTCGGGTGCGCGACTTTGCGACCGTGGCCAACCGCCTGCCGGTCGATGCCTTCGTGGCCGATGCGGCCCTCGCCCGCCTGGAGGTTGACCGCGCCGGCCTGGACGCCATGGACCGCCGGTACATGCGCTGCATCGCTGACCACTATGCCGGCGGGCCGGTCGGGGCCGACACCCTGGCCGCAGCGCTGTCCGAGGAACGCGACACCATCGAGGACGTGATCGAGCCGTTCCTCATCCAGCAGGGGCTGTTGCAGCGCACGCCGCGCGGCCGGGTCCTGTCGGACAGTGGCTTTGCGCACCTGGGGGTGACGCCCCCGCGCCGGGCTACGACGACGCAGTTCGACCTTTTGAATAGGTCGAGCGATGAAACGGGGGACGGGGAATAATGGCGGGCCGCTGGGACGGCGAGACGTTCGTGATGCCGGTGCGGGTGTACTACGAGGACACCGACGCCGCTGGCATCGTCTACTACGCCAACTACCTGAAATTCGCCGAGCGCGCGCGGACCGAGTCCCTGCGCGCCCTGGGTATCGAGCAGGGCCGCCTGATGGCTGACACTGGCGTGGCTTTTGCCGTGCGCCGCGCCCTGGCCGACTACCGCAAGCCGGCCCGTCTGGACGACCTGCTGGACGTCCGCACCCGGCTGACCGCCCTGGGCGGCGCATCCCTGATAATGGACCAGGAGATCGCCCGCGACGGCGCCCTCCTGGTGGCGCTGTCGTTCAAGTTGGCGTGCATGCGCACCGACGGCCGCCCCGAACGCATACCTGAACCCGTGCGGGTGGCCCTGGCCGCCTGTTTCGACCCCCGCAACCAGAGCTGACCACGAAGGCTGGGACTTACGCACCATGGAACCCACCGTTCTGCCTGCCGCCGTCGATGCGGCGACCTCCCTCTCCATGTGGGGCCTGTTCCTTCAGGCCGACCTCGTCGTCAAAGCGGTAATGGTGGGGCTGGTCATGGCCTCCATCTGGTGCTGGGCGATCATTATCGACAAGGTGTTGCGCCTGCGTCGCCTGGAAGCCAAGGCGACCAGCTTCGAGGAGAAGTTCTGGTCCGGCGGGTCGCTTGAGGACCTGTACGACCGCATCGCCTCGCGCCCGACCGATCCCATGGCGGCGGTGTTCGTCGCCGCCATGCGGGAGTGGCGCCGGTCGGCCAGCCGGTCCGGCAGCGCCGACGTCAACCTGCGGGCCCGCCTTGCCCAGCGGCTGGACCGCGTGATGCACATCACCATGGCGCGCGAGATGGAAACCCTGGAAAAGCGTGTCGGCTTTCTGGCCTCGACCGGGTCGGTGGCGCCGTTCGTCGGCCTGTTCGGCACGGTGTGGGGCATCATGAACAGCTTCCACGCCATCGGCATGTCCAAGGACACCAGCCTCGCCACCGTCGCACCGGGCATTGCCGAGGCGCTGTTCGCCACCGCCCTGGGGCTGGTCGCGGCCATTCCGGCGGTGGTCGCCTACAACAAGATTTCCAGCGACATGGACCGCTTGTCGCAGCGCCTCGAAAACTTCGCCGGCGAGTTCGGGGCGATCCTGTCGCGCCAGCTCGACGAAAAGCCCTGAGGGAGCGACCAGAATGGCCATGTTCGTATCAGGCGGTCGCGGCGGCGGCGGGCGGCGCAGCAAGCGGCGCCCGATGAGCGAGATCAACGTGACCCCGATGGTCGATGTCATGCTGGTGCTGCTCATCATCTTCATGGTGACCGCGCCGATGCTGACCACCGGCGTGCAGGTCAATCTTCCCTCGGCCACGGCCCCGCAGCTTCGCGGCCAGGACAACAAGGCGCTGGAGGTCACCGTCGCGGCGGACGGCACGCTCTTCATCCAGGAAACGCCGGTTGAACTTGATGGCCTCGCGGTTCGTCTCGGTGCCATCAAGGGCGTCAACCCGCAGTCGCTGATCTATGTGCGCGGCGACGGGGCGATCCACTACGGGCGCGTCATGGAAGTCCTCGGCGCGCTTCGGGACGCCGGTTACGAGAAGGCCGCTCTGGTCACCAAGCCGGGCGTTTCGACCACTCCCAAGGCCCGCTGAGGCGGCACCCTGAACCTGAACGGAGCCCGTGCGCGGGCCGGCGGCGGATATGCAATACGCGTTCATCCTATCCATCGTCTTTCATATCGTGGTCATCATCGTGGCCACGTTCGGGCTGCCGTTCGTCCGTCGTGACTACGAGGCGGTCGAGACGCCTATTATCGTGGACCTCGTAGAGGTCGCCGAGCGGACCCAGGCGCCGTCGTCGGCCCGCGCCAAGCCCGAAAAGCCCAAGGCGCCGGAGCCCCCCAAGGAGGAACCCAAGCCGGTGCCGCCGAAGGAGGAGCCCAAGCCCGCTCCACCGCCCCCGCCGCCACCCGTAACGCCGCCGCCTGCGCCCGTTCCTCCGCCGCCTGAGCCGCCCAAGGCCGAGCCGCCACCGCCCCCGCCGCCGGCCGAGGCGCCCAAGCCGGAGCCGCCCAAGGAGGTGGCCAAGGTCGAGGAGCCCAAGCCCCCGGTTCCCAAGCCGCCGGCCAAGCCGGTTCCGCCCAAGCCGGAAGCCAAGAAGGAAGAGCCCAAGCCGACTCCGCCCAAGAAGCAGGAGCCGGACGCGTTCGCCAGCCTTCTTGCGTCGGTTGACGCCATGAAGCAGGAAGTCAGCAAGGAGCAACCCAAGGCGCAGGAGACGGCACCCAAGGCAAGCGCCGGGGAAACCTCGCCGATTCGCAACGCTCCGGTCGGCGAAAAGGCGACCATGAGCGAGATCGACGCCATCCGCGCCCAGATCGAGCGCGCCTGGATCATCAATCCCGGCGTAAAGGACCTGGAGGGCATGGTCATCAACCTGCGGGTCCGCATCAACCCGGACGGATCCGTTATCGAAGCCGAGATTGTCGATCGCATGAAGGCCGCCACCGATCCGCATTTCCGGTCGATGGCCGAGTCGGCCCGCCGTGCCGCGTTCAATGCCAGTCCGCTGAAGTACCCGACCGAAAAATACGATACCTTCAAGGTCATCAACCTCAGCTTCCGCCCCGAAGGTCGCCTGTAATGCCCAACCCCGATAGACCGAGGAACACGCAGCCCATGACCGCGCTTTACCGCATTCGTTCCGGCATGGCGGGCCTGCTCGCCCTGTCGGTGGCCGTTCTCGTCCTGGCGCTGGCACCGACTGCCCAGGCCCAGGTGCAAATCGACATCACGCGGGGCCGGGTCGAGCCTCTGCCCATCGCCATCCCCGATTTTTCCGGTCAGGATGAGGCCGGGCGTGTGGGGGCGGACATCGCTGGCGTGGTGCGCGCCAATCTGGAACGGTCGGGCCTGTTCGCGCCGATCAGCCAGGCGGCTTACATCCAGGCACTGCCGTCGCTGGACGTGCAGCCGCGATTCGCCGACTGGCGCGCCATCGCCGCGCAGGTGCTGGTGCATGGTTCGGTCGAGACTGAGGCCAACGGCCGCTTGCGGGTGGCGTTCCGCCTGTGGGACGTGTTCGGCGGCACCCAGATCCACGGTCAGGCCTATTTCAGCCAGCCAGAGAACTGGCGCCGGGTGGCGCACATCGTGTCCGACGAGATCTACAAGCGTCTCACTGGCGAGGAAGGGTACTTCGACACCCGCATCGTCTACATCGCCGAGTCGGGCCCGGTGGTTGGGCGCCGCAAGCGTCTGGCGATCATGGATCAGGACGGTTTCAACCACCGCTACCTGTCCGACGGGTCGTCCCTGGTGTTGACGCCGCGCTTCTCGCCGACAGCGCAAGAAATCACCTACATGTCCTACTACAAGAACATCCCGCGCGTGTACCTGCTCAACATTGATACCGGCCGCCAGGAGCTTTTGGGCGATTTCCCTGGCATGACGTTCGCGCCCCGGTTCTCGCCCGATGGCAACAAGGTCATCCTGTCCATGGCCCGTGACGGCAATTCCGAGATCTACGAGATGGATCTGCGCACGCGCCGCACCCGCCAACTTACATTCCATCCGGCCATCGACACTTCGCCGTCCTATTCCCCGGACGGCCAGCAGATCGTGTTCAACTCCGACCGGGGCGGTGAACAGCAGCTTTACGTCATGAGCGCCGATGGGGCGAACGCGCAGCGCATCAGCTTTGGCAAGGGGCGCTACGCCACGCCGGTATGGTCGCCGCGCGGCGACCTGATCGCCTTCACCCGCATGTCGGGCGGTCGGTTCTACATCGGCGTGATGCGCCCGGACGGCTCTGGCGAACGGATGCTGTCGGAAGGCTATCTGGTGGAAAGCCCCACCTGGGCGCCTAACGGCCGCGTGCTGAAGTACTTCCGCTCGGAGCGGGGTGGGGCCGGGCCGCAGCTTTATTCCATCGACCTGACCGGCTACAACGAGCGCCGTGTCATCACCCCCGATGGGGCGTCCGATCCGGCATGGTCGCCGTCGTCCTATGAGTCGACGGGGACGACCGGGGGTGGGACCGGACGGCCATAGGGGGGCACCCAGATCTTGAACACGCCGTGCCCGTGGCCGCGCCTAGAACATTGTGGCAAAGGGTGTCAAGTAGCTCTGTACGCCCGTCAGAAAACACAGTATAAGGACCGCCGAGCGTCGTAGAATACGCTCAAGCCACCAAAGGCTTGGCCGCGAACGCGGCAATCCGCCAAGTAATTCGAAGCCCCATCAGCGAGTCGAGGGTTTACTATGAAGTTCCGTCTGCTGTCTGCTATCGCTGCCGCCGCCTTCCTCGCGGCCTGCTCCACCGCTCCTCAGGAGGACGCGGGCGCTACCGGTGCCGGTGCTGGCGCCGGCACCTCCACCACGCAGACCCAGACCGGCCCCGCCGCCGGTTCGGCCGAGGAGTTCATGAAGGTGGTCGGTGACCGCGTGTTCTTCGGTTACGACCAGTACAACCTGACCCCGGAAGCCCAGTCCGCCCTGCGTCAGCAGGCCGCGTGGCTGAAGCGCTACGGCAACCACAGTGTTGTTCTGGAAGGCCATGCTGACGAGCGCGGCACCCGTGAGTACAACCTTGCCCTCGGCGAGCGTCGTGCGAACTCCGTGCGCGAATTCCTGATGTCGCAGGGTGTCGAATCCGCCCGCCTGCGCGTCATTTCGTACGGCAAGGAACGCCCGGTTTGTGGTGACAGCGTTGATGCATGCTGGACCCAGAACCGCCGCGGCGTGACAGTTCTTCAGTAGAGCAGGCTACGGTCCAGGTTTTCCCGCGTGGGAAACCTGGACCGCTCTCCTCGCACGGGGTTACAACCCGCTGCCACTTTTAGGGCGCCTGCCTCGCGGCTTCTGCGGAAGCAGCTATGCAGGCGCCTAACTTTTGCCGTTCGGCCATGCTACGGTTCGAGGTTCCCGCGCGGCCCTTTCGTGGGGTCCCGTCGATCTGGCGCCTGTTCCGGCGCCGACCCGATCTGGCGCCGAGTGGCCGTGCGACACCTCCAGGCTGGACCGGACGATGACGCTTCTCACACCCCGCTTTCGTGCACTGTGGCTTCGTTCCGCCGGGCTCGCCGCCTTGGCGATGGCCTTCGTCGCGCCGTTGGCTCCCGCCACCGCGCAGCAGGACGTCCGGCCCCTGATTGAGCGCATGGAGCGCCTGGAGCGTGACATCACCACTCTGCAACGCCAGGCCTATCGCGGCGCCCCGGCTCCGGCCCCGGAGCGGTTGCCCCAGGGTCAGCAGGGCTTCACCGAAATGCCCGGTGACGTGGCCGGGCGATTGCAGATTCGCATGGGTGAGCTGGAACGGCTGGTCCAGGAACTGACCGGCCGGGTTGAACAGACGCAGTTCCAGGCCCGCCAGACCAGCGAGCGCCTGGACCAGTTCATCAAGGACGTCGATTTCCGCCTCAACGAGATTGAGGGCAAGGCGCCGGTCGCGGCGGCATCGGCCGATGTACCCCAGGATCAGGCTGCGACCGCCCCCGCCGCGCCGTCCGGGGCTGGCACCGGGCAGGGCGTGCTGGGCGTCATGCCGACCGGGGCCGGGGGGCCGTCCGCCGGAGCCAAGCCTGTTGCCGTGCTGGCGGCCAGTGGTTCGCCGCGCGATCAGTATGACACCGCCTTTGCGATGTTGCGCCGGGGCGATTACGCGGCGGCCGAGGTTGCCCTGGCCGCCTTCCTCAAGGCCAATCCCAAGGATGAACTGGCCGGCAACGCCCAATACTGGCTGGGCGAGACCCACTATGTGCGCGGCGACTTCCAGAAGGCGGCAGTGGCCTTCCTTGATGGGTACCGGACCTATCCCAAGAACTCCAAGGCACCGGACAACCTTCTGAAACTGGGCATCGCCATGGGCCGCCTGGGCCAGAAGACAGAGGCCTGCGCCGCGCTGCAACGCCTGATTTCCGAATATCCCCAGGCGCCCGACGTCATCAAGCGCCGCGCCGTGTCCGAGCGGGAGCAGTTCGCCTGCAAGTGACGCTGACCGACCAGACCTTCGCGGAGCTGATGGACCCCCTCGGTCCGTTCGAATCGGCGCCGCATCTGGCGGTCGGGGTCTCGGGCGGGGCCGACAGTCTGGCCCTGGTGCTGCTGGCGGCGCGGTGGGCGCGGGCGCGTGGTGGCACGGTGACGGCGCTGACGGTCGATCACGGCCTGCGCCCCGAGGCCGCCGCCGAAGCCGAGCAGGTCGGGCGTTGGATGGCCGAGCGGGACATTCCCCATGGGGTCCTGCGCGGGACGGTGCCGCTGCTGCCACGCAACATCCAGGCCGAGGCACGGGCCTTGCGCCACGCCCTGTTGCGGGGCTGGTGCCAACATCACGGCTGCCTCCACCTTTTGCTTGCCCACAATCTTGAGGATCAGGCCGAAACTTTGCTGCTCCGTCTGGCGCGGGGCAGCGGGGCCAGCGGTCTGGCCGGCATGGCGGCGGTTGTCTGGACGGCCGAGGCGCGCGTCCTGCGGCCCTTGCTCGGTGTGCCGCGTGGTGCGCTGGAGGCTTTTTTAACCAGTCAGAACCAGGACTGGGTACGCGATCCCTCCAACGACGACTCGGCCTATGGGCGGGTGCGGATGCGTCGCCTGCTGCCCGTCCTGGCCGCCGAGGGGGCCGACGCGCCGCGTCTGGCCGCCACCGCGCGCCGCCTGGGGGCAACCCGCCAGATTCTGGATGATGCCGTGGGGGCGCTGCTGGCAGCGGCCGTAGAGCCGCATCCGATTGGGTTCGCGCGGCTCGACTCGGCGGCGTTCCGGGATGTGCCCGAGGAAATCGGCCTGCGGGGCCTGCGCACCGTGCTGGCGGCAGTGGGCGGCCGTCCGTTCGGCCCCAGGGCCGACCGCGCGGCATCGGCGCTTGCCACGTTGGGCGACAAGGCGGCCACCGTGGGCGGCTGCCGGCTGCTGCCGCGGGACAATGGTCGGGTCCTGGTGGCGCGCGAGGGGCGGGGGCAGCCCGTGGTGGACATGGAACCGGGCGATGGCCTCTTGTGGGACGGCCGCTTTCGTGTGCACCTGATGGAGGGGGCCGCACCGGGGACGGTGGCGGCCCTGGGGGCTGCCGGATGGACCCAGGTCCGCGAGGCGCTGGACCGCCCGGATGTGCCGTCGGCGGCGCGACTGGCCTTGCCCGCGTTGTGGCGTTCGGGGCGGGTGGTGGCGGTTCCCGCCCTTGAGGGTCAGGCTCAAGCGGCGGAATTCCGCGCCTTTTGGGCTCCCGAGCAAGTTCTGCTTTCTGGCGCCTTTCGTCTTGCGCCCGCGCCGTCTAGTATTATCTAAATCACAGTGTTTCTTTGGCTCCCGCCGGGCCGGATGGTCGGTCGCGGCGGTGGCAGTCGGAAGAGGAAGGGCAGCGCGTTGAATTTCAGCAAAAACCTGCTTCTGTGGGTGATTATCGCCGTCCTCCTGGTGGCGCTGTTCAACCTGTTCCAGACGTCGTCGCCTCGGACGACGGCGGCTTCGGTTCCGTTCTCGGAATTCATGGAGCGGGTCGAGCGCAACGAGGTGCAGGATGTCACCATTCAGGGCAAGCGCCTGACCGGCCATTACGCCGGGGGCGGTCAATTCTCGACCTATGCGCCGGATGACCCTTCCCTGGTCCCGACGCTGCGCGAGAACAGCGTCCGCGTGACGGCCATGCCGCCGGACGACGACGTGCCGACGTTCTGGGGCATCCTGATCTCTTGGTTCCCGATGCTGTTGCTGATCGGCGTGTGGATTTTCTTCATGCGGCAGATGCAAGGCGGCAGCGGCAAGGCCATGGGCTTCGGCAAGTCCAAGGCGCGGCTGCTGACCGAAAAGCAGGGCCGCGTGACCTTTGACGATGTCGCTGGCATTGACGAGGCCAAGCAGGAGCTTGAGGAGGTTGTGGAATTCCTGCGCGACCCGCAGAAGTTCCAGCGCCTGGGCGGCAAAATCCCCAAGGGCGTGCTGCTGGTCGGCCCGCCGGGCACCGGCAAGACGCTGACCGCGCGTGCGGTGGCCGGTGAAGCCAACGTGCCGTTCTTCACCATCTCGGGCTCCGACTTCGTGGAAATGTTCGTTGGCGTCGGCGCCAGCCGTGTCCGCGACATGTTCGACCAGGGCAAGAAGAACGCGCCCTGCATCATCTTCATCGACGAAATCGACGCCGTGGGCCGCCATCGTGGCGCCGGCCTGGGCGGCGGCAACGACGAGCGCGAACAGACCCTCAACCAGTTGCTGGTCGAGATGGACGGTTTCGAGGCCAACGAGGGCGTCATCCTCATCGCCGCGACCAACCGCCCCGACGTGCTCGACCCCGCGCTGCTGCGTCCCGGTCGCTTCGACCGTCAGGTCGTGGTGCCCAACCCCGACGTGCTTGGCCGCGAGAAGATCCTCAAGGTCCATTCGCGCAAGGTCCCGCTGGGGCCGGACGTGGACGTCCGCACCATCGCCCGTGGCACGCCTGGTTTCTCGGGCGCCGATCTGGCGAACCTCGTCAACGAGGCCGCGCTGATGGCCGCCCGCAAGGGCAAGCGCGTGGTCACCCACATCGACTTCGAGGAAGCCAAGGACAAGGTCATGATGGGCGCCGAACGTCGCTCCATGGTCATGACCGAGGACGAGAAGAAGTTGACCGCCTACCACGAAGGCGGCCACGCCCTGATCACCCTGCACATGCCGGCTTATGACCCCATCCACAAGGCGACCATCATCCCGCGCGGCCGTGCGCTGGGTCTGGTGCAGAGCCTGCCGGAACGGGATCGCTACTCGGTGTCGCGCGAATATCTTGAATCCTTTCTGGCAATCGCCATGGGTGGCCGCGTGGCCGAGGAAGAGATCTTCGGGCACAACAAGGTGACCTCGGGCGCCTCGCAGGACATCAAGGTGGCCACCGACCGGGCCCGCCGCATGGTCACCGAATGGGGCATGTCCGAGAAGCTCGGCCCGCTGGCCTATGGCGGCGAAGAGGGCGAGGTGTTCCTCGGCCACTCCGTCACCCAGCACAAGCACATCTCCGAAGAAACCGCCCGCGAGGTGGACCAGGAAGTGCGCCGTTTGGTGGAAGCCGGGTATCACAAGGCCCAGGAGATCATCCGTGGCAACCGTGACCAGCTTGAGACGATCGCTCAGGCTCTGCTGGAATACGAAACCCTGACCGGCGCCGAACTCAAGGGCCTGCTCAATGGCGAGCCCATCGTGCGCAGCGACGACACCGGCGGCGGCAATGCCTCCGAGCCGCCGGCCAGCCGCAAGAAGTCGTCCGTGCCGACGGCGGGCAAGCCCAAGTCGGGCGACCTGCCGGGTGGCATGGGTCCCGAGCCCCAGCCCGGCGCGTGATCCCCGGCGTATGACGAACGATACCGCAACCCTGACGAAAAGCCCCGCCCTCGCGCGGGGCTTTTCTCACGCCCCGGACGCCGTTGCCGGGGCCGTCCATCTGGTGCCGCAGGGCTTGGCCGCGCGGGGCCGTCCGGTCACCGCGTGGGAGGTCATCGTGCGCGACGCCCCCGACGCGTTCACAACCACCGACGTCGCCCGCGCGGACCTGATGGCCTGGGCCCGCGACGGCGGCGAGACGCTGGCCGCCCATGTCAAACGGCGGCTGGCGACGGTGGAAGGCTTGCGTCCGCCCTTTGCTGGCCTGACCATGGACCGCCCGCGCATCATGGGCATCCTCAACGCCACGCCGGACAGTTTTTCCGACGGCGGCCGCCATTTCGCGGCCGAGGACGCGGTGCGGTCGGGCCTCGCCATGCTGGACGCCGGGGCCGATATCCTCGACGTTGGCGGGGAGTCCACCCGGCCGGGCTCCGATCCCGTGGCTCCCGACGAGGAAATCCGCCGCGTCGTGCCGGTCATCCGGGCTCTGGCGGAAAAGGGCGCAAGAGTCTCCATAGACACCCGCCAGCCCGCCGTGATGGAAGCCGCCGTCGCGGCCGGGGCGGCGATCATCAACGACATCACGGCGCTGACGCAGGACGCGTCGTCCCTGTCCACGGCGGCGCGCCTGGGCGTGCCGGTCATCCTCATGCACATGCAGGGGCAGCCCAAGACGATGCAGGCCGCCCCACTCTATGGGTTCGCGCCAACCGATATCTTTGCGTGGCTGGAACAGCGTGTGGAGGCGTGTTTGGCGGCCGGCATCGCACGGGCCGACATCTGCGTCGATCCCGGCCTGGGCTTTGGCAAGACGACGGCCCATAACGCCCAGATCCTCAAGCGCCTGGGGCTGTTCCATGGCCTGGGGTGCCCGGTGCTGCTGGGCATTTCGCGCAAGAGCTTCATTGCCGCCGTCTCGCGCGGGGAACCGGTTTCGTCCCGGCTTCCGGGTTCGCTGGCCGCCGCCGTTCTTGGGGCGGGGCAGGGTGTGCAAATCTTGCGGGTCCACGACGTGGCCGAAACTGCCCAGGCACTTGCCGTGACGCAGGCCGTCGAGACGGTTTCTTAACGCGCGGCGTGTTGTTATAAGGGCGCCTCAGTGGTGTTGCCTAGGACCGACCGCGATGACCAGGAAGTACTTTGGAACCGATGGGGTGCGCGGCACCGCCAATGCCGAGCCGATGACCGCGCAAACCGCGCTGAAGATCGGCATGGCGGCGGGGCGCATCTTCACCAACGGCGACCATCGGCATACGGTTGTCATCGCCAAGGACACCCGTCTGTCCGGCTACATGATCGAGCCGGCGCTGACGGCGGGGTTCGTGTCGGTGGGCATGGACGTGGTGTTGTGCGGGCCGTTGCCGACCCCGGCGGTGGCCATGCTGACGCGGTCCATGCGGGCCGACCTCGGCGTCATGATCTCGGCCTCCCACAACCCGTTTCAGGACAATGGCATCAAGCTGTTCGGCCCGGATGGGTACAAGCTGTCGGACGACATGGAACTCGCCATCGAGGATCTGATGGACAACGGCCTCGAGGAAGGCCTCGCCGCGCCGGCCCGCCTGGGCCGGGCCCGTCGCATCGAGGATGCCGCCGGGCGCTACATCGAAGCCGCCAAGCAGAGCTTCCCGCGCCGCATGACTCTGGACGGCCTTAAAATCGTCATCGACTGCGCCAACGGCGCGGCCTATCGCACGGCGCCGACGGTGCTGTGGGAACTGGGCGCCGACGTGGTCAAAGTCGGGGTCACCCCGGATGGCATCAACATCAACAAGGACTGCGGTTCGCTGCACACCCAGTTGCTGCGCGAAACCGTGCTGATGCACGGGGCCGACATCGGCATCGCCCTGGACGGCGACGCCGACCGTGTCGTGCTGTGCGACGAGAAGGGCTCGGTGATCGACGGCGATCAGCTTCTGGGCCTGATTGGTCACTCGTTGCAGGCGCGCGGCGAGTTGACCGGCGGCGCGGTGGTCGCCACCGTGATGTCGAACATGGGCTTGGAAAAGTACCTTGAGGGCCACGGACTGGACCTCATTCGCACGGCGGTTGGGGACCGTTACGTGGTCGAACGGATGCGCGCCGATGGGTTCAACCTGGGCGGCGAGCAGTCGGGTCACATCGTGCTGGGCAGCCACGCCACCACCGGCGACGGGCTTGTCGCCGCGCTCCAGGTGCTGGCCGAAATGATCAAGCGGGGGCAGCCGGCCAGCAAGGTCCTGCGGGTGTTCGACCCGTTCCCCCAGCTTCTCCGCAACATCCAGGTGGCCGACAAGGCCCTGGCCGACAGCCTGATCGTGGCCGATAGCGTGGCCCGCGCGGTGCAGGACGGCGAGAAGCGGTTTGACGGCAAGGGCCGCGTTCTGCTGCGCAAGTCGGGCACCGAACCGCTCATCCGGGTGATGGCCGAGGGCGAGGACCAGGATCTGGTGGACAGTGTCGTGGGCGACATCTGCGACACCATCCAGCGCGCCGCCGCCGAGGCGGTCTGATATGGCGGCGACGGTCGGACGGGTACTCATCATTGCCGGCTCCGATTCCGGAGGAGGAGCGGGGATTCAGGCCGACATCAAGACGGTGACCTGCCTGAGCGCCTTTGCGATGACCGCCATAACCGCCCTGACCGCCCAGAACACACGCGGCGTGTTCGGCATCCACCCGGTGCCCGAGGCCTTTGTGCGTGAGCAGATCCGCGTGGTCATGGAGGACCTGGGGGCCGACTGCATCAAGATCGGAATGCTCGGCACGGCGTCGATCATCGAAGCCGTGGCCGCTGCCCTGGAGGACTTCGCTCCCGGCGTGCCGGTGGTGCTGGACCCGGTGATGGTGGCCAAGGGCGGGCATCGCCTGCTGGAGGAGGACGCCGTGGCGGCGCTCAAGACGCACCTTCTGCCGCGCGCCACCGTGGTCACCCCAAACCTGCCCGAGGCCGCCGTCTTGATCGGCCGCGATTTGGTGACCGAAGCCGACATGGAGGGCGCGGTTGACGCCCTGCGCGGCCTCGCGGCACGGGCGGTGCTGCTCAAGGGCGGACACCTGGAGGGCAGCCGGCTGCTCGACCTGCTGATTGAGCCGGGCAACGTCACCCGGTTCCAGGGCCGCCGCCTGGACACCGCCCACACCCACGGCACCGGCTGCACCCTGTCGTCGGCCATCGCCGCCGGCATCGCCCAGGGGCAGAACCTGCGCGACGCCGTGGCCCGCGCCCGCGACTATGTGCGGGTGGCGATTGAAACCGCCCCCGGCCTGGGGCATGGGCACGGGCCGCTGAACCACGCCCATACGGTGGGGTAGGGGCGGCCTACCGCGACCGGTTGTTGAGAATGGAAAAGGCCTGGCCGCTCATGGACAACAGTGACGTCGGAGTGCCGGACCCGGTGCTGCCGGACAGCACGTCCTTCAGGGTCTTGCCGTGCCACAGCGCCGGTTTGAGCTGTCCCATGGTCGGGGCCGCAGGATCCCCGGCGAAGCTATGGACCTCAAGCGAACCGCCGTAGACTTTGCGCAGGGCTTTCTCAATTTCGGCGGCCCGGTACTTATTCCCGGCTTCGCCGGTTCCGCCGCGTTCCCAGTTGATCCCCTGCGCCGCACTGGCGCCTTCGAGCAACAGCGACCATCCGTTTTCCCGTTGTACAGCGACGATCTTGCCGCCGACCGTAAAGACGGTGTGCGCCTTGATAGCATTCTGACGTGCTAGCCCAGCGGCAGTTTCCTCTTCTGTCGGGGGTTCGGACATCACGAAATCATGCTCCAGGGCAGTCCTTTCTTCGGGAGTAATTAAGCGGGGGGCCTTGCTGCCCGACATCGGGAGCGGGGTTAACTGTGACACCTTCAAGGGGCCTGTGATCCCTGCCATGGTCTTGTCTCCTTAGGTGCGGGCGCTTCAACACGTTTTGGATGCATTGATCGGGCCAATTTCACCAGGGATGTTCTGAGCGTTGAGGTGAAACGGCTTAATGCACCGCGCGCTAACAATCATCGCGGTTTTCCGATCAGAAAACGGTGGCTTCGAGCACGAAAGCGTCAGGCAATTATTTCCTAGCGGCATAAAATGCCGCGTCCGGTTGCCGAAGCTGGCCTCAACCTGGGGCGTCGCGACGGTGCAGGGACCGGGCGCCGGGGCAGGGCTTTTCCGCAACATTCCCCTTTACGCACTTTACCCCGCGAAATTCTTTGACCCGTTGGGGGGGTGGCGGATAGCTTTCGGGTTCGCTTTCCGCCGCCTCTTCAGAGACGAGACACATGGCCGCATCCGGCAACGCTCACAGTTTCCAGAACCTCATCCTCACCCTCCAGAAATTTTGGGCCGATCAGGGGTGCATCATTCTGCAACCCTACGACATGGAGGTCGGCGCCGGGACATTCCATCCCGCGACCACCCTGCGCGCCCTTGGCCCCGATCCGTGGAATGCGGCCTATGTGCAGCCGTCCCGCCGGCCGACCGATGGGCGCTATGGCGAGAACCCCAACCGGCTCCAGCACTACTACCAGTTCCAGGTGATCATGAAGCCGTCGCCGGCCGATCCCCAGGCGCTGTATCTGGACAGCCTGCGGGCGCTGGGCATTGACCCGATGAAGCACGACATCCGCTTTGTCGAGGACGACTGGGAAAGCCCGACCCTGGGCGCCTGGGGCCTGGGCTGGGAAGTGTGGTGCGACGGCATGGAGGTGACGCAGTTCACCTATTTCCAGCAGGTCGGCGGCATCGAGTGCGACCCGGTAGCCGTGGAACTGACCTATGGCCTGGAACGTCTGGCCATGTACATCCAGGGCGTGGAAAACGTCTACGACCTGGACTTCAACGGCCGGGGCGTGAAGTACGGCGACGTGTTCCACCGCGCCGAGGTGGAGTATTCCGCCCACAACTTCGAACACGCGGACACCGACATCCTGTTCCAGCATTTTAAGGACGCCGAGAAGGAGTGTCAGGCCCTGCTTGATGCCAAACTCGCCCTGCCGGCCTACGACCAATGCATCAAGGCCTCGCACCGCTTCAACCTGCTGGATGCGCGCGGGGTGATTTCGGTGACCGAACGCGCCGCCTATATCGGGCGTGTGCGGGCATTGGCGAAGGGCTGCTGCGAAGCGTGGCTTGCCGGAACCAAAGAAAAGGTGGAGGGCTGAGCCATGCAGATGCTGCTTGAACTGTTCTCCGAGGAGATCCCCGCCCGCATGCAGGCCGCCGCCGCCGAGGCGCTTGAAAAGCTGGTGCTCGACGGGCTGACCAAGGCCGGGCTGAAGGACGGCCTGACCACCCGCACCGCCGTCACGCCGCGCCGTCTGGTGCTGGTTGTGGATGGTCTGCCCGCCGCCCAGCCCGACGTGTCCGAGGAACGCAAGGGCCCCCGCGCCGACGCCCCGGAAAAGGCCATGCAGGGATTCCTGACCGCCAATGGCGTGACGGTTGACGACTGCGAAAAGCGCGAGACGCCCAAGGGCACCTTCCTGTTCCTGACCATCGAGAAGAAGGGCCGCCCGACCGCCGACGTCCTCAAGGACATCATCGAGTCCGCCATGGCCGCCCTGCCGTGGCCGAAATCCATGCGCTGGGCCGATAATCCGTCCCGCTGGGTGCGGCCGCTGCACTCTATCGTCTGCCTGTTCGACGGCCAGCCGATCCCGGTGACCTTCGCCCGCGTGACGGCCGGAAACACCACGCGCGGTCATCGGTTCATGGCCCCGAACGCGGTGTCGGTGGTTGATTACACTGACTACCAGGGCAAGCTGCGCGCCGCCAAGGTGCTGATCGACCCGGCCGAGCGGGCCGAGATCATCCGGTCCCGCGCCCTCGACCTGTGCCGGGAGCAGGGCCTTGACCTGAAGGCCGACGAGGGCCTTCTGCGCGAGGTCGCCGGGCTGGTCGAATGGCCGGTGGTGCTGATGGGCCGCATCGACGACGCCTTCATGGACGTGCCGGACGAGGTGCTGACCACCTCCATGCGCAGCCACCAGAAGTATTTCTCTGTGCTGAACAAGGATGGCAAGCTGGCCCCGCGCTTCGTGGTGGTGTCGAACATGGAGGCCGACGATAGCGGCGCCGCCATCATCGCCGGCAACGAACGCGTCCTGCGCGCCCGCCTGTCCGACGCCAAGTTCTTTTGGGAGCAGGACCGCAAGGTGCGCCTGGAAAGCCGGGTCGAGAAGCTCAAGGACCGGGTGTTCCATGCTCGCCTGGGCAGCGATTGGGACAAGGTCCAACGGGTCCGCGCCCTGGCCGCCGAACTGGCCGCAGTGACCGGGGCCGACGCCGCCCTGGTGGACCGTGCCGCGCTGCTGTCCAAGGCCGACCTGCCGACCGGCATGGTGGGCGAGTTTCCCGAGCTTCAGGGCATCATGGGCCGCTACTATGCCCTCCACGACGGCGAAAAGCCCGAGGTGGCCGATGCCGTGGCGGAGCACTACAGCCCGCTCGGTCCGGCCGACACCTGTCCGACCAAGCCGGTCAGTGCGACCGTTTCGCTGGCCGACAAGATCGACACCCTGGTCGGGTTCTGGGGCATCGACGAAAAGCCCACCGGCTCCAAAGACCCGTTCGCCCTGCGGCGCGCCGCGCTGGGGGTTATCCGGTTGATCCTGGAAAACGGCCTGCGGGTGAACCTGACGCGGATTTTTGCGTTCGCCGTGGACCAGTATCCGTCCGGGATGCTGAGTGGCGAGGCCAAGGCCCTGGCCGCCGACCTCCTGTCCTTCTTCGCCGACCGCCTGAAGGTCCATCTGCGCGAGCAGGGCGTGCGCCATGACCTCGTGTCGGCGGTGTTTGAACTCGGCGGCGAGGACGACCTCGTCCGCCTGCTGGCCCGCGTCGATGCGCTCGCCAAGTTCCTGGACAGCGACGACGGCGCCAACCTGTTGGTCGCCTACCGCCGCGCCGCCAACATCGTGCGCATCGAGGAAAAGAAGGACGGCCGCTCGTTCAACGAGCCGGTCATCGAGTCGGACCTGGAACAGGACGAGGAAAAGGCCGTGGCCGCCACCCTGGCCGCCGTTCAGGCCGACGTCGAAGCCGCGCTGTCCCGCGAGGACTTCGCCGCCGCCATGTCGGCGCTTGCCCGTTTGCGCGGACCGGTGGACGCGTTCTTTGATCGTGTTACGGTAAATGCCGACGATGCGCGCCTGCGGGTCAACCGCCTGCGCCTGCTGTCGGCGATCGGTCGGGCCATGGGCGCCCTGGCCGACTTCTCCAAGGTCGAAGGCTGAATGCCAAACGGAGGACGTGAGTAATGTCGCAGGTCAAGACCAAGTGGGTGTACACCTTCGGGGACGGCAAGGCCGAGGGCCGGTCAGACATGAAGAACCTGCTGGGCGGCAAGGGTGCCAACCTGGCGGAAATGTCCAACATCGGCATCCCCGTGCCACCGGGCTTCACGATCACCACCGAGGTCTGCACCTACTTCTATGACCACGGCAAGCAGTATCCCGCCGACCTGACCGGCCAGATCGACGCCGGGATAAAGGAGATCGAGGCGATCATGGGCAAGCGCTTCGGCGACGCCCACAACCCGCTGCTGGTGTCGGTGCGGTCGGGCGCGCGGGCGTCCATGCCGGGCATGATGGACACCGTCCTGAACCTCGGCCTGAACGACGTGACGGTCGAGGGGCTCATCGCGGCGTCGGGCGACCGGCGTTTTGCCTACGACAGCTATCGTCGCTTCATTCAGATGTACTCCAACGTCGTGCTGGGCATCGACCACCACCACTTCGAGGACCTGCTGGAGGAACTGAAGGCCGACCGCGGGCACTCGCTGGACACCGACCTCGTGGCCGACGATTGGAAGGCCCTGGTCGGGTCCTACAAGGCCAAGGTCGCCAAGGAAATGGGCGCCCCGTTCCCCGACGATCCGCGCGACCAGCTTCAGGGCGCCATCGGCGCGGTGTTCGGAAGCTGGATGAACCAGCGCGCCATCACCTATCGCCGCCTGCACGACATCCCGGCAAGCTGGGGTACGGCGGTCAATGTCCAGGCCATGGTGTTTGGCAACATGGGCGACGACTGCGCCACCGGCGTGGCCTTCACCCGAGATCCCTCGACTGGCGAAAACCTGTTCTATGGCGAATATCTGGTCAACGCCCAGGGCGAGGACGTGGTCGCGGGCATCCGCACGCCGCAGAGCCTGACCATCGCCGGGCGGGAGAAAAACCACTCCGACCTGCCGTCGATGGAAGAGGTGATGCCCAAGACGTTCCAGGAGCTGGACGCCATCCGTCATCGCCTGGAAGCCCACTACAAGGACATGCAGGACATCGAGTTCACCATCGAGTCCGGCAAGCTGTGGATGCTGCAAACCCGCACCGGCAAGCGGACCTCGGCAGCGTCCCTCAAGATCGCCATCGACATGGCGCGCGAGGGCCTGATTTCCGAGGACCAGGCCGTCCTGCGCATCGACCCGGCGCAGCTCGACCAGCTTTTGCACCCCATGCTCGACCCCGACGCCCCGCGCGAGATCATCGCCACCGGCCTGCCCGCGTCGCCCGGCGCGGCCTCGGGCAAGGTCGTGTTCTCGGCCGAGGACGCCGAGGAATGGGCGGCGCGCGGCGAGGCCGTGGTCCTGGTCCGCGTTGAAACCAGCCCCGAGGACATCGGCGGGATGCACGTCGCCCAGGGCATCCTGACGACGCGCGGCGGCATGACCAGCCACGCCGCCGTGGTGGCGCGCGGCATGGGCCGCCCCTGTGTGGCCGGCGCCGGCTCCATCAAGATCGACTATGCCGCCAAGACCCTGACCGTGGCCGGTGAAGTGGTCCGCGAGGGCGAGGTCATCACCCTCGACGGCGCCGCCGGCCACGTCATCCGGGGCGAGGTCCCGACCGTGCAGCCCGAACTGACCGGCGACTTCGCCGACCTGATGGAGTGGGCTGACCGCGCCCGCGTTCTGAAGGTCCGCACCAACGCCGAAACCCCACTCGACGCCCGCACCGCCCGCAAGTTCGGCGCCGAGGGCATCGGCCTGTGCCGCACCGAGCATATGTTCTTCGACCCCCAGCGCATCATCCATATGCGCGAAATGATCCTGGCCGGAGACGAGGACGGCCGCCGCAAGGCGCTGGCCAAGCTGCTGCCCTACCAGCGCGACGACTTTGTCGAACTGTTCACCATCATGCAGGGCCTGCCGGTCACGGTGCGCCTGCTCGACCCGCCGCTGCACGAGTTCCTGCCGAACTCGGAGGCGGAAATGAAGGCCGTGGCCGACGCCGCCGGGGTGGACGTCAAGACCGTCCGCCAAGCCGCCGCGCAGTTGCACGAAGCCAACCCCATGCTCGGCCACCGCGGTTGCCGCCTGGGCATCACCTATCCCGAGATCTACGAAATGCAGGCCCGCGCCATCTTTGAGGCAGCGGTGCAGGTGTCCAAGCAGTCGGGCGAAACCGTGGTGCCCGAGGTGATGATCCCGTTGGTCGGTGACCGTAGGGAATTCGACCTCATGAAGGACGTGGTGGACGGCGCCGCCAAGGCCGTGTTCGGCGAAACCGGCGTGACGCTCGACTACGACGTCGGCACCATGATCGAACTGCCGCGCGCCTGCCTCCAGGCCGGAAAGATCGCCGAGGGGGCGGAGTTCTTCTCCTTCGGCACCAACGACCTGACCCAGACGGCTCTGGGCATGTCGCGCGATGATTCGGGGTCGTTCCTGGAGGTCTATCGCGCCAAGGGCATTTACGAAAAGGACCCCTTCGCCAGCCTGGACCAGGACGGCGTCGGTGAACTGATCGGCATCGCCTGCGACCGCGGCAAGGCCACACGGCCGGACATCAAACTCGGCATCTGCGGCGAACACGGCGGCGACCCGGCCTCCATCGCCTTCTGCCACCGGACCGGCCTGAACTACGTGTCCTGCTCGCCGTATCGCGTGCCGATTGCCAGGTTGGCGGCGGCCCAGGCCGCGCTGGGCGGCGGGGCCGGGGACAGCACGAAGTAGATGGCTGTAAAGACCCTGCAATCACTCCTCACCGGCGGCAAGGGCGCCCTTGCCCGCGCCCTGGCCGATGTGGAATCGCGGCCGGATGCGCCGGAAACGGTCGCGTTGCTGGCCGAGGCCTATTGTCACCCGCGCGGCCATGTGGTGGGCATCACCGGGCCGCCGGGGGTGGGGAAGTCCACGCTTATCAATGCGCTTATCGCCGGATGGCGGGGGGCGGGGCGGTCGGTTGGGGTGATTGCCGTGGACCCGTCGTCGCGGCGGTCCAAGGGGGCGTTGCTGGGCGACCGGACGCGCCTCAAGACCGATCCTGAGGATCAGGGGATTTTCGTGCGGTCCATGGCCGCGCGGGATCGGCTCGGCGGGTTGGCCGGGTTGACCGTGGCGTCCATGGTGCTGATGCGGGCGCTCTATGACGTGGTGCTGATCGAGACGGTCGGTGTCGGGCAGTCGGAAACCGACGTGGTGCGGGTAGCCGACACGGTGCTGTTTTGCGTCCAGCCGGGATCGGGTGACAGCCTGCAATTCATGAAGGCCGGCATCGCTGAGATACCTCATATCGTCGCCGTCACCAAGGCCGACATGGACCGCGAGGCCCGCCGGGCGCGGGCCGACGTGGAAGGCGCGCTGGGGCTGGCCGCCGCTCAGGACGACTGGGACATTCCCGTCCTCATGGTGTCCAGCCAGCGGGCGACCGGCATCGAGGACCTGATTGCGGCCATCGACGCCCATGCCGCTCATCTGGCCCCCGCCTTGGCCGATACCCGGCGGCGGCAGGCCGAGGAATGGCTCACCGAGTTCGTCCGCGAACGGTTCGGCCGCGAGGGCGTCAAGAAAGCCGGCGCCTTGACCCTGGCCGACGACCAGACGCCGTTCCAACGTCTGGCCGAGGTTGCCAAGGGACTCGCCTGAGCCTACGCCTTATGGCAGCTTCATCCAGTCAGGCACGACCGGGCTGACCAGGGCGGCGCCGGCTTGCAAGGGGCCGTGGGTGCGGTGTTCCAGGCGGATCAGCGCAAGGCCGATGGCGCCGCCTTCCTTGAGCAGTCCCGAGCGCATTTCGCCGGCGTCCTTGCCGTCGGGCGTGGTCAGGGGCGTGCCGGGGTCGGGCAGGGGGCCATCGATGGTGACCGGCATCAGGCGTTTCTTGACCAGCCCCCGGTATTTCATGCGGGCGGTCAGTTCCTGGCCGATGTAGCAGCCCTTCTTGAAGTCGATGCCGTGCAGCTCCTCGAACCCGCTTTCCATCAGCGTGGCCTTTTCGATCGGCATGTCGCGCGATCCGTCGGGCAGGCCGAGACGCAGGCGGGCGGCCTCCCACACCTCCAGGCTGGTGGCGGTAAATCCCGCTTCGGCCAGGGCAGCCTCGGCCCCCTCGCGCGGCAGGACGAGGCGCAGGCCGGCTTCGGCCAGACGGGGGTCCACGAAGGCCACGCCAGCATCCCCGAACGGCTTGGCCGCGCCCGCTTCGTTGGGCAGGCCAAAAGTATCCTTGGCGGCGCCGAACGCCACGGCGACGGCCAGATCGGGGCGCGCCTCCAGCGTCACCTTGGCGCGCAGACGGTAGCGCGACAGGCGGGTGCGCAGGTCATCCAGGCGGTCGGCCTCGCAGTCCAGGAACAGGGTGTCGGCCCGTTCGCTGATGAAGAACTCGTGGAGGAACTTGCCCTGGGGGGTCAGGAACGCCGCATGGACGGCGTGCCCCTCGTCCACGCGCGCGACATCGTTGGTCACCAGGCCCTGGAGGAAGGTCTTGCGGTCTTCCCCGGCGATGGCCAAGACCCCGCGGTGCGGTAGCAGAACGCTCGAATGGGTGGTCATGGAGGTGTCCGTTCTCGGCTGTTCGAAGTGGTTCGGCGCGGGGGGAGGCGCATCCGATAATGTCGGTCGGCGGACGGAAAGCGCAAGGGTTAGGCGGCTTGTCCGGGAGTGTCCGGGGGCCTATAAAGGGGCGCACCGCCCATTCTTTCCCCTATTTTCCTGGGACGCCCCCACCCCATGCGCCTTGCCCTGTTCGACGACTCCATCGAGTTCGACGGCTACATGCCGCCTTCCTTCGCCTTGGGCGGGGCGGAAAAGGCATTGGCCGCCATGGCCACGGCCTTGGCGGCGCGCGGCCATGAGGTGACGGTGTTCAACCGCTGCTCCCATGCCATGGAGGCGCAGGGCGTGGCTTGGCGGCCGTGGGACAGCCGGCGGCCGGTCGAAACCGATGCCCTGGTGGCCTTCCGCCGGCCGTCGTTGCTGACCCAGGTGCGCAAGGCCGACCGCCGGGTGCTGTGGCTGACCGGCCCGCCCGATCCGCTGGCCAAGCCGGCCGTGGACAAGGTGCTGAAGGACCTCGCGCCGTCGCTGGTCTTCGTCGGGCCGACCCAGGCGGCGCGGTGGCGGGGGCCGCGCCTGAAATGGGCGGTCATTCCGCCGGGCGTCAATGAAGATTACTCGGGCGGGCGGCTGGGGCGCGGCGGGCCTCCGGTGGCGATCACCACCACCCATCCGGCGCACGGGCTGGACTGGCTGCTCGACCTGTGGGTATCGCGCATCCACCCGCGCAGCCCGACCGCCGAACTGCACGTCTATTCGGCCCTGCTGTCGCGCCCCGACCTGGGCCGCCCCCTGCCCGACGAGTACAAGCCCCTGCGCGCCAAGGCCGAAGCTGCGGCCGCCCAAGGGGTGAGTATTCACGAGCCGATGGGCGATGTCGCCATGTCGCTGGCCTACCGCGCGGCGCGGGTTCACCTTTATCCCGGTCACCGCGACGACATGGCGTGCTGGACTTTGGGCGAGACGCAGGCCTGCGGCGTCCCTGCGGTGGCCCGTCCGGCCGGCGCGGTGCATGAGCGGGTGGACAATGGCCAGACCGGCTATATCGTGCCGGACGACGAGGCGTTCGCCAATGTCGCGGCCCAGATCCTGACCGACGACGGGGTATTCGAGAGCTTGTCCTCGGCCGCGTCGGAGGCTGGGCGCAAGCGCACCTGGGCGGCCGCCGCCGAAGCGTTCGAGGCCGTGTTGAAATGACCCGTATCCTGTTCGTGACCTCCAACCGCATCGGTGACGCGGTGTTGTCGACTGGCCTGCTGGACCATGTGCTGACGGCCCATCCGGGCGCGCGGGTGACCGTGGCCTGTGGCCCGCTGCCGGCGCCGCTGTTCGCCGCAGCACCAGGGGTGGAGCGTGTCCTGACCATGACCAAGGCCCCGCGCGGCGGTCACTGGCTGCGCCTGTGGCGGGATACCGTGACGACGCCGTGGTCGCTGGTGGTGGACCTGCGGGCGTCGGCGCTGGCGTGGCTGCTGCCGACGCGCAGGCGGCTGGTCTATCGGCCGAGCCACAGTTCCTTGCATCGGGTGCGGCAGCTTGGCGCGCTGGTCGGGCGGGCGGATGATCCGCCGGCGCCGCGCCTGTGGGCATCGGCCGGGGACGAGGCGGCGGCCGCCTTGCTCGTTCCGGCCGGGCGTCCGGTGCTGGCCGTCGGGCCGACCGCCAACTGGGGCGGCAAGCAATGGCCGGCGGAACGCTTCAGCGAGGTTGTCGCCGCGCTGACCGGGCCGGGCGGCATCCTCCCCGGCGCCGTGGTCGCCGTGGTCGCCGCCCCCAACGAACGGGCAGCGGCCGAGCCGGTCCTGGCGTCGCTACCGGCCGACCGCCGTATCGACCTGATCGGCAAGGGCGGGCTGCCGGTGATCGGCGCGGCGCTGGGGCGGTGTGCGTTCTACCTCGGCAACGACTCGGGCCTGATGCACATGGCGGCGGCGGCCGGGACGCCGACCCTCGGCTTGTTCGGGCCAAGCCGTGAAGACCTTTATGCGCCATGGGGCGGACGGGCCGCCTGGGTGCGCACGCCGCAGTCCTTTGAGGAGATCATCGGGGCGCCCGGCTATGACCACCGGAGCGAGGCAACCCATATGACCGGCCTTGACGTGCCCACCGTGATCGCCGCCGCCGAGGGGTTGTGGCGCAGGGTGGGGCAGGCGTGTTAAAAGCCGCCATCATGACACAGACACCCGCTCAGACCCGCCCCCGCCTGTCCGCTCTCGTTGTCGCCCACAACGAGGAGGCGCAGCTTGCCGACTGCCTTGAGGCGCTGCGCTTCGCAGACGAGATCGTCGTGGTGCTCGACAAGTGCACCGATGCTTCGCGCGAGATCGCCGCGCGCTTCACCGACCGGCTGGTCGAAGGGGCGTGGGAGCTTGAAGGCCCACGCCGCAACACCGGCCTCGACGCCTGCTCCGGCGACTGGATACTTGAGGTTGACGCCGACGAGCGCGTGCCCGCCGACCTCGCGGCCGAAGTCCGCGCCACCGTGGACGCCAACCCGTCCCACGGCTGGTTCCTGGTGCCGTTCGACAACTATGTGGGCGAGCGTCTGGTGCGCTATGGCTGGGGCGCCTCGTGGGGCGTGAGCGCCGCGCCGCGCCTGTCGGCCAGGGGCGCCAAGCGGTGGGGCGACCAGCGTATTCACCCCAGCCTGAAACTCAGTGGCACGGAACGGTGGCTGAAGTGCCGCATGATCCACTATGTGGACCGCGACTTCACCGACATGCTGCACCGCCTGGACCGATACTCCACGGCGCGGGCGCGCGACCTGCGGGACAGCGGCAAGATCGGCAGCCTCGCCAACAATCTGCGCCGTGTGGTTTCCCGCTTCATCAAGTGTTACGTTGGGCGCAAGGGGTATCGGGAAGGCTTGTGGGGATTTGCCATCGCCATGTTCGCCGCCCTGTTCCCGCTTGTGTCCTACCTCAAGGCCCGGCTGGATCCTGAATGAGCGATTTGCGCGTCCTACAGGCAATGGCGGGTGCCGCCCATGGCGGCGCCGAGCTGTTCTTTGAGCGTCTGGTGCTGGCCTTGCACCGCGCCGGGGTGCAGCAGCACGTCCTCATCCGCCAGAATGCCGAGCGTGCGGGGAAACTGGTTGAAGGCGGCCTGAGGCCAGTTGAATTGGCCTTCGGTGGCCGGTTCGACCTGTTCACCGGCCGCGCATTTCGGCGCGAGATCAAGAAGTTCCAGCCTCATGTGGTCCTGACCTGGATGAACCGGGCCAGCAGTTTCTGCCCCCCCAAGGGGCGGGGGCTGCCGGACTTTGTCCAGGTCGGGCGGCTGGGCGGCTACTACGACCTCAAATACTATCGCACCTGCGATCATCTGGCGTGCAATACCCAGGATCTGGTGGATTACGTGGTGCGCGAGGGCTGGCCGGCCGACAAGGCCCACCATCTGCCCAACTTCGTGGACGAGCGCAGTGCTCCGGCGGTATCGCGCCGGGAATTCTTTACCCCGGACACGACGCCGCTGCTGTTCACCATGGGGCGGCTGCACGAGAACAAGGGCTTCGACACCCTGCTGCGCGCCTTCAGCCGGATTTCCGACGTCTACTTGTGGATAGCCGGTGACGGCCCGGAGCGGGAAAACCTTGAACAACTGGCCTATGAGCTTGGCGTGAAGCCGCGCGTACGCTTCCTGGGCTGGCGGGACGATGCGCCGGCCCTGCACGCGGCGGCCGACCTGTTCGTCTGCCCGTCGCGCCACGAGCCCCTCGGCAACGTGGTGCTGGAGGCCTGGGCGCAGGGCAAGCCGGTGCTGGCCGCCGCCAGCCAGGGGCCGTCCGCCCTCATCGACGATGGTGTGAACGGCCGGCTGGTTCCGGTGGACGATGCCGTTGCCATGGCCGAGTCCATCCGCGCGTTGATCCGTGATCCGGCGCAGTTGCGCGCCCTGGCTGCCGCCGGGCGGGCCTCCTTCGAGGCGCAGTTCACCGAGGCCATCGTGGTGCGCCGCTATCAGGACTTCCTTGCCAAGGTCTCAGGGATCCCATGTGCGGCATCGCCGGTCTGATGACGCCCGGCCCTGCGCCGGACCCCAATGTCCTTGACCGGCTGGTTGCGGCGCTCGGCCATCGTGGCCCGGACGGGCAGGGGCGGCATGTCGGCGGCGCGGTCGGTCTGGTCCACGCCAGGCTGGCGATCATCGACCTGGAAGGCGGAAGGCAGCCTTTGCACGGGCCGAGCGGCACGGTGCTGGTCGGCAACGGCGAGATTTACAACTACCGCGAACTGAGTGGCGGGATGGCCCTGGCCACCGGGTCGGACTGCGAACCGCCGCTGCATCTTTACGCCCGCGACGGTTTGGGCATGATCGACTGCCTGCGCGGCATGTACGCCCTGGCGATTCATGATCCGGGCGACGACCAACGGCCGGAACGCCTCATCCTCGCCCGCGACCCGTTCGGCATCAAGCCGCTGTACATTGCCGAGGGCGCCCACGGCGTGGCCTTCGCCTCCGAGCCCCAGGCGCTGGTGGCAGCGGGCTTCGGGCGGCCGGTCCAGGTGGCTGGGCAGCCGCGCGACGAACTGCTGCAACTCCAGTTCACCACCGGTGCGGACACCGTGTTCACGGGCATCCGCCGCGTCCTGCCCGGCGAGACGCTGGTCATCGAGGGCGGCGCCGTGGTGTCGTCCACCCGCCGCTCTCCCGTGTCCTCCGCCAGCCCCCGCCTGACCCACGAGGGCGAGGCGCTGGCGGCGTTCGAGGCCGCCATGACCAACAGCGTGGACCTGCACCAGCGGGCCGATGTGCCCTATGGCATGTTTCTGTCCGGGGGCATCGACAGTTCGGTGTTGCTGGCCCTGATGGCGCGCCTGAACGACCGGCCGGTGCTGGCCTTCACGGCGGGATTCCCCGGCACCGGAGCTCACGACGAACGCGCCCACGCCCGCGTCGTGGCCCACGCCTGCGGTGCCGAACACGTTGAGGTCGAGGTCACCGAGGCCGATTTCTGGGACCATCTGCCGGCCATCGCGGCGGCCATGGACGACCCGGCGGCCGACTACGCCATCGTGCCGACATGGCTCCTGGCGCGCGAGGCTCGCAAGTCCGTCAAGGTCATCTTGTCGGGCGAGGGTGGCGACGAACTATTCGGCGGCTATAGCCGTTATCGCGGCGCCATGCGGCCGTGGCCATTCGCCAAGCCGATGCGCCGCAAGGGCACCTTTGACGGCCTGGACGTTCTGCGCCGCGCGCCCGTTGACTGGCGCTCCGGCTTGGCCTTGGCTGAGGTTGAAGCCAAGCGCGCAGGCGGTTCGGCCCTGATGCGCGCGCAACGCCTGGACATGGCCGACTGGCTGCCCAATGATCTGTTGGGCAAGCTCGACCGTTGTCTCATGGCACATGGTGTCGAGGGGCGGGTGCCGTTCCTCGACGCGGCGGTGGCCGAGGTGGCGTTCAGGCTGTCCGACCGCCTCAAGGTGCGCGGTGGGCAGGGCAAGTGGCTGGTCCGCCGCTGGCTGTCCCAGGCCCTGCCGGTGGCCCAGCCCTTCGCGCCCAAAAAGGGTTTTACCGTGCCGGTCGGCGAGTGGATTGCGGCGCGCGGGGCCGCCTTGGGGCCGCTGGTCGCAGCCTCGCCGGGCGTGGACGAGATCGCCCGGCCCGAGGCGGTGGCCGCACTGTTTCGCGCACCGGGCAAGCGCGAACGGTTTGCCGCCTGGACGTTGCTGTTCTACGCCCTGTGGCACCGCCGCCATGTGCAGGGCCAGATCATGAGCGGCGGCGTTTTTGACGTATTGACCTCAGCCCCTTGAAGCCGGGAGTTTCCCATGAGCACTGAGACCTTCGACCTCGTCCTGCGCAACGGCACCGTCTGGACCCCCGGCGGCCCGGTGGAAGCCGATGTCGCGGTGCGCGACGGCCGCATTGCCCATGTCGGGAGTGTCCCGGTTGGCGCCGGCGCCCAGGAGGTGGACTGCACCGGCCTGACCGTGCTGCCCGGCGTCATCGACAGCCAGGTCCACTTCCGCGAGCCCGGCCTGGAGCACAAGGAAGACCTGGAAACCGGCACCCGTGGCGCGGTTCTGGGCGGCGTGACCGGCATTTTCGAGATGCCCAACACCAACCCGTCCACCACCACGGCCGAAGGCATCGCCGACAAGGTGGCGCGCGGCAAGGGCCGGGCGTGGTGCGACCATGCGTTCTTCCTGGGCGCGGCGGGGGACAACGTGGACCATCTGGCCGAATGGGAGCGCGTTCCGGGCTGCGCCGGGGTCAAGGTGTTCATGGGCTCGTCCACCGGATCGCTGCTGGTCGAGGACGACGCCGTGCTGGCCCGCGTTCTGGCCGCTGGCAGCCGCCGCGTCGCCGTGCACTGCGAGGACGAGGCCCGCCTGCGCGAACGCCGGCATCTGGTCGAGGGCGGCGCTCCGGTCACCATGCACCCGGAATGGCGCGACGCCGAAACCGCCCTACGCGCCACCAAGCGGCTGGTCGCCCTGGCCGAAAAGGCGCGCCGCCGCGTCCACGTCCTGCACATCACCACCGCCGAGGAAATCGACTTCCTGGCCGGGCACAAGGATCTGGTGACGGTGGAAACCACGCCGCAGCACCTGACCCTGGCTGGCCCCGAAGCCTACGAGCGCCTGGGCACCAAGGCGCAGATGAACCCGCCCATCCGCGAGGCTCATCACCGCGACGGCCTGTGGCGCGGTATCGCCCAGGGCGTGGTGGATGTCATCGGGTCGGACCACGCGCCGCACACCCTGGAGGAAAAGGCCAAGCCCTATCCGGCCAGCCCGTCGGGCATGACTGGCGTGCAGACCTTGGTGCCGGTGATGCTGACCCATGTCGCCGAGGGCCGCCTGAGCCTCGCCCGGTTCGTGGACCTGACCAGCGCCGGTCCGGCCCGCATCTTCGGCATCGCGGGCAAGGGCCGCATCGCGCGCGGGTATGACGCCGACTTCACCGTGGTGGACCTCAAGACCACCCGCGAAATCACTGACGCCTGGATCGCCAGCCGCTGCGGCTGGACCCCGTTCGACGGGTTCCAGGCCAAGGGCTGGGCCGTCGCCACCATCATCCGGGGCACCATCGTCATGCGCGACGATGAACTCCAGGGCACCGCAATGGGTCAGCCGGTGCGCTTTCAGGAGTGTTACCCGGTTTAGGGGGAGCGGCCTGTTCCGCTGTCGCGGACGGGTTTCCACCCGTGCCCGCCCGAAGCGATGCTCCGGACCTCCTTGTTTTCTTTGAAGAAAAGAAAAAGGGGTTCGGGGTTCCCCCGAGCGGGCGTGGGCGGCAGCCCACCAAATGCACCGGAACAATCAGATGGCCGTCGTTTACCCCTCCAGGAACTCCGCCAGGGCGGTGAGGGCGTTGGATTGGAGGCGGTGGTCGCCGCCTTCGATCAGGCATTTCAGGACCACCGCGCCGTCGTCGCTGATAAGATTCAGGGTGTGCAGGGCGGCGGCGAAGCCATGGTCGTTCAGCGCGTCCTGGGCGGCGCGGAATTCGCGGTGCTTTCCGCTGCGCATCTGGTCGTCGAGGTAGGCGTTCATGACCTCGTCGGCCGGGCGCTTACGGTGGACCTCGAACGCCAGCGCGCGCAGGAGTTTGGCCTTGTCGGCGTTGGACGTGATGTTTGGGCGTGCCACGATGTTACTCCACTCCGGCGTGAGGGCATCATAGGCACCAAAACCGACAAGGCCAGTGCAATCCTGTTTAGTCAGCCATGCGGCTGAGGAGGGCTAGATCGCCAGCCATGCGGCGTAGGCGAGGCTCACCGTCAGGGCGCCGATCATCGCGAAGGCGAGGTAGGCGGCGAACACCGGGGGCCGCACGATCGCTCCCACCGCCATGGCGGCCGGGACCGACGTCACCGCCCCGCCGACCAGGAAGGCCATGGCAGCGGCCTTGGACGTCCCCATGTCGATCAATCCGGCGACCAGCGGCAGCGCGGCATAACCGTTGAGGTAGGCGGGAATGCCCACGATGGCGGCCATCGGCACGGCGAACGGGTTGTCCGGGCCGAGGACGGCGGCGATGCTTGACGCGGGCACGTAGCGGACCATCAGCGCCTCGATCATGTAGGCGAGGATCAGCCATTTGCCGAGCAGCAGCGCGTTGGACAGCGCCTCGCGGCCAAACACGGCGCGACGCTTGGCATCGTTCCAGAAGGCCCAGTGCACCGGCTTGACGCTGCGCACGGACGACGCCGCGCATCCACCGTTGCCGACTCCGGCCTTGAGCGGGCTGGCGAACAGGCCACGGTGCTCCAGGGCCATGACGCCGAACCCGCCGATGATGCCCACGCCAATTGCCGCGATGGTCTTGGCGATGGCGAAGTCTGTGCCGAGGGTTCCGGCGGTCACCGCGAACATCGCCGGGTCCATGATCGGCGAGGCGAGGCAGAACGCCAGGACCGCCGACAGCGGCACGCTCATGCTCAGAAGCGCGACGATGAGCGGCACCACGCCACAGGAACAGAACGGCGAAAGGGCGCCAATCAGCGCGCCGAACACCACCATGCGCGGCGGATGACCGGAAAAAGCCCGTGCCACCAGACGGTCGGCGTCGGTCGCCTTGGCCGCCGCCGCGAGGCCGACGGCCAGCAACAGCCACGGGGCGATACTACCCACCTGCTCGGCGGCAAACGCCACGGTGGACGAGGCAAGGTCGAGCGACACCAGCGCAAGCCCGGCGATGACCAGCGGGATGGCGAGCCACACCTTGTCGATCCGCGACCACAGGGACGGACCGGCCGGGGCGGCGCAGCAGGAGGTTTTCTCAGGTACTGCGGGTTTTGGCCCGCAGCAGGATGTTTTTTCAGGCGGGACGGGGGTTGCAATGGTCATGGCAGCACCTCTTGTTCACGTGTCGCAGCAGCCGCGACGCTTATCGTTTGTCGCAGCAGCGACGGTTATTTTTTGTCGCAGCAGCGACGGTGAGGCGGGACGGTGGCGTCAACCGCCTCCAGCAGATCAATCAGGCGGCGCAGCTTTTCGTGGTTCAGGCAGTACGCCGGGCGCCCGTCGGTGCCGCCGTCGTGCAGCAACCCGGCGCCCTTGAGGACCGAAACGTGCTGCGAAATGGTCGAGGGCGCCAGGGCCACGGCGTCGGCCAGATTGCCGAAAAAGCAGGCGTCGTTGGCGATGATGTGGCGCAGGATGCGCACCCGCGCCGGGTGGGCCAGCGCCTTTGCCAGGGCGGCCAAGTCTTCGGCGGCCAGATCTTCGTCGTCATCTTCCATCGGCGACTCCATTCGCTATTCGTAGAATAACGAATACGCCTGCGCAGCAGGAATGGCAAGCCCCTTTCACCAGGGCCGGGGCCAATTCCCCGGCCGGGTATGGGGTTGTCTCATTCCCCTTTCTCTTATTCCTCGGGCGCCGGGGACACCGTGAAGTGGAAGGTTGCGCCAACCCCCAGCGTGGACTCGACCCAGATGGTGCCGCCAAATCGGGTGACGATGCGCCGGCAGACGGCCAGCCCGACGCCGCTGCCGATGGTGTCGGCTCCGCCGTTCAGGCGCTGGAACAGATCGAAGATGCGGTCGAAGAATTCCGGCGCGATGCCGATGCCGTTGTCGGCGACCGACAGGGTCCAGGCGCCGGAGGCTATGGGGTGCGCGGAAACGCGGACCACCGGCGGCCGGTCGGGGCTTTTGTAGCGCAGCGCGTTGGCGACCAGATTCTGGAACAGGGTCACGAGGTGCGCTTCATCGGCCAAGACCGTCGGCAGCGTCTCGATCTGGATGTCGGCCTGGGTGGCGGCGATGTTGGCCCGTAATCCGTCGAGCGCGCGGTCCAGGGCGCGTCCCGCCGGGACCGGCAGCAAGGGCTCGCGGAAGCGGGACACCCGGACGTAGTTCTGTAGGTCGTGGACGAGCAAGGACATGCGTCGCGCGCCTTCGACCAGGAACCGGATGTATTCGTCGGCGTCGGCATCAAGGCGCCCGCGATAGCGTCGTTCGAGGATCTGGGCATAGCTGACCACGCTGCGCAGGGGCGTCTGCAGGTCGTGGGAGGCGGCGTAGGCGAACCGTTCCAGGTCGGCGTTGGACCGCTCCAGTTCTTCGCTCTTGGCGCGCAGGATGCGTTCGGCTTCAGCCCGGCGTGTGATGTGGCGGGCCGTGCCAAAGGCAGTGAAGGCCATCAGCAGGAACAACGCACTGCTCATGATGCGCATGGGCGTCAAGTCGCTGCTTACGGCGCCCCATCCGCCCTTGGGTACGGCGGCCAGGCGCCATGTACCGTGGGGAAACTGCACATCGACCTCGGCCGGGCGGTGGTCAAAAATGGCGGCATTGCCCGCGATCAGTTCTCCGGCGGCGCCCCGGCCGTCGCGGCCACGAATGGCGATGTCAAACGGCAGGGCGGGGTCATCCAGGCCGACGTCGGCGAACACCTTGGGGATGTCCAGGATGATGTTGACCATGCCAAAGAACGGGCCGGGCTCGCCATCGGGACCATCCAGGAACACAGGGTTGCGGAAAATCAGGCCGCTTCCGCCCTGGATCAGTGGCACCGGCCCCTGCAGCAGCGGCGCACGGATTTCGATGGCCTTCAGGACCTGTTCGTATTGGGCCGGGACGCTGGGATAGGCGACGCCGATCACGCTCTCGTTGCCGGCCAGGGGATAGCTCATGGAAATGACCATGCCCCGGCTGACCACCATGTTGATGACGGTGCTGTGCCCGTCGAGCAGGACACGGGCGACCGTGTCGAAGTGCTCCTGCGAGATGTCGCCGTGGGCCATGATGTAGGCGACCAGGCCGCGCGTGCGCAGCAGCGGCCCGGTCAGGGCGTTTTCCAGCTTGGCGCGGATGGTGCCGATCTGGGCCAGCACCGAGGCCCGCACGGCGGCCTCGCGCCTGTGCTGTTCCATGGTGTCGATCTGCACCACGGCCAGCAACGACAGCAGCGTCACCGCCCCGGCCAGCAGCCACGCGGCGGCAGGCCGCAGCCAAGCCACCATTGCCTCGACAGATCCGCTTTGGACGCTGCCTGTTCCTGTCCCCACCACGCCCGCCTATCCCCCTGCGGTAGTCATGACGGGGAGCATCTTACATCAAAACGTGCGGAAAACGAGAGCCTTCAAACGATTTGTTTACGCCGTTGCGGCGCCTTTTTCACGGGCACCGACCCGCACTGCGGACACCCACAGCCCGAGCGCAACCCAAACCACCACCACGGCCAGCCCGGTCAGGTAGGCCGGTGTGGTCAGTAGTTCGGCCGGCGTGGCATAGAATGGGCCGCGCAGCAGGGTCATGGCATGGGCCACCGGGTTGATGGCCATGACCACCTGCAGCCACATCGGTGCCCCGGCCACTGGGAACAAGGCGCCCGACAGCAGCCACAGGGGCATCAAAAAGACCATCATGATGGCGTGGAAACCGGCCGTGGACCGCATGCTCCAGGCGATGGAAAAGCCCAGGGCGGTATAGCCGACGGCGGTCAGCACCATGGCGGCAACCAGCAGGGGCAGGCTCGCCAGCGGCAACGGCGTGTCGAGGAAGGGTGCTGCGATCAGCAGGATGAAGGCTTGGAACAGCGCGATGGACGCACCGCCGAACACCTTGCCGAGGACGATTGCCATGCGCGGCACCGGAGCGACCAACACGCCCTGCAGGAACCCCTGGTCGCGGTCCTCGATCACCGTGATGGTCGAGAAGATGGACGCGAACAGGATCATCATCATGAGGACACCGGGATAGAAGTACTCCAGGTACGTCATGCCCTCCATGCCCGGCGGGTTGAAGCTGGGCGTGAAGCCGGCGCCAAGGAACACCCAGAACAGCAGCGGTTGCCCCAGGCTGCCGATGACGCGCTGCGGCTGGCGGATGAAGCGCACGAACTCGCGGCGGGCCAGGGCCCACACGGCGGGTGCCAGGGCGGTTGTCGTCTGGCCGCTCATGCACGCATCTCCTGGTCTTCGGGCTTGAAGTCTTCGGGCTTCTGGTCTTTTGGGGTCGTCTGTGGGACCGCTCCGGTGCGGCCCGTGACATGGACGAACACGTCGTCGAGGTCCGGCTGCTTGATGGCGATGGACAGCACGTCGCCGCGATAGCGGGTCAGGATCTGTTCGACCAGGACCACGGCCTCGGCCGGCGGAACGTCCTCAATGCGCAGTTCGTCGCCGTGCACCAGAACCGGCCGGTCAAAATCACGGCGCAGGGCGTCAAGCATTACGGCGGGCGAGCGCGGACGCACCACCACGACCTCCTGACCGAGCTGCGCCTTGAGGGCGGCCGGTGTGTCGTGGGCGAGCAGGCGGCCATCCTGCATGATCGCCACCGAGTCGGCGTCCTCGGCTTCGGAGAACACATGGCTGGTCATCAGCACGGTCATGGCGCGTTCGCGTTGCAGGCGGTGCAGGGCGCCCAGGAAGGCACGTCGGCTGGCCGGGTCCAGGCCGGTGGTCGGCTCGTCGAGCAGCAGCACGGTCGGCCGGGTCAGAAGGCATTTCGCCAGTTCAACCTGACGTGCAAGGCCGCCCGAAAGGGTGTCCACGCGATCGCCCAGACGGGCCTTGATGTCTGTCCAGGCCAAGGCCTCGTCGGCCCGCTCCTGGAACGCCGCACCGCGCAACCCATGAAGTTCGGCGTGCAGGCGCAGATTCTCGATGATGCTGAGTTGCTTGTCCACGGCTGGGCTCTGGAACACCACGCCCATCAGGCGGCGGACGGCGGCCGGTTCGGCGAACAGGTCGTGGCCCCCCACCGTCACGCTGCCCCCGGTCGGCGTCGCCAGCCCGCACAGGATGCGGAACAGGGTCGATTTGCCGCTGCCGTTGGGGCCTGACAGGATGCAGAAGCTGCGCTCGGGGATTTCAAGCGTCAGGTCGTGCAGGGCGGTCCGCGCCTTCTGTCGGCGTGTGCCGGCGTAGACGTGGGTAAGATTGCGAATAATGATCATGTGCAGTTGTTGTCCGGACGGCGGCGCATGGCGCTGTTATTCCACACCGGGGACCTGAGGTAAAGGCAAAGGGGACTTATATTCTGCCCCTCACGCGCCGGGCGCCGTGGTCGGACATTTGGCTTAGGCCGCGCCGACAGCGCTCTGCATGATCTGTTCCAGATCGTCGGCCTCTATGCACTGCGGGGCTTTGGCCGGCAGGGTGGGGAAGTTCAGGGCCGCCAGGTCAATCAGCGGCAGGTCGGCATCGTCGGCGAAGGAACTGGTCAGGCCGCGCCAGCGCTCCGCCTCGATCAGGTCGTTGATGGCCGTCGCCGTGGTGCGCAGGTCTTCCTGGTCCTCGACCGTCAGGCCATCCACCAGCACCGTCAGATAGGCGATGCAGCGCATGAACTGGGGGCGCAGCAGGTGGGATTTCCCCATCGGCACCTCGTGACGGCGGATCAGCGCCTCGGACAGGTCGCGCAAGGACCGCAGGCGGTCCATGGCCAGCGCCCGGCCACAGCGCGACAGGTTGCGGCGCAACGACCCCAGGGTGGTGTCGAGGGTGGACTTGGTGTGGGGGTGCAGGGTGCTGCGCTGGATCGACCCGGCAAGATCAACCAGATTGGTCAGCCGGTCGATATCGTTGATCAGGCGGCGACGCAGGGACGCGCCCTTGACCGTGCGGCCCGCCTTGGCGAGGGCGGCGCGCCGGTCTTCCAGCTCGGTGGTCAGGCTGCGAATGGCGCTGACGATGGTCAACGCCTGTTTGTCGGCAGCGTCATAGCGGACGCGGGTCTGCTGCTCACCATCAGCCACTCGTCATCCCCCGTTAGTCCAGCCGGCATCATCCGAAAGATGATGCGTTGATGCTACCTCGTACCGGCGGGTTCGCCAATGGGCACTTTTGCCCTTGTCTGAACGAAGTTCATAAACGGTCGGACCCAGTTGCCGCGCATGTGGGTGTACCCGGCAACGGTGTTGCCGATGACCAGCCCGTCGTGGAGGCCATCCACGCCGTCGCCGCGCTCCACGTCATAGGCGAAAGACGCCAGTGCCTCCACCGACTCCAGGGCCGAATAATGGAACTCGTGGGCGCGGATGGCGCCGTCGGGCGAGGCGTCTACCCGCCACGGTGCCGCCGTTTCCGTCGCGCGCAGGCGCACGTAGCCCCGGCCACGCGGCCGGTCGTGCATGACGGTGTCGGCCGGAACGGCGCCGACCATGGCGCATCGCTGGCCCTGCCAGGTGATGGAGCGGCTGAGGTACATCAGGCCGCCACATTCGGCATAGCACGGCAGCCCGGCGAACAGGCGGTCGCGCAGGTCGGAGCGCAGGGCGGTGTTGGCCTCCAGCGCGGCCATGTGGGTCTCCGGGAAGCCGCCGCCGATGACCAGACCGTCGATGTCCGGCGGCAGGGCGGTATCGTGCAGGGTGTCGAGCGGCACGATCTCGGCTCCCTCGGCGGCCAGGTCGTCCAGGTCGTCGGGATAGTAAAAGCCAAAGGCGCTGTCACGGGCCACCGCGATGCGGACGCGGGGTGATGTCGTTGGCGTGGGGGCTGGACTTGGCGCAATAAGGGCGGGGACTCGGGCGGCGGCGGCCTCGATGGCGTCGAGATCGACGTGGGCGCCGACCACGGCGGCGATGGCCTCGACCACTGCTTCGGCGGCCTCCTGTTCGTTGGACGGAATAAGTCCCAGGTGCCGCTCGGCCACCCTCATGGCGTCATGCTTGGGAACGGCGCCCAGCACGGGGAAGTCGGTGTAGGTCTCCACGGCGGCGCGCAGTTTGGCCTCGTGGCGTGGGCCGCCGACCTTGTTCAGGATGACCCCGGCAAAGGCCGGCGCCCCCTCGAAATGGCGGTAGCCGGCCAGCAACGGGGCGATGCCGCGCGTCATGCCGATACAGTCGATGACCAGCACCACCGGCGCCTCGATCAAGCGGGCCAGCGCGGCGTTGCTGGTCGAGCCATCCAGCGCGACGCCGTCGTATAGGCCCTTGGTGCCCTCGATCACCGCCAGGTCGGCCGAGGATTCGTGGCGGGCCAGCAAGGCGCGGATGGCCGCTTCGTCCTGGGTGTTGTAGTCGAGGTTGTAGCACGGCCGCCCGGCGGCGCTGCCCAGCCACAGCGGATCGATATAGTCCGGCCCCTTCTTGAACGGCTGCACCACCCGGCCGCGCTGCCGCAAGGCGCGCACCAGCCCCAGGCTGACCATGGTCTTGCCGGAGGACTTGTGAGCGGCGGAGATCAACAGTCGGGGCATGGGCGAGCCTGTGTTTGGGAGGACGCGGGCGCTGCCCGCACCCGCCAGGAGGCGCGGCCTCCTGGACCTCGGGAGTTGGCTTTCTTTCTGCCGCGCGCAGCGCCTTCATAACACTTGGAAGAATGCCTGCGGCGCAAGGGAGTACGGTGTCCCGAAATGGGTTCCAAGGGCCAATGGCCCTTGGCGGGTCTGGGCAGCGCCCAGTTCTTGAACATCCGAAAATAGCGCCTCTGAGGCCCCGAACCCCTCTTCCCCGAGGGAAAGAGGGGTCGGGATGGCCCCGAGTACGAGGGGGCGCGTGACCTGAGCCGGTGCCCGCGGTCAGGCAGCTCCGGGCAACGCCTCCCGCGTGCGGTTCTCCCAGAGGGAGTCCGCCTGGGTCTGGGCCTCGCCGATGGTGGCGGCACGGCCCATGAGCTTCAGCGCGATGGCGGCGGTGCCGGTCACCGTCGCGCGGGCATAGTCGTCGTCTTCCTCGCCACGCCACACGGCGCCCAGGCGGCTGAGGTCGAGCACTTCGTCCTTGGCCTGACGGGCCTCGGGCAGCAGGGCGGGCCAGTCTTCGGTGCCGGTGACGCCGTCGTGCAGGGTCCACACCTGACAGGGCTTCTGCGGGCGGCGTTCGGCCTCGCCGCCGTCGCCCTTGAAGATGGCCATGTGCGGCTGGCCGACCAGACGGGCGGCCTCCTGGTGGACCGGCAGGTAGGGCGGATGGGTCACCGACAGCAATTGCGCCGGGGCATCGAACGGGTTGAGCTTGCGGCCGACCGTATGGATCGGCGACCGCACGCCCAGGACATGGCGCAGGTCCATGATTTCCTGAAGGCGCGGGCTGATCGCCGGCAGGGTCACGTAGGCGAAGTTGCGCGCCCGCAGATGCACCACCGCCTCGTCCAGGGACTTGGCGACCGGCACGCCCAGGGCGGCCAGCGCCTCGGACGTGTACAGGCGGCCTTCGGTGTGGCCTTCGGAGCCGTGCATGAACACCTTCACGCCCGATCCGGCCAGCATCAGGGCCGACAGCAGGAACCACGGCAACTGCCGCGCCTTGCCGGCCCAACTGGCCCAGTCCAGGTCCACCGCCGGGCGGTCCTGGGGCAGGGTCAGGCCGGCGCGGATGCCGCGCACGAACCCGGCGACTTCCTCGGGCGATTCGGTCTTGACCCGCAGCAGGCAAAGGAAGGCGCCAAGCTGCACGGGTTCCACCGTGCCGTCCATGATGAGCTTGACGGCATCTTCGGTTTCCTCGGACGTCAGGGCGCGCGACAGGTTCGGCCCCTTGCCCAGGATGCGGACGTATTGCGTGAACGGGTGTTCAGAAGTCATGGCACCTATTTCCGGTCAGGGTCACTCGGCGGGCGCAGCGACAGCGTTGGGGGAGGCGTCGTCGGTGCCGTCCTCAAGCGACGTGTCGGTGGCGGTCGGCACATGATTGGGCGCCACGACCGCGTCCGCAAGACTTTCCGGCAGGAACCGCAACGCACCGAGCGCCATGGTCAGCAGCAGCAGCGCCACGCCGATGCCGCCAATGCCCAGCAGGACCTCGGGCAGGCTGGGGGCATAGGGCGCCACAACGCCGTCGAACACCGCCGACGACACTTCCATGCCGGGGAACAGGACCATCGGGAAGGCTTGGCCGCCGATGATGATGACATAGATATGCGCCAGTCCGCCGACCAGCACGGCGATGGACGCGCCGACGATGGCCACCCGGTTGCCGCCCATCTGCGGGTGCAGCAGCAGGACCAGCGGCACCACGATGCCGATGCCCACGCCAACCAGCCAGAACAGACTGGTGTAGATCGTGCCGCCGGTCAGCAGCCACGCCTCGTAGGCGCGATGCTCGGCCGCGTAGATGCCGGTGATGTGCTGGATGGCCAGGAAATAGGCGGTGGCGGCGACCATGATGCCGGTCAGGCGTTGCAGGCGGGTCAGCACCACGGTGCCCAGCGGCCGGTTGGTCCAGGTGTAGGCGGCCAGCATGACAAGCATGAAGATGGCCTTGCCGAAGGCCAGCGACATGGCGATGAACAGCGGCGCCATGATGGCCGCGTCATAGGCCTCGCGGACGACCAGGAAGCCGAAGATCGAGCCTGTGCCGGTGGTCAGGATGAGGCGCCAGATGAAGGCGCTCATGGCGGCCGGCTTGTAGAAGCGGCCAACCGAGCGGTCCATCATCGTCCACAGGTAGAACGTCACGATGGCGAAGAAGCCCGAGTACAGGATGACGTTCCACGAGAAGATGGACGTCGGGTTGATGTTGGTCATGGTGACCAACAGGCGATCCGGGCGGCCCAGGTCGAGCAGCAGGGCGGCCAAACCGCCGGCCAGCAGGCACAGGGCCAGCAGGCCGGATAGGCGGGCCAGCGGCTTGTACATGTCGCGCCCGAACACCGAACTGACCGAGGCCACGTTCAGCGCCCCGGACGCCGCGACGATCAGGAACACCGCGAAGACGTGCGGCGTGCCCCACACGATGTGGTTGTTCATGCCGGTAATCCAGTGGCCGGCATGCTCCATGGTGTAGGCGGCGCCCGCGCCGATCAGGGCCAGCAGCCCAAAGGCGGCGAGCAGCCCCCAGTATCCCGACGCCTTGGTGTCGAGGGTGCGGTAGACGATACGGATCTTGTCGGCAGCCATTGTTCGCTCCCCCCTTACAGGCCGACGTAGCGGACGCCCGGCTTGGTGCCGAGGTCGCCACGGATGGTCGCCGTGGAAACTTCCTTCACCTTGCGGGAGATGGCGCTGTCGGGGTCGTTGAGGTCACCGAACAGCATGGCGCCGGTCGGGCAGATTTCGACGCAGGCCGGGTAGCGGCCAGCATCCACGCGGTGGGCGCACAGGGTGCAGGACTCAACGCATCCCTTGCCGCGCGGATTGTGCGGCTTCTGGTCGGTCGAGACCTCGTGGGCGAAGGACCGTGCCTTGTACGGGCAGGCCATCATGCAATACCGGCAGCCGATGCAGCGGTGGCGGTCCACCAGCACGATGCCGTCGGCCCGCTTGAACGACGCCGTGGTCGGGCAGACGTCCACGCAGGGCGGGTTTTCGCAGTGCTGGCACATGACCGGCAGTTGCTTGGAATAGCTGGTTTCCGGGTCGCGCACCGTGACGATGCGGATGTACTGCGGGTCGGTGGCGGCCCGGTCGTGGTCGGGCAGGCCCATTTCCTCGTTGCAGGCGGTCACGCACTTGGTGCAGCCCTCGACGCATTTCGTGGCGTCGATCAACAGGCCCCAGCGTTGCTTGGCGCTGGCGGGTTCGGCCGGGTTACGGGCCTGGGCGGGGGCGATCAGGGTGATGCCGGGCGCCAGGGCGCCGGCCGCCACGGCAGCCGCGCCGACCTTCAGCAGGTCGCGGCGCGTGGTTTCGGAATTGGTGCGGTCGTCGCTCATGCTTGGCCCTCCCTCAACGCGCGGCTTGCCCACCGGACTGCCCGGAGGGCAGCGAGGTGTGGCACTGGAAGCAGTCCGGCTGAACGGCGGCGTACTCGTGGCAGGCCACGCAGAAGTGTTCCGAACTTTGGTGGGAGACGGCCTTGCCCGCCGCGTCGTTCACCGCGTGGCAGTCGATGCAGCCCTGAAGGCTGTGCTGCGTGGTGCGGATACCGCGCCGGACCGTGTCATCGCGCTGATGGGTCAGCAGCTTCATGTGGTTGGTCCGCATGAAGCCGGGCTCCTCCACGCACTGGGTGCCGGCCGCGGCCTTGGGGACCATCGGGAAGGGCACATCGGCGGCTGTGGCCGCACCCGCCCCGGCGACCAGCGCCAGAACGGTCACGGCCAGTGCCGCGAGGAGGCCCCGAAGGCCCCTGATATTGGGGGTGCCGGGCATGACCAGTCTCCCACTTTCTCTCTTTGAAGACGCCCCCTCTTTGAAGAGGCTTTTTTGTTCATTCTTCCGTCGGGCGTTCGCCGGGTCCCTTGCGAGAACCCGGCGCCGATGGTTCTAGTCTTCGCCCAGGCCCATGTGGATGTAGCCGGTCGGGCAGACGTCGTTGCAGATGTGGCAGCCGATGCAGCGCGTGTACTCGGTGTAGACGTACCGGCCCACGGCGCGCTCGGCCTTGGGGACGCGATGCACGGCGTCCTGCGGGCAGAACACGACGCAGTTGTCGCACTCAAAGCACAGGCCGCACGACATGCAGCGCTTGCCCTCATCGACGGCCTGCTGTTCGGTGAAGCCCTTCAGGCGTTCCTCGAAGTTGCCCAGCACCTTGTCGCTGTCGATGTGGATTTCGTCGCGCATGTTGCGGCCAACGAAGGGGAAGTGCCCCAGGAACAGCCCGTCGGAGGTGATGATCTCCTGCGACGAGCGGTCCTCGTAGTTGTGGATGGCGAACTTTTCCTCGGACGTGCCGCGCACCGGCTTCTTGTCGTAAGCCTCCGGCGTCAGGCCCGACTGGTTCAGCATCTCAAGCAGGTTCCAATGGTGAACGTCCACCTTCGGGCGCTTGGTGTCGGGGTGACCGGCCAGCATGTGGTCGATGCTTTCGGCAGCGATGCGGGCGTGGCCGATGGCGGTGGTCAGCAGGTGCGGGCGCACCACGTCGCCGCCGACGAAATGCTTGGGCATCTTGGGCACGGCGTAGGTCTTGTCGGCGTTGATGTAGCCGTGACCATTATCCAGCGCCTCGATCCCTGCCATGTCGCCCTTCTGGCCGACGGCGGAGACGACGAGGTCGCAGTCGATGGTGAACTCGGTGCCTTCGCGCGGCACGGGACGCATGCCGTCCATGTCGCATTCGCACAGCTTCAGGCCAATGGCGCGGCCCTCGGCGTCCTTGATGACCTCAAGCGGCATGACGCTGCCCTTGATGTCGATGCCTTCGTGCTTGGCGTCGCTGACTTCGCGCTCGGCGGCGGTCATCTTCTCGACTGGGAACAGCGAGGTCAGGGTGACTTCAGCGCCCGACCGTTTGGCCGACGAGGACACGTCATGGGCGGTGTGGCCCCACACGACCGAGTCGGCGCTTTCGTTCGGCTTGGCTTCGGTGATGTGGCCCAGGCGGCGGGCCACCGAGGCGACGTCGATGGAGGTGTCACCGCCGCCGATCACCACGATGCGCTGGTTGACGTGCTGGAGGCGGCCTTCGTTGAAGGCGCGCAGGAAGTCCACGCCGGAGATGCAGTTCGGGGCGTCCCAGCCGGGGATGGGCAGGCCTTTGCCGGCCTGGGTGCCGATGCCCCAGAACACGGCGTCGAAATCGGCTTCGAGCTGGGCGAGGGTGATGTCCTTGCCGACGCGCACGCCGCACTTCACCTCAACCTTGCCCATGTCCAGGATGCGCTGGATTTCGGCGTCGAGGGCTTCGCGCGGCACGCGGTAGCCGGGGATGCCATAGCGCATCCAGCCACCCAGGGCGGGCGCCGCCTCGAAGATGGTGATGGCGTGGCCCTTGCGGCGCATCTGGTAGGCGGCGGCGAGACCGGCCGGGCCGCCGCCGATGACGGCGATCTTGCGGCCGCTGTCGACGGTGACCGGATCAAAGCCCAGCTTGTGCTCGATCGCATAGTCGCCGACGTAGTGCTCGACCGCGTTGATGCCGACGAAATCCTCGACCTGATTGCGGTTGCAGCCGTCCTGGCACGGGGCCGGGCAGACGCGGCCCATCACGGCAGGGAAGGGGTTGGCCTCGACCATGCGTCGGAAGGCGTATTCCTGCCACGCCATCGGCTTGCCATCGGGACCGGCCGGCGGCTTGTCGATGCCGCGGGCGATCTGGAGCCAGCCGCGAATATCGTGGCCGGACGGGCAGCTACCCTGGCACGGCGGGGTGCGGTGGATGTAGGTCGGGCACTTGTGCGACCAGCCGGCATCAAAGATCTGCTCGGTCCACTGGTCCCACTTCTGGTCGCCTTCCTTGTAGCGGCGCCAGGTATGCCCTTCGGCGTTCCCGTCCTTGCCCTGAACAGCGGTATCCGTCGCCATGGTGTTCTCCCTGTCTCATTCTTGAAAGCTGGTGCCGGCCATTTTCTGGCTCGGGCGTCCTAGCCTCAGGACTTGTTCGTACCGAGCTGGATCGCGTTGCTGACCAGCTGATGGACTGAAACGATCATGTTCATGTCCATGCCGTAGTAGGGCAGGACCTTGGTGAACTGGCTCTTGCAGATGGCGCAGATGGCGGCCATGTGCGTGACGCCGTGTTGCTCGACCACCTGCTTGAGCGCGTTCATGCGGGGCATGGCGCCCTTGACGCGGATCTCCATGAGGTCGTCGGTCAGCAGACCGCCGCCGCCACCACAGCAGAAGGTCTTTTCGAAAATGGTGTCTTCGGCCATGTCCACGAACTTGGGCACGCTGGCCTTGATGACTTCGCGCGGAATGACGAACTGGCCGCCGGGGAAGTCGCCCATGCGCGAGGCGCGGGCCACGTTGCAACTGTCGTGCATGGTCAGAACCATGCCGGCGTTGGCGTCCTTGTCCAGGCGGATGCCACCGTTCTTGATGGCGCCGTAGGTCACCTCAAGGATGTGCTGCGGCACCGGGTAGCGCGGGTCCAGGAAGTCCCACGGACCGGCGTAGGTGTTCAGGAAGCTGTAGGCGACGCGCCACGCATGGCCGCATTCGCCGAACACGATGCGCTTGACCTTGAGGTCCAGGGCCGCCTTGCGGATACGGTTGGCGATCTTGTGCATCTGGTCATAGGACCCGATGAACATGCCGAAGTTGGCCGCCTCGGACGCCTCGGAACTGACCGTCCACGAAATGCCCAACTGGTGGAACACCTTGGCGTAGCCGATCAGGCCATCGACATGCGGTTCGGCAAAGAAGTCGGCCGACGGCGTGACCAGCAGGACCTCGGCCCCCTCGACATCGACCGGGAACTTGATGTCATGGCCGGTGTCGTCGAGGGTGTCTTCCTCAAGGCCTTCCATGGTGTCGGCCAGGGCGCGCTCGGGCAGGCCCAGGTTGTTGCCGATCTTGTGGACCTTGGTGATGATCTCGTTGCAGTACTTCTGACCCATGCCGACGTGGTCGAGGATCTCGCGCGCCGCCATGGAAATCTCGGCGGTGTCGATGCCGTAGGGGCAGAACACCGAGCAGCGGCGGCACTGGCTGCACTGGTGGTAGTAGGTGTACCACTCGTCCAGCACGTCCTGGGTCAGCTCACGCGCCCCGACGAAGCTGCCGAACAGCTTGCCGGCCGGGGTGAAGTACTTGCGGTAGACCGACCGCATGAGGTCCTGGCGGGCCACCGGCATGTTCTTGGGGTCGCCGGTGCCGAGGAAGTAGTGGCACTTGTCGGAGCACGCGCCGCACTTCACGCAACTGTCCATGTAGACTTGCAGTGAGCGGTACTTGCCCAGCAGTTCGCCCATCTTGCCGATGGCCTTGTCGTGCCAGTCGTCCACCAGCGTGCCGGGGAAGCCCAGGGGCTCCTGGTGCTCGGGCTTGGCGAGGAACGGCCGCGAATGGGCCATGGAATCCGGGGTCAGGGCCGGATTGTCCGGCACATCGTGGTCCAGGTTCAGCGGGGGCGTGTCAAATTTGGCAGCCATTGGTCGGGTCCTTCGTGTCGCAGTCGCTCGCGGGGGCCTTGGGTCAGCGGAGCGCGGTCAGAAGCCGCGCTTGGCGTCGTAGCCAGCGGCCCAGGGCGCGACGTGGCGGCGCTCCCGCGGGTCATCGGCCTGGTTCCGGGTCGGGCTGAAGAAGACGCCCGGCGCGTGCAGCAGCTTGGAGAACGGGAACACGATCATCAGCGCCGCAACCAGGCCCAGGTGGATGAGCAGGCCCGGATGGACCGGCAACGGCTGGATGGAAAACCGCATCAGGCCCAGGAAGAAGGCCTTCACGGCCAGAATGTCGGTCGGAAGCACGAACTTCATGAACAGGCCGCTCACGCCAATGGCGATCAGCAGCACCAGCATGGCGATGTCCGACGGGTTGGTGATGTAGCGGACGCGCGGGTTCAGGAAGCGGCGGGCCAGCAGACCAGCCAGACCGGCAACCATCGCAAAGCCGGCGTAGACGCCAATCGGCTGGATCAGGACCAACAGGGTCGGCACGTCGGCAATGAAGTAGCGCAGGTGGCGCACCACGACCAGGAGCAGGCCGGCATGGAACAGCACGGCCAACACCCACAGCAGCTTTTCGCCCTTGAAAAGGCTCTCGAACAACGTCACCTCACGGGCAACGCGGAACGCTGCGCCGGTGCGCGTCATCGGCGCCGGGGTGGTGGCAATCTTCAGGGGCGCGGGAGTGCGCCAATACTGAGCGATCTTGGAGACAAGCCCCACGACCAGCACCAGCGCCGCCAGATAGAACAGGGCCGCGTAGGCTATCGAGATTGCGGACATGGCACTCCTGCTCCCCGTTTGCTCAGGGCGTACGGATCCCGTACTCCGGCTCGTTGGCGGCCGGGGCCCTGTCGCATGAAATGAATTATCGTGTCATCTTGGTCGGTGTCGGGCCGGGAGGCGGAGGGGACAGCCAGGCCGCCCCCTCTGATCCCGGCAATCGCCGTCAGGCGATCAGACGCAGCCGGTCGGCTTGGGCAGGCCGGCGATCTTGCAGGCCTGCTTGGCCGGGCCGTACGGGAACAGTTCGTACAGGTACTTGTTGTTCCCCTTCTCGGCGCCCAGCTTCTTGGTGATCGCCTTGGTCAGCACGCGCACGGCCGGAGCGATCTGATACTCGGCGTAGTACTCGCGCAGGAAGTTCACCACTTCCCAATGCTCGGGGGTCATGTTGACGCCTTCGGACTCGGCGAGCATGCCGGCGAGGTCTTCATTCCACTCATCGAGATTGATGATGTAGCCTTCTTCGTCGACTTCGATCGACTTACCGTTCACTTCGTAGGCCATCCCTCTTAACTCCTTGCTTGGTGGTGGGAGTGGATCACAGCCAGGCTTGAACGACGCTGTGTTCCACCGTCAGGTCCACGAACCCTTCGTAATCGACGACCGTGATGCCGTCGATCAGCTTATCCTCGCTCATTCCGCGGGCAGCGAGGTCGGGGCCGAGGACAAAGACCTTGCACTTGGCGGCGGCCGCTTCGACTTTGGCGGCGACCGAAGTGCCCTTGGTGGCGCCATACACCGCATCCTCGATGAGGAGGATGGCGGCGCCATCCGTGGCGTGGGCCAGGCAGGACGCCAGGGCGTTGCGCTCGAAGGGCGACTTGTTGACCGTATGAAGCATGGTGAACAATTCCTCCGTTACGCGCTCAGAACCACGTCCATGCCGTTCATCAGTTCGGCCATTTCGGCCTGGCTGATGACTTCGACGTCGACCAGGAAATCGTCTTCGGTCAGGCCGCGCTCTTCCATGCCTTCCCGCTCGACGTACAGCTTTTCGATGTCATAGCCATCGAGGGCGCGGAACGTCTTGGAGAAGTTCTTCTGGTTGATGCCGGTCGGGTCCTGGCCCTTGACGATCTGGTACATGCCGTCGTCGATGAACGCCAGGTGGACGTCCTGGTCGAAGGCGGCCGAAATCAGCACCATCTCCAGGACTTCCAGGGCATAGATGCTGCCGTGCGGCGCCTTGCGGTTCACGAACATGAACTTTTTGACGACGCCCGAGGCGTACTCTTCGTCATCGCCCGGCAGGTCCATGACTTCACTCATCATATTCTCCCCTGCATCAATCGCCGAAGGTCATCATGCGGTCGGCCTGGATGCCGACCTCGATGAGCTGCCCAAGGCCGGAGATGCGGAAGCCCTCGGCCAGGGTCTCTTCCTTGAGACCACGGCGCAGGCCGGCCGCCACACAGACCACCAGATCCACACCATGCTCCTTGGCCATTTCGGCCCAAAGCTTGCCGATCTGGCGCTCGTCCTGCGGCGCTTCGAGCAGCTTGTTCGCGTTGTGCACGCCGTCATAGTAGAAGAAGACGCGCGACACGGTGTGGCCCTTGGCAATGGCCGCCTTGGCAAACTGGTAGGCGGAGTCCACGGCCTGGTGGTTGTAGGGGCCTTCGTTGACCAGAATCCCGAATTTCACGGTAGTTCCCCCGGCTTAAAAGCGGACCTGAGCGGACGCGTTCAGGCTGTTGCGCGACCCGCGCCAGTTGTCCACGTGGTACTTCGTGAACGGCAGGCCGGTGAGTTCGAAGAAGCGCGGCCAACCGATGCGGTCGATCCACTCGTTCATGCGTTCCCATGGACGGGCGTCGGCCTTGTAGGCGGCCAGGATCTGCTTGACCACTTCGGCAACTTCCGGCCAACGCGGCGCGTTGTTCGGCAGGCCGGCGGCGACCAGCTTGTGGAACGCGGGCTTGGAACGCGTCGAGGAGTGCTTGCCACCGACCCAGATGGCGAGCTTGGAGTGCTCGGGGTCGTTGATCTGCATGGGCGGGCAGGGCGGGAAACAGGCGCCGCAGCACACGCACTTCTTTTCGTCGACTTCCAGGCTGGGCTTGCCGTTGACGATGGCCGGACGGATGGCCGCAACCGGGCACCGGGCCACAACCGTCGGACGCTCGCACATGTTGGCGACGAGGTCGTGGTTGATGGTCGGCGGCTTGGTGTGCTGGATGTTGATGGCGATGTCGCCCTGGCCACCGCAGTTGATCTGGCAGCACGAGGTGGTGATCTTCACACGGTTCGGCATCTCTTCATGCTTGAACTCGTGATACAGCTCGTCCATCAGCGCCTTGACGACGCCCGAGGCGTCGGTGCCGGGAATGTCGCAGTGCAGCCAGCCCTGGGTGTGCGAGATCATCGAGATGGAGTTGCCGGTGCCACCGACCGGGAAGCCTTCGGCCTCCAGCTTGGTGATCAGCGCATCGACCTTGTCGGCCGACGACACCATGAACTCGATGTTCGAGCGGGTGGTGAAACGGACGCGGCCCTCGGCGAACTGGTCGCCGATGTCGCACAGCTTGCGGATGGTGTAGACGTCCATCTGACGCTGCGTGCCGGCCTTGATGGTCCAGATTTCGTCGCCGGACTTGGCGACGTGGTGCAGGACGCCCGGCCGCGGACGATCGTGCCAAGCCCACTTGCCGTAGTTCTTCTGCATGATCGGGTGCATGTACGGAAACGGATCCGGAGCACCGCTTTCAGTCGGATGGCGCAGTTCAGCCATTTCTAATCAGCCTCCCTTTGGAGTGACTTCCCCTGGTGGGGGAGGCCGCAGCCTCCCCCAAGCGGATTTGTTGGTTATTCGGCGGCAGCCGCGGCGCCACCCTTGCGGGCCTGCCACTTGGCCGCTTCCTCGTCCCAGCCGTCCATGCGGACGTAGGAGTTGGCGCGCGGGTGGCTGACCATGTTCGGATCGACCGGCAGGCCGACGCCTTCAAGGAAGTTCACCAGGCCGATACGTTCGATCATCTCGCCGGTACGCTCGTGGTCGAGGGCGTTTTCGGCAAAGAACTCGATGACGTTGGTGGCGATTTCCAGCAGGCGCTCGTAGTCCTCGTCGGTCTCAAGCTTCATGAAGGGAACCACCACGGTGCCCATCAGGTCGCCGATCTTGAGGGTGCGCTTGCCGCCGATCAGGATGGTGACGCCCTTGTCGTCGCCAGGGCTCAGGGCCTTGGTCATGACGTTGATGCAGTGCATGCAGCGGACGCACGACTTGTTGTCGATGGCCAGCGTGTCATCGTCGTTGAGCGACACCGCGTTGGTCGGGCACAGGGTGACGACCTGGTCGATCGCCCACTTGCGGCCGTTCTTGGCGATGTAGTTCTTGACCTCGGCCTGATCGATCTTGATGTCGTCGCGCCAGGTGCCCAGGGTCGCGAAGTCGGACCGGTGGGTGGCGTTGACGCAGTCGTTGGCGCAGCCCGAGAACTTGAACTTCATCTTGTAGGGCAGCGACGGACGATGCATGTCGTCGAGGGTGTTGTTGATGATGGTGCGCAGGGCCTTCTGCTCGTCGAAGCAGGACTGCTCGCAACGGGCCGAACCGACGCAGCTCATCGAGGTGCGGATGCCGGCACCGGCGCCGCCCAGGTCGAAGCCCATCTCGTTGAGTTCGTCGAAGGCGCTCTGGACGTGTTCGGTATCGGTGCCCTGGAACATGATGTCGCCGGACTGGCCGTGGAAGGCGATCAGGCCGGAGCCATGCTTTTCCCAGACGTCGCACATCTGGCGCAGCAGGTCGGTGGTATAGTGCATGCCAGCCGGCGGCTGGATGCGCAGGGTGTGGAACTCGCTGGAGTCCGGGAACTTGTCGGCCACTTCCGAGAAGCGGGGGATGACGCCGGCGCCGTAGCCGAACACACCCACGGTGCCGCCTTTCCAGTAGCCCTTGCGGGTTTCATAGGAATGCTCGAGCTGACCGAGCAGGTCCTTCATCATGCTGGCATAGGGCTTGTCTTCCGACTGCGCCAGGCGCTTGAGTCCGGTGACGAAGCTCGGCCAGGGGCCGCTCTCGAGCTCGTCGAGCAACGGAGTCTTGGGCATCTCCTTAGCCATAAACACTACCTCCCTGTTTACGCAGCGGCGCGCCGGCTGGGCGAGCGACGCGGTCGGCCTTGACCTGTGCCCGGAGGATTCCGGGCGGTTCGTGGGCAAGCGGCGCGGGGGGTGTGGTACGGTGCGGACAACCTAAGGCCACCGGCATCACGGCCTGCCGCACAGGCAGGATCGTGGCGTCGACTGGCGAGAGCCCGCGTTACTCCGTTCCTCCCCCGGCGTACCCGAAGTCTGCGGCCGTTTTTTCGTCCGGCTCTGCTTCACTTCAGGTTCCACCACGATGTGGTGGAACCGCCTGGAAAACCTCCTTGTCAGCGTTCCACGGGGCGTTCCGTCCTTCATCCGCCCTTCTGCGATCCCGACCCTGAGAATGTAGGCCAACGACCGTGTGGTAACGCTGTACATTACCAGACCTTAATATAACACTGTCACGAAGTGAAAGCGCTTTCTGCAACGGAGGCCCACATTTTTGGGCGTAGTCACAAATGACACTCGTTCGCAAAAAGAGTCCGGGGACAATCGTAGTGATTCCGTCACTTGTTGCGGCGCACTCGTTTGTTGCGCAGCACAATGGAATGCGAATTTGTCGCAAGTAATAGAACAACAGGGAGGCAACAGCAGCATGACGGTACGAATCATCCCTCATCAGGGGCCAGGGCAGGGGGGATCCGGGTTATTGGACGAGTCCCCCTTTAGTCTGGCGGCAACGGATGCCTACGTCCGGTGGCGCGACCATCGGCTGGCCCATCACCCGCGAACCCCCGGCGACCTGATCGTCGAGGTTGCCAACCCGGCAGCCCTCACTCCGGCCGAAGAAGGCGCCCTGGCCGACCGCCTCGCACGCTGCAACATGGCGGTCTACGCCGGCCCGGCCGAACCCATCCTGAGCCGCGAGGGGCTGCGGGCCTTCGGGCGGCGTTTCGGGCTGGAGAGGTTGGATGCCAACATGCTGTCGGATATCGACGGCATCACGCCCCTGTCGGTGGCCGAGGGTGGCACGCGGACCCGCTACATTCCCTACACCAACCGGCCGCTGGCGTGGCACACGGACGGCTATTACAATGCCCCGGACGCCCAGGTGCGGGCCATCCTGCTGCACTGTGTGCACCCGGCGGCCGAGGGCGGGGCCAACGCGCTGCTCGACCACGAGGTGGCCTATATCCTGCTGCGCGACGCCGACCCGGCACACATCGCGGCCCTCAGCCGGCCCGACGCCATGACCATCCCTGGCAATGCCGAGGAAGGCCAGCCGCCGCGCCCCGACAGCGTCGGCCCGGTGTTTTCGGTGATGCCGGATGGTCGGCTGCACATGCGCTACACCCGGCGCAAGACCAGCATCGTATGGGCGCCGGATCCCGCCGTCCAGGCGGCGGTGGCGGCGCTGGAGGGTATCCTTGAGTCCGACACGTCTTATATCCTGCGCCACCGATTGGCCGCCGGGCAGGGGCTGATCTGCGCCAACGTGCTTCACAATCGCACCAAGTTTGAGGATTCTGGGGAGAGGGGGGATGGCGCCCGCCTGCTCTACCGCGCCCGCTACCACGACCCCATCCACATCCAGCACCAGGAGACGCTTGTCCCATGAGCACCGAAACGCCGACCACCCCCGATGACCCCGCCGCCGAAGGCTGGGACGCCCAGGCCACCATTGAAGACATCGACGTCGTGGTCGCGCCATGGGGCCGCGAGATCACCCTCAAGGGCGCGTCCTGGGGCAGCGGAATGCGCATCCTCCAGGTCCGCATCCGCGAAAAGCGGCGCTTCACCGACATCGACCTGGACGAAGCCACCGTCCGCCACCTGATCGGCACCATGCAGGGCTGGCTGGACGGCAAGCCGCAAGACTAAAGCGGTTTGGTTTTAATCTGGTTCACTGGTCCGCTTGAGCGGATGGTTGCCGCCAGCCAAGAGCAAGCTCCAGACCTCTTTTTTTTGAAAAATGGAATGGGGTTTGGGGCTTGCCCCAAGCGGGCTTGGGCGGCAGCCCAAAATACACAAGACTAAAAGGGGTTCGGGGGCCTGTCTTCGAGCGAGTGTTGTCTACCGCTTTTCCGGCGGAGGAACCGAGTAGGTTCCCGTCGCGTGGGCCACGACCTTCCCATCGGCCGCCGATGCGATCCACACCTCCGCAGTGACCAGCCGGCGGCCGGCGCGGATGAGGGTGGCCGTGGCGATGACGTTGCCGCGCGGGCAGCGGCGCACCAGGTCGACGTTGAGGTGGGTGGTTACGGCCAAGGGGACCGGCCCGACCACGCTCAGGACAACGCCATAGATGGCGACGTCGGCCAGGGCCATCAGGGCGGCGCCGGTGACGCCGCCGTTGGGGGCGTTGACTGCGGGCCTGTAGTCCATGCGAAAGCGGGCGCTGCCGGGGCCGATGTCCTCGACCTGTAGACCGAACAGGGTGGCGAACGGCGCGTCGGCGTCCATGATGGCCTGGAAGCGGTCCAGGGTGATGGCCGGGGAGTCCGGCGCTCCCCGGAATGAGTGAAAGCCGTCGTCCATCAACCGTGATTCTCCTGATTACGCCGTGGCGTTCTGGGGAGCATCCTGGGGCGAAGCGGGGGCTGCTGGCAAGGCCGCTGGCAGGGACAGCGTGAAAACGGCCCCGGCCTCGGTCCCTTCGCCTTCGTTGTGGACGGTCAGCGTGCCGCCCATGGCAGTGGCCAGGGCGTAGCAGATGGACAACCCCAGTCCGCGCCCGTGGCTGGCGCCTTTTCCACCATCGCGGGTGGGGAAAAAGGGATCAAAGGCGTGGTCCAGATCATTTCCTTCCAGTTCCCCGCCGTTGTCGCCCACCGTTAACTGTACTCGGCGGTCTTGCGGTGCTCCGTCGATCTGGCGCCCGGTCAAGGTGATGCGCGGTCGCCACCCGACATTTCGCGGGTCGGCCGCGCCGACGTGGCGTGGAACCGGTGCTGGGGCGCCGAACCGGCTCAGGGAAACGCGGGCGTTGGCGATCAGGTTGAGGACGATCTGTTCCACATGGACCGCCACGCCGTCGACCATGCCATGGCTGCCGTCGAACCACAGGTCGATCTCGATGCTGTCGTCGCGGATTTGCTGTTCCAGGAACGACAACGCGCGGCGGGCGGTGCCAAAGGCATCGAACACCGACCGCTCGCCCGGTTCAGGGCGGGAGAACACACGCACATGGTCAATGATCTCGCCGACCTGTTCCGCCTGATCGGCGATCAGAATCAGATGCTCGCGTGTCGAAGGCGCCAGGGGGGCGGCGCGGTTATCCAGCAGCGCGGCCTCGGCGGCGACGCGGATGACGTTCATGGGCTGGCTCAGTTCGTGGGCCAGACCGGCGGCAACCTCGCCCAGGGTGGCCAGCTTGGACGCCTGGGCAAGCTGGCGCTCCACCTCCTTGCGGTCGGAAATATCGCGCACCACCACGTGCCATGCCGGGCGGCCGGCGTAATCGACCGGGGCCAGCGCGGCTTCGGCGGAAAAGGCGGCGCCGCGCAGACGGTGCAGCCGGGTTTCGATAAGACGCGGCGGCTCGCTGTCCCAGGCCGGCGTTTCGAGCAGGGTCAAAAGCGGGTCGGTCGGCCCGACCAGCAGGTCAAGCGGCGTCCCGATCAAGTCGCGAACGCCCGGCGCGCCAAACACCTCGGCCGCTTGCTGGTTGGCGAACACCACATGCTCGGACGCCACCACGACGATGGCCTCGGGGGCGCGCTCGACCAGAGTGCGGTAGCGCTCCTCGCTCTGGCGTTTGACCAGCAGCTTGGTCTCGCTGTTGATCAGTTCCAGGTCGCGTTCGGCGATGCGGTCGGCCATGGTGTCGAAGGCCTGGGCCAGATCGACCAGTTCGGCCGGACCCCGATAGGGTGGGCCGATGCGGCCGGAAAAGTCACCGCGCGCCATGCGGGCCGTCGCCCCGCGCAACGGCTTCAGGGGATCGAGGACCAGAACGCGGGCGATGCCGTGTCCGGCGATCAAGGCCAGCAGCAGGGCGGCGACGAACACGCCGGCCGCTATCAGAAGGTCGTCCTCGGCGGTGGCGTCGGTCGCCGTGCGGGCGATGCCGACGGTGATGCGTAGCCCGTCGTCGGTCAGCGTCGAGGCGACCACGCGCGGCATGTCGCCGGTAAACAGGCCCGGCCATATCTCGGGCAGACCGCCGGGGTCGGGTTGGCGCGGCAAGGTGCGGCCGAGGCCGGGCTGCGGCGGCATGGCCGTGATGACGTCTCCGCCCAGGGTGCTCAGGACCACCACGGTGCTCGGCGGCAGGGCCAGTTGGCCGGTGCGCAGGGCATCGAACCATGCCAGCCGCATCCCCCCCAGAAGCACGCCGCTGATCGATCCGTCCGGCGCCGTCAGAGGAAAGGCGATCGGCATGACCGGCGCCGAGCCGTGCAGGGCAGGGGTATGTGCTTCGCCGGTGGACAGGCGGCGGCTGGAGACGGCGCGTTTCAGGGCGGGAGCCGCAACCGTCGGAATGGTTTGGAGGGAGGGCTCGACCGAACACTCGATGGCACCGTCGAGGCTGGTCCGGGCGATGTTCACAAAGGTGTCGCCGGCCCGCACCACCGGGCTCAGGGCGGCCCGGCACCCTGCGGCTGAACCATTTGCGACATCGGCCGTGGCGGCCATTGCAGCCAGGATTCGTTCGGCCGCGCCCAGTTGAGCGGCATGATGCTGCCCGAGGAAATCGGCCATCGCGGCGGCCTGATGATGTGCCGCCGAGGTACGCAGCCGGTGGGCGTCCCACAGTTGGTACAGGGTCAGGACCAGCAGTGGCAGAAGGGCCAGGAGGACAAGCAGGATGAGCCGCCCCCGCAACGACGGCAGGGGCGGACGTGTTTCGGCACGGGCTGTGGCCGCCGAGGAAGGAGAAGCCGGCTCTTGCAGCGGCATCCTGTTTTACGTCTCCCTGGGTTGAATCCCCTGTTGTGGCTCAGGCCGCCTTGCCGGTGCGGGCGATGCGGTCCGAGGCGGCGAAGTAGCGTTCCACGAAGATGTCGCGGAAGGAACCCTTGCCGCCGGTCCACAGACGGTCACTATAATCGGAAAGCTTGAGTTGTCCCAATACGTGACCTTCCCCAGATTGCAATGCCTGGGCTGACAGGCGCCGGCTCATGTAGGGCGCCAGCACGTCGAGCAGGGCGCCGCAGCCGGGCATGTAGGGCGACAGCGGCAGGCCGCTTTCCGCCAGACGCTTGACCATGCGCGACACTTCGCGCTCGGTCAGGCCCGACTCCACCCCGAAGGTGACCTGGTCGATCTCGGCGATGTGCTTGATGACCATGTAATAGAACTTGACCACGTTGGCCTGCACGAAGGCGAACTCGGCGCCGTCCTTGAACGGGGCCAGGATGTTGGAATGCCACCACTTGGTGATCATCACGTGGGCCTTGGTGTGGCGCTCGACCAGCTCGGCGCTCAGGGTGCCGTCGGCGCGGGCGCCGGCCATGCTTTCTTCCTCCATCAGGCTGTGGACCAGCCAGTACACCGTTACGGTGTCGATGAAGTACTCGGACAGGCGGTGGTTCCCGGCCGCCAGGGCGTCGGCCCCCTTGCTCAGCAGGATGAGGAACATGGCGTGGTGCAGGTCGCAGTACCAATGCTGCGTGCGCAAGTGCTCCGGCAACTGGCTGACCAGCGAGGCGCTCTCCGGCGGAACGTAATCGAGAGGAGTATTCGTGGGCAGACGTTGGGCAGGTAGGTTGGGGGCAGGCAGGTGGGGGGCAGGCAGGTTGGGGGCAGGCAGGTGGGGAGCGGGCAGGTTGGACGCGCTGATCTGCGCGGGTGCCGGTCGTGCGCGGTTGGTCAACATGACGGTCATGGTTTGCTCCTGCCCTGGGGTCCTCTACCACTTTCAGTGTAGGGGGATGCGCGGCGGGAGCCTTCCGTGCAGGGGTCTACGGCAGTGTAATTCGGTATATTCGATAACGGGTAAATCTGCTGAAAAGGTATATTGGCGTATAAACTCTACTTTTCTTCGGCGATGCGGAGGATGACCGAGACAAGGTCCGGGTCGCTGCCGATGCCGCGCCAGTACCATACGGTGCGCCCGGCGGCGCTCAGCGGGCCGATCAGGGGCGGGGCGTCCTCGTCGGTGACGTCCTCGGGGCGCAGGCCGAACAGCGGCGGAAGGTCCTGGCTGCCGTGCAGGCCCTCGGCCACCAGCAGGGGCAAGGCAATGACCACCGGGGCGTCGGTCAGGGTTGGCCAGTCGGTGACGAAGGGGGCTTCCTCCAGGAAACACGCATGAACCCCGGCGCACCCGCAGCCCCGGCGCAGGCGCTCGGCCAGGGCGTTGGCGGCCTCCGACGCGCCACCGGGACGGCTGGAGCCGTGGCCGATCAACAGCACCGCAACATCCTCGGTCGGGGCGCCGGAGCGTTGCAACGCATCGACGGCCCGGCGGCGGATGATGTCTTCCATGCGTGGGTGGGCGCCCACCGCCGTGGTCTGGCGGATGGTGCCGGGGAACCCGGCCTCGGCCAGGGCAGCGGGGATGACCTTGCGGGTGAAGTATCCCTCGCCGGCAAAGTTCGGCACCACCGTCACCGACGGCGCGGTGATGGCGGCCAGGGCCTCGGCAATGGAGGGGTCCTGCTTGAGGAACGCCGTATGCACCTCGGCAAAGCGGCCGGTTTCGCGCAGGGCTGCGGCCACCCGGTCGGTGGCGACGCGGGCGTGCGGAGCGCGGGACGAGCCGTGGCCGACCAGCAGAAGAGCGGACGGGTCTGGCTCAGCATGTGGCTGCGTGGATACGGGCTCAGCCCGTGGCTGAGTTGAAACCCTGGATGTCGTGTGCGTCATCGCTGGCCTTTTCCCCCTCGCCGGTGCCGGCGCCAATCCCGGATTCCGTCCAGTCCGAGTCCGCGCGGGCGGCTTCGGGCGTGAACCACGCCAAGTTTTCGGCCAACGCCACCACCTTGCCGATGATGAGCACGGCGGGCGCCCGCAAACCAGCGTCCCGCACCAGATCCGGCAAGGTTTCCAGGGTGCCGCGCACACTGCGCTGGCCTGCCGTGGTGCCGTTCTGGATGGCTGCGGCCGGTGTGGTGCCGGGCAGGCCGTGGGTTATCAGACCGTCGGCGATGTTCTCCAGATTGGTCAGACCCATGTAGAAAACAAGGGTGGTGTCGGGATCGGCGAGGTTGGCCCAGTTGTGCTCCATGTCCTCTTCGCCGGCCCGGAAGTGGCCGGTGACATAGCGCACGCTGGTGGCCAGCCCGCGATGGGTCAGCGGAATACCCGAGTAAGCCGAGCAGCCAGAGGCCGCCGTGATGCCGGGCACGATCTCGAACGGGATGCCGATGTCGGCCAGGGTGAGGGCTTCCTCGGACCCGCGCCCGAACACGAACGGGTCGCCGCCCTTCAGGCGCACCACGGTGCGGCCCGATGATGCCAGGGATACCAGCAGGGCGTTGATCTCGTCCTGCGGCAGGTGGTGGCGGTTGAGCGCCTTGCCGGCGTAGATGCGGCTGATCCCGGCCGGGACCAAGTCCATGATGGCGCTGCTGACCAGACGGTCGAACACCACCACGTCGCATTCGCGCAGCAAGCGGGCCGCCTTGACGGTCAGCAGGTCGGGATCGCCCGGACCAGCGCCGATCAGGTAGACCTTTCCAAACGACTGTTTAGCCCGGCCCGGCGGAGTGCTCTGGTCCATCTGTTCGTCTCCCTGTCTCAGCCTCTCGCCTGCTTTGTGCGGCGAGTTGTATTTGCTTTTCCTAATATGTTGCCGTGGCAGGCGCCGGATGCAAGAACAAAATGTGTCTGCGGTCAAACACGAAGGTTTGGCAAACACGAAGGTTTGGCAAACACGAAAATTTTGGCAAATGCGAAAGTTTGGGACTTGAGCGAATGGGGGGCTTGAAATCCCGACCAATTTGGTCCTATTAAAAGGGGACCGCATTGGTCCTGTATGGGCTCGGGATGGAAAAGCGTCATGTTCCGCATCAACAAGCTGACCGACTACGCCGTGGTTCTGCTCGTCGACATGGCGCGCACCGGCCGGGTGCGCTCGGCCCAACAGATTGCGGCCGACACCGGCGTGCCCTTGCCGACCGTGTCCAAGGTGATGAAGGCCCTGACCCGTGACGGGCTGGTTCTCAGCACCCGTGGGGCCAGCGGCGGGTATGCCCTGGGCCGTCCGGCCAATGCTATCACGGTGGCTGACATGATCCAGGCCATTGAAGGCCCCATCGCCCTGACGTCGTGCGTGGAACCAAGCGACGACGACGGGTGCGGCATCGAAAGCCTGTGTCCCATGCATGGCCACTGGAACCGGGTCAACAGCGCGGTTCACGATGCCCTGAACAGCGTGACGCTGGCCGAAATGACGCACGACACGCCGACGTTCGGCGTCGCGGCGGCCGGTTAAGACCAGCCAAGAAACGAAAATTCAGAGTAGGAAGGCGAAAGCCATGGCGGCGACGGAAAGCACGGTCCAGACGGTCAAGGACATCGAACGCTACAAATACGGCTTCGAGACCGATATCGAGTCGGATCGCGCCCCCAAGGGTTTGAGCGAGGACACCATCCGCTTTATTTCGGCCAAGAAGAATGAGCCGGAGTGGATGCTGGAATGGCGCCTGAAGGCGTATCGCCTGTGGCTGACCATGGAAGAACCCACTTGGGCTGCGGTCGATTATCCCAAGATCGACTATCAGGAAAGCTACTACTACTCCGCTCCCAAAAAGAGCACGTTGAAGTCGCTCGACGAGGTCGATCCCGAACTTCTGCGCACCTACGAAAAGCTGGGAATCCCGCTCAAGGAGCAGGAAGTGCTGGCCGGTGTCGCGGTCGATGCGGTGTTTGACAGCGTCTCGGTGGCGACCACCTACAAAAAGCGTCTCAACGAAATGGGCGTGATCTTCTGCCCGATTTCCGAGGCGATCCACACCCACCCCGAACTGGTGCAGAAGTATCTGGCCTCGGTTGTGCCAGTGTCGGACAACTATTTTGCCACCCTGAACTGCGCCGTGTTCACCGATGGGTCGTTCGTCTACATCCCCAAGGGCCTGCGCTGCCCGATGGAATTGTCCACGTACTTCCGCATCAACGAGAAGAACACCGGCCAGTTCGAGCGCACCCTCATCATCGCCGATGAAGGCGCCTACGTGTCCTACCTTGAGGGCTGCACCGCCCCGCAGCGCGACGAGAACCAGCTTCACGCCGCCGTGGTCGAACTGGTCGCCCTCGACGACGCCGAGATCAAATATTCCACGGTGCAGAACTGGTATCCCGGCGACGAGAACGGCCAGGGCGGCATCTACAACTTCGTGACCAAGCGCGCCGCCTGTCGCGGCAAGCGGTCCAAGGTGAGTTGGACGCAGGTCGAAACCGGCTCGGCGATCACCTGGAAGTATCCGTCCTGCATCCTCCAGGGCGACAACTCGGTCGGTGAGTTCTATTCCGTGGCGATCACCAACAACCGCCAGCAGGCTGACACCGGCACCAAGATGATCCATATCGGCAAGAACACCACGTCGAAGATCATCTCCAAGGGCATCGCCGCCGGCCGCTCCGACCAGACCTATCGCGGGCTGGTGCGCATCCTGCCCGGCGCCGAGGGTGCGCGGAACTACACCCAGTGCGACAGCCTGTTGATCGGCGATGCGTGCGGGGCGCACACCGTCCCCTACATCGAAAGCCGCAATCCCAGCGCCAAGACCGAACACGAAGCCACGGCCAGCCGGATTTCCGAAGACCAGTTGTTCTATTGCCTGCAACGCGGCATCGGGGCGGAGGAGGCGGTCGGCCTGATCGTCAACGGCTTCTGTAAGGAAGTGCTCCAGACCCTGCCGATGGAATTCGCCGTGGAGGCCCAGAAACTGGTGGGCATCTCCCTTGAAGGCAGCGTCGGTTAATCAAAAAAATCAGGAAGGTTCAGACCCATGGCTCTCATCGAAATCAAGGACCTGCACGCCTCCGTTGACGGCAAGGAGATCCTCAAGGGCGTGTCCCTGACCATCAATCCCGGCGAGATGCACGCCCTGATGGGGCCGAACGGCACCGGCAAATCGACCCTGTCCAACGTCATCGCCGGGCGGGCCGGATATGAGGTCACCAGCGGCGACGTGCTGCTGGAAGGCCGCAGCATCCTCGACATGGAGCCCAACGAGCGGTCCAACGCGGGGGTGTTCCTGGCTTTCCAGTATCCGGTGGAAATCCCCGGCGTGGCGACCTCGACCTTCCTCAAGGCGGCGATCAACGCCAAGCGCAAGTTCGCCGGCCAGAAGGAAATCGACGCCATGGAGTTCCTCAAGCTCGTCAAGGCGCGGGCCAAGGAACTGAACGTGCGCGACGACATGCTCAAACGCCCGGTCAACGTGGGCTTCTCCGGCGGTGAAAAGAAGCGCGCCGAGATCCTGCAAATGGCCCTGCTGGAGCCCAAGTTCTGCATCCTTGATGAAACCGATTCCGGGTTGGACATCGACGCCCTGAAGGTGGTGTCGGACGGAGTGAACGCGTTGCGCTCGGCCGACCGCTCGTTCCTGGTCATCACCCACTATCAGCGCCTGCTCAGCTACATCGTGCCCGATTTCGTGCATGTCTTTGCCGGGGGCCGCATTGTCCGGTCGGGCGGCAAGGAACTGGCGATGGAGCTTGAGGAAAACGGGTACGCCGAATACGTCGATGCGGCGTGAGGGGAGAGGAATTAATGGCTGAAGCCGTGACAGAACTTCCCATCGTTGCCAATGCGCGCGGGCTGCCCGCGCCGGGCGGCGCGCCGTGGCTGGCCGACCTGCGGGGCCGGGGCCTGGACGCATTTGAGCTTCCGGGTCGCAAGACCGAGGCGTGGAAATATACGCGCATCGACGCCCTGATGAAGAAGACGGCCTTCGTGCCGCCGCCGCTGATCGACGAGCCGGCGTCATCGGACATCCCGTGCCATCTGGCGCTGGGGGCCGAGGGGCATCGTCTGGTGCTGGTCAACGGCCGGTTTTCGCCTGAACTGTCGGACCTCGATGCCCTGCCGCGTAGCGTCACGGTGCAGTCGCTGGCCTCGGCACTGGAGAGCGACCCGCAGGCCATCGCGCCGCACCTGGGCAACCTGCAACCGCTGGAGGGCTATCCCTTCGCCGCGCTGAATACCGGGTTGATGGGCGATGGTCTGATCATTCGCATCAAGGACGGCGCGCTGGTCGAAACCCCGCTGCACGTCATCTCGGTCGCCCATGCGCCGGGCGAGGCGCCGGTGGCGTTCCATCCGCGCCTGCTGGTCATGGTCGGCAAGGGCGCCGTGGCGACCCTGCTGGAAAGTCATGTCGGAGTGGATGGCGGCGAAACCCTGTCCAACGGCGTGACCGAAATCAGCATCGGTGCCGATGCCGTGTTCCACCACTACAAGGTCCAGAACGAGTCCCTTAAGGCCACCCACCTTGCCGCCGCGCAAGTGGTCGTCGGGGCCAAGGCGGTCTATGAGGCCTTCGCCTTGTCCTTCGGCGCCCGCCTGTCGCGCCACGACATCCGGGTGTGCCTGGACGGTGAGGGGGCCGAGGCCCGCGTCAACGGCGCCTATGCCGCCGACACCGGGCAGCACATGGATACCTCGTCCTACATCGACCACGCGCTGCCGCACGGCACCTCCGCCCAGACCTACAAGGGCGTGGTGGACGGCTCCGGCCGGGGCGTGTTCCAAGGCCGCATCAACGTCGCCCGCGCCGCCCAAGGCACCAGCGGCAACCAGCTTCACAAGGCCCTGCTGCTGTCGAACAAGGCCGAGGTGGACGCCAAGCCGGAACTGACCATCTTCGCTGATGACGTTCAGTGCAGCCATGGGGCCACCTGCGGCCAGTTGGACGACGACCACATGTTCTTCCTGCGCGCCCGTGGCCTGACCGAGGACGAGGCGCGCGGCCTGCTGATCGAGGGTTTCCTTGACGACGTGATTGACCTTGTTTCGGCGCCGGCCGTCCAGGCCTCCATGAAGGACATGGTCCACGCCTGGCTGATCGACCGCAGCGGCCGGAAGGAGGCGGCATGACGCAGACTGCCATCGTAGGTGATCGGACCGCACCCGGAACGGTGCCCTATGACGTGGAGACAGTGCGGCGGGACTTCCCTGTCCTCGCCAAGCCCATGCACGGCAAGCCGCTGGCCTACCTGGACAGCGGCGCCTCGGCCCAAAAGCCGGCCGCCGTGATTGACACTGTCAGCCGGGTGTACGAGGGCGAATACGCCAACGTCCACCGGGGCGCCTACTGGCTGTCCGAGCGCGCAACCAGCCTCTATGAGGGGGCGCGCGAGAAGGTCCGCGCCTTCATCAATGCGGCCTCCGAACGGGAAATCATCTTCACCCGTGGCGCCACCGAGTCCATCAATCTGGTCGCCCAGACCTGGGGCCGGAAGATGCTGCGCGAGGGCGACGAGATCATCATTTCGGCCCTGGAACATCATTCCAACATCGTGCCGTGGCAGATGCTGCGGGACGAAAAGGGGCTGGTGCTGAAGATCGCCCCGATCAACGCCGATGGGTCCTTTGACATGGCCGGGTTCGAGGCTCTGTTGACGGATCGGACGAAATTGGTCGCCGTGGCCCATGTGTCCAACGTCCTGGGAACCGAGTTGCCGATCAAGGCCATTACCGCCAAGGCCAAGGCCGTTGGCGCCGCCGTGCTCATCGACGGTTGCCAGGGCATCGTTCACCGGCCGGTGGACGTGGCCACGCTGGGGGCAGATTTCTACGTGTTCTCCGGCCACAAGCTCTATGGCCCGACCGGCATCGGCGTGCTATGGGGCCGCGAGGCTGTTCTTGACGCCATGCCGCCGTGGATGGGCGGCGGCGACATGATCTCCCATGTCTCGTTCGAGAAGTCGGAATGGGCCGGGCTGCCCGCCAAGTTCGAGGCCGGGACCCCGCCGATCGTTCAAGCCATCGGACTGGGTGCGGCCATCGACTACGTCAGCCAGTTCGGGCTGGCCCCGGTCATGACGCACGAGCACGCGTTGCTGGGCTATGCTCAGGGCCACATGACGGAGATTGACGGCTTGACCCTGCACGGCACGGCGCAAGGCAAGACGGGGATTATCTCGTTCTCCATGGACTGCGCCCATCCGCACGACATCGCCACGGTGCTCGACCGCGCCGGGGTGGCCATTCGGGCCGGACACCACTGCTGCCAGCCGTTGATGGACCGTTGCGGGGTGCCCGCCATGGCCCGCGCCAGCTTTGGCATGTACACCAACCGCGCCGATGTGGACGCCCTGATTCGGGCGCTGCGCACGGTGCGTGATCTTTTCGCGTGATGTGAGGACCATCGCCATGACCATGCGCCCGCCCATGTACGCCATGGACCCGACCCCGCCCGAAGAGGGGCTGGCCTATGCCGGCAAGCCGCTGCCTCCGGGCACCGAACCGGCCACCCAGGATATGGTGATCGACGCCGTCCGCAGCGTCTATGACCCGGAGATCCCGGTCAACATCTATGACCTGGGCCTGATTTACGAAATGGTCATTGCGCCCAACGGCGACGTCAAGGTGCTGATGACCCTGACTGCCCCGGCCTGTCCGGTGGCCGGCGAGATGCCTATACAGGTGGCCGACGCCGTGGCCGCCGTCGAAGGCGTCGGCGAGGTCGAGGTTGAACTGACCTGGGACCCGCCGTGGACGCCGGACCGCATGACCGAGGTCGCGCGGGTGGCATTGGATATGTTCTGAGCCTATATGAGGTTCAGTTGATTAAATCGGAGGAACCATGGCCGCTTTCGCCACCAACGCCCTCAGCCTGACCGACGCCGCAGCGGCGCGGGTCAAGGATCTGATCGCCAAGGCCGACACACCGGCCGCCGGCCTGCGCGTCGGCGTCAAGACGCGCGGCTGTTCGGGCATGTCCTATGTGGTCGAATACGCCGAGGAACCGCGCCCGTTCGAGGACGTGGTCGAGGACAAGGGCGTGAAGATCTTCATCGATCCGACCGCGCTGATGTTCATCGTCGGGTCGGTCATGGACTATCGGACGGACAAGCTACAGTCCGGCTTCGTGTTCGAAAACCCCAACGAAACCGCCCGCTGTGGCTGCGGAGAGAGCTTCTCGGTGGACAAGGGGGCCGTGGGCGTGGGGTCGTAGCGGCACGCTCAGGCTTGCGAATGGAAAAGGGCGGCTCCCGCAAAGGAGCCGCCCTTTTGTCATCCGGTGGGGGAGGAGCTGTTAGGCCCGGCCGCCGGCTGCGGCCATCATCTGGTCGCCAAAGTTCAGGAAGCTGTCCACGTCGAGCACGATCAACAGTTCGCCTTCAAGGCGCACCACACCGGCGGAGATGCCGCGCCAGCGGGGATCGAGGGTGGACGGGTTGGGCTCAATCAACTTGATCGCAAGGTTGAGCACGTTGCCGACGCTATCGACCATCAGGGAGTACAGTTCGGACCCTTGTTCGACGGTCACGCACATGATGCTCTTGCCGCCCTTGGCAGTCGGCTTCTTGCGCAGGCCCAGGCGGGTGCGCACGTCGATCACGGTGACGATGCGGCCGCGCAGGTTGATGGACCCGGCGACTTCGGGCGGGGCCAGCGGAATGCGGGCGATCTTTTCGGGGATCAGGATGTCCTGCACCCGTTCGACGGGGATGCCGAACAACTGCTTTTCCACATAGACGGTGACGAACACCTGTTCTTCCTGGGCCGCGATACCGCGATTGCCAAGTGTGGCAAGCTGCCCCTGGCTGGCGGTTGTCAGGTCCGACATGGTTTCCGTCGCCTCCCTCTTTATCCCTTAGCGCCGCATCATGCCCCTTTTTGGCGGTCTGTTCCACCACGGATTCATGGCGGCGCACGTTCTCTACCATGTGGCTTCATTAAGCGGTCAGATGCGCCACCACGCCAATCCACGCACTGAGCAGGATGAGGCCGAGGATGGCATAGACACCGTTCCACTCCCGGCCCAGGCGTCCGGCGTCGGCGCCGGCCAGATGGGCGATGCCTAGGACCGAGGCGGTGAACGGCGAGGTGTTGGCGGTCAGCGCCCAGGCACCGGCCAGCGCCACGGCCATGGCCTCGGGGGGGACGCCGAAGACGGCGGGCGAGGGCAGGGCTCCCGATAGGATGGTCACCGACAGCACGGGATTGAGCCCGACCTGACCGACCGCCACCACTCCCCAGGCCAGCCCAGCCAGCAGGACCCATGGCGGCACCGGCGCGGCGGCCAGCAGGGCGGCGACGGCGTCCTCGGGCAGCAGGGCCGCGATGACGCTGCCGATGAAGGCGGCCGAGGCGAGCAGCGCGACCTCCATGCGATAGGCCGGAAACACCCTCCGGCCATGGGCGACCAGCCGCCGCCCGGTTGCCGCAAAGGCGCCTGAACGGTTCTGCTGGGTCAGGATCCATACGGCGCCGATGACCGGGGTGGCCATCATCACGCCGACCACCAGACGCACTTGCAACACTTCTTCGACCACCCATCCGACCACGAAGATCAAAGCGACCAAGGTGATGATGGGGATGGTGACGCTCCAGCCGCCGGGCGGCCGGGGCGGCGGGGGTTCGCCGGGCGGGCGCAAGGGCCGGACGCGGCGGTCCATGACCCACCCCAGGGCGAGCAGCATGATGGCGGTGCCCAGGCACCACGGCCCAACGGTGGTCCATTCCGTGTCGGGCAGGGCGGTCATGATGACGGCCAGGGACACGGTCAGCGGCGACCACGCGAGGATGGAGGCAAAGCCGCGCAGCACGGCGGTCAACATGCGGCGGCGGCGCAGGGCGGTGCGCGCGGGGTCCCCGTTCTTACCCTCGTCCTTGCCACCGCTGGCGCTGACCACCATGGCGCCGAGCAGGGAAATCACCCCGAAGTTCAGGATAAGCCCAAACAGGTGGCCGCCCGTGGTCAGGGCCAGATAGCGCCGGCCGGGCGGTTGTCCGGCCAGGAACAGGCCGCAGCGGCGGACCATGCCCGACGTCTCGGCTGCCTCGCGCAGAAAGCCCAGGGCGGTGAACAGGGTGATGACAAAGACCGAGCGGCGCAGGGCGGTGGCGAAGGTGGTGCCGGGATCCGCCAGGAGGACGAGCGCAACCGCCGCCAAGCTCAGCGCAACGGCAAGGTACAGCCGCCCGCGTCCGGGAATGCCGCGCCATGTGCCAGCCAGATAGACACCAAGCCCCGTCCAGGCCACGGCCTCCAGCGGCGCCCATCCGGTCGCCGCATGGCCGAGCATCCCCACCACCGTCGCCAGCAGGCCAAGCGGTGCCACGGCAGTTTCAAGAACATGGCCAGGGGGAGCGGGGGGCGGCGGGGATATGGCGGGGGGCCTCTGAAGGATGGGGGCGGATGGCGGCAATCATACACCACCCCACGCCGCCGAACACCGTTCTCCTGAACGCCGGCCCTCCTGAACGCCGGTCAGTCGGTGCCAGGGTGTGGCACAGCATTTTTCATGAACTGTTTCATCAGCGCTGGCGGAAGAGGACGAAGAAAAGGAGCAAGAGAGTGACTCTCGCCCCTTTTTTCCTCCAGCACCGCGCTTGGGAGGAGGCAAATCCACGCTGCACCAGATCGTCGCAACAGGTTCGCGATCACAGGGCTGGTGCGGACTGTTTCGAACGACACCCAGAACACCAGCACCCGGTACGCGTTTCCCCCGGACGTAATTCACAGGCTAAGACTCGGATTCTCTGCCTGTAAAGAAAAAAATTACTATGCAACGGGGTAGAAAGTACCATTTTGGTGGATAGTCACTGACTTTATCTACTTTGAATTGTTCCAACAAGTTGTGGCAAGCCGCTGCAAGCGCTGGCAAACTTGCGGCACCTCGGAAAAGGCACTCTGCGCCGGGCGTAGACGGGACAACAATGGCCGGGCTGACGCGGTTCAACCGTCGCGCTGGTTGGCGCGACGGTTGTTTTCGCCAGGGTTTGAATTGCCGGCCGAGTCGGCGCGGCAGGCTCAGGCGCTGAACAGGTCCTTGTAGCGGTCGCGCAGGAGGTTCTTCTGCACCTTGCCCATGGTGTTGCGGGGCAGGTCTTCCTCAAAGAACACGCGCTTGGGCACCTTGTAGTTCGCCATGTGGGCCTTGAGGTGGGCGAGGATTTGATCCTCGTCCAGGTGGCCCTGGCCGTCGCTCTTGACGATGGCAACGCCGACCTCGCCGAAGTCGGGATGGGGCACGCCGACCACGGCACTCTCGACCACGCCGGGCAGGTCGTCGATCACGCCTTCGATTTCCTTGGGATACACGTTGTAGCCGCCGGAGATAATCAGGTCCTTGGCCCGCCCGACGATGTGCAGGTAACCCCGGTCATCGATCATGCCGACGTCGCCGGTCTTGAACCAGCCGTCGGCGGTGAACTCCTCGGCGGTCTTTTCGGGCAGGCGCCAATAGCCCTTCATGACGTTGGGGCCGCGCACCTGGATGGCCCCGACGCCGGCGGTCGGCAGCGCCGTGACGTCGTCCTCGCCGACCACCCGGATTTCGATGCCGGGGAAGGGCATCCCCACCGTGCCGGGGCGGCGCTCGGCGTCATAGGGGTTGCCGGTGTTCATGCCGGTCTCGGTCATGCCATAGCGTTCGAGGATGGCGTGGCCGGTACGCTCGCTGAACGCCCGGTGGGTTTCGGCCAGCAGCGGCGCCGACCCGGACGTGAACAGCCGCATGTGCGCGGTGGCGGCGCGGTCAAACCGCGCGTCGCTCAGCAGGCGGGTGTAGAACGTCGGCACGCCCATGAACACGGTGGCGCGCGGCAGGGCCGCCATTACGGCGTCGAGGTCGAACTTGGGCAGCCAGATCATGGTCGCGCCGGTCATCAGCACGCAGTGGCAGGCCACGAACAGGCCATGGGCATGAAACACCGGCAGGGCGTGCAGCAGCACGTCATTCTCGGTGAAGCGCCACGTCTCGGCCAGCGCCTTGGCGTTGGAGGCCAGGTTGCGGTGGGTCAGCATGGCGCCTTTGGGCTTGCCCGTGGTGCCGGATGTATAGAGCATGGCGGCCAGATCGTCCGGCCCGCACGCGACGATGGGGGCGGCAGCGGCGCGGTGGCTGTCGGTCGAGGCGGCAACCTCCCAGCTTCCTTGGCCCGAGGCGTCCATGGTGAAGACATGGGCCACGCCGTGGCGTTCGGCGATGGCGCGACGGCGTTCCTCGTCGGCCGGGCGGCAGATCAGCACCGCGGGTTCGGCATTGCCGACCAGAAAGTCGATCTCGTCATCCAGATAGGCGGTGTTCATGGGCAGGAACACGAACCCGCCGCGCAGGCAGGCCAGATATAGCAGCAGGGATTCCGGCGACTTTTCCACCTGGACCGCCACCCGGTCGCCCTTCTTCACCCCGATGTCAGTGAGGTAGGACATCCACCGCCCGGTGATCTCGTGGACCTCGGTGTAGGTGATCACGCGGCCGTCGTTCGTCTCCAGCAGCGGCTTGTCACCGTTGGCGGGGAAGTGGCCATAGATCTTGGCGTAGAGCGAGTCCGTCATGGATCATCCGTTTTCGGCAAGAGGGGGCGTTTTCGGCAGGAGGGGCGACGCAAGGAAGTCTTGTATACAATCAACCTATATTGTGAATATTCGGCGCCGATTTCCAGCCAAAAATGCGGAAGGGCCGGGATCGAAATCCCGGCCACCAGATGACTCCCGCCGGATGCCTGTCAGAGCTTGCGCGACAGCGTGAACACGCCGCGCATTTCACCGGCCGAGAAACCGCGCGCCTCATCCTTCGGGTAAAGGGTGTCGAGTTCGGCCGCAACCTCGGGCTTGAGGCTGCTGCCGTGGCAGGCGAGGCAGGGTTCGCCGGTCGGGATGGCCTTGACCAAGCGGAACTCCTTGCCGCCGTCCGGGGCATCCACCACGGTGGCGGCGACCAGATCCTCGGCCTTCTCGCCCTTGGCCTGACGGTCCAGGAAGTCGGCCATGACCTGCTGCTCGAAGGCGTCCGGGGCGTTCTTGGGATTGCGGAGTTTGTGGCTGGTGCGACCGACCGACCAGCCGGACTCGGCGGCCGCCTGCTCGGCCAGGGGCACGGCCTTGGCGGAACACACCTGAATGGCCTCGACCGGGCCGCCGCGCTGCATGGCGGCCTTCAGTTCGCCCTGGAGGGAGCCGGCGAACGCCTTGATGATCCCGGCTGCTTCGCCCTTGAGGGCGGCCATGTCGGGTTCGGCAGCGGACGCCGTGGAGGCAGCCGTGAAGGACAGGGCACAGGCGGCCAGGGCGAGGCTGATGGTTTTCATTACGGGACTCCGGGGCTATTGTGGGTGGCGGCCCCGATACGCTACGGGGCTCTTGTATATGAGATAATACTCATGTTCGCGGCGGCGTCCAACCATAGAGGAGCCTGCGGTGCAACTTTCCCCTCCCTACCTATTATTCCTCGGCGATGCCCATGATGCCCTGGCGGCCAAGACGGCGGCGGGCATTGCTCACTGGCGGCCGGAATGGTGCCTGGGCCAGCTTCGCCTGCCGGGTTGCGCGACCACCCTCGGCTTGCCCGACATGACGGTGGAGGAAGCGGCGGCGCAGGGCGTGCGGACGCTGGTTTTGGGCGTCGCCAACCGGGGCGGCGTGATTTCTGATGCGTGGCGGGCCACCATCCTCGCGGCGTTGGCGCATGGCATGGATGTGGCATCCGGCCTGCACCAGAAGATCGCCGACATTCCCGAAGTGGCGGCCGAGGCGGCCCGGCGCGGCCGGCAACTGGCCGATGTGCGCCACTTCACCGGGCCGCTGTCCATCGGCACCGGGGCGCCGCGCAGTGGGCGGCGGGTGCTGGCGGTCGGCACCGATTGTTCGGTCGGCAAGATGTACACCACCCTCGCGCTGTCCAGGGAGCTTCAGGCACGCGGTGTGGCGGCCGAGTTCCGGGCCACCGGCCAGACTGGCATCTTCATCGCCGGGTCAGGCATCTCGGTTGATGCTGTGGTGTCGGACTTCATTTCGGGCACCGTCGAGCATCTGTGCCCGGCCGCCGCTCCCGACCACTGGGACGTGGTGGAGGGGCAAGGCTCGCTGTTTCATCCGTCGTATGCCGGGGTCAGCCTGGGCCTGCTGCACGGCGCCCAGGCCGAGGCGCTCATCATGTGCCACGAGCCCGGCCGGTCCCACATGCGCGGCCTGCCCCACCAACCGCTGCCCGACCTTGCGGAGTGCGTGGCGCTGAACGAGCGGTGCGCGCGGCTGACCGCACCGGGCGCGCGGGTGATCGGGTTCGCCTTCAACACCTCGCGCCTGGACGAAGCCGAGGGGGAGCGGGTCTGCAAGGCCACGGCGGATGCCTTTGGGCTGCCGTGCGTCGATCCGGTGCGGCACGGCGTCGCGCCCCTGGCGGACGCGCTTAAATGACGCGTGGAGCCTCTGGCGGACGCGCTGGGATGACACTCCTGACCGTGCGGGCGGAAACTTGGCCCATCGCGGGGGCGTTCACCATCTCGCGCGGGTCCAAGACGGCGGCGGAGGTGGTGGTGGCCGAACTCACCGCGCCCGACGGCCTGACCGGGCGCGGCGAGTGCGTGCCTTATGCTCGCTATGGCGAGACGGTGGAGGGCGTGGTGGCTGCCCTGCGTGCGCTTGAACCGGCGGTCGCGGCGGGCCTGACGCGGCAGGTGCTGTGTGACCTGCTGCCGGCCGGGGCGGCGCGCAACGCCCTGGACTGCGCCCTGTGGGACCTGGAGGCGCGGCAGGCCGGGCAGCCGGTGTGGCGCATGGCCGGGCTGCCTGAGCCGCGCCCGGTGGAAACCGCCGAGACACTCAGCCTGGACAGCCCCGAGGCCATGGCGGCCAAGGCGGCAACCATTACCGGGCGGCTCCTCAAGCTCAAGGTGGGCGGCGCCGATGTGATCGAGCGGGTGGCCGCCGTCCATGCCGCCGCGCCTCAGGCCCGCCTGATCGTCGATGCCAACGAGGCCTGGACCCTGGAGCAGACGGCGGCTTGGCTGCCCGCCCTGGCCGGCCTGGGCGTGGCATTGGTCGAACAGCCCCTGCCAGCCGGCGAGGATGCCGGGCTGGGCATGCCGGCGGTGCCGCTGTGTGCCGACGAGTCGGTGCATACGGTGGACGGGCTGTCCGCCCTGGTCGGCCGGTATCAGGCGGTCAACATCAAGCTCGACAAGACCGGCGGCCTGACCGAGGCCCTGAATCTGCGCCGCGAGGCCGAGGCATTGGGGTTTTCGATCATGGTCGGCTGTATGGTCGGCACCTCGCTGGCCATGGCCCCGGCGCTGCTGCTGGCCCAGGGCGTGGCGTTCGTTGATCTCGACGGGCCGTTGATGTTGTGCGGTGATCGTCCTTTCGGCCTGTGCTATCGGGACGGATTTGTCGAACCACCTGCCCCCGCGCTGTGGGGTGCTCCGTTCTAGGACAAAGGAGCTATGCCTTACGTCCAGGTGTGGCGCTTTTCCGGCTCCCGCAGGCGGTGCATGCGCGGTTTCCCTTGAAACTTCCGCACCGGCCCTTTATCGAACTGAGGGTGGGACCGTGCAATAGGGAGGGGGCCGCCTAGCTCCAAAGGGGTGCTCGGATGCCTGGGGAGACATGGGACTTGGAACGCTCCTGCAATCAGCTCAAGCAAGGTTCGCCCGCGATATGAGCCTTGGGATGCTCCACGATTTGATCCTGCCGACCGGCCATTCGCCGCTGGTCGAGCGGCGCCGTGCGCAGCTCATCATTTCGCGCGTGCGGTGGGTGGCGGCCACCTTCGCCGTCCTGACGCCTTTGTGGATCGCGGTCGACGTTTATTTCTTTCCGAACCCGTTGTGCTGGTGGCTGGCCGGGCTGCGCGCCGGGGCCAGCATCGCGTTCGGCGGCGTCGCCATCGGGTTCCGCAACACCGAACGGGTCGGTACCGCCTTGATAGGCTTGGCCTGCCTGCTGGCGGTCCCGGTGACGTTCTTCCTGATCTCGGCGCCGCTGTTCGCGGGGTACGAGTTCAACAGCATGCAGGTCGCCTTGTCGGCCGGTTACGCCTTCCTGCCGTTCGTGATGGTCGCCGGGCTTTCGGTGTTCCCCATCACGGCGCTGGAGGGCGCGCTGTTTTCCTCGCCGCTCATCATGGCCACGGTGGCGGTGGTGGTCAGCGGGTTCGAGCTGATCCCGTTCAACTCCTATCTTGGCGCGCTGTGGCTGCTCGGGCTGCTGGCGGTGGTCGCCACCTTGGCCGGCATGAGCCAGTTGCACTTCATGATGCAGCTTGTGCAGCAGGCCTCGCACGACGTGCTGACCCGCGCGTACACCCGCCGCGTCGGGGAGGAACTGCTCAGTGTCCAGTTCATCAACGCCCAGCGGCAGGATCAGCCGATGGCCCTGGCCTTCGTCGATCTGGATGACTTCAAGGGCATCAACGACGTCTTTGGTCACGAGGAAGGCGACAGCACCCTGCGCAAGTCCGCCGAAGCGATGCGGCGCATCATGCGGCGTGGCGACATCGTGGTGCGCTGGGGCGGCGAGGAATTCCTGCTGATCATGCCGGGCACCGACGCCGATGGCGCTCGCATCGCCATCCGCCGCCTGCGCGAGGAAGGCCTGTGTCTGCGCCCCGACGGCAAGCCCCAGACGGCCAGCGTCGGCGTCTCCGAACGTATTGCCGACGGCTTGGAAAGCTGGGCCGATCTGGTCGAAAAGGCCGACCAGCGCATGTACCGGGCAAAGAAAACCGGCAAGGACAAGATCGTCTCGATCGGCGAAGAGGTCATCCTCTGACAGGATTTGGTCCGCCCTCGCGGGCGGTTGGTGGGCGAAGAGCCGGGCTCTGCCCGGACCCGCCAGGAGCCACGGGCTCCTGGACCTCACGAATGGGTATGGGGAAAGCCGCGCGCAGCGCAGAAAATGTTGAGGTGTGTCTGCCTGCGGCGCAAGTTGGGCGCCGACCCCGTCATGGGTTCCAAGGGCCAATGGCCCTTGGCGGGCGCGGGCAGAGCCCGCTTTTCCTTACACCCGCTTTTCTCCGGCTCCATGGCAGCCGGCTCGTCAGCCTCAGTGGAAGCGCCTGACTCAAACCACCCCCCGCGCCCGTAGTCCCGCCAACTCTTCCGCCGACAGGCCGAGCAGGGCGCCATAGATCTCGGCGTTGCCTTCGCCCAGGGTCGGGCCGAGGGTATCGACGTGGCCGGGGGTGGCGGACAGGCGGGGAACGACGTTGGGAATGGCGATCTCGCCAAGCAGCGCATCGGCTACCCGCAGGATGTTTTCGCGGGCCGCGAAGTGGGGATCCTCGAAGATGTCGGCGATGGAGTTGATGGGGCCGGCCGGCACCTCGTGCGCAAGGCAGCGGGCCATGACCTCGGCCCGCGCGTGGGTACGGGTCCAGGCGGTGACCTCGCCATCGACGATCATGCGGTCGCGCAGGCGGTCGGCCACGGCAGCGAAGCGGTCGGCCAGGTCCGGGCGTTCCATGGCCTTGCACAGGCGGGCGAACATCTTGTCGTTGGTGCAGGCGATGGCCACCCACGCCCCATCGGCGCAGGCGAAGTGGCCGTGCGGGCTGGCGTTGAGGGTACCGGCTCCCTCGCGCTCCCGCACGGTCCCTTCGTGGGCGTAGCGCGGGGCCAGTTCGTCCAGCACGCGGAACACGCTCTCGTACAGCCCGATGTCGATGAACTGCCCTTGCCCGGTGGCGTCGCGGTGGCGCAGGGCAAGCAGGATGCCGATGGCACCGTATAGACCGCTCATGTAGTCGCCCAGCGACGTGGACCCCGGCGTGACCGGCGTCTCGCCGGGCATTCCGGCCAGATAGGACAACCCGCCGACGGCATGGGCGATGCGGGCAAAGCCCGGCCGGTCGCGGTACGGCCCGGTCTGGCCATAGCCCGACACCCGCAGCATGACCAGGTGCGGATTGGCGGCGTTGAGGGTGTCCCAGCCCAGGCCCCATTTCTCCATGGTTCCGGGGCGGAAGTTTTCAATCACCACGTCGGCCTGGGCGGCCAGACGCCGGAACAGGGCCGCCCCCTCGGGCGCCCGCAGGTCGAGGGTGACGGACCGTTTGTTGCGGGCCTCCGACAACCACGCCAGGGTATCGCCGCGCGGGGTGGCTGTGCCGAAGCGGCGCATGGGGTCGCCGCCGCCCGGCTGTTCAACCTTGATGACCTCGGCCCCGAATTCGGCCAGGACGGCGCCAGCATAAGGCCCGGCGATGAACGTGGCGGCGTCGAGAACCCGCACCCCCTGCATCGGCCGCCTGGCCGCGCAGCCTTGTGTTCCGGTCATATCCGCCCCGCCATTTCGCCATTACACCAACGGGCGCCATGATGCCCGGCACGCCGCATCCCGGCAAGCCGGGTGTCGAATTGACAAATGTCATGGACCGCAGCATCGCAGAAAAGAGAAAATTTTAGGTATTTTGCGTTTTAGGGAGGGGAGGCGGGGATGCTTCACAGGCTATCCATAGCCCAGCGTATCAGCCTGACTGTTGCCGGGCTGGTCGTTGTTATCATCGGGGTGATGTTGCCGGTTGCCCTTAACCAATTGTCCGTGACGATCCAGGAGGCCGAGCGGCGGGAACTGGACGGCTACTACCGGACCTTCACCGCCCTGGCCGACCAGAGTGCCCATGAAGCCGTGGCAATGGCCCGTCTGGTTGCCAACATTCCCGAGGTCCAGGATCGTTTCGCGGCCGGTGACCGTGACGCTCTGGCCGCCATGTTCACCCCTGGATATGCCACCCTCAAGAAGGATAGCGGCATCCAGCAGTTCCAGTTCCATACCGCCCCGGCCGTGTCGTTCCTGCGCATCCACATGCCGGCCAAACACGGCGACGACTTGGCCTCCTTCCGCCAGACGGTGCTTGACGCCAACGCCTCCCTCAAGCCGGTTCAGGGCCTGGAGCGCGGTGTCGGTGGGTTGGGTGTGCGCGGTGTGGTGCCGGTGTTCCAGAACGGCCGCCATCTCGGCAGCGTCGAGTTCGGCCCCGGCTTTGGCCAGGGGTTCGTCGACTCCTTCAAGGCCCGGTTCGGCGTCGATGCGACCGTGGTGACGGCGCACAAGGACACCGGCGCGATGGTTACGCTTGGCACCACGCGCGACGGCGCCCTGCTGCCGGCCACCGATCTTGAAGCCGCCTTCCTGGCCCCCGCGTTTCGTTCCGAAGGCCTGAATGCCATCATTGCCGCCCCGTTGCGTGACTATACCGGGGCGCCCGCCGCCATGGTCGAACTGATCATGGACACGTCCGTCTACAAGGCGCAGTACGCCGCCACGCGTACCCTGCTGCTGTCGGCTGCGGGCGTCATTCTGATTGTCGGACTGGGCTTTGCCTGGGTGTTGGGGCGGTCGCTGTCCAAGCCGGTCAGGGCGATGACCAGTGCGATGCACCAACTCGCCGACGGCGACCTGGACGTCACCGTGCCATCGCAAAACCGCAAGGACGAGATCGGCGAAATGGCCGACGCCCTTCAGGTTTTCAAGGCGCAGGCCATCGAGGTGCGCGACCTTCATGCGCACGAGGAGGAAACCAAGCGTGCCGCTGAGGCGGAACGGCGGGCCATGACGGCAAAGCTGGCTGACGACTTCCAAAAGTCGGTGAGCGTTGTCGTCGAAGCCCTTTCGTCGGCTGCCACGGAACTTCAGAGCACGGCGGAAAGTATGTCGTCGAGTGCTGAGGAAACCGCCCGTCAGGCCGACGTGGTGCGCGGCGCCGCCGAGGAGGCCAGCCGCAACGTGGAAACCGTCGCCACGGCGGCCGAGGAATTGTCGGCGTCCGAAAGCGAGATCACTCGTCAAGTTTCGCAGTCGGCCGATGTCACCCGGAAAGCCGTGGATGAAGCCCATCATAGCGACAACCTTGTGCGCGGGCTGGCCGATGCGGCCGAGGAAATCAACGAGGTCGTCCACCTCATTAACGATATCGCCGAACAGACCAACCTCCTGGCCCTCAACGCCACCATCGAAGCGGCACGGGCCGGGGACGCCGGCAAGGGGTTCGCCGTCGTGGCCAACGAGGTCAAGGTGCTGGCGACCCAGACCGCCAAGGCCACCGGCCAGATCAGCCAGCAGATTGGCAGCGTTCAGAACGCCACCAAGGAGGCGGTCAGCGCCATCGAACACATCGCCAGCACCATCGGCCGCATCGATGGCATCGCCACCGCCATTGCTGCGGCAGTCGAACAGCAAAGCGCGGCCACGGCCGATATCGCCCGCAACATCCATTGTGCGTCCGATGGCACGCAGGAGGTTTCCAACACCATCGCCGGCGTGTCCGAGGCAGCCGGGGAAACTGGCGCGGCGGCCCATCAGGTTCTGGAAACCGCCCACCGCCTCGCCACCGAAGCGGCGCAACTGCGGAGCGCCGTGGGCATCTTCGTCGATCATGTCCGGGCGGCATGACGCAGGGGGTGCTTGAAGCAACACACCGGGTGGTCCAGGATGGCGGGATGATAAAGATCCTCGCCCTTTTGGACCGCCTGCCCCTGGCGCCGCTCGTTCTTATCGCCGTGCTTCTGGGCAGCGCGCCAGTGGTTCCCGAACCGCATCTGGTGGAAAAGGTGCGGATGCTGGGGCAGGGGACCCTGACGCGGCCGCTCGATATCTTCGATCTGCTTATGCACGCCGCCCCGGTGCTGGTCCTGGCGCTCAAGGCTGCCCGGATGGCACTGCGGCGCAGCTAAAGATAAAGGCGCGCTATCAGGATCGGCGCGCTCGCACCGCGTCCACGGCAAAGGCCGGAACCTCCCGCAGGGCGGCAACCCACCACCCCAGAGATCCGGCGCGCACGGGGGCTGCGCAGCCGTCCACGGCGATGCCGCCCGCAGCAAAGCGGCGGAACAGCATCATGGCTCTGGGCAGGTGCCAGGCGTCGCTGACCACCACCACGCGGTCCACCCCGTGCGGTTCCAGCAGGGCCAAGCTGAAACGGGCGTTCTCTCGCGTGTTGCGGGCGCGCGACTCGATCAGAAGTCGATCCGCCGGAATGCCCTGGTCGCGGGCCAGAGCCGCCATCACATCCGCTTCGGCCGGACGCCCGCTGCGCGACCCGCCAGTCATCGCCATCACGTCGATCGACCCGGCGTGGAACAGGGCCACGGCCCGTGTCACCCGGCGCCGCAGCGTGGCTGAAGGCACGCCATTGGGGCCGATCATGGCACCAAGGACTACGACAGCCGATTTCCGCTTCGCCAATAGTGGTATCGCCGCTTCCATCATGCTAGTGTCCCGACCTCAAAATGTTCGGTGGACGTCGAAACCGATCTTCGCAGTTTTGCCCGCTGGACGAGAGGGGAACCTCGCTTGCGGGCCACAGGGACGATATTGCCAAAACATGGCCGCAGTCATCTCACCGATCACCCTGTTCCGTGAAAAAAGCACGGTGCACCGCTTTGGCTTTTCGGGTGCGGAAGCCGGCGACGAAGCCGTCCTGTCGATCCGCTCGAACCGGGTCAGTCTGAACCTGAAGTCAAGCGGCATTCAGGAAACGGTTATCGTTCGCGGCCAGAACATTCCGGCCACCCTGCGTCTGACATCTTTGGTAGTTGAACGGTTTAACCGCCACCCAACAGTGTTTGCTGACGAGGATATCGGCCAGCATGAATGGCTTGAGATGTGGGTCCAGCGGGTGTCCAGCTACGAGCGCCAGTTCGTGCCGGAGTCCTGGGTGTCGCTGCATCACGAGGGCCGCACCGTGTTCACCACCAACCCATCGCCGTCGATCGAGGAGATCGAGATGCTGGCCATCGGCGGTGACGTGAACGACTCCGTGGTGCGCAACGCCGCAGCCCGCCTGCTTGGTGGAACCGATGACATGGTGACAGAGCACGACAGCCAGACGGCGGTGGTGTTCACGCCGTTCTCGACTTATCACCGCGCGGCCATCTTGGAGCGCCGGGGTGGCAGGACCGGGTCCTTCGCGATTTCCGCCCATCACCCGGTGAAGCCCAAGAAGCCCGTGCGGTATTCCGGCTTCATCAGCCTGTGCGCCGACATGATCGAGGCCCTGACCCTCAAGGTCTTCCTTGATCGCATCAAGCAGATGGTCGAGGAAAACCGCGTCACCGGCCCCAGTATCAGCCCGTCGCAGGTGGCCGGTGCCATGGGCCGGCGGCGCGACCTGATGCAGTTCGTGGTCGGTTACGAGCGCGCCAACAAGATCACCTACCGCCCCGAACGGCCCGAATTCTTTTAGGCCCAACCTGCTTTAGGCCCCATATGCGCCGGATCAGCAACCATCGTATGCTTCTGGAAACCCTGACTGCACAGTCTGGCGGGTTCGCGGGGCGGCGGGTGGTTGACGTCGGGTGCGGCGACGGGCGGTTGGCCCGTTCGCTGGTCGAGCAGGGCGCGGCCTCGGCCGTTGGCATCGAGTGCGGCGCCCGGCAACTCGCCAAGGCGCGGGCTCTGCCCCCCGCCGCAAACGTCACCATCCTCGACGGTGTGGCCGAGGCCATGCCGTTGCCCGACGGTGCTGCGGACGTCATGGTGTTCTTCAACAGCCTCCACCATGTGCCGCCGAGTGCCATGGCAATCGCCCTGCGCGAGGCGGCCCGCGTCCTGGTGCCGGGCGGCCTGCTGTGCGTCTGCGAACCGATGGCTGAGGGTGCCTTCTACGAACTCTGCCGCCCCGTGGACGACGAGGCCGAAGTCCGGCGGTTCGCCCAAGAGGCCCTGCGTGACGCACTCGGCCACGGCTTCGTCCTGGAACGCGACGAGACCTATTGCCACCCCATCGTGATGGCCGACTTCGAAACCTTCCGCGACCGCCTGGTGTCGGCCAACGCCGAACGCGACGCCGCCTTCGCTCGCCAGGACGCGGACCTGCGCGCCGCCTTTGCCCGGCTGGCCGGGCGCGATGCCGACGGCGCGTACACGTTCGACCAGCCGGCCCGGATTGTCGTCCTGCGCCGGACCTGAGGTCGTTCGTAGGGGCCGTTATCAGTCCGCTGGCGCGGATGGCTGCCGCCGGCCTGGAGGGATGCTCCAGACCTCCTTGTTTTCTTTGAAGAAAAGAAAGGGGTTCGGGTTCACCCCGAGCGGTCGCGGGCGGCAGCCCACCTTTTTGGTTCAAGAATGTTCGACGGCGCGTTGCAGGTCGATGCGGCGGCGCACCACGTCTTCGCCGGCGCCCAGGCCGGACAGCACGCGGGCGGCCAGTTGCAGGCTGGCTTCGATGGTTTCGGGCACGGCCTCGGTGGCGCCGGCCTTGTTCAGGCGGTGGGCGTGGGCGCCGTCGCGGGCGCGGGCGTAGACCGGGACGTGCGGCCACGTCTTGCGGATTTCGAGCACCATCTTTTCGGCGGCGGCCGGGGCGTCCATGGTTATCACGACGGCCTGGGCCTGGGCGATGTGGGCGCGGTTGAGCATTTCCAGGCGTGCGGCGTCGCCGTAGAACACCGGCTGGCGGCGCTGCCGGGCCTCGGCGACCGATATCGGGTCGGTGTCCAGGGCCAGATAGGGAATGGCCTCGGCCTCCAGGGTGCGCGCCAGGGTCTGCCCGACGCGACCGAATCCGGCGACGATGACGTGCCCCTCAAGCTGCCCGATGGCGGCGAACGACCCTTCATTGGCCAGGGTGGTGGCGCGCTTTTCCATCACCGTTGCCAAGCGATGGGCGGCCGAGGCTACGAAGGGCGTGATGACCATGGTCAGGCCGGAAACGATTAGCATGAAGTGGCCGACATCGGGTTCCAGGATGCCCAGGCTCATGGCAAGGCCAACCACAATGAAGGCGAATTCCCCGCCCTGGCCGAGCAGCAAGCCGGCCTCCACCGAAGTATGGCGCGGCAATCCAAAGGCCGTGCACAGCAGCGCCGTGACCAGCGACTTCAGCAGGAACAGTCCGATCACCGACATGCTGATCCAGAAGGGTTCTTCCATCACCACGCGATAGTCGATGCCCATGCCCACCGACATGAAGAACAGGCCCAGCATCAGACCCTTGAACGGCTCGATATCGACTTCGATCTCGTGGCGGTATTCGGTTTCCGACAGCAGCAGCCCGGCCAGGAAGGCGCCGAGCGCCATGGACAGCCCGGCCGCGCCGGTGATGGCGGAAATGCCGATCACGGTCAACAGGATGGCCGCCATGAACATTTCCGGGCTGTGGGTCTGGGCGACCAGTCGCAGCATCGGCCGCAGCACCAGTCGCCCGGCGGCGTAGATCAGCACGATGGCAAGGACAGCCTTGCCGAGCGCGAACAAAAGGTCGAGCCCGACGTTGCCGCCGGCCTTGGCGCCCAGCACGCCGACGATGAACAGGATGGGCACCACCGCGAGGTCTTGCATCAGCAGGATTGAAAAGCTCGACCGCCCCAGCGGCGTGCCCAGGCGGCGGTTCTCCATCAGCAACTGCATCACGATGGCGGTGGATGACAGGGCCAGGCACGCCCCCAGGACGATGGACGCCGGGATGGAGTTGCCGAACTCCCAGGCAACGAAGGCGATGATGCTGCCGGTCACCAGGATTTGCAGGGATCCCAGGCCGAAAACCATGCGCCGCATCGCCCACAGGCGCTCCAGCGACAGTTCCAGGCCGATCATGAACAGCAGGAAGATGACGCCCAGTTCGGCCAGGGTCTGCACGCCCTTGAGGTCGGAAATCACCGCGTAGGACAGGAACGGCACGTCGTCGGCCAGCAGACCCAGCCCGAACGGGCCGATGATCGCGCCGATAATCAGGTAGCCAAGGACCGGGCTGACCCGCAGGCGGTGGAACACGGGCACGATGACACCTGCGGCGATCAGGAAAATGACGCCTTCGCGCAGGTAAGGGATCGTCGCGTGTTCTTCCACCGGGGGCCTCACAGGCAAGCGTGACGGGCGCCTTGAACCGGCGCAAGGGGCACGAAGATGCCTTGAAGCGGCCCGCACCACAAGAAGACATGCACAATTGGTCAGGTCCAATGGGATAGGGCCTATGACCACCGGCTAGTTACGGCGCAGGAAGTCCGGGCGTACCATCACCCTATTCAACCAGCGGATCATAAAGAATATCCGCCATGAGCAACAGCACCGGGAGGGCACCATGCGAGATTTGCGGCGCGACAGTGATTCCCGAACAGCGACATCCGTCATCGCCTGGTCGGTCCTCGGCATTGCCGGCGCGACTCTGTTGTCGGCGATTCTGTTTTGCGCCTGCGCATTTCATCTGGAGGCCTGGGGGCCGCCTCATTTGCTTCTTGGCACGGGCGTCGGGTTGGTCGGGGTGCTGGTTGGCGGCGTGGCGACCCTGGGCGGTCTGCTGCGTCTTCTGGCCGAGCAGGGCGATGACGATGAGGAACCCCAGTACGTCTCCCGCCTGTTCAGGGATGCGCTAGGCCCTGTAGTCCCAGAAACGCCGGATACGGGTGTGTGACGGCCAGGGTCGGAACGCCGGACAAGTACTCGCGGAAACGCCCCTTGGCCTCGAACTGCGCTCGGAAGCTGCTGGCCTTCATGGGGTCCAGGATGCGCGGCACGATGCCACCCAGGATGTAGACCCCCCCCAGCGCGCCGGTGGTCAGCGCCAGGTTGCCAGCCAAGCTGCCCAGGAAACCGAAGAACAGGTCGAGGGCCTCGACGGCCTGGGGATCTGTTCCGGTGACAGCGGCCGCGCTGACTTCTGCCGGGGTCAGCAGCGGGTCATTCCGGCCATTGAGGCGGCACAGCGTGGCGTGCAGCAGCGCCAGTCCCGGCCCTGACACCAGCCGCTCGCCCGATACATGCGGGTCGCCGGTTGGTGCCAGAGCGTCGCGCATGGCGGCTAGCACCTCGGCCTCGCGGTCGGTGGTGGCGGGCAGGGTGACGTGGCCGCCCTCGGTGGCGACGGGCTGCCAGCCCCCGGCATGGGGAACCAGCAGTGCAACGCCAAGCCCGGTACCCGGCCCGATGGCGGCAATCGGAAAGCCCGCGCGCGGTGCGCCTGTGCCGATCTGCACGCGGTCGGCCGGTGCCAGAAGCGGGCAGGCCAACGCATTGGCGACAAAGTCGTTGACCACGCTCAGGCGGTCCAGGCCAAGCGCCTCCCGCGTACCCTCGACTGAAAAGCGCCATGGGTTGTTGGTCAGGGTGATGGTGTCGGCCAGAATGGGGCAGGCAACGCAGAACGCCCCGAAAACAGGTGCCTCAACGGGTCGAACGGCGGCGAGGTAGGCCTGCGCCGCCTCGGTTGGGCCAGCGAAGTCGGCGCATCGGAAATCCCGCTCGTTCCGCCACTCGCCGTGGCGGTCGGTCAGGGCGAACCGGACGTTGGTCCCGCCAATGTCAGCGATCAGGCCGAGCGGGGCGGGGGCTCCGAACTGCACGGCCGGCGGGGTCACTGGAGGAGTCATTCCTGGACCGGCTCCGCGCGCAGGGCGGCGAGATAATCCTCCCGCCACTTGTCGATGGAATTTTCGCGGATGATGCGCATCATCGACTCCCAGCGCTCCTGACGTTCCTCAATGCTCATGGTCAGGGCGCGGTTCATCGCGTCGGCCACGCCCGAACGGTCATAAGGATTGACCAGCAGCGCGCCGTCAAGCTCCCGCGCGGCCCCGGCGAACCGCGACAGCAGCAGAACGCCCGGCTGGTGGGGGTTTTGGGCGGCGACGTATTCCTTGGCAACCAGATTCATGCCGTCGCGCAACGGTGTCACCACGCCCACCCCGCAGGAGCGGAAAAACCCCATCAGCACGTCGCGCGGGAAGCCCTTGTTGAGGTAGTGGATGGGCACCCAGCCGAGGTCGGAATAGTTCGCATTGATGCGCCCGGCCTCGCGTTCCAGTTCGTCGCGGATGACTTGGTATTCGGGCACTTCGGCGCGCGACGGCGGAGCGATCTGCATCAGCACCACCTTGTTGTGATGCTGCGGATACCCTTCCAGGAACCGCTCGAAGGCGCGGAAGCGGTCGGGGATGCCCTTGGAATAGTCCAGGCGGTCCACCCCGATCATGAACACGCGGTCGTGCATGGCCTTCTGGAAGGCGCGTACGTCGGGATGCTGCATCCCGTGGGCCGACAGGCGGGCCAGCACGTCGGCCTCGACGCTGATCGGGAAGACTTCGACCCGGACCGTGCGGTTGTAGGCCCGCAGCCGGTTGTGCTCGATCATCTCGCCATCGGCCTCGTGCACCACGTAGTCGATGAAGGCGCGCAGGTCGTTGGGCGTCTGGAAGCCGATCAGGTCATAGGAACATAGTGATCGGGCCAAACGCTCGTGGCTGGCCAGGGTCAGGAAAATTTCCATGGCCGGAAACGGCGTGTGCAGGAAAAACCCGATGCGGTTCTTGACGCCCAGGCGGCGCAGTTCGCTGGCGAACGGGATCAGGTGGTAATCGTGGACCCAGATGTCATCATCGGGTTGCAGCAGGGGCACCAGGCTTTCGGCAAAGGCCGTGTTGACCCGCAGGTATCCGGCATAGTCCTGGCGGTTGAAGTCGGCCAGATCGATGCGGTAGTGGAACAGCGGCCATAGGGTGCGGTTGGCGAACCCGTTGTAGTATTCGCCATGGTCTTTTTCCGACAGGTCGAGCGTGGCGTAGTTCACTGCGCCGTCCTGCTGCAAGGTTGGTTGCTCGGGCGTTTCGGCCCCGACCTGACCGCTCCAGCCGAACCACAGGCCGCCGTCCTGTTGCAGGGCATCGCGCAGCGCCATCGCAAGGCCGCCTGTGTTGGCCGCCTGTTCGTTGGGAACCGCCACGCGGTTCGATACCACCACCAGTCGCGCCACGGTCGTCTCCTTGGTTATGGGGCTGCATTCCAAACGTTTGGGGCGGCCTGAGTGCTGCTTCAGGCCGCAGCTTCCTCGGCCAGAGTGAAAGACCGCTGTTCGCCGGGTTGCAGGGTGTGCTTGGCCCCCCGCACCACCACCGGCACCGGATGCGGCCAGCCGGGATGCGCCCGCAGGGTCAGTTCCCCCCCGCTCAGGGCGAGGTCGATCCAATGGGTTTTCCAGCGCAGTTTCAGTTTCATGCTGCGCAGCCGGTCGGTCATCACCGGGTCGAAGTGCAAGGCGTCGTCACGCACCTCCAGTCCAGTGAAGCAGCGCTGCACCAGATCGACCGTTCCGGCCATGGCGCCCAGGTGGATGCCCTCGGCCGTGGTGCCGCCCTGGATGTCGGACACGTCCGACCGCAGGGCGGTCAGGAACAGGTCCCACGCCTTGTCCGGTTGTGACCGCGCCATCACCCACGAGTGGACCAGATAGCTTAGGGTCGAGCCGTGCGACGTGCGATGCAGGTAATAGTCGATGTTGCGCTGCCACATCTCGGGCGTGAACGTGTAGCCCAGGCGGCCCAGCATCTCCGACAGGCGGGGTTGGCTGAACAGGTAAAACAGCATCAGGGCGTCGGCCTGCTTGGAAAGCTTGTAGTCGTTGGCGTGGGCGCCCTCGGCTTCAAGAATGCGGTCCAGGCGCTGGATGTCGCCGTAGCGCTCGCGGTAGCCAGCCCAGTCGAACTCCTTGAGGGCGCCATAGCCTTCAAACTGGCTGATGATGCCCTCGGTGCCGTCCTGGTCGGCGTGGAACGGCACGAACATGCGCTGCGCCATGTCGCGCCAGCGGGCCAGTTCAGCGTCGTCGAGGCCCAGGCGGGCGATGATCTCGGTGCGATGGTCGGCATCCAGGGCCTGGAGCACCTCGTCGCAGGTCTGCATCAACCAGGCGACCAGGACATTGGTGTAGGCATTGTTGTCGATGCCCGGCTCGGCCGAGCCCGGATAAGCGTCGTGGTATTCGTCCGGCCCCATCACCTGACGGATGACGTAGCGCTGCCGGGCCTCGTCGAACTCGGCCAGCGAGGAGAAGAACCGCGCGATCTCCAGCATCAAATCGGCGCCGCGCAGTTCCAGGAACGTCCGCTCCCCGGTCGCCTGGAAATAGGTCCAGGCGTTGTAGGCAATGGCCAGGGACACATGCCGCTGAACCCAGGTGTTGTCGGGCAGCCACCGGCCGGAGCGTGGGTTGAGGTGCATGACCTGGCTTTCCTCGCGCCCGTCCGATCCCGACTGCCACGGGAACATGGCACCCCGGAACCCGGCGTCGGCGGCGGCTTGGCGCGCCTTGGGCAGGCGGGTGTGGCGATAGCGCAGCATGGCCCGCGAAATGGCCGGCAGGCGGAAATTCAGGAACGGCAGGATGAACAATTCGTCCCAGAACACATGACCGCGATAGGCCTCGCCGTGCCAGCCGCGCGCCGGCACACCGACGTCCAGGTCGATGGTGTTGGGGGACAGGGTTTGCAGCAGGTGGAAGATGTGCAACCGCAGGATCATCTGCGATTCAATGTCGCTGTCGATGACGATGTCGCAGCGTGCCCACAGCCGCGCCCAGGCGTCGCTGTGGCGTTCGGCCAGGATGGCGAAGGACGGTGCGGCGTCGGCGGCCTCGATGGCGGCCAGACCGGGTTCGGAAATGGCGCGGTCCTTGGAGGTGTACAGCGCAACGACCTTCTCCACGCGCACCGCCTGCCCGCGCTGCACCGCGATGCGGAAGGTCTGGAACACCGCGCCGGGCGCCGCCCCGGTGCGTGGCGGGGCATCCAGCGGTGTGTGGTCGCGGTAGGCCAGGGTGCGGGCGGCCTGGGCGATGCGCAGCCGCGCCTGGGTGAATTCGGTGACCAGAAGGCACAACTCGGCCCCACTGCGCGGCCCGGTGCGCGGGCAGGCCTCCAGGATATTGAGGTGGGAGCTTGCAAGGTCGCGGTAGCGTGCCACCCCGCCGTTGATGATGCGGCCGTCCAGGGTGGTGTCGATCTCGACGGTGCCGTCCCAGTCCTCGGGCGTGATCTCCAGTTCCTGGGCGGCGAGGTGCATGTCGTCCATGTGGACCAGCCGGCGGATGCCCAGGCTGGTGGTCCGGCCGTGGCGATCCTTAAATCGAATGGCCCACGACAGGATGCCGGTCTTGAGGTTCAGGTGCTGGCAGAAGTCCAGGACCTCCACCCCGCCGAGTGTGAACCATTCGGCCCGCGTTTCCCCTTCGGACAGGATGCGGAAGCGCAGGCGCAGCCAGTTGGGTAGATTGACCAGATCCTCGTTCACGATGTCGCGCCCGGCGACCGGCGTGGTCAGGCGGTTGTAGCCGCCGGCAAGGTAGGTGCCGGGATAGTTGACCTCGTCGGCCTCGGCATGGGCGAAGGCGCCGCGCGTGCAGAAATAGCCGTTGCCCAGCGTGCACAATGCCTCGCGCAGGCCCTGCTGGGTGGGGTCGAAACTGGTGTAGGTGAGGGTCCAGTCGGGGGATGACATGCGGCTGTGTCCTCCTGTCTTTTACGGGGTCAGCCTGCGCAGCAGGGCGATCAATTGGTCGGGGTTGGCTACGCGGAAGGGCGCGGCGGTCACGCGGCCCGCATCCTCGTCATCGGCGACCACCACGCACACCCCGCGCTGGTGCAGGGCGCGGAAGGCGTCCTCGTCGGTCACGTCGTCGCCAAAGAACATCGGCACATGGTCCGCATCGTCCAGCCCCAGGGCATCGAGCAGGAACAGCACGCACTTGCCCTTGTCCCAGTCGATGTCGGGTTGCAACTCGAACACCTTCTTGCCGGACTTTTCCTTGATCCCGGCGGTGGTGGCGAGGATCGCATCGAGTGCGGCGCGGAAGGCGGCATAATCGGCCTCGGCCACCTGCCGGTAATGGGCGGCGATGGAGAACTTTTTGCGCTCGATCAGGGCGCCCGGAAGGGGGTCCAGCCGTTCATGCAACTGCGCCTCGACCCCATCGAGCAGGGCGGTGAAATCGCCCGCCCCGTGGTCCAGCGCCCCTTGTCCGGGGACCGTCACGTCAAAGCCATGGCTGCCGGCATAGATCAGGCTGTCCAGCCCCACCAAACGCTCCACGTCGGCCCGGTCCCGGCCGGAAACCACGGCCACGGGCAGGGCGCGGGCCAGGGTATCGACCACCGCACGGGCCTCGTCGGTCAGCACGGCGAGGTCCGGGCGCTCCACGATGGGGGTCAAGGTGCCGTCGTAGTCCAGGAACAGCACCGGCGTCCTTCCGGCCAGGCGTTCCTGCAAGGCATTAAAGGAGTCCAGGGCAGAGGGAGTCTCGATAACCGGGTGAGGGGGGGCGGGGTGTTCAGCCACAGCGAAAATCTCCCAGGTCGTTGACCACGATATCGGCGCCAGCGTCGAGCAGGGCGTCGCGCCCGGCCCCCCGGTCGATGCCGATGACCAGCCGGAATGCACCGGCGCGCCCTGATTGAACGCCGGCCAGGGCATCCTCGACCACGCAAGTCTGATCGGGCGTTGCGCCGACCAGGGCGGCGGCATGGATGAAGGTGTCGGGGGCGGGCTTGCCGGGCAGGCCTGCGGCGGCGGCCACCTTGCCATCGACAATGGCGTCGAACAGGCCGGTCAGCCCTGCCGTGTCGAGCACCATGCGCGCGTTCTTGGACGACGAGTTCAGGGCGATCTTCAGGCCCCGGCCCCGCCAGTGCTCGATGAAACGGACGGCGCCAGAAAAGACCTCCACGCCGTCCTCGGCCAGGGCGCGGGTGAATTCGATGTTCTTGCGGTTGCCCAGACCGTTGACTGTTTCGGCGTCCGGGGAGTCGTCGGGGCTTCCCGGCGGCAGGATGATCCCGCGCGACGCCAGGAACGTGGTCACGCCGTCCGGGCGGGGCAGGCCATCAACGTAGGCCGCATAGTCGGCATCACTGTCAAAGGGAACGAAGGGGGTACCGGTGCGCTTCGCCACCGTGCGCAGATGGGCGTCAAACAGGTGCTTCCAGGCGCGGGCGTGCAGGCGGGCGGTGCGTGTCACCACGCCATCAAGGTCGAGCACCACGGCCGTGATGCCCAGGTCCACCAAGTCCAGCAGCGGGGTGGGGGCCGCCGTTGAATGCGTCGGTCCATCCGTCATCCATCTAAGGTAGCAGACGGGACGCCAGCGGGTAACCCCCAAAGGGCGGAGGACAGAATTTCCGCCAATTTGAGGGGCGGAAAATCGCTCGTGAACAGCGTGTTATGCCGCTTCTCCGAATCTTTTGGTTGATATATCGTGCCGCCGACGGAGCCGCCGGAGGGTGCGTCCAAGATTGCAAAATCTTCCACGCCTGTTGCGGGTCGCTCTGGGGGGAGTTGTCGTCGGCTGTATGAGCTGATTCATTGGTAGGGGGTTTGGATGGGCGTTGATGTTGGGGAAATTCAGGAACATATGGAAGAGGCAGCCGGCGAAAAAAGCAAATGGCACGCCATATACATAGCGTTTCTTGCGCTTCTTCTTGCTATATGCGGCCTGGGGGGCGGCAACAACGGCGAGGAAATGATGACCTCGGTCATCGAAATGAGCAATACATACAACTACTTCCAGGCAAAGAACGTTCGGCAGACCATGTACAAGGTCAATGCGGATCAGCTTGGCCTGATGCTGGTTGCCCAGCCTGATATGCCCGCAGACGCGCGTGCGGCCATCGAGGCCAAGATCGCAGACTATAAGAAAACGGTCTTACGGTATGAAACCGATCCAGAGGGGATGGACGGTAAGAAAGAACTTCTGGATCAGGCGCGGACGTTGCAGTCTCAGCACCAGTATACTGTGAAAGTTGACCCGTATTTCGATTTTGCCGAGACGATGTTGCAGATTGCCATCGTTCTGATGTCGATCTATCTCATCACCGGTTTGGCGTCCATTATGATGATCAGTTATGGTGCCGGCACATTGGGAGGTCTTTTGTTGCTTGACGCCTACACCCTGTTCTTCGAGGTTCCTTACTTTTAAGGAAGGCGCAGGCAGGCAGCACACGGTTTTGTTCAGTCAAAAGCCCCTCTGTCTTTGGCGGAGGGGCCTTTTCGTATCTGCTGCGGCAGCGCGGGTTCAGGATGCGTCGGCCTTGGCCCGGCGGTAGGCAGCCAGGCGCTCGGCCCGCCAGGCTTCGGCAAATTCGCGGGCGGCAGCGCGTTCCCGAGTGGTTTCTGCCAGTCGGGCGGCCCGGTCGGCGGCCTGTTGCGCGCGGGCCTGGGCAAGTTCCTGACTGAGCGTAACGGTGCGTGCGGGCGCCTCTGACGGCCCGAGGGCTGCCGTGGTCGTCTCGCCCGGCGGGCGTCCACTGGCGGCCAGGTCCGTCCACTCCTCGCGCAACTTGGCCCGATAACGGTTGGCGTACTCCGGCGTGGCCGAGTGATACCGCACGGCGGCGGCATTCCAGGACCCGGTTTCGGCTTTCAGGTTGGTCAGGAACTCGATGGCGTAGGCGACGTTGGCGGCTGGGTCAAAGGCGGTCTCCAGGTTTGGAAAGGCCTTGCCATGGTAGAACAGGTTGATCTGCATGCAGCCAACATCGATGCTGCGCACGCCCTTGGCCTGCAGGCGGCGGACTTCGGCGACGGCGGCGGCCTTGTTGGGGAAGATTTTGCCCTCTCCGGCGGCATTGATGGTCCACGGCCAGGCAACTTTTTCCTGCCGACCGGCATCCCAGCGCCCGCTTTCGACGCGCGACAGGGCGGTCAACATGTGGGCTGGCATCCCCGCAAGGCGCCCCTGGCGTTCGGTCTGCGCCCGGCACAACCCGCCGTCCGCCCCCAGATCCTGGGCCGGAGCGGCATGTCCGGGTGCCGCCGACAGCGCGATGACCGCCACGATCAGGGTTCCCGCAAGGGCGACACTCCGCAGGACATCCCGCATCAGACTCTCCGCAAAACATGATCAAAAGGCGTGTCTACCATAAAAGCTATTAGCAATATATGTGCCAATTTATGAGGGCCCGGAAATACTGAAAGAGTCCGGCGTGGCGAGGGATGTCGTAACATCATGGTAATAAACTATAAAATTGAGCCATGCGTTTTCGGAATGTATAACATTTAGACCCGCCTAAAATTTAGGCTTGCGGCTGTCACTGAAACTTCGTATTTTTGCAGTGCAGCATATGAGGCGCTGTGAAGCGATCAGATGCTGCATTTCTTGGACGTTTCCTCCCTAAACTTGGGCCGCGCAACTGCGCGGCTCTTTTTTTGCGCCGAGCATGAGGCGCGGGAGGGGTGCTTGTCCGTTTGGACCTCTCTCGGGGGGCATACGTGCAAGCGGAAATCATACGTCAAGGTGGGTCACAGTGCCTACCAATCCTCAGCGTTCAACCTCGTCTTCGGCAACCTCCGACCTTGCCCAGGCGTCCCCATGGGATGGGCGCGGTTTCGGGAGGGTGGTGGTCGGTCATGTTCGCACACATGCAGGCTCTGTGGGAAAGGGTGGCGACGAGCCTGTGGTTTATGCCATCGGCGATGACGCTTGGGGCGTTGGCGTTGGCTGCTATGCTGTTGCAGCAGCCGCTGCCGGACGGAATATCGGCGTGGTGGCTGCATCAGGGCACGGGCCGAGACGCCATTGACCTCATGTCCACCTTGCTGGCCGCGCTCATTCCCATGGCCGCGCTGCTGGTCTCGATCACCATGGTGGTCCTGACGCTGGCGGCCGGGCAGCTAGGGCCGCGCCTCATCCGCAACTTCATGAGCGACACGCAGACCCAGGTGACGCTTGGTCTGTTCATGGCGACCATCGTGTACCTGTTGGTCGTGCTGCGCACCCTGCGCCAGGACATGCCGGACGACGACGTGCCGCGCCTGGCGGTGACGGTCGGCAGCCTCCTGGTGCTGACCAGTGTGGCGGCGCTGATGTTCTTTGTGCACAGCCTGGCGCGCTCGATCATTTCCGACACCATGATAAATCGCGTGGCGTCGGATCTGGACGATGCGCTGAGACTGCAACTCCCAGACCACCCCGAGCCTTTGGCCCCCGATGTCGCCCGGCCGCCGGGGCCGGGCACGTCGCTGCGGGTGCGGCGCAGCGGGTACGTCCTGACGGTCGACGCCGAGCGTCTGGTGACGCGGGCGCAGGCCCTGGGCGTGGTCATAGAACTGCTGTTCCAGCCGGGGCATTACCTGATTGGGGGCTCAATCCATGCCCGCGCGTGGGGCGACAGTGCGGCCGTGGGCGAGGCTGCGGCTGCACTGAGGAACGCGCTGGTGGTTGGCGGGCAGCGTAACGCCGCCCAGGACCTGGAGTTCTCCATCCGACAACTGGTGGAGATCGCCTTGCGTGCCTTGTCGCCGGGCATCAATGACGAATTCACGGCGATCACGGCGATTGACCGGCTGGGAGGGTCGCTGGCCGTGGCGGTGGGGCGCCACTCGGTCCACCGCGTGTTGTGCGATGGCGACGGCAAGGCTCGTCTGCTGCGCCCAGCCAGTGGCTTCGGCGGGCTGTGCAGCGCGGCCTTTAACCAGATACGCCAAGCGGCCAAGGGCCATCCGGCTGTGCAGATGCGGTTGATCGATGTCCTTGGGATGCTGCTGGCGCTGACCGAGGAACCTGTGGATCGCGCCACCCTGATCCATCACCTGGACTTGATGATCGCGCAGGCCCGCCGCACGGTGGAGGAGCCCTATGACCTTGAGGTCATGGAACTCCGCGCCCGCGACGCGCTTACGCGGCGGCCGGAAGCAGGGTGATGCCAACCGCCCGATGACTTTATCCACTGGAGAACGCGGGCTGCTGCCCGTACTCGTTCGGGGTGAACCCCGAACCCTTTTCGTTCCTTCAAGAAAAACAAGGAGGTCTGGAGCATCGCTCCAGAGGGGTTCGGGCGATAGTCCGTCCGCGCCAGCGGACCTATAAACAGGCGGTCGGTCTCAGCACTCGTCCTCAATCCAGGCGATGCGCAGGATGTTGGTGCTGCCGGGCGTACCGAAGGGGACACCGGCGATGATGACGACGCGTTCGCCGGGCTGGGCGATGTCCTCGTCTTTGGCGACGCGGCAGGCATTAGCGACCATTTCCGAGAAGCTGGCGATTTCCTCGGTCGGGACGCAGTGGGCGCCCCACACCATGGCAAGGCGCCGGGCCACGGCGAGGTCCGAGGTCAGGCACAGGATCGGCATGTTGGGGCGCTGGCGAGCGGCGCGCAGGGTGGTCGAGCCGGACGACGTGAAGGTCACGATGGACTTCGCGTTGATGGTCGCGGCGACTTGCCGGGCCGCCGCGCAGATGGCGTCGGCCGCCGTGTTTTCCGGCTGCTCAAGCTGGGCGGCCATGATGCGGCGGTAGGTGTCGTCTTCTTCGACCCGGTGAATGATCTTGTCCATGATGGACACGGCTTCGAGCGGGTACTTGCCCACCGCGGTTTCGGCCGACAGCATCACGGCGTCGGCGCCGTCATAGATCGCCGTGGCGACGTCGGATGCCTCGGCCCGCGTCGGGGTGGGCGAGGAGATCATGCTTTCCAGCATCTGGGTTGCCACCACCACCGGCTTGCCGGCGTGGCGGCAGGCGGCGACGATGCGCTTCTGGGCAATCGGCACTGTCTCGGCCGGGGTTTCGACGCCGAGGTCGCCACGGGCCACCATGATGGCGTCGGACAACTCGACGATCTCGTCCAGAAAGTCCAGGGCCGACGGCTTTTCCAGCTTGGAGATGATGGCGGCGCGACCGGCCACCAGCTTGCGGGCCTCGGCCACGTCCTCGGGGCGCTGTACGAAGCTCAGGCCGACCCAATCGACGCCGAGTTCAAGGCCGAACTGGAGGTCGCGGCGGTCCTTGTCGGTCAGGGCCGAGATGGGCAGCACTTCACCGGGGACGTTCAGGCCCTTGTGGTTGGACAGTGCGCCGCCGACCAGGACGCGGGTCTCGGCAAAGCCGGTGCCGTGTTCCTCGACCCGGATGCGGATCTTGCCGTCATCCATCAACAGTTCGGTGCCGACGCGGATGGCGGCGAAAATCTCGGGGTGGGGGACGCAGACGCGGTCAACCGTGCCCAGCGCGGGGTCCAGGTCCAGGCGGAAGGCTTGGCCGTTGGCCAACTCCACCCGGCCGTCCTCGAAGTCGCCGACGCGCAGCTTGGGACCCTGGAGGTCCATCAGGATGCCAAGGGGGCGGCCGATCCGACGTTCAACCTCGCGGATGACGTCATAGCGGGCACGGTGTTCCTCGTGCTTTCCATGGCTGAAGTTGAGGCGGAAAATGTCTGCACCAGCCCGGACCAGGGCTTCGACAGCCTCGACGCTGCTGGTCGCGGGACCTAACGTGGCGAGGATTTTGGCGTTCCGATGTCTTCTCATGCGAGGAACCATAGACCTGCCTTTTTTCTTTCGCCAGAGGGGACTTGTGGCAGTTCGGTGAATTTTCTCCCAATTCACCCGAACGGGCAGTAGTTAACCCATCTTGACGGGCTGGCAATGGGTCTCGCGGACCATCACGGCGCCGATCAGGGACAGCGCCTGGCAGGCCGGAAGCACGATCAGGGCGAACATCCAGGCATCCTCGCCATAGACTCGGGCACCCTCGACCAAGGTACCGTCCCAGCGCAGGTCCAACATCCAGCCGACCAGCGGCTGAAAGACCGCTCCGGTGGACATGTTCAGCATGTTGGCGACGCCTAATGCCGCGCCAGCCGCTGTCACCAGATTGTGTTCCCGCACTGCCGCAAAGAACACCACGATGCCGCCCGAGAACACGCCGGTCAGGAATTGCAGGGTGTACACCGCGCCCAGCGGCAGGTCGCCATACAGCCACGCCGTGGTGCAGGCCAGGGCGCCCAACGCCGTCACCAGCATCGGCTTGCGCCGCGTGCCGAAGTGGTCGGACGCCCACCCGACCAAGGGCGACCCGATGCCCCAGCCGACCAGCATCAGAGATGTGCCGAGCGCAGCGCCCTCCTTGGACAGGGCATGGACGTCCATCATGTAGGGCACCCCCCACAGGGCGGCGAAGGCCAGCATGGGGGCGCTCATCATGGCGCCGAACAGGGACGTCCACCACGTCTGCGGGGTGCGCAGCACGACCTTCAGGCCGTCCAGCAGGCGCGGCTTGAGCGCGCCATCTTTCGGGGGGGCGGCATGGACGGGCTGCGTCCCTCGGTCGCGCACCAGCGCCCAGACGAGGACGCCCAGAATGATCGCCATGACGGCGGCGAAATAGAGGGTGCCGCGCCAGCCGAATGCCGCCACGGCGGCGCTCAGGGGTGCCTGACCGCCAACCGCGCCAGCCATGCCGAAGGCCATGGTCAAGCCGGTCAGCAGGGCGAAGCGGCGGGGCGGAAACCACAGGCTGGCCAGCTTCAGCGCGCCGACCCAGGACACTGCGGCGCCGGCTCCGATCATGGCCCGGCCGACATAGGCCGGCAGCAACCCGGTGGCGCTGGCAAAGAACGCGCTGCCAGCGGCCGAGAACAGGCAGGCCAGGAGCAGCACCCGGCGTGGCCCGAAACGGTCGAGCATCAGCCCCACCGGAATTTGCAGCCCCGCATAAGTATAGAAGTACAGCGAACTGAGGGTGCCGGTGATGGCGGCGCCGACGGCGAAGTCGCGCATCAACTCGGCCACCATTACGCTGGGTGCCACCCGCTGGAAAAAGCCATATGTATAGAACAGAGCCCCAAGGCCCCACATCAGCCAGGGTAACAGGGAGGAGCGCGGCGGGGACTCGGCGGGGGACGCTGCGCTCACGGTGGGGGCTCCTTTGGGCGGGGGAATATTCTTTAGGCTTGAAATTTACGGTGTTCAGTTGCTTTGGGTCAATGCTGTTGGCTTGCATGCCGTTGCACGACCGGGCGTTCCCCTGCGGGCCAGTACGATGCCGATCAGGATGATGAGGCCGCCGACCCCTTGCCACGCCGACAGTGGCTCGGCCAGCAGGACCCAGGCGAGCAGTGCGGCCACGGCGGGCTGCAACAGCAGGCTGACCGATCCGAAGGAGGCCGGCAGGTGGGCCAGGGCATAGGCGATCAGGCTCTGCCCGCCGACGTGGGACACCAGCGCCAGCCCGACCAGGACAGCCCAGGCGCTCAGAGTCGCCGGCCACAGGGTTTCCCCGGCCAGCATGGCGGCGATGAGCAGGACGATGGTGTTGGACACCGCGCTCCACGCCATGATGGTGGCCGTGGAATAGGTCGCCCGCAGCCGCCCGACCGCCAGGATGTAGGCCGCGTAGAAGGCCGCCGTGATGATGCCCAGGCCGTCGCCGGTCAGTTGCTCGCCGGAGATGGTCAGGCTTTCGCCCATCAGGGTGATCGCCCCGACCAGGGCCAGAACCATCCCGCCGACAAACGTCCGCGTCACCCTCAGGCCCAGCAGCAGCCAGCCGAACAGGGTCACGAATACCGGCGCGAAGTTGGCAAGCAGGGTGGCGTTGGCGACCGATGTCATGGTGATTGACAGATGCCAGAACCCTAAGTCCCCGGCAAAGAACACGCCCGGCAGGCTGAGCAGGGCGATGTCGCGCAGGGTTTTCGGGCGGCGCGGCGGGGTGGCGCTATGGCGCCCGCGACGGTCCTCGACCGCCATCCACAGCCACAGGGCCGGCATGGCCAGGCACAGCCGCCAGAACGCCGTGGAGATCGGTCCGACCTCGGACACCCGCACGAAGATCGGCGCGAAGGCGATGCCCACGGCGCCAAGCAGCAGGGCGGGCAGGGCGAGGCGGATGGCCAAGGGGACAGTGGAGGAGGGGGCTTGCGTCATGCCTTCGGTGATATCGAAAAGTCCGACCATAGTCGAGGGGCTTGCAGGCCTACCAGGGCGCGCGCATTGGCGGTATAGTGCGGTCATGTCGACGCCCTTCTCTGATTCCCCGCAGGGTCTTCTGGGACCCGATGATCCGCCGCCCTTCGAGGTGGTCAACCCCGACGGCACCGCTCCGGTCCTGTTGATCTGCGACCATGCGAGCCGAGCCGTGCCGTGCGGCCTCGACAGTCTGGGACTGCCCGAGGCGGCCCTGGCCGACCATATCGGCTGGGACATTGGCGCCGCCGCCGTCACCCGCGCGCTGGCCGAGCGGCTCAATGCCCCGGCCGTGCTGTGCGGCTATTCGCGGCTGGTCATCGACTGCAACCGTCTGCCGGGTGATCCGACCTCCATCCCGGCGGTGTCCGATGCCCTGCCGGTGCCGGGCAACCAAGACCTTGGCGAGGTCGAGCAGCAGGCCCGCACCGACGCCGTCTTCTGGCCCTACCATCGCGCCGTGGGCGACGCGCTGGCCCACCTGTGGCGGCGGCTGCCAGGGGTGGCTCCGGCCTTGCTGTCGCTGCACAGCTTCACGCCGTGCATGCGCAGCGGCGCGCCCCGGCCGTGGCACGCCGGGTTGCTGTGGAACCGCGATCCCCGTCTGGTGGTGCCGCTGCTTACGGGCCTGCGGGCCGAGGCCGGGATGGTGATCGGCGACAACGAGCCCTATGACGGTCGGGTGGTCAACTATACCCTGGACCTGCACGCCGGGGCGGCCGGTCTGCCCCATGTGGCCGTGGAAATCCGCCAGGATCTGGTGGAGGACGAGGCCGGGGTGGCGGCGTGGTCGGATCGTCTGGCCGCCGCGCTCGATCCGCTGCTTGGCGACCCCCATATTCACCGGGTGGAGCACTACTGAGGACTGACGCCCATGGCGCGCGAACCGGCCTTTACCATCGGCATCGAGGAGGAATACCTCCTGGTGTCGCGCAAGACGCGGGATCTTGCCCCGGACCCGCCGCCTGAAATGGTCGAGGAATGCGGCCGCGAACTCGACGCGGGGGCGGTCAGCCCTGAATTCCTGCGCGCCCAGATCGAGGTCGGCACCCGTGTCTGCAACACCGTGGGCGAGGCCCGCGAGGCGCTGGGCAGCCTGCGCCGGCGGGTGACCGATGTGGCCGGGCATTACGACCTCGCGCCCTTGGCCGCCTCGACCCACCCGTTCGCTCAATGGGACGGCCTCAAGCATACCGACAAGCAGCGCTATTCGATGCTGGCCAACGACCTTCAGGCCGTGGTGCGGCGGCTGGTCATCTGCGGGATGCATGTGCATGTGGGGATCGAGGATCCCGACCTGCGCATCGACCTGCTCAATCAGGTGACGTACTTCCTGCCGCATCTGCTGGCGCTATCGACGTCCTCGCCGTTCTGGCGGGGGGTGGATACGGGGCTGAAGTCCTATCGCATTTCCGTGTTCAAGGAACTGCCACGCACCGGCCTGCCGCAACGCTTCGAGTCGTGGGGCGAGTACCAGCGGCACGTCGATGTTCTGGTCGGTGCCGGGCTGATCGAGGACGCCTCCAAGCTGTGGTGGGACATCCGCCCGTCGTGCCGTTTTCCCACCCTCGAAATGCGAATTTCCGATGTCTGTACAAGGATCGAAGACGCCGCAGCTATAGCGGCACTTTATGTGTGTTTGTTGAGGATGCTGTGGCGGCTGCGGCGGAACAATCAGCGTTGGCGGCTATATGCGCACATGCTGCTTGACGAAAATCGTTGGCGGGCCCAACGCTATGGCACCGACGAGGGGCTGGTGGATTTCGGCAAGGGCAGGGTGGTCGCCTACAGCGACCTGCTGGACGAACTCATCGGCCTGACGTCGGAGGACGCCGAAGCATTGGACTGCGTGGCCGAGTTGGCCCATGCCCGCACCATCCTGGACCGGGGCACCAGCGCCCACCATCAGGTGCGCGTCCACAACGAGGTACTGGCCGCCGGTGGCACCCGTCAGGAAGCGTTGGAAGCCGTCGTAGACTGGTTGATGGCAGAGACTGTATCGGGGGTGTGAGGGGGAGATTGCGCGGCGCGTGATGGACCGCTTGAAGGAGTCGGGGGACCCCGCTATCTTCTCGCGCCTATTCCCATCCGATCCACGCAGAACAGCACCACAGGGGCTCCCATGGAATCTATGGACAATTCCGCTGCCGAGCAGCTTCGCACCCTCATCGAGCGCATCGAGCGTCTTGAAGAGGAAAAAGCCAACATCGCCAGCGACATCAAAGACGTCTTTCTGGAAGCCAAGGGCACAGGGTTCGACACCAAGGCCATGAAGGCCGTTATCCGCCTTCGCAAGAAGGAAGCGCACGAGCGCGAGGAAGAAGAGCAGCTTCTTGAACTGTATCGCCAGGCCATTGGAGTCTAAGGGCGCTGGCTTTTAGGAGTCATTTGGGGGAAATGGAACACGTCATCGCAGCAACTGAAGAAAAGCCTTCGGTGTTTGTGCGTCTGGGCCAGTGGGTCGAAGGGCCGATGGTTCAGCGGTTTATTATCGCCTTGATTATCTTGAACGGTATCACCCTCGGTGTGGAGACATCGCCGGCGGCGGTCGCCGTTCTGGGTCCGGCTTTGCATATCTTTGACGTGTTTGTCCTCTCTGTCTTCTGCTTTGAAATCGTAGCCAAGCTCGGCTACCGGCGTCTCGGGTTCTTCCGCGATGGCTGGAACGTGTTTGACTTCATCATCGTCGTCATTGCCCTGGTTCCGGCAAGCGGCCCGTTCTCCGTCCTGCGCGCCCTGCGTATCCTGCGCGTGATGCGTCTGGTGTCGGCGGTGCCGTCCATGCGGCGTGTTGTGGCGGCACTGTTGACGGCGGTGCCGGGTCTGGCCTCGGTCGGGTCGATCATCGCGCTGTGTTTTTATGTTGGCGCGGTATTGTCCACCAAGCTATTCGGGGAGGTTTTTCCCCAGTGGTTCGGCTCCATCGGCGGGTCCATGTACACATTGTTCCAGGTGATGACCCTGGAAAGCTGGTCCATGGGCATCGTTCGCCCGGTGATGGAGGAGTTCCCCTACGCATGGGCTTTCTTTGTGCCGTTCATCGTCATGATGACCTTTGCCATCCTGAACCTGTTCATCGGTATCGTCGTTGATGCCATGTCCACGGTCCATGAACAGGAAAAAGCGGACGCCCAAGCTCAGGCCGAGGCCGACGGTACCGCCGTCCTCAGTTCTCAGGAACAGGAACTGGTCCACATCCGCGCCGAACTGGCCGAGATCAAGGGTTTGTTGAAAAACGGCCGCTGACGCCAAAACGGCAACAGCGGCGTGGCGTCGGTGGCGACCCTCAGGTTTCCGCCGACGCCACGCCCTCAAGCGCAGGTCGGTTCACACGGACATGGCGGCCATCGACATTGCTCAAGAGTCCGGCCCGCCGGAATTCGGCGATGTGGCGGCTCGCCGTTTCCTTGGTAATGCCCAGGATCGCCCCCATGTCGTCGCGGCAGGGGAGTTCGATCAGCGGCGCGGACGGTTGATCCTCCATGGCCCAATCATGGAGATCGACAAGCAGGCGCGCCATGCGCTGCCGCCCTCCGCCGGTGGAGTATTGGGTCAGCCATTCATCGGCACGCTGAACGGCGTGGTGCCAATGGCGGATCATCTGGGTCGCCAGCCAATCCTGCTTTTTCATGACAATGCGGACGATGGGAAGGGGCACCCGACAGACCTCCACTTCGGTCAACGCAACCGAAGTGTGGTCACACGGGGTGTCCAGCAGAGATTCTAGCCCCAGAATGTCCGTTCGGCGCGCAAGCCTGACGATGCGGTAATTACCGTCGAGCAGGTATTGCTCCTGCTTGACCACGCCCCGGCGGACGATGAACAAGGCGTTCGGCCGGTCGTCCGCGTTGTAGAGAACCGCCCCGGCGGGAAGCGTGAAGCTGGGGACCGCCGGAGCGATTTCGTCCAGTTCCTCAAGGGTCAGGCCCACGAACAACGCGTTCTGTCGGACTGTGCAAGCGCGGCAGCGAGACATCCGGTCGCAGTCCTGAGCGGCAGCGTCGCCGGTCATTCTGGTGAGTCCGTTGCCCGTCGAGACGGCCTGTGGCGCCATTGTCATCCTCCTGCCTCGTCGCGGCGACCATACACCCAGGTTCCAGGTATTGCACCACGCCCGACGGGGCAGGCAAACATCACTGCCCCTGCGAGACCGGCCGATGATGATCGCAGGTAACCGCCGGGTTGAACGGCAGCAGGGCGTGTTCAGGCAGGCCCACGAGCCATACGTGCTGATCGAAGTGAGGCTCGAACCCATGGGCCTCGTCCTGCGCCGTGCTCGAATCGTCCGCCATGCGGTCCCAGGACCGGGTTAACAACCGCGGCGCTTCGGTGTTGCCAGCCGCGCGCCAGCCTTTTTCAAACACGAGGTTCTCCACGCCAACCAAGCGCATGGAGCCATCGGCCTGTGGTTCGTACAGCAGGATGGAGGGGTTCATGAAGTCGGTGTGCGTGTTGTTGCCGTCGACACGTGGAGCCGTGGTGGTGATCCCCAGCATGTCGGGCCGCATGTAGTGGATGCCCATGGCGCCCAGTTGCGGCGGCAGCCCCTCGGCTGCCGCGCTGATGCATCGCCCGGAGGGATCGGGAATGTACCCGGCGGCGAGGGCGTTTTCGATCTTCTCGAACTGCACGGTGGCGGCGCGAATGGTTTGGACCGTCGCGGCGGTGTTCTGATCGGCCGCGACGGCCGGAGCAATGGTGACAACGGCGGCGAGAGACGCGGCGACAACACTAGGAGTCTTGCAGGCCATGATGCGTTGCTCCTCAAAAGGAACCCCGCCCCGGAAGGAAATGATACTGCCGCCTCATCCCCCACAACAACTCACGCCGCCATTCTAGCCCGGAAGAACCTTCTCCTCATTCCGCCGCTGTCGCCTGGGGTGCAGGAGTGCGGAAGGCAGCCAAAAGATCAATCTCGCGTGCCTTGGCTTTTTCAACATTGCCTTCCAGAACGTGGCCGAACCCACGCATGGACAGGGGCAGGCGGGCGATCTCGACGGCCAGGGCGTGGTTGTCGTGGGTCAGTCCGGCAGCCAGTTCCTCGACCGTGGCAACGTAGTCCTCGCGCAGGCGGCGTTGCAGCTTGCGTTCGGAGGTGTGGGCGAAGATGTCCAGCGGCGTGCCGCGCAGGCCCTTGACCTTGGCAATGGCGCGGAAGGCCCCCAGCATCCAGCCCCCGTAGGTGGTCTTGACCAGTTGCCCGGAGTTGGGATCGCGCTTGCCGATCAGCGGCGGGGCCAGGTGGAAGGTCAGCTTGAGGTCGTCGCCCTCGAACTGTTGATGCAAGGCGCGCTCGAAGGTGCCGTCGGTGTACAGGCGGGCGACCTCGTACTCGTCCTTGATCGCCATGAGCTTGAACAGGGACTTTGCCACCGCCTCGGTCAGGCCGGAGCGACCGGGGGTGCGGGTCTTTTCCGCCGCCTGGGTACGCTGCACCACAGTGCGGAAACGCTGGGCGTAGGCGGCGTTCTGGTACTCGGTCAGGAACGTCGCACGGCGGTCGATCAACTCGTCGAGCGTCTCCGACTGCTTGTGGTGGTCGAAACCAGCCTGGGCGCCGGGCTTGGCGAGGTCTTCGACGGCGCCCTGGTCATGGGCGGCGCGGCGGCCCCACAGGAAGGCCTGCTTGTTGGCCTCCACTGCGGTCTTGTTCAGCTCGATGGCCCGGTCGATGGCCTCCAGGGACAGCGGGATCAGGCCCTTCTGCCACGCGAAGCCGACCATGAACAGGTTGCTGGCGATGGAGTCCCCCAACAGCGCCGTGGCGATGCGCGTGGCATCGACGAAGTGGGCGGCGTCCTGGCCCACCGCATCGGTGACGGTGTCCACCACCTCGTGGGCCGGGAACAGGATGTCGGGCTTGCTGGCGAAGTCGGCGGTCATGGTTTCATGGGCGTTGACCACGGCGCGGGTGTAGCCCTCGCGCATCTTGGCGAGGGTGTCATAGCTGCCGGCGGTCAGCATGTCGCAGCCCAGCACCAGCCGGGCGTTGCCAGCGGCGATGCGGACGGCGTGCAGCTTGTCCGGGGCATTGCTGATCCGCACATGGCTGACCACCGCGCCGTTCTTCTGTGCAAGGCCGGTCTGGTCGAGGATGGAGACACCCTTGCCCTCCAGATGCGCCGCCATGCCGAGCAGGGCGGAGATGGTCACGACCCCGGTGCCGCCGATGCCGGTGATGACGATGCCATAGGGCTCGCCCGAGATATCGGGCATCACCGGGTCGGGCAGGGCCGGGAAGCTGACGGCGCCGACACCGGCCTGCTTGCGCGGGCTGCCGCCCTCCACGGTCACGAAGGACGGGCAGAAGCCCTTGAGGCAGCTATAGTCCTTGTTACACACCGACTGGTCGATGGCGCGCTTGCGGCCGAACTCGGTTTCCACCGGCTGGACCGCCACGCAGTTGGATTGCACGCCGCAGTCGCCGCAGCCTTCGCACACCAGATCGTTGATGAACACCCGCTTGGGCGGGTCGATCATCTTGCCGCGCTTGCGGCGGCGGCGCAGTTCGGCCGCGCAGGTCTGGTCGTAGACCAGGATTGTGACGCCCTCCAGCTCGCGCATTTCCTTCTGCACAGCGTCCAGGTCGTCGCGGTGGCGCACAGTGACGCCGGGGGCGAAACCGACGCCGGCGGGGTACTTGTCGGGCGCGTCGGTCACCACGACGATGCGGCCGACGCCCTCGGCGGCGACCTGACGGGTAATTATCGGCACCGACAGGGGGCCGTCCACCGGCTGTCCGCCGGTCATTGCCACGGCATCATTGAACAGAATCTTGTAGGTGATGTTGACCCCGGACGCGACGGCGGCGCGGATCGCCATGATGCCGGAATGGTAATAGGTGCCATCGCCCAGGTTCGCGAAGATGTGCGTCTCGTCGGTGAACGGCGCCTGACCGACCCAGGTGATGCCTTCGCCGCCCATGTGGGTGAAGGTGGACGTCTCGCGGTCCATCCAGTGGACCATGTAGTGGCAGCCTATGCCGGCCACGGCGCGCGAGCCCTCCGGCACCTTGGTCGAGGTGTTGTGGGGGCAGCCAGCGCAGAACCACGGCTGGCGCTTGGTCGCGACCTGGGGCGCCTCCAGCGACCGTTCCTTGGCCTCCAGGAAATTGAGGCGCTTGCGGATGGCCGAGGTGGTGACGAATTGCTCGACCCGGTCGGCCAGCACGCGGGCGATGTGGGCGGGGGTCAGTTCGCCAGCGCTGGGCAGGGTCCAGGCGCCCTTTTCGTCGAACTTTCCGACCACGCGCGGGCGCACGTCCTCGCGCCAGTTGTAGAGCTGTTCCTTGAGCTGGTTCTCGATGACGGCGCGTTTTTCCTCGACCACCAGGATCTCGTCCAGGCCCTCGGCGAAGGCGCGCAGGCCGTCGCGCTCCAGCGGCCAGGGCATCCCGACCTTGAACAGGCGGATGCCGATTTCGGCCGCCATGCGCTCGTCGATGCCCAGGTCGTCCATGGCCTGACGGACGTCCAGATAACTCTTGCCGGTGGTCACGATGCCCAGGCGCGGGGTCGGGCTGTCCAGCACCACGCGGTTCAGCCCGTTGGCCCGCGCAAAGGCCAGCGCGGCATAGAGCTTGTGCTTCATCAGGCGGCTTTCCTGATCGAGCGGCGTGTCGGGCCAGCGGATATGCACGCCGTCGTCGGGGAAGGTGAAGTCAGCGGGCGTTTTGATCGTCACCCGATGGGGATCGGCATCGACCGAGGCGGCGCTGTCCATGACCTCGGTCAGGCATTTCAGGGCCACCCAGCAGCCGGAATAGCGGCTCATGGCGATGGCGAGAAGGCCGTAGTCCAGGACCTCCTGGACGTTGGACGGGTGCAGGACCGGGATCATCAGGTCGGCGAACGCCATTTCGGTCTGATAGGCCACGGTCGAGGACTTGGCGCCGTGGTCGTCGCCGGCCAGCATCAGGACGCCGCCGTTGGGCGAGGTGCCGGCCATGTTGGCGTGGCGGAACACGTCGCACGACCGGTCAACGCCCGGTCCCTTGCCGTACCAGATGCCGAACACGCCATCATGGCGGGCGCCGGGGAACAGCCCGACCTGTTGGGTGCCCCATATGGCGGTGGCGGCCAGGTCCTCGTTGACGCCCGGCTTGAAGACGATGTTGCGCGGCTCAAGGTGTTTCTTGGCGCGCAGAAGTTCGCTGTCCAGGGCGCCGATGGGTGATCCCCGGTAGCCCGAGATGTAGCCAGCGGTGTTCAGGCCCGCCGCCGCGTCGCGGTCGTGCTGCATCATGGGCAGCCGGGCCAGGGCCTGGATGCCGGTCAGGTAGATGCGCCCCGACTGAAGGGTGTACTTGTCTTCGAGGGTGACCTTGACGTCCACGCTCATGCGGGGTCCTCCCAGACCTTTGGTGATTTCCGACCTGGATGGTCGTCTTTGTCCCTAATGTAGAGTGCCTGCGTGCCGGAGACAATAGGACAGTAATGCTGCCATAAAAAAGAATGCTTTCGGTTGCGGCAGAGGCGTGCGGCGACACGGAATTTTCGGGACGATGTCACGCCCGATATGAAATTGCGTTTCAACTTTAGCCTGTGAATTTGCGCGCAGCACGGGCGTGGGTGCGGTACACTCAGCAGAATGCTTTTCCTGCCGGAGCCGCCTGTCACATGGAAATACGAAGCGCCCAGTCCGTCCGGCGGCAAGCCCGGCGGTCCGCCGCCCTGGTGGCGGGGATGTATCTGGCCTTTGCCGTGGTATGGATTGTCTTTTCCGACAGCGTCGTGACCATGCTCACCAACACCGTCAGCCAGGGGGCTCTGTTCCAGACTGTGAAGGGCTTGGCATTCGTCACCCTCTCGGCGCTGTTGATCTTCGTGCTGGTGTCCGAAACTTTGCGCCGTAGTGCTCAGGCCCACCTTGGCCGCGCCCTCAGCGAACGCCGTCTGTCCCTGGTTCTGGAGGCGGTCAATGACGGTGTTTGGGAACATGACGTGACCACTGGTGCGGTCGCCGGTGCCGGGCGCTGGTCGGTCCTGAGTGGATACCAGCCCGAGGATCTGGTGACCTTCGATGCCTTTCTGGACATCGTCTATCCCGATGATCGGGAAATGATGATCAGGGCCTATGAGGACTATCTTCAGGGCCGCCAGTCGACTTTCGAAGCGGAATATCGCATTCGGGCATCCAACGGCGCATGGTTGTGGGTTCGGGCGCGCGGTCGGGTGATCAATCGCACCGCCGATGGCCGTCCGGTCCTGGTCATGGGCACGTTCACCGACCTGACGGCCGTCAAGGAGAGCGAGGAGCGCCTGGCCGCCCTGGTTGAGTCCCTGCGCCATTCCGAAGCCGAAATCGAACGCTTCGCCCATGCGACCGTCCACGACCTGCGCCAGCCGATCCGCCAGATGGTCAGCTACGCGCACCTTCTTGCCCGTGGCGGTGGCCGCCTGTCGCCGATCGAGCAGGCTGAATATGCTGACTTCGTGCGCGAAGGCGGTGATCGGCTGACCGTGGTCCTCGACAGCCTTCTCGCCACCTTCGAGCAGCGCTCTCTCAGCGGCCGCTTCCGCCCGGTTGACCTGGGGCAGATCGTCCATCAGGTGATGGACAGGCTGGAGGGCGAGATTGGGCGATCCTCAAGTCAGGCGACGGTGGGTGCCCTGCCGATGGTCAGCGGCGATCCGGTGCAACTCGCCCTGATGTTCGAGCATCTGATCGGCAACGGGCTGAAGTTTCACGCTCTTGACCGTCCGCCCGTGCTGACCATAAGCGCCGAGCAGGACGGCAACGCCTGGGCCGTTTCCATCACCGACAACGGCATCGGGTTTGCCCAGGACAAGGCCGAGCGCCTGTTCGAGGCCTTTACCCGCCTCCATCCCCCCAACGAGTTCCCCGGCAGCGGCATGGGTCTGGCCCTGTGCCGCTCCATTGCCCGCCACCACGGCGGCACCATTTCCGCTGAGGGTCGGCCGGGCGAGGGGGCGACCTTTACGGTGCGCCTGCCGGTCGTGGCGCAGGGGGAGAATGCCTACTCGGCGTTATAGAGCCCTTCCAGGCGATTGCCGAAGGTCTGGCGGATGACGTGCCGACGGATTTTCAGGGTCGGGGTCATCATCTCGTTCTCAACCGAGAAGGGTTCCGGGGCGATGGTGAAGCGGCGCACTTTCTCGACCGGGCCAAGGGTGCGGTTGACCCGCGCAATGGCGTCGCCAATGGGGCGGCGGAATTCCGGGTCCTCGGCCAGCGCGGCGAGGTCGGGCTCGCGGTCGTGGGTGCGTGCCCAGGCGGTGACGAAGTCCGCGTCGGGCACCACCAGCGCCACCAGATGCGGCCGCTTGTCGCCGTAGACCATGACCTGGCCGATTTCCGGCTCCAGGCACAGGAACCCCTCGACCCGCTGCGGTGAAACGTTGTCGCCGCCCGAATTGACGATGATGTCCTTCTTGCGATCGGTGATGCGCAAGAATCCATCGTCGTCCAAGGCGCCGATGTCGCCGGTGTGCAGCCAGCCGTCCGCGTCGATGACCTGCGCCGTCGCCTCGGGATTGTTCCAGTAGCCGCGCATGACCATTTCGCCGCGCACGCAAATCTCGCCGTCCTCGGCGATCTTCAGTTCGACCCCGTCGAGTGGCGGGCCGACCGTCTCCATCTTGATGTTATGCGGAATGTTGACCGAGATCACCGGCGCCGCCTCGGTCTGGCCGTAGCCCTGGAGAACGCGCACGCCGAGGGCGGTGAAGAACATGCCGACCTCGGGGTTCAGCGGCGCGCCGCCCGACACGAAGCACTTCAACCGCCCGCCAAACCGCTTGGCGACCGTGCGGCGGACCAGCAGGGTACACACCACGTCCAGCAGGCGCTCGGTCACCGTCAGGTCCTGCGGCGCGGTCTGGCGTTTCATGCCGAGCGCCAGCGTGCGGTTGAACCATTTCTCCTTGGCCCCGCCCTGGCGGCGGACGCCGTGCAGGACCTTTTGGCGCAACACTTCGTAGAGGCGCGGTACGGCGGTCACGATGGTCGGCCGGGTTTCCTGGAGGTTTCCCGACAGGGCGTCGATGCTGTCCGAATAGTAGATCTGCGCGCCCAGGGTCAGCGGGAAGAACTGGCCGGCAGTATGTTCGTAGGCATGGGACAGGGGCAGGAACGACAGGAACGCCTCGTCCGACAGGCCGAGTTCCAGCAGCACCTTATACGCCCCGGCGCAGTTGCGCAGGATCGCGCCATGGCTGAGCACCACGCCCTTGGGCGCCCCGCCGGTGCCAGAGGTGTAGATGATGCAGGCGGTGGTATGGCGCTGGGCGCGGGCGACCGCCTCGGGACGCGGCATGTTGGCGCCACGGGCCAGCAGGTCGGCCCAGGTCATCGTCTCGACGCCGGGATTCTGGCGCAGGCCGTTCGTCTCCATGACGATCACCAGCGGCTGGCGGCGGGCGTGGGCGGCGGCCTGGAACACCGGCCCGGCCAGCTTGGCGGTGGATACGATGACGGCGGCGGCGTCGGCATCGTTGAGAATGTGCAGGTGGTCGTTCACGGTGTTGGTGGTATAGGCCGGCGTGGTGATCGCCCCGGCCGCCATGATCGCAACATCGGACAGGCACCATTCCGGGCGGTTCTCCGACACCAGCACCACCCGATCGCCCGGCCGGATGCCCGCCTCGATCAAGCCGTTGGCGGCGGCGGTGACGGCGTCGGCGGCCTCGTCCCACGTCATCGCGTGCCAGTGCTCGCCTTCCTTGCGCCACAGCAGGGGGCGGGTGGTCAGGGCGGCGGCCTGCTCAAAGAACATCCCCGGCAGGCTGGTCGCATGGGGAAAATCGATTGCGCGTCCGGCCACGTCGTCCTCCTGAAGCTATTTTTCTGACGTCTTTTCGGGTGTGCTTTTGCCGCGCCTTCGCCATCATGCTCTGGCTCGGCAGATTTGTCGCGCCGCTGCATGTTTGCGGAGCGTCGTGTTGTTGCCTCCCGCCTGCCTGAACACCATATGGCCCGCACCACCATGATGAGGAGTCCCTGATGTCATACCACAGCACCCCCAAGCCCACGGTTATGGACAAGGAAAGCGGGGGCGCCAGTAGCGGGGGCACCGGAGGTGGGGGCAAAGGTCCGGGCGATCTGCCCGTGTGGGACCTGAGCGACCTGTATCCGGCGCCTGAGTCGCCGGAACTGAAAGCGGATCTGGCAAGCGTCGAGGCGGCGGCGCGGGACTTCGGGACGCGCTTGCGGGGCAAGGTGTCGAGCCTGGACGGCGCCGCCTTTGGGGCGGCCATCGCCGAGTATGAAAAACTGTGCGAGGTCCTCTATCGTATCCTGTCCTATGGTCAGCTCCTCCATTCAGCCAACGTTTCGGACCCCGAGGTGGGACGCTTCTATCAGGGCCTCAACGAGAAGGGCACGGAGATCTCCACCGAGACCCTGTTCTTCACCCTGGAGATCAACCGCCTGGACGAGGGCCGTCTGGCCGAGATGATGACGGCGCCCGAGGCGGCCCACTATGCGCCGTGGATCCGCGACGTGCGCCTGTTCAAGGATCACCAGCTTTCCGACGACCTGGAAAAGCTGATGCACGAAAAGGACATCACCGGCGCGCAGTCGTGGGTGCGCCTGTTCGACGAGACCATGGCCGCGCTGCGCTTTCCCATCGACGGCCAGGACCTGACCATCACCGAAGCCATGACCATGCTGTCGGACCGCGACGGCGCCGCCCGGCAAAAGGCCGCCAAGGCGCTGGGCAAGGTGCTGGGCGACAACATCCGCCTGTTCGGCCTTATCACCAACACCCTGGCCAAGGACAAGGAGCTGGAGGACAAGTGGCGGCACTATCCCCACCCCATGGCCTCGCGCAACCTCGCCAACCAAGTTGAGGACGAAGTGGTCGATGCGCTGGTCGGGGCGGTCAAGGACAGCTATCCGCGCCTGTCGCACCGCTACTACAGCCTGAAGGCCAAGTGGTTCGGCGTGGACAAGCTCGATTACTGGGACCGCAACGCGCCGCTGCCCGAGGATGACGACCGCCGCTGGGCCTGGGACGAGGCGACGGCCCTGGTGATGGACGCCTACCATCGGTTCTCCCCGGCGCTGGGCGAGGTCGGCAAGCGGTTCTTCGACCACAACTGGATCGACGTGCCGGCCCGCGCCGGCAAGGCCTCGGGCGCCTTCGCCCACCCGACGGTGCCGAGCGCCCACCCCTACCTGCTGCTCAACTTCATGGGGCGCGGGCGGGATGTGATGACGCTGGCCCATGAACTGGGCCACGGCGTCCATCAGGTGCTGGCTGGCAAGCAGGGCACGTTGATGTCCAACACCCCGCTGACCCTGGCCGAAACGGCGTCGGTGTTCGGCGAGATGCTGACCTTCCGCGCCATGGTCGATGCCGAAACCGACCCCAAACGCCGCCGCGTCCTGCTGGCGTCGAAGGTCGAGGACATGCTCAACACGGTGGTCCGTCAGATCGCCTTCCACGACTTCGAGCGTCAGGTTCACGCCGAGCGCCGCACCGGCGAACTCTCGACCGAACGACTTGGCGAAATCTGGATGAGCGTTCAGACGGACAGCCTGGGTCCGGCGTTCCGCTACGACGCCGAATACGCCACCTATTGGGCGTACATCCCGCACTTCGTGCATTCGCCGTTCTATGTGTATGCCTATGCCTTTGGCGATTGCTTGGTCAATTCGCTCTATGGCGTCTACGAGCAGGGCGAGCCGGGGTTCCAGGAGAAGTACCTGGACATGCTGCGGGCCGGCGGAACCCTGCGCCACCGTGAACTGCTGGAGCCCTTTGGTCTGGATGCGTCCGACCCCGGTTTCTGGAAAAAGGGTCTGGCCGTGGTCGAAGGTTTCATCGACGAACTGGAAAAGGAAGTCTGATGGCCGAACGCGGCGGGGGGAGCAACAACGACGAACGGCGTTTCGGCGGGTCCATCCGCCGCTACGCCCAGGTCGGAACGGCCATGGCCGGGCTGGGGGCGCGGTTTGCCGGGGAACGTTTCCTCGGTCTGCGCCTGGACAAGGCCAAGCACGCCACAGAACTGCGTCAGGCGTTGGGCGGCCTCAAGGGGCCGCTCATGAAGGTGGCGCAGATCATGTCGTCCATCCCCGACGCGCTGCCCGAGGAATACGCCCTCGAACTGGCTCAGCTTCAGGCCGATGCGCCGCACATGGGCTGGCCGTTCGTCAAGCGGCGCATGGCGGCGGAACTCGGTCCCGACTGGCAGGACCGCTATGCCGCGTTCAGCCGCGAGGCGGCGGCGGCGGCCTCGCTGGGGCAGGTCCACAAGGCGGTGTCCCACGATGGCCGGCAGTTGGCGTGCAAGCTCCAGTACCCGGACATGCAGAGCGTGGTGGATGCCGACCTCAAGCAGCTCAATGTCATCCTGGGATTGTACCGGCGCTACGATCAGGCCATCGACACCAGCGAAATCCAGCACGAGATCGCGGCCCGCCTGCGCGAGGAACTGGATTACGAGCACGAGGCGCGGAACATGGCGCTCTATCGCCACATGCTGCGCGACGAGCCCAATGTGCACGTCCCCGACGTGCTGGACGATCTGACCACCCGCCGCCTGCTGTCCATGACGTGGCTCGACGGACGGCGCATGAAGGCGGTGGCCGACACCGCCGACCAGGAGATGCGCAACCGCGTCGCCATGAACATGTTCCGGGCGTGGTACGTGCCGTTCTATGGGTACGGCGTCATCCATGGCGACCCGCACCTGGGGAACTATACGGTGCGTGATGACGGGTCCATCAACCTGCTCGACTTCGGGGCCATCCGGGTGTTCAAGCCGACCTTCGTGCGCGGCGTGATCGATCTGTACAACGCCTTGCGCGACGGCGACCAGGGCCTTGCCATTCATGCCTATGAAACCTGGGGCTTCAAGAACCTGAGTCCCGATCTTATCGCCGTGCTGAACCAGTGGGCGGCGTTCGTGTATGCGCCGTTGATGGAGGACCGGCCGCGCCTGATCGCTGACAACGCGACGGCGGCGGGCAGCTATGGCCGCCGGGTGGCCGAAAAGGTCCATACCGACCTGCGGGCCATCGGCGGCGTGACCCCGCCGCGCGAGTTCGTACTGATGGATCGCGCCGCCATCGGCCTGGGGTCGGTGTTCCTGCACCTTAAGGCCGAGATCAACTGGTTTGAGATGTTTCACGACCTTATCAAGGGGTTCGACGAGGACGCCCTGCGCAAGCGTCAGGCTGAGGCATTGGCGGCGGTTGGCATGGCCCCGGTCGAGGAGGGGTGACGTCGTGATCCCTCAGCGCATGAAGGGACTTCTTGGGCTGGTGCTGCCGCTTTCGGTCCTACTGGTGATCGGGCTGATTGGGTTGGCCTATGTGGCTTGGCCGGGTGACAACGACGATGTGTCTTTGGCCAACCCGGCCGATCTCGAACTGGTGGCGCTCGGGCAGAAGGTTTACGGCGAACATTGCGCATCCTGCCACGGCGCCACCCTGGAGGGCGAGACAGAGGACTGGCGCACCCGCAAGGACAGCGGCTCCCTGCCGGCCCCGCCGCAGGACGAGACGGGGCATACCTGGCACCACCCCGACCAGCAGCTTTTCGCCATCACCAAGCACGGCATTGCGCCGTTCGCTCCCGAAGGCTACGTCAGCGACATGCGGGGCTTTGGTGACATTCTCAGCGACCGCGAGATCTGGGCAGTCCTGGCCTACATCAAAAGCACCTGGCCGCCCGAAACCCTGCGCCTCCAGGAGGAACGCACGGCCCAGGCCACCCGCGCCGCGCAGGGGGGCTGAGCCTTTCAGCGACATGCCAGCGGTTCCCAGTGTGAGTGAGCAGCAGGTTCAGGCTATGATCGCCTGCGTGCGTGAACTCCAGAAGGCCAACGGGGTCTTCTGATCTTAAGGAACCGTCTTCATGACCCTCGAAATGTCCCGCCGTTCCCTGTTGCTGTCTGGTGCAGCCTTGGGGGTCATTGGAGCTGGAGGGGGAATGCCCTGGCCGCTGCGGGCTGCGGAAAGCGGGGTGTCGGTGGTACTCGAACCGCGCGCCGGAACCGCCAACCTGTTCGGGGTGGACGGTGCCAAGACGGCGGTGTGGGGCTATGGCGGCACGGTGCCGGGGCCGGAGATCCGGGTGCGCCAGGGTGAGCGCCTGACCCTGGAGGTGGTCAACCTGCTGGAGGAGGCGACCTCGCTGCATCCCCACGGCATCCGCCTGCCCAACGACCAGGACGGTGCCCCGCCGCTGACGCCGGGGAGCATCGCGCCGGGCGAGCGCCATGTGCAGTCCTTCGTGGTGCCCGACGCCGGAACGTACTGGTATCACCCGCACCTCAATTCTGCCGAGCAACTGGGCCGGGGCCTGCTCGGCGTCCTGGTGGTCGAGGAGCGCGAGCCGCCGGCGGTCGATCGCGACATCGCCTGGCTGCTGGACGACTGGCGCCTCGACAAGGACGGTCAGATCGACGGCGCGTTCGGCCTGTTTCATGACCTGTCCCACGCCGGGCGGTGGGGCAATGCCGTCACCGTCAACGGCCGGGCCGATCTTCTCCTGGGCGTCAAGGTTGGGGAGCGCGTGCGCCTGCGTCTGGTCAACGGCGCCAACGCTCGCATCTTCTCCTTGCTGGTCAATGGCGCCGAGGGATGGGTGATGGCGGTGGACGGCCAGCCCCTGGTCCGCCCGCAAGCCCTGACGGCGGAGGAGCCGGTGCTGCTCGGCCCCGGAATGCGGGCCGACCTGTTCATCGACATCCTCAAGCCGGGCCGCGTGGTTTTGCAGGACCTCTCGCGCAGCGACAAGCCCATTCAGATGGCGGTGCTGAGTGCGTCGGGCGGCGTCTCCGGCCATGCCGGGTCCGGGATGCCCGCGCCGCTGCCGCCCAACCCCGTCGCCCTGCCCAAGGCCGAGCCCGACGTGCGGCAACGCTTTGTGCTGACCGGCGGGGCCATGGGCGGCATGGCCGGGGCGATCCTCGACGGCGCTTACACCGACATGCGCAGCTTGGCCGGGCACGGGTTGTTCTGGGCCATCAACGGCGTGGTTCCCATGACCGCCGACCATGGCATGGCGCCCGACCCGCTGCTGACCGTTCCGCGTGGTCAGACGGCGGTGTTGGAACTGGTCAACGACACCGCATGGCCGCACCCCATCCATCTGCACGGCCACAGCTTTGTGGTTTTGTCGCGCGGCGGGGTGGCGTTGCCCGAACCGGAACTGCGCGACACCGTGCTCCTGCTGCGCGGCGAGCGGGCCGAGATCGCCTTTGTGGCGGACAATCCCGGCGACTGGATGTTCCACTGCCACGTCCTGGAACATCAGGTGTCGGGCATGATGGGTTTTATCCGCGTCACCTGAGCAGGATTCCGACCATGATCCTTTGGGCGCCTTCCGGTGTTACCTCTGGCAGGCACCCAAGGCAGGAGGATCCGGATGGCGTGGAAAAAGACGACGGCAGCGTGGGCGGTTGCACTGTTTTTCGGCGCAACTGCGCACGCGGCGGAGCCTGCCGGGGAGCCCCTGCAAGGCCCCGCGGTCATCGCGGCCCGCCAGGAAACCATGCGCCAGATGGAAGCCATCTGGCTGATGCTTGACGATATGATCGAGCGCGACGAAGACCTTGACCGCAAGGCGGCGGCCGATGGCGCGGCGATTATGGTAGACTTGTTTGGCGACATGCAGCGCCAGTATCCGGAAGGGTCGTTTCTGCCCCCCACGGCGGCCACCCTGGAGGTCCGCCAGGACTGGAGCGACTTCCTCAAGATGGCGGCCACGGCCCAGGGCTACGCCATGAACGTCCGCGAAGCCGTCCTCGACGGCGATCGCGCGACGGCGGCCACGCATCTGGCCGCGCTCGAAGTGACGTGCAGCACCTGCCATCTCCGCTTTTCCCCCGGCATCCGCTCCGACCTGCGTCCTTGGCCGCAGGGGCGGTAGAGAAAATCCCGAGTGCTCCCTGATCGCCGTACCCGCGAAGGCGCATAGGCGCTGAGTTAAGCGAAAGAAAGCGGGCTCTGCCCGCGCCCGCCAGGAGGCGAACGCCTCCTGGACCACGGGAGTTGGCTTCAGTAGAAAGCCACGCGCAGCGCATCAAATGCTGACCGGCCTCTTGCGGGTTTGGGCGGCGCCCATTCTTCATCTAGCTGAGGTCTTTTGCATGGCTGGCCGCAGTTGTTCAAGCACCCCCTCGACGCTTTCGGCCATGGCGTCCTCGTGGTGAGCCCGATAGAGGTCGTGGGCGCGCCGCGCCAGGACCTGTGCGGTGGCTTCGTCGTCGTGTTGCAGGCTGGCCAGGGCGCTGAGGTAGTGGCTGTGGGCGCAGCCGATGGGTTCGCCCAATTCCTCGTAAAGGCGGCAGGCTTCCTGGGCGTGCGCCAGGGCGTCGTCCGGGTCGGCCTGATCGACCCCCAGGCGGGCGAGGTCGAGGTGGACCTGGGCCTCTCCGGCAGTGTCGCCAACATGGCGCAGCAGGGCGAGGGCTTTGCGATAGCACCCGGTGGCCATTCCAGGTTCGCCTTCCAGCTTGGCCAGATCGCCGAGGCTTTGCAGGGTGCAGGCCTGGCCGTGTTGGTTGCCGTCGGCCGTGTACAGGCGCAACGCGTGATCCAGTTCAAAGCGCGCCACATGGACCTTGCCCAGCCGCAAATCGACGTCCCCCAGGGTGTGGAGGGTGGCCGCCTGGGCGGCGCGGTTGCCGGTGATCTCGATGAGTTCCAGCGCCGCGTCAAAGTGGTCGCGGGCCGGCTGCAGGTGGCCCTGGCGAAGCTCCGCCGTGCCCATAAGACGCAGGGACGCGGCCTCTCCGGCGGCATTGCCGAGGGCGGTGAAGGCGAGGCGCGCGCTGTCGGCGGCCTCGCGGGCGGTGTCCAGGCGCCCGGTCCGCAGGGCGAGTTCAGCGGCCATGACGCTGGCCCGCGCTCCGCCGGGGGTGTCCCCCGCCTGGGCAAACAGGTCAAGGGCCAGCGCCATGGCTGCGGCTGCGGCATCTTGGTTGCCGTGGCGTTCGTAAGCCACGGCATCGCGCAGGGTTGCGTGGGCTTGGTCCTGGAGCCGCGCCGCCGACGAAGCGGGTTTTATCGTGCCGGCCCGCAGCAGCGGCGACCGGCGCCGCCTCCAAGCCACCGCAAGGCGTGCGCGCAGTCCAAGAGGATTGAATCCCGGCAGAGCACCGCTTTCGTTCAGCATCTTTCCGCGCCCCTTCGATAGTTCCTGCACACATGGTGGTACAAGGACAACCAATGGAGCGCGGCCGCTGTTCCGGGGGCGTTGCCGTGGGGCCGGACACAGGAGGATTACCCCTGTCGGAGGTTCAGTCCCAATAGCGCATGGCGGCGCCATAGAGGGTGGCGAGGTGGTCGCGGGTGACCTCCTTGGGCGCCATGACGAGTAGGCGTTGCTGCTTCCATGCGCCATCGACCAGGGCGGGGATGTCGCCCTCGCCATAGCCCAGGGCCTTGAGGCCGCTGGGGATGCCGGTGGCCCGCATCATGTGTTCCAATTGACCGGCCAGGATGTCGCCGGCATCACTCAATCCGCCGCCGGTGGCCCCCAGCGCGCGGGCCGCCGTCAGGTGACGGCCGGGCGCGGTGTCGGCGGTGAAGCGGAAGGCGGCCGGGGCGTTGATGACCACCGACAGGCCATGCGGCACCATGCCGCCCTCATTCTCATAGCCGGTGGCGGTATAGCGGTGGTTCAGTCCGGCCACAGAGTAGGACATGGCGTGCGGAATGTGCACCCCGGCGTTGCCGAACGCCAACCCGGCGAGGGTGGCCGCGAAAGTCAGGTTGTCGCGGGCCTCGGTATCGGCCGGGTCGGTGACGGCGCGGACCAGATAGCGGCCGCCCAGTTCGATGGCCCTGAGCGCCCCGCCGTCGCTCCACGGGTTGGCCCCCTGGTAGGGCGGCCGGGTGAGGGGATCAGCCGGTGCCGGGCGGCTGGAGAACAGGCGGGCGGTATAGCTTTCAATGGCATGGGTCAGCACGTCGAACCCGGTGCAGGCAACCACGCCGGCGGGCAGGGAATAGGTTGCCGTGGGGTCCACCACCGCCTTGGTCGGGCGCAGGAACTTGGACGAGATACCGGTCTTCACCTGGCTTTCCACAAAGTCGAAGATGGCGACGGCAGTGGTTTCGCTGCCCGTGCCGGCGGTGGTCGGGCAGGCCAGGTGCGGCTTCAGCGGCCCCGGAACCGGCACGGCGCGGCCCAGTGGCGCATTCACGTAGTCCAGGAAGTCGGCCGGTGGGTAGGTGCTGTAGAGGTTGGCGGCCTTGGCCGTGTCGATGACCGATCCGCCGCCGACCGAGACAAATCCGTCAAACTTGCCCTCGGTGGCAAAGGCGGCGGCGTCGCGGAAGGAGGCGTCGGTCGGCTCGATGCGCACGCGGTCGAACACCACCACGTCGATGCCCGCCGCACGCAGGGCCTCCCGCGCCGTGGCGACCGGCGCGAGGGCGGCCAGGGTCGGATCGGTCACCAGCATGACGCGCTTCATGCCGAGCGCCACGGCGTCAACGCCCAGTTCGCGCAGGGCTCCCGCGCCGTACTTGAGGGCGACGGGATCGACGGTGAAGATGGTTTCCGGTGAGCCGGCCATGACGTTTGCCTCCTGTTCGTTATTGTCCGAACAGTGTCCGGCTCCTCTAGCGTAGGGTCAACACCGCCGTTCCCACCGGGCTCTCGACCTGGATGCGCAAGGGGAGGGCCTCGTCATCGGTGCTGAACAGAACGCGCAGGTGGCTGGACGCCCAGCCGCGCGCCTGCTTTGGCTTGAACCCAGCGACCGGCGTGATGGAGGCTGTGACCGGAATCACCTGATGATCGGTGCTGCCGATCCGGGTGGTCCGGGGCGGTTCGATGCTGGCGATGACGTCGATGCGGCGCTTGCCGTCAAAGACCGCCATCGTCACCCTGCCTTTGTGCCCACTGAGGACATGCTGGCGCAGGCCGATCAGGGCGGCGAGGGGGTCCACCGTGTCCTGCCGCAGGTGGGGGGCAATGGCGGTCTGGGGCTCGCCGTCCTCGAAGCCTTGGGCAAGCCCGGTCGAATCGTATTCTATGATGACGGCACCACTATCGTCGGATTGAACGAATCGCCGCTCGAAGACGGTCGGGCGGAGGTCAGCGGAGTCAGTTAAGGTGCCGCGTGTGTGCAACGCGGCCATCCAGTTGTACGCCCAACCGAGCAGGCCACGCGTGTTGATGTTCATATCGCCCCAATAGGCCTGGGAGTCGCCGCGCAGGGTCAGGGTCACGTCGGCCACATGCAGGCCGCCCCATGCGCCATGATAGCGCAGCGGCCCGGCCTCCAGCGGTGGAGGCGCAGGGTCCAGGGCGGCTTCCTGTGCCTGCGGCTCGGCTGCTGCGCGGGTGGGGGCGATTCCCTGCCCGGTTCCCGCCGCAAAGAGCAGTACAGCGCAAGCCATGGCGAACGTCCGGGTGCCGCACCAGCAAGACAGTCCGATCATTCGACCTCCAGAACCCGGTAAATCGGGTAGGATGGGTGGGCGGAATCCCTGCCCTTTCCTACCCTATGGTAATACTGAGGCGACATTTGGGATGCGACGAAGGTGGAATCCAGCCCTCAGCCACTTGGCAAATGTGGTCGGAACAGGCATGTTGGCTGCCATATTGTTGCAACGCAGAACTAATCATCGATAAGGGGTACGCCCAATGAAGATCGCCATACCGAAGGAGCGGCGCGCCGGAGAGGCGCGCGTGGCCGCTTCGCCGGACACGGTGAAGAAGCTCGTCGGCCTGGGCTGCGACGTTGTCGTGGAACAGGGGGCTGGTCTCGGCGCCGGCGTGACTGACGGGGACTTCACCTCGGCCGGCGCGACCATCGGCAACGATGCCGCCAGCACGCTGTCGGATGCCGACGTGGTGCTCAAGGTGCAGCGTCCGATGACCGCCGAAGAGGGAACCGACGAGGTCGCGCTCCTGAAGGAAGGCTCCGTGCTGATGTGCCACCTGATGGCACTGACCGAGCGCACGCTGGTTGACGCCCTGGCCGCCCGCAAGGTCACCGCATTTGCCATGGAACTGATGCCGCGCACCACCCGCGCGCAGTCCATGGACATCCTGTCGTCGCAGAACAACCTGGCTGGCTACAAGGCCGTCATCGATGCCGCCGCCGAGTTCGGCCGCGCGTTCCCGATGATGATGACCGCCGCCGGCACGGTTGCTCCGGCGCGCGTGCTGATTTACGGGGCTGGCGTGGCTGGTCTTCAGGCCGTGGCGACCGCCAAGCGCCTGGGTGCCGTGGTGTTCGCCACCGACGTGCGCCCGGCCACCAAGGAACAGGTCGCCTCGCTGGGCGGCAAGTTCGTGGTGGTTGACGAGGAGATGGAGAAGGAGGCAGAGACCGCTGGCGGCTACGCCAAGGAAATGCCCCCGGAATACTTCGTCAAGCAGAAGCAGATCCTCGGCGATCACCTGAAGAAGGCCGATATCGTCATCACCACGGCGTTGATCCCCGGCCGTCCGGCCCCCAAGCTGGTCACCGCCGAGCAGGTCGCCACCATGAAGCACGGCTCTGTCATCATCGACCTGGCGGCCGAAACCGGCGGCAACTGCGAACTGACCGAGGCTGGCAAGGTTGTGGAGAAGCACGGCGTGAAGATCGTCGGCTACACCAACACGCCGTCCCGTCTGGCTGGCGACGCCAGCACGCTGTTCGCCAAGAACCTGCTGAACTTCCTCATGCTCATGATCGACAAAGAGACCAAGAGCGTGAAAATCGACTGGGAAGACGACCTCGTGAAGGGTTCGCTGGTGACCCGCGATGGTTCCGTCGTTCATCCGATGCTCGCCAACGCCGGCTGACGGAAAGGAGAACTTTATGGACACCCAATCCGTGACTGAGGCCGCGAAGGCCCTGGCAGACAAGGCCGGTGAACTGGCCACCAATGCGCAGATCCTGGCCAACCAGGCCGCCGGCATGGCGGCCGAGGCCACTCCTGTCGCCGCAGGCGGGGGCAACGAGTTCTGGTTCCTGCTGACTGTGTTCGTGCTGGCCGTGTTCCTCGGCTTCTACGTGGTTTGGAGCGTCACGCCGGCGCTGCACTCCCCGCTGATGGGCGTGACCAACGCCATTTCCTCGGTGATCATCGTCGGCGCCCTGATCGCTGCCGGCCCCGAAGGCTTTTCCGGTTCCAAGGTGCTCGGCTTCTTTGCCGTGATGCTGGCCTCGGTGAACATCTTCGGCGGTTTCATCGTCACGCAGCGCATGCTTCAGATGTTCAAAAAGAAGCAGAAGTAAGGGGAGCCCGCACACATGACCGCGACCGGATTCACGATGGCGGCGTATATCGTCGCCGCCGTCTGCTTCATCCTCGCGCTGCGCGGACTCTCCCACCCGGAGACTTCGCGGCGCGGTAACATTCTCGGCATGGTCGGCATGGCCATCGCCATCGTCACCACCCTGGTGGCCCCGGTGGTCCAGTCTTACGTCTGGATCGTCCTGGCCATCGTCATCGGCGGCGCCGTCGGCACCGTGATCGCCCTCAAGGTGGTCATGACCGCGCTGCCGCAGCTCGTCGCCGCCTTCCACTCGCTGGTCGGCATGGCCGCCGTGCTGGTTGCCACCGCCGCCCTGCTGTCGCCGGAAAGCTACGGCATCGGCAGCGTCGGTAGCATCTTCCCCGGCTCTCTGATCGAAATGAGCCTGGGCACCGCCATCGGCGCCATCACGTTCTCGGGCTCGCTGATCGCTTTCGGCAAGTTGCAGGGCTTGGTCAGCGGCAAGCCGCTGTCGTTTCCGATGCAGCACCCGATCAACCTGGGCCTCGGCATCCTGATGATCGTCCTGATCGTCTGGTTTGCCGCGACCGAGAGCTACACCGCCTACTTCATGCTGATGGCCCTGGCCTTCGTCCTGGGCTTCACTCTGATCCTGCCGATCGGCGGCGCCGACATGCCGGTCGTCATCTCCATGCTCAACTCCTACTCGGGCTGGGCAGCGGCCGGTATCGGATTCACGCTGGGCAACACCCTGCTGATCGTGGCCGGTGCGCTGGTCGGTTCCTCGGGCGCCATCCTGTCCTACATTATGTGCAAAGGCATGAACCGCTCGTTCATCTCGGTGATCGCTGGTGGCTTTGGTGGCGACAGCGCCACTGCGGCGGCGGGTGGCCCCGGTGCTGGCGGCAACGTCAAGTCCGGCTCGGCTGAAGACGCGGCCTTCATCATGAAGAACGCCTCCAAGGTCATCATCGTGCCCGGTTACGGCATGGCCGTCGCCCAGGCCCAGCATGCCCTGCGCGAAATGGCCGACCTGCTCAAGGCCGAGGGTGTGGAGGTCAAGTACGCCATTCATCCCGTCGCCGGCCGTATGCCCGGCCACATGAACGTGCTGCTGGCCGAAGCCAACGTGCCCTATGACGAAGTGTTCGAACTCGACGACATCAACAACGAGTTCGCCACCGCCGACGTCGCCTACGTCATCGGCGCCAACGACGTCACCAACCCGGCCGCCAAGACCGATCCGACCAGCCCGATCTACGGTATGCCCATCCTGGATGTGGAAAAGGCCAAGACCGTGCTGTTCATCAAGCGCTCCATGGCGTCCGGCTATGCCGGCGTGGATAACGAACTGTTCTTCCGCGACAACACCATGATGCTGTTCGGCGACGCCAAGAAGATGACCGAGGAAATCAACCAGGGCCTCTAAGGCTCCCGGTTCATCGGTTGAAGACAAGAGGGCGGGTCCTGCGGGGCCCGCCCTTTTTGTATGGTTTCAGGGGAAGAGGTGGGCTCTGCCCACGCCCGCAAGGGGTCTTTAGGCCCCTTGACCCCATTTATTGGGGCGTTCCCTTTACTTGCGCCGCAGGCAGACTTCCCCAGGGGCCAATGCGCTGCGCGCGGCGTCACGACACCGCCAAAAATGGGGTTTGGGGCCAATGGCCCCAACGGGGACCGGGGCTGGCCCCGGCTTCACTTCCCCGGAAGCGGCATCGGCATGGGCAACGGCATCAAGCTCATCCCCGGCCGCCCGCCGCGACGCGTGGCGGGAAAATGTTCGGCCAGGTAGTCCAGGATTTGCGCACGCGTTTCCTCGGGCGGTTCGGGCATTCCCTGTTTTTCGACCATCCAGGTGAGGGTGCGGTCCCAGGCGGTGCGGGTCATGCCTTGCTGGACGATGATGCGGGTCGAGTGGCAGGCCGTGCAGGTGCCGAACACGAGGTCGCGGCCTTCGCCCTCGGGCAGGCCGCCGAAGGGGTCTTCCTGGGCCTGGAGGGGCAGGGCAAACCCCACCAGACCCAGGCCCAGGACCCCCATCAACACCGGCACCCGCACGATCAGGCCTCGACCATCAGGGCGATGCGGTGCATGGCGTTGTTCAGGTAGCCGCGCGGGTTCCAGTTGACGGTGAACGGCTGCATCACGCCGGCTTCGTCGGTGGCCCGCACCCAGACCTCGTAGTAGCCGTGGGTGGGGAAGGTCAGGGCGGCCCGCCAGCGCTGCCAGGAATGCGCGTTGGGCGGCGGGTCGAGTTGGGCGGGTATCCAGGTGGCCCCGAAGTCGGTGGTCACGTCGACCGCTTTGACCGCCCGGTCGCCGGCCCACGCATGGCCGCGCACTTCCACGCCGCGATGCCCGGCCGGCAGGGTGAGGCCGCTTTCGGGATAGGTGATGAGGGACTTCACCGGCATCGATTCGATGATCTTGAAGTCCTCGGCCGGCACCTCGGCCCCTGGCTGGACGGGGTACTTGGGCACGCGATAGGACATGCCGCCCATCTTGGCGCCGTCGTGGACGGAGTCACGGAGCTGGATACGGGTCAGCCATTTCTGCGACACCGACCCCGGCCAGCCGGGGGCGAGGATGCGCAGGGGGGCGCCGTTCTGGGGGTGGAGGTCCTGGCCGTTCATGGCAAAGACCAGCAGGGTGTTGTCGTCGCGCGCCTTCCAGATCGGCATCCCGCGCGAGATCGGCTCCTTGGCGGCGTCGCCCGACAGGTGGCTGTCGGCGCCATGGTGGCCGGTGTAGATGGCGCCCGGCTTGACCCCGGCGGCGTCGAGCACGTCGCGCAGACGGACCCCAGTCCATTCGGCGTTGCCGACCGCGCCCACGGTCCACTGGTTGCCCGAGGCCGGCGGGTTGAAGGCCGCGCGGCCGTTGCCGCCGCATTCCAGTTGCAGGCGCCGGGTGACCACCTCGAAGCGGTTCTTGAGGTCGTCGATGGACAGGTCCATGGACTGGTTGACCTCGCCGTCGATCTTGACGGTCCAGCCTTGGGCGCTGGTCTTTTCGGGCGGGGCGCCGTTGTTGCGGATGAAGAACCGCTCGATGGGGGTGACGTCGGGATCCAGCAGGTGGGCCGGAGTCTCGGCGTTCAGGGGGCGGTCGTTGAGGACCGTCAGGCCGTCCTTGCCGGACAGCGTGAAGGGCTTGCTGTCCTCGGCCAGGGCGGCCGGGATGAGGCCGCCTGGCATGGAGCGGTGGAAGGGGATGGTGCCGCCGACCACGGCCCCCATGGCGGCCAGGCCCGCGCCGCGCAGGAAGCCGCGACGGCTTGCGCCGCTTTCACGCCCGAACACCAGCCGGTCGGCGCGATCGGGGTCGTCCTCATAGAGTTCGCAGAGTCCGCGTTCCTTTTTCATGAATATCCTCCCAGGGACGGTGCCCGCCTTGGATGGCGGGGCTGTTGGCTGAGGGGCACCGCGCGCGGTGGTCCAATTTCCAACATGCGTCCTTGGCGTGGGGAGGTTCCATACGCCGTCCGGTCAGGGTCGCCCTGTTCCTTCCGGCGGATCTATTCCTGAAATACAGACGGCCCGAAGCACGCCACGGAGCGTGTCCATGGCGTGCCTAGGGCAACGGGCTAATCCAGGGGCAGGGGGCTACTAGAAGCCCTCGCGCTCCAGGCGCTTCCGCTCCAGCTTGCGGGCGCGGCGCACGGCCTCGGCCTTTTCGCGAGCCCTCTTTTCAGACGGCTTTTCAAAGCTGCGACGCAGCTTCATTTCGCGGAAGATTCCCTCGCGCTGCATCTTCTTCTTGAGCGCCTTGAGAGCCTGGTCGACATTGTTGTCACGAACGAGAACCTGCACTTGGTTCAGCTCCTTTCCGTAGTTTGCCCGTGTTGCCCAGCGGGGCCACGCCGCGTGATCGTTCACGCCGCAAATTCATCGAGAGACCCTTGTCTGTCCCGGCACAACATCATGCCACAACAGGGGGCCGTCCTGTGGAGGGGTGCTTTAGCACAGTCCCCACGGCTTGGGAAACCAAAATAGGCCTGATGCCTCCTGATTTCCCGTCTTGCCCCGCTTTACGGTGGGGCCGCGACTCTTCATAGTGTGGTCATGGCTATACTGAAAATCGCCCGAATGGGCCACCCGGTGTTGCGGCAGACGGCCGTTCCGGTGACGGACCCGACGGACCCCGAGATTGCGCGCCTTGTCGCCGACATGCTCGATACCCTGGAGGATGCCGGGGGAGTCGGTCTTGCCGCGCCCCAGGTGCATGTGCCGTTGCGCGTGGTCATCTTCTATGTGCCGGCGGCACGCACCGAGGATGACGGGGGCGGCGAGGAGGTTCCCCTGACCGTTCTCGTCAACCCCGAGATCGAGGTTCTCGATTCCACTCCGGTTGAGCGTGTCGAGGCCTGCCTGTCCCTTCCCGACATGGCCGGGCGGGTGCCGCGCGCCAGCCGCATCCGCTATCGCGCCGTCGGCCTGGACGGCCAGCCGTTCGAGCGGGAGGCCGCCGGCTTCCACGCACGGGTGGTGCAACACGAATGCGACCATCTTGATGGTACGCTCTATCCCATGCGCATGACCGACCTGAGCACGTTCGGCTTCGTCGATGAATTGCGCAAGCCGTCAACCGAGGACGCCTAGACCATGACCGAGACCACCCTGGACGACGTGCGCGACCGCTTGATTATCGCGGCCCTGGACCACATCCCCTTCGACGGCTGGAGCATGAAGGCCCTGCGCCATGCGGCCGAGGATGTCGGCCTGGACGCCAACGCCCCCGAGCGCGCCTTTCCGCACGGGGTCAGCAGCGCGGTGGACCACTTCACGGCGCTGGCTGACCGCCTGATGGTGGCCGACCTCGCGGAGCGCAACCTCGACAACCTGGCGCCCCAGGCCCGCATCGAGGAGGCCGTGCGCGTCCGCCTGGATCGCTGGGCGCCGCACCAGGAGGCCGTGCGCCGCGCCCTGACCGTCTACACCCTGCCGCAGAACCTGGGCAGCGCCGCCCGCGCCACCTGGCACACGGTGGACCTGATCTGGAAGGCGGCCGGCGACCGATCGACCGATTTGAACTGGTACACCAAGCGCGCCTCCCTGGCGGCGGTCTATTCGGCCACCATGCTCTATTGGCTGGATGATCAGTCCGAGGGCAGCGAGGCAACCTGGGACTTTCTGCGCCGCCGCATGGACGATGTGGTGGCCAGCATCAAGATGCGCCGCACTGCGCAAGCACGCGTGATGAAGGCGGTCGAAAACCTGCCCAACCCCCTTAATCTGCTGCCCCGCCAGCCGGGCCGTAAACGCCGGGCGTGAGGTAAAGGAAGTGAAATGGGGAAACCACAGAGGTCTCATAGGTCTCAGAGAAGTAAGGGGTTTTGGAAAATGCGCGCAGCGCAGTCCATAGTGCAGGGCCATATGCCTGCGGCGCCCTACGCCCTACTCGTCCTTTACTTTTCTGAGATCTCTGTGTCCTCTGTGGTTATTTCCCCTTAATTTTCCTACGCCCCCGTCAAAAGCCGCACAAAGGCCGCGCCAGCGTGTTCCAGCGGCCCGGAGTTGTCGATGGACACCAGGGCCGGGTGGGCCACCCGGAAGGCGGCGGCGCGGCTGAGGCGTTCCTCTATCTCAGCGGAAGATTCGCGGCCGCGATGCTCCAGGCGGGCGCGCAGGACGGCGGAATCGACGACTACGGCAACGGGAATGATGTCGGGGAAGCGTTCGGCGGCGGTGGGCAGCCATTCGCGCGACCCGTTGACGACCACGTTCAAGCCGCTCTGACGCCACGACTCCACCTCGATGCCGATACCGTAGCGGTGGCCGTGGCTGTCCCAGGCCATGCAGAAACAGCCGTGGGCGGCCCGCACCGCGAACTCGGCGTGGCTGAGTGCGACGTGGTTCTCACCCCCGGCGTTGCCGGCGCGGGTGATGTAGCGATGGGCGAAGGCGACCGGCGCATTGGCCGGCAGGTGGCTTCTGGCATGGGCCAGCAGCGAGTCCTTGCCGGCCCCGGACGGTCCCATGACGTAAAACAGACGGCCAGTCGAGCGCATGAGTTCGGGATCCGGGGCAGTGGATGGTCGCGCAGTGTGGCCCGAGCGGCGCCATGGGGCAAGCTTCGCATCGGGGGTTTTTCTCAAGACGAAAACTGTCTCAGGCAAGGGCGGCATGGAGCGTAAGGACCATTGCCGCCGCCCTTCAAACGATGCTTCTTAAGGGCGCAGAGTTTAGAATTTCTGTGTCTCGGGGGGCTTGATGATCCGTAAATTGCCACCGCTCAATGCCCTCAGGGCGTTCGAGGCGGCAGCACGGCTGGGCAGCTTCGTCGCTGCGGCGGAGGAACTGGCCGTCACCCCGGCCGCCATCAGCCATCAGGTCAAGGGGCTGGAGGAGGCGCTTGGAGTCGCCCTGTTCCTGCGCAGCCACCGTGCCGTCACCCTGACCCGCGAGGGGCGCCGGTTGCTACCCGGCCTGAGCGACGGGTTTGACCAGATCCTGGCGGCAGTGGCCGCCGTGCGTCCGGCCACGCGCAACGGGCCAATCCTGGTCAGTTGCGGTCCCTCGTTCGCCACCAAGTGGCTGGTTCCACGCCTTGAAACCTTTATGGCGCACCACCCCGAATACACCGTGCGCGTGGAGGCCGAGGCCCGCCTGGTCGATCTGGCGGCCGAAGAGGTTGATGTCGCCGTGCGCCTGACCGACACGCTTGCCGCACCGGGCCTGATCGTTGAGCCGCTGTTCGGGGAGCGCCTGTTTCCGGTATGTGCGCCGCGCTTGCGGACGGGCCTGCGGCGGGCGTCGGAACTGGCCCTGCACACCCTGCTCCACGATGACCTGATCGAGAAAATTCCCAAGGCCGGGTGCTGGGCGGACTGGCTGGAGGTCGCCGGGCTGACTGGCCTGCAACCCAAGCATTCCGTGCACTACAAATCCACATCTCTGGCGTTGGAGTCGGCCATGCGGGGGCAGGGCATCGCCATGGGGCGGTCGTCCCTGGTCTGCGGCGACTTGCAGAGCGGTGCCCTGGTCAAGCTGTTCGACGTCACCGTGCCCAGCGGGCTGAAATACGTCGCCCTGCACCCCGAAGGCCGCCCCGAACACCCCGGCGCCACCGCCCTGCGCGCTTGGCTGGGCCAGGAAGCGGCAGCCTTCCGCGCCCAGTGGCCGGATTTGGTGATCTGAGGCCTTTGGTCCGCTGATGCGAAGGGCTGCCGCTTCCTGGAGCACCGCTCCAGACCTCCCTTATTTTCTTGAAGAAAGAAAAGGGGTTTGGGGCTTGCCCCAAGCCGCCGGGCGGCAGCCCGTTCGCGTGAGCGAAAAATTCAACCGGCCATCGTCAGGGCGCTCTCGACCTTGTCTAGGGCGGTCTGGATGACTTCGACCCCGGCGTCCGGCAGGTGGGCGTTTTCGCTCAGGTGGCGGCGCCAGGATCGTGCTCCCGGACAGCCCTGGTAGAGGCCCAGGATGTGCCGGGTCATGCGGTTCAAGGGTATTCCGTCGTCAAGCCATGCCTGGACGTAGGGCAGGAACCGCTCCACCACTTGGCGTCGGGTGGGTGGTGGGGGGGCGGCGCCGAACAGCACGGAGTCGGCCTCGGCCAACATGTAGGGTGTCTCGTAGGCGGCGCGGCCGATCATGCAGCCATCGACAGCGGTCAGGTGTTCCGCGCAGTCCGCGATGGTCTTGAGGCCGCCGTTGAGCACGATGGTCAGGTGCGGGTATTCGCCCTTGATGCGGTGCACGATGTCGTGCCGCAGGGGCGGGATCTCGCGGTTCTGCTTGGGGCTGAGGCCCTGGAGCCAGGCCTTGCGGGCGTGGATGATGAAGGTCTGGCAGCCGCCGTCGGCCACGGTGTCGATGAACCGCCGCAGGTGATCGTGGCTGTCCAGGTCGTCGATGCCGATGCGGTGCTTGACGGTGACCGGCAGCGCCGTGGCGTCTTGCATGGCGCGCACGCAGTCGGCGACCAGGGCGGGTTCGGCCATCAGGCAGGCGCCGAACCGCCCGGCCGAGACGCGGTCGGACGGGCAGCCGACGTTGAGGTTGACCTCGTCGTATCCCCACTCCTCGGCGATGCGGGCGCAGCGGGCGAGGTCAGCCGGGTCCGAGCCGCCAAGCTGCAAGGCCAGCGGATGTTCAACCGCGTCGAAATCCAGGTGGCGGCCCTTGTCGCCGAACAGGATGGCACCGGTCACCACCATCTCCGTGTAGAGCAGGGCGTGGCGGGTCAGGCCGCGCAGGAACACCCGTTCATGGCGGTCGGTCCAGTCCATCATGGGGGCCACCGACAGGCGGCAGGTATAGGGGGCGTTCATGCCTCCCCTTTATCAGAGTGCGTCCGGCGGTGCAAACGCAGGGCAATCGGGCGAACCGAATTGTGCAAACGGCAAGGGGGTTGACGCGTAGTTCTTGTTATGTTCCTATCGTCAAAAGGAACATAAAGTGAACTGAAACGCGTTGAGGAGGTCCCCGATGTCGATCAGCACCTTTCTTTGGGAGTTTGTCGCCTTGCTCTCTTTGTTTGCCGTGATCTACTTGTGGTCCCTGGTCGGCTTCGCCCTGCAAGCCTGAACCGTCATGCTGGCTCCTTTAGGCGGTCGAGGCGCAGGCGGTGGCGGGCGTCGGTCAGCCGCCAGGCGCCCAGCATGACCGCCGACAACGCTCCGATGGCCGTGCCGCCGGCGATCAGGAACATGATGAGGATCTGGTACTTGGCGGCATCCGGCGGGGCCGCGCCAGCCAGGATCTGGCCGGTCATCATGCCGGGGATGAACACCAGCCCGGCCCCGGCCATGGCGTTGATGATGCTGATGAGGCCGGTGCGCAGGGCGTGCCGGGTGACGTGGCGCAGGGCCACCCACCGCGTGGCGCCCAGGCTGAGCCGGCCTTCGATGGCGGCGCGGTCCCTGGACGCCAGGGTGGTCAGGGTGTTCAGCCCGATGCTGACCCCGTTCATGGTGTTGCCCAACACCATGCCGAGAAGCGGCAGGGCATATCGTGCGTCATACCATGGGTCGGGGCGGACCTGGGTGGTCAGGGCGAACAGGGTGACCAAAAACGAGGCCAGCAGCATCGCCCCGGTGCCCAGCCCATAGGCCCACCAACCGTCCAGGCGGCGGTCCTGGCGCGCCATCACCTCGCGGCCGGCGAACAGGACCATCATCGTGGCCGCCAGCAGCGTCCATTCCGGGGCGTGGTGGGCGAACAGCCACTCCAGCACCATGGCCATGAGCAAAAGCTGCACCACCATGCGCGTCGCTGCCACCAGCAGGCGCCGCTCCACGCCCAGCCCCAGCCACAGGGACAGCCCGGCGTTGAGGATGACCAGGATGGAGGCCACGGCAAGGTCGGACCAAGCCAGGGCGACATAGGATGTTTCGACGGTCGCCGTCATGGCGCGGCCTCCTCGTGGTGCGGAACCAGGGCGCCGTCTCGCAGGTGGACCACCCCGCTCGAGGCCAGCCGCCGCGCCTGGGCGGCGTCGTGGGTGACCAGCAGAACGGCGGTGCGACCTTCGTGCGGCAAGGTGGCAATGAGAGCTTCGACGAGGCCGGCGCTTTCGGCGTCCAGGGCTGCCGTCGGTTCGTCAAACAGGTAAATGCGCGCCTCGCCGGGCGGGCGGGGCAGGGTGATGGCGCGGATGAGGGCCAGGCGCTGGCGCTCCCCGGTGGACAGCCGTTGCACCGGCCAGTCCAGGGCGTCGGCGGCAAGGTTGACGCGCGGCAACATAGTGGCGGCGGCAGTGGGGTCGGCGAAGTGGGCGCCCACCCTGTCGTCCCACCACCCAGCATCGGCGGCGACATAGATCACGCGGCGCCGCCACGTTGGCGCGTCCATGGCATGGCGGTCGATGCCGTCCAGGCTGACCGCGCCGTCGGCCGGATCGAGGTCGGCGATGGCTCTCAGCAGGACTGATTTGCCGGACCCCGACGGCCCCATGATGGCCACTGTCCGGCCGTCCGGCACGTCCAGGTCGGCCGGGCCGATGGTGGGGCCGTTGGGGATGCGGCGAATCAGCCCGCGGATGGAAAGCATGGCACGCGCCCCTGTCACGAATGGACCAAAGCCCCTTGCGGTCCCAGGTCATGGACCGAAGGATCGGGGCGGCTGGGCGATTTTCTTTGCTTGGGGCCGCACGGTCTATAGAATTAGCTGTCAATGATGCATCGCCACGCGGGAAGGAGCGGTGTGTGATTATTCGGGGCGTCAAAATCGAGGATTCTGTGAAGAAAACGCGCATTGAGGCAGCCTGGTCGGGGCAGGCGGAATGCCGGGGGTGTGGCATTCGCGATCTGGCCCTGTTCGCGGACCTCAAGGAGCAGGACTTCAGCCTCATCCACCTGCCGATTGACGAGATCGCCTACGAGGCCGGCGCCGTGCTGTACAATTCCGGCGACGACGGGCGGGCCGTGTATACCGTGCGCTCCGGCCTCATCAAGCTGGTGCAGTACCTGCCTGACGGCGCACAACGCATCGTCCGCCTGCTGCGGCCCGGCGACACCCTGGGCCTGGAGGTGTTGGTCGGCGATACCTATGAGCACACCGCCGTGGTGCTGCGCCGCGCCCTGACCTGTCGCATCCCGCGCGAGGTGGTGCAGCGCCTGTCGGTCGAGACACCGCGCCTGCACTCCCAGCTCATGAAACGCTGGCACCAGTCGGTGCGCCAGGCCGACGAGTGGCTGACCGAACTGTCCACCGGCAGCGCCCGCGCCCGCGTCGCCCGCCTCCTGCTGTCGCAAGCCGAGGGCGCCAACGATCAGGCGTGCGAATTGTTCTCGCGCGAAGATGTCGGGGCCATGCTCGGGGTCACCACCGAAACGGCCAGCCGCATGATCGCTGAATTCCGCCGGTCCGGCGTGCTGACCGACCTCGAAGCCAATCGCTACCGCTGCAACATTGAGGAACTCCGCCGCATCTCGGGCGAGACGGCGTAGAGAAGTGAAGGGATTTATCACAGAGGACACAGAGATTTCGGTGCAGTGCTGCGCGCAGCGCTTTATACCCCTGCCGGGGTATTTCTGCCTGCGGCGCAGGTGCTCCGCCTTCTCTGTGTCCTCTGTATCTTCTCGGTGTTCCCCCGCTTCACTTCCTTTGGCCACGATCCCCCAGCTGGCGCGGCCCCAATAACGGCTCGGCATGGCGACGGAAGGCGGCTTCGTCGAAGCGGGCTTCGGCGTTGAGGGGCAGGGTGGCGGCGACCCGGAGCAGGGCAGGGTGGATGTCCGGCCCGTCCTCGCCGCCCAGTTCAAACCATGCGCGGGCCCAGGCGGCGGTGGCCATCAGGTGGATGAGGCCGAGCAGGCGGAAGCACACGGCGATGCCGTGCAGGGTGTCCAGTCCGATGGCGCGGTCGAGGGCACCGACCCAGCAGTGGGCGTCGGTGTCGGCGAACAGGATGCGGGTTTCCGTGCCGTCGGGGCGTAGGAACCGCACGCCGCGCGCATCCTCGGGATCAACCGCCAGACCGATTTCGGCGCCGACCGTGGCGGCGTTCCAGGCCGCCACGAGGTCGCGCGGCATGACCGGCGGCAGGTCCTCGGGTGGCATGCCGACCTCGATCACGCGGCCGGAAGGAGGGACCACGCGGTCGGAAGGGGATCGGGATGGGATTACGCGGTCTCCCAGGCGCACGACAGGCCGAGTTCGCCGGCCGTGTTGCTGACCGTGGCAAGGCACGCGCCGGCGGCGTCGGCGTCGCTCAGGCTTATGGCGATGCGGATGATATAGCGGGTGCCAGCGCCTTCGGGCACATGCTCGGCGTTCAGGCGCACGATGTTGGCCTTGTACTGGCCGAACACTTCGGCCAGGCGGGCGATCAGGCCCGGCCGGTCGTCGCCGGACACCGTGATGCGGTGGGTGATGTGGCCGCTGGGGCCGTGCACGGTGGCCAGGGTGAAGGGCGTGACGGAAAGCTGCGCGCCCTCGGTTTCGGGCAGGCTGGCCAGGGCGCTTTCCACTTCCGGCGCGGTCACGTCGTCGGGCAGTTCGCACAGCGCGGTGAACTCGGCGGCCTGTCCCAGGACGGCAAAGGTGGCATCGCCCAGATTGGCGCCCAGGTCGAACAGGGCGCCCGTGACCGCGGCCACCAGTCCGGTACGGTCGGGGCAGGACAGGCTGACGAGAACGGTCTGGGTCATGGTCCGGCTGAAGCCTCGTGAGGGTGGAAATCTGCCAGGGTCGTTTTATCTGGCGTCGTAGATTGCCTTGTAAAGGGTTCCGGCGGTGCGGGCGGCGTTGACTGTCCATTGCCAGTCGCGCTCGGTCATGGGCACCGTGTCCAGAACGTCCATCAGGTGCTCATGCGGGCCGCTGGAGTCCGGGCGCCGGTAGAAAAAGGTCGTCTGCTCGGGCCGCAGGGACAGGCACTGGAACAGTCTTGAACTGTAGTTGGCGCCGAAGTTGGTGGCGATGGCGTCAATCACCGACAGCACGCCCAGGCGCGCCACCGGGGCCTTGATGGCGACATAGTAATTGTAGGCAACGTAAGCCTGGGCCTCGGTGCCGGGGAAGGTGGAGCGGGGATCGGGTCCCTCGAACCCGGTGCGGGCCAGATCGTCGAGGATCCATTCCCAATGCGCGCTGGCCTGGGCGGCGTTGCGCAGCAGCGCCTGCCGCGCCGTCTCGTAGCCATCGGGCAGGTGAGAGGCGGCAAGTGCAGAGATCGACGGACCTTCGTACGTGGTGTGGAACAGCGACAGCAAAAGGCCGTGGTAGTCCGACAATTCGAACTCTCCGGTCAGGATGCGCCGGGCGGATTGATTGTCGGGAAACGCCAGGGTGATGTCGTTGAGGGCGTCGATGAAATCCTTGCGGCTGGTCATCAGGGGCGGTATCCACGTCTTGAAAATGGTCTGGGCCGGGCACGGCGTGCGTCTGACAACTGTATCCGATTCCGCCGGGGATTTCCTAACCTGTTCGCGGCTTATTGAAGACGCCGTGCGAATCGATTACTCTTAAAGAGTAGTAAAGGATCTTTCCAACCGGATTGAAGAAGGGGACGGGCCGTGAGCCTGAAAGTCGGGCAATCTCAGCAAGTGGGTTCAGCAGCCGCAACGCGCGCGGCGGCGGTGCACCACGGCGCGTTTGCCGGCACCCGTTTGGTCGACAAGATGTCCGGGGCGGCCCCTGCGGGGGCGGAGGAAGAGTCTTTCAGGTTCGACGACACTTGGGACGAGTTGCATCAGAACCGCCCGCGCCGCAAGGCCCCCTTGGGGATCCATGGCAATGCCGTGCGGTTCGGCAACGTGCTGGCAAGCGAAGAGATCGGGGCGATGATGGTGTCCTACCGGGCGCAGCACGAAAGCGCCTTCATGCCGTCGCTGCGCATCGGCGCCATGCTGTATGACCACGCCAAGATCGCCATAAGCAGTGGTGGGCGGTCGCGGATCCTGGGCGGCCAGCTTAACCGCACCCTTTAGGATTTTCCCAGGCGGCGCGCCATGCGTCTAAATCTTCGGCCGTGTCAATGTCCTCCATCACGCCCCGTCCGGCATCGCTGCAACCGTCCATCGGTACGCTGACGAGGCGGTCGGCGTGGCGATGCAGGACATCGCGGCCGCCCACATCGCCCGTCACCTCCAATAGCTCCGGAAACAGGGAGCGCGGCCACAGCACCGGGTTGCCCCGTCGGCCGTCCACAGTTGGCGCCACGATGGCGTCCGGCGCGGCGCGGAAGGCTTCCCGCAGGCGCCCCAGGTGGTCCGCCGTCACCCCCGGCATGTCGCCAAGCAGCACGGCGACCCCGAGGGCGTCCGCAGGGACGGCGGCAATACCGGCCCTGAGCGAGGCGGCCATTCCTTCGTCCGGGGTGGTGGAGTGGGCAATCAGGATCGGCAGCCCCGCCACGGCGGTTTCAACCTCGGGTGCGGTATGGCCCGTCACCACGATGACCGGTCTGAGGCCGCTGTCCAGGGCGGCTTGAACGGGCCGCCGGATCATCGGTTGGCCGTCGACAATGGCCAGCACCTTGGTGACGGGGCCGTGGCCCCCCATGCGGCGGCCGAAGCCGCCGGCCAGGATGATGGCGGCGACGACCATTGGCGGAGTTCCCTACTTGCGGACCCAACCGTCCCCTGGATTGACGAAGGTCCCGCCAGGCGACCGCTCAATGAGCTTCTGGCCGGCAATCGCCATCACCGCCTGAACGGCGGTGCCGTTCTGTTGGGCGATGCGGCGGTATTCGTCCATGCGCTGCGCGTTGATCGTGTCGATCATTTGTTGGACCGGGGGCGGCGGCGACTTGACCGCGCCCAACAGGCCGTCGGCCCGTTCGCCGATCAGGCCCGACGATTTGGCCTGTTCCAGGCTCTGGGCAAAGGCCGGGGCAGGGGCTATGGCAAACAGCCCGACAGCCAGCAGGACGGCAAGGAAGACGGTGCGAATAAGGGTCATGTCCAGTCTCCCAAAGGCCTAGAAGAGTTCGGCATTGCGTTCGAGCAGCGTTTCGACGTCGCGCTCGACCTTGATGCGGACCTCCTGCTCGATCTTGACGTTGAGGTTGATGACGATGGGCTTGTCGGGTGCTTCGACCCGCACGGTCGGCTGGCACGCGGCCAGAACCATGCCCGAAGCAACAACAACCAGGGCCACGACTGTAGCACGCATCTGTATCACCTCCCTCTAAACCGGTCCCGGCACCGTCTTACAATCATGGTACATTGTGGCGCCAATCCGGTCGTTTCAGACCACTATTGCCCGTCATCGTCCTATTGTTCAACGCCGAACTGCTCCATATGGCGGCGAATGCGGTCCGGCACCTGATACCCGCTCAGTGTTCCTTCGATTACCTGGGCCAGGGCGCCGCTCAGGGTCAGGTTGAATTCCACCGGATAACCATCGTACAGATCGGGGTTGTTGCCCGCCAAGTGCATCCCGACCTCCAGCGCTCCGGCCGCGCTGCCGGTGATGGTCAGGCGTAGGCTGTCGTAATGGAAATCGCTCAGCGCCTGGAGCATCAGGTCCACCCCGGCCCCGCCCGAGGCCAGTCCTGCCGGCGCCTCGTCCGGGCGGTAGCGGATGGTGCCGGGGCCGTCTGTGCGCAGTTCTCCGCCATGAAACAGGATGTTGCCCTCGCGCAGTTCAACGGGCACCTCGCCGTGCAGGCTGCCCGACGCGCTCAATCCGCCCAACTCGGTCAGGCCGGCGAGCTGGCCCAGTCGCAGGCCCTGGACGCGCAGCACGGTTTGCGCGCCCGATCCGTCGAAGGGCAGGATCAGGGGGTCGGCATGGATGGTGCCTTCGGCCAGCGTCATGATCGCCCGGTCGATCACCGCGTTGCCCTTGCCATCAAGGCGGAACGTCATTTCGGCGTTGGTGAAGGGCACCCCGGCCTCGATGGCGCCGACCGCCAGAACCTGATCGGGCGGCGTCGCCAGCGGCCACAGTTTGGTGAGGGTCAGTACGCCGTGGGTCTTGCGCAGTTCGATAAAGCCGCGTTGGATGGTCAGCCCGTCGAGCAGGACTTCCAGGCGCGGGGTCAGGCCGCGCGGCGTCCACGCGATTGTGCCCTGGGCCGCCATGTCGCCGTCAACGCGCAGGGCCGCGCCGGCCAGCGGCCCATACAGGCTGTCGGGCTGCAAGGCGTCGCCGAAGGTCAGGCGCGGCACGGTGACCTTGGCGCTGCCCTTTCCGGTGGCGACGTCGTGCTGGCCGTCAAGGTGCAGGATGGTCTTCAGGCCGCCCTCGCGCACCTGGGCCTGGAAGCGGGTCGGCGTGCCGTCCCACGGATGTTCGGCCGACGCCTGGATGCGCAGGGGCCGATGCTTCAGGGTGGCCTCGGGCAGGGGCAGGGGCTCGCCGGGGAGATGCGGTACGCGGGCCTCGGCCTCCACGCTGATTCCGGCCGGGCCTTCGCGCACGGTGGCATAGACGCCCGAGGCCTCCATATCCGGCGCCTTCACGGTGCCGTCGGTCAGGGTCAGGGTGAGCATTCGGTTGCCTTGCCCGGCAATCGGAACCACGGCGTCGATCTCGGCGCGGGCGAAGCGGCTGTCCACCGTTCGGCCCGCCGACCGCACGATCAGGGCGGCGTCGGGGACGGCAAGGCGGGCGTGCACCTGGGCGGCGCCATCGGCCAGGGTGAGGGCCACGGCGGCGTCTTCGCCGGTCGGCTCAATGGCCCAGTCGAGTCCCTTTGGCAGCGTGGTGCCGCCGACCGCGACCGGCCCATCCAGGCGCAGGTGGCCCTCCCGTAGCCCCAGGCGGGCGCCGCTGGTGTCCCAGGTCAGGCCGCCGGCCAACAGCATGCGCAGGCGCGGCACCGTGATGTCGTCGATTTGCAGCCCCTGGCCGAGAATGAATACCTCGGCCTGCACGCCGCCATCGGTCGGCAGTCCACTCAGGTCCCGGCCTTCCAGGGTGGCGTGGACGACGCCGCCGACGGCCGGCAATCCGTTGACCGTGCCCTGAAGCTGGCGCAGGGCCACCGACCGGAGCGTTCCGGCGTTGTCCGTGGTCGCTTCGCCGTCCACGGTCAGGCGCCCGGTCGTTTCCCCCATGCGGGCCGAGACGCTGCCCGCGCCCGTAACGTGATACCCGTCGTCCTGGGGGCTGACGAAGACGTGGAGGGGAGTGGCGCCCGCCATGTCGGCCACCACCGTGAGCCCGGCCTCGGCCTGCGCCTGGAGAAGGGGGGGCAGGCTGGCGAGCAGGACACTGTCCAGTTGCCGCGCCGTCATCACCAGGCCTTCCTCGGAGAGGGCCTGGATTTGGCCGTCCTTCACGGTGAGGGAAAGGCTGGTGAACCCGTCGACGCTGGCGGCCAGCCCAGGAATGGTGGCCGCGCGGGCGGTCACTGCCACTTGGCCAGAGCCGTTCAGGGCTTCCCATGCTGACGTCTTGGACTGTATGCCGGCTACGGCGAACGACGCCTCGGCGGCCAGTCCGGGCGCGGTGGCGCTGAGGCTCGCCTCGGCGGCCATGCCGTTGTCTGTCCGCTCTGCCTTGCCATCGACAATGATTTCGGCCATCCCCTGGGGGGACCGCACGACCAGCCGGGCCGCGTTGACGTGCAGGACGTCCATCGGCAGCAGGGCGTCAGTCGTGGCAGGGGCGGGGTCCTCGGTGCCAGTACCCAGCAGATCCGTAATGGGTCCCAGCCCGTCGATGTGCAGGGCGCCGTCAATCCACACCGCTTCGACGCGCGCGCGATCAACGATCAGCGTGTTGAGGCGGCCGCTGGGCAGGTCATAGGTCAGGATGACCGTCTCGGCGCCAGCGGAACGACCGTCCGGGCCAACCTGTATGTCGCGCAGAACCATCCGCGACAGGCCGACCTCATCCATCGTGTACCGCACCGGCGCGATGCCGAGCCGTTCTTCCAGGATGCCCGGCCCCCAGGTTTCAGCTATCCACGGCAGGGCGGCCCATGCCGCGACGGCGACGACACCAAGGGCGGCAAGGGTGCCGGCCAGGAAGACCGCTGGCCGGCGCATGGGCTATCGCGACCCCGCGCCGACGATGGCAGTCACCGCCCGGCCGGCCAGGACGCCGCACAGGTGGGCACGATAGTCGGCGCTGGCGTGCTGGTCCTCGTTCATCCCGTCCGGGCTGGTCGCCACGCCATCCAGCGACGTGGGACTGAACGACGCGGCCAAGGCCTGTTCCATGGCCTCGTGGCGGAATACCTGCCCGGCCGCCCCGGTCACGGCCACGCGCGGCCCGGCGGCGGTGCGGGCAACGAACACCCCGACCACGGCATAGCGTGACGCCGGATTGCGGATCTTGGCATAGGCTGCGGCCTCGGCCAGGGGGAAACGGACTTCGCGGATGATTTCGCCGGGGTCCAGCGTGGTGTCGAAAAACGCGCCGAAGAAATCGGCTGCTTTGTGGCTGCGCATGTCGGTGATGATGGCAGCGTCCAGGGCCAGGGCGGCGGCCGGATAGTCCGCCGCCGGGTCGTTGTTGGCCAGCGCCCCGCCAATGGTGCCCATGGCGCGCACCTGCTGATCGCCGATGGAGGCCGCCATGGCCGCCAGCGCCGGCAGGGCGGCGATGACCTCGGGCGAGTCGGCAATGGCCTGATGGGTGGTCATGGCGCCGATCACCAGGGTGTCGCCGTCGCGCCGGATGCCGGTCAGGCCGGGGATGCGCCGCAGGTCAACGATGCGGTCGTGTTGGGCAAGGCGCATCTTCAGGGTCGGGATCAGGGTCTGGCCGCCCGCCAGATAGGCCGGTTCCTCGGCCGCCGCATGGGCCTCGCGGGCGTCCTCAAGGGTGGTGGCGCGGTGGTAGTCGAACGGGAACATGGTCTGCCGCCTCCGCTAATTCAGCCGTTATCCTGGGCGTGCCCGTCTTGGATGTTCATGGCGCGCGCCCCGGCTTGCACCGCCGTCACGATGGGGTCATAGCCGGTGCAACGGCAGATGTTGCCTTCCAGCGCCGCGTGCACATCCTCAACCGACGGATCGGGGTTGCGGTTCGCCAGATCCACTGCCGCCATGACCATGCCGGGGGTGCAGAAGCCGCACTGCAAGGCGTGATGCTCGCGGAACGCCTCCTGCATGGGATGGAGGGGCGAGTCGGCCGCCGACAGGCTTTCGATGGTGTCCACGGTGCCGCCATCGGCCTGCACGGCCAGGACGGCGCAGCTCTTGACCGCCTGACCGTCCAGGTGAACCACGCAGGCGCCGCACTGGCTGGTGTCGCAGCCGACATGGGTGCCGGTCAGGCCCAGGTGGTCCCGCACGAAGGTGACCAGCAGGGTGCGCGGATCAATGTCGCGCGAAATACTCTGCCCGTTGACTGTCATCGAAACGTTGACCGTCATGTCCGTCACCTCCTTTGAACGTCGACTGCTTTGCGCCACACCCGAAAGTCGGGCGTTGGCGCCGCCGGGTCAAGAGCACTGCGGATATGTTGCCCCGCCGGCCGTGGATGATAGAGTAGGCGGCCCGTGCGCGCGAGGACCCATATGAAGCCGCCTGTCTGTGATACCCCGTTTGATGTTGCCGTCTGGCTGACCGACCGCGCCATGCAGGACGGCGAGTACCTGCAACCCCAGAAGCTGCACCGCATCATGTACCTGGCCCAGGCCTACTATGCCGCCGCATCCAAGGGGCAGCGCCTGATGCCGGCCATTTTCATCACCTCGACCTTCGGGCCGATCGAGCCTTGCACCTTCCGGGCGTTCGAGAACGGGCGGCCCGAGATCCAGGTGCGCGCCGTTCCCGATACCCAGAAACACTTCCTGGACAGCGTATGGCGGCGTTTCGGGGCGCACACCGTGGACTACCTGAACCGCATGATCTGCGAGCATTCGCCCTATCTCGAAGCCCAGATGGCCGGGCCACGCGGCGAGATCAGCCTGGACAGCATGGTCGCCTTCTACGGCCGCCAGCGCCCCGCCGAGGACCAGGGTGCCGGTGGCAGCTCCACCCGCACGCCGCCCTCGGTCGAACAGGTCATGCGGCCCCGCGTCATGCGCTCCCACAAGGGCAAGCCGGTCAATGTCCACCCCTGGATGCCCAAAAAGCGCCTGAGCGACGATCCGAAGTAGGGGGCGTCCGAAGAAAGCCGGGCGTCGCCCGCGGCTTTGCCTCGCCGAGTCACGAGGTCAAGGAGGCTGGCCTCCTTGCGGGTGCGGGCAGAGCCCGCTTTTCTATACAAAGTTCAGCGTCGTTACTTCAACTCCACCGCATAGCTTTCCACCGCCGGCAGATCGCCTTCCAGCAAACCCTGCTTGCGCAGGAACTCGGCGAAGCGGGTGTAGCGGACGGTGTCCAGAGCGCCGGGACGCAGGGCGAAGCGGGGCAGGGTGTCGGCCCAGGCGCGGTGGTTCAGTTCGTCGTCCAGGTCGGGGTAGGCCTTGATGAACAGGCCCCAGGACTCCTCGGGGTGATTTAAAATGTACTGGGTGGCTTGTTCGACGGCATCGACGAAGCGGCGCAGGGCTGGGTCGGCCACGCGGTCGCGGTGGGCCACCAGGATCAGTTCATCATAGGCCGGGACGCCGTGTTCCTCGGGATAGAATGCGCGACCGGGTCGGCCGGCGATGTCCATCTGGTTCAGCTCGAAATTACGGAAGGCGCCGATCACCGCGTCAACCTGCCCCGAGTAGATGGACGGCGACAGGGCGAAATTGACGTTGATGAGGGTGACGTCCTTGAGGGTCAGGCCTGCCTGCTCCAGCATGGCGCCGAGCACGGCGTCCTCGAACCCGCCAACCGAGAATCCGACCTTGCGGCCCTTGAGGTCGGCGATGGACTGCACCGGGCCGTCCTTCTGCACCACCAGGGCGTTGAGCGGCGTGGCGACCAGCGTGGCGACCCGCATCAGCGGCAGGCCCTGCGCCGTCTGCACATGAAGCTGCGGCTGGTAGCTGACCGCGAGGTCAGCCCGGCGGGCAGCGACCAGCTTGGGCGGGTCGTTGGGGTCGGCAGGAGCGATCAGGTCTACGTCCAGGTCGGCCGCCGCAAAGAACCCTTTCTCGCGCGCCACCACCAGGGTGGCGTGGTCGGGATTGACGAACCAGTCGAGCACCACGGTCATCTTCTCCGCCGCCTGCGCGGTGCCGGAAAGCGTGAGCATGGCGAATGCCACTAGGGTGGCGGGGACCTTCATCGGGGTGTGCTCCTTCAGGACTCGGTTGGCGCGGTATCGGGTTGCCACGGCAGGGCGCGGCGCAGCGCCGCATCCACCAGGGCATAAAGGGTGACGGCGAACACCGCCAGCACGAACAGGGCGGCGAACATCAGGTCTACCTGCATTCGGGCGTTGGCGTGCAGCATGAGGTAGCCCAGCCCGGCGGCCGAGCCGACCCACTCGCCGACGATGGCGCCGATGGGGGCGACGGCCGTCGCCACGCGCAGGCCCGAGGCAAAGGCCGGAAGGGCGGCGGGCAGGCGGATGTGACGCAGGACTTGCCAGCGGCTGCCGCCCATCACCCCGGCCAGATCCAGCCAGCCGGGGTCGGTGCGCCTCAGGCCGTCGAACAGTGCTGCGGTGACGGGGAAGTAGATGATGAGGGTGGCCATGGCGACCTTGGACCCCAGGCCATAGCCCAGCCACAGGACCAACAGGGGCGCGATGGCAAACACCGGAATGGCCTGACTGACCACCAGCAGCGGCATGAGCCACCGCCGCACCGGCCGGAACGACGCCAGGGCGATGGCCGAAAGGCCGCCCAACAGCGTTCCGACGGCGAGGCCCAGGATGATCTCCAGCCCGGTGATCCAGGCATGGCGGGCGATCAGGTCGGCCCGCCCGACCAGCACCTGCGCGGTCTGCCACGGTGATGGCAAAAGGTAGGGCTGCCGGCCCACCAACTCATAGGCCAAGTGCCACAAGGCCAGCAGCCCGGCCAGCGTCACGGCGGCGCGGAAAAGGCGGCTCATGAGGGGCACGCGAAAGCGGCGGCTTTCCCCTGGGGGTTTGGCTCCATGCATTTTGGGCTGCCGCCCAAGCCCGCTTGGGGCAAGCCCCAAACCCCTTTTTCTTTTTTTACAATAACAAGGGAGGTCTGGAGCGGTGCTCCAGGCTGGCGGCAGCCCTCCGCGACAGCGGACCGATTAAACGCAAACCGCTTTAGTGCTTGGTCTCCCACTCGGAAACCTCGCGCTCGGCGCGTTCCTTTTCCATGCCATAGCGCTGTTGCAGACGGCCGATGAGCTGTTCCCGGTTGCCCTCGATCTTTTCCAGGTCGTCGTCGTTCAGGTCGCCCCATTTGGCGCGCACCTTGCCCTTCATTTCGGTCCAGTTGCCTTTGATCTGATCCCAGTTCATGGCGTTCTCCTGTTTGTGCATGCGGACATGGCACAAACGCCCCGGCAGGGATGTTGGTTTGCCAACTCATGACAGGGCCTCGTCGTCGGCATCGGCGAACCTGTGCAGCAATTCGGCATGGCGGGCCATGACGGCGGGATCGGCCACATCGCGGGGTGTCGTCCCGTCCATCTCCAGCGCCGGGCCGAGGCGTGCCGGATGGCCTTGCAGGATGTGCAGGCGGTGGCCCAGGCGCAGCGCCTCCAGCGGGTCGTGGGTGACGAGCAGGACCGTTCGCCCGGCCAGCAGCCCGGCGGCCAGGCTTTGCAGGCGCAGCCGGGTGATCGGGTCGAGGGCGCTGAACGGCTCGTCCATCACGATGACCGGGCGGTCCTCCAGCAGGGTGCGGGCCAGGGCGGCTCGCTGGCGCTGCCCGCCGGACAGCGCGGCGGGCAGGGCGCCGGCCTTGGCCGACAGGCCGACTCGCTCCAGCAGGGCGAGGGCGGCGGCATGGTCCGGCGGCTCGCCGCGCAGCCGCGCCCCCAACAGCACGTTGTCGAGCACGTTTAGCCACGGCAGCAGCAGGTCCTGCTGCGCCATGTAGGCGACGCGCCCGGCCAGCGGCTGGCCGTCATCGGCGGTGATGCGGACTTCACTGCCGGCCGGGGCGAGGCCGGCGACCAGGCGCAAGAGCGTCGTCTTGCCGACTCCGCTGGGGCCGAGCAAACACGTCCAGGCCCCGGCTGGCATATCCAGGTCAAGGGCCTGGAACAGCGGTACGCCCTGCCACGCCAGTTCGGCCACATGCACGGCAACGCCCACCGCGACAGGCGGCGGCGAAGGTGTTGGGGATGCGGCGGACATGGTCACTGTGAAAACTCACCCGTCCCTACGCCGGTGCTAACCGGATCAGGTTCCAGCTCAAGCTAGGGGTCGTTTCCCGGTCCTGGAAACCTCTCAGCCGGCGCGCCGGCTCCCCCTGGGAACGGGCATCATGGCCCGGTGGGCCCCAGGGGTCAACTGTCGGCCCCAATTGAAAACGCGGTCAACTGTCGGCCCCAATTGAAAACGCGGTCAACTGCTTGGCCCCAATTGAAAACGCCGAGCAGGCGGACCTGCTCGGCGTTCCTCCAACGGAAGGCATTGGGGGGCAGTCGGGGGGCGCCTCCCGTCGGAACCTGGGCTCCTGCGATGGGCTTGCATCGCGGAACATTTCGTGAGGAATATGGGGGAAGTCATCAACGCGCCGCTGAAACCGACAGCGCATCCTCGTCCCCCGTCCCTCTGGCACGCACTATAACGCACCTTTTCCGCTTTCAAACCAAAATAACGCAGGATGCGACGAAGGGTGAAAACGTGCGATCCGGTTGCCCAGGAGGTCCCAGAATGATGTTTGCCCGAACCCTCTTCCGGTCGCTTGGCTTGATGTTGCTGGCGCTCAGCGTGGCCCTTGGCGGCGGCGCGGCCTTTGCAGCGTCCGACCGCGAGCCACTGGTCATCCAGACCACCAATGGCCCGCACACCTTTGCCGTGGAGGTTGCCGACACCCCCGAGTCGCGCGCCCAGGGGCTGATGAATCGCACCCGGATGAACCCGCGCCACGGCATGTTGTTCAATTTCAAGCGGCCGCAACAGGTGTCCATGTGGATGCGCAACACGCCCCTTCCGCTTGACATGCTGTTCGTCGACCAACGCGGCACCATCATTTATGTGGAGCATCAGGCAGTGCCCCACAGCACCAACCCGCGCGGCCCGCAAAGGCCGGTTCTGGGGGTTGTGGAACTGGTCGGCGGGGTCGCCGGCACGCTGGGCATCGCCCCCGGCGACACGGTGGAACACCCGATGTTCGGCACCGTTTCCGAAGGCATGCGGTGAGGGATGCGTCTTGCCGGTTGCTCCTGGCGCGGAAAGTCCATATGTTGCCTCCCGGATCTGTAACGGGGCGTAGCTCAGCCTGGTAGAGTGTCTGCTTTGGGAGCAGAAAGCCGGAGGTTCGAATCCTCTCGCCCCGACCAGATCCGTGGGATGACATAAGGAAGGACACGCTCGTCATGGCCCAGGTGGTGCGCATCTACCGTCCGGCGAAGAACGCCATGCAGTCGGGGCGGGGCAACACCCGCAAGTGGCTGGTCGAGTTTCAGGCCGCCAACGCCAAGCGCAACGACACCCTGATGGGATGGTCGGGCTCGGGCGACACCCAAACCCAGGTCAAGCTGCGCTTCGACACCCGCGAGGAAGCCGTCGCCTACGCCCAGCGCCAGGGCTGGGTCATCCAGGTCGAACAGCCCAACGAACGCGTCATCCGCCCCAAAAGCTACGCCGACAACTTCGCCTTCAACCGCATCCTGTAAGGGGTGCGCCGGCACGGCAGGCGCCCGTAGCTCAACTGGATAGAGCACCGGACTTCTAATCCGACGGCTGCAGGTTCGAGTCCTGCCGGGCGCGCCAATGATTTCAAATGATTTGAGGGGCTTAGCTGGCAACGGCTAGGCCCTTTCACATGTCTGACCATCCGGGCGGTCAGCCTCCTGCCAATGGTGTAGCCCGCATGCACGGGCGCAGGGCCGGGGGGCTGTATGGTATCCATGAAGGACGGTGGTGCCTGCGTTGGAAAAACGCCATACTTGAACCTAAGGCGCAGGACCTGCCGACTATCCGCCCTGGGACGGCGTGCCGAAGACGGTGCGATAGGAGACGTTCCGGAACCGCCGCACCCGGAGGAGAAGGCTATGGCCACGCTCATCGGCTACGATGTTTTCCGCGCCCTCAAGGCCTGTCGCCGCATTGAGGAAACCAACGGTGCCATCCTCGAAGGGCTTCAATCCATGCGGCGGGACGCCGATCAGGCGCGGGTGTCGCTGGAGGATGCCAGCCAACGTCTTGAGGAAAGCCTCGGTCACTTCGACGTTGCCCAGGAACGCTTGCGCAAGGTGAACGCGCAACATGTGCGGGTCATGCGGGTGGTCGAGGCGATCATGGCGACCAGTCCGGCGTTCAATTCCCTGCGATAGAGCAAATCCCGAGCGAACCGGAACGGTTCGCCACGGCGTATTTGCGAAAAGCAAGGGTCTGACGCCTCATCTTCCGGCCGCGTGACAGGCGCGGGGCGAGCGGCTACAGTGGCGTGCTCCCCCTCCGTCCCGCCAGACTGGGAGGCTTGGCATGTCTGATTCCCTCGTTCCGGGGCGCGCTGACGCGCTGCTCGTCATCGACGTCCAGAACGATTTCTGCCCCGGTGGTGCACTGGCCGTGACTGCTGGCGACGACGTGGTGCCGGTCATCAACCGCCTTGCGCCGCTGTTCGAGACGGTGGTCCTGACCCAGGACTGGCACCCGGTCGATCACGCCTCGTTCGCATCGGCTCATGCCGGGGCCGATCCGTTCACCACCGCTGAAATGCCCTATGGCACACAGGTCCTGTGGCCGGATCACTGCGTCCAGGGCACGGTCGGGGCGGATTTTCACGCTGGGCTGGAAACCGTTCATGCGGCGGCGGTGGTGCGCAAGGGCATGAACCGTGCGATCGATTCCTACTCCGTATTCTTTGAGAATGACCGGCGGACGGCCACGGGGCTGGCCGGTTGGCTGCGCAACAAGGGCATCGGGCGGGTGTTCTGCACCGGCCTCGCCACGGATTTCTGCGTGCTGTACTCGGCTCTGGACGCGCGGGCGCTGGGGCTGGAGGTGGTGCTGGTCGAGGACGCCTGTCGGGGGATCGACTTGAACAACTCGCTGGCTGCGGCCCTTAGCGACATGGCGGCGGCGGGTGTCACCACGGTTACGGCGGCGACCCTGCGCAAGGATGGCCGCGCATGAGCGAAGATGCCGCCGCCGGCCGCTGGATGTGCGTTGTCTGTATGTACGTCTACGACCCCGCCGTTGGTGACCCTGACGCCGGTATCCCGCCCGGAATCGCCTTTGAGGATCTGCCCGACGACTGGGTGTGTCCGGCCTGCCGGGCCAAGAAGAAGGCGTTCCGGCCGCTCAAGCGATAACCTCAAGGAGATGCCCGATGCCCACCCTGACCCCGTTCCACCTGGCGTTCCCGGTTACGGACATTGCCGAGGCGCGGCGCTTCTATGGGGAGGTCCTCGGCTGCCCGGAAGGCCGCAGTGCCGAGGACTGGGTGGACTTTGACCTCTATGGGCACCAGATCGTCGCCCATCGCGTGGACCGGCCGGAGGGCGCTGGCGGCGCACCAACAAATCCGGTAGACGGCCACGCCGTGCCGGTGCCGCACTTCGGCGTCGTTCTGGAATGGAGCCAATGGGAAACCCTGGCCGCCCGCCTGACCGAGGCCAAGGTGCCATTCGTCATCGAACCCTATGTGCGGTTCAAGGGACAGCCGGGGGAGCAGGGGACGCTGTTCATCCTCGACCCCTTTGGCAACGCCCTGGAGTTCAAGACCTTCCGCGACTTCTCGCAGATTTTTGCCACGGGGTAAGCCTGACTGCCAAGGTCTGGCATACGAAAAAAAGGCAGCCGCCCATGGGGGCGGCTGCAAGGGGAGTCTCAAAGAGGGAGGCCGACCAATCACGATGTCAGCCATCACCTAAGATAAGGCGCGATGGGCTCATGTCAATCGCACATATGGTGCACACAGCCGATCCGCCCTTCCGAAGGAGGGCCCTCTACGCCGTTCGGTGTGGGGTGTTGCTGCGGAGAAATACCTGACCGCACTATTCGGGGAATGGGCTTGGCATCGTTCTGGGAAGGAAAGCGGGCTCTGCCCGCACCCGCAAAGGGCCATTGGCCCTTTGATCCCATGAAAGGGTTCTGCGCTGGTCTTGCGCCGCAGGCAATACTCCCTCAGAATTTGATGCGCTGCGCGCGGCTTTCTCCTGAGGTCAACACCCGAGGTCCAGGAGACTGAGTCTCCTGGCGGGCGCGGGCAGAGCCCGCTTTCTTTCGCTAAAGTCAGCGCCCCAAAATGAGCGCCTATGAGCCCGTGGCTCCTGGCGGGTCTGGGCAGAGCCCGGCCTTACTCCGGCCGTTGCCCCAGGGTCGCGGCCAGCAGGTCGGCCACCACCGCCCGGCTGATTGACCGGGTGATGACCACCAGCCGCGAGCGGCGGTCGTTGTCGGGCCAGGCGGCCAGGGTGGTCGGCGGGTGGAAGACGTGCTGCACACCGTGCACGACGACGGGGAAGTCCTCGCCCTCGATGTTCAGCACGCCCTTGAAGCGCAGGATGTCGGCGCCCTTGGAGGCGATCAGCAGGTCCATGGCCTGAACGAACGACTCCCAGGCCAGCGGGGTGGCGAAGGACAGCGAGAATGCGGCAATCCGCGCGTCATGCCGGTTCACGTCGTGGTGATGATCATGATCATGCCCGTGTTCACCCTTGTAGGCCTCTTCGCTCAACCAGCGGGCCACGTCGGGGTGCTTCTGGTGGGCGTTGAACAGCCCGGCGTCGAACAGGGCCGCCGGTTCCGCCTGTCCGTGGTCGGCTACGATGACCGGCGCGGCGGGATTGAGTGCGTGCAGGCGGTCGCGCAGGGCGGCCAGGGCCTCAGGGTCCACAAGATCCGTCTTGGTCAGCACCAGACGGTCGGCCACGGCGGCCTGCTTGGCGGCTTCGGGCTGGCGGGTGAGCTGGTCGGGGGCATTGACGGCGTCGATGGTGGTGACGATGCCGTCCAGGCGGTAGCGGCTGGAGATCAGCGCATCGGTCATCAGGGTGTGGAGGATGGGGGCGGGGTCGGCCAGTCCCGTCGTCTCGATCAGCAGGCGGGTGAACTCCGGCACGTCTCCGCGCACCCGCTTGAAGTACAGGTCGCGCAGGGCGGTCACCAGATCGCCGCGCACGGTGCAGCACAGGCACCCGGAGTTCAGCAGGATGATGTCGTCGTCGATCTTCTCTACTAGGAGATGATCGAGGCCAATCTCGCCGAACTCGTTGATGAGGACCGCCGTCTCGCCCATGTCCGGGTGCTTGAGCAGGGCGTTGAGCAGCGTCGTCTTGCCGCTGCCTAGAAACCCGGTCAGCACGGTGACAGGCAGCAGGTCGGCGGCCTGGGGGGCGCTCATTTCCCGTACAGCTCCTGTTCGGAAATCTCGGGCTGTGAAATTTCGGCCACGGCGTTGCCCCGGATGGCGTGGAAGAAGCAGTTGCGCCGCCCGGTGTGGCAGGCGACACCCTGCTGATCGACCAACGCCAGGACCGTGTCCTGGTCGCAGTCCAGGCGCAGATCGACCAGGGTTTGCACCTGACCCGAGGTTTCGCCCTTGCGCCACAGCCCCTTGCGGGACCGCGACCAGTAGCACACCCGGCCGGTGCGCAGGGTTTCCTCCAGCGCGTCGCGGTTCATGTAGGCCAGCATCAGAACCTCGCCGGTGTCGTGCTGCTGCGCGATCACCGGGACGAGGCCGTTGGAGTCGAACTTGACCGAGGCCAGAAGTTCATACAGGGCGGATGTGGAAACGCTCATGCGGGGCTCCCCAGGCGGTCAAAGCCGCGCTCCAGGTCGGCGATCAGGTCGGACGGGTCTTCGAGGCCGATGTGGTAACGCACCAATGGTCCCTGGTGCGGCCAGTCGGTAGCGGTGCGGGACACATGGGTCGGGACCACCAGACTTTCAAAACCACCCCACGAATAGCCGAGGGCGAACAGGTCGTAGCCGTCGAGCATGGCTTCCACGGCGGCCTCGGACACCGGCTTCAGCGCCACGCCAAACAGTCCGCAGCCGCCGGTGAAATCGCGCGCCCACAGGGCATGGCCGGGATGGTCGGGCAGGGCGGGGTGCAGCACGGCGGCCACTTCCGGCCGGGTTTGCAGCCACTGGGCGATGCGCAGCCCGGCGTCGAAGTGCTGGCGCAGGCGGATCGGCAGGGTGCGCAGGCCGCGCAGGCCGAGCCAGGCTTCCTCGGACCCGGCAGCGAACCCGAACAGGGCGACGCTGGTGCGGATGCGCAGGAACAGGTCCTTGTCGGCGCAAGTGATGGTGCCGAGCATGGCGTCGGAATGGCCGACAATGTACTTGGTTGCCGCCTGCACGGACACGTCCACGCCCTTGGTGAAGGGCTGGAAGGTCAGGATGCCCCAGGTGTTGTCCATCACCACCACCGCGCCGCCGCCATGGGCGACTTCGGCAATGGCCGGAACGTCCTGGACCTCGAAGGTGTGGGAGCCGGGGCTTTCGGTGAACACGACCTTGGTTTCCGGGCGCATCAGGGCGCTAATGCCTGCTCCGGCGGCCGGATCGTAATAGGTCGTCTCGATGCCCATGCGGGCCAGGGTGTGGTCGCAGAACGCCCGCGTCGGGCCGTAAACGCTGTCCACCATCAACAGGTGGTCGCCAGCCGACAGCAGTGCGGTCAGCGTCGCGGTGACGGCGGCCAGCCCGGATCCGACGGAAACACAGTGGGTGCCGCCCTCGATCTCGGCCACCGCGTCCTCAAGGGCGAAGGTGGTCGGCGTGCCGTGGCGGCCATAGGTCACGACGTGGTCGAACCGCTTCTTGCCGCGCTCGTTCAGCTCCCGGACCGTCGGGGCGATCACCGTCGAGGCCCGGTAGGCCGGCGGGTTGACGGTGCCGTGATGGTCCTCGGGCGCGCGGCCGGCGTGGATGATGCGGGTGTCGATCTTGGCGTCGCGGGTGCTCATGGGCCTCGGCTACTTCTGGGGAGGGGGAATTTGCCTGCATTGTGATGCCGGCGCGCGGCAACGCCAACCCCCTATCGTCCGTATGTCCTATGCTGCTATGCAGCAAAAGCATGGCCGATAGGCGTAAATGGCGAAACACATCTTACCAGGAAGGAATTACCTCTTTGGCAACGCGCACTGCGCAGCCCACTGCCCCGAGGTATTAAAAAGACTTGGCGCCATGACCCGTTCGGCCTTATATTGCACTGCAACAAAGGCCCGTCATCAAGAGCGGAGATAAAGGGTGGAACGCCGGATCGCTGGTTTGACAACGAGGAGACTGGTGATGCCTGGAACGCCGACTGCGTGCCACGCCTACAACCTTTTCTCGCTGACCATGGAAAGCCGCTATGGGAGTGCCTGGCGCTCCTGCGTGGCGCCGGAAGCCATTGCGAACCTGGCCGACGAGATCGTTCAGGGCTTTGGGGGACGAACCGCTGGTTCACTCCCGGTCCCTGAGATGGATCGTTCGGCCACGGTTTGGCAGTTTCCGGACGGGTCGCGGGCGCACACGGGCCGGTTTGGCCTGCGTCGCGAAGACGACAGCGAGGAAAAGGCGGCCTGACTAGACGGGCCTGCCGACGACGCTTCCACGACAGACTGAAGGCACGGCCCCCACTTATGGTGGGGGCCGTTGTCTTGTTGGTGCAGAGACAGTTCGGGGCAAGTCCACTTTGTTCGCCGGGCCATTCGTGCAACTATGCTGCCTCCACACGTGACGACGTGGATTAGGGGCAGGAACAAACACATATGGCACGTACTCGCGCCCGGGCCAGATCGGCCGAAGAGCAGGATAAGGTGCGCCGTCGTTTCATCGACTGTGCACGAAAGGTTTTCGCCGAGGCCGGGGCCCATGGCCTGACCATGCGCCGTCTGGCGACAGAGGCCGGATACAGCCCCGGCACCATCTATCTGTACTTTCCCAGCCGCCGCGAACTGCTGCGCGAGGTGTGGAAGGAAGACATGGTCGCCCTGACCGACCGCTTTTCCGAAGCTGTGTCGGAGGGTTCGCCGCTGGAGCGGGTCAGCGCGCTGTGCCACTGCTGGGCCGACTTCTGGTTCGAGCAGCCCGATCATTTCAAGGCCATGTTCCTGGAGGTTGAACGTCAGTACGTCAGCGAGCGGGCGGCCTTTGCCGAGGACGAAAGCGTGCAGGGCCTGCATTCCCTGTTTGTGACCCACACCGCTGCGGCAGTGGACGCCGGCCAACTGGTACCGATCGATCCGGTCGTCCTCACCCACAGCCTGCTGGCCGCTATTCACGGCGTCGTGACGCTGCACATCGGCAACGCCGGATTTGCATGGTCGGACCGCAAGGTGATGGTCGACACGGTGGTCGGCGCCATGCTGCGCGGTCTGGCGCCGCCGGCCTGACCGGCCGCCCGGTGAGCATGATGCGCACGGGACGCGGTCACAGCGCAGTGCGGCTGATTGGCGGCCTTGTCGTCGTGATGCTCGTGACACTGTGGACGGCGCTGGGGGCACGCGCGAATGCCGACGCGCCTACTGTCATCGACGGGGTCATTGACGCCGGTGATTGGCATTTCCCCGAGCCGTTGCCGCTGAACGGGGCGTGGAGGATGGCGTGGAAGCACCTTGTTCCGCCATCCGAGTCGTCCGCGCTGCTTGACCACGGCGCACTATTGCCCATGCCGCATATGTGGAACAACACGGTTGGCGAGGGGGCGACGCCGGGGTTCGGCTTTGCGTCTTATGGCCTCAGGATCCTGTTGCCGCGCTACAGCAGCGGCCTTGCCCTGAGGGTGCCCGAGGTCAACAGCGCCTTTCGCATCTACATTAACGGCGAACTGGTGCTGTCGCGGGGTCAGGTCGGCGTAACGGCGGATCTGGAAGTTCCATACTATCAAGCCGCCGTGGTGCCTCTGCCGCCGGGCGACCGCATGGATATCCTGATCCACCTGTCGAATTTCAACCATTTCGAGGGCGGTCTGGGGCGTCCCATGACTCTGGGCCGCATGGGTCCGATGCTGGCCGAACGGGATCGCAAGGTGGCCAGCGACCTGTTGTTGGCCGGGGCGGCCAGCATGATCGGCCTGTATGTGTTCATTCTTTGGCTGCAACGTCGTAACGCGGAGTACCTGCTGTTTGCGGCGGTAACGTTCTGCGTCGTTCTGCGCGTGGTGGCGGTTGGCCGCCTGCCGCTCATTGCCTGGCCCGACGTGTCGAGCATGCTCTTGCTGCGGGCCGAGTACGTCGCGGCGTTCCTGTTTCTTGGCCTGTATCCGGCTTTCGCTGCGCGCTTGTTTCCGGCCGAGATGTGGAGACCGCTCAATCGTTTGTTGATGGCGGTGTCGGCGGTGGCGTTTCCGCTCGCCCTGTTCATGCCGGGGCACATATTCACGCAAATCCGCCCTCTTATGGCCTATGGAATCCTGATCACCATGATTTACGTGGCCGGGGCGGCCAGTCTGGCCGTGGTCCGCCGCCGGCCGGGCGCGGGGTGGCTGATTGGCTCGCTGTTGGTGCTGACGGCTGGGGTCACGAATGACGTTCTGCATTTCCAGCGAATTATCAACACAACCGACCTGACGGCGCTGGCCTTTGCCCTGTTCATGCTGGGCCATGCCCTGGTGTTGGGCCAGCGGATGAATGACGCGTTCAATTCGGTCGAAACCCTCAGCCGCCACCTGCGCGACCTCAACCGGGGCCTGGAGGAGCGCGTGACGGAGGTGACGCGGGGCCTGCGCGAGGGGCGCGACCGCCTCCATGCAATTCTGACAAACGTGCCCGACGGCGTGGTGACGGTGGACGACGACGGGCGGGTGGAGAGCTTCTCGCCGGCCGCCGAACGACTGTTCGGGCGGACTGCGGCGGAGATCGTCGGGGAGCCGGTTGGGGTGTTGTTCGACGCCGCCAGCACTGACCGCGTGCTTGCCCGGTTGTTCAAGGATGTGGCGGCCAGCGGACCCGGTGACGAAATGGAGGCCGACGCCTGCCGCCACGGGGGGCGCAGTTTCCCGGCCGCACTGTCCCTCAGCCGGGCCAGCCTCAACGGCCGGCGGGCCGGCGTGATCACGGTGCGCGACGTGACCCAGCGGCGTCAGGCCAAGGCAGCGCTCGCCAAGGCCAAGGAAGACGCCGAGGATGCGGCCGGCGCCCGTGCCGAATATCTGGCCACCATGAGCCACGAAATCCGCACCCCCCTCAATGGCATGCTGGGGATGGTCGAACTGCTGCGCGGCACGCGCCTGGATAGCGAGCAGCGCGACTATGTCGAGACCATCAACTATTCGGGCGGCGCCTTGCTGACCATCCTTGACGACGTCCTTGACGCCTCGCGCATCGACGCCGGGCGGCTCAGCCTGGAAAGCACGGTGTTCAACCTGCCGCGTCTGGTCCGCAGCGTCACCGACCTGATGACGCCGCGCGCCTCGGCCAAGGGCGTGCGGGTGTTGCTGGAGACGGCGCCGGACGTTCCGACCCAGGTGGTCGGCGACCCGATGAGGCTGCGCCAGGTGTTGCTTAACTTGGTCGGCAACGCGGTCAAGTTCACGGAACAGGGAGAGGTCGCCCTGATCGTTGATGTGGAGGGCGCAACCCAGACTGCCGGCCAGTTCCGATTCACTGTCCGCGATACCGGAATCGGCATTGCCGAGTCGGCCCGTGCGGCGCTGTTTTCCCGTTTCGCCCAGGCCGACGCGTCGGTGGCGCGGCGGTTCGGCGGGTCCGGCCTGGGGCTGTTCATCTGCCAGCGCATCGTCACCCTGATGAGCGGTTCCATCGACGTTCACAGCACCCCGGGCAAGGGAACCACCTTCACCGTCCTGGTGCCCCTGGGCATCGAGCGGCGGCACGAGCAACGCCAGGAAAAGGGCGAAGACCTCGACGTTCCGCCGCTGCGCGTCCTTTTGGTCGAGGATGTCGAGGTCAACCAGCGGGTTGCCAAGGCGTTCCTGCGCACCCAGGGGCACGAGGTCACCGTGGCTGGCACCGGGTACAAGGCGGAGGCCATCCTGCGCGACGAGGATCCCTTTGACCTCGTGCTCATGGACATCCGCCTGCCCGATATCGACGGGACCGAAGTCACCGCGCGGCTGCGTGCCATGGCCGATCCGGTGCGGGCCGAAACGCCGGTGCTTGCGCTGACCGCCAACGTCTTTCCCGAGGATGTCGCGCGCTACATGAAAGCCGGGATGAACGGCGTGGTGGCCAAGCCCATCCAGATCGACCAGTTCCGCAAGGCCGTGGCCGCCGTCATCAACGGCAGCGTACCTGCCACCCAACAGCGTGGCCGCCCTCCCGCGGCCACGCCGTGGCTTAATGGAACGGCTCCGGTGCTGGATATTCCGTTTGTGGAGGAGCGCTTGGCCGGCTTGGGCGAGGCGGGTTTCCTGCCCATTCTGACCCTTGGCCGGCGCAGCGTGGCGACGGCGGTCGAAGACATCGCGACAGAGATTGCCGGGCCGCCCGAGGCCCTGGCCCCCGATGCTTTGAGTAAGGCGGCCCATAGGCTGGCTGGAGCGGCGTCCAACTTCGGCTTTGGACGGCTGTTCGCCCTGGGCCGGCGGATTGAAATCCTGGTTGAAGGCGGCGACGTGGACGCGGCACAGGCCGAGGCCCGCACCGTTGGCGATGCCCTTGCCGCAACGCAGGCCGCCCTGGAGGACTGGATGGCTGAAAAAGGGTTCGCAACACCCCGGCCGGCAAGTTTTCGGGAACCCTCGTCCCAGGGTGAGCCTTGATCCTTCAGGATTTATCCACTGGAGGATGACGTGTCAAAGCCGAGGATCGTTATTGTCGGAGGCGGCTTCGCCGGGGCTTTTGCCGCACGGGAACTGAGGCGCCATGCAGGGTTCGAGGTATCCCTCGACCTGATTGATCCAAAGAACTACATGGTGTTCCAACCCCTGTTGCCCGAAGTGGCCGGGGGCGCGGTAAATGCGCTCGACACGGTCACGCCCCTGCGGCAGATGGTCATGGGGGGATCCCTGCGCATCGGCATGGCGCGCAGCGTGGACTTTGTCACCCGTCGGGTCGAGGTGGTGGAGGCCGCCGGCGGTGCGGTGGTACGCGTTCCCTACGACCATCTGGTACTGGCCCCCGGCCTGGGGATTGACCTTTCGGCCTTTCCGGGCCTTGCCGAGCACGCCTTTCCCTTCAAGAGCGCGCTCGATGCCCACGCCTTGCGCAATCACGTCATTTCCTGCCTGGAGCAGGCCAGCATGACGACCGACGCGTCGGAACGGGCGCGGCTGCTGACCTTCGTGGTGGCCGGGGGTGGCCTGTCTGGCGTTGAGGTGATGGGCGAGATCCATGACCTCGTGCGCCGGTCCTTGCGGTTCCATCCCGGCCTTGGCATCGGAGACGTGCGGGCTGAACTGGTCGAATACGGGCCGCGCATCCTGACCGAACTGGCCGACGAATTGGCCGACCGGGCGGCCGGGCTGTTGCGGGCGCGCGGCATCGCCATCCGTACCAACACCCCGGTCCGCGAGGCTTCGGCGCGCTGCATCACCATCGGCGACACCATGGTCATACCCACCGCCACCATCGTTGCCACCATTGGAAACGCCCCCACGGCTTTCGCCAAGGGGTTGCCGCTGGCCAAGGAGAAGGGGCGCATCGCGGTCCACCCCGATTTGCGGGTGCATGGCCATGATACGGTGTGGGCGCTGGGCGATGCCGCCATGGTGCCGACCGGCCACGGCCCGGCGCCGCCCACCGCGCAGGCCGCCGTCCGTCAGGCCAAGCTGCTGGCCCGCAACATCCTGGCAGTCAGCGACGGCAAGCGCCCGAAGTCCTTCAGCTACCGATCCAAGGGAACGCTGGCATCGCTGGGGGGCCGGCGCGGCGTGGCCGACGTGCGTGGTTTTAAGCTGGACGGGCGGACGGCATGGCTGTTGTGGCGGCTGGTCCACCTCGCCATGTTGCCGCGCGCCGCCACCCGCTGGCGGGTTGGGGTGGAGCAGCTCCTCGACCTGTTCCTGCCGCGCCATTCGGTCGCGACCGGGGACCCCGCCGTGTCCGAGACGCATTTCGTGCGGCACCGGGCGGGCGATCTGGCCTATGGCGGGCACATGACGGTCCAGGGCGCCTTTCTGGTGGTGTCCGGCCGCTATGTGGTGGAGGCGCCGGGGCAGGAGCCGCGCACGCTCGGCCCCGGCGACCACTTCGGGGCGGTCGATGCGTCCGAGGATGCGCCAGGAACGCAGAGTGTCCGGGCGCTGGAGGCCTCTCGTGCCTTGCAAGTGGCGCCCGACACCCTGCACAGCCTGATTGACGCGGTGCGGGCAGGGGGCGAGCGGCCAGTGCTGCGCGAAATAGAGCAGGAGGTCAGATCAGGTCAAACGTGATCCCCTGGGCCAGCGGAAGGTGGCGGGAATAGTTGATGGTGTTGGTGGCGCGGCGCATGTAGGCCTTCCAGGCATCCGATCCGGCCTCGCGCCCGCCGCCGGTTTCCTTCTCGCCGCCAAAGGCCCCGCCGATCTCGGCTCCGGACGGGCCGATGTTGACGTTGACGAGGCCGCAGTCGGACCCCTCCACCGACATGAACGTTTCGGCCTCCCGCAGGTCGTTGGTGAAGATGCAGGACGACAGGCCTTGCGGCACGGCGTTCTGTACGGCGATGGCATCGGTCAGGTCCGTGTAGGACATGACGTAGAGGAGGGGGCCAAAGGTTTCGGTCAGCACCATGGGCGTCTGGGACGGCATCTCGATCAGGGCGGGGCGGACGTACCAGCCGCCCGCGCAGCCGCGCACCTCCACCCGGCTCCCGCCATGCACGACCGCATGATCGGACTCCGCCACGGCAAGGGCGCGGTCCACGGCATCGAAGGCGGGGCGGTCGATCAATGGCCCGACCAGCGTGGTGGGATCCAGCGGGCTGCCGACCGGAATGCTGGCATAGGCCTTGCGCAGGCGTCCGATCAGGTCCTTGCGGATGTCCTCGTGGACGATCAGGCGGCGCAGTGACGTGCAGCGCTGTCCGGCCGTGCCGACAGCGGAAAACACCGCCGCGCGTACCGCCAGATCCAGGTCGGCCGAGGGGGCCACAATCATCGCGTTGTTGCCGCCAAGTTCCAGCAGAGAACGCCCTAGGCGTGCCGCGACGCGCGGGGCGATCTTGCGGCCCATGGCGGTGGAGCCGGTGGCCGAGACAAGGGGGATGCGGGGATCGTCAGCCAGCATCTGACCGACGTCCGCGCCACCGACCAGGACTTGGACCAGATTGGCCGGCACGTCCTCCATGCCCTGCGCGGCGCGCCGCTGCAGGGCGGCGCAGGCCAGCGCGGTCAGCGGAGTCTTTTCCGAGGGCTTCCACAGGACCGGATCGCCGCACACCAGCGCAATGGCGGCATTCCACGACCACACGGCGACGGGGAAGTTGAAGGCCGTGATGACCCCAACGGGACCGAGCGGATGCCACGTCTCCATCATGCGATGGCCCGGCCGTTCCGAGGCGATGGTCAGTCCGTAAAGCTGGCGCGACAAACCGACCGCGAAGTCGCAGATGTCGATCATCTCCTGGACTTCGCCCAGGCCTTCCTGAAGGATCTTGCCGGCCTCCAAGGTGACGAGGCGGCCCAGGTCAGCCTTATGCTGGCGCAGCAGAACGCCGAGCCGCCGCACCAGTTCGCCGCGCCGTGGCGGCGGAACGACACGCCATGCGGCAAAGGCGGCCTCAGCCCGACCGATAGCCTCAGACACGTCGAGCGGGTCATGCTCCCGCAGGTGGCCGATGACGCTGCCGTCGATGGGCGAGCGGACGGCCAGCGTCCCGCCCCTCAGCACCGTCTCGGGCACGCCCAGGCGGTCGAGAATGTCGCGGGCCTGCTGGGGTGTTGGCACGGTTGACGCCATTGAACGGTCCCTTCACTCAGTCCATTTCAGCCATCAGGGCGGCGTTGCCACCGGCCGCTGTGGTGTCCACCGAAACAACGCGCTCCGTCGCAAAACGGGTGAGATAACGCGGGCCGCCAGCCTTGGGGCCGGTGCCGGACAGTCCTTCTCCACCAAACGGCTGGCAGCCGACGATGGCCCCGATCTGATTGCGGTTCACATAACAGTTGCCGACGTGCGCTCGCCCGGCAACGGCCCGCACCGTAGCGTCAATACGGGAGTGAACGCCCAGGGTCAGGCCGAAGCCCGTGGCATTGATCGCATCGACCACGGCCTCAAGATAGCCTGCCTTCCAGCGCACAACGTGCAGCACCGGGCCAAACACCTCGTGGGTCAGGCGGTTGAGGCGGTCGATCTCGAAGGCGCGGGGGGCGAACCAATGGCCAGGGGCCAGGATGTCGGTTAGCGGGGTCTGTTCGATCAGGCGGCCTTCCTGGCTCATGCGCACGGCGTGGGCCTCCAGCCCTTCGCGCGCCTCGGCATCGATTACCGGGCCGATGTCGGTGGACAGCAACGCCGGGTCACCGATGCGCAGTTCCGCCATGGCTCCGGCGATCATTCGCAGCATGGGGGCGGCCACATCCTCCTGCACGAACAGCACCCGCAACGCCGAACACCGCTGCCCGGCGCTCTGGAAGGCCGAGGCCAGGACGTCGCGGGTGACCTGTTCGGGCAGAGCGGAACTATCGACGATCAGGGCGTTCTGGCCGCCGGTCTCGGCGATCAGTGGAATGATCGGTCCGTCTCGTCCGGCCAATGTGCGGTTGATGAGTCGTGCGGTGTCCGTCCCGCCGGTAAAAGCCACGCCGGCAATCAGCGGATGAGCCACCAGCGCGGCGCCCACCGTTTCCCCCCGGCCGGGCAGTAGATGCAGGACCTCGGGCGGCACTCCGGCCTCGTGCAGCAGGGCGACGGCGCGGGCGGCGATCAGCGGCGTCTGCTCGGCCGGCTTGGCGCAGACTGCATTTCCAGCGGCCAGGGCGGCAGCCACCTGCCCGGTGAAAATCGCCAGCGGGAAGTTCCACGGACTGATGCACACGAATACGCCGCGCCCGTGCAGGGCGTAGGTATTGCGCTCCCCCGTCGGGCCGGGCAGTTGGGTCGGGCCGGAGAAATCGACCCGGCAGCGCACCGCGTAGTAGCGCAGGAAATCCACCGCCTCGCGCACCTCGGCCACGGCATCGGGCAGGGTCTTGCCGGCCTCCCGCACGGCCAGGGCCATGAGGGCGGGCATGTTTTGCTCGAACAGGTCGGCGGCGCGCTCAAGGAAGGCGGCGCGGCGGTCGGCGGGGGTGGCGTCCCAGGCGGGTTGAGCGCGGTGGGCGGCCTCGACGGCGGCAACGGCCTGCGCGGCGCTGGCCTCGCGCACCGTGCCGACGATCTCCAGGGTGTTGGCCGGGTTGCGCACGGGTTGAGGAGGCGCGGCCGTGCCTTTGGCCGTGGTTAGGGGAGCGGCGTTGACTTCGCCAACCGCCTTCATTTGCGGGCGCAGGGCCTCCAGGGTCATCGGATCGTTGAGGTCCACGCCCCTGGAGTTCGGGCGGTCGTCATAGAGCGCGCGGGGCGGGCGGATGCGGGGGTGCGGCTTGGCCGGCAGGGCGGCGACCTCGGCAACCGGGTCGGTAATCAGGGCATCGACCGGCAGGCTTTCATCCACGATGCGGTTGACGAAGCTGGTATTGGCGCCGTTCTCCAGGAGGCGGCGCACCAGATAGGCCAGCAGGTCCTCGTGGCTGCCCACCGGGGCATAGATGCGGCACGGGTGGCGGGCGATGATCTGGTCGTATAGGGCCTCTCCCATGCCGTGCAGGCGCTGGAACTCGAAGTCGCTGTCAGGACCCGCCATATCCATCACGGCGGCGGCGGTGTGGGCGTTGTGGGTGGCAAAGGCGCAGTGGAAGGCGTCCGGCATGGACAGCAGCTTCCGCGCGCAGGCCAGATACGACACGTCGGTCGAGGCCTTGCGCGTGAACACCGGGTAGCCGTCCAGACCATGGACCTGGGCGTGTTTGACCTCGGCATCCCAATAGGCGCCCTTGACCAGCCGGACCATCAAGCGGCGCTTGTCCCGGCGGGCCAGGGCGGCCAGCCAGTCGATCAGCGGCCACGCCCGTTTCTGATAGGCCTGGACCGCCAGCCCCAGGCCGTTCCAGGCGGGCAGGGCGGCCGAGGCGGCATCCAGCACATCGAGCGACAGATCCAGGCGGTCGGCCTCCTCGGCATCGACGCACAGCGGAATGTCCACCGCCTGCGCCTGACGACACAGGGCGATCAGGCGCGGGACCAGTTCCTCCAGCACGCGGTCGCGCTGGGCGAACTCGTAGCGCGGATGCAGGGCCGACAGCTTGACCGAAATGCCCGGCCCCCTGAGCGGTCCGCGCCCGGCCGACGCCGCGCCGATGGCCTGGATGGCCGCGCTGTAGGACCGGAAGTAGCGTTCTGCGTCGTCCATGGTGCGGGCGGCCTCGCCCAGCATGTCGTAGCTGTAGGTGTAGCCTTTCTTTTCGGTGTCGCGGGCGCGCTCCAGGGCTTCCTTGATGGTGCGGCCCATGACGAACTGACGGCCCATGATGCGCATGGCCTGGACTACGGCCTGACGGATCACCGGCTCCCCCGAGCGGCGCACGAGGCGGTGCAGGGTGGTGCGCCAGTCGGTAGGGCTGACGTCGTCGCGGACCAGCCGCCCGGTCAGCATCAGCGCCCAGGTGGAGGCGTTGACGAACACCGACTCCGACCGGCCCATGTGCTTTTCCCAGTCGGCGCCGCCGATCTTGTCGGAGATCAGGCGGTCGGCCGTCTCGCCGTCGGGGATGCGCAGCAGGGCTTCGGCCAGACACATCAGGACGACGCCTTCCTGGGACGACAGGTCGTATTCGTGCATGAAGGCGTCGATGGACCCAGCGCGGGCGCCGCTGTCGCGTACCCCTTCGACCAGCGTGCGGGCGGCGGCTTGGACGCGCGCCGCCTGGGCGGGGGGCATGTGCGCCTGGGTCAGGCGTTCCTCCACGCAGGCGGTTTCGTCGGGCCTGAGGGCGGCCCGCACGGTGGCGCGCAAGGCTGCGTGCGGGGCATCGGGGGCGGGCGGTGGGGCCTGGAACGGCATGATGGGCACCCTACTCCTGGAGTCGGACATTCATTCAGCATCGACCAATCGGTGTTTGATTTCAAACTGCTTTGGTGAGAGCCGCACTTGCGGAGGCGACGGGGGCCGCGCAGACTGTTGGCCCGAGTCTTCGCTGTCCGAGGCGTCCGCATGGTCCGCTTCTCTCTGGTTTCCCTGGCCCGCGAGGCCCTGCGCGGCCATACCGGATGGCCGCGCCAATGGCGCCGGGCCGAGCCCAAGCGGCGCTATCAGGCGATTATCGTCGGTGGCGGCGCGCACGGGCTGGCGGCGGCGTGGCATCTGGTGCGCGACCATGGCCTGCGCGATGTGGCGGTGTTGGAAAAGGGCTGGCTGGGCGGCGGCAACACGGCGCGCAACACCACCATCATCCGATCCAACTACCTCGCGGCCGAGAGTGTCGCGCTCTATGACCGTGCCCTGACCCTGTGGCCCGGCCTGACCCAGGCTCTGGACTACAACGTGATGTTCAGCCCGCGTGGCGTGCTGACCGTGGCGACCAGCCCGGACGAGGTGCGCGAGGTGCAGCGGCGGGTGTACGCCAACCGCCTCGCCGGGATTGACGCCGAGTGGCTGAGTCCCGCGGAGGCGCAAGCCTTCTGCCCCCTGCTGCGCATCGAGGGCGGGCGCTGGCCGGTGCTGGGTGCCGCGCTGCAACGGCGCGGCGGCATCGCCCGGCATGACGCCGTGGCGTGGGCCTATGCGCGGGCGGCTTCGGCCCTGGGGGTGGACATCATCGAGCAGTGCCCGGTCAATGCCTTGCGTTTGGACGGCGGGCGGGTAACCGGCGTGGACACGGCGCGCGGCGTGATCGAGGCCGACGCCGTGGCCCTCAGTGCTGCTGCGGGGACCGCCGGGCTGGCGGCAGAGCTGGATTTGCCCCTTGAGTCCCATGTCCTGCAAGCCTTCGTGTCCGAGCCGGTCAAGCCGGCACTCGACTGCGTCCTGATGGCCGGTAACCTGGATGTCCACGTCAGCCAGTCGGCCAAGGGGGAGTTCGTGTTCGGGTTGCCCATCGGCGCGGGCTTTGGCGTGATCGAGACGGCGGCGGCGGGCATTCTCGACCTGCTGCCCACCCTGTCGCGCCTGCGCCTGCTGCGGCAGTGGCACGGCACGGTGGACGTGACACCCGACCGCTCGCCCATCCTGGGGCCGACGCCCGTGGATGGCCTGAGCCTTAATTGCGGCTGGGGCACCGGCGGGTTCAAGGCCACGCCAGCGGCTGGCGAAATCCTCGCCCATGCCGTAGCGACGGGGCGGCCCCATCCCCTGGGCGCCCCCTTCGGGCTGGGGCGGTTCGCGGCTGGCGCCCTGATCGACGAGCGTGCCGCATCTGCCGTGGCGGGGGGTGTCCGATGAGCTGTCGTTTGCCCAATGGCGGCCGCATCGACCGCTCCCGCAAGTTGCGGTTTCTGTTCAACGGCACGCGGTACGAGGGGCATCCGGGGGATACGTTGGCCTCGGCACTGGTCGCCAACGGGGTGAGCCTGGTTGGCCGGTCGCTGAAGTACCACCGGCCGCGCGGACTGCTGTCCGCCGGGCCGCAGGAGCCCAACGCCCTGTTCCATGTCGGTTTTGGCCCGCGCTCCACGCCCTCCATGAAGGCGACGGAGGTCGAGTTGCACGACGGCCTCGTTGCGGTGCCCGAGGCCGGGTGGCCGTCGCTCGACTGGGACTTCGGGCGGGTGGCGGATGTGGTGTCGGGCCTGTGGGCGGCAGGTTTCCCCTACAAGACCTTCAAGGGCAGCCCGCGCCTGTGGGAGCGCCTGTACGAGCCGGCCCTGCGCGGCGCGGCCGGGTGGGGCAGCGTGCCCGACGGCCCGGACGGCGACCGTTACGATGCGCGTTGGGCGCACTGTGACGTGCTGGTGGTCGGCGGCGGCCCGGCAGGGCTTGCGGCGGCGCTGGCGGCTTCGGCAGACGGGGCGCGGGTCATCCTGGCCGATGCGCAGAACGAGGCCGGCGGCCACCTGCTGCACCATGACCGCGCTATTGGCGGTCATGAAGCCCTGGCCTGGGTGGCCGACACCCTGGGTGTCCTCAAGGCGCGGCCCGAGGTCACGGTGCTGCCGCGCACCACGGTAACCATGCTGGAACGCGATGGCTCGGCCCTGGCCGTGGAGCGGATCACCGACCACAAGGGGCCGCAGATCGGGTCCTTCGTGCCGCGCCAACGGCTGTGGCGCATCCGCGCCGGGCGGGTGGTGCTGGCGACCGGGGCGCTTGAACGGCCGCTGGTGTTCGCCGGTAATGATCGGCCCGGCGTCATGCTGGCCGATGCCGTGCTGGCCTACGTCCGGCGCTGGGCGGCGCTGCCCGGCCGCGATGCCGTGGTGCTGACCAACAACGATGGCGCCTACGAGACGGCCGAGGCGCTGCTGGATGCCGGGGCAGGGGTGGTCGCGGTGGTTGACCTGCGGCCCGACCCGCCTGCTCGTTTGGTTGCTCGTTTGGCCGAGCGGGGGGTGGAGGTGCTGACCGGGTACGCCGTGGTGGCGACCCGCGCCGGGCGGCGGGGCATCACCGGGATTACCGTCCGCATCCTGTCTGCTGACGGGACGGAGGTTCGTGGGCCGGCACGCCGCCTGTCGTGCGGGTTGCTCGCCGTGTCGGGTGGTTGGGATCCAGATACCGCCTTGGCCCGGCAGGGTGGCGGGACCGTGCGGTGGGATGAGGTTCAGGCCTGCTACAGTCCTTCTGAAAAGCCTGATTTCATCACTATGGCAGGCGGTTGCGCCGGAACGTTCAGCCTTTACGGAAGCCTACGGGAAGGGCTTTCGGCCGGGGCGGACGACCCACCACCCGTACCCTCGGTGCGCGAACCGGCCTATGGAACCGTGCGTGCCGTGTGGCAGGTTCCTGGACGGCAGGCGGCCTTTGTCGATCTCCAGAACGATGCGACGGCGGCCGACATCGCCCTGGCCGTGCAGGAGGGGTTCGAGCATCCCGAACTGCTCAAACGCTACGCCGTCATCGGCCTGGGGACCGAGCAGGGACGGACGGCGCAGGTCAACGCGCTGGGTATTCTGTCTGAACTTACCGGGCGGCCCATGGACGACCTCGCGCCCACTACGGCCCGCCCTCCGGTCGCGCCGGTGGCTCTGGGTGCTATCGCCGGGCGCGCGGTGGGGGAGTTTGCCGCGCCGCGCCGGCTGTCGCCGCAGCACGACTGGCACGCCGCCGCCGGGGCGGCGTTTCGCGAAGAGGCTGGCTGGCAGCGCCCCGTGGCCTATCCGCTGCCCGGCGAGACGGTGGCCCACGCCATCGAGCGGGAATCCCTGGCGGTGCGGGAGAAGGTCGGCCTGCACGACGCCGCGCCCCTTGGCAAGATCGAGGTTCAGGGACCGGATGCCGGGGTCTTTCTCGACCGGGTGTTCACCAACGGCTGGAGCGGTTTCGGTGTCGGGCGGCTACGCTATGGGTTGATGCTGACCGCCGAGGGCTCGGTTCTGGACGACGGCATCGGCGGGCGGCTGGCGCCGGACCGCTACCGCCTGTTGGTCGGGGCGCCGCGCGCGGCCACCGTGATCGGGCACCTCAAGGCCTGCCGCGCCGCGTGGCCGGAATTGCGGGTGTTCGTGTCCGACGTGACGGAACACTGGGCGACCATCCTGCTCACCGGGCCGCGCTGCCGCGATGTGCTGGGGCGGCTGGCTCCGGACCTGTACCTGGGCGCGCGGGCCTTTCCGTTCATGACGGTGCAGGACGCGGCGGTGGCCGGGGTGCCGGGCCGCGTGGCGCGCATCGGCTTCACCGGCGAACTGAGCTTCGAGATCCTGGTGCCATGGTCGCGCGGCATGGCCGTGTGGCAGGCCGCGCTGGAGGCTGGCGCAGCGTTCGGGGTCACCCCGCTCGGGCTGGGCGCCATGGAGGTGCTGCGAGCCGAAAAGGGCTTCATCCTGCCGGTCCAGGACACCGACAGCGACACCACGCCGCATGATTTGGGCTATGCCCGGCTGGTCGATATGGGCAAGGGCGACTTCGTTGGTCGGGCTGCATTGGAACGGGTTGTTGGGAAGTCGGGGACCGGGACGGGGCGCCGGGAACTGGTCGGCCTGCTGACCGAGGACCCCCGTGTGGTCCTGCCCGAAGGTGCCGCCCTGACCGCCGAGCGCGTGGCCGAGTTTCCTGTCCTGGTGGCCGTTCCGGTGCTGGGGCACGTTACCTCAAGCTGCTACAGCCCGACCCTGGGGCGGTCCATCGCGTTGGCTCTGCTGGCCGACGGACGGGCCCGCACCGGGGAAAAGATCCATGCCCCGCTTGGCCCGCGCACGGTGACGGCGGTGGTTGCCGAACCCGTGTTCTTTGACCCCGAGGGGAGGCGCCGCGATGGCTGATCCGCTGCGTTTTCCGGCTCCTCCGGCCGGTGGCCCGATACGCCGTGGCCCGCTCGGCGGGCTGGCCCAGGACTTGAAGGCCCTGCCGCCCGGTTTGCGCATTGCCGAGGTGCCGTTTCCGGGCCTGTTGCTCCTGCGGGGGGCGGCTGATGACGCGGCGTTTACGGGCGCTGTGGCGCGGGTTCTGGACATTGCGCCGGCCGAGGGGGTGCAGGGCGGCGAGGGGTGCCATCTGCTGCGCCTGGAGGCCGACGCGTGGCTGGCCGTTCTGCCGTCCGGCCGCGAGGAAACCGTCTTGCGCAGCCTGGTCGCCGCCCTGGAGGGGATGGCCGCCGCCGTGATTGATGTCAGCGATGCCCATGCCGTGCTCGACCTGTCCGGCCCCCTGGCGCGCGAAGTTCTTGCCCGTGGCTGCCCGCTGGATCTGCATCCGCGCGCCCTGCCGCCGGGCCGGTGCGCACGGACCACCTTGGCCGGCGTGGCGGTGGTGGTACAATCCTTGGAGGGCGGGGCGTTGCGCCTGTTCATCGCGCCGTCCGTCATGCGGTGGTGCGTTTCCTGGCTGCTCGACCAAGCTGCGGAGCATTGAGGAGGGCGGCTGTGGATTCTCTTCGGTTGCAGTGCAGCGTAGCCTAATATATAATCATCAATAATGAGTAGATGATTTTTGCCCATTTAACGGGCAGTCTGGAGCTTCCCCATGCGCGGTGAAGATGTTGGCAGCAGTGCCCTCTCCCTCATAAGCCTCTACGAGATCAGCAAGATCCTGTCCTCGTCGCTGGATCTGGAGAAGACGTTTCACGACGTCCTGAACCTGCTGTCGTCGTACCTTCAAATGCGGCGCGGCGTGGTCGCGCTGTCGGACGGGCGGGGTGAGGTCCACCTTGCCGCCGTCAACGGGCTGTCGCGTGACGCCCTCAGGCGCGGGGCGTGCACCTATCCGCTACAGGCCCTGCGCCGGGTGGTCGATACCTCCATGCCGTCGGTCATCAGCAACGCCCACGAGGATCCACTGTTCGCCGACTATCTGCCCCCGGTTGAGGGGGCGGAGGTGGTTTCCATCATCGCCGTGCCGATCAAGGGCAGCGACCGCACCTATGGCGCGCTGTCGATTGAACGGCCGTGGGATGGCGGCGTCCGGTTCTCGTTCGAGACCGACGTGCGGTTCCTGACCATGATCGCCAACCTGATGGCCCAGACGGTGCGCCTGCACCAGTCGGTGGCCAGCGACCGCGAACGCCTGTTGGAAGAACGTGCCCGCCTGCAAAAGGCCCTGGAGCACGAAACCAAGATGGAACTCGAAGCCGGCGTGGCCGAGATCATCGGCGACAGCCCGGCCATGCAGCGGGTGTTCAGCGAAATCCGTCTGGTGGCGCCCAGCCGCTCCACCGTGCTGTTGCGGGGCGAAAGCGGTACCGGCAAGGAACTGGTGGCCCGCGCCGTCCATGCCCTCAGCCCGCGCAAGGACCGCCCGTTCATCAAGGTGAACTGCGCCGCGCTGCCCGAAACGCTGCTGGAATCCGAACTCTTCGGGCACGAGAAAGGTTCCTTCACCGGCGCCACCAGTGAACGCAAGGGCCGCTTTGAACAGGCCGCCGGGGGCACGTTGTTCCTGGACGAAATCGGCGAAATCTCGCCGTCCTTTCAGGCCAAGCTGCTGCGCATCCTCCAGGAAGGCGAGTTCGAGCGGGTCGGCGGCAACAAGACCATCCGGGTGGACGTGCGCCTGATCTCGGCCACCAACAAGAACCTTGAGGAAGCCGTCGCCAAGGGTGACTTCCGCGCCGACCTCTATTACCGCATCAACGTGGTGCCGGTGTTCCTGCCGGCCCTGCGTGAGCGCGAAGGCGACATTCCCAAGCTGACCCGCTTTTTTCTGGATCGTTTCAACGAGGACAATGGCCGCAAGCTCGCCATCGCGCCCGAGGCGATGAACGTGTTCGCCAACTGCCATTTCCCCGGCAACGTCCGTGAACTGGAAAACTGCGTGCAGCGGGTCGCCACCATGACGCGGGGGGAAACCATCCGTGACGTGGACCTGCCGTGCCAGCGCGACAACTGTCTGTCGGCGGTGCTGTGGAGCCTGGACGGCACCGCGGCGCCGGTGGGTGGGCTGGGCCGCTCACGCACGCCGGCCAGGGCACCGGTTCCTCCTGCCGCCGTCACGCAGGCTCCGGCCGACGATGAGGGATTCGACGACGATTTCGACGCTGGCCCTGATGCCGAGCCTCTGACCGGTGGGGCTACCGTGCCGCAGCGCGACCGCCTGATTTCGGCCATGGAGCGGGCCGGGTGGGTGCAGGCCAAGGCGGCGCGCATCCTGGGTCTGACCCCGCGTCAGGTCGGCTACGCGCTCAAGAAGTACAACATCGACGTGAAGCGCATCTGACCCTGTCCGACACCTGACACAGTGTCGGGTGTCGGACACAGCGCCACAGCGGTCAACCCCTTGAAAACCCTCACTTCGTAAACTGGCATCCGCCTTGCAAGGTGCCTCCTGTCCTGAACCGAGGAAGGAGACGCGCCGTGAGCCAGGTGATCTCGCTTGATGCCATCGCCACCAGCGGAAGCACGTCGGCCGCCGATATGCGCGCCGCCATGGAGAAGGGCGGTTGCTCGACGTCGAGCTGTGGAACTTCCGACGCCCAGGGCGACATGCCCGACCACATCTGGGCCAAGATCAAGGACCACCCGTGCTACAGCGAAGAAGCGCACCACTACTTTGCGCGGATGCATGTGGCGGTGGCTCCGGCGTGCAACATCCAGTGCAACTACTGTAACCGCAAATACGACTGCGCCAACGAAAGCCGGCCCGGCGTGGTGTCCGAGCGCCTGTCGCCCGAGGATGCCGCCCGCAAGGTGATCGCCGTCGCCAACGAAGTGCCGCAGCTTTCGGTGCTTGGCGTGGCTGGTCCCGGCGATGCTGTCTATGACTGGCGCAAGACCCGCAAGACCTTCGAGCTGGTCGAAAAGACCCTGCCCGATATCAAATTCTGCATCTCCACCAACGGTCTGGCCCTGCCGGAAGTGGTGGACGACATCGCCCAGCACAACATCGACCACGTCACCATCACCTTCAACGCCCTCGACCCCGAGATCGGGGCGATGATCTACCCCTGGATCTTCTACAAGGGCAAGCGGTGGACCGGGCGTGATGCGGCGCAAATCCTGCTCGAACGTCAGCTTGACGGGCTGGAGCGGCTGGTCGCCAAAGGCATCCTGGTCAAGATCAACTCGGTCATGATCCCTGGCATCAACGACCAGCACCTTCAGGAGGTCAACGCCGCCGTCAAGGAGCGGGGCGCCTTCCTGCACAACATCATGCCGCTGATTTCCGACCCGGCGCACGGCACGGCCTTTGGCCTGTCCGGCCAACGCGGACCCAAGGCCGCCGAACTGAAGGAGCTTCAGGACGCTGTTGCTGGCGGGGCCAACCTGATGCGCCACTGCCGCCAGTGCCGGGCCGACGCGGTTGGCCTGCTGGGCGAGGATCGCGGCCAGGAGTTCACCCTCGACAAACTGCCCGAGACCATCGAGTACGACCCGGAAAAGCGCCGTCTGTACCGCGAAGTCGTGGAGCAGGAGCGGGCCGACCGCCGCCGCGCCACCGAGGCGACCAAGGCGGAACTGGCCACCACCGTGGCGGCCGAAAAGAAGCTGGTCGCCATCGCCACCAAGGGCGGCGGGCGCATCAACCAGCACTTCGGCCACGCCACCGAGTTCCAGGTGTTCGAGGTGGACGCCATGGGCGTGCGCTTCTCCGGCCATCGCCGGGCCGACAACTACTGCGTCGGCGGCTATGGCGAGGACGACCGCCTGGAAATTGTCATCGAGGCCCTGCGCGGCGTGGATGCCGTGCTGGTCGCCAAGATCGGTGACTGCCCGCGCGACCGCTTGGCCGCCGAGGGCATCCCGGTCCTCGATGAATGGGCCTTTGACTACATCGAATCCTCGGTCGGCGCCTGGTACGCCGCGCAGGCCGGGCAAAGGGAAGAAAAGGCTCGGGCCTAATTCCCACCCAAAAAAAGCTGGAAGCTAAAACCGGAAGCTCAGACAGGAGAACCACCATGGCCTACAAGATCGTCACCAGCCAGTGCACCGTGTGCGGCGCTTGCGAGTTCGAGTGCCCCAACACCGCCATCCGCATGAAGGGCGACACCTACATCATCCTCGCCGACAAGTGCACCGAGTGCGAAGGGCATTCCGACGTGCCCATGTGCGTGTCGGTGTGCCCGGTCGACGATACCTGCATTCCGGCCTAAGCCCAGGGGCAGGGCGTAGCGGGACGGCAGGTCATGAGCGCCCCCACCGAATGCCTGGATTGGCAAGGGATCGCGATCGACTGCGCCGGATGCAGCCACCATGCGTGGCTGGCATCCGGGGAGTGCCGACCTGGCGAGACCTGCGTTCAGGACCGCTACGCGCGGCGGGTGCTGCGGTTCTTTCAGCGGCATCGGACGGTGGCCGACGACTATCTGGACCATCCGTACTTCGAGGTCCGGGCCATCGCCTCCCGCTATGCCACGGTGTTCCGGCTGGCCGATCTGCTGGCCGACTCCGAGCCGGAGGTCCGCATCGCCGCCCTCCTGAGGCTGCCGGTCAGCCGCTGCAAGGAGATGCGAAACGACCCGGAAGCCAAGGTCCGCGCCGCTGTGGCAAGCCGGCTGGAGGGGGCGGATTTGGTCCCGCTGATCGGGGACCGCGAGTATCTGGTGCGCCTGATGGTGGCGCGGCGCCTGCCGCCGGACCTGTTGCCCCTGATGATGCACGACGCCGACCCCGAGGTACGCCGCCTGATCGCCCAACGCATCGGCGAGGATTGGTTGGTGGCTATGGCCTGGGATGTCGAGCCGAGGGTCCGCCTGGACGTGGCGGAGCGCCTGACGCCCGAACAACTGGTCGCCCTGGCCGATGACGAAGACTGGCGGGTCCGCCACATGGTGGCCAGCCGGGCCCCGACCTCCGCCCTGGAGGCTCTGGCGGCCGACAGTGACGACGATGTGAGGGCCGAGGCGCGGCGCCGCCTCCATGAACCGGGAGCTGATCATGCTGGGTGAAGCCGACGACACCATCGAGATCAACGAAGACCCGACCTACGGCTACGGCCAAAAGGTGGTTTCGACCAAGCAGGTGCGCAATGACGGCACCTTCCCTGGCATGGAGATCGGGGAGATCCTGGTGAAGAAAGGGGACGTGGGCTACGTGGCCTCCATCGGGACCTTCCTTCAGAAGTACTGGATCTACGGCATCGACTTCCCCGAAACCGGCCGGATGGTCGGCATGAGGGCCAGGGAACTGAAGCTCGTGGAGCAGGAGGAGAAGACGCCATGAAGGTCACCATCCGCAAGGTCGGGGACGCCTACGAAGCCTACATTCCCAAAAAGGACATGGAGGAAAAGGTGGTCGAGCAGGACACCCCGCATGTGTGGGGCGGCATCATCAAGCTGTCCAACGGCTGGCGGTTCCAGATGCCCGAACTGGCCGCCGACACCCGCCTGCCCATCACCGTCGAGGCCCGCAAGCTGGGCGACGACGAGTGACCCACAAACGCTGAGGAGCCGCACCCCATGAATGCCATCACGCCCGACATGACCGCGCGCCTGAATGCCATTGGCAAGGACGTTGCCGGGGGACGGCTGGTGCCCTTCCTGGGGCCCGGTGTCCTGGGAAGCGCGGAAAGCTGCCCGGTTCCGGTGTCGCCGCGTGGGCTGGCCGCCGTGCTGGCCTCCCAGGTCGGCATCCCCGGCCGCATTCGCAACAACATGTGGTCGGCCGCGCAGTACATCGAAACCAAGCGCCACCGCCAGACTCTGGAAAAGATGATGGCGGCCATGTTCGCCACCACGCCTGAACCCGGCCCGGTCCACCGCTGGCTGGCCGGCCTGGAGACCGCGCCGCTGATCGTCGATACCTGGTACGACGGCACCATGGCGCGCGCCCTCGAAGAGGCCGGGCGGCGGGACTGGGGCCAGGTGCAGGGCATCACCCGCAACGGCGAGTGGCGGGAAATCTGGTGGAAGACGTTCCAGCGTGATGGCGTGGAATGCGCCGACGAGGCGACCGGCGATTGGACCACCATCCTCTATAAGCCGCACGGGTCATCGGTGCCGGTCAACAACGTCCTGATCTCGGACAGCGATTACGTCGAGGTGCTGACTGAAATCGACATCCAGACGCCCATCCCCCCGATGGTCAAGGACCTGCGGACCGAGCGTGGTTTCCTGTTCCTGGGCTGCCGGTTCTACGACCAGATGCTGCGCACCTTCGCCCGCCAGATCATCAAGCGGTCCAAGGGTCCCCATTTCGCGGTGCTGCCGCCCCAGACGGAGGAGGCCAACATGCTCACACGCATGGAGCAGAAGTTCCTCATCGAGGCCGGCATCACCCCCCTCTTCGTCGCTCTGGACGAGGCCGTTCCCGGCCTGTCCGGTGCGACCCCGGCATCCTCCTAACGGAGGGTGAGTGGGAGGCGGCCGGACTTCGTGGGGGAGCGACGGCCGCCTCCCGACCTCAGTTTCTCCCGCCCGGCCTTTGGCTGCCCGGCGGGATCCCAGAACCCTCCTAACCGAGGGTGAGCGGGAGGCGGCCGGACTTCGTGGGGGAGCGACGGCCGCCTCCCTGCTCTTTGTGGTTCAGGGGCCGATCAGCCCACAAGCACTAGAGCGTCGTGCGCTTATTCTGACGCATACCCAGCATGCCTGAGGTAGTTCCAGCATTCCTCGGGGGAGTACAGGTCGCAGATGCTGCCGACAGCCTCCCATAGGGCGCTGATCGTGCGTGCCCCGATGCGGCGGAGGTGGGCTTTGAGCTTGGCGAAGGCCAACTCGATGGGATTGAGCTCGGGACTATAGGGCGGAAGGAACAGGAACCAGGCGCCGCGTTCCTTGAGGATGGCCTTGGCCTTTTCGCTTTTGTGGCTGGACAGGTTATCGAGGATGACCACGTCGCCCGGCCGCAGCGTCGGCGCCAGTTGGGTCTCCACATAGGTGTCGAAGATCTGACGGTTCATCGGCTTGTTGATGATCCAAGGAGCGGTCAGGCCGTCGCACCGCAACGCGGCCACGAAGGTTTGTGTGCCCCAGTGTCCGAAGGGGGCATGGGCCCTGAGGCGCTGGCCCCGCCTTGCCCGGCCCCGCAACCGGGTCATCTTGGTGGTGGTCGCCGTTTCATCGATGAAGACCAGCCGGTGCGGTTCCTGGCGCATGCGGGGCTGACGCGATGTCCGCCAAATCCGCCGGTCCCGCGCCACATCATCGCGCCCGGACTCGGATGCCAGCAGAGTTTTTTTTGACGGTAAAGCCGTGCTTGATCAGGAACCTCGACAACGAAGCCGGATGGGCCACAACCCCGTGCTCGGCGGCAAGCTTGGCCGCCAACTCCGGCATGGTGATGTCCCCCTCCTCATCGACCCAGCGCACCAGGGTCGCGGCGTAAGGGGCCAGTTTCCCGTCCCCAGGCGGCCGCCCCTGCCGCGCAGGAGCCACCGAACCGGTCGCCGACATCCGCTGCGCAACCCGGATACTCGTGCTGGCGCTGACCCCGAAACGACGGGCCGCTGCACGACGCGACGCTCCATCCTCAACAGCGCTGTAAATCCGAACCCGAAGATCCGATGAGTAGCTCTTGCCCATGTTCCACCTCCAAGGACGATGAATCACAAATTCGTCCTCAGGGGAATCCCCGTCGATTCAG